>Ga0129306_1000120_pt1 | contig 132642 bp, 106 predicted proteins | sample P827metagenome_FD_94438 | JGI IMG/M metagenome (GOLD analysis project Ga0129306, IMG submission 94438) | Capybara group fecal microbial communities from Wisconsin, USA - P827 metagenome | ecosystem: Host-associated > Mammals > Digestive system > Large intestine > Fecal | place: USA: Wisconsin...
CCTTGAAGACGACAAGGTAGATAGGGCCAAGGTGTAAGCATAGTGATATGTTCAGCTGATGGTCACTAATAGGTCGATAGCTTAACCAAGCGTATTTGGATTCAGTGTTCGATTTTGAGGGAATATTCCCTTGGATGGCCCAGTGGCTCAGTTGGTTAGAGCGCCGCCCTGTCACGGCGGAGGTCGTCGGTTCGAGTCCGATCTGGGTCGTTTGCTTAGAACAAAATCTAGTCGCTCACAGCATAGGCTGTTTCGTGAAGATTTTGTAATCTAAGCTAACGTTTCAGCAGAGCTGAAACGTCCGGTATAATATAACCGGGACGATTTAGTCATATGGGGTCTTAGCTCAGCTGGGAGAGCATCTGCCTTACAAGCAGAGGGTCATAGGTTCGAGCCCTATAGGCCCCATATTTTTATCGAAATTTGAAAAGAGAATATGCCGATGTGGCTCAATTGGCAGAGCAGCTGATTTGTAATCAGCAGGTTATCGGTTCGAGTCCGATCATCGGCTTAAGACACAGTCTTAAGGCTGTGTTTTATATGGGCGGATTCCCGAGTGGCCAAAGGGGACAGACTGTAAATCTGCTGCAAATTGCTTCGGTGGTTCGAATCCACCTCCGCCCATAAACCTGACGCGGGGTGGAGCAGTCTGGAAGCTCGTCGGGCTCATAACCCGAAGGTCATAGGTTCAAATCCTATCCCCGCTACTTTATAGTAAAAGCCCAGATAGCTCAGTTGGTAGAGCAGAGGACTGAAAATCCTCGTGTCACTGGTTCGATTCCGGTTCTGGGCACTATAAGAGAAACAAAAGCGTTTCATCTGAAAAGATGAAGCGCTTTTTTGTTATTGAAAGGAGGAGAAATGGCTGCATTTGATCGTGTTAAGAGTGGAATCCCCGAGATGGATACTGCGTTTGATAACATCAGACTTGGTGATAACGTGGTATGGCGTGTTTCTGATCTTTCAGAATTCAGATTATTCATGGGGCCTTATGTAGAGCAGGCTAAAGAAGACAAACGAAATATTATTTATTTCAGATTTGCAAGCCATGAACCTCTGATAGAAGGGTGCAGTGAGGTTAAGACAATAAACGTCCCGCTTTCTCATAGATTTGAGACATTTACTGTTGAGATCCATAACGTGATCGAAAGAGAAGGCAAGGATGCCTTTTATGTATTTGACTGTTTGTCGGAGCTTCAGACTGCATGGGCTACTGATCTTATGATGGGCAATTTCTTCAGAGTGACTTGTCCGTTTCTTTTTATTTTGGATACTGTTGCTTTCTTCCCCATTATCAGAGGTAAACATTCGGTTCAGGCGATCAATAAGATCCTCAATACAACACAGTTGTTTCTTGATGTATATTCCGATAGTAAAAATGTATATGTAAGACCGGAGAAGATATGGAACAGAAATTCTGAGACCATGTTCTTACCGCATACTTATGATCCTGAGAATGGTCAGTTCCGTCCGATATTGGACGGAGTAAGATCGAGCAGATTCTACCAGGTACTCGGAAGGGCTCAGAGATCTGCAGAAGAACAATATTCTGATTCATGGGATAGATTCTTTAACCGTACAAAGCTTAAGAGCGAAAGCGGTATGGATATTACGGAAGAGCTGGACCAGATATGTAACATTATGATGACACGTGATACCAAGATGCGTGAAATGGTGAAGAAGAATTTCAACGCAGAAGATTATTTTGATGTCAGGGATCATATGATCGGCACCGGAATGATAGGCGGTAAGTCATGCGGTATGTTACTGGCCAGAGCGATCATAAGGAATAATGAGCCGGATATAGATGATGTATTGGAACCCCATGATTCATTTTATGTAGGTTCGGATATGTATTATACATATATCGTTGATAACGGACTTTGGGATATAAGGATTAGGCAGAGAACGGAGGAAGGATATTTTGCGCTTGCCGAAGAGTTTGCGAATAAGCTGACAGACGGAGTTTTCTCTGCCGCAATGAGAGAACAGTTTGTAAGAATAATAGAGTATTACGGGCAGGATCCCTACATTATCCGTTCGAGCAGTATACTGGAGGATGGTTTTGGAAATGCATTTGCCGGAAAATATGAATCCGTTTTCTGTTCAAACAGAGGAAGTCTGGAAGAGAGACTGGATGAATTTGAAAATGCGATAAAAGTCGTTTATGCCAGTTCTATGAGTCTCTCTGCGCTTGATTACCGTAAAAGACGCGGACTTGCAGAAAGAGACGAGCAGATGGCGTTGCTCATACAGAGGGTTTCAGGATCATACTATGGTTCTTATTACATGCCGTGTGCGGCCGGAGTCGGTTATTCATACAGCCCTTATCGGATAATGAAGGATACCGATCCGACAACCGGTATGCTGCGTCTGGTTATGGGACTTGGAACTTCGGCAGTGGACAGAACGGAAGGATCTTATCCACGTATCGTTAATCTTGATAAGCCTGAGAAGTCTTCGTATTCTTCTTCAGCAGATAAGCATAAGTTTTCTCAGGGTAAGGCAGAAGTCATCAATATGAATGATCAAAAGCTTGAAAGATTGTCTTATGAAAAGATGGAAGCGGATATTCCGCAGTATCTTGAGAAGATCCTGCTTGAGCATGATTATGAGGCTGAATCCAGATTAAGGGAGATGGGGAACCGCAGGGAGGTCAAATTCATTTCCTGCAAAGGTCTCGTAGCCAATTCGACGCTGATGGATCAGATGAGACGAATGCTGCGATGTATTCAAAGTGAGTATGAATATCCTGTTGATACGGAGTTTACGATCAACATCTCTGAGAATGGAGAATACTCGATCGATTTGTTGCAGTGTCGTCCTCTTCAGGTTCAGAAGGGAAAGACGGGAACAGTGATCCCGAGTGATATTCCACAGGACAGCATATTTCTGGAAAGCAAGGGTGCTTCTATGGGAATGTCCAAGGTATCCGAACTTGATCTGATAGTATATGTTGATCCGATCAAGTACTATAATATGCCATACAGGGAAAAAGATCTTGTGGCCAAATTGATCGGAAAGATCAACTGGCATTATCGTGACACGGACAAACACATGATGCTTATTGTACCGGGACGTGTTGGAACAACTTCACCGGAACTGGGAGTACCGACTGCTTTTTCTGATATAAGTGCTTTTGCCATAATCTGTGAAACTGAAGAAAACGAGGCCGGTTACAATCCTGAGTTATCATACGGAAGCCATATTTTCCAGGACCTTGTAGAGGCAGAGATTCTCTATACGGCAGTATTCCGAGGCGAGAAGACAATACACTATCATCCGGAGAAGCTTCAGGATTCTAAAGATATAACAGAAGAATTCGAGCAATCGGAAGTGCTGAAGGACATTGTCCATATCTATGATGTATCAGACAGACATTGCGAAGTCTATAATGATGTGGCAAACGAACATCTTCTGATCACATTTTGATCATTCTGATATTTCGCAGAACGATGTTATGATTGATTCAAGTTTTCTCGGAGTGAACGGAACCGCCGCTTATCTCTATGAGTTAATAAAAGCAAAGACAAAGTGATAGGGGAGTTGTTGTCCGTTTTGGTGAAAGGATGTTGTTGATTTGATGCCTTTTTTGCATATTGATCTCGTCCGGCTATTGATTCTGCAACCTTAGATGATTGCCCTGTTTTGACGGTATTCCTTGGTATATCGCTCATTGATCTCTCTGATCTCAAGCTTTCCGTCGATGTAATCCTGATATATATCCCACGGTGATCCGCCACCGAGCCAGCATGAAGAGCAGTTTTCGCATCCTCCGCCGCAATCTAATGACTGGCGTATGATCTGCTCACGTTCTTCTTTTGTTGTATCCTTGATAAGAATAGATTTCATAACAGAATCCTCACGAATCACTGTTCATTTTCCATCTCGGCTTGTATCGTGTCTTCACAATCTGCCATTGCTCTAAGGGTCATTTCTAAAAGTTTGTCCAGTTCCCAGTTAAGCTGCATTGCTCCCCGTTCGATGACCTCTCTTGAACAGCCGGCTGCAAATCCCTTGCTCTTATATTTCTTTTTTAATGATTTCAATTCCATATCCTTGGTGCTTTTTGAAGGTCTCATAAGTGCAGCCGCCCAGATAAGACCGGTTAATTCATCGGCAGCAAAAAGGACTTTTTCCATTTCATGCACGGGTTCCACATCAATAGTAACTCCGCAGGGAACCGTGATACCATAGCCGTGAGAGCAGACAGAGTGAATGATATCGTCCCCCACCCCGGCTTCTTTAAGCAATTCAGGTGCTTTCAGACAGTGCTCATCCGGATATAATTCGAAATCAATATCATGAAGAAGGCCTACTATGCCCCAGTATTCCTTCTGATCGTCATAGCCAAGTTCCGTGGCATACCATCTCATAACAGCTTCCACCGTAAGAGAGTGTTGGATATGAAAAGGATCCTTGTTGTATTTTTTTAACAGATTAAAAGCGCCATCTCTTGTGATCATTACTGTATTCTCCTTAATATACGATTATAATAAAAAAAGAAATATATGAACAGTAGGATCAGAAAAAAAATAACCTTATATCGGGCATCTTTATAGGGAATACATCATATCACTTCGTTCTTAATACGATTGTAGACATGCTTCTTGTCGCCGCTCCACAGGGGTGCGACAAGAAGCTTTTTATCGCCGTCTCCGGTGAGGCGATGGATCACAACATCTTCGGGTATGACTTCAACGCATGCCTTAAGTATGTCGATATATTCATCTTCCGACAGTATCTTTACAAGGCCGCTATTGTAATCTGCTTCCAGATCCGTTCCCTTAAGAACATGGAGTAACTGCAGTTTGATCCCGTCCGTACCTTTGTCACAGGCATATCTGACAGTATTTATGATATCTTCTTTGGTTTCGCCCGGAAGACCTATTATCACATGAGTGATGACTTCAATCCCTCGCTTATGCAGCTCTGAGACAGCCTTGTCATAGACGGCATTTTCATAGCCTCTGCGAATATACCTGACACTTCTGTCATGTATCGTCTGCAGACCGAGTTCTATCCAGACAGGCTTGATCTTACACAATTCTTCGAGAAGATCAAGGACTTCATCAGGCAGACAATCCGGTCTGGTCGCTATAGACAGCGCGACTATATCCGGATGAGCGACCGCCTCCGTGAAAAGGGAGCGGAGCCTGTCTGCCGGAGCATAGGTCCCGGTGTACGCTTGGAAATATGCGATATACTTACCGTCTCTTATCTTGTCAGACACCCGCATTTTTCCACGATCTATCTGTTCTGTAATGCTAAGCGAGGAGTCCTCGGCGAATTCGCCACTTCCGCCCGCAGAACAGAATATACAGCCGCCGGTACCGAGAGTCCCGTCCCTGTTAGGGCAGGTAAACCCGCCGTCAAGAGCGATCTTATATACTTTGCATCCGAATCTGTCTCTCAGATATTCATTCAGTGATATCATGCTTTACTCTTGCCTGTATCAGTACTACAACCAGATACTCTATTGTAGCATATATCACTGACAGTATGGCAACAGCAAGATTGGGACCGAGAGTCTCAGGCGTATCCAGATTGCCCATTATGACGACGACCGTTATGAAGAATACGAGGACTCCGCTGGGGATGGAGACGCGTCTTAACACATCCAATACTCCGGAGCGGTCTCTTTTGCCGGACACAAGAACACAGCCGCAGGACATCATCGCAAGGATGATAAACGACGGAAGGTCGAGGTAGAACAGTATACTGTGAAGTATGTCATATCCGTATCCTGCAGTCATCATAAGTGCGAAAGCCGCGATCAGAAGAACCGCGCCTATAATGGTTGCTATCAGATTACTCTTTTTATTGGTTGCATTTTCGTTCATTAAAGTCATGATGTTTTCCTCCGCTTTTGCAGAATAAGCCTCGACGGAGAGTCTTTCTCCGCTGATGAGCTCATTCATGGTTATGCCGAGAGAAATACAGAGAGGTTCCATATACGCTATATCTGGGATACCGCGTCCGGTCTCCCATTTAGATATGGTCTTGTCCGACACGCCGATACGCTCAGCAAGCTCTCTTTGCGTCAGATTCTTCTCCTTACGAAGTTCTGATATGAAGGATCCGATCTTATCCTGATTCATATTGTGTGACTCCTTTCTCTCCCGACAGGCTGCTTATGGAATTCCATTAAGATCTTATACCGATATTCTATCCGTAGACTCTGTAGAATACAACCTACATATCGTAGAATCGGCGGTCTACGCAGGTAACATAGCTGTTAGGCGATAGTCATCAAGATCAATCGACACGATTGACCGTTATCTTTCCGAAAGTAAGATTATCCAGGATATCACTGTTCTCTGTTACGGTGTGCTGAGGCAGGATCTTGTCCCTGTAATACTCCCCGTCCCAGTTAAGGAGCGCCTGCGGCTCCTTGGCATATCCGGCAAAATTGGCGGTCTTGGCAAGTATACCTGCGTATTTGGCCGAAAGTGCCTGCTTAGTCTTGATCTCTGTGATCTTGCTTTCCGTAAGCCCTGTGACTTCACGCTGCTTAGCGCTCATATTGTTATATATGTCTTTTGCTTCGGCTGCAGCGGCGATCTTTTCTTCAGGTTCAAGACTGATTCCCAATCTCAGAGCTTCCTTACAGTATATCTCGTTGCATATGCAGGTGTCTGCAGCCACCTTTTGGGCATAATCACATACAAAAGTCGATTCAGCGCCAGCAGAAAAATGCGTATTCCACCAGTCACAGGGATCCTGCGGGTTATATAACAGGGCCTGCTGTTGGACAAAAGCCTCCGTATCATATATATAGTATCCGAACTCCCTTAATGTGACTGATGCGTCATCAACTGTGATCACGACCGTATCCAGATTATCTTCATAATGAAATGCGGTTGAAGCCTTATGACGAACACATAAGAATACTATAACTGAGAGAACGACAGGGATCAGAATAATAAAGAGTATGGTTTTTTTGTCATGTTTTTTTCTGTTCATTTGTGTCACTCCTTGATGTCATTTATACGGTTATTCTATCCGTATAGCCCGTAGAATACAATCTACATATCGTAGAATCATCGAGAAGTAAACCCAAATCGGGGTTAAAGCAAGATGTACGGTAACTGTTGTCCATGAGATGCCGATGTTGTCTTTGCAATATGACTACCATTTTCACAATCGACGTGCGTCAAATAACATGATAGGATAAATATGAACATATTTGTCATGGGAGATGTTCTCAGTAATACATGGGATTGAGCCCCCCGTGTTCGCCCGGGACATAGACATACTAAAGAATTCGGACTATAAGGTATAGGGAGAGAAGAATGAGAAAAGTAGAAGCAGTCTTACTGATCACAATCATGTGCATATTGTGCGGATGCGGGAAAAATGCGGCAATCGGGACAGATAATCCGGCAGACGGTTCTGATACCCCCGGCGGACCATCAGGGCCGGATACCGTATACACTCCGATCCTTCCGACAGGCGAAGAGAGTTCCGAGATCTTCGTGCAGAAGATAGACGGTCTTCCCGAGGATTTCATCATGGGAATGGATATATCCACACTGCTTGTACAGGAAGCAAGCGGTGTGAAGTACTATGATGCGGACGGATCTGAACAGGACCTGCTTAAGATCCTGGCGGATTCAGGGATCAACTGTGTGAGGGTAAGAGTATGGGTAGACCCCTTTGATAAGGAGGGTCACGGATACGGCGGAGGCAATTGTACGGCTGAGACTGCTGCAGAGATTGGAAAAAGGGCGGCTTCATACGGCATGACCACCTGCGTGGACTTCCATTACTCCGACTTCTGGGCAGACCCGAGCAAGCAGATGGTCCCGAAGTCGTGGGACGGAATGGATCCGGACGCCAAGGCAGCGGCACTCTCGGAATATACGAAGACAAGCCTCAAGACCATAATGGATGCGGGCGCGGATGTCACGATGGTCCAGGTCGGTAATGAGATCAATAACGGTATGTCGGGCGAGAAGGGCCTTAACAACAAGCTTAAGCTCGTCAAGGCCGGCTGCGATGCCGTAAGAGCGGTGTCACAGGAGACAGGCCGAGATATACAGGCAGTACTCCACTATACCCAGATAGATGATGCGAAGAACATCATGGAGATCGCCAGACAGCTTGACAGCGCGAAGGTCGATTATGATGTCTTTGGCGTGTCCTACTATCCGTACTGGCACGGAAGCCTTGACAACATGCAGACCGTGCTTAAGGATATCGAAGCTGCTTATGCCGTTAAGACCTGCATCATGGAGACCTCTTATCCATATACGACAGAGGACGGTGACGGTACCGGTAACAGTGTGGACGGAACCTCGCTTAAGAATCTGTATCCTGTGTCGGTTCAGGGCCAGGCCAATATGATCCGCGACATTATGGCTGCAGCTTCTGATGCCGGAGCGATCGGCCTGTTCTATTGGGAAGGCGCATGGATCCCGGTAGGAAGCGACTTTACCGCCAATCAGGCCATATGGGAACAGAACGGTTCCGGCTGGGCGAGCAGCTTTGCGGCGGAGTACGATCCTGCAGATGCGGGCAGGTATTACGGCGGAAGTTCATGGGACAATCAGGCGATGTTTGACCATGAAGGTAAAAAACTCCCGTCTCTTGATGTATTTAAGTTCGCAAGATACGGAGCCCGGGGCGAACACCTTGAGATCACGACTGATCTGAGCGATCCGGATCTTTTGTCGGTGGATGTGAGCATAGGCGGCGAAGTGAAGATGCCGGAGACGCTTGATGTCATATATAATGACACATCTGTCATATCACCGCTTGATCTGTCATGGAATGAAGAAGAGATCGCGGCTATAGATACGAATACGGCAGGTCAGTATCCCGTGACGGGGACGGCTGTATCGGACGCTCTGCCCGGTGAAGAGATAGCAATAAGTGCCTCAGTCAATGTCGCCAATATCAATTATATAGTCAATCCGAGCTTTGAGGATGACAAGGTGGGTTCACCGTGGAATTCATTCTCTGACAGCGGAAGCGCACCCGTGGATATACAGGATAAGGAAGCGGATGCCCACGACGGCACCAAGGCATTCCATTACTACAAGGCCGCCGATTTTGCATTTGATATGCAGCAGGAGATCACGAATGTTCCTTCGGGGACATACTGCCTAACATCCTTTATCCAGGGCGGTGACATGGGAAGTGCAGAGAGTGTCACGATGTATATATCTGTGGGAGATGAGAGGAAGGAAGTACAGGCACCGTCACTTGACGGATGGCAGCAGTGGAAGGAGATTAAGATCACTGACATAGATGTGATGGACGGGGATACCGTAGTCGTGGGATTCCATATCGAAGGATCAGGCGGAGGCTGGGGCACTATCGATGACTTCGACCTATCCCTTACCAGACCGGAGGATATGGACAGCTGAAGTAAGGGAATTATTCGTTTCAACTCCGCTAAATCTCCAAGAAATTGATAGATTAAGCGGAGTTGAACTGCATTTTGCGCTTGATAACCCTAAAAATGTGTGCTAGAATTCGCTTAAAGATATAAAAAAGTGAAGATTAAGCGGAGTTGAGCAATATGATTATTGGGCGAGATGATGAAATACGAATATTGAGGAATGCATTAAATGATGACAGCTCGCATTTCATTGCAGTATATGGAAGGCGAAGGATAGGAAAGACTTTTCTGGTCAGAGAGGCATATAACTACAGATTTACTTTTCAGCATGCAGGATTGTCCGAGGGAAACTTAAAGGAGCAACTGTTTGAATTTGAATCTTCTATCAAAGATGCGGGAGGTAATCCGGATTATAAAAGAAAAAACTGGTTGGAGGCATTTGAAGACCTCAAGGATCTCATAAGAGCATCAAGCGAAAAGAAGAAAGTGATATTCATAGATGAGCTATCATGGATGGATACACAGAACAGCGATTTAAAGATTGCTTTGGAGAATTTCTGGAACGGCTGGGCTTCCGGGCGGAAGGATATCGTACTGATAGTATGTGCTTCCGCTACGTCATGGATCTTATCCAATATAGTTCACAGCAAGGGAGGATTATATAACCGTCTTACGGAGCAGATTGCATTGTTTCCCTTCTCTCTTTCTGAATGTGAGCAATATGTCAAGGAGTCAGGTCTGGCATTTTCGAGAGAACAGATATTGCAATATTATATGGTATTCGGAGGGGTTCCGTTTTACTGGACATTTCTTAAAAAGGGTCAAAGTATAACACAGAATATAGACAGTACACTTTTTGAAAAAAACGCTCCGTTAAGAGATGAGTTTAAATTCCTGTTTGCCTCCATATTCAAAAGGCCGGAACAGTATATAAAGATCGTAAAAGCTTTAGGAAAGAAAAAGATTGGGATGACCCGTGATGAGATTATCGAAAGCACCGGCTTGCCCAATTCAGGCGATCTGACAGGCAAGCTTGAAGAACTGGAGAGTTGTGGATTCATCAGGAAGTATAATGCATATGGCATGAAGAAGAAAAATGCGTTATATCAACTGATAGATAATTTCACTTTATTCTATTATCAGTTTATGGAAAATGGCACAACGGATGAACACTTCTGGTCGAATCAGATAAACACGCCGGTTGTTAATACCTGGTATGGACTGGCGTTTGAAAGAGTGTGTTTTGAACACATCATTCAGATAAAAAGTTCACTGGGAATTTCGGGTGTTATGACTGATATATGCTCGTGGGTCTGCAAATCAAATCCAGATCTTGGTATACAGGGATCCCAGATCGATCTTTTGATCGTGAGGAAGGATCAGGTGATCAATCTCTGTGAGATGAAATATTCAAATACTGAATATACTATTAACAAGAAGGATGACAGCGACATACGAAGAAAGGTCTCAGATCTCCGGGCAGGTACTAAGACTAAATACGCCATTTTCCCTACATTGATCACCACATACGGATTGCTCGATAACGGATACTCCGGGAATATTCAATCGGTTATCATCATGGATGATCTGTTTAAGTGATCGGCTCCTTTTTCATCTCCGCACACTGTCGGAGTATGATTTTCACCCTTGCACCTGATACCCGCTAAGTGGTACTATAAATCTTGCAGGGAACGCCCGAAACATAGAGCCTTGTGCTTATGTTCGGGCGTTTATTTTTTTGTAAGGAGACAGACATGAAAAACACTAAGGGAATCTTGAGGAAAACGATCGCGATGTTACTCATGGGAGTGATGGTTGCGACAACAGTACCGGCCGGCATCCTGGATGCAACAGCTCCGGCAGATGTATATGCTGTGGAAAAAGAAGACGATCTGTCGTTGTCACAGGCTGCAGACGAATCGACGGCTCAGGACGAACTGTCGGAACAGACAGATGAGAATGAGGACATAAGTGAGTCTGAGACTCTGTCTGAGGAGGAGCAGGACAGTGAGACTGAGGCTACGGAAGAGTCCGCGACGGAAGATCTTACGGAAGAAACAACAGATGCGGAAAAAGAGACAATAATAGAAGAAGAGGGGAGCAAAAAAGGCTCCAAAGGCAAGGAGACTGTTGAATTATTATCAGGTACAAGTACCTATACAGATCTTATTCCGACATCTTCCGATAATGATTCTGCTCTGGCGTCCAAGGCGGTAAGATTCAACGGTATCAAGTGGTATATCATAGCGGATGATTCTACGAGTGCTACATTTGGAACTGTTACCTTGTTTGCGCTGGATCCGATCGATAAATTAAAATTCAATGATAATGCAAACAACGATTCCTACGCCGGATCCAAGGTAAGAGCGTATCTGGATAGCCTGACAACAGGATCCGGCTCCTTTGCAGGTGTAGCCAATGCCATTGTCGGTACTGATCTGAGTGATGTGGGTGTTTTTGGAGCAAAGCTTTTTCTTTTGAATTATTGGGATGCTAATGGTCTTCCGACAAATGTAAAGAAGAACTATACCAGATTTAATGATGACAGGAAGGATTATTGGCTGCGTTCAACACATTCAACTGTAAATGGTTCACTGGAGTGTGTGGTTGGAGCGGATGGATTGTTCAGTGAATATGGAGGTGAGCCGGATAATGTATATGGTGTTCGTCCTGCTTTGAAGCTCGATCTGGCATGCGTCAACTTTGAGTCAAACACAAGGACATTCACATTAAACCCGAGTGTTCGTGTAGTAAACATAATAGGCGGTGCGAATGCGGCAGTAAGCGGCGGAAGCACACGCCAGGCAGTGACCGGTGCAATAAACAATGTGACATACACGGCGAACCAAGGGTATTGTTTCAAGTCATTTAAAGCGTTCACCAATAACGGGATCACAGTTATAAGAATAAGTGCTACTACCGTAATGGTTACAGGTACCCCAACAGGCAATGTGAACATCACGGTACCTGATGCAGTGCCAATACCGGTGTATACGAGTCTGATACCGACAGGTAGCGATAATGAAGAGGCATTGGCAGCCAAGCAGGTGTCATTCGGAGGACATAAATGGTATGTCATTGATGATAATTCAACGAGTGAAACGGAAGGTTCCGTTACTTTGTTTGCAGTGAACTCCTTAGGTGAGTCTAAATTTGATGGTCGCTATGATGTGGAGGTTATAAATAAATATAGCGCATCAGAAATTAAAAGAATGCTGGATGACATGACCAAAGAAGGCGGTATGTTTGCAGATGTAGCTGATGTAATTAAAACGGTCAATATTGTAACAAAGGGATATAACAGCGATGAAACATATGACACTTGTAATAATGTTAAGTTGTATCTCCCGGATATCGCGACAGTAAAGACTCTGCCGAAAAAAGTCATAATCACAAATAGTTGGTGGTGGCTTCGTTCTCCGGGATCGGCTGGAAGACAAGTTACAGTCGTCGACGCTTTGGGTAATCTAGTTTCCTTTGTGGATGCACGTGAATCGCACAGTATACAGCCTTTTTTACAGCTTGATCTGTCAAAGGTTGTTTTTGTGGAAGGATCAAAGATATTTATACCCAAGTCGGGTTATAGCGTAACTATAAGCGGTGGAACGAATGCCACTGCAAGCGGCGGCAATACGAGTCAGACCGGTCTTAAGGGTGCGATGACTACTGTGACATATACCGCGAAAGAGGGATATCATTTTGAAGCGTTTAATGATATTACAGACCATGGTATCACAGTCACAAGGACCGATGCAAAGACAGTGACTGTTTCCGGAACTCCGGAAAAGAATGTAAACATTACTGTACCTGATGCGGTAGCGGGTTATAGCGTAACTATAAGCGGTGGAACGAATGCCACAGCAAGCGGCGGCAATACGAGTCAGACCGGTCTTGCCGGTGCTATGACGACAGTGACATATACCGCGAAAGAGGGATATCATTTTGAAGCGTTTAACGATATCACTGATCATGGTATCACAGTTACAAGAACGAACGCTAAGACAGTGACTGTTTCCGGAACTCCTGAAGATAATGTAACTATATCGGTGCCGGATGCAGTGCCGGAGCGTGCAGCCAGTGTCTCATCAGATGGAGTAACAAAAGAATATGCAAAATTTGATGAAGCAGTAGCAGCTTGGAATGAGGCAGGAGCAGGAGCAACACTTACTCTTCTTAAGAATGTGGAGATAAATAGGAGCATTATAGTAAATGGCGGAACCGAGGCTGCTCCTATGACGCTTGACCTCAATGACCACGGAATACTGCTGGTCGGGAGTGATAGTGTTATAGAGATTAATTCAGGATCTCACTTTATACTCACTGATACGGCTGTTGAACAGACAACAAGGTATGTAATATTGACAGGAAACAGAGGATCAGCGGTTACTACCAAAATGCCGGAATCGGGAGATTTTCTTACGGTTAAAGGCGGATATCTTACCGGCGGAACCGGAAAACTTCAAGGTAACGGAAGCAGATATGGCGGTGGAATATATAACCGTGGCACAGCTGTAATAAGCGGAGGAACGATATTAGGTAATGATGCCATGTGTGGTGGCGGAGTATACAACTTTATGGGAACTCTCACGATTCAAAATGCAGAGATCTGTGATAATTCTGCACATTTTGGAGGGGGAATATACAGTGCTGAAGGTGCTTTTACCATGGATGGAGGAGTGATCAAAAGGAATTCGGCAACCAGTAAAGCAGATGCCATATGGAGTAATGATGACCCCGGTTTTATAATGAATGGCGGAGAGATTGCGGCAAATACGAATAGTAACAAAGACGCTATTGAATGCGATAGAGGAATAAAGTTTGGTGATGGTGTGATCCTTGCAGGGAGCAAGGCGGACGGTACCGATGCGGTTTACATGGATCCCGATGAGGTTAATAACAATCTTGATAATATCCGTTACCTTAAATTATCTTCCGGTGAAGAATTATCTTATGTGGCTTCCATAAATACAACCTCAGGTCAGGAGACAAAGTATGATTCTTTTGATACTGCAGTGAGTGCCTGGAAGACAGCAGGAGCCGGAGCCACATTAAAGCTACTTGATGATGTGAAAATTACCGATGAGATAGAAGTTACTGGAGGGACATCAGACGCTCCGATGATCTTGGACCTGAACGATCACGGGATATTATACGCTGGGAGTGATAATAGTAGTTGCATAAAAGTTTGCGAAGGCGGCTCTTTCAAACTGACGGACAGCAGTAGTGTTGGCACCACACGTTATATTATTACCGATCCGAACGGAAGAGGTACTGCGGTAAGTATGGAAGAACCTGAAGAGGGGACCGATTATGTATCCGTACAGGGCGGATATATCACAGGCACTACGTATTCCTGTGTATTTAATAAAGGCTTATTTGAAATGGAGTCCGGAACGATCCTTGCAAACACAGCATTATATGATGCTGGAGGCGTCACAAATTTCGATACATCTGAGTTCATAATGAACGGCGGAGCAATTAAATACAACAAAGGTAGTGAAACTGGCGGTATTGTATTATATAATGGGGCTTCTTTTATTATGAGAGGTGGCGAAATAAGCAATAACCGAAGAAGCACCGGATTTAATGCGATTTGGACACGAGGTAATGTAACAGTAACGTTTTCTGGATCAATAAGGGCCGGAGAAGAGCCTGACGGATCTGATGCAAAATATGTGTCACCCGAAGATGCTGCAGATAAATACGGAACTTATGGATATATCAAGATTGTAGATGACGTCTTCTTATATGACCCCATAGAACCGGTTGTATATACCGGCAAAGCGATCACACCGGATGTAAAAGTATATTATGGCGAAACCTTGCTGCAGAAGGACAAGGACTATACGATTAAATTCAGCAACAATACAAATGCCGGTACGGCAACATTTACCATCACCGGGAAGGGGAACTATAAGGGAAAAGAAACTGGTACATTTGAGATCAAAGCCAAGAAACTGGATATTGATGATGATCAATTTCAGATACCTTTGGTCTCCTATATTGCGGCTTACAACAAAAATAAGAGTTATAAACCTGTTCCATCTCTATCTTATAATGGTAAGAAACTGAAAAATGGTAAGGATTTCGAGGTTTCTTATTACGCAAGCGATGAAGATATGGATAACAAAGAGAACCCGGTGTCACCGAAGGAACCCGGCATGTACTATATGAGATTGGACGGGATCAAAAACTTTTATGATTACACATATATATTGATCCTTATTGCTGATAAGACACAAACGCCCGTCAGCAAACTGACCGTCAGCAAGATCAAGGATCAGCCATATACCGGGAAGAAGATCAAACCTGAGCCGGTCGTGAAGATGGGAAATACCGTACTCACCGAAGGCACGGACTATGAGCTTAGCTATGATGTGGAAGAGAACATTGAAATCGGAACCGGAGTTGTAATAATTACCGGAAAGGGTTCCTATTCCGGATCTCGGGCGGTCACATTTAATATCAAGGGAATCCCGATGAACAAAGTGACAGTTAACGGAATCCCGAAAAAGGCTGTTGTTTATGACGGAACTGAGCAGAAGCCGACATTAGCACTAAGCTATAAAGCAAACAAAAAAGCAGATCCACTGGAGATCAAATGGGCTACACAGGAGCATTATAAGGAAATGTCAGCTGATGAGCAGGCAGAGATCGGCTGTATCGTATCCTATGTGAATAATACCAAAGTCGGTACCGCGACTGTTACCTTAGAGGGTATCAACGGCTGCAGCGGAACGGTTAAGAAGACCTTTAAGATCACACCATTTGTTGTGACCAATGATGAAAGTGATCTGTTCAAAGTAGAAGTGACAGAACATTGTCCGTTTGCAAAGGGCGGAGCAAAGCCCATACCTGTTGTCAGCTATAAGGGAACCGAGCTTACGGAAGGCGTGGATTATAAGGTTTCCTATGCGAATAACAAGGCAGTAAATGACGGAACAGGCAGCAAGAAACCTACTGTCAAGGTTACCGGTAAGGGCAATTTCAAGGGGACGGATACTTCTGCAACCTTTGCCATAGTTACGGCAGATATGGAAGAAACAGGAGTTAAGGTAACGGCAAATGATGTCGTATTCCGGAATAAAGCCGACAAGTGGAAAGCAAAGTATACGGTAGTCGGACCCGATGGCAAGGCTTTAAAGGCAGGTACTGATTACGACAATAAGAATGTTGAATATGCATATGATGAGAACTTTGCGGATCTTATACCGGAGAAGACCACAGTTCCTGTTGGAACGACGATCTATATGAGAGTAACAGCCAAAGGAGCTTCATATTCCGGAACAGCGACAGGAAGTTACAGGATAATACCTTCAGGCCATGATATAAGCAAGCTTTCTGTTAAGATCAATCCCAAGGAGTATACCGGAAAGGAGATCAGGCTTTCAAATTCGGATATCACCTGGAAGTCAGGTAAAAAAGCAGTGGATAATGTTAAGTTCGTTATCGACAGTTCAACCTACACGAACAATATCAATAAGGGAACAGCTTCAGTTATTGTAAGAGGTACCGGTGAGTGGGGCGGAAGCAAGAAGGTCACCTTCAAGATATCCGCCCGTGGAATCAAATGGTGGGAGAAACTGATTAACTAAGGCGTTGCAACAGTCCCCGGTGTTCGCCCGGGACATATATACACTAAAGGAGCCGGTCATCCAGGATCGGCTTCTTTAGTATGTCGCAAATTGAAAAAATGTCGTTCGTATTTGACTAGTAAATATCCAAAATGATATTTTATTGGTAAAATATAACTATCTGTATGATTATATCTGGAAGCACGAAAAGTGAGTATAATATACACAGGACCCTATATAGATAGGAGGTAATACCATGAGTACCGATATGAAGATGTCTTCGAGCGTATGGATAAGGCCCTGTATGCAGCCAAATCCGACGGAGGAAACAATGTAAAGAAGAATTAGGAGGAGAATACCAATGGATAAGCAGAACCCTGTAGTAACTATCACGATGGAGAACGGAGATGTGATAAAGGCTGAGTTGTACCCGGATATCGCACCGCAGTCCGTATATAACTTTATCAGCCTGATAGGCCGGGATTATTACAACGGCCTCATATTCCACAGAGTCATCAGGGGATTTATGATCCAGGGCGGATGTCCCGACGGAACAGGTATGGGCGGCCCGGGATATTCGATAAAGGGAGAGTTTAACAGCAACGGCTTCAAGAACGATCTTAAGCATACGGAGGGCGTATTATCCATGGCCAGGTCCATGTTCCCGGACTCTGCAGGCTCACAGTTCTTCATCATGCATAAGAACAGCCCTCACTTAGACGGAGACTATGCCGCATTCGGCAAGGTCATCGAGGGTATGGAGAATGTCAATAAGATCGCAGAGTGCGATACCGACTATAATGACAGACCGCTTAAGCCCCAGGTCATCAAGACGATCACAGTGGACACATTCGGAGTCGACTATCCCGAACCCGACAAGCTCTGATAGTTTTACAAAAATCTCTGATTGCAACCGAAAATACGGCATTTGCAACCGCCGGTTGACAGATTGAAAGGCACACTTTATGGAATGCAACCGCCGAAAATTGTATTGTCAGATTGTTCGAACAAGGCAGCAGGCAAATGTTTGAAGAAGCTGACATGATCCGGCCGGATGATGAGCCGGATGTAAAGTTTCGGAAAGGAAGAGAAATGTTATTAGCAGATAAGATAATCAACGAGAGAAAGAAAAACGGATGGTCGCAGGAGGAGCTGGCAGACATGCTGGATGTTTCCAGACAGTCGGTATCCAAGTGGGAGAGCGCACAGAGCATCCCTGATATTCAGAAGATCCTTAAGATGGCTGAGATCTTTGGTGTAAGTACGGATTACTTATTAAAAGAAGAGATGGAGCCGGAGCAAAATGAGATAGCTCCTTATTATGAGAAGAACGAAAGTTACTCTCCGCTTAAGAGAGTATCCCTGGAAGAAGCATCAGAGTATATCTCGCTCAGAAAAGCGGTTCTTCCCAAGGTAGCACTTGGCGTGTTCTTATGCATTACCTGCCCCGTAGTACTCATTCTTCTTGCAGGACTTCAGAGTGCGGGTATCATCAATACTACAGAGAATGTCGCAGCGGCGATCGGCCTCCTGGTTCTGTTTGCGCAGATAGGTATTGCTGTATGGCTCTTTATATCTCAGGGCGGCAAACTACAGAAATATGAATTCTTAGAGCAGGAAGCCTTTGATACGGAGTACGGAGTTGACGGGATGGCCAGAGAGAAGCTTGCAGCGTCAGAGCCTTACAGCACAAGAGCTCTTACCATCGGTGTGATGCTGTGCGTACTCGGCTGTGTTCCGCTCGTGATCACAAGCGTGCTCCAGCTGCCGGCGATAGTCATAGTGTCCATGGTCTGCCTGCTGCTTCTGGCAGTAGGATGTGCGGTATATATGTTCATCGCGGTCTGTGGCGTCAACAGCTCATATAAGGTATTGCTGCAGACGGATGATTATTCAAGCGAGAATAAGAAGAAAAATAAGAAGCTCGAGCCCCTTTCAAGGATATACTGGTTGCTTATCACGGTGATCTACCTGGCAGTAAGCTTTATCACAAACCGCTGGGATATCACATGGATCATCTGGGCAGTATCCGGTGTACTCTTCGCTCTTATCCGTGTGATAGGAGAATCACTTGTCAACACAAGGGATTGATAATAGGACATTATCGGAATAAAAGAAAAACAGGGCAATCCGTTTGAGATCGCCCTGTTTTTATGTTCAATTATAATAAGTTGTTGACAATTTTTATCTCAATTGGTAGTCTTGTAAAGGAAAAACAAGAGAGAAAGGACACACATAAGTGTGCGAGTGAGCCGATGAAAAACAGATGATCATATCAGGTAGATACAGACTTAGTATTAAGGGCCGAAAGGTCTGTTTGTGTATGCCGGATCGGATCATCGTGATTTTCTGAAGCCATCATTTATGATGATGCCCTTTTGGCATATATTAGTCTTCGATCACATATGATCTGCTTTCGGTATGAACGATGGCAGATTTTTTTGTGCTCTGTTTTCGGAGGATCAGTGTGAAAAATGTGCTGATGCACCATTTTTCACACCTGCGATTTGCGCAAAGCACAAATCGCCTTATGGCATCGCCGAATCTGATATTCGGCTCGCCGCCTCGCAAGCAAGGCAAGGAGGAATAATATGGCACAATTACAGGTAAGTAACCTTACTTTTTCATATGAAGGCAGCAGCGATAATGTATTTCAGGATGTAAGCTTCTGCATCGACACATCATGGAAGCTCGGACTCATCGGCCGTAACGGCAAAGGCAAGACGACGCTCATCAATCTTCTGATGGGAAGATATGAGTATAGCGGGAGCATATCCGGTGGGACGGTATTTGACTGCTTCCCATATGCGGTATCTGAGAGGGATCTGGACAGAACTGCTTCTGAACTGGCTGCTGCATGGAAGCCTCAGGTGGAAGAATGGCAGATACTCATTCAGTTAAGTCAGATCGGGATGGATTCCGAGTGCATGTACAGACCCTTTGGGACTCTGAGCTACGGAGAGCGTACAAGAGTCATGCTCGCGGTGCTTTTTGCATCGGATGATGAGATGCTGCTCATAGACGAGCCCACGAACCATCTGGATAAGGACGCAAGAGAGATTGTGAAGGAATACCTTCGTTCAAAAAAGGGCTTCATTCTGGTATCTCATGACCGAGATCTCCTCGATGCCGTGACGGACCATGTACTCGTACTGAACCGCAGCAGCATAGAGGTTCAGGCCGGCAACTTCTCTTCATGGCAGGAGAATAAGGAGCGGGCGGATGCGTACGCCTTAGCGGAAAATGAGAAGCATCTTAAGGAGATAGGCAAGCTTAAGGCTGCCGCCGACCGCAGCGACCGCTGGGCCGTCAAGAATGAAAATACCAAGATAGGCTTCGATCCCTTAAAAGAGCCTGAGAGAAATATCTCCACAAGATCCTATATCGGGGCCAAGACCAAGAAGATGCAGGCAAGAGTCAAGTCCTATGAGAAGCGGATGGACAGGGAGATCGAACAAAAGGAAGGACTTCTTAAGGACATTGAGCAGATCACGGATCTTAAGATCGAACCCCTTAAGTATCATAAGGAAGTGCTCATAGAGGCGAAGGAACTGACGCTTGCATACGACCCGGATTCCCCGCTTTTTACCGATAAGACATTTAAGATATGTCAGGGTGAGAGGGTATTCTTATCAGGCAGGAACGGCTGCGGCAAGACAAGTCTCATTAAGGCGATACTTAAGTGCGCTGCGGAAGATCCGGATGAGGACAAAGAGAACACTCTGAATGTGACGGGAGAGCTTAGGGTTGCATCAGGTCTTAAGATATCATATATCAATCAGGACACATCATTCCTAAGCGGCACTCTCAAGGACTATGCCGGGGAGACGGGGCTTGAGGAAAGCCTGTTCCTTGCTGTATTAAGGCGCCTTGATCTTGAGCGGGAGCAGTTTAATAAGGATATGAAGGATTTCTCCGAGGGTCAGAAGAAGAAGGTGTTGATAGCAAGGAGCCTTATAACACCGGCCCACCTCTATATCTGGGATGAGCCCCTTAACTATATCGATGTGTTCTCAAGAATGCAGATAGAGAAGCTTATCCTGGAATATCAGCCCACAATGCTGCTGGTGGAGCATGATGTGAGATTTAAGGAGAAGGTTGCAACGAAGGATATTGTTATATAATGAAAAAAGGGACGGCCTGACACCGTCCCTTGTCTGTATCATTTCTCCTGCTTAAGGATCTCTCCGATATCCCCGGAACGTATGATCAGGGGAGTAAGCTCGTCAGGAGCATTCGTAACCTTAAGGACTTCCGAGATACGCTTGTTTATATCCTTTTTCTTAAGACCGAAGGTGTTGAGGCATATACTGTGGATCCCGCATCTGATCGCAACTGAGACATCACTCTCTATCTCATTACCGACCATCACGGTCTCTTCGCTCTTAAGGCCCTCTTCTGACAGGAGCTTATTAAGAAAGTCCGGTTCAGGCTTCATCATGCCGTAATCTGAAGAAATGTATATCTTATCGAGGATATCCTGCAGTCCGAAGGCTTCGATCTCCGGCATAGTGAATACCTTCTGCGCATTGGACAGAAGGTAGAGCTTACATCCCTGTTCCTTAAGAGCATTAAGTGTCTTAAGAGTATTGGGATAGGGATTGACAAATTCTCTGGATGCAGTTCTGAAGAGATTGGCAGCTGCAACTGCCCATTCGCTGTCAGCCACAGAGGATAATACGCCCTCGATATCTTCCTTATACTTCAACCTCAAGGTGTCGATATCGGTCCCGCCGATCGTAAGAGAGCAGGAATAATGATCGCCGCCTTCAAAGAGAAGTCTGGCAAAAACCCTCTCGATACGGATCTCGGGCTTCTCTACACCGGTCAGCACCTTAAGCCTCTGCCGCTCACCCGCATCATAGAGGAAGAAAGCATCCTTAAGCGGCTTCTGCTTCCATTCACAACCGTAGGCATTGTAGAAGTCACGCATGATCTTCCACAATTCCTTGCTGTTCTCATCGGTATGTATGTCCAAAAGCGTACCGTACAGGTCAAAGATATAATTCTTATATTTCATATATGATCCCCCAGTTTCTTACATTATACATCAGCTTTGTGCGGCAGACGAGTCATGGCGATATATGCGATCACGACACCGATGGCGCAGACTACAGTGCCGGTAATAAGCATCGTCCTGATCCCGGCATGATCTAAGATGACACCGCTTATGAGATTGGAGAATACACCTCCTATGGTGATGGCGCTCGTGACGTAAGCCTGACCCTTGACTTGATCGTATTCACTCATGGTGCTGTTCACATAGTAGGCAGAAGCCGGAATGAACACCGCATAAGCAAACAGCTGACAGGACTGGCTTACATACATCATCGCCATATTGACGGTAAATACCAGGATAAGTATCTTGATGAAAAAAGCAAACCCGGATACGATGAGAAGCTTGTCTGAAGATATCTTCTTAAGCACAAAGCCTATAAGAGCCATGACCGGAAGCTCCAGAATGGCCTGAAGGAAGTTAGCATACCCGAGCTCCGTCTCTCCGCCTCCGAGATTACGGATTATCTGTATCATGAAATCATTGATCATATTGTGGGCGAAGAAGAAACAGATCGTACCTATCAGAAATACGATAAAAGCAGGATAAGCCTGAGCAAAGGACTTAAGCCCGTTATGGATCGCCCCGTCCGGAGACTTATCGGATATGACGGAAGTGTCAGTTGCCTCTGTTTTTTTGCTGCGCGGCATCACGAAGGTAATGATGAGCAGGGCAGAGATCAACATCGTCACGATATTGACATACAGAAGCACGGTCTCTCCGTTACGCTCGACCGCTCCGCCGATGATCGCTGCGGTTACGGCAAAGGATGCCGAACCCAGGCCTCTTGCCAGTCCGTAGTAGATGTCGCATCCGGCCTTCTGATACTCGAAGCACAGCGCCGTCATGACCGGCTGGTAAGCGAACTGGATCATGTATATGATCGCATAGATGATGAATATTGCAGCCTTTCCGCAGGGTACGAGCCACAATATGAGTGATCCCGCAAAAATTACGGAGACTGAGATAAGTATAAACCTTCTGTTGGTCAGCGGCCCGGGGCGGTCTATGACGCCTGCAATGACGGGCTGGAAGATGGCAGACACTATATTGGCGGCCGCGAGCAGCACACCGACTTCCGTGTTGGAGAAGCCGTGGGCAAGCAGATATACAGCCGCATAGGCATGCACGGTACAGAAAGCCACAAAATAAGCTGAGTTTAGCAATGTATATCTGAGGGTCCACAGAACCCCGGATGAGCCGGATCTTTTCTTCGTCATCATATTCTCCGTAAAATATCGTATAACAGTTATCGTATCGATCTCTTACAGTATACTCAAAAAACGGCCCTTTTGAAACAAAAAGAATAAAGAGAAGATACAAAGGCCTTTCTTTTCCAACTCAATTGTCTGATAGGCCGATTATAGTATATAATAGATATTATTATAACTGATGCTTAAGCGGTAAGGAAACGGTTTGCAGTGAAGAAGATTAAGATCGATCCTAAATATGTTGATGTCAATATCACAAGGACCATAATAATATTTGCGGTCCTTATGTGTTATTGCTTCTACTTAAGTCTGGACAATTTTATAAGCGGCAGTGATACTATCGGATATCTGGCACTATTCTGTTCGATAATGACCATTGTTGCTCTGTCTCTGCTGTCCATCTGCAAGTTTGGCAGGAAGCCGTATCTTGTCCTCAAGCATATCGCCATAGTCATACAGTGTATCGTCTTCTGGTTTACTTTTGCGGAGTTTTTGTATACCGGCGGAACAGGCGGGACCAGCATATTCTTAATCTTTGCCTCTGCTCCGATAGGCTTCTTTTTCTTTAATCTGTTCTACGGTTCGCTTTTCAGCAGTGTTCTCTTCATAGGTATGGTCATATATATGAACACACCGCTGCATCTGCTGGGATATCAGTTCCCCGAGATGTATTATAAGCGACTTCCCATAATGTACCTTGTCGAGGTCATAGTATGTGCCATAGCACAGTATGAGACAGACAGGGCCAAGATCAAGCAGGATATGGCTCTTGAAGAGGCAAGGCTGGCAAGTGAGGCCAAGACGGACTTCCTTGCCAACACCAGTCATGAGATCCGTACTCCGATCAATGCGGTCTTGGGGATGAACGAGATGATCTTAAGAGAGAGCACCGGGGCCGGTAAGCTTCCGAATGATGATCCGGTCGCGCTTAAGAAGGCGTTTGAGAAGATAACGAATTATGCAGGCAATGTCAGCAGTGCCGGCACCAATCTGTTGGCGATCATCAATGATATCCTGGATTTTACCAAGATAGAAGAAGGCAAGATGGACATCATAGACGTCAATTACAAGCTCAGTTCCGTTTTGATCGATGTCAGCAACATGATCGATTTTAAGGCAAAAGCGAAGAGCTTAATGTATGCGACGGATGTAGACGAGAATCTTCCGGAAGACCTGTGGGGCGATGAAGTCAGGGTCAGACAGATCATCACCAATCTTCTGACAAACGCCGTCAAGTATACCGATGAAGGAAGCGTCATTCTCAAGGTAAGAAAGGACGGGTCATATCAGGATCCCGAGGATGACAGAACCATAAGACTGGTCATCTCGGTTACGGATACCGGAAGAGGAATCAGAGAACAGGATATGGACCGGCTCTTTGACAAATTCGAACGCTTTGACATGGAGAAAAACAGTACCATAGAAGGGACCGGTCTCGGTCTTGCCATAACGAGGCGTCTCCTGGATATGATGGGAGGAGACATATCCGTGGAGAGCGAGTACGGCAGAGGTTCCGTATTTACTGTATCCTTCCCTCAGCGAGTTGTATCTGATGAACTCATAGGCGATTACAAGGAGAAATACAAGCAGCATCAGGCTGAAAAGGTTAAGAGCAAGGAGAAGTTCAGAGCACCTGATGCCGAGATACTCATTGTAGATGATACCAAGATGAATCTCGTGGTTGCCAGAGAGTTCCTTAAGGATACGCAGATTAAGATAGATACGGCGCGCAACGGAATAGAGGGAGTGGAAAAGGCTTCCCGAAGCAAATACGATGTCATCCTGATGGACCAGCGTATGCCTCAGATGGACGGTGTTGAAGCGCTTCGTATCATAAAGGGAGAGAAAGGCCCCAATGATGACACTCCTGTCATATGTCTTACGGCGGATGCCGTGATCGGCGCCAAGGAGCGATATCTGTCCCTGGGATTTACCGATTATCTTACCAAGCCTATAGACAGTGTAGCCCTGGAAAGGATGCTCAAGAAGTATCTTCCGGCCGACAAAGTACAGATAATAGTGAAAAAAACCCGTGAAGATACGGATCCGGTTTTTGACAGAGAAACGGAGCTTCGTTATAAGGATCTTATCGAAACAGGCGTTGATGTAAAGAAGGGAATATCAAACGGCGGAGGGGATGAATCGTTCTACCGCTCACTGTTAGCCGAATATCTGTACAGTTCTTCCGAGAAGAAGGAACAGATGGATATCTTTATCGGCAAACAGGATCTTAAGAATTACGGGATATTAGCACACGGACTGAAGAGTACTTCCGCGACGATCGGCGCCGACAGTCTGTCTTCTCTTGCGGCTGCTCTGGAGAGGGCTGCCAAGGCTGATGACACGATATACATATATGATCATCATGAAGAGACGATGGCAGAGTATGAGAAGATACTTAATGTACTGAAGCAGACCGTCACCGAACAGGACAGAGTTAATGACGATATTGTTGAAGAAGACGGAGTGTTGGAGTTTGCTCCGAAAAACTCAGAGGGAGATAAAGCATGAAGAAGTTCGTATCGTGGAATGTCAACGGTCTCAGGGCCTGCAGAGAGAAGGGCTTTGAGGACAGCTTTAAGAAGCTTGATGCCGATATCTTCTGCTTACAGGAGACCAAACTTCAGGAAGGTCAGATAGACATAGCCTTTGACGGTTATCATGATTACTGGAATTACGCGGAAAAGAAGGGCTATTCAGGTACTGCGATATTTACCAGAGAAGAGCCTCTGGGCGTAACATACGGGATCGGTGTTGATATTCACGATCATGAGGGAAGAGTCATTACCCTTGAGTTCCCCGGGTATTACTTCATAACGGTCTATGTTCCCAACTCTCAGGATGAGCTTAAGAGACTGGACTACAGGATGACATTTGAAGACGATTTCTTAGCCTATGTTAAGGGCTTGGAGCAGAAAAAGCCCGTCATCTGGTGCGGTGATCTCAATGTGGCTCATAAGGAGATCGATCTTAAGAATCCCAAGACCAACAGGCATAATGCGGGATTTACGGATGAGGAGAGAGGCAAGTTTCAGAATATCATAGACAGCGGATTTATCGATACGTTCCGTTACTTCTATCCCGATAAGGAACAGATTTATTCATGGTGGAGCTATCGTTTCCATGCCAGAGAGAAGAACTCCGGCTGGCGTATAGATTACTTTATTACATCTTCGTCACTGGCAGATAAGCTTAAGGATGCCAGGATCCATACGGATATCTTCGGCTCCGATCACTGTCCCGTAGAGCTGGATATAGATCTGTGATCCTGTGAGGAACCGATAGGATGAGCAGACTCTCAGACGAACTGATAAAACTCTATAATTCTGATGAATATCCCCTGCATATGCCCGGACATAAGAGGCAGGATACGGGATCCGTACTCGATGCGGCATATCACCTGGACATAACCGAGATCGAAGGCTATGACAATCTCTATGATGCACACGGGATACTGCGTGATGCCATGGACTATGCCGGCAGTATCTATAACTGTCCTCACACATATTATCTGGTAAACGGCTCAACTACAGGCATACATATCGCCATACATACCGTTGCCGGCATGTATGCATCCGCGGGCACAAGAGACCGCATACTTACAGCCGCCAACAGTCACAGATCCGTGCATGCCGCGGTTGAACTGTCAGGACTTGACACTGATGTCATAGAACCGGATATCATGGACGGATTCGGTATATACGGCGGCGTATCACCGGCGGTACTTGAGCAGAGACTGAGCGAAGCGGCAGGCACAGGCAGACCTTATGCCGCAGTGATCATCACTTCTCCTAATTATGAAGGCATCATATCGGATATAGAAGTGATGGCTGACATTTGTCACAGATACGATACCGTGCTCATAGTGGATGAAGCCCACGGAGCGCATCTTGATCTGAGCGATGCCTATCCCGGAGGAGCACTTAAGTACGGAGCCGATATAGTCATACACAGCACTCACAAGACGCTGGCCGCGATGACGCAGACTGCGCTTCTTCATGTGCAGGGCAACTTAGTTGACATAACAACCCTCGAGAAGTACTGGACAATGCTGCAGACTTCCTCTCCCTCATATGTTCTGATGGCGAGCATTGATAATGCGCTGCACCACATCACGGAACACCCTGAGATGGTAAGCAGGCATATGGAGAAGGTATCAGGTGTTCGCTCGATGCTTATGCCCGGTTTGGAGGGACAGGGACTTAAGTCGCTTAAGCTTTTAACAGAGAGGGACATATCGGGATGTGACAGCTGTGTGGCCCTTGATCCGTGTAAGATAGTCATATCGACAAAGAATACTTATATCGACGGATACATGTTTCAGAAGATATTGCTCGATGAGTATCATATCCGGCTTGAGATGGCTGCGGATGACTATATAGTCGGGATCACCACATATATGGATACCGGGGAGGGTCTTGAGAGATTTACCGCGGCGTTGCTTGAAACAGATGACAGATTAGGCGATAGATATTATAATAATGACTGGACTCCGAAGATTGACAGGCATGCGGACAGATTTGAACTGTATGCGCCGTGCATCCCGAAGAGTAAGTAAGTTTGGAATGGAATGTGTATCGGGCCGATTGATGATACACAAGGGAGATTATGGGCAAGATATACTGCCTGATGGGCAAGAGCGCCTCAGGCAAAGACACGATATACAGGCAATTACTTCTGTCAGAAGAGCTTAAGCTCAAGAAGATCGTACCCTATACTACCCGCCCCATAAGGGAGAGGGAGAAGGACGGTGTTCAGTATTTCTTTGTGGATGAGGCGAAGCTTGATGAGCTTAAGGCAGCAGGCAGGATCATAGAATGCAGGTCATATGACACGGTACACGGGATATGGTATTACTTCACCGTGGATGACGGGCAGGTTGATCTTACATGCAATGATTATCTGATCATAGGGACACCGGAATCTTATGTTTCCACAAGAGACTATTACGGTAAGGACAAGGTTAAGCCGATATATATAGAGCTGGATGACGGAGTGAGACTTCAGAGGGCTCTTAACAGAGAGAACGGACAAAGCGTGCCCAGATATGAGGAGATGTGCAGGAGATTCCTGGCCGATGCGGAGGATTTCAGCGAGGACAAGCTGGACGCAGCCGGCATAGAGGCAAGATTTCCCAACGACGATCTCAACATATGTATATCTGATATCACGAAGTACATCATGGATGACAGAGCAGGATACGAACACTAACTGTTATTATCGGAGCTGCCTATGGATATCAAGGTCAACAACTTAACACCGGTGCAGCAGGTAGAGACTCCGAAGGAAGTACAGCAGGCTGACGGAACCTTCAAGTTCATGCTGGCAAGCCAGATAGCGGAGACTGAGCTCCAGGAGAGACTGGCGGCCATGATGGAAGAGATCACGATGCAGGGAGACAAGCTGGCCAAGCACCGTGATATCAAGGATATGCGCAAGTACAGGTCGCTTATCAAGGATTTCATGAACGAGATCATATCAAGATCCCACGAGTTTTCCCGCGAGAACTTCCTCGACAGGCGCGGCAGGCACAGAGTCTATGGTATAATCAGGCTTGTGGATGAGACACTTGATGAGCTTGCACAGGAGCTTATGAAGGATGAGAAGGATAATATAGCGATCCTCGGTAAAATAGGAGAGATCAGGGGTCTGTTATTGGATATATTCACGTAGACCGGCACGAACAGCGGCATACAGACCGGTACTAAACCGGCACAAACGCCGAAGCGAACACCGGCACGAACACCGGCACAAACGCCGGAGCGAACACCCGCGGACAGTGAGTGATCTTTGGAGGTTTATAGATGGCTAATTTTACGGACATAATCGGACAGAAGATGATCGTGGATCACTTAAAGAGTGTGATCGAAAACGATCAGGTATCACATGCTTATATAATATCCGGTGAGAGATATGCAGGTAAGGAATTCATAGCCAATGTCTTTGCCATGGCACTTTTATGTGAAGAGGAAGGTGTTGAGCCTTGTAATGAATGTCATTCATGCAAGCAGGCGCTGGGCAGGAACAATCCCGACATCATATATCTTACGCATGAGAAGCCCAATGTGATACAGGTGGATGATATAAGGGAACAGATAAGCGGGACCATATCTGTCAAACCTTATGCAGGCAGGCGCAAGATATATATCATAAGTGAAGCGGAGAAGATGAACAATAATGCGCAGAACGCACTGCTTAAGACACTGGAGGAACCTCCGGAGTATGCGGTGCTCATACTGCTGACGGACAATCTCGGAGCTCTTTTGCCTACGATACAGAGCAGATGCGTGGTCCTTTCCATGAAGCCTGCAGATGACAGGCTTGTCAAGAAATTCCTTATGGAAGAAGAAGGGATCCCGGATTACAGGGCGGAGATCTGTGCGGCATTTGCCAGAGGCAATATAGGCAAGGCCAAGATCCTGGCCAAGTCTGAGGAGTTTGACAAGATCAAGGATGATGCGATCGCGATGCTCAAGCACATCCACGAGATGGATATCAGCGAACTCAATCAGACTGTGAAGCAGATGAATGAATATAAGCTGGAGATCAGTGATTTCCTGGATATCATCGCAGTATGGTACAGGGATGCGCTCCTGTTCAAGGCTACAAATGATGCCAATCACCTGATATTCGGTGATGAGTTCCAGAATATCAAGAGGACGGCATCCAGAAGTACATATGAGGGTATCGAGAATATCCTTAAGGCGCTTGACAGTGCCAAGCAGAGGATAACGGCCAATGTCAACTTCGATCTGACAATGGAGCTTCTGCTGCTGTCGATCAAGGAAAATACAGATAATTGAGGTATATAGATGAAAAAAATAATAGGTGTAAGATTTCGTACGGCGGGTAAGATATATTTCTTTGACCCCAAGGATTATGACGTGAAGAGAGGAGATCATGTCATAGTTGAGACGGCCAGAGGCGTGGAATACGGAACCGTGGTCGGCGCTCCGAGAGAAGTTCCTGATGAAGAGGTGGTACAGCCCCTTAAGGAAGTTATAAGGATAGCGACCAAAAAGGATGATGAGCAGGAGGCCAAGAACAAGGACAAGGAGAAGGAAGCTTTCAAGATTTGTCTTGAGAAGATAGCCAACAGAGGGCTTGAGATGAAGCTCATAGATGCCGAATATACCTTTGATAACAACAAGGTACTGTTCTATTTTACGGCAGACGGCAGAGTGGACTTCAGAGAACTCGTCAAGGATCTGGCCAGCGTCTTCAGGACCAGGATAGAGTTAAGGCAGATCGGTGTCAGAGACGAGACCAAGATAAGAGGAGGCATAGGTATCTGCGGCAGACCATTATGCTGCCATACCCACTTATCCGACTTTATCCCCGTATCCATCAAGATGGCCAAGGAGCAGAACCTCTCGCTTAATCCCACCAAGATATCGGGCGTGTGCGGCAGACTCATGTGCTGCCTTAAGCATGAAGAAGATACATATGAAGAGATCAATAAACGTCTGCCGGGTGTCGGTGACTATGTGACGACTCCTAACGGACTCAAGGGTGAAGTTACCAGCGTCAATGTATTGCGTGAACTGGTCAAGGTGATCGTCGAAGAGGGCGATGAGAAGGAGATCCATGAGTTCCGTGCAGATGAGCTTAAGTTTAAGAGACGTCATCGCAAGGAGAAGCAGCTCAGCAAGGAAGAAATGAGAGAGCTTAAGGAACTTGAGAAGCAGGACAAGACTCAGGGCTTAGATGACGACTGATGATATCTGACTTATTGGAGCACGGAATATAAGCGGTATTTCGTGCTCTTTTTTATTATGATGGTGTGCTCATTATGGATGTACCGATAAGAGAGAAGGAGAGGATCGACGATCTTCAATATAAGGGGCTCAGACTCATACAGGATCCGGATGATTTCTGTTTCGGGATCGATGCGGTGCTCTTGGCCAATTATGCGAGGGCCGCAGCCGGCGATACGGTTGTCGATCTGTGTACGGGAAGCGGTGTCATTCCGATACTTATGTCAGGCAAGACAAATGCCTCGAAGTTGATCGGAGTTGAGATACAGTCTAAGAGTGCAGAGACGGCAGAGCGCAGTGTGAAGCTCAATGATCTTGATAAAAAGGTAGAGATACTTAATGAAGATATATGCAGACTGCCTGATGTTATGCGAAAAGGTTCTGTCGATGTGGTGACCTGCAATCCTCCTTATATGATAGCCGACCACGGACTTCACGGAGATGATGAGGCCAAGAACATAGCCAGATTCGAGGTCAGATGTACTCTTGAGGATGTCGTGGGCACGGCGGCTGCCCTGCTTAAGACAGGCGGTATGTTCTATATGATCCACAGGCCGTTCAGGCTGACGGAGATAATGGTGACTCTTAATAAGTATAAGCTCGAGCCTAAGAGGATGAGACTTGTATATCCCTATGTGGACAAGGAGCCCACGATGGTGCTCATAGAGGCCAAGAGGGATGCCAGGTCACGGATCACGGTCGAGAGTCCGCTCATAGTGTATGAGAGTCCCGGAGTATATACCGCGGAACTGCTCAAATTCTATGGGATGACAGAGGAAGCGGACGATGGCGAAGGCAGGATTTAACGGATATTCAGACGATACTGACATATAAGCAGTACGGAGAAAAGCGATGGAGAAAAAGCGGTTAAGCTTCATAGATATGGCCAAGGGAGTGGGCATCATACTGGTGCTCTTCGGTCATCTCATATACACCAACGAGTATGTGAGAGTCTGGATATCGGCATTTCATATGCCGGTCTTCTTTGTGCTCTCCGGCATCACACTGGCTCTGGGAACTAAGGATGAGAAGGATACAAAAGGCAGGATCGCAAGAAAGGCCCGCGGTCTTCTGATCCCGTATCTGTGGTTTTCCCTCATCTACTTCCTTGTGGATATAGTCAATGTAACGCTTAACAAGATCACGATGCATGACTTTATAAGCAACGCCATTGCATCAGTCACATTTAAGGGCAAGTCGGTTCTGTGGTTTTTGGTGGCGCTGTTCCTGTCACAGGCCGTGCTCATCATAATGCAGAGCAGATTAAATGACACATGTGTCATGATCATCACAGTGATCATCGCTGCCGTTTGCTGTATATGTTCTGTTCCTTTTAAGACTGTATATGAAGGAGCTGCAGACTCATATCTTATAACGGCTCTGCTTAATATCCCGTGGACCCTGTTGAGAGCGGGCATAGTGATACCGTTTACGGCAGCAGGCTATTATGCATGCAGATATTACGACAGATACAGAAATGCGGCGGACAGGGTAATTGTACGGGCGATCATTGCGGTCATATCCCTCGGCCTCTGCATATTGGTCGCAATGACCAACTGGTCCGTGGACACCAACAACATGATCCTTAATAACCCGCTTTTGTATTACGCGGGCGGATTTATGGGAAGCCTCTCTGTCATAAGCTTTTGCAGCATACTTCCCGATATTAAGCCGTTGTCACAGGTCGGACGTTATTCACTCGTTATCATGGCGGTCCACCTGGATATGTATGTCCTCTGGGCAGGCCTTAAGGCAGGCCTCTTCCTGTACGGACTCTGCGGGATATCTTATGCCATAACCATCCCGGCCGTTATCATCGCCCTGATCTTAGGCTGCATCGCAGCATATGTCATCGAGAGATTCTTCCCCTTTATACTGGGACGGAGGAGGCAGTAATGAGCGGTACACTGTATATTTGCGCAACACCCATAGGCAATCTTAAGGATATGTCCCCGAGAGTCATCGAGACTCTTAAGTCCGTGGATCTTATCGCGGCAGAGGACACCCGTAACAGCATCAAGCTCCTGAACGCCTTTGACATAGACACTCCGATGACCAGCTATCATGAATACAACAGAGTGGAAAAAGCAAGGGCGCTTATTGATAAGCTTAAGAGCGGAACGGACATCGCCCTTATCACGGACGCCGGTACACCTGCGATCTCCGATCCCGGAGAAGTACTCGTGGCCATGTGTCATGAAAATGACATTCCTGTCACTTCTCTCCCCGGACCTGCAGCTCTCATAGTGGCACTGACATTGTCAGGCCTTCCCACCAGGAGGTTCTGTTTCGAAGCCTTCCTGCCTTCAGATAAGAAGGAGAGGAGACGGATACTCAAGGAACTTGAGACTGAGGCCAGGACGATCATCATATATGAAGCGCCTCACCATCTTAAGGGAACTCTCCAAGATCTCAGGGATGCTCTGGGTGACAGAAGGATCACTCTGTGCAGGGAGCTTACAAAGAAGTTTGAGGAAGTGATCCCCACGACGATAGAAGGAGCCATAGCCAGGTATGAAGAAGAGGATCCGAGAGGGGAATATGTGGTCGTCATGGAGGGGATGAGCACTGAAGAGCTCGACAGACTTAAGGCGCAGAGTTTTTCCGACATGACCATAGAAGAACATATATTGAGTTATGTCAACCAAGGAATGACGGAGAAGGAAGCCATGAAGGCGGTAGCCACGGACCGCGGAATCCCCAAAAGAGAGGTGTATCAGGCACATCTGGATCAAAAAATGGGATAAAACCGTGGCAAACACAGAAAAAAGTTTGAAAAAGCGCACTTTGGTGGTAAAATAATGCTTGTTGTTGATGATAGATAACAAACAGGAGGAATTATATGAAAAAGTTAGTTGCATTGACATTGGCAGGTGTAATGGCACTTGCACTTACGGCATGCGGGCAGAAGGCTATTGAGAATACGGTATTCTCAGTGGATGACCTTCCCGGCAAGTCTATAGGCGTACAGCTCGGTACGACAGGCGATATATATGCCAGCGATTATGAGGAAGAAGGCTCTACGATAGAGAGATACAATAAGGGTGCGGATGCGATCCAGGCTCTTAAGCAGGGCAAGGTGGACTGTGTGATCATCGATGAGCAGCCGGCCAAGGCTTTTGTAGCCAAGAACAGCGATCTTACGATCCTCAATGAAGAGTTCGCTCTTGAGGAGTATGCGATCTGCCTCTCCAAGGACAATAAGGACCTTACGGATGCGATCAACGGCGCTCTTGCAGAGCTTAAGACGGAGGGAGTCATCGATCAGGTCATCGCCAACTACATCGGAGATGATACCAAGGGAACATGTCCCTATGTGTCTCCCGAAGGAGTCGACAGAAGCAACGGTACTCTTACAATGGCTACCAATGCCGCATTCGAGCCTTATGAGTTCTACTCTAACCAGCAGATAGTAGGTATCGATGCAGAGCTTGCACAGGCCATCTGTGACAAGCTTGGTTACGAGCTTAAGATAGAGGATATGGAGTTTGATGCGATCATCAATGCGGTCACAAGCGGCAAGGCTGATTTCGGTATGGCCGGAATGACCGTTACCGAGGACAGACTTTTAAGCGTTGATTTCTCAACACCTTATACAACCGCAACTCAGGTGATCGTAGTTCGTAAGTAGTATCAGCAAGGGTTTGTAAATGGAAGATATCAGGCTAAAGTTCTATACGAATTTCATAGCGGATCAGAGATGGAGATATATCACCGAAGGACTGAGCACCACGTTCATAGTCACTTTCGGTGCTGCGCTGATCGGAGTTTTTCTGGGATTTTTCGTGGCTGTCGTGCGTTCAACGGCAGACAGGAGCACGAAGAAGGGTCCGGTCTTAAGCGTTGCGGATACCGTATGCAGAGCCTATCTGACAGTCATCCGCGGCACACCCACGATGATACAGCTGCTGATCATGTACTATGTGATATTCACAAGTCCCGACATCAGCAAGAGATTCGTGGCGGTACTGGCCTTCGGTATCAATTCGGGAGCTTATGTGGCAGAGATCGTCAGATCCGGCATCATGTCGGTGGACGGCGGACAGCTTGAGGCAGGAAGAAGTCTGGGGCTTACATATATCCAGACGATGATACATATCATCATTCCTCAGGCTTTCCGTAATATACTCCCGGCTCTTGCCAATGAGTTCATTACATTATTAAAAGAAACATCCATCTGCGGATACATAGCTCTTACGGATGTCACCCACGGGGCGAACGTCATAAGAAGCCAGACATATGAGCCGTTTATGCCGCTTATGGCAGCAGCGCTCATCTATCTGATACTTGTATCCTTATTGTCAATGGGAGTTACAAGACTGGAGAGGAAGTTATCTTGTTAAACATTTTATCGCCATCTATACTGGCAGCAGATTTCTGCAATCTAAGTAAAGATATTGAGGCGGCCGAGGCAGGAGGTGCCAAGTGGCTTCATATTGATGTTATGGACGGAGTTTTTGTTCCGTCCATAAGTTTCGGTATGTGCGTACAGGAGAGCATCAGGAAGTGTACCGACATGTTCTTTGATACCCACCTCATGATAACGGAGCCCATAAGGTACGTGAAGGAATTTGCTTCTTTAGGGAGCAACGGCATAACGGTACATGTCGAAGCCTGTGATGATGTGGCGGCTACTCTTGACGCCATCAGAAGCTGCGGATGCAGGGCAGGTCTGTCCATCAAGCCTGAGACACCGACGGAGGCCATAAGGCCTTATCTGGACAGGACGGACATGATCCTTCTTATGAGCGTTGAACCCGGAAGCGGAGGGCAGCAGTATCTGCCTGAGTCCACGGACAGGATAAGAGAGGTCAGACGAATGATAGAGACCTCGGGTCGTGATATTGACCTTGAGGTCGACGGAGGAATCAGATTGACTAATCTTAAGGAAGTCCTTACGGCAGGAGCCAATGTGATCGTGGCGGGAAGCGCCATATTCAAGGGAGACATCACGGCTAATGTACGGGCTTTTATGCAGATAATGGAGGAATAAAATGGCAGATAAATATTACTTAACAACAGCGATAGCATATACATCGGGCAAGCCCCATATAGGCAATTCATATGAGATAGTAATGGCGGATGCGATAGCCAGGTTCAGAAGATATCAGGGCTATGACGTGTTCTTCCAGACGGGCACCGATGAGCACGGTCAGAAGATAGAGGAAAAGGCTAAGGATAAGGGCGTATCACCCAAGGAATTCGTGGATGATGTCGCAGGCGTGATCCGCGGGATATGCGACAGTCTGAATGTGTCTTATGACAAGTTCATTCGTACGACGGATGCAGATCATGAGCGCCAGGTTCAGAAGATATTCAAGAAGCTCTATGATCAGGGAGATATCTACAAGGGAGCATACGAGGGAATGTACTGTACTCCCTGTGAATCATTCTGGACGGAGTCTCAGCTTGTGGACGGCAAGTGTCCGGACTGCGGCAGAGAGGTGCGTCCCGCCAAGGAAGAAGCCTACTTCTTCAAGATGAGCAAGTATGCCGACAGACTTATAGAGCATATCAATTCTCATCCTGAGTTCATACAGCCTGTTTCACGTAAGAACGAGATGATGAACAACTTCCTTCTTCCGGGACTTCAGGATCTGTGTGTATCCAGGACCTCATTCAAGTGGGGCATACCGGTTGATTTTGATGACAAGCATGTAGTGTATGTGTGGCTTGATGCCCTTACCAACTATATAACGGGTATAGGCTATGATGCGGACGGCAACAGCTCAGAGCAGTATAAGAAGCTCTGGCCTGCGGATCTTCATCTCATCGGCAAGGACATCATAAGATTCCATACGATATACTGGCCCATATTCTTAATGGCTCTCGGAGAGCCGCTTCCGAAGCAGGTGTTCGGTCACCCCTGGCTCTTACAGGGCGGCGAGAAGATGAGCAAGTCAAGGGGCAACGTGATCTATGCGGATGACCTTATAAGCTTATTCGGAGTGGATGCAGTCAGATATTTCGTACTTCATGAGATGCCTTATGATAATGACGGTACGATCACATGGGAACTTGTCGTAGAGAGATTCAATGCAGAGCTTGCCAACGTGCTCGGCAATCTTGTCAATCGTACGATATCGATGAGCAACAAGTACTTTGACGGAACGGTCAGGTCAACCGGTGCCGCAGAGGCTGTTGATGACGATCTTAAGTCAGTAGTGACGGGCGCAAGAGACAGAGTCAGTGCCCGTATGGATGATAACAGGATGGCGGATGCCGTAAGTGAAGTGTTCGCTGTTTTCAGAAGATGCAATAAGTATATAGATGAGACGGAGCCGTGGGTATTGGCCAAGTCAGAGGATAAGAAGGACAGACTCGCGGAGGTAATGTACAATCTCACGGAGTCCATCGTGATCGGAGCAAGCCTGCTTAAGCCCTTTATGCCTGATACCGCAGACAGGATCCTTACGCAGCTTAATACACAGGTAAGAGATTATGACACTCTTGTCACATTCGGAGGATATCCTGACGGAAGCAGAGTCACGGACAAGCCGGAGATATTATTCGCAAGACTCGATGCTGATGAGGTCATGAAGAAGGTCGAAGAGATCAGGGCGGCTCAGAGAGCAGAATATGCAAGAGAGAACGGTATCGAGCCTGAAGAGGAAGATGCTGAGGCAGCCGGTGACTCTGACATAATGGATGCAGAGAGCAAGCCTGAGATCGAGTACGGTGACTTCGACAAGCTGGAGCTCAGGATAGGTAAGATCATCAAGTGTGAGGAAGTGCCCAAGTCCAAGAAGCTTCTGTGCTCACAGGTACAGATCGGGTCGACGGTCAAGCAGATCCTCTCAGGCATCAAGCAGTATTATTCCGCAGAGGAGATGGTAGGCAGGAAGGTGCTGGTGCTTAACAACTTAAAGCCCGTGACCATGGCCGGACTTCAGTCGGAAGGAATGCTCTTATGCGCAGAGGATGACAAGGGCAATGTGGTATTGTTAAATCCCGAAAAGGATATGCCTGCGGGTGCGACAGTCAGCTGACGCGGTGATGATTATCTGATCTTTTACGGATCATAAGGAGACAACGGATGAACAGGACCGAATTCTACTATGAATCAAGAGATAATGCCAGCAGGATCCACGCGGTCAAGTGGGTTCCGGACGGGGAACCGTGCGGGATCTTCCTGATAGTTCACGGAATGGCGGAGCATATAGGCAGATATGAGGCCTTTGCGCAGTATATGTGTGACAAGGGCTTTGTGGTTGCTGCCAATGAGCACTTGGGACACGGCGGATCCGTAAGTCAGGGACCCAAGGGATATTTCTGCAAGAGAGATCCCGCAACGGTCGTTGTCAGAGATGTCCACAGGCTCAAGAAGATGATCCAGGAAGAGTATCCCGGCCTTAAGATATTTATATTCGGTCACAGTATGGGATCGCTCATTACGAGGAATTATATGACCAGATACGGCACGGGTATAGACGGCGCCGTTATCTGCGGAACGCTGATGATGAATAAGGGACTCATCGGAATGATGGGATTCTTATGCAGGGCACTGATGCTCGTACAGGGAAGTAAGCATCCGAGCGTGCTTATGAATACGGTAGGCTTCGGATCTTACTGTAAGAAGATAGAGAATCCGAGAACTCCGTTTGACTGGCTCACTAAGGATGAAGAGATCGTCAATAAGTATGTGGCGGATCCGGACTGCGGATTCTTGTTCACGCTCAACGGCTTCCTTACTCTTAAGGAATTGCTCGCCCGGCTGCATGATAAGAGTCTGCTTGATAAGATACCCAAGTCGCTGCCTGTTTTCTTCATATACGGAAGTGAAGATCCCTGCGGTGAGTACGGGACTGCCGTGCGTAAGGTTATAGAGCAGTATAAGGAACTGGGACTTACGGATGTCAGCGACAAGTGTTATGAAGGCGACAGACATGAGCTTCTCAACGAGACGGATAAAGAAGCAGTTATGGGAGATGTATATGACTGGATCAAGAAGCATCTTAGCTAGAATACAAAGCTTGTTCCGGATGACGGCGATGACGGTGGCAGCAACGTTGATCGCTGTCTCTTTTCCCGCAGAGGCCGTATATGCATCCGATGAAACCGGATCACCTTCCGGATATGACATGAGTCAGTATGAGGCACTTTTGAATGAGTTTAAGGATGAACTCAGAGACGGTGGCCTTAAGACTGAGGATGAGGTCAGGGAAGCCATTAAGGAGGCGGAAGAAAAGTACGGCGTGGACATATCCGACAGCGATACGCAGAAGGCTGTGGATATAATGGACAAGGTCAACGATCTGGGAATTGACGGCGATACTCTTGCCGATGTTGTGGACGATGTGTATGACAACGTGGCAGATAAGACCTTTGACACGGCGCAGCAGGCCATGGATGAGATAGAAAAGCAGGTCATTGAAAGCGCCAAGGAAGCTGTTAAGGAAACGGTCAAGAAGACGATCTCCGATTACTTTAAGGATTTCTGGCAGGAGATAAAGAGCTTTTTTAAAGGAATGGCGGATTCATGGACCAATTAGACGATATAATCATAAGACCGGCCGGGGTCAGTGAATGGGATGAGGCCATGGAACTGGCATTCAGAGTGTTCCTCAAGTATGAAGCCAGGGACTACGGAAGAGAAGGAACGGAAGCGTTTGCCGAATTCGTAACGGATCCCATGCTCAAGAAAGCCTTTGAGACCGGTCATTATATTGTGTTCCTGGCGTTTGCCGATGATACTCTGGTAGGGATCATAGGCATCAGGAACGGGAATCACATCTCACTTCTGTTCGTGGACGGAGCATATCATAATCAGGGGATCGGCAGCAGGCTGATAGAAAAGACGGAAGAGTATCTGAGAGAGAATACGCAGTTCAGCAAGATGACGGTCAATTCGGCTCCTTATGCAAAAGGATTCTATCATAAGAGAGGATTCGTTGACAGAGGAGATCTCACGTATAAGGACGGAATACAGTATATTCCCATGGAACGGGTTTTTGGTTGAGATTGTATTTTGTTTATGCTAAAATTAGATTGTTTATAAACTTTGCATAAATTTTTTAGAAAATAAAAGGATTTTGTTGAAGCAATGAGACAAAAGTACTATAATATATCTTGCAACAGTACTATGTGTATGGGTGGATCAGATGTTTAGTCCGGACAGCCCCGTGATATCTTTCCTTGGGAAGATAGCGGATCTTATCATTATCAACCTGCTGGTGATCATCTGTTCACTGCCGATATTTACCATAGGAGCATCCTGGACCGCAATGTACTATGTGACGGTCAAGATGGTCAAGAATGAAGAGTCATATGTGACGAGGGATTTTTTCAAGTCCTTCAGGCTTAACTTCAGGCAGGCTACGGTCATATGGCTCATTAACCTGATTATATTGCTCATAATGGGAGCGGATGCACTGATCATCAAGAAGTGGATGCCTCAGGAGATCCCGGAGGTGATCCAGGCGCTGATGACGGTATTCAGCATTTTCCTGGCCGCTGTAATGATATATGTATATCCGGTATTGTCCCGTTTTGACAATTCGGTCAGGAACACCATCAAGAACGCATTTTTACTGTCGATCAGCAATTTGCCGTATACATTGCTGTTTGCCGTGATACTGGCAGTACCGGTGGGAGTAGCATTCCTGACCAACTTCGGATTCAGGATATTACCGGTATATCTGTTGATAGGGATTTCAGGTCCTGCATATTTATGCAGTATCGGATGGAAGAAGATATTTGATAAGTTGGAACCGCAGACGGAGACGGAACCGATAGGGGATAGCGATGGGAAGCAAGAAGAAGAAAAAGCAGAAACAGAATCAGAATAAGGGTCTGTTCGTTCAATGGGGTGTACCGGTTACGGTACTTGTGATCGTGATCATCTTCCTTATCAGTAATTTCACCATCACCAGTAAGAACAGCGCGCAGGAGACGATCAATAAGCAGCTTACGTCTGAGATTGAGGCTTATGCAAGTGCGCTCAAAAGTGAGTTTACGGGCTTGTACGGGACTGCAGCCGGCGCAGCTTCCATCATCGGGGCACAGGGCTACAGTGAAGAGACAGCAGCTGATTATGCTGCCGGGATCACCAGAGTTTCCGGCAATATCTATATGACGGTCATAACCGACAGAGACGGCAAGGGCGTAGCGGATAACGGCTCGAGCGTCGACATTTCCGGTTTTGAATACTTCAATATCAATAATTCAGTCAAGTACAGTTACGTGAAAGATAACGGGATTACCGGTTCGGAGGCTTTTGTATGTGCAACACCCGTTGCCGGGAGTGAAGGATTGCAGGGGATGATCTATATGTTCATCAATCCTTCCGGTATAATGGCTTCACTTCCTTCCAACAATTACGGCGGCGGTGTGGGATATGCGCTGATCACCCCCAACGGTGACATTCTGTATACCACCGGATCTCCGAGTACTTTTACGGGCGGTACCAATCTGTTTACCAATCTCGAAGGTGCTGCAGTTGAAGGTCTTACGATCGCGCAGATCAAGCTCCGTGCAGAGAAGCAGAACAGGATGATATTCTCTTCCACCAAGGGAACGGAGAGCAGGACAGTGGCGATAGCTCCCGTGTTTGTGGACGGCTGGCAGCTTATGGCAGCCATCAACCAGAAGTATGTGGATAATGTCGTATACAGTGAGATGAAGAATGCCCGCAAGATGATCACCAATCTTGCCATTGCCATAGGCGTATTCCTCTTATTCCTTGTAGCCAATGCCATCATCAACAGGATCAAATACGGTGAAGAGAGTAAGGATCTGGCAGATAAGGCCGATACGGATCTTCTGACCGAACTTAACAATAAGATCGCGACAGAGCGTAAGATCCAGGAGTGGATGAACGAGAATCCGGGTGTCCAATGCCTGATGTTCCTCTTCGATATAGATAACTTTAAGAAGATCAACGACACGATGGGACATGCCTTCGGTGATGAAGTTTTAAGGACGTTAGGTCATCAGCTTCGCAATGAATTCAGAGTCACTGATATCATAGGACGACTCGGCGGTGATGAGTTCGTGCTCTTCCTTAAGGGGATCAAGAGTGACGATCAGCTCCAGAGAGAGGGTGAGAGGATCACCAATTTCTTCCATCAGTTCAGGGCCGGCGACTATGTGAAGTATTCGGCTACCGCAAGTATCGGAGGAGTAGTGGTACCGAGAGACGCGACGAACTTCCAGGATGCTTACAAGGCTGCGGATGTGGCATTATATGAGGCTAAGAGACGAGGCAAGAATCAGCTGGTATTCTACAGCAAGGATCTGGCTAATGTTGAGAGCATCAGAGTCAGTGATGAAGTTGAACCTTTAGAGGATTACAGAAGAATATAAGATCACAGTAATGATCAAGTCAGGGAGCGGTCAACCGCTCCCTGTTTTTATTATTCCTTGGTTTACATAACAGCATTATTGGGCAATATGCCAAAAAAACGGCGGGATTTTTAGCAGGTTGCCTATTTTGCTATCCTGCCGGAGCATATATACTATTCAATAGTGGCGGAATGATCTGCGCGGCATCGTGTCGCCGGACCGGATCCGCAGAATCTCAGACAATTATTTCAGGAGGGTTTTTCAAAATGGCAAGTTTATCGCTTAAGAACATTACCAAGAAGTATCCCAACGGTTTCGAAGCCGTTAAGGATTTCAACCTTGAGATCGCTGACAAGGAATTCATCATCTTCGTTGGTCCTTCAGGATGTGGAAAGTCTACGACACTTCGTATGATCGCAGGACTTGAGGATATCACATCCGGTGAACTCAAGATCGGTGACAGAGTAGTTAATGACGTGGAGCCCAAGGATAGAGATATCGCCATGGTTTTCCAGAACTACGCTCTGTATCCTCATATGACAGTTTATGATAACATGGCTTTCGGACTTAAGCTTCGTAAGGTTCCGAAGGATGAGATCGACAAGCAGGTTAAGGAAGCAGCTCGTATACTTGACCTTTCAGCACTGCTCGATCGTAAGCCTAAGGCTCTTTCCGGCGGACAGAGACAGAGAGTTGCCATGGGTCGTGCCATCGTGCGTAACCCCAAGGTATTCCTCATGGACGAGCCTTTATCAAACCTCGATGCCAAGCTCCGTGTACAGATGAGAATAGAGATCGCCAAGCTTCATCAGAGACTTGATGCAACGATCATCTACGTTACACATGACCAGACAGAGGCTATGACTCTCGGTACCAGGATCGTTGTTATGAAGGACGGTGTCATCCAGCAGGTTGATACACCTCAGAACCTTTACGACAAGCCGGCTAACCTCTTCGTTGCAGGATTCATGGGTTCACCTCAGATGAACTTCCTCGATGCCAAGGTTGAGGTTAAGGGTGAAGAAGTAAATCTTCACTTCGCAGGCCAGACACTTCCTCTTCCTCCCGCTAAGGCTAAGAAGCTTATAGAGGGCGGCTATGACGGCAAGACTGTTACATTCGGTATCCGTCCTGAGGATGTATATGATTCAGAGATGTTCATCGAGACAGCAAAGTGTACGTTCGAGTCTACAGTTAAGGTTTACGAGCTTCTCGGTGCAGAGGTTTATCTGTACTTTGATCTTGAGGAGTTCCCGATCACTGCAAGAGTTAATCCTCGTACAACAGCTCGTCCCGGCGATAAGGTTAAGCTTGCATTCGATGTCGAGAAGGTACATGTATTCGACAAGGAGACAGAGCAGGTTATCACCAACTAGTTCTTAAGCGAGACATATATAACGATATCAGGCGCCGAAGCGGTTATCCGTTTCGGCGCTTCTTGCGTAAAAAGGCTTAATCGAGTACAATAGAGTCTATGAGAAAACTATTCAGAACACTGATAACATTTGTATTGACAGCGGCAGTCCTTATGGGGACTTCGACTGATGTATATGCAGCCGTCAAGACCGGGCCGGATGCCGTGAAGTCAGTTAAGGACAAGCCATCCCCGACGACCGCGGTGACGGAACCTGCGGAGTTTCGTGCTGTATGGTTCTCCTTTAAGGACTGGCAGACATTTCTTAAGGGTAAGAACGAGAAGGAATTCAGAGTGATCTTCTCTGCTGTATGCCAGAGCAGCGTGGACAACGGGCTTAACGCCATCATCGTGCATGTAAGATCTCATAATGATGCGGCATACCCTTCGAATGTATATCCCTGGTCAGATGAGATGACCGGAGGTAATCCGGGATACGATCCCCTCGCCATCATAACGGAGACTGCCCATGCATACGGACTGCAGATCCACGCATGGATCAATCCCTACGGCTTCAGAAACGGAGAGTATTGCGGAGATGCAACACTTGCGACTAAGGAGAATATCCTGGCCGGGATCAGGGAGATACTTGAGAAATATCCTGTTGACGGGATCCACTTTGATGACTATTTCCCTCCGCTCGGTGCGGCCACGCATAATGCACTGCTTAAGGATGTATATACTCTGTCACATTCCTACGGGAAGGTGTTCGGCGTGAGCCCTCAGGGCAATATCGAGAACAATATAGCAGCGGGCGCCGACATTTCCACATGGCTGTCAGCGAAGGGCTATATAGACTATATCTGCCCCCAGTTATACTGGAGCAACAACTACAGCAAGGCAGGCAATGTCACGATGTACAGTGACAGACTGGCCCGCTGGACAGCCCTCAACAAGGCGGACATCCCGATGTATATCGGACTGGCGGCATACAGAGTGGGCGAGGTTTCGAAGACCGATCTCGGTTGGAGCTTAAGGAGCGATAATCTCTCAAGCCAGATCACGGAGCTCAGACGCGCCGGATGTGAGGGATATATCCTCTACAACTATACGGCCATGATCTCACCTGCGTGTGCGGCTGAGATGCAGGGAGTAAGGAACCTGAACAAATGATTTCCAATGCGATAATCCAGAAGACAATGGAAGAGCTCTCATCCATCACGGGTGCTGAGTATGTGCTGTATGACGATACCCTGCATCCTGTGATGAGCACGGTAAAAGATGAGGCGGCTGACTCTGATGCCCTCGAAGCTTTCGCAGCCTCGGAGGCGGACACTCAGACAGTATCAGGCGACTGCTATCTTAAGGTGATGGATGAAGATGTCTGTGCTTACATCCTTATAAGCAGGGGATCAGCAGATCCTCTTACGATGGGAAGAGTGGCGGTGAGCCAGCTTCAGAACCTGATCGTTGCATATAAGGATAAGACTGACAGGAACAGCTTTTATCAGAATCTTTTACTGGATAACATGCTTCTTGTGGATATCCACAACAGAGCGACCAAGCTCCATATTGACAATGATGTCAGAAGAGTGGTCTATGTGGTAGAGACAGTCAATGACAGGGAGAATGTGGCGCTGGAGCTGATGAGGAGCCTGTATGTTGAGCAGGGCGGCAATCAGATAATCTCCGTGGATGAGCAGAGTGTGATACTCATCAAGGACATAGACACGGACGCCGACAGAGAGGACATGAGAGAGATAGCGGAAGGGATACTCGATACCTTCAATACGGAAGCCATGATCGATGTCAGAGTCTCATACGGTCTGGCGGTAAATGAGCTTAAGGATATCTCCAAGTCATATAAAGAAGCCAGGATGGCGCTTGATGTAGGCAGCATCTTCTATACGGAGCGCAAGATCTTAGACTACGAGATGCTCGGTATCGGAAGGCTTATCTATCAGCTTCCCTTAAGCCTGTGTGAGATGTTCGTGCACGAGGTGTTCGGCGATTCGATGCCGGAAGAACTCGACGAGGAGACCCTTATCACAGTCAACAAGTTTTTTGAGAATAACCTCAACGTCTCGGAGGCATCCAGACAGCTCTATATCCACCGCAATACGCTCGTATACAGGATGGAGAAGCTCAAGAGCGTCATAGGTCTGGATATGAGGGTTTTTGAGGACGCGCTGACATTTAAGATCGCGATGATGGTAGTCGACTATGTGAATTATCTGCACAGCAAGGATGTGTAGAATAAGATATATAAAGGAGGACGTATTAATGGAAGGTTATGTAGTATTAGTTATTCTGGTCATACTGATAATAGTGCTTATCAGATGTATCTGTATCGTACCTCAGGCCAATGCCTGGGTAGTTGAGTTCTTAGGTCAGTACAAGGCCACATGGGAGGCGGGACTTCACATCAAGATCCCCTTCTTCTATAAGGTTGTCAAAAAGGTGTCACTTAAGGAGCAGGTTGCCGACTTTGAGCCTCAGCCCGTTATCACCAAGGATAACGTTACGATGATGGTCGACTCGGTCGTATTCTTCGAGGTGTTCAACGCCAAGATGTTCTCATACGGTGTAGAGAGACCCATAGCCGCCATTGAGAATCTGTCAGCTACAACCCTTCGTAATATCATCGGTTCGATGACACTCGATGAGACACTCACAAGCCGTGATTCGATCAACGGCCAGATCACGACGATCCTTGATGATGCCACAGACAAGTGGGGTATCAAGGTAAACCGTGTGGAAGTCAAGAACATCCAGCCGCCGAGATCGATCCAGGATGCGATGGAGAAGCAGATGAGAGCCGAGCGAGAGAAGAGAGAGGCTATCCTTACCGCAGAAGGTAAGAAGCAGTCAGCCATCACTCTTGCAGAAGGTGAGAAGGAAGCAGCCATCCTTCGTGCGGATGCCGTCAAGGAACAGCGTATCCGTGAGGCGGAAGGTGAGGCGCAGGCCCTTCTTGCAGTACAGCGTGCACAGGCTGAATCGATCCGTCTCATCAATGAGGCTAATCCTTCAGGCCAGTACCTGAAGCTTAAGCAGTACGAGGCTGCAGCTCAGATGGCCAACGGTCAGGCCACCAAGATCGTTGTACCTACAGATATCGCCAATCTTGCGGGAACTGTTGGTGCGCTCTCTGAAGTAGCCAAGGGTACACAGGCAGCAAAGGTTACTGCTGAATAATCAGAACTCAGATATATATAGCTGAATGATCATAAGGAGACACAGCATAGTCCGTGTTTCCTTATGATATTTATGGGTAATATTCACATGAACATCTACGGTTTTGACAAGACATCTCTGTTAAACTATCCGGGACATGTGGCAGCCACGGTCTTTACCGGAGGCTGCAATATGCGCTGCCCCTATTGTCACAACAGCGAGCTGGTGCTCGAACCGCCGGCCGATATGAAGATACCGGAAGAGGAGGTACTGGCGCATCTCAAGAAGCGCAGCAACGTTCTGTCCGGTCTGTGTATCACGGGAGGTGAGCCAACGCTTCAGCCTGACTTACGGGACTTCATCGTAAAAGTGAGAGCGCTTGGATACAAGATCAAGCTGGATACGAACGGCCTTAAGCCGGACACATTAAGATCACTTCTTGATGAAGGTCTGCTTGACTATGTAGCGATGGATATCAAGGCAGGCCGTGACAATTATAAGAATGTGACAGGAGTGTCAGATACTGCGGCAGTCTCGGAATCCGCAGACATCCTGTTAAGATCCGGTATTGAATTTGAATTCCGTACAACAGTCGTAACAGGTCTTCATACCAAAGAAGACTTTAATGATATAAGGACCTGGATGGATGAGATAAGAGGGGATAGGAAGATACCCCGCTATTTCCTTCAGTCCTATGTGGAACGCGATACGGTGATGGACAGAGACAGGGATATGGGCAGTTTTTCCGGGGAAGAACTCGAAGCGTTTGCGGAGATACTCAGGTCTGTCGCAGTGAATGTGGCACTAAGAGGTGTTGATTAAGAACAGTCCCGGGCAGCCCGATTTTGCACAGGCGATAAAACTCCACGGATCAGTATTTTTACGGAAAATATAACAATGACAGATATTGATGAGAAATATATGAGGGAAGCTCTTAAGCAGGCGCATAAGGCAGCCGCTATAGGAGAGGTACCGATAGGTTGTGTAATAGAATATCAGGGCAGGATAATCGGCCGGGGCTATAATCGCCGCAAGACCGACAAGAATACGCTGTCCCACGCCGAACTCAATGCCATCCGTAAGGCATCGAAGGAGATGGGGGACTGGCGTCTTGAAGAGTGTACGATGTATGTAACTCTTGAGCCGTGTCAGATGTGTTCGGGAGCCATAGTACAGGCGAGGATCCCGAGACTGGTCATAGGCTGTATGAATCCCAAGGCAGGTTGTGCCGGCTCGATCCTTAATCTGCTGCAGGTACCCGAGTTCAATCATCAGGTTGACATAACATATGGAGTGCTGAAGGAAGAGTGTTCCCGTATCCTTACGGACTTCTTCAAGGACCTGCGGCTTAAGCTTAAGTCGGAAGAAGAAAAAAAAGACGATACGGTAGAATAATAACATTAAAGCTCACAGAAGTGGGATAAGAAAAAGGAGAATTCAAATTATGATGAAGGGATTAAAAAGAGTATTGGCTTTATGCCTGATCGCTGTTCTGGCAGCCGGCTCCGTACCGGTGGATTCATATGCGGCAGAGCCGGACAGTATTGAGACAGGCATTGATACCGAAACGGTATCGTCTGAAGTTACAGTCGGATCAGAGGAAGAGTCACCTTCTGAGACAGTTTCTTCCGAAGAGGAGATCATGTCGGAAGAAAAGATACTTTCAGAAGAGGAGAGCAGTGAAGACCTTACTGAAGTTGAGCCCACGGAGGAAGAGACAGCTGTAGATGGAGCTGAAGTGACAGAGACAGTTTCGGAGGCTGCAGAGGATATCGCAGACAAACCTGTCGTACTGACAGGGGAGGGCGAGATCCCGTTTGACGGAAGCGGGACAGAATCAGATCCGTATATTATAAAAAACATAGAAGATTGGAAATCGTTTGCGTCGCTTGTAAATTACGGAAATACTTTTGCGCGTAAGTATCTTAAGCTGGATGATGATTTTACATCCCCCGAATACAGCGGGAATATCAACTCTGATTATGTTGTCGGTGAAGGGGGTAATGCTTTCAGCGGGTGTCTTGACGGTAACGGTAAAACTATCAATATACACTTTATCAATAACATGGTCCTGTTTGTGAATATCAGCAACGGTGCCGTAATTAAGAATCTTACCGTTAAAGGGAAGACTCAACCGCGTACAGCAACTGATCGTTTGGCCGGTCTTGTGGGTTATTCAAAGGGCGGAACAGCAGAAAAACCCAATACGATAGATAATTGTGTTATAGATGTTACTCTGGGTGAGCAGGGCTACGCAAGCAAAGACTATTGCGGGGGAGTTGTCGGAAATGCCACGGATTCACATCTCCTGATAAAGAATGTGCTTTTTACGGGAGAAATAAACTATCCCCATATAGCGGGAGGCGGAATAGTCGGCTGGTGTGAAGATGGATGTGATCTCAGACTGGAAAACTGCTTGTTTGCAGGCAAATATCATTCAGCATCAAACTGCATATTTCATCCTATAGCTGTCCGCAGCTCTGAAGCCGAGATCACGGTTGCTGCAAAAGAAATCTATTATACAGTCGACCCGGAAAGAATGACGGATGCAAATACTGTTGTGCGCGGACTTAAGGTAACGGAGGATGCTTCCGAAACAGGTGAATTCTATAAAAAATTCACGGCAATTGACAATAAGAATTACTACGCTGTCGGAGAACTTGAATGGGAGAACTTAGATCATATTTATGAATATACCGGTGAAGACATTGAGATATCCCCGACTCTGTCTTTTGCCGGTATTACGCTTACGGAGGGTACAGATTATTCTGTTGTGATAAATCCTCAAAAAGTATGTGATAAGGACGAGTATACTATTACGGTGTCCGGCAACAATGATATGGGCTATTACGGCAGTGAATCCAGGATATTCTATGTGGATAGTATTAATGATGTAGGGAATATCACCGGTAACGGATCCAGGAACGAACCGTATATAATCAAAAATGTTGCTGACTGGAATCTGTTAGCCGAGAAGGTAAGCGAAGGAGATACATACAGCGGCAAGTATATAAGACTTGCTGATTCATTCTGGAACAAGAGCAATTATATAGAGACATCTGTCGGTACGGAATCTCATCCGTTCTGCGGAATATTTGACGGAAACGGAAGGACAGTCTATGTGGATTTTAAGGCTTCATCCGGTGCTTATTCGCTCTTTGAATATGTGGGGACCGGAGCCGAGATCAAGAATGTCAGGCTTGAAGGCAGGGCGCAGGCAGTATCTGATAACGGTGTTCTGGCGGACAATGTATCGGGAGGAAGTTCTGAAAGACCGATCATTATTGACAGGGTCACTGTGGATGTAGAGATTTCCGATGGTGCCTCAGGCGGTTGTTCCGGCGGTGTCATAGTGGGGGAGCTTAAGACGGATGCACATATTAAAGTTACCGATACGGTTGCAGCCGGAAGTATTAGGACCGGATACGGATCGGGACTTATCTGTAACATTGAGGGGAAAAGCTATATAGATGTCGACAATTATCTTTGCAAGACTGACACTACCGGAGTTCACAAATTTTATTCCATAGCACAACGAACCTATTGGTATTTTACTCCGATAACAGATTTTAAAAGGTGTTACCGGACGATGGATTGCGAGACTGATCCGACGAATACCGTTGGTATTGGGACATTAGTATATGATTCACTTCCGGAAGGTGCTTTCTGTAAAAAGCAGATAATGCTTGACGATAAAACCTATTATATTGCATGCGATATGAAGATCGACGGGATACATGATAATGCTTATACAGGAAGTGTTATCATGGTCAGTCCTGAAGTTAGCTGTGACGGAGTGGTACTGACAGACGAAGTCGATTATACATACACCGTAAGTCCTGAACCGGTACGGAGTGCAGGTGATTATATCGTGACCATAAGCGGCATCAATAATGCCGGATACTATGGAAGTATCACGAAAGGCTTTACGGTAAAGGAATGTGAATTCAGTGGCGGCGGTTCAGGGTCCGAAGAAGATCCTTATATAATAAAAGATAACGATGACTGGGAGACTTTTTCTCAATATGTTGCATCAGGCATATCATTCTCCGGTTCATATCTGAAACTGTCGAATGACTTTGATAATGGAGAAGATCCTGTCAGGATGACGATAGGAAATGATAATTGCGCTTTTGAAGGAACATTTGACGGAAACAATAAAACACTGAATGTTAATTTTGTAACCGAAGGATATAACACGGATGAGTATAACTATACCAGTGTTGAAGGAGTTGCTCCCTTCAGAAGGATAGCCAACGGAGCGGCCATCAAAAATCTCTCTGTATGCGGAAACATAAAAGGAGCTGATTATTCGGCAGGACTCGTGGGATATTCTGTAGGAGGAAGTGAAGAAAGGCCTAATCTGATCGAAAACTGTGCGGTAAGTGTTCAGATACACAAGGGAACCGGTGGAAATCTGGGTGGAATAGTAGGGCACGGAACAGATTCATACCTTAAGATCAAAGATTCCTTCTGTGATGGTAAGATGTTCTATTCGCTCAATGCCGGAGGATTGATGGGATGGAGTGATCCGGGATGCCATATTACAATGGAAAAGTGCATATTTGACGGCGAATACATTAAGCAGGATAGCGTTATTAATTATAGCTTTCATCCCATAGCATTAAGTCAGTCTCCGGTCGATATTTTTGCGGACATAAGAGATTGTTATTATACGGTTGATCCCGAATGCTATTATCTGTCGATAATGGTTGACGCGGGAGCCAAAGCCTATAAAGAACTGCCGGATGGAGTATTCTGTAAAAAGCAGACATTTAACGGAAAGCAATATTATCTGGCAGGAGAATGCCTGGTAGAAGGCATACAGTCATATTTCTGCACAGGACAGGAGATCACGGTCGATCCGGTTGTAAAGTATGAAGAAACTGTCCTGAATAAAGGTGAAGATTATACTTTGAGTATCAGCCCGGAGACTATAAAGGAATTGGGACAATACACTGTAACTGTTACGGGAACAGGGACCTACTGTGGAAGCAAAAGCATAGTAATAAGTGTCATAAATAATACTCAGAAGCTTGATGGAGAGGGTACTGAACAGAACCCGTTCATCATAAAGAACATAAATGATTGGAACCGTTTTTCGGAACTTGTCCGTCAAGGCGTAACATTTGAAGATCAATATATAGAACTGGCAGATGGTTATCCTGGACCCTCACAATTAAATGTGATCATCGGTGATGAATCACATCCGTTCAAGGGAATATTTGACGGAAAAGGTAAATATGTGTACATCAGTTATGCTGATCAAAGCAAAACCGGAGCAGGACTCTTCAATGTTATATGCGGGGCAACCATCAAGAACCTTACTGTAGCAGGAAGAGTAGAGTGCGGAGAATTAGCGGGTGGAATTGTAGGTACCTCTACCGGAAGAGGGAACCTTATTAGCAATTGTGTTGTTGCTGCGAGAGTTGAGTCTAGACCGAGTTATGCCCACGGACAGGAAACATTTCATGTCGGAGGTATCGTTGGTAATGCAACTACAAGTGATATCACGATAGAGAATTGTATTGTAGAGGGGAATCTGCATATTACTTCAGGTAAGCCGTTGATCGGTGCATTCATCGGATGGGGTGAAAGCAGAGGTATCAAAAAACTGGACAACTGTCTGTATGTGTATAAAGGCGGATATAGTACTGTTCCGGACATTGATCTTGTTAATCTTAATAATGCAAAAGCTATAGTGACCAACTGCTATAAAACGGTCGATAAGGGTTCTTACGGGACTTTTGTGTATATCAACAGTGAGGATATACCTGCCGGTACGATCTGCTTTGGTAAGAAATACACGGATGAAAGAATCTTATATATCCCATGTGAGATAACAGGTATTAAGGAAGGCTACGAGTATACGGGTTCGGAGATAGAGGTTAAGCCTGTCATCACTTATGAAGATGAAGTACTTACTGAAGGCGTAGATTATGATGTGAGCTTCACTCCGGAGACAGTCTCAGAATGTGGAAAGTATACTCTTACCGTTACGGGTAAGGGATCCGGGGTAGGGCAGTATGAGACCTCATTCGAAGTCCGTAACAGCACGGAAGGCTTTAACGGAGTGCTCTCTTCCGATACGATATGGTTCGGAGGACGCCAATGGAGAATGCTGTCGGATGAGACAGATGCGGCGCTATCGGTAAGCGGTAAAGGTAAAGCACTGTTGATATCCGGTGATAAGATAGCTGATAATAAGACTTTCACAGATGCAGCAGATCTGTGTGAAGGCCTGTACTATGACATGGACAGTCCTGCAGATAAGGCAGTTGTCTGTGAGACAACGGCAACGGATGAGACCTATCCGGATACAGAGCCGGTTTATGCTGCCGCATCGCTTGATAAGGAAAGATTTTTCCTGCTCTCAGCAAAAGAAGCAGCCACATATTTCCCGAATGATGAAGCCCGAAAGCTGTCATCGGACTGGTGGTTGAGATCACCCGGAACAGAAGGCGGGATCGGGATTGTCTCTAACGGATCGTTGAGCATAGCAGGAGCGGATGAGATCGCAACTAAAACTGCAGCTGTAAGACCTGCATTTAATCTTGATACATCCCGTGTGCTTTTTGTAAAAGGGATCGATCATGACGGTACCAATAATGAGGGTATATTCAAGCCGTTTGAAGTTAACGAATCCGGATCATGGAAGCTTACATTACTTGATGATGACGGACACGGAGCATTTAATGTATCCGAATCCGAGATCGAAGCCGTCGAGAAGGGTGTTCTGAAGATAAACTACACAGGCGCCGCAAAAGGTTCTTATGAGTATATCACAATGCTCATATATGATGAAAACGGAAGGGTGGCTAAATGTGCATCATGCTCCGTAACATCTGCAGACGGTGTGGCAACATTCACTCTTCCGGATGATCTTGCTGCCGGTTCGTATAAGATAGGAGTATATAACGAACGGAAAAATGTCGGTACCAGGACGGATTATGCGAGTCAGATCAAGGAGATCACGCTGACCGTTGCTGAATATATACCGGATGATCCTGTAGATCCGATAGATCCGTCGGATGAAGTATCACAGATAGAGGATCTTCTTGGTATTGAATTTGAGAGAAAAGAGACAACAGAGTCTGACAAGAGCAGTAAGGTTTCATACATCATTGATAAGAAGGGTGTATATACTATCCATACCAATCTTGACGGCAGACAGACCATAGAGACTAAGATGTGGATGGGGGGTCTTAAGGAAGAGTATCGTTATACAGGAACAGCCATAAAACCGGCATTCCACTTGTTTGACGGACTAAAGGAACTGGTATCCGGTAAGGATTATACAGTTAAGATCACTAACAACAAGAAGGCCGGATCAACGGCAACCGTTAAGATCACATTTAAAGGAAACTATAAAGGAACATCAGCGATCCGCGAGACCTTTAAGGTTGTGCCCGCAGTGATAGGCGAGGATGTAACTGTAGGTGATACCATCATCGCCGGTACGGGAAGATCGCAGAAGCCGGTACCTGTTCTTACATGGGCAGCGACAGGCAAGAGTGTGGCCAAGAGCAACTTCTCATTCTCTTATGCTCCGGAGGTCGTAGGGGAGAATGGTACATATACGGTCACCGTTACTCCCAAGAGCACCAATTTTACGGGTTCTGACACGGCAGAGATCCGGATCGCAGATAAGAAGATCATGCTCTCGAAGGCTGCGGTCAGGTTGACCAGGACCAGGTACACATGGACAGGTTCAGCGATAGAGCCGGAGGCAGGTACGTATAAGCTTAAGCTTAATAATGTCGAATTGGTGGAAGACGTTGATTATACCATGTCTGTTAAGAACAATATCGATGTGGGTACGGCAACGATCGTATTTGCAGCAAAGGAGGGCAATGAAAAAGGGTATATCGGCACAAAGACCGCGACATATAAGATAGTCAGGGGAAGGCTCCTTGATGATGCATACTGCACATATGATATTGCTGAATCCGTACCGTTTGCCAAGGGCGGGGCGAAGCCTGCAGTAACTGTCAAAGACGGAGAGACCGAGCTGGTACCCGGGACGGATTACACGGTATCGTACAGTAAGAACACATCACAGACTAATGGTGAAAAAAAGGCGACCGCGACCGTCAAAGGAAAAGGAAAGTATAAGGGAAGCAAGAAGCTTTATTTTGCCGTAAGCAAACAGGCCATAACCGTCTTAAAGGATAATATCAGCGTGCCGGATAAGGTGAAGACAAGTAAGGGATACAAGAATCCGTCTGTGACGATAACGGATCTGGACGGCAAGAAGCTTAAGTCAGGTAAGGACTTCACTCTTGGCACAGACTATACTGAGCCCGATAAGAACGGGATCGTCTATGTAAGTGTCATAGGAAAAGGAAATTATGATAATGAGTTTATTCTGCCTTACCGTGTCATAGAGTCTAAGATGCAGCTTAGCAAAACTTCGGCGAATAAACCGGCTGACAGGATATACACCGGATATGAGATAACTGTCCGCAATTCAGATATGAGGAATATTATTTATACAGGCAAAAAGAAAGCGCCGTTATATCTGAAACCGGGAAGGGATTTCGAGGTCGTATCCGTAAGCAATAACATTAAGTATGGAACTGCCAAGGTTGTCTTAAGAGGGAAGGGCGCATACGGCGGAACCAAGACAGTAAAATTTAAGATCAAGCCAAAATTTGGTGAATACATCGGAAGGCTGATTGGCGACTAAGAAATTGTGGTAAAAACCACACCAAAATGAAAAAATAAGTGTCACATACAGAGGAAATGTGATAGTATAATAATACTTGGATCCCGTGTGGAAGGGAGCTTATAGCTTCCCTCTGAGGGCCCGGGTCTTACGCAATGAGACTCTACGAATCTGGTCAGGGCAGGAATGCAGCAGCCATAAGAAGAAATTCTCATGTGCCGTGAGGGTGCCTGGGCAAGCTTGGAGGTATAGTACTATATGTTGCCTTACATGCGGGATTTAAGTATATCTGCGGATATGACGATGGTGTTTGACAGAACACGGACAGGATACGGGTACGGTTCTTTTATCCTGAATTAGGAGGTCAGATATGAAATATACATTTGATTGGAAGGAATATGCGCGTATTGCCAGAGCCATGGTATCGGAAGGCTGTGTGCTCCTTAAGAATGACAATGCAGCTCTCCCGATTAAGAAGGGTGAGAAGGCAGCCGTATTCGGGCGTATACAGTTTGACTATATTAAAAGCGGTACGGGTTCCGGCGGTATGGTCAATGCTCCCTATGTGATATCCATCCTCGATGCTCTTAAGGAAGAGAAGGAGATATCCATAGATGAAGAGCTCTTAAGCGTGTATGAAGACTGGGTCAAGGAGCATCCGTTTGATAACGGAGAGGGATGGGCCAAGGAACCCTGGAGCCAGTTGGAGATGACGGTATCCGATGATGTGGCAGCAGGTGCTGCAGCGCGTTCCGATATTGCGATCGTGATCATCGGCAGAAGTGCGGGAGAAGACAGGGACAGTTCCGCCGATAAGGGCGCATACAATCTGTCGGATGAAGAAGAGCAGATGCTCTCTGCAGTCACCAAGGCATTTAAGAGAGTAGCGGTAATCCTCAATGTAGGCAGTATCATAGATATGAAATGGGTGGATAAGTATGATCCGCAGGCCGTGATGTACACATGGCAGGGAGGTATGGAAGGCGGACACGGTATAGTCGATGTCCTTACGGGAAGAGTATGTCCTTCGGGAAGACTCTCAGATACGATCGCATATGACATAGAGGATTATCCTTCGACTGACAATTTCGGTGCACCTGATAAGAATCATTATGAAGAAGATATATATGTAGGTTACAGATATTTTGAATCCGTTGCCAAGGATAAGGTGATGTATCCTTTCGGATTCGGTCTGTCTTATACGACATTCAATATGGAATCGAGTATGAGCCAGGGAGAGGATTCGATCCGTGTGTCGACGACCGTGACCAACACGGGAGAAGCCGCCGGCAAAGAAGTTGTACAGGTTTATTTTGAGGCTCCGCAGGGCAAGCTCGGCAAGCCGCTTCGAAGTCTCATACGGTTCGGCAAGACGGATATACTTACTCCGGGGGCATCAGAGACAGTCACGCTCGATTTTTCCATGGAAGAGATGGCAAGCTTCGATGACAGCGGCGCTACGGGACATAAGGACTGCTATGTGCTTGAAGCGGGTGAGTATATCATATATGCAGGTACCGATGTGCGTAATGCGGAACTTATCGGAAGCTTCACATTAGGTGACACTGTTGTCATAAGTGAGCATGAAGAGGCCTGCTCTCCCATAGAAGGGCTTAAGAGGATGCACCTTAAGCTTACGGACAATGGGAATGAGATGGAATATGAGCAGGTGCCGACAAGGAGTTATGACCTGTGGGACCGTATCAAGGACAGACGCCCCGAAGGCAGGGAATGTACAGGGGATAAGGGATATAAGTTCGTCGAGATGATGCGCGGCGAAGTATCCATGGATGATTATCTGGATCAGCTGACGGATCTCGATCTTATACATATGTCGCGAGGTGAGGGAATGTGTTCGCCCAAGGTGACTCCGGGTGTTGCATCCTGCTTCGGCGGTGTGACGGAGAGACTCAATAAGGATATGGGTATGCCGATCGCTGCATGCTCTGACGGTCCTTCGGGGATCAGAATGGACTGCGGTACGGAAGCATTCTCTCTTCCCAATGCGACGCTTCAGGCATGTTCGTTTAACCTGGCACTCATTGAGAGACTCTATGAGTATGAGGGTAAGGAACTAAGGCGCAATAAGATAGATTCACTCTTGGGTCCCGGTCTTAACATACATCGTAATCCCATCAACGGACGCAACTTTGAATACTATTCAGAGGATCCTTATCTGACCGGAGCCTGTGCGGTTGCCGAGCTTAAGGGACTTCATAAGTATGAAGTAACGGGAACATGCAAGCATTTTGCGACCAACAATCAGGAATATAAGAGGCATTTCGTTGATGCGGTCATCTCACCCAGAGCACTTCGCGAGATATATCTCAAGGCCTATGAAATGGCAGTTAAGGAGGGAGGAGCTTTCCTTATCATGACTACATACGGGCCCCTTAACGGAATATATACGGCGAGCAACTATGATCTGGATACGGTGATCTTACGTGATGAATGGGGATTTGACGGTATGGTCATGACCGACTGGTGGGCCAAGGCCGGTCCTGCAGGAAGTGCGGTGAAGGTTACGGATCCCAAGATGATGAAGCTGCTTACTGAAGAGGCCACGATCAAGAACACGACGGCCATGATAAGTGCTCAGAATGATGTATATATGGTAACGGCCGATTCAGCGGGCAACGCCAATCTGGATAATGCGGAAGAGGGTCTTAAGAAGGGGCTTATCACCAGAGGAGAATTGCTGCGTAATGCCGCCAATATCTGTAATGTTCTTAAGAAGCTCGCAGTCAGCAGACGTCTTGTGGACGGCGAGGATGAGATAGAAGTTAAGAATGCTCCGAAGGGCGCTGATAAGAAGACCTATTATATGCCTTATGCGGAGATCACGGACAGGGATACGGAGCTTGATATATCGGCACTTAAGACTGAAGCCAAGTCACAGAACGTGTTCACTCTGCATATCAGGAATCAGGGAATATACCAGGTAGTATTCAGGCTTAAGTCGGATGCGGGCGAACTGTCACAGACTACGATGACTGTATCGGAGAACAGCATGCTTCGCGGTTCGATCACCTTAAACGGCACGAACGGGGAATGGGTGGAGCGTAAGATCGAGATCGATGCAAGTTATCAGACGGATAATTATCTCGCCGTATATTTTGCCCAGAGCGGGATCGAGGTGGACAGCATACGCTTTGTACTTAAGAAGAAACTTGATATGGGGCAGAAGAGGGATGTGGATTTCCTGTGATATGAGCAGTTGATCGGAATCTCCACCGAATGAACTGAGATGACAATGACCACGGCCCGCCAAGGCAGAAGTGCTTTGGCGGGTTTTTTTGCTGCCTTATGCCGTATTTTGACCGAAAAAAGAATTTTCAGATCGGGTATTGACAGTTCGCCCCGGTGGGAGTATATTGAGTGTACTAGATGTATTAGTACACTTGTTTTTTGCAATGCGATGCAGGTGATCATATGAAAGGAGAAGTGTCTGATGCTTATAAGTATCGATTATCAGGACAAACGGCCGATATATGAGCAGATCACGGATAAGCTTAAGAACCTGATAGTGAAGGGCGTGCTGGCAGAGAATGACAAGATCCCGTCAGTGAGGAACATGGCGATAGAGATGTCGATCAACCCCAACACTATCCAGAGAGCCTATCAGGAACTCGAGCGTGACGGGTACATATATACGGTCAAGGGCAGAGGCAATTTTGTCTCGCCCGGGGACGGATGGAAGGAAGACAAGTTGAGTGAAGCCATGCAGGCCTTTGAAGATAAGGCGGCTGAACTGTATCACCTGGGTGTTACGGCTGATAAGCTTCACGACAGAATTGACGAAAGACTTAAAAAGGAGGGGATGAAATGATCGAGATCAAAGGACTCAGCAAGAAATTCGATGATTTCTATGCCATAGGCGATATCAGCGCGACCATAGAAGAAGGCCATGTCTTCGGCCTGGTCGGAACCAACGGTGCCGGCAAGAGTACACTGCTGCGTATGATAGCAGGGGTACTTAAGCCCAGTGACGGACAGATCCTTGTGGACGGACAGTATGCATATGAGAATCCCGAAGTTAAGAAGGAGATATTCTATATTTCTGATGAGCAGCACTACTTTGCCAATTCCACACCGGAGGAGATGAAGAACTTCTATAAAGGGATATATGAGAAGTTCGACGAGGAGAGGTTTGCAGATCTTATGGGCAAGTTCGGCCTCGCTGCTAACCGCAGGATAAATACTTTTTCAAAGGGAATGAAGAAGCAGTTGTCGGTCATCTTAGGCGTGTGTGCCAATACCAAGTATCTTCTGTGCGATGAGACCTTCGACGGATTGGATCCGGTGATGCGTCAGGCAGTCAAGAAGATATTCATAGCGGAGCTTGAAGACAGGGCCATGACACCCATCATTGCTTCGCATAACTTAAGGGAACTTGAAGACATATGTGATCATGTCGGACTGCTGCATCAGGGCGGCATCTTATTCTCTAAGGATCTGGATGAGATGAAGCTCGGTATTCACAGACTGCAGTGTGTATTTGCATCGGATGAAGACAAGGCAGCATTCCTTGACAATCCGAATATCATGAGTCATGAGGAAAGAGGATCGCTTCATACGATCACGATCAGGGGGACGAGGGAAGAACTGGATAAGGCATTGTCACAGACGCAGACGATCTTTGCGGAAGTATTGCCTTTATCTTTGGAAGAGATATTCATAAGTGAGACGGAGGTGGTCGGATATGACATCAAGAACATTATCGCTTAACCTGTTTAAGGGTGAGTGCAAGCGTAAGCTCTGGCTCTATGCGCTGACTTTGATCGGCCTTATCGGCCTTCAGCCCGGTTCGCTTCTTATGAATATAGACAGATGGATCATATGGGGACTTATGCCAACGCAGATAATCAACTCGATCAAGAGTGAAGTCAGCATAAACGTCGGAGATATAGGTATAATCTTCCTGCTTGTATCCGTATTCTACGCGGCCATCTGCTTCGGTTACATGTTCTCGCGTTCCAAGGTGGACCTGTATCACAGCATGCCGATCAGGAGGCATAATGCATTTACGGTACGTTATCTCTCAGGGCTTCTGCCTTTTGTGCTGATACAGTTGCTTGCATCGCTCCTTGAGATCCTTGTAGTTGCAGTTAAGGGCTATGGCGGGCACGGGATCGCAGCCATCATTATGAACACATTTGCATATTCGATCTTTATATTCATGGTCGGATACAGCCTGTCGATCCTGGCATTGTCACTTACGGGCAATCTTCTCATAGGTATGCTGCTCATAATAGCGGCTCTTATCGGGGAAGAATTCATCGAGATGGTGATCGGATGGTACAGAAGCTACTGCTTCCAGACCTATTCATATATAAGCAGGGAGAACTTTTCCTGGTGGAGGTTCGTATTATCTCCCAGCAACATGCCTGAAAAACTGGGGACATTTATATCAGACAATGTCACAGCGTTCATCCTGCTCATAGCGACCGCCGTTGTATGTACGATAATCGCGCTTGTTCTCTATATTAAGAGGCCGTCAGAGACAGCAGGCAAGGCCCTGGCCTATCCGGTATTGCAGCCGATAGTAAGGATCCCCGCAGTCATAATGGCAGCGCTTTCAGGAGGTATATATCTGGTCTTTGTATCAGGAGAGTTCATGACTGCCAAGTGGTTCTGGATGCTGTTTATCATAGCTGCAGTGATCACGCATGTCATACTTGAGATAGTATTACAGCTTGATTTCAAGAAGGCATTCAGGCACTGGGTGCAGCTTATCGTATCCGTAGCAGCGGCAGCAGTCATAGCGTGCTTCTTCCTCTATGATCTCGGAGGCTTTGACAGATATGTGCCAGAGGAGAGCAAGGTCGAGAGTATGGCCATCGCCCTGACGGATCTTGACGGAGATATCAGCAATTACGTGACAGGCAGCGACGGTATTCCCGAGTATGAAGACAAGACAATGCACATCCTGAAGAATATGAAGTCTAAGGAAAGCGGAGCCATAAGGCAGCTTGCAAATCTCGGTATCGCAAGCATAGATCCGGAGAGATCGGTATTTAAGCGTCTCGATAAGCAGAGAGAACTCAATAATATGAGCTACGAAGAGTGGGCCGAGAAGTATGGTATCGACAGCGAGGAGAACAGCCTCTACTATACGGTAAGATATGATCTTAAGGGAGGCAGGAGCGTGTACCGTGCATACAGTGCCAAGCTCTCGGAAGCCTACGCATCGGCTGAAGTGATATATAACAGTGAGGAGTACAAGAATGCATCATATCAGATCAGCGAGATCAAGGATGCCGATATGGTCAAGACTGTTGAATTCACGGATGCGCTGTACAATACGGTGTTTAAGCTCGAACATGACGACATAAGGGGTCTTCTGGAAGCTTATGAAAAAGATCTTAACGCAATGACCTTAAAGAGGATCGCGGATGAGTATCCGATCTATGCAATGCAGTCCGTGAATATCAGGACTGATATGTATATGGATCTTCTGTACGGATATTACATCTATCCCGATTATGAGAATACACTCCGTTACCTTGAGAGCAAGGGAATGGTGATAGATCCTGAATCGGCGAAGCTCGATATAAGAAGGATAGATCATATAGAGATAACAGACTACTCTCATCAGAATGAGGCACAGGCTGAACTGTACGCAGACGACAGTGCAGATCATACATACAGCACTTACGAGGAGACGATACAGGATCCGGTACAGATCGTATACTATCAGGAATCTGACACGGATGTCATGAAGGAGATAAGTGATGTGGCAATACTCGATCATTTCTCCTATGTCAACAGTGTGTTCAAGCCATATGAGGATCAGATAGATATCAATATATACTATCAGACCGATAAGGGCTTTACCAACAGCTACTATGTCAAGATACCCAGAGGCAAGCTTCCTCAGAAGGTAAGAGACGATCTGGATCAGGCTTACCGGAACGGTGAGTTCGCTGACACGGACAAGATGGTGTATACCGGTGCGATCGTAGACTGAACAGAGTATACAGAGGAACAGAACTGATATCACATTATTATCAATGCCCACGGAGCAGTTTCCGTGGGCATGTTCTTATCATGGAACGTTCCGGAGAGCGAATGCAGACAAAAAAGTGGATGATCTTCGTATTCATTCATCAAGGCCTGCTTTCAGTCGTGAACGACCGCGTTGACATTAAAGGAACAAAAAACTAGAATTAACGGGGACGGATCAGATATGGAATGCAGAATAAATGATCCGGCCGGAAGAAAGGAAAGAGTGATCCTTAGTTTCTAAATGGATCATACAGGTAAAAAATGGATATTACGGCAATTAAAAAGAATAAGTTTACGGAAGCGGTTAAGGGCATAGGCAATAAGCTGTATGAGGTATTTAAGGATTATCCTGTAACGCTTGCCGCCATTATTCTTGCCTCATTATTCGGAGCGATCATCATTGGTCTTGATAACACCAAGATAAAAGAAGCTCTTGAGAAGATGGCATACTGTTTTATGTTTGCTTCGGCACAGCATATCTTCTATGAAGAAGTATTTAAGAAAAAATGGTCTGTAAGAATATGCGGATATGCGGCGTCGGCGGCCATTTCCATATTTATGGTGTATTACATAATCAATTGCAAAGCGGACTGTCTTTTCGGGACGGATACGGATACGGTCATAGAGATAGCCACCAGGATATTTTTTGTATATCTCATGGCTTTGGATGCGGTGACCGTATGGCATATGTACAGACGTCTTGAAGAGGATTTCGAGGAGTACTGCACCAAGGCTTTTTTAGGCATTATAAAGGCGACGGTGGTTTATTCCCTGTTCGCGATAGGACTTGCTCTCATAGTATGGATCATTGATGAACTGCTGTTTAATACTCATGATTTTATGGGGCAGATAGAGCTGTTCTTAGCCGGCGGAATATATGTGCCGATGTGTCTGCGTGCCATATCGGCCAAGGGAGAGAAGCCGGGCAGGTTTGCTAAGCTTTGTGTGGTATATGTATTGCAGTCGATGCTTCTTATCGCATTTGCTGTCATATACATATATATCATCAAGATATTCGTTACCGACACAGTTCCGTCCAATCAGGTGTTTAATATCCTTGCATGGCTCTTTGCTCTGGGTATGCCTATCTGGACAATGGTTCACGGCATTAATGAAGAGGACGGCTTCCTGTATAAGGCTGCCGTATATGTTCCCTATGCATTTATACCTTTTATCTGCCTTCAGTGCTGGAGCATGGGCATCAGGATCAGGGATTACGGATTTACCGTATCAAGATATCTGGCTGTTGTACTTATTACAGGAGAGATCCTATATTTCGTACTTTATGCCTTTTGTCACAGAGGTAATAAGAGAGCGATCTCATACATATTATTTGCTCTTATCGCCTTTTCCGCTTTCGGGCTTATCATTCCCGGTACGTCTTATGATGATGTGATCATAAGATCACAGGCAAAGCGCCTTACGGAAATGATAGATAAGAATGATGAGAGCCTGCAAAAAGCAGTCAAGAGTGCTTACAGTGAGATAATGAATGTAAGCTACAAGGGCCCGGATGCCATAGACAAGATTCTTAGCGGGTCTCAGAAGGAGACCATAGAGAATTATGACCTCGGTTATAATGATTATAGGAATGAAGTATATCTGAGCTACTATGGTGACCTTAATAATGTGGATATAAGCGGATATGACACCATATCAGAGGTAAACGGTTCGGAAGAGGTCGATATTAAGAATTCGGTTGTCAAGGTCATCACAGGAGAACGCTATGGAAATGAGGCCGTGATCGAGGTCGATTTAAGCGAAGTTACCGCCTGGGCCATGGAAAACTATAACAAGCGTAATTCGGATGACTTCACTTTGGAAGGCAGAGAGACGCTCAGGATAGATGATAAGAGAGATCTCTACATCACTTCGTTTTATATGGATTATTATCAGGACAGCAAAGAGATATCTTCTCTGTCCGTATCGGGTTATATCCTGGAGCATAAGTAAAAGCATTGTCCTATGACACAAAGAAGAAAGAAAAGCAGAGTAAAAAGACTTATACTGGCACAGCTGTATGTGCTCCTTCTGTTGATGCTGGTCATCCTCGGACTCTGGATCTACAGGGAATATCGAAGCGATAAGGATATCGAGGCCATTCAGCAGATGAGCAGAGAAGCGGAGGCACCCCCCACACCAAGGGTACTTCAGGTTAAGAGGGAAGATCCCGTCCCGACGCCTGTTCCTACGCCTCAGATAATGCAGCAGTATAAGGAACTGCATGATACGAACCCTGATATGGTCGGCTGGCTGACGATCCCTGATACTCCGATCGATTATCCCGTGATGTTCAAGGAGGGGGATAATGATTATTATCTGAACCACAACTTTGACGGAGCTGATGATGTAACGGGATTGCTTGTACTGGATAAGCGCTGCGATCCTTCCGGCAACGGGGTAAATTGTCTCATCCATGGTCACAACATGAAGTCCGGAGCGATGTTCGGAAGCCTTAAGAAGTACGCTCAAAAGGAGTATTACAGGGAACATTCGACAATTTACTACAATACTCTCTATGAAGAGAGGATATATGATATAATAGCAGTGTTCAGGTCACAGGTATATGATGAGAACACCACATCATTTGAATTCTATGATTATATACAGATAGATGATGAGGAAGCATTCGATGAGTATGTACAGGGGGCCGTGGCTGAGTCTCTGTATGACACGGGGATAACGGCCAAGTGGGGAGACAGACTGTTAACGCTCTCAACCTGTGAATACAGCAAGGCCAACGGGCGGCTTGTGATACTTGCAAGAGAACGTGAAGGGGAATGAGCCACAGGCTTAGATGAACAGATAAAAACCCTTATGGGCGGAAGATAAATGACAGGCAGTAGATATCTTAGACGTAAGAGAATATTGGGCATATCTGCAATAGTGCTGGCGATGCTTCTTGTGGCATTGCCGGTCTTTTCGCGTGCAGAGGATGTCGAGACAACACTTAATGAAAGATTCGATCACCTTGAATTTGATATTATGTGTACGAATGCCGGACTGTGCGGCAGGGATGAACTGAGTGAAGTCAGATGTGTGACAACCAAAGAAGGTGACGGATGGATCGAATGCGGGGATAGCGAAGATCCCAATATGATATGTGTCAGATTGAACGGGACTGTTTTTGAGATCTATATGCCCGAAACTCTTACAAAAGTGAATACGGATCATATGGTATTTTTTGACCAATATGCAAATGCGGAACCCTTCGATATAAATGCATTATTAAGGATACTGGATACATCGAATTATACAAGCATGCAGGAAATGTTCAGCTATGATAAAAAAGCCGAAAGTATTGATGTAAGTAACTTTAATACGGCTAATGTAAATAATATGTCCTCAATGTTTATTGATTGTGAAAGCCTGACAAGCCTCCACTTGACCCGGTTCAATACATCTAACGTAACTCAGATGTATGATATGTTTAAGTGGTGCAATAGTCTGCAGGATCTTGATCTCAGTTCGTTCAATACTGAAAACGTTTTACAGATGAGCGGTATGTTCCAGGCATGCCCGTCTCTGAAATCTCTGGATCTGAGTAATTTTGATACAGCGTCAGTAACGACAATGGAAAATATGTTTAATGGTGATACTGCTCTGGAATACTTGAATCTGAGCAGTTTTACCGTAACGGTTGCCTGTAGTGTAGATAATATGCTGACTAATTGTCCGAATCTTAATATCATCCGGACTCCGGGGTCTACCGCAAAAGAGATCGTTCTTCCCGACACATATTATCATCTTTATGAATACGGCTCATGGGAGATGGACGAGACCAATCCGGAGAACAGGAAGGCATATACGGTCATTCCCGTGAACAGTAACGATCAGGAGCCGAAGAGTATGATACTCATCAAGGAGGGCGCGGTCCCTACCGTAACTCCTGAAGCCATCCTTACGCCTACCGTTGATCCCACGGCAGAAGTAACACAGATCGCAGTAGTATCGCCCACGGCAGAAGTGACTCAGGAAGCAGAAGCATCACCCTCGCCGGAAGTGACCCAGGAAGCGGAGGTATCACCATCGCCTTCACCGGAAGTAACTCAGGCTGCGGAGGTATCTCCATCGCCGGTAGTGACTCCCAAGCCGACTCCCACCCGCAAGCCGACGCAGAAAGTCCGCGATAATTCCCTGACTATAGTGGATAACAGGACAGATAAGACGGGTACCGACCAGATCGCGGCAAGCGTCAGCAACCTTGTGGGCAATATCAAGTTTGTCATAGAAGATGATGACGGAGAAGATATCAAGAAGCAGGTAACACTGACTCCCGATCAGACATTGGTTGCTTACAACATAAATCTGATAGATGAAAACGGCAGCCAATATAAAGATTATAAGAAATGTACGGTTACGATACCGGTACCTTCATCCATGGATCTGACCAAGGGAGAGTTGAAATTAGTCACTCCCACAACGAAGAATGTATTGGAGAATGTACCTCTGACCAAGGTTGTTAAGAATAATGTCAACTGTGTCCAGTTCCTTGCTACAACCTTCGGAGAATACGGGTTCCTGTATACACCTTACGGTTCGACCACAGGGGCAGTGACGTCTCCGACGCCTTCAGTGACAACGACTCCGAGCGGGACTCCTTCGGCTACCAAGTCTGCAACGCCCAAGCCGAGTACCACTAACGGAGCATCCGGCGGATCTTCCGGAAGCAACGGTGATAAGAAGTCGTCTTCAAACAGTACGAACGGCGGAAGTTCAGCCAAGCCGGTATCAAGTGTAAAGGGATACAGTAATGCGAAGGACATGCCCAAGACCGGCGACGGGGACGTCTTCAGGATATTGGGAGCGGTGATACTGTTCTTATTCGGTTCGATAGAACTGCTCTCCTCGATAAGAGAGAAAACTGCGGAGTGACAGATACGTCAGTCGCTCCGTTTTTGCGATAGAAAGGATATATGATAATGAACAAGAAGGATGTACTGGAGCTTAAGAAGAGATATAAGAAGGAGGCCTGCACCATCAGGCGGATGGCCGGATGCTATGTGGATGCCAACCGGAATAAGGTACTAAAACTCAACGAGGATTTCCTTAACTTAAAGGAGGAGGAGTTCTACAAGTTCATGGAGATTGCCAAGAAGACTCTGACGGGTACGATCGGCAACAATATCTTAGAACTTGACTTTCCGACCGAAGAAGAGGCGCCGGGCGGCAAGCAGCAGTTTCTCTACGGGCTCAGAGCATCTGCCCTTGATAATGAAGATCTTCTGGACAGATTATATGATCTGATAATCGACGGATATAACTATGTCGGTAACTTTCTGATACTTGTATTCCATGACGTATATGACATCATGAGCAGGACATCCGACAATATTAAGACAGGTGAGTCTGATGAGGTATACGAATATCTTCTGGTATCTGTCTGTCCCGTGGCTTTGTCCAAGCCGGGACTCGGTTATAAGCCGGATGAGAACAGGATCGGGGCGCGTATCCGTGACTGGGTCGTGGGCGTACCGGATATCGGATTCCTCTTCCCGGCCTTTGACGACAGGAGCGCGGATATTCATAAGGTTGATTATTTTGTCAGAGATGCCAAGGATTCGCATGCGGAATTCATCGAGGATGTGCTGGGATGCGGACCCAAGCGTACGGCATTTGAGCAGCGCAAGGTATTTACTTCGATAGTTAAGCGTGCCTACGGAGCTGATGATGAACAGGGACAGGAAGCGCTCATCGGTATCCAGGAGAGTCTCAACAACAGGATAGAGACAGAGGAAGCCATAGGCGGTGTGGGTATAAGCGTTACGCTTGACGCCGCTACGATAGATGAGGTCCTTGATGAGAACGGTATTGAGGGTGAGCCCGCCCGTATCATTAAGGAAGTCGTGCTTGAGGAGTTTGCGGACGAACTGCCTGAGGTGGCCAATCTCATAGACAATAAGGAACTTGAGAAGAACGCTAAGGAGCGTGAGAAGAAGGAACTCGTGAAGGAGGTTGCTTCACTTAAGACTGAGATCAAGCGGATGGAGTCGGAGAACATATCGGGTGATGATGTAAAGACCTATGACGTGGTAGTCAGGGTCAAGCCCGAGAAAGCGCTTAAGATCCGCTCCCAGATAATAGGAGATCAGAAATGTCTCGTTATCCCCATGGATGACAATGAGAATGTAAATGTCAACGGAGTGAACACGAAGATCTGACAGCAGCTGCAGGAAAATATAAGGTTTGTCTGAGGGCCGGCGTTTTGCCGGCCCTTTTTGCTCCGGCCGGCAGAGATGATCTTAGCGGTTTTGCTGCTTCAGATACAATGAGGCGATCCTAAGAATAAACAAATTTGAAAATCATTCTCAATTTCTATTGACAGATCGCCTCGGAGGGGATATATTTGAGAATGGTTATCAAATTAAGGCCGTTCTTTTTTGGAGGAATCATATGGCATACAAGACCAAACAACGCGAGATAATGATGGAATATCTGAAGGCTTTGCCGGGGAAGCATATCACTGCCGGTGATGTGTGCGAGCATTTTAAGAGCAAGGGTCAGACGATAGGACAGGCAACGGTATACAGGCAGCTGGAGCGTCTGGTGGACGAGGGCGTCGTGGGCAAGTACATCATCGACGGCAACTCTCCGGCATGCTTTGAGTATATGGGCGCCGACAGCCATCTGGGCGCAGAGGTCTGCTTCCATTGCAAATGCGAGCGATGCGGCAAGCTGATCCACATGCATTGTGAGGAGCTTGAAGGCATAGGAGAGCACCTCTACAAGGATCACGGATTTGTGTTGAATCCGTTGAGGACCGTTTTCTACGGTGTGTGTGAGACATGTGCTGCGGCCGATTAATAAAGGGAAGGAATAATATTATGAAAAAAAGAATCGCAACTCAGTTTATCTGTCTGTTTATGCTCTGTGCACTGACTGCATCTGCCCTCGCAGGCTGTGGTCGTACCGGGGCGAACACTGAAGACAACGGGAAGATCAATATAGTCACCACTATTTTTCCCGAATATGACTGGGTCATGAACATACTGGGCGAGAGAGCGGATAAGGCGGAGGTGACGATGCTTCTGGATAACGGCGTGGATCTGCACAGCTATCAGCCTACGGCAGATGACATGCTTATGATCGCCGGCTGTGACGTGTTCATCTATGTCGGCGGAGAATCAGACGGATGGGTCGATGATGCGCTTAAGAGCGAGAGCAATCCTGACAGGGTTGTCATAAACCTTCTTGATGTGCTCGGTGATTCGGTCAAGGAAGAGGAACTCGTTGAGGGAATGCAGGGCGAAGAAGAGGAAGAAGAAGGTGAAGAAGACGAGGAAGAGGGTCCCGAGTATGATGAGCATGTGTGGCTGTCACTTAAGAATGCTTCCATTATCTGTGACGCCATAGAAGGAGCGTTGGCCGGGGTCGACAGTGAGGGTGCTTCCGTATATGAGAAAAACTGTGCAGACTACAAGGCTGAGTTAAGTGCACTTGATGCTGAATACGCCAAGGCTGCGGAGTCAGGCAAGGTAAAGACAATTCTCTTTGGTGACCGTTTCCCGTTCAGATATATGACGGATGATTACGGGCTTGACTACTATGCGGCATTTGTGGGGTGTTCAGCAGAGACTGAAGCAAGCTTTGAGACGATCATATTTCTGGCAAATAAGGTTGACGAACTTGGGCTTTCATCTATAATTACCATAGAGAAAAGTGATGGAAGGATTGCGGGCACGATAAGAGACAATACATCGGCAAAGGATCAGAAGATACTTACGCTTGATTCGATGCAGTCCGTGACATCGGATGATGTAGTCAAGGGTGAGAGCTATCTGTCTATAATGAAGAGCAATCTGGAAGTACTTAAGGAGGCGCTCAATTAACAGTGATCGCAGAGGATACAGATGAGTTATATCGAGGTTAAGGATCTGTCCGTCGGATATGACGGTGTGGCAGTAGAAAAGAATATTGACTTTACGGTACACAAAGGAGATTATCTGTGTATCGTGGGTGAGAACGGTTCGGGCAAGACGACTCTTATGAAGACCTTGCTCGGACTCACTGCGCCTCTCTCGGGACAGATCATATACGGAGACGACTTAAGCCGCAACGAGATAGGTTATCTTCCGCAGCAGACTGTCGTGCAGAAGGACTTTCCCGCCTCGGTAAAGGAGATCGTTATGTCCGGTCTGTGTGCCGGAAGCGGTCTGCGTCCGTTCTACAATAAGGATGAAAAGGCGATCGCAGAGAAGAACATGCGCCGTATGGATATAGAGGATCTTAAGGACAGATGCTACAGAGAACTGTCGGGAGGACAGCAGCAGAGAGTTTTGCTTGCCAGAGCCCTGTGCGCCACGGGTAAGGTACTTCTGTTGGATGAGCCCGTATCGGGCTTAGATCCCAGGGTCACCGTTACCATGTATGAACTCATAAGGGACCTTAACAAGGAGGGGATAACCATCATAATGGTATCTCATGACATAGCGGCTGCCGTTAAGTACGCAAGCCATATACTTCACATCGGAGATGAGATTTTCTTCGGGACTAAGGATGCATATCTTAAGAGTGCGGCAGGCAGGATGTTTGTTGAAGCATCTGTTGAAGGAATGGAGGGATGATCATGGATAAACTTATGATATATCTGTCACATCCCATGGTAAGATATGCGATCATCGTGGGCGTGTTGATCGCCTTGTGCTCTTCATTACTCGGAGTTACGTTAGTACTTAAAAGATACTCTTTTATCGGAGACGGACTGTCACATGTAGCATTCGGTGCGATGGCGATAGCGGCAGTGCTCAATCTCACCAACAAGATGATACTGATTCTTCCGATAACCGTGATAAGTGCCATATTGCTGCTTCGAACGGGACAGAATACCAGGATAAAGGGAGATGCGGCGATAGCCATGATATCCGTGGCGGCACTTGCTTTCGGATATCTTCTGATGAACATCTTCTCAAGTTCTTCCAATGTAAGCGGAGATGTATGTTCAACGCTGTTCGGCTCAACATCCATTCTTACGCTGACCAAGAGCGAGGTTCGGCTGTGCGTTGTGCTGTCCGTTCTGGTCATCGCCATATTCGTGATCTTCTATAATAAGATATTTGCGGTCACATTTGATGAGAACTTTGCCAGAGCTACAGGCATTAATGCAGGAGCTTACAATCTTATGGTCGCAGTAGTCATAGCCGTGATCATTGTGCTGGCAATGAACCTGGTGGGTTCGCTTCTTCTTTCGGCACTTGTGATATTCCCGGCATTGTCAGCCATGAGGATATTCAACAGCTTTAAGCATGTGACAGTGGCGTCGGCCGTCATATCAGTCATATGCGCTCTGACAGGACTTATCGTATCGATAATGGCAGGAACGCCTGTCGGTTCGACCATAGTCGCCGTAGATGTCATAGGATTTCTGATCTGCTATGTCATAGGGAGGTGCAAGGGATGTTGAAGAGAAGAGTCATATATATCCTTGCGAGCAGTATCGTTATTCTGAGCCTGTTCGGGTGCGGACAGACGGCAGGATCCGCAGAGTCAGCAGGATCCGCAGAGACGGCAACGGAAGAGGCGGGATCATCGGATGATGTGGATGTGGACCTGACATCTCTGTCAAGTACCTTTGTATATGCTGAAGTCTATAACATGATGACCACTCCTTCTGATTATATGGGCAAAAAGATATGCATGGAAGGGGCGTTTTCGCGATATCATGATGACACGACAGGCAAGGATTATTTCGCCTGCATCGTTCAGGATGCAACAGCATGCTGTTCGCAGGGGATAGAGTTCGAACTTGAAGGAGAGCATAAATATCCCGATGATTATCCCGCAGAAGGAGAGACGATCAGGGTAGTAGGTATCTATGACACATATATGGAAGGGGAGAGTCAGTACTGTACATTAAGAAATGCACATTTTCTGTAGAGACGACATAACCTTTGTGTTCAGTGAGAGCATAAGAAGGCAATCAGTGTTGAAGAATATGTTGTTTAAGCGGGCCGGAATGATTCCGGCCCGTTTTGTTTCGCCCCGCTTATATTCCGGCCCGTTTTGTTGACATACCCGCACGTATGATATTAGAATTGATTAGTGCATGTGTCAGCTGGTTTTTTCACGGAGGAACAGATGAAGCTTTCAAAGAGAATAATAAGATACGCCAAAGAGAACTACGGAGAAGTTAAGCATACGACGCTTAATCCCGAGGGCCCCGGTGTGGTAAGGATCCACCTGGTGCCGCCGAGAGTAACGGATGATGACATAGGACCGTCCATAGCCATAATCAACGGGCAGGACATAATCCCGGTCAATGTATCGTGGACCATACTTCTGTCGGAATTCATAGACGAAGTCAATAAGTACAGCGGAAGAGCAGTAACGGAAGAAGAGACGACGCAGATAGTCAGAGACACCTGCAAGAGGATGCGTAAGATATATCCGTTCCTTCCGTCAAAGTATCTTGTGAATGATATTCAGACCATAATGGAGACATTCAGACAGATCGCTTACAGAGAAGAGGTGACTGAGGATGTTCCGTATATGAGCATCGGAGATTACGCCCCGTTCATGCGTGCTCCGCACAGAATGGACCTCATGGTCTCAGCGATGACGAAGGGTGACAATTGGCACTGCAATCTCAACTGCCTCCACTGCTATGCTGCGGGACAGAAGCACTCCGAAGAGCAGGAACTTTCAACGGATGATTGGAAGAAGATAATGGATAAGCTTCGTGAAGCCTGTGTTCCCCAGATCACGTTCACGGGCGGTGAGCCTACCATGAGGGACGATCTTATAGAGCTCATCGAATACGGTCAGTGGTTCGTGACAAGACTTAATACCAACGGTCTTAAACTGACGGAGGAATATTGTCACTCACTTAAGGCAGCTTCGCTGGACAGTCTTCAGATCACTTTCTATTCCCATGATAAGGCGATCCATAATAAGCTTGTCGGGGCGGAAGGCTGGGATAAGACTCTGGAAGGCATCAGGAATGCGCTTAATCTGGGCATCAGTTTAAGCATCAATACTCCTCTGTGTACTCTGAATGAAGACTACGTGAGCACCCTTAAGTTTCTTCATGAGCTGGGTGTCACATATGTCACTTGCTCGGGACTTATAACCACCGGTAATGCGGAAGGAGAAGAGTCGGCCGCACTACAGCTTAGCAAGGATAAGATAAGTAAGATACTTAAGGATGCGGTGGAATACTGTTTTGCCAATGATATGGAGATTAGCTTCACATCACCCGGCTGGGTTGATGAAGAACTCTGTGATGAGTTAGGCATTATGACTCCCACCTGCGGAGCATGCCTCAGCAATATGGCCATCACCCCCGGCGGCAAGGTCGTGCCCTGCCAGAGCTGGTTGTCTGATGATTCATTAGGTGATTTCCTTACGGATGACTGGGCAAAAATCTGGGACTCTGACAAATGCAAAGAGCGGAGAGATTATTCGGCCCGGATGACGGGCACCTGTCCTCTCAGGAAAGGGGGTGCATTATGATGAAGATGAATAAGATGTTGCGCACTTTAATATCCGTACTTATTACAACTGTAGGGATCGTAATGCTCAGCCTGACCGTTAAGGCAGACGCATATGCCAAGGCCCTTGATGAGATACTCGACTATGAGATAAAAGCGGAAGTAAATGATGACGCTACTGTCACATTGACTTACCATGTGGATTGGAAGGTTCTGGATTCGACATCTGAAGGACCTCTTACCTGGGTGAAGGTCGGTGTTCCCAATCAGCATTGTACTGATATCACCGGACTCACCGACAATATTAAGGATATCAGTTACTACTCATCATCCGGAAGCTATGTCAGGATCGATTTGGACAAGTCATATTACAAGGATGATGTTGTGACTTTTGAATTCAGTATCGTACAGGACTATATGTATCAGGTCAATAAGCTTGAGGACGGCTATACGGTATATTCATTCACCCCCGGATGGTTTGATGATATTGAAGTGGACAGGATGACCTTAAGCTGGAACGGTGACAATGCATACAGCTGGGATCCTGACTGTTATAACATGGACGGTTATCTGGTATGGACCCGGGAGAACATGAGTCCGGGTGAGAAGTTTACCGTCAATATCACTTATCCGAATGATACTTATGCCTTTGATATGAGTAAGACCATTGAAGCGGAGGAAGAAGACAGTCCGCTTGAGGCTGTACTGACTATTGTGCTCGTGCTGATCATCATCGCGGTTCCATTCTTTATGTTTTTCGGATTCTGTTTCCTGGTAGCGAAGCTAATGTATCTGGCCAAGGCCAATTTCGGTTTCCTTGATTCTACAAAGGAGATCAAGCGAACCAAGATCGTTTACTATGATTCATGTCCTAGTTGTGGCTCTGTAAGAGAAGAAGGACAGAAGCAATGCGCATACTGCGGCCACAGCTTTATTAAGAGTCAGGAAACTGTGGAGACCAAGGATATCGGCGTCAAGGATGTGCTTAAGTATTCCAAAGAGGGTGAGTACAAGTATAACGATTCGCCCAATACATATATGCTGGTACACTATGTATCTGCGCCCAGGAGAGTATACTCTTCGTCATCGCATTCCTCTTCATCGAGGAGTCACAGCTCATGCGCCCACAGTTCATGTGCCTGTGCCTGTGCATGTGCCTGCGCCTGCGCAGGAGGCGGAAGAGCCGGCTGCTCCACCAAGGACTTCTACAGAACGGATCTTAAGCTTAAGTATATCCATAAGTAGGGCACGGACACTTCCGTCGGGAGTTGTCTGATCCGAAGCCTGATTTGAAGTCCGGTCTGAAGCATGGTCTTAAGCCTGATCCGAAGCTTTTTGCATCTTACATGCCAAAAAATACAACTTACCATAAAAACTGTTTCCAAACGGAAGCAGTTTTTTTATTATACGGGCATAGAGACACGACATACCAAGCGGAAGAAGAAAACGCGGAAAGGAACGGAAAATGAGTATTCTTAAGGTTAACGGTCTTACAAAGAGATACGGAGATTTCACGGCGGTCAACGGGATATCTTTCGAGGCAGAGGCAGGATCGCTGATTGGATTCTTAGGGGTAAACGGAGCAGGAAAGTCAACAACGATCAACATGCTCTCGACGATCCTCACACCTGAAGGCGGTGAAGCATATGTCTGCGGATACAGACTCGGCAAGGAAGATATGGACATACGAAGGAGCATCGGCGTCGTCTATCAGTCCAATGTCCTGGACGAGCTGTTAAGTGTAAGGGAGAATCTTCTTTTGCGGGCAAAGATCGCCGGACTTGATGCAAAGGCTGCTGAGAGGAGACTTACGGAACTGACCGAACACCTTAAGCTCGATGACATTTTGAAGAAGAGATATAAGCTCTTATCGGGCGGACAGAAGAGAAGATGTGAGATAGCCAACGCTCTTATGCACTCGCCGAGGATATTGTTTCTGGATGAGCCCACGACCGGACTTGATCCCGCAACGAGAGTGGATGTCTGGAAGACAGTGAGGCAGTTGAGGGAAAATGAAGACATGACAGTCTTTCTCACCACACATTATATGGAAGAGGCAGCGGACGCTGATAAGATCATCATTATAGACAGCGGTGAGATCAAGGCCGAAGGAACACCCTTTGAACTTAAGGAAGCTTACGCCAGAGATAAACTTAAACTCTATTTTTCCAAGGACCGTTCGGATGCGATAAGGAAGCTGTTGGCGGAGGAGCGCATAACAGAGACAGCCTACGGAGCACAGATAGCACTTAAGGATCCGTATGAAGCAGTTGACATCGTAACTTCACTTAAGGGCACGATAGACGGATTCGAAGTCATACAGGGCAATATGGATGATGTTTTCTTAAACGTAACGGGAAAGGAGAACGAGATAGCATGAAAGAGTTTTGGGCATTAAATACAAGAAACGTAAAAATATACTTTAAGGACAGATCTGCGGTTTTCTTTTCCCTTCTGTCGATGTTCATAGTGATAATGTTAATGGTGTTCTTCTTAGGCGATGTCAGCAATGATGCGATATTAAGCGTACTGAAAGACCTGCCCGGAAGAGACGCTGTTAAGGACAGTGATAACGTAAGCAGACTTGTATATCTCTGGACCGTAGCCGGAATAATAACGATCAATGCCGCAAGCGTGACACATGCGTTTTTCTCCAACATGATAAAGGACAGGAATGAGAATCGTCTCAATTCGATACTCGTTATGCCGATAAAGAGAAATGTGATCGTATCAGCCTATGTCTTCGGTGCCTGGTTTGTCAGTGTTATCATGGGAACCCTGACTCTTGTCATCACTGAAGTGATCGGGATATCAAAAGGACTCGGAGCATTCTCCGGCATCGAACATATAAGGATACTGGGACTTATCTGCGTCAATTCTTTTGTATATGCTTCGATCATCTTCTTTCTCGCATCAATAGTAAAGAGCGAGAATGCATGGGGCGGGATCGGGATCGTACTCGGAACCTTATCCGGATTCTTAGGCGGCATATATCTTTCGATCGGAAGCTTAAGTGAAGGTGTCGTAAAGGTCATAAAGTGTTTCCCGTTTATCTACGGAACTTCGGTATTCAGGCAGATCATGCTTGGAGGAGTTGAGGATAAGCTGTTCGACGGAACACCTGAGATCATCAGACAGACCGTGGATCTTGAGATGGGAATGAAACTGACTCTTTTTGAAAAAGAATTGTCCGCAGGCGGCAAAGTGGGTATACTTGTCATAGTGGGATTGATATTTATGTTTATCTCTACACTTTACTTGACCTACAGCAAAAAGAAGGACAGATGATCCATGAAGATTACCATTCTTGAGCCCGGGCCCGATGAAGAAGACGAGCTGATCGTTAAGATAAGGGATCTGGACGAAGAAACACTTAAGCTTATTAAAAAGATCAAAGACGGGGATAACAGAGACAGCATCGCAGGTTATAAAGATGACAATATAGTGATGCTGCCTCTTAAGGATATCCTGTACTTTGATTCCGCAGATAACCGTGTCTTTGCTTATACTAAGGACAAAACCTACGAGGTCAGGCGCAAGCTGTTTGAACTGGAAGAAGAGTATGCAAGGACTTCGTTCTTACGCATCTCCAAGAATGCCATCGTCAACATCCGTCAGATCGAACGGCTGATTCCGGAGTTTAACGGAAGATACGAAGCCAGACTTAAAAACGGAGAAAGCATAATGATCTCGAGGGGATATGTCCCGATGTTGAAGCGCAAGCTCGGGATCGGAAAGTAGGTGCGTAATGACAGAGTTTATCAAGAAATTCATCTCACTTTTTCTTATCATAAATACGGGGATAATCATAATCTTTGCCTTATTTGCAAGGAATGAAAGCTCCGTTGATGTGGTATCCCTTTGGAGGATCATGCTGTTGGCGGCTCTTACCGCTCTCGTGACGGCAGTTCTGTTCTCGATCGAACCTAAGAAGCCGCTCAGATTACCGATGATCGTACTTATCTTCCTGTGTCATTTTCTGATACTTAGTGTGATCGTATTCTTCGGCGGAACCGGTTTCGGCTGGTTCGAGACTTCAGCAGGCGGCTTTCTGTCGGTTGTCGTCAGTGTGGCTTTTGTATATGCTTTCACGACCGTGATATCCGTTATCCTTACACACAAAGAAACCAATGTATTAAACGACGCGCTTAAGAATTATAAGGAAGAATAAGACGAGAACCGACCGATGGATAATGGCTTTGATATCAAGGAAGAACTGAATAAACTCCCGAAGCAGCCGGGTGTGTACATCATGCATGACAAGAATGATGATGTCATATACGTAGGTAAGGCCGTTAATCTGCGCAGCAGAGTACGGTCTTATTTTCGTGAGAATGTGGGGAGGGGACCGTGGATCGACAGGATGGTAAGGCTCATAGCCTACTTCGAATACATCGTCACGGACTCGGAGCTTGAAGCGCTTGTGCTTGAGAACGACCTTATCAAGGAGCATCGTCCCAAGTACAATACAATGCTTGTGGATGACAAGACCTATCCCTATATCAAGGTTACGAATGAGGACTATCCGCGCATCCTTTTCTCTAGAGAGATGAAAAAGGACAAGTCCAGATACTTCGGTCCGTACTCATCGGCGGGCTCCGTCAAGGATACGATCGAACTCATCAATAAGCTATACAAGCTTCGTACCTGCAATACCAGGGTGGCTTACGGCAGGAAGACCATGGACAGACCGTGCCTTAATTATCACATCGGACAGTGCACGGCTCCCTGTCAGGGGAATATTACAAAAGAAGAATACGCGGCGCGAGTCGACCAGGCGCTTGAGTTCTTAAACGGCAATTACGATCCCGTAATCACCAAGTTAGAGAATGATATGACACAGGCGTCAGAATCTTTGGATTTTGAAAAGGCGGCTGCCTTCAGGGATCTCTTAAGCAGTGTAAGAGCAGTGGCACAGAAGCAGAAGATAGAGCATACTGACGGCGAAGACAGAGATATAGTTGCCTTCTGTCACAAGGGTACCGATGCGGTCGTCCAGGTATTCTTCATACGCGGAGGAAGGATGATCGGAAGGGAGCATTTTTTCCTGAAGACCGACGAGGACAGCACAGGCGAGGACATAACCGAGAGCTTCATAAAACAGTATTATGCAGGGACTCCGTATATCCCCAAGGAACTGTACCTTCAGTGCGAACTGTCGGAAGCGGAACTGATAGAAGACTGGCTCTCTGCCAAGCGCGGCAACAGGGTGCATATCATAGCGCCCAAGATCGGCCAGAAGGCGAAGTTGGTCTCTCTTGCTTCCGCCAACGCTGAACTCATACTTGATAAGGACAAGGAGCGGATCAAGCGTGAACAGGGCAGGACGATAGGCGCCGTTAAGGAGATAGAAGAGATACTCGGGATCAAAGGACTTAACCGCATGGAAGCCTTTGATATATCCAATACCTCGGGATTTGAGAACGTGGGATCGATGGTCGTATTCGAAGGCGGCAAGCCCAAGAAGAGCGACTACCGCAAGTTTAAGATGAAGACGGTCGCGGGCCCAGACGATTACGCCTGCATGAGAGAGGTGCTCACCAGACGCTTTACTCACGGGCTCGAAGAGATGGCGGAACTTAAGGAGAAGGGCGAAGATACGGACTTTGGCAGCTTCACGAGATTCCCGGACGTGATCATGATGGACGGCGGTAAAGGACAGGTTGGTATTGCGCTTGAGGTGCTGGGCGAGCTTGGACTCGATATCCCCGTATGCGGAATGGTCAAGGATGACAATCACAGGACCAGAGGCCTGTACTACAACAACGTCGAACTTCCAATAGACCGTACGGGCGAGGGCTTCAAGCTGATAACGAGGATACAGGATGAGGCCCACAGATTTGCCATCACCTATCACAGGAGCCTGCGCAGTAAGGATCAGGTGCATTCGGTACTGGATGAGATCCCGGGCATCGGACCGGCCGGCCGCAAGAGCCTTATGATGGCGTTTGACAGCATAGAGGATATAAAAAAGGCGGACATTGACAGGTTGGCCGCCGTCAAGGGCATCAACACGAGGCAGGCACAGTCAGTATATTCATTTTTCCATGGGGATGTGGTAAAATAGTGTCATTCCGGACGACAGAACGGCAGGTACTTTTTTGCAAGCTCGAAGCGACCGCAGAGATCCCTGTCCCGTAAGGATTCACAGAGAAACGGAGAATACAATATGGCAAGCGTAAAACTGGCAGACATAATCGAACACAGCAAGCTGGAGAATCTGACTCCCGAGATTGACATAAGGAAGATCAAGATCACTCAGCCCGATATCAACAGACCGGCGCTTCAGCTGGCAGGATACTTTGAACACTACGAGTCCACGAGACTTCAGATCATAGGGTATGTGGAGTATACATATATGGAGAGCCTGCCCAAGGCCAAGCAGAAGGAGATATTTGAGCAGCTTCTGTCATACCCCACACCGGCTATCGTGTTCTGCAGAGAGTTAAAGCCCAACGCTCTGTTCAAGAAGACGGCGATCAAGCACGGCATTCCGCTTCTTATGACCAAGAAGGCGACATCGGCATTTACCGCCGAGATCATCAGATGGCTTAACGTGAAGCTTGCACCCATGATCTCCGTTCACGGAGTGCTTGTGGATGTGTTCGGTGAGGGACTCTTAATAACCGGTGAGAGCGGAATAGGTAAGTCAGAGGCGGCTCTCGAGCTTATCAAGAGAGGTCACAGACTTGTGACTGACGATGTGGTGGAGATCCGTAAGGTGTCAGATGAGACGCTCATCGGTACGGCACCTGATATCACCAAGCACTTCATCGAGCTTCGCGGTATAGGCATAGTTGATGTCAAGAGCCTCTTCGGTGTATCAAGCGTCAAGGATTCCCAGGGCATAGATCTGGTCATAAGACTTGAGGAGTGGGATAAGGATAAGGACTATGACAGACTTGGTCTTGAGGAAGAATATATAGAGTATCTGGGCAACAGGGTGGTTTGTCACAACATCCCCATACGTCCCGGACGTAATCTCTCCATCATCTGTGAGTCTGCGGCCATTAACCACAGACAGAAGAAGATGGGATACAATGCAGCACAGGCGCTGTATGAGAGAGTACAGAAGTCATTAGCCGAGAAGAGAGAGGAAGAAGACGAGTAGTTTAAGAACAATAAATTGTTCTTAAACCAACGTTTTGCGCGAAGCGCAAAACGACGAGGAGGATCACATGGGAAAACTGGTATTTGGTGTGGATGTCGGAGGAACGACGGTTAAGTTAGGATGCTTTGATACGGAAGGCAATCTCCTGGATAAGTGGGAGATCCCGACACGTACTGAGGATAAGGGTTCCAACATAATCGGAGACATAGCGGGAAGCATCTTAGTCAAGCTTGCCAAGGATGATATCGATAAGAAGGATGTGGAAGGCATAGGTATCGGTGTTCCGGGTCCCGTTAAAGGCGACGGTACCGTCATAGTCGCAGTCAACTTAGGATGGAAGGATACCAACGTCAACAATGAGCTTGAGGAACTGACCGGTATCAAGGTCAAGGCCAGCAATGATGCCAATGTTGCGGCACTCGGAGAGATGTGGAGAGGCGGCGGCCAGGGATATAGCAACGTGGTGGCAGTTACGCTCGGAACCGGTGTCGGAGGCGGGATCATAGTTGACGGCAGGATCGTAAACGGAGCTACGGGAGCCGGCGGAGAGATAGGACATATACATCTTGAAGATAATGAATCAGAAGCCTGCGGATGCGGCGGTCACGGATGCTTAGAGCAGTATGCTTCCGCAACCGGAGTTGTAAGGCTTGCCAAGAAGAAGCTGGCTGATTCAAGTAAGGACAGCGTCTTAAGAGAAGGCGAAGTGACGGCCAAGGATGTCTGGGATGCAGTCAAGGCAGGAGATGAACTTGCGATCGAGGTTGCACATATATACGGTGAATATCTGGGCAAAGGTCTGGCAGCGGTTGCCGATGTGGTCAATCCGGAAGTCTTTGTTATAGGCGGAGGTGTTTCTAAGGCCGGACGAGTGCTCATCGAATATATGGAGCCTTATTATGACAAGTATGTGTTCCCGGGAGGCAAGGGTGCCAAGTTTGCTTTGGCCAAGCTCGGGAATGATGCGGGTATATACGGAGCAGCAAGACTGGTTTTGGATAAGTAGGTTATGTGGGATAATATAACAGACAGTAAATTGACAGAGCTCATCCCGGAGGACAGAGTCCTTAAGGATGAGCCTATGTATATTCATACGACATTCAGAGTCGGAGGAAAAGCTAAGCGTTACCTGGCAGTAAGGGATGAGGATGAGCTGATAGGCCTGTTTAAGATCCTTGATGAGACCGGAGCGGTATACTCCGATAAGGCCGGCGGTCAGAGCGAAAACCCATCCTATTATGTTATAGGTAACGGCAGTAATATCCTTGTATCGGATGAGGGCTTTGACGGACTTATAATAGATACATCCGATATGAATGAGATAAGTGCACAAGGAGACATTATTACTGCACAGGCCGGTGTTCTGCTCGGAAGGCTGGCATCGGCTGCGCTTGAACACAGTCTTAAGGGCCTTGAGTTTGCATCGGGTATCCCGGGGACTCTGGGCGGTGCCGTATATATGAACGCCGGAGCATACGGCGGAGAGATGAAGGATGTAATAGAGAGTGTCACGGTATATGACAGAGAAGCGGGAGAGGTCCGTACACTTAAGAACGAAGAGATGGATTTCTCTTACAGACACAGTGCGGTAAAGGACAGACCATATACAGTTCTGTCCGCGACCGTAAGATTATCTGAGGGCGAACACGATGAGATCGAAGCGCTCATGAAGGATCTGAACGGCAGAAGACGAGAGAAGCAGCCTCTTGAATATCCGTCTGCGGGCTCCACATTCAAGCGCCCGGAAGGATTTTTTGCAGGAGGCCTCATAGAGGAATGCGGTCTTAAGGGATATACGGTCGGCGGAGCTGCGGTATCGGACAAGCATGCAGGCTTTGTGATCAATAAGGATAAGGCGACTGCAGCCGATATATACAGGCTGATATGTGAAGTGCGTGAGAAAGTATATGCTGACACAGGTGTCAGGTTGGAACCCGAGGTAGTATTCTTAGGAGAATTCTGATGAGATTTGTTATCGTTACGGGAATGAGCGGCGGCGGTAAGAGGACCGCGATGAAAATGCTTGAGGACATAGGCTTCTATTGCGTGGACAATCTGCCCATTCCTCTCATAGACAAGTTTGTTGAACTCATAGCCACCCCCAACAGCGAGATACAGAAGGTAGCATTGGGGCTTGATGTGAGAGCCGACCAGGACTTTGATGAAGCCCATGCCGCGTTGGATGCGATCAAGGAAAACGGATACAGTTATGAGATCGTCTTTATGGATGCTTCCGATTCCACGCTTCTTAAGAGATATAAGGAGACAAGAAGGATACATCCTCTGGCAGTTCCTCCCGAGAATCGTGTGGAAGACGGTATCCGTAAGGAACGTAAGATACTGGAGCCCATCAAGAGCAAGGCGGATTACATATTCGATACATCCAATCTGCTCACGAGGAATCTTAAGGAAGAACTGGACAAGATATTCGTCACGGGCGAGAACTTTAACAGTCTTATGATCAACATAGTCTCATTCGGTTTTAAGAACGGGATACCCGCTGATGCGGATCTTGTATTCGATGTGAGATTTCTGCCCAATCCTTTCTATATAGAAGAACTAAAGCACATGACCGGCAATGATGCTCCGGTCCATGACTATGTGATGTCATTTCCCGAGGCTGTGGAATTCCTGGACAGGCTGGAGGGAATGCTCAATTTCCTTATCCCGGGATATGTCAATGAAGGCAAGTATCAGCTGGTGGTCGCTGTAGGCTGTACGGGCGGACAGCACAGATCAGTGACTCTGGCGCGCGAGATTTACATGAGGCTTAAGGATAAGGGCGATTACGGGATATCATTAAGTCACAGGGATATTAAGGAATAGGATATGTCATTTTCATCTGATGTTAAGGAAGAGATGAGCAGGATCATCCCGAGCGCGCGGCACTGCCAGCTGGCAGAGATCGCGGCCATGGTTGAATTCTGCGGTAACATAGGAAGAGATGCAAGCGGCAGGACCATTATGGGACTTAATACGGATAATGAAGCCGTATGCAGTAAGTTCTTCGGCCTGCTTAAGAAGGCATTCGGTATCGTTACGGATGATGAGGCTTCTGATGAGGCATATCATAACATGCTTCAGGCGCTTAAGATCATAGATACGACGGGTGTCATGCACGGACTCAACGATCCGGTGAGCCCCATGCTCCTTAAGCAGTCATGCTGTAAGAGAGCGTATGTAAGAGGCGCTTACCTAAGCGTTGGATCCATGAGCGATCCCAAGAGGAGTTATCATCTTGAATTTGTATGTGACACACAGGAACAGGCAGACCAGCTTAAGGATCAGCTTAAGGATCTCGAACTGGATGCCCGGATCACCGAACGCAAGAAGAGATATGTCGTATATATGAAGGAAGGTTCTTCCATAGTTGAGCTCCTGGGTCTTTGTGAAGCGCATGTGGCCCTGATGCAGATGGAGAACGACCGCATAGTCAGAGAAGTCAGAGGTGATGTCAACAGAAGGGTGAACTGCGAAGCCGCCAATATCACCAAGACAGTCAATGCCGCAACGAGGCAGATAGAAGATATAGAATATTTAAGAGACAACGGGATACTGGAGGGACTGCCGGGTAATCTTAAGGAGATGGCACTTATAAGACTGGAGAATCCGGATGCAACACTTCCGGAACTCGGTAAGCTTTTCGACCCGCCGCTTGGCAAGAGCGGGGTCAATCACAGGCTCAGAAAACTGAGTGAACATGCGCAGGATCATCGTGACGGCGGTCGTGTGATTGGGTAAATAGTCTCTGGAGATTTTTATATATTCTGTGTAGGATTTTTTATTCTATCCTTTTAAGAGTTGTATTAGATTGTACTTATCCAAGTTATGGTCCCGGCAGTCGGGAACTACAAAAATATTAGGAGGATAAGTATGAAAAAGAAAATTTTAGCAGCTATTCTGGCAATCTCCATGGTTGCACTTACAGCTTGCGGTACTACTGCAGCACCTGCAGCAGACACATCAGCACCCGCAGCAGACACATCTGCTGACACTGCAGCACCTGCAGCAGACACATCTGCCGACACTGCAGCTCCTGCAGCAACAGGCGCAGGCAAGAAGGTAGCAGTGGCAATGCCCACACAGTCATCAGAGAGATGGATGCACGACGGTGCCAACATGAAGGCTCAGCTTGAGGAGCTCGGCTATACCGTAGATCTTCAGTACGCAGAGGATGATGTTCAGGCTCAGGTTTCTCAGATCGAGAACATGATCGCAGCAGGCGCTAATTGCCTTGTTATAGCAGCTATCGATTCAGACGCTCTTGTTAATGTAGAGGCACAGGCTAAGGAAGCAGGCATCCCTGTTATCGCTTATGACCGTCTTCTTATGAACACTGACGCTGTAAGCTACTACGCAACATTCGACAACAAGGGTGTTGGTACCAAGATCGGTCAGTATATCGTGGATCACTGCGGCGCTACACCTGAAGATCCTCAGACGATCGAGCTCTTCATGGGTTCACCTGATGACAACAACGCTCATATGCTTTACGCAGGTCTTATGGAGCAGATCCAGCCGTTACTTGACAGCGGTGCTCTTGTCTGCAAGTCAGGCCAGCTTGATTTCGAATCTAACAATACTCTTAGATGGGATCAGCAGACAGCAATGAAGAGATGCGAGGACCTCCTTACAAGATACTATGCAGACGAAGATCTTGATATCTGCGCATGTGCATACGACGGTCTTTCATACGGATGTATGTCAGCTCTTGAAGGTGCCGGCTATACAGATGCCAACTGGCCTCTGATAACAGGACAGGATGCAGAGCTTATGGCTACCAAGCACATCATCTCAGGCAAGCAGACAATGTCTATCTACAAGGATACAAGACTTCTTGCAAGCAAGTGTGTTACAATGGTACAGGCAGTTCTTGAGGGTTCAGAGCCCGAGATCAATGATACTGAGCAGTACAACAACGGTAAGATCGTAGTTCCTTCATACCTTTGTGAGCCCGTTCCTGTTGACAAGGACAATTACGAAGAAGTTATAATCGGTGGAGGATACTATACTGAGGAGCAGTTAGCTGAATAGTCAGTCGGATTTACCACTTGAGATAAGCAGGGCGGCGGCTTAAGCCGCCCTGTTTTACAAATATTTAAGAAGGAGTAGATAGGATGTCGGATTACATCTTGGAAATGAATCACATTACGAAGGAATTCTCCGGAGTAAAGGCTCTTGATGATGTTAATCTTAAGGTTAAAAAGGGCGAGATCCACGCGATCTGCGGTGAGAACGGAGCCGGCAAATCCACTTTGATGAATGTCTTATCAGGCGTATATCCTTTCGGAACATACGAAGGAGATATTCTGTATAAGGGTGAGCATTGCAAGTTCCATAACCTTAGAGATTCGGAAGCCAAGGGCATTGTTATTATCCACCAGGAGCTTGCTCTTTCTCCGTTGCTTTCCGTAGCAGAGAATGTGTTCTTAGGAAATGAACAGACAAAAAGAAAGGGTATCATCGATTGGACAGCTACAAGGAAACATGCACAGGAAATGCTTGCCAAAGTGGGACTTGAGCATGAAGATGTCAACGTTCCTATCAATACCCTCGGTGTCGGTAAGCAGCAGCTCATAGAGATCGCCAAGGCGATGGCCAAGAAGGTTGAGCTGTTGATACTCGATGAGCCCACGGCGGCTCTTAATGATGAAGAGAGTAAAAAACTCCTTGATATCATGCTTCAGCTTAAGGAGCATGGTATCACATGCATAATCATCTCGCATAAGCTGAATGAGATCGAATATGTATCCGATTCGGTTACGATCATCAGAGACGGTAAGACCATTGAGACTCTTGTCAAGGGTGTGGATGACTATTCCGAGGACAGAGTTATCAAGGCTATGGTTGGTCGTGAGATGACTAACCGTTATCCCGTAAGAGAAGGCATAGAACTGGGAGACGTGATCTTTGAGGTAAAGGACTGGAATGTCTATCATCCGGATGATGAGCACAGACAGGTCCTCAAGAACATCAATATCAAGGTTCGTGCCGGAGAGGTGGTAGGACTTGCAGGCCTTATGGGAGCGGGAAGAACAGAACTTGCCATGAGTATCTTCGGCCGGAGCTACGGTCAGAAGATCTCCGGAAGTGTTCTGATCAATGGTAAAGAAGTTCACCTTAAGACGGTAAAGGATGCGGTTAAGAATAAGCTGGCCTATATCTCCGAAGACAGAAAGACCTACGGGCTTAATCTTATCGGAGATATCAAGGAGAATATGACCATTGCGGCGAGACCGTTCTTCTTCTCTAAAAACGGTGTCATCAATTCCAATGAAGAAATAGTTGCCGCTCAGGAATACAAGGAGCGTATCAACGTCAAAGCCAATTCCATCAATCAGGTAGTCGGATCATTATCCGGCGGTAACCAGCAGAAGGTTGTAGTCGCAAAATGGATGCTGACGCAGCCGGATGTTCTGATCATGGATGAGCCTACAAGAGGTATAGACGTAGGTGCGAAATATGAGATCTACTGTGTGATCAATGAGCTTGCCAAGGCAGGTAAAGCGATCGTAGTCATATCTTCGGAGATGCCCGAGATAATAGGATCTTGTGACAGATTATATGTCATCAATGAGGGCGAGATAGCCGGAGAACTTACCAAAGACGATTTTTCACAGGAAAAGATCATGCAGCTGATCATGGCTCATCAGAGAAAGGGAGATGGAAATGAATAATAAAAAAGTTGTCAAAATGGACATGAAACAGTACGGAATGTTTTTTGCCCTAATAGCTATTTATCTTGTTTTTGCGCTTTTGACCAAAGGCGCCAACTTAACTCCCATGAATATCAACAACCTGATCATGCAGAACGGTTATGTTGTTATTCTGGCGATCGGTATGCTGCTCTGTGTACTGACAGGTAATATCGATCTTGGCGTCGGATCCGTAGTTGCCGTGACCGGTTCGATCGCCGGTATCATTATGATGGATATGAAGATGAATATGTGGGTAGCCATCGCAGCAGCACTTGCTGTCGGCATCCTGACCGGTATATTTGCCGGATTCTTCATCGCATATCTCGGAATACCGCCTTTCGTAACAACACTTGCGACGATGCTCATGGGAAGGGGACTAACATACACTCTGCTTCAGGCACAGACCAAGGGACCGTTCTCTGAATCCTACAACTTTATCGGTGCCGGATTCCTTCCTTCGGTCAAGGTCCCGTTTGGTGACGGTACGCTCGATATAGTCAGCATAGTTGTGGCTGCTGTAGCCTCAGCTATCCTGATATTCTCAGAGTTTAAGAGTAATGCCACCAAGAAGAAGTATAATTTCGCAGTCAATCCTTTATGGCAGATAATCCTTAAGCTGGCCATCATGCTGTTCATCATCTGGTTCTTCTTCTTGAAGCTTGCCAGATATAAGGGTCTTCCTTTTGTACTTCTTATAATGGTGATCCTCATAGTCGTATACGGCTTTATCACGACACAGACCGTTGCAGGAAGACAGATATATGCTCTCGGAGGTAACCGTAAGGCAGCGAACCTGTCAGGTATCGATACCAATAAGGTGTTCTTCTGGGTATATGTCAACATGGGATTCCTTTCATCCATAGCAGGTATCGTGCTTGCAGCAAGAAACGGATCCGCTACACCCAAGGCAGGTGACGGATTCGAGATGGATGCGATCGCTTCATGTTATATCGGTGGTGCTGCGGTTGCAGGTGGTGCAGGTTCGATCGTCGGAGCAGTTGTCGGTGCTTTCATAATGGGTATACTGAACAACGGTATGTCACTCTTCGGATGGTCGACGGATATTCAGAAGATCGTTAAGGGTGCTGTCCTCTTAGGCGCCGTTACTCTCGATGTGCTTTCGAAGAGAAAGAAGAACTGATGTAGTTGAATTACGTGGATTCTATATGCAGGGCTGCGGATTTTTTTGCAGCCCTGTTGTCTATTTATACCCCCGATGTTAGAATTATTAGCGGGATTAATGAATGTTGTATGGCAGGGAGATCTTAATGGACCTTTATAAAGTGATCCTCGTGGATGACGAGGAAGAAGCCAGAGAGGCGATAAGAAGAAGGATAAACTGGGAAGAGATAGGGTTTACGGTCGTCGGCACGACCGAGAACGGAGAAGAAGCCTTAGAGATCGCCGAGAACTGCGAACCTGACGTAGTGATGACGGATATCCAGATGCCCTTTATGGACGGGCTCACACTTTTAAAGAAGCTCAAGGAAAGATTCCCTGATCTCAGAAGTGTGATATTCTCCGGATATGATGACTTTGAGTATGCCAAGGAAGCCATCAAGCTTGAATCAGAAGAATACATATTGAAGCCGGTCGATGCAGAAGAGCTGCGCAAAGTATTCTTAAGGATCAGGGAAAGGCTCGATGAGCAGATCAGACAGAGGCGCAATGTGGAGCAGTTGTCCAAATTTTACGAGGACAGCCGCCCCATGATGAAGGAGCAGCTGATCATCGGATTATTGGAAGGCAGGGAATTGCAGTTTGATCTGGAGAGATATCAGAGAGACTTTGATATCATACTTGAGTCGGCATTTTACTGTGCCGCTGCATTCAGGATCACTCCGGAGCAGGACGATAAGGAACAGCTTGATAAGAGACTGATGAATCTCTCTCTTAAGCAGATAGTATTGGAGAGGTTTAAGGGCATACTTCCGATAGAAGCTTTTGTCTATCTTGATACGGTGTGTGTGCTGGCGAGATTAAAGAGTACGGATCAGTACGGTATCCTTGTGGAAGAGATGGACAGGATCTGCAGGATAGCGCATAAGTCTCTCGAGGCCAACATCTCAGCCGGAATAGGGCGTGTATACGGTAATGCGGAGAGTATACACAGTTCATTCCTCGAAGCAAAGGATGCATTCCATCACAGGATATTTGTCGGAGAAAATCAGGCGATATGCATCAATGATGTGGATCCGACTTCTAATATCGAAGATTACATCAGTGAGAAGCAGATACGGCACATCATCAGACAGGTCAAGATCGGGACGGCGGAGAGTCTTGAAAAGGAGATACGGGAGTTCACGGACAAGATCAAAAAGACGGAATTCGGGGTCAGTCAGCTGCAGATCTTTTATGCGGAGTTTGTGGTGGAACTCATGCGTCTTATGAGAGGCCATAATATCGCCATTGCCGGGACAGGTCTCGACAGTGTCAATACCAATGAAGAGATGGATGGCTTTGCTTCACTGGATGAGTTTGCCGGCAGACTGATCGAACTGGCAGAGATCATCAGACAGAAGATCAGCCATGCCAGACTGGATACTACCAAGAAGCTTGCAGAGGATGCCAAGCAGTATATCCTGGACCATTACAATGAGAGCAACCTTTCCGTGGATGATATCTGTGCTCATCTGGGAGTGGGCACATCCTATTTTTCTTCAGTATTCAAGAAAGAGACGGGTATGAGCTTCGTCACTTATCTCACGAATGTGCGTATGAACGAGGCACAGAGGCTTTTGGATACTACGGATGAAAAAAGCTATATAATCGCAGGACTGGTGGGTTACGAGGAGCCGAACTACTTCAGCTATGTTTTTAAAAAACACTTTGGAACATCTCCTTCAAAATACAGACAGGTATAAAAAGCGAAGTCTCCAATGGACTATATCCCTGTCATTTACGGCAATCTCCATTGTAAGCATTGCTTCAATGGCGATCGCTTTCTATACTCATTCCATTAATGTCATCAGACAGAATACGATCAAGGAAAACAGTCAGATCGTTGATCAGGTCAGCTGGAATCTCAACTCATATATCAGAAATATGATGGGTATCTCCGATTCCATGTATTACAGCGTCATAAAAAACAGAAACCTCACATATGAGAAGATCAATAAAGAAATGAATCTTCTGTATGAAGCCAATAAGGATAATCTCACGGGTATCGTGTGTACCACGGGAGACGGTGCGATAGTGGCATCTTCCCCCATATCAGCCAGAAAGCCCGGAGTGGATCTCAGAAAGCAGGAATGGTTTCAAAAGGCGACAGACGAGATTGAGAATATCCATTTTTCCACTCCTCATGTACAGAACATTTTTGACAACAGTAACTACAGATATTTCTGGGTTGTGTCATTGTCACGAAGTGTGGAGCTGACATATTTTGGAAGTGTCAGAAGCGGAGTTCTCCTTGTTGACATGAATTACAGCGGGATCGAGCAGATGTTTGAGAAGGTCAATGACGGCGGAGTCGGCTTCGTGTATCTGTGTGATTCCGATGGCAATATAATATATCATCCCATGCAGAAGGCGATATATGCAGGCCTGGTCAGGGAGAACAACCTTGTGCATGCAGCACATGGTGACGGATCCTTTGCCGAGAAGTTCGACGGGCAGGAGAGAGATGTGGTCGTCAAGACGGTGGGCTATACCGGCTGGAAGATAATAAGTGTCACGCCCACAAGTGAACTGGCCATGGACATGGGACAGATGCGTAATTATCTCATCATGGTCGCATTGATCATGCTGATGCTCATCATATTCGGTAACTATATCATATCTTATGTCGTCACTGACCCCATAAGGAAGCTTGAAGAATCCATAGCTTATCTGGAAGAGGGAGTTCTTAATGAAGATGTCATGAATGAAGATGACATATTCATAGGCGGTTCACATGAGATAAGACATCTCGGAAGGACGATAAAGTCCATGATCCGTCAGATGAGAAAACTTACGGATGAAATGGTAAGGGAGCAGAAGGCAAAGCGTAAGAGTGAGCTTGATGCTCTCCAGAGCCAGATCAATCCGCATTTCCTGTATAATACACTGGATTCCGTCGTATGGATGATCGAGGGTGAACAATACAGAGATGCCATATCCATGGTGACTGCTCTGGCTCAGCTGTTCAGGATATCGCTCAGCAAGGGCAATAATATCATCACTATCCGTGACGAGATCACTCATGCCAGAAACTATCTGAATATCCAGATGGTCAGATATAAGAATAAGTTTACGGCGGACATCGACATAGATCCTGAGATAGAGAACTGCGCGACGATAAAGCTTATCGTTCAGCCGCTGTTAGAGAATGCCATCTATTATGGAGTTGAACATATGGATGGTGAGGGAGAGATCAGGGTACGCGGTTACGAAAAAGACGGAGACATATACATCGCTGTCTCGGATAACGGAATGGGGATCCCCAAGGAAACGCTTGCCACATTGCTGACTGACAAGGCAAGGAGCAGGGGCAAGGGATCGGGTATCGGTCTGTGGAATGTGGATCAGAGGATCAAGATCTACTTTAAGGGTGATTACGGACTTATCATAGACAGTGAACTTGATGAGGGTACTACCGTCACCATTCACCTTCCGAAGGTTTCGATCGAGGAATACCAAAAGGAGGGCAGCAGATGAAAAAGTTAAGCGGTAAAAGAAGCCTGATACTTATCATCATTCTTTTGGTGATCTTTCTCCTTATTGCGGCATATCAGATCAATTCCGGCATTACGGAGAAAAAGCCGGCCGGACATATATCCATGATAGTATACGGTGATGACTCTGAACGATGGGAAAATATGAGAGAAGGTGCATATCTTGTATGTAAGGATATGAATGCCGATCTGAGTCTTTTGACCATGCTTTCCGAAAATGATATCTCCGAACAGGAAGAGATCATAGACCGTGAAATCGGGGACGGAGCGGATGCGCTCATCATCGCACCCTGTGACAGCAAGGCAATTAAGGATTATGTCAGTAAGAAGAGACTTAAGATCCCGGTGGTATATTTAGAGTCGGTGGATGATGCCTTCCTTGGCAATGTCAGTATAGCAGCGGATGATTATAAGATGGGATATTCCCTGGGCGAAGAACTGGCGGCACAGGAGAGCGATATCGTGACTGTGGCCATAATAAGTGAGAATACCGGCAGAGAAAGCGTAGCCTTAAGAGAAAAAGGACTGAGGGATGCGATAGAAGGAAAGACAGGGAAGCTCATAATCTGGTCCAGAGAAGGATCCTCTTCGCATGCCAATACCAGGACTTTCATACAGAGAGAGATCGTATCCGAAGCTGCCGATGTGATAGTGACTTTGGATAATTCAACAACGGATGCGCTTCTTGATGCACTGACCAACCTCAATGAGACCAGAAAGGTTTATTCGATATCGACGTCCAACAAGGCTGTATATAACCTGTACAATGATAAGATCAAGGCGCTGGAGTATTCTGATGAGTTCAGTATGGGATATCTGGCGGCAATGAATGCTCTCGATCCGGGATACGCAGCCGTGAAGTATTCAAATAAGGACATAGAATACAGACTTGTGAAAAAGGAGAATATGTATGATGAAGATAATCAGACATTACTGTTCCCGTTTGTTGACTGATCTGGCAGTGGTCCTTATTCTCTTCAGCTTCTGTCTGGGCGGATGCGGCATCAGAACGACAGAGCCGGTACACGAAGTCAAGATAGCTGTTCTAACATATGATGAATATGATACTTTTGTCAATTCCGTGACTAAGTATATGACAAAATGGTGCAGACAAAAGGAAAAAGAGGACGGTATAAGGATCACTTTAGACATAGTAGGAGCAAAAAAAAGCCAGCTGACACAGAATGATCAGGCGTTGAAATTCATATCTGAGAAGTATGATGTACTATGCGTGAATCTGGTGGACAGAACCGATGCTACGGGAATAATCGATAAGGCAATGGCTTCCGACACTCCGGTCATCTTCTTTAACAGAGAACCCGTTGAAGAGGATCTGTCCAGATGGGACAAGCTGTATTATGTGGGAGCGATAGCCCGTCAGTCCGGGGAACTGCAGGCCAAGATCATTACGGATGCGCTTTCCGATCCTGACATGTTTGATAAGATCGATGTAAATGACAACGGAACGATCCAGTACGTGATCCTCGAGGGGGAGGCCGGACACCAGGATACTCTGGTACGTACGAGTGTATGCGCTTCGACCATCGTGGATCGGGGATTTGCCATAGAAAAGCTTGGAGATGAGTATGCCAACTGGGACAGGGACCAGGCAAGAGCCAAGATGAGAGAATTGGCAGACAGATATCCGTTCCAGATAGAAATGGTCATAGCCAACAATGATGATATGGCATTGGGAGCCATTGATGCGCTTGAAGAATGCGATTATCCTCTGGATCCGTTTGTGGTCGGGATCAACGGAACGGATGATGCTCTTGAAGCCATAAGGACCATGAAACTTGACGGAAGTGTCTATAATGATGCCAAAGGTCAGGGAGAGACCATAATGGAGATGGCTTATCAGCTTGGACGTAATGAACCGTTCCCCGAATCCATTGAAGTGACCTTCGATAAATATGTATTTACGCCCTACAGCATAATAACGTATGATAATGTCCAGCAGTATCTGAACATGGACAGCTGATGCATGTATCATGTCCGAAATGGAAGGTCGAAAGAATTGGACGAACGGATAGAATTTCGTCTTGAAAGATAGAATATCTTCCTATATAATGTGGATTAATGAGAAAGGAGATATCCGAAGGAAGGGGTAGCTTCGGATCAGATGAGGAGCGTTATGATCAATAAGGAAATCACTATTAAGCTGGAGAACGGGCTGGAGGCAAGACCGGTAGCTATGCTGGTTCAGATTGCCAGTCAGTATGACTCAAGTATATACCTGGAGACCAACGGTAAGAAGGTCAATGCCAAGAGCATCATGGGTATGATGAGTCTCGGACTTGATGCAGGAGAGAAGCTCACGGCCATCGTGGACGGTCACGATGAGGCTGCGGCCATAGAAGGAATAGATAATTATCTGAGCGGAAGATAGACTTAGGTGAGGTAATTGATATGAAGAGGCTGCTGTTCATCTACAATCCCAGGTCAGGAAGAGGCCGGGTAAGAAGTAACCTCATAGATATGATCGACACTTTTGTCAGGTCGGGATACAGAGTGGAAGCCTATCCGACACAATACAGTGGAGATGCAAAAAGAGCCGTGATCGAGAGAGATGACGGCTTTTCTTTAATTGTCTGCAGCGGAGGAGACGGAACTTTGGATGAAGTGGTGACGGGGATGATGGAATGTGAAAACAGGATCCCCATCGGTTATGTTCCGGCAGGAAGCACCAACGATTTTGCCAAAAGCCTCGGTATTCCCACATCCATGAAGAAAGCGGCACAGGTAGCGATGTCGGGCAGGGTATTCCCCTGCGACATAGGCAGATTCAATGATGACGTGTTTGTATATGTGGCCGCATTCGGCATGTTCACGGATGTATCTTATGACACGGATCAGCATATGAAGAATATGCTCGGTCACATGGCATATATCATAGAGGGCGCCAGAAGACTTCCCAATGTTACCGCCTATCAGTATTCAATAGAATACACGGACGAAGAGGGAGAGGTTCATGAACTTGAGGATGATTATCTGTTCGGCATGATCACCAATTCGCGTTCGGTCGGAGGCTTTAAGAACATAACCGGTAAGAAGATACTGTTGGATGACGGAGTCTTTGAGGTCACGCTGGTGAGGAAGCCGTTGAGTCCCATAGAGTTTATGATATTGTCGGATGCGATCGCCAGGAAGGAGATCGATGCCGGGCTTATCAGTTCGTTTAAGGCAAGGAATATAACGCTGGTGAGCGACAGACCCGTGGCATGGACTCTGGACGGGGAATACGGCGGGGAGCATAAGAGAGTGGATATTGCCTGTATGAAACAGGCATTAAAGATACTGGTTCCCTGAAATAGCCTGTTTATGATAATTTTCTGTTTCATTTTAGGGTGGTTTGTTATATAATTAATGCGTTCGACGACATCCGGACAGCATGTATGTAAGGGTGTGAGTCTTTTTAAAAATATTAACGGAGGTATTGATATGTCATTAGTTACAACAACAGAAATGTTTAAGAAGGCATATGACGGCGGTTATGCAGTAGGTGCTTTCAATGTTAACAACATGGAGATCGTTCAGGGTATCACTGAGGCAGCAGGCGAGCTTAACAGCCCCGTTATCCTTCAGGTTTCCAAGGGCGCTCGTGCCTATGCCAATCACACATATCTTGTGAAGTTAGTAGAGGCAGCAGTTGAGGAGAATCCTCAGATCCCCATTGCACTTCACCTTGATCACGGTGATACATTTGAGTTATGTAAGAGTTGTATCGACGGTGGATTTACATCTGTCATGATCGATGCATCATCAAAGTCTTTCGAAGACAACATCGCTCTTACCAAGCAGGTAGTTGAGTATGCTCATGCCAACGGCGTTGTGGTTGAGGCTGAGCTCGGAACTCTTGCAGGTATCGAGGACGAGGTAGTTGTGGAAGCAGGTAAGGAAGCATATACACGTCCTGAAGAAGTTGAGGAGTTCGTTGACAAGACAGGTTGTGATTCACTTGCAATTGCCATCGGTACGTCACACGGCGCATACAAGTTCACTGCAGCACAGTGCACACGTAATGCAGACGGCATCCTTGTTCCGCCTCCGCTCCGTTTCGATGTTCTTGAAGAGTGCATCAAGAGACTTCCCGGATTCCCGATAGTTCTCCATGGTTCTTCTTCAGTTCCTCAGGAGTTCGTTAAGATGGTCAACCAGTATGGCGGTAACATGCCCGATGCAGTAGGTATCCCTGAGGAGCAGCTCCGTCAGGCAGCTAAGCTTGCCGTATGTAAGATCAATATCGATTCTGATATCCGTCTTGCCATGACAGGTAACATCCGTAAGTACTTCGCAGAGCATCCGGATCACTTCGATCCCCGTCAGTATCTTAAGCCCGCTCGTCAGGCTGTTAAGGATATGGTTGCTCATAAGATCGTCAATGTGCTTGGTTCAGACGGCAAGGCTTGAGAATAACCTAAGATCTGAAGATACAGAATATACAGTGATTAATACAGTAAGCAGTACAGGCCGGTTCCATACAGGGACCGGCCTTTGTTTACAAAATGTTCATAATTAGTTTGCATAATTTTCAAACAGTCGCCAGAATTTAGACATTTTTGGATTATATACTGTACTCATAAGATGATACTGAGTAGCCAGTAACAAGATAAAACTTTTTCATAATAAATGCCAAGCATCGCAAGGTGCTTGGCATCCTCCCTTTTATAGGGTCATTTTTTGGTGAATGATAAAGCTGCGAGTCCCCCCGCAGCTTTTTTGATGGCCGTCCGGCAAGATATGACTCCCCTGTAAACTCCCGGAATTCCCCGCATTGATCAAGTCTATCAAGGATTGATCGGACAGATGTGAGCAGAAGACGACAAAAGCCGGTCCGATGCAGACGTGCCTAGGATATGTGATGAATATAATCCAATATCCGTGTCAGCAGTTCGGCTTCGTTTTGCCCGAACGCTTCTATGGTTTTCATTCTGTCGGATATGAATGAGTACTCCATGGCCAGTGAAGAAATGCTGCTGCGTATCTCGTTTAGTGAACGGGTCTCGGACCTGAAGAGATCGTCTTCAAGGAAGGTTATCAGATCCGTATCCAGAGCGGATGCGATGCATTCCAAATGCTCGAGGGTCGGACTCTTCCTGCCGCATTCGATCCTGGAAATGGTAGATCTGTCAAAGTGGCATTTTTTGCCCAGATCAGCCTGGGTCATATCTCTGTATTTCCTTGCGACCCGGATGTTTCTTCCCACCAAACGTGAAATCTTTCTGTTCATATGTCTTTCCTCCTGTAATCCTGTAATAAACAGTTCTTTAGTTACAGGGCTATTTTAATTATATACGCATAACATCCTTTACGCCGTGCGGGATAAAAGCGGTATGTGCAAAATATGCACACCAAAGGTTTTTGTTAAAATCGCCGAATGGGGGAAACAGTTTTTTTAGATAAAATTGCACAAAAAATGACCGCTTGCCTATGGACTTTTTTGGTATATTCTATTAAAATATAGAAGATATGTGCTTCGAAGCAGTTAGAGAAGCAGATTGTGCTTTTAGTGATTGTGCAAAATAACAATGTACGAATGGAGTAGGTATGATTTCTAATCAGGTATTACAAAGTACACTGGAAGGACTTAAGAATATCGCCCGTATAGAGATGTGCGTGGTAGATTCCGACGGTAAGCCGGTAGCCTCTTCGGATCCGGCCATGGAGGAGTATGGCCCTCAGGCCGTAGAATTTGCGTCATCTCCCGCTGACAGCCAGGAACTGAACGGATGTCAGTTCTTTAAGGTTATGGATGAGGGACAGCTTGAGTACATACTGATAGTGTCCGGTCAGGGAGAGGATCAGTATACCCTGGGCAAGATGGCGGCTTTCCAGATTCAGGGCCTTCTTGTGGCTTATAAGGAGCGTTTTGACAGAGATAATTTCATCAAGAACCTCCTGCTTGATAATCTGCTGCTTGTGGATATATTCAGCAGAGCCAAGAAGCTCCACATTCAGCCGGAAGTCAGAAGAGTTGTCGTGATCATAGAGAGCGATGAGGACAAGAGCGGAAGCGTTCTTGAACTTATGCGTACCGGATACGGCACTAATAACAAGGACTTCATTACGGCCGTAGATGAGAATAACGTGATCGTTGTCAAGGAGCTCGGTGAAGCGGAGACTGATGAGGACATACAGAAGTATTGCGATACTTATATGAAATCCATCAACAACGGCGGAATATCCGATATAAGGATAGCCTACGGAACAGTGGTGGGCGATATCAAGGAAGTGAGCCATTCCTATAAGGAAGCCAAGATGGCACTGGATGTGGGCAAGATATTCTTCGATGACAGGCTTATCATCGCATACAGTGAGCTTGGCATCGGACGTCTCATATATCAGCTTCCGATCCCGTTATGCAAGCTTTTTATCAAGGAGATATTCGACGGTTACGGGCCGGATGAATTCGACGAAGAGACTCTTGTGACCATCAGCAAGTTCTTCGAGAACAGCCTCAATGTATCTGAGACATCCAGACAGCTGTTCATCCACAGGAATACCCTTGTATACAGGCTTGATAAGCTGCAGAAGCAGACCGGCCTCGATCTCAGGGTTTTCGAGGATGCCATCACGTTCAAGATCGCTCTTATGGTTGTTAAGTACATGAATTATATGGAGACTTTGGAATACTGATCCCATGCGGATAATACAAGGATAAGGAGAGAGGAAATTGGCTATTATCAAGAAGAAGAAACAGCGTCAGATCGGTGAAGATGAACTTATAGTCCTGGACAATGTCACCAAGACATATGCCACGGGATCGCCCGCACTCAACGGTGTGAGCCTGACGGTCAAAAAAGGGGAATTCGTCTTTATAGTCGGCGACAGCGGATCCGGTAAATCCACGCTTATCAAGCTGCTGCTCAGAGAACTCATCCCCACATCAGGTGACATATATGTCAACAATATCAATCTCGGACGACTGAGACACAGGCAGGTTCCCAAGTACAGAAGGAATCTCGGAGTTGTATTCCAGGACTTCCGTCTGCTCAAGGACCGTAACGTCTATGAGAATGTGGCGTTCGCCCAGAGGATCATACAGACTCCAAACAGACTGATCAAGCGTAATGTGCCCGCTATTTTATCAATAGTAGGACTGGCGAGCAAGTATAAGGCCAAACCCAAGGAACTCTCCGGAGGCGAGCAGCAGAGAGTGGCACTTGCCAGAGCTCTGATCAACAAGCCCCCGATACTCCTGTGCGACGAGCCTACGGGTAACCTCGATCCCAATAACTCGTGGGAGATAATGAGACTGCTCGAACAGATCAATAAGCGCGGTACCACTGTGCTTGTGGTGACCCACAACAGAGAGATAGTCAATGAGATGCAGAAGCGCGTTATCACCATGAAGAAGGGTGTCATAGTAAGCGACGAAGAGGAAGGAGGCTATATCGATGAGAATTAGTACTTTCTTCTATACCATTAAGCAGGGTGTCAAGAATATGTTCAGGAACGCATGGTTCTCTCTGGCATCCATTGCGACCATCGCATCATGCCTTCTGCTTTTCGGCATATTCTATTCGGTTGTCGCCAATTTCCAGAATATAGTCAGGAACGCCGAAGCAGGCGTAGCAGTAACCGTATTCTTTGACGAGGGATTAAGCGATGAGGAGAAGAAGCATATAGGCGACCTTATCCTCGACCGTAAGGAAGTCGACAGGATCAACTTCATCTCGGCGGACGAGGCATGGAACAGCTTCAAGGATGAATACCTCGGAGAGTATGCCGAAGGCTTTACCGAGAATCCCCTCGAGGATTCCGAGAACTATGAGATATATATGAAGGATATCTCCCTGCAGTCATCCTTAGTCACTTACCTTAAGACGATCCAGGGCGTGCGTCAGGTCAACAGTTCGCAGCAGACTGCGGATGCACTGACGGGTGCCAACAGGCTCATCAGCTATATATCGATAGGTATCATCGGGATATTGCTTGCGGTATCGATATTCCTCATCAGCAACACGGTCATGATAGGTATCTCTGTCCGCAAGGAAGAGATAGGCATCATGAAGTATATAGGTGCCACGGATTTCTTTGTCAGAGCACCGTTCGTGGTGGAAGGTCTTATCATCGGAGTCATCGGCGCGGCTATCCCTCTCGGGATCATATACTTTATCTACATCAGGGCCATGAACATGATACTCGAGAGATTCACGGAGATCGGTTCCATCCTGCAGTTTTTGCCGGTTGAGACCATATTCAGCACGCTCATACCGGTATCTCTGGGAATAGGCGCCGGAATCGGTCTTATCGGAAGTTTTGTAACAGTGAGGAAGCATCTGAGGGTTTGATACTGTATGCATTTTGCCAAAAAAAACAGGCGCTTCAGTGCCATAGCATTCATAATGTCTCTGTGCATCTTCACGAACACCGGTATGACGGTACATGCCGACAGCAGTGATCTGAGGGCAAGCATCAAGGCCAAGCAGGCTGAGATAGAAGAAGCCGAGAAGGAAAAGAAACAGATACAGAGCAATATAACCAACGCCAAGAGCATAGTCTCCGGTCTCCAGGCAGCGAAGAAAGACCTCGAAGCTTATGTTACGGAACTCGACGCCAATCTGACTGAGGTCGAACAGAAGATAGAAGAACTCAAGAAGATGATATCCGATAAGGAGACAGAGATAGAAGAGGCCGAAGCAGACCTGGAAGAGGCAGAGGAAACCCAGCGGCTTCAATATGAGAACATGAAGAAGAGGATCAAGTTCCTGTATGAAAAGGGAGACACCTTCTATCTGGATCTCATTTTTACTGCAAGCTCTTATGCCGATATGCTCAATAAAGCAGACTATGCGGAGAAGATGTCCGAATATGATGCGGAGAAGCTGGAGGAATATAAGGAGACCTGTGAATATATAGCAGCCTGCAAGGCAGATCTTGAGTCTGACAAGGAAGTACTGGATCTGGCCAAGGCACAGGTGGAGGAAGAGCAGGAGAGTCTCTCCGAATTGATAGAAGCCAAGACCGATGAGATCAATGCAACGGAACTGGATATCAATAACAGGGAAGCAGCCATCAAGCAGCTGGAGGCAGATGCGGCAGCACAGGATGCGGCCATCAAACAGTTAGAGCAGTTAGTAGCCGAAGAGAGGCGTAAGCTGGCTGAAGAGAGCGGCAAAGTTCTTACTTATGACGGAGGCATGTTTAAGTGGCCCGCACCGTCCTATACCAGGATATCAGATGACTATGGTACGAGAGATCATCCAATCCTCGGAGTGAAGCAGTTCCATAACGGTGTGGATATGGCGGCACCGGGAGGATCGCCGATCCTGGCGGCATATGACGGGGAGGTAGTGGCAGCCTCATATAACGCAACAATGGGCAATTACATAATGATTGATCACGGCGACAGCCTGTATACCATATACATGCATGCGTCATCATTATACGTTTCCAAGGGAGATTATGTATCCAAGGGACAGAAGATCGGCGCCGTAGGTACAACGGGAAGATCTACGGGCAACCATCTGCACTTCAGCGTCCGTAAGAACGGTTCATATGTAAGTCCATGGAACTACCTGTCCAATTAAATCAATAAGATCGATCCGCGGAGTCTGTAGATACGGGCTCCGCATAGTTATAGATATATCAAAACAGAGGTGACGGAATTGGAAGAGAGAATGGAAGAAAAGATAAGCACTGAGACGGTTCCGGGAACAGGATCCGTGGAAGCGGGTGCTCCGGTCAGAAAGGATAACCGGAACTTTTTAAGAGGAATCATATGCGGAATGCTGATCGCGATGGGAATATTTGCGATCACTTTCATAGGAAGGATATTATACGGCAATTACAAGCTTGATAAGGTGCTGAAGGCCGGTACTTTTGCCGAAGACGGCAAGGATTACGAGAGTAAGCTGGTCAACGAAACGGTTGCGGGTAAGATAGGAACACTTGAATACGTAATAGATAAGTATTATCTGAACGACTATACCACAGAGGATCTGGAGACAGGGATATACAGGGGTATGATAGATTCTCTCGGAGACAGATACGGAGTTTACTATACCGAGGACGAGATCAGAAAAGCAAGGGAAGATTCGACAGGTATGTTCGGAGGTATAGGTGCGCTCATAAGCTATGATGAAACCAGCAATTACTGCATAATAGCCGGAACGACCGAGGGAGCACCGGCTGAAAAAGCAGGGGTCAGAGAAGGCGACTATATCATCAAGGTAGACGATATAGAAGCACAGGGAATGGACAGCAGTGAGCTGGTCACGCATGTAAGAGGTGAAGTCGGAACAACAGTGCACCTGGTACTTAAGAGGAAGGGTGTGCCTGAACCTCTGCAGTTTGACATTGTCAGGGATATTATCGAAACCACATCAGTCTATTCAGAGATGAAGGAAGACAATATAGGATATATCACAGTCACGGAATTCGATTCGGTCACATCGGATCAGTTCGTTGAGGCTCTGGCGACTCTTAAGGGACAGGGCGCAAGAGGTATCATCTTAGATCTCAGGAGCAATCTGGGCGGCAATCTGGATACGGCGTGTGAGATAGCAAGAAACATCCTGCCTGAGGGAGTGATCGTATACACTATAGATAAATATGATAACAGGAAGGAATATACCTGCGACGGAGAGCATGAGCTGGATCTTCCGATGGTTGTCCTTACCAATCAGTATTCTGCCAGTGCATCCGAGGTTCTGACGGGAGCGATAAAGGATTACGGTAAGGGAAGGATCGTGGGGACAACGACCTATGGAAAGGGAATCGTACAGACCGTGATCCCTCTGTCTGACGGTTCGGCAGTCAAGCTGACAACGAGTTCATATTACACACCCAACGGAGTATGTATCCACGGAACAGGTATAGATCCCGATGTTGAAGTGGAACTGGATACAGATGCTTATTATGAGAGCGGTGCGGACAATCAGCTTGATGAAGGGATCGCCGAGATGCACAGGATCTGGGAGAGCAATGGACAGTAATGTCATGATCGGAGACTGAATAAGGGATCATCTATGAATCTGCGTGATATCTTACTTATAATTCAATACAGCACGATCGTCATCCTGTTTGCAGAGAGCTGCATCGTCTTCAGCAGATGGAAGAATTCTCTTCACTCATATCTGCTGTTCGGATGTGTGGCAACACTGATCAGCAATCTGGGTTATCTGCTCCAGATGAAGTCTCAGACTGAGGAAGCTTATATCAATGCTCTTAAGCTGTCTTATGCCGGAAGAGTATGGATCGCATTTGCGTTTTTTATGTTTGCGGTCAAGCTGGCCAAGGCCAGGATGCATTCTGCTCTGACAGGAGTGCTCATAGTGTTCCATGTGCTGACATATGTGTCAGTTTTTACACTGGAGAAACATAACCTCTATTATGACGGGTATGAATTTCTGAATGATGATATCCTCCCGAGGCTCATTCACGGTGACGGAGCAGTGCATCATGCCTTTATGATAGTCTCTTTGATCTATATAATTGTCGGCGTGGGATGTCTGATTGCGGATTACAGGAAGGAGCATATGGCGGCAGCCAGAAAGAGACTGTTGATGGTCATACTGGCGCTGACATCGGAGAGCCTGTTCTTCCTGCTTCAGACCCTGGGACTCAGAAGTATATCCAGAATATATGACATGACGATGTTCGGAAGTTTCATCGGAACGGTATTCATGCTTATCGCGATCTTATCCTATGATCTTTTGGGAACCAGCGAGATCGCCAAGGGATTCGTGATAGACAGGATATCCGAAGGGATCATAGCAGTAGATAACGAAGGTATCGTCAGATACTATAACGAACCTGCAGCAGCGCTCTATCCTGAGATAAAAGAGCTGCGTTCGACCCTTCCTGAGGCCATATTAAGAGCGATAGAGACTGAGAGCACTGTTTTTTTCGATGATCGCATATATACTCCGGAAGAAAACGATCTTCTGTATGACAATGAATGTGTAGGCAAGATATATGCCCTTGTGGATGATACCGAGCACTACAGGTATATGGAAGAACTGGAGCGGCAGAAGGAGATCGCGGACAATGCCAATGCCGCCAAGAGCAGATTCCTTGCCAATATGTCTCATGAGATCAGGACTCCCATCAATGCCGTACTGGGTATGGATGAGATGATCCTGCGTGAATCGGGAGAGGAAGAGATCCGTTCATATGCTGCGGATATAATGTCGGCGGGAAGGACGCTGCTCTCACTGATCAATGACATCCTGGATCTGTCCAAGGTCGAAGAGGGCAGGATGGAGATAATCCCTGTTCAGTATGAACTGTCCTCCCTTATCAATGATCTGGTCAATATGATCCGTGACAGAGCCGCGAAGAAAGGCCTTACATTCAATGTAGAAGTGGATGAGCATATCCCTCATCTGCTGAAAGGTGATGAGATACGCTTAAGACAGTGCGTCCTTAATCTTCTTACCAATGCCGTCAAGTACACGGAATCGGGATCGGTCACGCTGAAGGTTTCGTTTGAGAAAAGAGATGACAGACACATCTTGCTCGGTGTCAGGGTAACGGATACCGGCATCGGAATGAAGACTGAAGATATGGAGAAGCTGTTCACGCCGTATAAGCGCCTCGACGAGAGAAGAAACCGGACCATAGAAGGAACGGGGTTAGGCCTGAGCATAACAGGGAAGCTGCTTGAGCTTATGGGCAGCGAGCTTAAGGTCGACAGCGAATACGGCAAGGGCTCGGTCTTTTCATTTGATGTGCTTCAGGAAGTGGAAGACTGGAGCGGGATTGGAGACTATTCTCAGAGGTTCAGCGAAGCCAGGAACGGGGAGGATGTATATCACGAACTATTCCATGCACCGGATGCAAGGATCCTTGTGGTGGACGATACCGAGATGAACCTTAAGGTTATGCAGAGCCTTCTTAAGAAGACTAAGATAGGCATCGATACGGCCATGTCCGGGCAGGAGGCGCTGAAGCTGGCCGGGGATAAGCAGTATGATCTGATCTTTATTGATCATATGATGCCTGATATGGATGGGATCGAAACGCTTAAACGCTTAAGAGAGAACGGAGCCAATACCGGTACACCTGCAGTAGCGCTCACAGCCAATGCCGTATCCGGAGCAAGGCAGATGTATCTTGCGGAAGGTTTCACGGATTATCTGTCGAAGCCGGTGGACGGAAAGCGGCTTGAAAGGATGATCTGCAGGCTGGTTTCAGAGGATAAGATAGTCCCGGCAACAGAGGAAAAGACGTCAGACGAACAGGAGAAGGCTGAAGGCAAGCTTCCGGACTGGATGACGGCCATAGATGACATAGACAAAGAGTCAGGACTCAGTAACTGCGGAGGAACGGATGAGTACCTGTCGGTTCTCGATGTGTTCCATAAGACTGCCGATGCAAAAGCAAAGGAGATCAGGGAATACTATGACCGGAACGATCTGGAGAATTACACGATCAAAGTGCACGCCCTTAAGAGTTCGGCAAGGATAATCGGAGCGGAGGAACTGTCGGATCTTGCAAGAAGGCTTGAGGATGCGGGGAATAATAAGGACAAGGAGTTTATCGACAATAACACGGAGAAGCTCCTGTCCATGTATCATGCACTGGATGAAGAACTGTCGCCGATGGACGGAGACGAAGAGGATCTTCCTCCTATCAGTCAAAAGGAACTGAAGGAAGCATATCAGACCATATATGAAGTGGCACAGAGCATGGATTATGAACTTATGGATGATGTGATGAAAAGCATAAGGGAATACAGACTCACGAAAGAGGATGACGATAAGATCAGAGCGGTTGAGATGATGATGACTGAACTCGACTGGGACGGAATATGTAAGTTAGCGGAAGAAGCGATCAGGTAGCAGCTTAAGTGGAACGGAGAGTAAGATGATCAACAGAACAGATGTCGGAAAGATCGTAATAGTAAGTGTATCGGACAGTTTTCTTGCAAACAGTCTGGTAACCAAGCTTGGGGGAATGGAGATAAGCGCGGTTGCGGCTCATGCGGATGTCAAGGAGATAGGAGAGTATGCGGAAGAGCTTGAGCTTATGATACTCTTTATGAGCGAAGAGCTCGAGGAGATGACGAATACTCTGGTGTACATCAAGGATACGATCCAGGACAGGGAGAGAGGTCTTATCCTGATAGGCGATGAGGCCCAGTACAATTTCATAACAGGGACGATCCCCGCACAATTTGTGACAGGATGGTTCAAGCGTCCGTTGGATATAGACGGTCTGATCAAAAAAGTAAGCACTTATATCGATGAAAACACGGGAGAAAAGCGTAAGAAAACGGTGCTCATCGTGGACGATGACATCACTTATATGAGAACGGTCTATGAATGGCTCAAGGGAAGCTATCATGTGGGAATGGCATCAAACGGTGTCCAGGCCATAAGCTATCTGACCAAGAACAAGGCGGATCTCGTGCTCTTAGACTATGAGATGCCCATTGCCAACGGACCGCAGGTATTGACCATGCTTAAGAATGATTCGGAGACGGGTCAGATCCCGGTAATGTTCCTCACAGGCCACGGTGACCGGGAGAGCGTGCTGTCCGTGGTCAGCCTCAATCCTGCTGATTATCTTCTTAAGACGATAGACAGGGAGACGCTTCTTCAGAAACTGGACGCTTTCTTTAAAAAGTAAAAATACAAACATATGTTCCGATTTTTATAGACACAGAGCTTCGAAAATGATATACTGACTGGTGGTATATCATTTTTGTTTTCGGAGAAAAAGAAGGAAGACATGAACTTTGAACTGCATTCGGATTACAAGCCTACAGGCGACCAGCCGCAGGCCATAGAAGAACTGGTAGAAGGTTTCAAACAGGGCAACCAGTTTGAGACTCTGCTCGGTGTTACCGGATCGGGCAAGACCTTTACCATGGCGAATGTCATAGCGGCGCTTAATAAGCCTACGCTGATCATATCTCATAACAAGACTCTTGCCGGACAGTTGTATTCCGAGATGAAGGAGTTCTTTCCGAATAATGCCGTGGAATACTTTGTCTCGTACTATGACTATTACCAGCCGGAGGCTTATGTTCCTTCTTCCGACACATATATCGCCAAGGATTCTTCCGTTAACAACGAGATAGACAGACTCAGACTCTCGGCGACCGCATCGCTGACGGAGAGACGGGACGTTATAGTCGTATCCAGCGTCAGCTGCATATACGGTCTGGGAAGTCCGGATGATTACAAGGAGCTCATAGTATCCTTAAGACCGGGGCAGAAGAAGGACAGAGATGATGTCATAAGAGAGCTCATAGGGATCAGATATGACCGCAATGACAATGATATTGAGCGTGCGACCTTCAGGGTCAGAGGAGACACCGTGGAGATCTATCCGGCCATAGGCGGAGATGCTCTTGTAAGGGTTGAGTTCTTCGGAGATGAGATCGACAGGATATCCGAGGTAGATCCGGTAACAGGGCGCATGAAGAATACATTGGAGCATATAGCCATATTCCCTGCATCACATTATGTGATCCCGCCGGACAGGATAAGGGAAGCCTGTGACAGGATCGAAGCTGAGCTTAAGGAGAGAGTATCCTTCTTCAAGCATGAGGATAAGCTAATTGAGGCACAGAGGATTGCCGAGAGGACCAATTTCGATCTGGAGATGCTCCGTGAGACCGGATTCTGTTCGGGTATAGAGAACTATTCGGCGCCCATGAGCGGCAGAGCACCCGGCAGCAGGCCGATGTGCCTTATGGACTATTTTGATGACTTCCTCCTTATCATAGACGAGAGCCACATCACGGTTCCGCAGATAGGAGGCATGTATGCCGGTGACAGATCGCGCAAGACAACACTTGTGGACTACGGCTTCAGACTGCCGTCCGCACTTGATAACAGACCGTTAAGCTTCTCAGAATTTGAAGACAGACTGGATCAGGTCATGTTCGTGTCTGCGACTCCGGGTGAGTACGAGGCAGATCATGAGCTGCTTCGGGCAGAGCAGGTTATAAGACCTACGGGACTGCTTGATCCCGAGGTATCAGTACGTCCCATCGAGGGACAGATAGACGATCTCATTGGCGAGATACGAAAGGAGATCGGTAAAAAAGGTAAGATCATGATCACTACCCTTACCAAGCATATGGCGGAAGATCTCACGGACTATCTTAAGGAAGTCGGGATCAGAGTCAGGTATCTGCACTCAGACATAGATACTCTTGAGAGGGCGCAGATCATACGTGACTTAAGACTTGATGCATTCGATGTGCTCGTAGGCATCAATCTCTTAAGAGAAGGTCTGGACATCCCGGAGATAACGCTCGTAGCCATACTGGATGCAGACAAGGAAGGATTCTTAAGATCCGAGACATCTCTGATCCAGACCATAGGAAGAGCTGCACGTAACAGTGAGGGCCGTGTTATAATGTATGCCGACAACATAACGGACTCCATGCGTAAGGCGATAGATGAGACCGACAGAAGACGTGCGATCCAGCAGAAGTACAACGAGGAGCACGGTATCACGCCTACCACGATACAGAAGGCGGTCAGAGAGCTCATCACGATCACGAAGGAGATCGCCGGTGAAGAAGCCAGGTTTGCCAAGGATCCCGAGAGCATGTCTGAGGGTGAACTTAAGAAGCTGGCAGAGAAGATAGAGAAGCAGATGCGTAAGGCGGCAGCGGAACTTGACTTTGAGACTGCAGCTGAATTAAGAGATAAGCTTATTGAATTAAGAGAAAGCATGAGCGCGGATACTAAGAGAAAGACAAGGATGTAGCCGGTGATACGGAAGTCTGCCGTACAGAGATATACAGGGTGAATGATAATGGATGAAGTGATAAGGATAAGAGGTGCTGCTGAGCACAATCTCAAGAATATAGATCTGGATATACCCAGGAATAAGTTTGTCGTATTGACAGGATTGTCAGGTTCCGGCAAATCTTCGCTTGCCTTTGATACCATCTATGCAGAGGGCCAGCGAAGATATATGGAATCCATATCCAGCTATGCAAGACAGTTCCTCGGACAGATGGAGAAGCCCAATGTGGAACTCATAGAAGGTCTGTCTCCGGCTATCTCCATAGATCAGAAGTCGACGAACCGCAATCCCAGATCGACAGTCGGAACGGTCACTGAGATATATGATCATATGAGACTTCTCTATGCCAGGATAGGCATACCGCACTGTCCTGAGTGTGGCAAGCCCATATCCAAACAGACCGTGGATCAGATGACCGACAGACTTATGGAACTGCCTGAAGGGACGAAGCTACAGCTGCTCTCACCGGTTGTACGCGGTAAGAAGGGCAGACATGAGAAGGTTCTTGAGAGTGCAGCCAAGAGCGGATATGTAAGAGTCAGAGTGGACGGGTCTCTTTATGATCTCTCTGAAGACATAGAGCTTGATAAGAATATCAAGCACAATATAGAGATAGTTGTGGACAGAGCGGTCGTGAGAGAGGGGATGGCATCCAGGATCAGCGATTCCATTGAGAGCGCACTTTCTTTAAGCGGCGGATTGCTTGATGTGGAAGTAATAGACGGAGAGATATTGCATTTCTCCGACAGCCTTGCATGCCCCGACTGTGGGATCAGCATAAGCGAGATAGAACCCAGAAGCTTCTCTTTTAACAATCCATTCGGCGCCTGTCCCGAGTGTGCGGGCCTCGGATATAAGATGGAGTTTGATCCGGAACTCCTGATACCGGACAGGACGCTCAGCATCCATGAGGGAGCTTTCTCCTGCACGGGATGGCAGAGCTCTAACAAGCCCGGAAGCTTCACTTATGCGATCCTTGAATCACTTGCAAAAGCCTATAAGTTCTCACTGGATACACCGTTTGAGAAGCTTAAGCCTACTGTTCAGGATATGCTCATTTACGGCAAGGATTCGAAGGAGGTTCTGGTCCACTATGAAGGCCAGAGAGGTGTCGGAGACTATCCGGTCGTATTCGAAGGTCTCATTAACAATATGATGAGACGATACAGAGAGACATTTTCGGATACCATGAAGCAGGAATATGAGGAATATATGAGCATAACCCCGTGTACTGCCTGCGGCGGGATGAGACTTAAGAAGGAATCACTGGCCGTGACGATCGCCGGTAAGAACATATATGAGATAACGACACTTTCGATCAGGGATCTGCAGAAGTTCATGCAGAACCTTAAGCTCAACAGGACCGAAGAGATAATAGCCAAGCAGATACTCAAGGAGATCAATGCCAGAGTCGGCTTCCTTGTGAACGTGGGGTTGGACTATCTGACGCTTGCAAGAGGAGCATCCACTCTCTCGGGTGGAGAGGCGCAGAGGATAAGGCTGGCCACTCAGATCGGATCGGGTCTTGTAGGTGTGTGCTATATCCTGGATGAGCCGAGTATCGGACTGCATCAGAGGGACAATGACAAGCTCCTTGCCACGCTCAAGTCACTTCGGGATCTGGGCAATACTCTTCTTGTGGTGGAACATGATGAAGATACGATGAGAGCTGCTGATTATATCGTGGACATAGGACCGGGAGCGGGTATCCACGGAGGTGAGGTCGTAGCGTGCGGCACGGCGGAAGAGATAATGAAGTGTCCCGAATCCATCACGGGCAGGTATCTGAGCGGAGAGCTTAAGATAGAAGTGCCCGATGTGAGGATCAAGCCGACGGGATTCCTGAAGGTAAAGGGCGCAAGAGAGAATAATCTTAAGAACATAGATGTGGATATACCCATAGGCGTGATGACCTGTGTGACGGGAGTATCCGGTTCGGGCAAGAGCTCGCTGGTCAACGAGATACTGTATAAGAGCCTGGCCAAGAAGCTTAACAGAGCACGTACGATAGCAGGCAAGCATTCCGGGATAACGGGTACGGATAAGCTTGACAAGGTGATCAACATCGATCAGTCACCCATAGGGCGGACACCCAGATCCAATCCCGCAACATATACGGGCGTATTCGATCTTATAAGAGACCTCTATGCCGATACGGCTGATGCCAAGGCCAAGGGTTACAGCAAGGGGCGCTTCTCTTTCAATGTCAAGGGAGGGAGATGTGAAGCCTGCTCAGGTGACGGAATAGTCAAGATAGAGATGCATTTCCTCTCGGATGTGTATGTTCCCTGTGAGGTATGTAAGGGCAAGAGATATAACAGGGAGACGCTTGAGGTTAAGTATAAGGGCAAGAACATATATGATGTTCTGGACATGACAGTGGAGGATGCTCTGGAGTTCTTCAAGAACGTACCCAAGATAAGAGACAAGATACGTACGCTCTACGAGGTGGGTCTGGGATATGTCAAGCTCGGACAGCCTTCTACCACGCTCTCGGGCGGTGAAGCGCAGAGGATCAAGCTGGCATCGGAACTGTCCCGCAAGTCAACGGGCAAGACGATCTATATCCTGGATGAACCTACGACCGGACTGCATTTTGATGATGTTGCAAAGCTTATTGATATCCTTAAGAAGCTCGTCGAAGGCGGTAATACGGTAGTGGTCATAGAGCATAACCTTGACGTGATCAAGACTGCGGACTATATAATCGATCTCGGTCCCGAAGGCGGTGACGGAGGCGGAACCGTTGTGGCTGTCGGAACTCCGGAGGAAGTAGCTAAGGTCAAAGGTTCATATACGGGACAGTATATCGCCAAAATGCTCGCTCCTGCCGCGAAACCAAAAAAGAAGTCAAAAAAAGGCTAAAGAATTCAGGAAATCTGACCGATAGAATAATTAGGATAACAGACTGTTCGCACGGATGCGGTATAAGTACAGGAAGGAACTTGTAGCGTAATTCGTGCGTTTTTTATGCAAACCCCTTTTCTATCGGCCTTTTTTCTTGTATAATAGGTTAGTTAAGAAAATGAAACATTTACGGAAAGAGGTAGTTGCATGCAAGGCACAGATATAGGAATAGATCTTGGAACAGCGAGTATCCTGGTATATATCAGAGGCAAGGGCGTAGTTCTTAAGGAGCCCTCAGTTGTTGCTTTTGATAATGATACCAATAAGATACTGGCCATAGGTGAAGAGGCCAGGCTGATGATCGGACGTACACCGGGTCAGATCGTGGCGGTAAGACCGCTAAGAGAGGGCGTTATCTCTGACTACTCGGTTACTGAGAAGATGCTCAAGTACTTTATACAGAAGGCAGTGGGTAAGAGAAGCTTGAGAAAGCCCCGTATCGCTGTCTGCGTACCCAGCGGTGTTACGGAAGTCGAGAAGAAAGCCGTTGAGGACGCTACATATCAGGCAGGCGCAAGAGACGTTAAGATAATCGAGGAGCCCATCGCGGCAGCGATCGGTGCGGGAATCGATATTTCCAAGCCCTGCGGTAATATGATAGTGGATATCGGCGGAGGTACGACCGATATAGCAGTCATCTCATTAGGTAATTCGGTAGTGAGCGAATCCATCAAGATCGCCGGAGATGACTTTGATGAAGCGATAGTTCGTTATCTTCGTAAGAAATACAATCTTCTCATCGGTGAGAGGATGGCTGAGGACATCAAGATCAATATCGGTTCCGCATATAAGAGAGCAGAGACCGTATATTATGAAGTCAAGGGACGTAATCTTGTGACCGGACTTCCGAGGAAGCTTAACATCTCATCCGAGGATACGGAAGAGGCATTGAGGGAGACAACTTCCAAGATCGTTGATGCGATACACAGCGTTCTGGAGAAGACGCCTCCGGAGCTTGCGGCTGATATAGCTGACCGCGGAATTGTACTTACGGGCGGAGGAAGCCTGCTTAACGGATTGGAAGATCTGATCTGTTCCAAGACGGGTATCACCACGATGACGGCCGAAGAGCCTATGACCGTGGTGGCCATAGGAACGGGTAAGTATGTGGAATTCCTGGCCGGTTACAGAGACGAATAGCATAGAGAGAACATTAACATCTTTTATTACAGGAGAGAGTGAATGGTTAAAGGCTTGTATACCGCTTACACGGGCATGATCAATGAGCAGAACAGGATGGATGTATTGACCAACAATCTGGCCAATTCAGACACCAACGGCTTCAAGAAGGAGGGTGCAACAAGTCAGGCATTCGACTCTCTTCTTGCGTTAAAGATAAAGGACAGATCGGAGAATCCCAATCTTGCCCATCCCATAGGCATCGCCAATCTGGGTGTTAAGATCGGAGAGAATTATACGGATTTCTCTCAGGGAGCGTTCAAGGTTACTGACAGAACCTATGACGTAGCGCTTGCCGGGGACGGATTCTTCAATATCGAATATACCAACAAGGCCGGTGAGACGAGCACAATGTACACAAGAGACGGAGCGTTCGTGATCAATACCCAGGGCTATCTGGTCAACAAGGACGGAGATTACGTATTGGGAGCAAACGGCCGTATAAGGCTTGACCCCACCAAGGATGTTGAGATAGATACACAGGGCAACATCTCCCAGGAGGGAGCCAGAGTAGCCAAGATCAAGCTCACGGACTTTGAGGATTACAATTACATCGAGCACTTCGGCGAGAACTACTATCGTCCCGTGGAAGGTGCTACCGAGAAGGCTGCCAATGCAACCGTCAATCAGGGATACATAGAGACATCCAATGTACAGGTAGTACAGGAGATGGTAGAGATGATAAGCGTTTCAAGACAGTATGAGAGTAATCAGAGACTCATCACGACAATAGACGGAACACTTCAGATAGTTTCTAATCAGCTTGGTAAGGTTTGATAGGAGGTAGGATATGGTAAGATCGTTATGGTCGGCAGCAACGGGCATGATCGCTCAGCAGACTAACCTGGATACTATAGCCAACAATCTGGCAAATGTTAATTCAACCGGTTATAAGACGGAAGTTGCGGAATTTAAGTCACTCCTGTATCAGACGATGCAGACTGAGACGACAACAGCCAACGGAGCCAATAAGCCGATAAGCGCTCAGGTGGGATTGGGAGTCCGTAACTCCTCCATTACCACGGTGTTCAAGCAGGGTTCCATGCTTGCTTCCGAGTCTGATACGGCATTTGCGATAGAAGGCAAGGGCCTCTTCGCTGTAAGAGCTGAGGACGGCACGACCAAGTATACCCGTAACGGTGACTTAAGGTTCAGTCTCGGTCAGGGCAAGACGCTTATGCTTGCCACATCCGGCGGACTTCCCGTATTGAGTTCCACGGGTCAGCCCATAAGCATCAATACCGATCAGTATATAGCCAATAAGATAACCGTGGATGCCAACGGCAACCTCTGCTATCCGGATGAGGCAAACAATCCTCAGCCCATCGGCATCAAGATCGGTCTTTTCCAGTTCAATAACCCTTCGGGATTATATAAGACGAGCGATACTCTCTATGTTCCGACAGCAGCCAGCGGAGCCGCTCTTAATGAGGACACCACTCCCAATCTGGACAAGAGTATCATAAGACAGGGCTATTTAGAGGGCTCAGGCGTTCAGGTCGTGGATGAGATGGTCAACATGATCGTTGCGCAGAGAGCATACGAGATGAACAGTAAGGCCATAACCACATCGGACGAGATGATGGAACTGGCTAATAATTTAAAGCGATAAGTAAGGGGCACATATGAGCACTATAGATACAAGCAATATAATGAACATCTATTCCGAATATGCGACTCAGACCGCCAAGGAATCTCAGGCCGCAAGACTTAAGAGTATTGCGAATGCCGATCATTCCAATTCCACGGATGACGAGCTGATGGATGTATGCAAGCAGTTTGAGTCATACTTTCTTGAGCAGGTTTTCAAGCAGATGGCCAAGACCGTCAATTTGACTAGCGGTCAGGACAAGTCCACATCCAATCTCGTGGATTTTTTCAAAGACAATACGATACAGGAGCTGGCATCGCAGTCTACGGAGACCAACAGTCTGGGCCTTGCACAGATGCTTTATGATCAGATGAAGAGGAATATAGGAGACACCAACATCCCTTCGGCAGATACAGATGGAGACAATTGAGGGTTACATAGACCATTTTCTGTACTACAACGATAGTAACGGTTATGGTGTTCTTGAACTGGATACTGAGGATGATGACATCATATGTGTCGGATCTTTTCCCGGGCTGTCTCAGGGCGAGACGATAGAGGCCACAGGCGAGTGGGTGGATCATCCTACATACGGACCTCAGCTCAAGGTCAGAGAATGGAAGACCATTATGCCGTCAGGCATACTTGATATAGAGAGATATCTTGCATCCGGTGCCATCAAAGGCGTCGGACCGTCGATTGCAAAAAGGATCGTTAAGAAGTTCGGCAAGGATGCTTTTGACATAATCGAGAAAGAACCCGAGAGACTCGTTGAGATCAAGGGGATCAGTGAGCGTATCGCTCAGAACATCGCCACACAGGTAATAGAGAGAAAAGGATTAAGAGATGCGATAATGATGCTGTCCGGATACGGCATCAGCAATAATCTTGCGCTTAAACTGTATGAGACATACGGCTCTTCCGTAGAGACCATACTTAAGGAGAATCCCTACAGACTGGCAGATGAAGTTGAAGGAATAGGCTTTAAGAAGGCGGATGAGATCGCATCGAAGGTCGGTATTTCCACAGATTCAAAATTCAGGCTGATCAGCGGTATCCAATATATCTTAAGTTCCGCGTCCCAGGACGGACACACATATCTTCCGGAGGATGAACTGATCTCCAAGGCATACGTGCTGCTCGGAGTTCCGGAAAGTCAGATAGCGGATGTTTTCCCTGAAATGATGATCGAAAAGAGAATAGTCATCAAGAAATGTAAGAGGTCTGATGACGCTGAAGAGATAAACAGTGTTTATCTGTCGAGGATGTATTATGAGGAACTCGGATGTGCCCGCATGCTGTATGAACTTAACGGCAATATGGCAGAGGATACCGGGAAGATATCAGCTTTCCTTTCTGAGATAGAGGAAGACCTGCACATAGAACTGGATGAACTTCAGAGAACGGCCATCCATAAGGCGATGAGCAACGGAGTATTTATCCTTACGGGAGGTCCCGGAACAGGTAAGACTACGACCATCAATGCGATGATAAGACTGTTCATCTCACGGGGAATGGATATCCTTCTTGCCGCCCCTACAGGCAGAGCCGCCAAGAGGATGACGGAGACTACGGGGTACGAGGCTAAGACCATACACCGTATGCTTGAACTGTCCGGGCCGGTGACGACTGAAGACGGCGAAAGAGCAAGAGGCGCATTTTTTGACAGGAATGAAGACAATCCGTTAGAAGCGGATGTCGTGATAATAGATGAAGTGTCAATGGTGGACATACACCTTCTTTATGCACTTCTTAAAGCCGTAACACCGGGCAGCAGGCTTATCCTTGTCGGAGATGACAATCAGCTTCCGAGCGTAGGTCCGGGACAGGTATTACATGATCTGATACAGTCAGGCTGCTTTGAATGTGTATCCCTTGAGAAGATATTCAGACAGGCTGCCGAGAGTGACATTATAGTCAATGCGCATAAGATCAACAGGGGAGAGGAGATATCCCTGAATAATGACAGCAGAGATTTCTTCTTCCTGGAAAGGGACAATGCGGAAGTGATCTATAAGCACATGATCCAGCTCATCACGCAGAAGCTCCCTTCATATGTTGATTCTACCCCCATGCAGATACAGGTACTCACGCCCACGAGGATCGGAGCGCTGGGAGTGGAGGCACTCAATAAGATTCTGCAGAAGTATATCAACCCCGAGAGTAAGAACAAGCCGGAATATACATATGGAGAGAATGTGTACCGACTGGGTGATAAGGTGATGCAGATCAAGAACAATTACAATCTAAGCTGGGAGATCATGAGTTCATACGGGATCGCGGCAGATACGGGAACCGGAGTATTCAATGGTGACATAGGTGTCATAATCGACATAAACAGGGCTGATCAGACGTTGACCGTTGAGTATGATGACTGTAGGAGAGTAGTCTATCCGTTTACGGGATTGGATGAACTTGAACTGGCCTATGCCGTAACGATCCATAAATCTCAGGGAAGTGAGTATCCGGCGGTCATAATCCCTCTCCTTGGGGGACCGAGAATGCTGCTCAATCGTAACCTTCTCTATACGGGTGTTACAAGGGCAAAAAAATGTGTTACTATACTTGGTAGTCGCAGTACGGTAAGTACTATGATACATAATATAAGCGAGAGAAACAGATACACGGGACTGGCAGAGCGTATAAGGGAAATGTATTAAGGAGGAATATGCTTATACGCAGGCTTACAGATGCAGTGTTTCCGCGAAGGTGTCCGATCTGTGACAGACCGATGGAACCCGGATGGATGCTGTGTCAGGAATGTGCGGTCGGCATCAGACCGATCGAAAAGGATACCTGTAGGAAATGCGGCAAGGTTTTGTCGGATACCGACAGGTTGTACTGTTATGATTGCAGCAGGAAGATCCATTATTATGAGAGGGGTTTTGCGGTATTTGAGTATTCAGACATCAAGGCAAGCCTCTACAGATTCAAGTATTCCGGAAGAGCGGAATATGCGCGGTTCTACGCATTTGCCGCGGATCGGTATATAGGGAATGAACTGAGAAAACTCGGGCTTGATGCCATAATCCCCATCCCCATTCACAGAAGGAGATATGCAAAGAGGGGGTATAATCAGGCGTATGAATTGGCCGGTATGCTCTCACAGCGCATAGGGGTCCCGGTAAATGACCGGATCGTAAGGCGCTGCAGAAATACGGTTCCGCTTAAGAGATTAAGCGAGGAAGAACGCAAGAATAATCTAAAAAATGCTTTTATAATTGCCTCAAATGATGTAAAATTAAAGAAAATTCTGCTCGTGGATGATATATACACCACGGGAGCGACGATCGATGCAGTATCACTGCTTCTTAAGAATGCCGGAGTACAGGAGATATATTTCCTTACGGTAGCTATAGGAGCGGGATTGTGAGAACAATCAGGATATGAAGGAGGTTATCTTATGAATGTGCGTAATTGCAGGAATTGCAGAAAGTTATTCAACTATATTACGGGACCTATCATTTGTCCTGCATGCAGGGACGCATTGGAAGAGCAGTTCCAGAAGGTAAAAAAGTATGTGCAGGAGCATGCGCATTGTGATATCCGCACCGTTTCGGAAGAGTGCGAAGTGGATCCCAACCAGATCAGGCAGTGGGTCCGTGAAGAGAGACTTGAATTTGCAGATGATGCAGCCGTTGGTCTTAACTGTGAACGCTGCGGAAGAAGTATCAAGTCCGGCCGTTTCTGTGAAGTGTGCAAGAAGGATATGGCAAACACCTTCAGCAGTGCGATCAAGCCCAATACACCCGCTCCCGAGCCGGTCAAGAAGGATACCAGAGATAATCCGAAGATGAGATTCCTGGATTCATAGGTATGTAGATATGATAGATGAGGATAAGGTCATCCTGATGACCAAGCTTGCTTCATATGAGCAGGGAGAGGGCAGGAAATACAGCAATATTACCGGGTATTTCAGAACGGATTATATCAGTTCCCAGCTTTTAAAATCCATGATAGCGGGGACATTGGCGTTCGGTGCCATAGTCGGTGTATTCCTGTTTTACAATTTTGAACAAATAATGGAGGATATATACAGTATCGATCTTCTGGCTTTCGGGAAGAAGGCAGGCACGGCCTATCTTGTATGCATGGGGGTGTATATGGTCTTCTCCTATATTTTGGCTCTGGTCAGATACAACAAAGCCAAGGGAGGCATAAGAACATACTATGCCAATCTCAAGAAGCTGGAAAAGTATTATTGATTAGTCATGTCGAATTTTATTCTTACAAGGGAATTGATCAAGAAGGTGTACGCCAAGTACGAAGCCTACATCAATCCCGTACTTAAGTTCATATTCTCGATGATAATACTGTCGCTCATCAACAGCAAGATGGGCTATATGAGTAAGATAGACAATATCGTCATCGTGCTTGTGGCATCCCTGCTGTGTTCATTTCTGCCGATGCAGATAATGGCCTTTTTTGCAGGTCTTTTTATGTTGCTGCATATGTATGCGCTGGCTCCGGAATGCGCAATAGTGGTGGGAGTTATCTTCTTCCTGATGTTCATTCTGTTCATGAGGCTTACTCCTACGGAGTCTATTGTAGTCATTGTCACGCCATTGCTTTTCATGCTCAAGATACCGTATGTCATACCGGTGGCTATGGGTCTCTTAGGGACTCCCGCTTCAGTTGTCTCCGTATCCCTCGGTATCGTTGTTGCCCATGTCCTTCAGTATATTCAGAATAATGCAGCCACCATTACATCCTTAGAGGACGGCAACATGGTTGCCAGGATAAGATTTATGGTGGACGGTCTCCTGGGCAACAAGGCGATGTTCGGAATGATGGTAGTATTCGGCATTGTTATAGTCCTGGTATATACCATCAGGCGCAGATCCATTGATTTCTCATGGACCATAGCCGTAATAGCCGGCGGCGTGGCAGAACTCATCCTGATGCTCATTTGCAATCTGAGTTTCGACATGAAGCTGTCAATGGGCGGTATAATCCTTGGATGTATACTCGCCGTATTATTTGGTTTATTTTTACAGTTGTTTTCATTCCATCTCGATTATAAAAAGGTTGAAAATGTCCAGTTTGAGGATGATGACTATTATTATTACGTAAAAGCAGTTCCCAAGGTAACGGTTCCCGCTTCCAACAAGAAAGTCAAGAAGGTACATACAGGAACCGTATCAAGAGGAACCGGAACATCCAAAGCAAGAAACATGTCACGTTCGGGCGAAGTGTCCGACAAGAGTGAGCGTACTGTACATACAGCCAACGGAACATCAAGAACCATTCGATAGATAGAGTGAGTATATGGAACAACTGCGTGCATTTGCGGAGAGATATCTGATCAATCTGCACATTCCTACAATTCAGATCACAGATATTGTAGAGATACTGATAATCTCATTTCTGTTGTATCACATACTGCTGTGGATCAAGAACACAAAGGCATGGTCCCTTTTAAAGGGGCTTGTGCTTATTTTGGCCTTTATTCTGTTAGCAGCGCTTTTCCAGATGAACACCATAATATGGATCGTGAAGAACGTAGTCTCGATCGCAATAATCGCTTTGATCATTGTCTTACAGCCCGAACTCAGAAAAGCATTGGAAGAACTCGGACGCAAGAATATCCTTGCATCTTTTATTGACAGCGGCAAGAAGGAATCCGGACTGTTCTCGGACATTACCATAAGAGAGATAACCAAGGCCTGTGTCGAGATGGGCAAGGTCAGGACGGGTGCGCTCATCGTGGTCAGGCAGATGGATAATCTTGCAGAATATGAGCAGACGGGTATTGAGATAGATGCGGTTGTTTCCAGCCAGCTTCTCATCAATATATTTGAGCATAATACGCCGCTTCATGACGGAGCGGTCATTATCGATAAGGACAGGATCACTTCGGCAACCTGTTATCTTCCCCTGTCGGACAACATGAGACTGTCCAAGGATCTGGGAACAAGGCACAGAGCCGGAGTAGGAATGTCGGAGGCTAATGATTCGATGACTGTTATCGTGTCTGAGGAAACAGGTGCGATAAGTGTGGCATACAGAGGAGAACTCTTCAGAGGTCTGGGCGCCGAGGAACTTGAGATCAAGCTCGAGAGCATTCAGAATAAGCAGACTGAGGATAAGAGACGCGCAAGAAGAAAGGGAAAGGGGGCCAAAAATGAAGCAAAAGCTGACTGATAACATTGGCCTTAAGATCCTTGCACTTGCCGTGTCCGTGATCTTATGGTTCATAGCTATCAATATAAACGATCCCGTAACACAGGACAGTTACAATGTTACGGTACAGCTGCAGAATCTCAACACCCTGACTTCCGCAGGAAAATATGTGGAAGTGCTTGACGGAAGCGACAGCGTTAAGGTGACTGTAAGAGGCAGCAGAACCGTTCTGTCATCATTCTCGGAGAAGAATATCGTTGCGATAGCCGATGTATCCAAGATAACGGAAGACAATCTTGTTCCGATCGAAGTGACGACTACAAGGATAACCGATAAGATTGAGACCATCAGACCGGACAAGCAGTATGTTCAGCTTGCCGTTGAGAATATAAGCAAACAGCAGATCCCCATCAATGTTAAGGTACAGAACGAACCCGGTGAGGGATATATATTCGGTTCGGCAACCACGACGCAGAATGTGGTGATCCTCTCAGGACCGGAGTCTGTGGTCTCAAAGGTGGCATATGCTGCCGTAGAGATCAATATCGACGGGGCAACCAGCGATGTTAATATATCGCTTCCCATTCATCTGTATGATAAAAATGATGATCTTTTGGATACATCCAAGATAACCATGAGTATGAACGAGGTATATACTACCGCTTCCATACTGCAGACCAAGCAGCTTAATGTTGTCTGCGGGGCAACAGGTACGCTGCCCGACGGATATGCTCTGACGGGTGTGATAGACTGCGTGCCTGATACGGTGACGGTTGCAGGGAGAAGCAGCCAGGTCAAGAATCTGACCACCATCGAGATCCCGGAGGCCCTTGATGTATCCGGAAGAGATACCGATGTCACGAATACGATCGATATAAGAGAATATATTCCGGATGGAGTTTCTCTGGTGGGTGGAAGCGACGCAGCTACCATAGAAGTTACGGCCAGGGTTGAAAAGGAAACCACCAAGGAATATAAGGTGGCGTATGAGCACATACATACGACGGGAGTTCCGGAAGGTCTTGACGCTTATATAGATGAAGAGGATGATTATCTCTATATTGAGATCCAGGGTCTTAAGAGAGTATTGGCTGATGTGGATGAAGATGCCATAGTCGGTATCGTTGATGTCGATAAGTATATGAAGAACGAGAAGCTTGAAGAGTTGACAAGCGGTATCTATATCATGCCGGTAAGTTTTACTCTTCCTGACGGAACCAAGGTGTCTCGAGAATACAGAGTAAGAGTCAAGGTAAGAGGCACAGAATAAGAAACGGAACGGAGTAAGAGAATGGCAAGATTATTCGGTACGGACGGTGTAAGAGGAGTGGTCGGTGATGAGCTGACCATCGACCTGGCGGTTAAGCTTGGTCAGGCGGGAGCACATGTCCTTACAAGAGAAAATGAACATAAGCCCACAATAATGGTGGGTTGTGATACGAGGATTTCCGGAGACATGCTTGCAAATGCCCTCATGGCAGGTGTATGCAGCGTAGGAGCCAATGCGGTATATGTTGGGGTGATGCCCACACCTGCGGTTGCATATCTTACCAAGAAGTATAAGGTAGATGCAGGCGTGGTAATATCCGCTTCCCACAATCCGGTTGAGTTTAACGGGATCAAGTTCTTCGACGGTAACGGATACAAGCTGTCGGACGAACTGGAAGATGAGATAGAAGCTCTGATCAGGAGCAACATGAAGGATGTTCCCTTCCCAACGGGTGCACAGGTTGGCAAGATCAAGTATCGTACCGATGCGAGAGAGGAATATATCAATCATTCCATCAAGGCGGTCCCGGTCGATCTTACCGGTATCAAGATCGTTGTGGACTGTGCGGAAGGAGCCAGCTATTATACATCGGTTGAGGCGCTCAAGGAACTCGGGGCAAGCGTGATCCCCATCCATAATATGCCGGACGGTACAAATATCAATGCCAACTGCGGATCTACCCATATGGAGGAACTGAAAGCCAGAGTTGTATATGAGAAGGCTGATATTGGTCTTGCTTTTGACGGAGATGCAGACAGATTGCTGGCTGTTGACGAACTTGGCAATATAGTGGACGGAGATCAGATCATGGCCATTGTCGGCGACCATATGAAGTCACAGGGCAAGCTTAAGGGCGATACGATAGTTGTGACTGTCATGACCAATCTCGGATTTACCCTTATGGCCAAGGAGAGAGGGATCAACATCGAACAGACCAAAGTCGGTGACAGATATGTACTTGAGAGGATGAGAGAGATAGACGCATCCTTAGGCGGAGAGCAGTCCGGCCATGTCATCTTCTTAGATGAGAATACTACGGGAGACGGTCTTTTAAGTGCGCTGCATCTTTTACAGGTTATGGTTGAGACAGGCAGAAAACTGTCCGACCTTGCAAGCATCATGACGGTTCTTCCTCAGGCACTTGTCAATGCCAAAGTTCCCAATCATAAGAAGGAGAGCTTCATGGAATATCCCGAGATCGCGGATGCGATAGCTGCTCTTGAAGAGAAGTTTAAGGGAGAAGGAAGAGTTCTTATTCGTCCTTCCGGCACGGAGCCCAAGGTCAGAGTCATGATCGAAGGCAAGGATCAGGATGAGATTAACGAGGACGCGAGAGTGCTGGCCGAGCTTATTCAGAACACCATTTTATGACGTGTTTTAGAGCGGTCTGTGATATATATGTATCATTGGACAGAATGTGGTCATTCGTGGTACAATATGTTGATGATAATAACGACAATATGGTCGATAAGGAGGATATATTGGTATGGTTAGTCAGAAAGTAGTTATCAAAAATCCAACCGGACTACATCTAAGACCTGCCGGCATCCTATGTAAGGAGGCTATGCAATTCAAATCACTGATAACATTCTCATTCAAGGAGACGACGGCCAATGCCAAGAGTGTTCTGAGTGTATTGGGAGCCTGCGTTAAATGTGGAGATGAGATAGAGATCGTGTGTGATGGCGAAGATGAGGCCGACGCTCTGAAAGCGTTGGTTACGGCAATAGATAACGGTCTGGGAGAGTAAAGACTCAATGATCCATCTGCCTGGGGCTATCACCGGGCAGGTGGATTTTTTGTTTTACAGGAGGAATGACATGCTTAATTACAAGAGATACGAGAAAGCTCCGGTTCTTGATTTTCCGGAGAGACAGTGGCCTAACAGAGAGATCACCAAGGCACCTACCTGGGTGAGCGTTGACTTAAGAGACGGCAACCAGGCCCTTATAGACCCCATGCAGGTAGAAGAGAAGATAGAATTTTTTAATTATCTGGTCAAGATCGGATTCAAGGAGATAGAGATAGGTTTCCCTTCAGCAAGCCAGATAGAGTTTGATTTCCTGCGTCAACTGGTGGACCGCAGGCTCATACCGGATGATGTCTGGGTACAGGTGCTTGTTCAGTGCCGTGAGGAACTGGTCGAGCGTACGTTTGAATCTATCGAAGGTATCAAGAATGTAATAGTACATATATACAATTCCACATCTACCCTTCAGAGGGATGTTGTTTTCCACAAGAGTAAGGAAGAGATCATTGATATAGCTGTCGAAGGCACTCGTATGGTTAAAAAGAGGGCAGCTTCATTTCCCGGCAACATCAGACTTGAATACTCTCCGGAGAGTTTCACGGGGACAGAGATGGACTTCGCGCTGGAGATATGTACTGCTGTCCAGAGAGAGTGGGGTGCCACGAAGGAGAATCCGATAATCATCAATCTTCCTTCCACAGTTGAGACTAATACACCCAATGTATATGCCGATGAGATCGAATGGATGAACACTCACTTCGAGAACAGAGAGAGCATCATCTTAAGCATCCATCCTCATAATGACAGAGGAACAGGCGTGGCCAGCTGCGAACTTGCCATGATGGCAGGTGCAGAGAGAGTCGAGGGAACGTTGTTCGGTAACGGCGAGAGAACGGGCAATCTCGACATCATGATAGTTGCCTACAACATGTTTTCACAGGGTGTCAATCCCGAGCTTGATATTGAGCATATCGGTGAAGCGATAGAGATATATGAGAGATGCTGTAAGATCCCCATTCATCCGAGACATCCGTATGCGGGCAAGTTAGTGTTCACCGCTTTTTCAGGAAGTCATCAGGACGCTATCAACAAGGGCGTACAGGCCATGAAGGAGAGAGGGGATACCGTATGGAGAGTTCCTTATCTTCCGATCGATCCGGCTGATATCGGCAGAGAGTATGAACCCATCGTCCGCATCAATTCACAGTCCGGCAAGGGCGGAGTTGCTTTTATCATGGACACTTACTTCGGATACAAGCTTCCGAAGGCGATGCACAAGGAGTTTGCGGAAGTCATACAGGCTATGTCAGAGAAGCAGGGTGAGGTATCTCCGGAAGAGATCAATGCCAAGTTCAGGGAAGAATATATCGAGAGGAAGGAGCCGCTTCACTTCAGGAAGCTTAAGGTTGATGACTTAAGTGAGGAGGAAGAGACCAGCTTCGATACACATGTTACCATGATCTATACCAACAACGGTGTGGAGAAGACCGTGGAAGGTGTAGGTAACGGTCCTATCGATGCAGTCAAGCGTGCGATCAGTGAGGACCTTGATCTCGATATCAAGATACTCGATTACTCCGAGCATGCATTGCAGGCCGGTTCCAATTCAAAGGCGGCAGCATATATACATCTGCTCGATTCCAATACCGGCAAAGTGACGTACGGAGTAGGTGAGAGCAGCAATATCACGAGAGCATCCGTAAGGGCGATATTCTCTGCGATCAACAGACTGGGTCTGGTATAGTATAAGAGCATGGAGGGTTAGTTATGAAGAGAATAGGAATGTTGACAAGCGGTGGAGACTGTCAGGCGCTCAATGCAGCCATGAGAGGTGTGGTCAAGTCATTGGTTAACAGCGGACAGGACGTGGAGATATACGGTTTCCTCAACGGATACAGGGGACTGATATACGGTGACTTCAAGATGCTTACCGGAAGAGACTTCTCCGGTATCCTGACAGTCGGCGGAACTATCTTAGGCAGCAGCAGGACACCGTTTAAGACCATCAAGGATCCTGATGAGAACGGTCTCAACAAGGTTGAAGCCATGAAGCAGAATTATTACAAGCTTCAGCTTGACTGCCTTGTGATCTTAGGAGGTAACGGAACTCATAAGACGGCCAATCTCTTAAGACAGGAAGGACTCAACATCATCACTCTTCCCAAGACCATAGATAACGACCTCTACGGAACCGATATGACATTCGGATTCCAGAGTGCCGTGGATATAGCTACGGACTGCATAGACTGTATACACACGACTGCAGCGTCGCACGGACGTATATTCATAGTTGAAGTAATGGGACATAAGGTAGGTTATCTGACACTTAACGCAGGTATGGCAGGCGGTGCCGACATCATCCTCATTCCTGAGATTCCTTATGATATAGAAAAGATAGTCGAGGCAGTTAAGCAGCGTGAGAAGAACGGCAACAGATTTACCATAATCGCTGTTGCTGAAGGCGCCATAAGCAAGGAAGATGCCAAGCTGTCCAAAAAGGAATATCAGAAGAAGCTTGAGAAGAGAAAGTATCCTTCAGTCTCATATGAAGTGGCGGCACAGATCCTTGAGAGAACGGGACAGGAAGTACGAGTGACTGTTCCCGGACACACACAGAGAGGCGGAAGCCCCTGCCCTTATGACAGAGTTTTCGCAAGCCGTCTGGGTGCGGAAGCAGGTAAGCTCATCTTAGAGGGCGAGTACGGATTTATGGTAGGCTATCGCAACAGAGAGATAGTCAAGGTTCCTCTTGAAGATGTGGCAGGCAAGCTCAAGATGCTCGATCCGGACTCTACTATCATAAAAGAAGCCAAGATGTTAGGCATAAGCTTTGGTGACTGATATTCGTACAGATAATGACATGGAGTGACACGTATGTCATATGTTGCTTTGTACCGTAAGTTCCGTCCCGACAATTTTGCGGATGTCAAGGGACAGGATCATATAGTTACAACACTTAAGAATCAAATACTATCCGGACGTGTGGGCCATGCATATCTGTTCTGCGGGACGAGAGGCACGGGTAAGACTACTATGGCCAAGCTTATGGCTAAAGCAGTCAACTGTGAGAATCCCAAGGATGGCAATCCATGCGGTGAATGTCCTGCATGCAAGTCTATTGCTGCCGGCGCCAACATGAGCGTGGTGGAGATAGATGCAGCGTCTAATAACGGTGTGGATAATGTGAGGGAGATAATCGATGAGGTTGCGTTCCCTCCGGCAGATGCAAAGTATCGCGTATATATAATCGATGAGGTGCATATGCTTTCGGCGGGCGCCTTTAATGCTCTGCTTAAGACCTTGGAAGAGCCTCCGGGTTATTGTCTGTTTATCCTGGCTACCACCGATCCCCAGAAGGTTCCGATCACCATTCTATCCAGGTGCCAGAGATATGACTTTAAGAGGATCACAACTGATGTGATCACGGACAGGCTTGAGGAACTGACATCCATAGAAAAAATGGATGTGGAGCCGCGTGCGTTAAGATATATTGCCAAGGTTGCAGACGGGTCCATGAGAGATGCATTAAGTCTGTTAGATCAATGTCTTGCGTTCCATTATGGCGAGAATCTTACATATGATATGGTGCTTAACGTTCTCGGTGCGGTAGATACCGAAGTATTCAGCAGGCTGTACAGATCCGTTCTGGCGCTGGATGTGCCGGGCTGTCTTAAGATATTGGATGAGGTTGTAGCACAGGGCAGAGAGCTCAGTCAGTTCGTGACCGATCTTATAGGGTATCTTCGCAATCTTCTGATAGTCAAGAGTTCGGATGATCCCTGGAGCATTTTGGATGTCTCTGATGAGAACAGGGCAAGGCTCACAGAAGAAGCCGGGATGAGTGATCTGCAGGCGATCATACGATATATCAAGATATTCTCCAGACTTCTTAATGAGATAAGGTATTCGGCATCTAAGCGAATAATGGTGGAGACCGCCCTTGTTAAGCTGTGCAAACCGGAAATGGAAAAGGACTATGATGCCCTTCTTGACAGGATCCGGGTGCTTGAAGAAAAGATTGAAAAAGGAGTGGGCCCGACGGTCATACCGGTTGCGGGAGCAGGTATGATCATGGCGGCAGGAGGCATGACTCCCGTAAGGCAGGAAGAAAAGGTTGAGCTTCCGGCAGCGCTTCCCGAGGACATACAGGCGGTAGCAGATAACTGGAGCAGGATAACAGCCGGAACTACGGATTCGGCAGTCAAATCTCTGCTTAAGAATACATACCCGTCGATCACTTCGGATAATAAGCTTAAGATAGTGACTAAAGACTCCATAACAGGCATGAGACTTAATAATGATGCCAGCAGGGAGAATATCGCATCTGCCATGAGAAGGTTTGTGGGCAAGGAAGTTGAATTTGTCATAGAGACCATAGCAGCTGACGGGAGCGAGGACGGTAAGAATCCGAGCATCTTAAGTCAGATCAAGATGGAAGTAGTAACAGAGAATACGGAGGAGAGTGATTATGTCTAGAAAGGGCGGATTCCCCGGCGGAGCAATGCCGGGCAATATGAACAATCTGATGAAGCAGGCTCAGCGCATGCAGCGTCAGATGGAGGAGAACCAGCAGAGACTTGAAGAGTCTGAGTATACTGCCAAGGCAGGAGGCGGTGCCGTTGAAGTTACCGTAAGCGGTGCGAAGGAGATCAAGAGTCTTAAGCTTTCGCCGGACGTGGTGGATCCCGATGATATCGAGATGCTTCAGGATCTTATAGTAGCGGCACTCAATGAAGCTTTTGCTCAGGTTGATAAGGCTTCCGGTGAGGCAATGAGTAAGCTGACGGGAGGCCTCGGAGGATTGCCCTTTTAATGGAACTGTACAGCGGACCTATCAACAAGTTAATAGATGAGCTGGCGGCGCTGCCCGGTATAGGCGAGAAGTCAGCAAGTCGCCTCGCTTTTCACCTTATAAACATGCCCAAGGGCAAGGTGGAAAGGCTGGCCAATACGATAGTTGAAGCCAAGGAGAAGGTGTGCTATTGCAGGGAGTGCTATACTCTTACGGACAAGGAACTCTGTCCTGTATGCAGCAGTGAAAAAAGAGACCACTCTGTCATAATGGTAGTCGAGAACAGCCGCGACCTCGCAGCGTACGAGAAGACGGGCAAGTATCCCGGGGTTTACCATGTGCTGCACGGTGCCATATCGCCGATGCTCGGTATAGGGCCGGGGGATATCAAGCTTAAGGAGTTGATAGAGAGGCTTAAGGACGAAGAGATAAATGAGGTCATCATCGCCACCAATTCAAGTCTTGAGGGAGAGACGACCGCCATGTATATCAGCAAACTGATCAAGCCTACAGGGGTCAAGGTGACCAGGATAGCCAGCGGAGTTCCGGTGGGCGGAGATCTGGAGTGTATTGATGAAGTAACATTGTTGAGAGCTCTGGAAGGAAGAACAGAGATCTAGATTACGGGTTTAGATAAGGGAAGGAGAAAAACATGAAAGAACATTACGGAGTTACAAAGGACGGGATCGAGATAAGCAAGTATACGTTGACGGGCAGCAGAGGAATGAAAGCTGTCATACTTGATTACGGTGCAATACTTGACAGTGTGTATGTACCTGATGCATCAGGGAATGTTGTCGATGTAACGCTCAGCAGTCCCGACTATGCGGCATATACGGCAGATACCAATTTCTTCGGCTCGACTGTAGGTCCCAGCGCCAACAGGATTGCCGGTGCTTCATATGTGATAGACGGTATTGAATATAAGATGGATAAAAATGACGGAGAGAATAATCTCCATACCAATATACCGGACGGACTCAACAGACGTATGTGGAAGGCGACAGAAGGTGACAACAGTGTCACATTGAGTATCGAACTTCCGGACGGTGAGTACGGAATGGCAGGCAACAGAAAGATAAGCGTGACATATTCGGTAAATGAAAAGAACGAGATTAAGATCGAATACAATGCGACAAGTGATAAGAAGACTGTTTTCAATATGACCAATCATTCCTACTTCAATCTCGCAGGACATGATTCAGGATCAGTTCTCGACCACGAGCTTCAGATCAATGCTTCGAATTATACGAAGATCGTCGAGGGCGCGATTCCTACGGGCGAGATCGTCTCAGTCATCGGAACTGAGCTTGACTTCACATCGCCCAAGGCGGTCGGCAGGGATATTGAAGCAGACAACGAGCAGATGAAGCTTGTGTTGGGTTATGATTTTAACTATGTAGTGGACGGGCATGACGGAACACTTAAGGAGATCGCTTCTCTTAGAGATCCCAAGTCAGGCAGAGTGATGAAGGTGTTCACCGATCTTCCGGGAGTGCAGTTATATACGGGCAATCATGTGGAACATGCTCCGGGCAAGAACGGGGCGACCTATGAGCAGAGATACGGATTGTGTCTGGAGACGCAGGATTATCCCGACTCCATCCATCATGACAACTTCCCCGATGTCGTCTACGGCCCCGGAAGAGATTATCATACAGTGACAGTATACCGATTCGAATAGGATATTCATAAGTAAGGAAAATGGCTGATAACAAGGGCTTTCACGTAGTCAAACCGGAAGAGAATATCGAGAAGAAGGGCGATCTTAAGTCCCAGATAGTCAGACACAGACTGGCAGTGGCCGTAAGGGCCATGATCGCCGTCGCCGTTATAGTGGTGCTGTTTATAATCCTCAGGAATCAGTACAGGAATCAGATCTATACGGTGATGAACGTCACTGACAGAACAGAGAAGATAAGCCTTGAGAACAATTCATATATCAGCAATAACGGAAGTGTCATTACATTCAGCCGCGACGGTATCAGCTCAACTGACGGCTCCGGAAAGGTGCTGTGGAATCTGACTTATGAGATGCAGAAGCCCATAGTCCATCAGTCGGGAGGCACCGTGGCCGTGTGTGATTATAACGGACACATAGTCTATATGATAGATCCATCCGGCAAGGTGACGGAGATAGATACCAATCTGCCTATAAGAGATTTCTCCGTGTCGGGTGAGGAGAGGGTTGCTGCGATCCTTGAGGACTCAGGTCATTCGTGGATCAATCTCTATGATTCGAGCGGCAGCAAGGTTGTGGAGATCAAGGCTACAATGACCAAAACGGGTTACCCGCTGGCGGTGGCATTATCCGGTGAGGTGATGGGAGTGTCATATTTCTACGTGGACGGCGACTCGATGCGTAACAGCATAACCTTCTACAACTTCGGCGGTATCGGTGAGAACGCATCCGACCATATAGTCAGCAGCTATGATTATGCTGATGCCGTTGTTCCGATAATCGGATTCATGAACAGCGATACCTGCTTTGCACTGGCCGATAACAGACTGATGTACTTCAGCGGTTCGAAGAAGCCCGTCAGTACCTCGGACACCCTGATCAATGAGAATATCGTCGGAGCATACTACGGTGATTCCGATATCGGTCTCGTGTTCTACGATACGACCGGAGAGCATAAGTACAGGCTCGATCTGTATGACACCTCCGGAAAAAAGAAGATGTCATATTCTTACGACATCGACTTTAAGGACATACTGATACATAAGGGACAGGTGTTCATATATAATGAGGATCAGTGTATAGTCTTAGATGAGAACGGCAAGGAGAAGTTCACCGGGCTGTTTGTGGACAAAGTGCTGAATGTCAGTACAACAGATTCCAACAAGAAGTATATCGCGGTCACCAAGACTGCCATAGAGACATTGAGTTTTGAGTAGTTTGATCAATATCACATTAATAATAGGAATAATCATGATCCTTTTGGGAGCCAGGATCGGATATGCGATCGGCATCACTAAGGGGATCTCACATCTCATAGCACTCATCGTGACGGTATTGACACTGATGCTGATACTGATGCTCACGGCAAGCCTCCGCGCAGGACAGTCACGCAACACAGTCATAACGCTGATCATCCTCGTCATACTGGGTTCGGTCTACGGTGTCGTAAAGTTCCTGCTTAAGTCCGCACGCAAGGTTTCCGAACTCCCGCTGCTGCATCAGCTGGACAAGCTCGCCGGCGCTCTCGGAGGCATACTGTGGTTCTTCATTATATATATGGTAATGACAGCCATGTCATACAGAGGACTCTTCGGTTCGTTCGGCACCATGGTCGTCGCTGATGTGGAAAAAAGTGTGCTGCTTACATTTATCAACAAGTTCAATATCCTGATCCCCCGATAGCGAACACAGGGGTATATCAGGTTACCGCTTTAATGCGATAAAACCTCTGAAAATCAACAAAAAATCTTTGCGAAATCTTCCAAAAGGTGTTGACAAGCAATATTCTGGGTGTTACTATAATCAAGCCGCACTGAAAAGGGCGGCTTTAGTAAACTGTGTAATTAAGCAGTAAACCGGACGTTTGACCGACAGGGCAAACGTAGGCTTGGAGGCGAAGCCGACAAGCTAAGGACCTTGAAAACTGAACAGCAATGCAACCCTGAAAATTTCCTAAAACAGTCCGTTGGGGCTCTGACCTGACGGATGGAGAAAATTTCAGAGAACGAAACAAATCCTTTAATAAGGTAAAAACGGACAAATAAGCTAACGTTTGTTTGACCGGATCAACAACTTTTAATTTGAGAGTTTGATCCTGGCTCAGGATGAACGCTGGCGGCGTGCTTAACACATGCAAGTCGAACGAAGCGTCCCGCCCGATGAAGTGGAGTACTTGTACAAAGTGGATTCAATTGGGATGACTTAGTGGCGGACGGGTGAGTAACGCGTGGGTAACCTGCCTTACACAGGGGGACAACAGTTGGAAACGACTGCTAATACCGCATAACCCGCTAGTACCG
>Ga0129306_1000121_pt1 | contig 132294 bp, 112 predicted proteins | sample P827metagenome_FD_94438 | JGI IMG/M metagenome (GOLD analysis project Ga0129306, IMG submission 94438) | Capybara group fecal microbial communities from Wisconsin, USA - P827 metagenome | ecosystem: Host-associated > Mammals > Digestive system > Large intestine > Fecal | place: USA: Wisconsin...
CTTGCATGTGTTAAGCACGCCGCCAGCGTTCGTCCTGAGCCAGGATCAAACTCTCCAAAAAATTATTTGAAGAACCTGAATGGCTCTAAAAGTTTCTAGAATTACCTTTTTATAAAGGAATTTTAGTTTGTTGCACAAACTATTGTATGTTTATTACTTCCGAAGAAGTAATACCATCATCTGGCTTGAATCATGTGTGCATGATTCTTGTTGCATTGTTTAGTTTTCAAAGAACACCTTGCTTTCTCAGAAGCTCTTGCTTCGTGAGTCAGCTTCTATATAATATCGCGAAGACGCTTTAATGTCAAGCACTTTTTGATATTTTATTTTTGTTGCTCACTTCACTTTTTGAAAATGCTTAGTGGCGACAACATCGATAATAATACTATCTTTTCATGCCTCTGTCAACTCTTTTTTACCCAACTATTCAAATTTCCATTTAGAGCACTGTCAGAAAGGTGTACCGTGGAATTCATCAGCTCCACCGTTAATCCCTCATTGTAGGCTGTTACAAGATTCACTGCAGTATTATCCTGGCGTATACGCCACATATTTTTTAATGGCATCCCCAAAGCATGGCAAAGCAATGTCCTTATTACGCCGCCATGGGCAGCTATAGCAAATGTTTTATCCGGATTCTCCTTAATAAGAGATTCCATCTTTTGGGCAGCTCTTTCCTGGACCTGGGTAAAGCCTTCACCCTCAGGACATGTCAGCAAATCGGGTCTAGTAAATAGCATATCATGCTCTTTGGGCCACTGGGCATGAATCTCATCATAAGTAAGACCCTCCCATTTGCCAAAGCTGATTTCACAAAACTCTGGACAGGTCTCCACGGGAATATTAAATTTTGCCCCAATAATCTCTGCAGTTTCCTTGGCCCGAATTAAAGGACTGGAATATATAGCATCCACCTTTTCTATTGGGAATTTTTGTGCCAGCAAAGATGCCTGTTTTCTGCCAACCTCGCTAAGCTCTATATCAGCCTGTCCCTGGTATTTTCCCAATTTATTCCAGACTGTCTGACCGTGTCTGACCAAAATCAGTTTTGTCATGCAATCACCTTTTTAACCTTTCCACCAACACCAGCTTGATTGTTTCTATCAGCTTTTCATTTTCTTCCATAAGTCTAACGGCAAAACGAACATGATAATTGTCCATACCTGGATAATTACAGCAATCCCTTACCAGAATACCTCTGTCACCCATAGCTTTTACAAATTTGCTGCTGGTCATGCCAGTATTTTCAACGCTTGCCAATATGAAATTTACTGATGGCCTATATACCTTCAGGCCTTCTATAGATGACAATGCCCTATACAAATATTCAATACATCCAGATATTATCTGTCTGGAATCCATCTGATAGGTTTTATCCTTTAAAGCTGCTACTCCGGCCATCTGGGCCAAGAGATTAACATTCCATGGATCCCTTCCGGGCTCCATTTTATCTATAAGCTCATTATTAGCCACGCCAAAGCCCAGGCGCAAACCCGGAATAGCAAAAAACTTTGTCATGGAACGAAGCACAAATAGATTAGAGTACCTTTCCACCAATTCCATTACAGCATAATCCTTATCACTGGACAAAAAGTCCAAGAAGGACTCGTCCACCAATACATCCGTGTTGTATTTAGCCGCTTCGGATATAATGGCTTCCAGGTCATCCCTACCAATCAGTTCCCCCGTTGGATTATTGGGATTCCCCAGCACCACAGCATCCACCTTGGATAAACGCTCCATCAGAAGGGACCGATCCAAGGTAAAGCTTTGCTCTTTATCCATATAAAGTCTTTCAATATGGCATTTTGCCGCCATGGCCGCCCTTTCATATTCACTGAAGGAAGGCACAGGAATAAGAACCTTTTTAGGGCTGCGACAATGGAAATAGATATACATCAATTCCACAGCACCGTTTCCCAAAATAATTCTTTTTGTATCAACACCATAATGCACAGAAATAGCCTGCTTCAGCAAAGTCCCTGTCGGATCAGGGTAGTGAACCAGGCTCTCCATATTATCCAATATTGATTTTTTTATACTATCTGATAGTCCCAGTGGATTAATATTAGCGCTGAAGTCCACAACCTCAGGATTATGAACCCCAGCGCTATACACATTACCACCATGTTCAAAAGGCTTCATGCTTGAAAAAACATCCTTACAAATTATCTCTGTCTGATAATCCAGCCGCCTGGAATCAGACGCTCAGTTTCAAAATATTCCATGTGTGGGAACTTTGCCTCTACAGCCTTGGCAATATCCAGCACCTTGCGCATGGACTCGTCAGGCTTAAAAAGAATTCCCAGCATTGTGCCACTGTGGGCCACATTTACCCCAAGAGCCCCCTGACTCTTGGCAAATTCAATGATTTCCTCCAGCTGTGGCTTCTCCACAATTTTCTGGTTGGCACGGGCACTAATGGTTGCTACTCTGGCTATATTTTCCGGAGAAAAATCTTTTTTCAGAGAATCCACTGCCTCCAAAAGCTCTGTCGGACTGTTTTCATTACCATGGTTTTCTGAATAATCAGAATGGAACTCAACGGTATTTACTGTTCCGCCGGTATCAAACATGGCTATTATCATCTTTGGCACATTTTCATAGCTCTCGATGAGCTTGCCGGTCATATAGTCCATCTGAACTACCCCTGGATAGAACACGCCGTCAGTTGGTTCAATGCCAGCTGCCAGCTCTGCCACTTCCTCTGGCTCCAGCTCATCGTCAATTGCAGTTGCCACAGCTTGAATAACTGCCACAATATCCGCGGTGCTGGCTGCCATCCCCTTACCGGTAGGAAGCTGTGACTCCAAAGCCAAGCCAAGTGGAAAATCCGTAAATCCCATATACCCCACCGTGTTTTTCAGCGCTGCACGAGCTTTCTTGCCCAAACCAGTCTTTGCAGAGGTTCTTTCTGTTACTAATGCTCTAGAATATAGACCTATTGGACATGTAACCAAAAATGGCTGCCCATCTCTCCAACCCTGTGCAATTTCCCCACAGGATCCAGGTACTAATACTTCTAATAACATATATATCTCCCCCTCTTAAAAAGGTATTTTACATGTAAATGCAATCATAACAAGCAACTCGCACAGGGTGCATACTGCACCATAAACGTCACCGGTGACTCCCCCTAATTTTTTAGTCACATAATTGCAAAAACACGTTGTAAACGAAAGTGATATCAATACTGCTATTAGTGCATTGATTCCCCATGGGAGGACCAATGCCAGCCCATACAAGAAAACCGCCCCTAAGGTTTTCTTATTAGTATATTCGCTAAAGGCCTTTCCCATTCCTTCTTTTCTCGCATAAGGATATATAGTTATGGTAAAAACCATCATCATTCTGGATATAATTGGCATTACGAAAAGTGCTGCCGGCAAGGCTTTCACGGGCACATCAGAAACGGCTCCATACTGAAACATCATTAAAAGCACGAAAGCCACTACTCCAAAAGCCCCAGTGCAGCTATCCTTCATAATCTCCAGCATTCGTTCCCTATCCCTGCCGGAAAATATACCATCCACCGTATCCATAAAACCATCACAGTGAATACCGCCTGTCAGAATAACCGGCATTGCCACAAACAATACATTTAAAAGATGATGTGGCAAAATTACACCAAGCTGCGGAAGCAAACCAGTAGACAACCAGGCCACCATGGCATATATACACCCCAATACCGCCCCCACCAGTGGAAAGTAACGAACACTTTTACCAAAATCTTCTTCCGTCCAAACCGTCTGCTTAACAACACATATACGGGTCAAAAATTGCAACCCGATAAGAAATGCCTGCATTTACAGCACTCCCATACTACAAATCACAAAAACTATATGACATATTATCAAAAACAAAATCGTATCTGTATACATCAGACGAATTGTCTTCATAATATGGTCAAATCCTATCTCTTCAATGGGGTCCCCCATATATTCCCGAAAATGGACCTTGCCAAAATAAGAATTAAAGCCTCCCAGACGAATGTGAAGCGCACCAGCTACAGTAGCTTCAGCCCAACCGCCATTTGGACTTGGGTGCTTGGAGGCATCTCTCCTGAGAATTTTCCAGGCCTTTTTGCCGTCATAGCCCAATATAAACGCCGATACTACAAACAACAGCCCCGTAATTCTTGCCGGTATATAGCCCAAAACATCATCCGCCCTGGCTGCCACCCGACCAAAATAGATATATCTGTCGTTCTTGTAGCCCACCATGGAATCCATGGTATTAACCGCCCTATAAAGAAACGCCAGGGGTACGCCTCCTATAGCAAAATAAAACAATGGAGCAATAATGCCATCAACTGTGTTTTCCGCTATAGTCTCAATGGTAGCCCTTGACACCTCTCCTGGTGTCAGCTCATCAGTATCCCGCCCCACAATCCAGCCCACCTTATATCTGGCGTTATCCAGGTCATCAGCCACCAAATAGTCATAAAGCTCCTTGCCGGCTGCCGCCAAACTTTTCGGTGAAATTGTAAAGCTAAGAAAAAAAGCTTCTATAAGTGTTACAGCGTATATATTATCTATTTTTTCTACTAAATTCATTATACCATTTACTACAGCAAAGGTGAATAGCAAAACCAAAACAACCAGGAATCCTCCCAGTATGAGCTTCTTTTTATCACTATCTTCCTTACCGTAGAGCATTCCCTCAATTCCAGCTATGAGATTGCCTATAAGCACCACAGGATGGAGCTTGCTTCTGGGATCCCCCATAACCGCATCAATGAAGAATGCCAATATAGCCGTTATCATTAATTCTTCTCACCCATTATTTCCATCAGTTTATCCATGTCCAAATGCTGCTCCACTATATCAGCCAGCCGTTCATAGCTCTGCTGCTTTTCCGCCATAACATTTCTAGTATTTTCCAGTGGCTCCAGTCCCTTGGTAATACGCACAGCATTCAAAACACTTCTTCTGAATTCATCATTATCGAAAACACCATGGATATAGGTACCAAAAACATTGCCCTTGGCACAGGCAGTTCCCTCAATGCTGTTGCATTCCCGACGGCTCCGCTCTTTTATCACAAATGGATGACTATCGGATTCCTTGGTAAAATCTGTCTGTCCCATGTGAATTTCATAGCCTGCCAAGTCCTTGGCACTGATGCTCTGATTCATAAACCCAAGGCCATTGCAATCTGCCTTCACCTGGGAGGTGAGCTTCTTTTCCGCAAACAGGGTGGTCATTCCCAAAAGGCCAAGACCATTTACTTCGTCATTATCCGACTCAGTATGATGAGGGTCCATAATTTTCTCCCCCAGCATCTGATAGCCACCGCAAATTCCAATAACAGCCTTGCCCTCCTCAGCATGCTTTTTAATGAGCTGGCCAATACCGGATTTTTCCAGATACAGCATATCCTCAGTTGTATTCTTGCTGCCCGGAAGCATCACAATATCAGGCTCGCCAAAATCTGCGGCATCCTGAACATAGTATAATGAAACATCCCCTTCATTGGAAAGGGCATCAAAATCCGTAAAATTGGAAATTTTCGGTGTCTGGATAACTGCTATCTTAATATCTCCATCAGTAGGCACTGCCTGCTTATCCTGGAGAGAAACAGAATCCTCGTCATCAATTCCCATTTTATCAATATGAGGCACCACGCCCAGAACCGGCTTGCCAGTCTTTTTCTCCAAAAACTCCAAGGCAGGAGTAAGAAGACTTACATCACCACGGAATTTATTGATAACAAGCCCCTTTACCAGATCTCGTTCGTCCTCATCAAGAAGCTCCAAGGTTCCCACCAAAGAAGCCAGCGCACCGCCTCTGTCAATATCGGCAATCAAAAGCACAGGGGCATTCAAATACTTTGCCACTCGCATATTCACAATATCATTGGCCTTCAGATTGACTTCGGCGGGACTGCCTGCACCCTCAATAACAATGGTATCGTAATCCCTGTCAAGACGACCCAAAGCATCTTTCACTGCCTCAAAGGCCTTAAGGGAATACCCCTGATGATATTCCTTGGCGGACATATTGCCCACTGGCTTTCCCATAATAACCACCTGGGAGCAGGAATTACCCGTTGGCTTCAAAAGAACAGGGTTCATATCCACCATAGGCTCCATGCCGGCAGCCTCAGCCTGAGCCACCTGGGCACGACCCATTTCGTCACCATCACGGGTAACATAAGAATTAAGGGCCATATTCTGAGCCTTGAAAGGCACCACTCGCTTGCCCTGTCTATAAAAAATGCGACAAAGTGCCGTAGTCAATATACTTTTTCCAACATGGGATGAGGTTCCCATGCACATAATCTTCTTTGCCATTACTTTCCCCTTATATAAAAATCAAACTATATACTTTCAGCAATCTTCTTTATATCCACCGGGATTCCGGATACCACCAAGAATACCTTTTCTGCCACCTCTGCCAGCATCTGATTGGCAAGACCGGCCAAATCCCTGTATTCTCTGGCCAAACGATTATTTGGTACAATGCCCGAACCCACCTCATTAGTAACTATAACCATAGTGGTATCGGATTCCATAATTGCTGTTATCAGCTGCTTCAGCTCATCGGTAACGATTTTATAATTACCGTCAAAATCGTCTATATCCTCAACGGTACTTAAAATATTACTAACATATATAGTCATGCAATCAAACAAAAACATATCATAGGAATTGCCATGTTCAATAATGATATCATGTGCACTGTGTGGTGACTCAAAGGTTTCCCACTCAGCAGGACGGCGCTCACGGTGGAGCTTAACACGGTATTCCATTTCCTCGTCGCATATTTTGGAGGTGGCAATATAGCCAACCTTCTTACCATGCTTTGCCACATAGCGCTCTGCAAATGAGCTTTTGCCACTTCTGGCACCGCCGGTAACTAAAATAATCTTGCCCATCTTTATACCTTATTTCTTTTCTCTATACTCAACGCATTTTTCAATAAAGCTGTCAGCTGCCTGAGGATACCCCGCAAAATGCATATGCAGATAAGAGCCCAACACATTTCCTCTGCTGTACCCCCCAAAATACTGGGAGCCATTTCTGGAACGGGTAAATTTAAAGGCACGCTTGACCTCTATATTTTCATCTTCTCCATCCTCAGTAGAAAAATGGAATTCGTGACCCTTTATCACATCGCCCTTTTTGCCAAAAATGCCATCCGTCTGCAATTCCGCAGAAACATAGCCCACCATCTGAAGCCGACTGTTCATCTTCACACGGCATGGGAGAATATCACACATAGGGAATACCCTGCCATCAAAGTCCTCCATGGCCCTGCTCAAAAACATAAACCCACCACACTCAGCGTATATAGGCATGCCTCCATGGGCTGCATTCCTTATGCTGTCTATAAGAGCTCTGTTACCACTAAGTTTTTCCGCAAACATTTCTGGAAAACCGCCACCAAAAATCAAGCCATCCACCTGTGGCAGCTCATTATCATTAAGGGGACTGAATTCAACGATCTCCGCCCCTTTTTCCTCCAAAACCCGGATGCTTTCAGAATAATAAAATGAAAAGGCCTCATCCCGGGCTATACCAATACGCACCTTTGATTTGTCATTATCATTGAGGTGTTTATCATGAACCTTCATGCCACTGGCATTTTTACCAATACGGATTATCTCATCCACATCAATTTGGGAAGCCATGGCCTCCCCCATGTGATTAATAATCTCCTGCTCCTGATTTTCCTCCACTGGAAGAAGACCTAAATGACGCTCCGGCATAACTAGGCTGTCATTGCGGCGAACAGCACCAAGCACAGGAATATCAAGCTCGTCAAGGGCTTCACGAATTATTTTTTCATGGTTATCAGAGCCCAGACGGTTAAGAATAACCCCCGCCAGTTTAACATCCTTATCATACATTTTAAATCCCAGAGCCAAAGCTGCCGCTGAAGCTCCCATAGATTTGCAGTCCAGTACCAGCACCACTGGTGCATCCAGGCTTTTGGCTATTTCTGCGGTGGAGCTGATACCCTTGCTGCCCCCATCATAAAGGCCCATAACGCCCTCTATTACTGCCAGCTCTGCCTTGGAAGCAGAATTGGCGAAAACCTCTACCATTGTATCCATGGACATCAGCCAGGAATCAAGATTGTGGGAAGGCTGACCGCTGGCCAGCTTGTGATATCCCGGGTCTATATAGTCTGGTCCAACCTTGTAGGGCTGTACCTTTACACCCTTTTGTTTTAAAGCCGCCAAAAGGCCGGTGACAATAGTAGTCTTGCCGGAACCGCTCTTGGTGGCTGCAATTACAACTCTTGGAATAAGGCATTCCATTTATAACGCCCCTTAAATTTCATTACACACGCTCATTATCAATGATATACATAATGGCATTAATTACAGATGCTGCGATTGGGCTGCCTCCCTTGGTACCTTCCACAGTCACATAAGGCACCAAAGTATTCTTGGCAAGAGCCTCCTTGGAATCCGCCGCCCCAACAAAGCCTACTGGAATACCAACAATCAGGGCTGGGCGCAGATTTTCTTCCTCCACCATACGTAGTACCTCAAAAAGAGCCGTAGGAGCATTGCCCACTGCAATAATTGCCCCCTCCAGATCCTTGCCGAAGCTCTGCATAGCTGCCATAGAACGGGTAATTCCCTTTTCCTTGGCCTCTTTGGCAATCTCAGGATCCGCCACACGACAGAACACCTCGCCGCCAAAGGTAGCCAGCTTGCGCTTATTTATACCAGTACGAACCATTTCCACATCAGTGTAAATATTGCATCCCTTCTTTATTGCTTCCTTGCCGGCTGCAATGGCCTCTGGATGCAGTCTGATAATAGGAGCATACTCCACATCACCTGCTGCGTGAATCATACGGGAGTAAACCTTGGTCTCCTCCTCATTTAAATTCAGCCCCTCCAAGTGAGGTGCGATAATTTCCATACTCTTATTTTCTATTTCCATAGGTTTCTTTATAAAATCCATTCCAAAACCTCCATTAAACAGCATAAATATTCTTTTCGGTTATTATACAACTGTTTAAATTATAACATATAAGAGAGATATTACCAAAGCCGACAGCCCAAGTCCGCCAACTATTTTAAAAGATTTCATATTGGGACTTACATCCAGCTGATATTCATATTTGTTGTGTTATAATATACTGTGTTGTATAGGTTACAGCCTTACAATAATAATACTTTCTATATAAGGAGATTTTTATGAAAAAGAACTTATTATTAGTATCATTGTTCGTAGTAGTATGCTTGCTTTGCACTGCATGCTCCCTGACCCGTGAAAAGGCAGATGTGGGTATCAAGAATCTGGCCACTGCCATGCTGCAGCTGGACACAAAGGTTTTAAGCAAGTATGACGATTCCGTCAATGTGGAAGACGATTTCCTGAATGCCTTTGTACCATCCTTCCAGCGTAGCTCCGGCGATCTGCTCACCAAGGATCAGGCTAGAAAAATCGGCAAGGAAATGATTGCAAAGCTGGCTCAGGTTGAGGTAAAGTCCTCCACCATCGTTTCCGAAAAAGATGACGAGGCTGATGTAAAGATTACCTTCGATAAGTATGATAGCAATGTACTGATGGCTGAGCCTAATGCTGAGGAAAGCAAGAAGCTCCAGGGTGCTATTGGTTCCAAGGCAGCTCTCCAGGAGGCTTTGACAGATATTTTTGTAAACCGCTTACAGAATGCGCCAAAGTCCGGCACTGCTGATATCACTGCAAAATGCAAGTACAACAAGGAAAAGAAGGTCTGGATGCCTACAGATATAGAAAAGTTTGCTGAGGACCTTTACTCCAAGGCTTGGGAAATGAACGACTAAACATCTTAAACTAAAAAGGGCTGTCGCACTTGATGATTCCTCATCAAGCGGCAGCCCATTTATATTGGGTTATTTCTTCGATTTTGAAAAGGATTTTAGATATTTCTTCTGCTCTGGAGTCAGCCGACGGCTTTCCACTGCCTTTTGAATGGTTTTGCGGTGGGTCCAGTCCTCCAGTTTATGCTGCTCAATATAGCCAATTGTGGCTTCATACTGTTTGGCCAGTGCAGTAGCAAAATACCAGGCCACCATCATACGCACATAGTATTCCTCGGAATGAATTTTCGACACTTTAGCCAAATAATCTGTTTTGAATGCGTCATCCAAATAGAAGCTCATCAGCATCTCAATACCAAAGCGAATAGTATAGGTTTCCGGACTGTTGAGCCACTTATCAATATAAGGAAGCAGTTCATTCAAGTTCTTTTTAAAAATCTTTGGAGACATAAGGTCACAGGTGGCCCAATTGTCCACATAGGGCAAAAATGCTTCCAGCTCTCGAATCACTGCATCAAAATCCTTCATATTGGAAATGAGAAATCCATGCAGATTATTTTCTTCAATGTATTTATGAGGCAAATCCCCCATAAAAGCCTGGGCTTCCTCAAAAGAAATTTCCTTCGCCAGCTTCCTAAGGTTCGGCACCCGCACCCCAATGATTCGATCCTTATCAATCCCCGGCACCAGCTTGGCATGAAAATCCCGATATTTCAAATCTTGTAAGGAAAACAGCTTCTCTTGAATGTTCATCATATGCTCCATAGTATAACAGTAAAAAATATCATACGGAAGAATCAATGTTTGAGTACCATCAGAAATTACACCATTCTCAAACCCAACAAAGGCAAAAGGTACTGAGAAAAAAGTTTGAGTACCATCAGAAATTACACCATTCTCAAACGCCACCAAGAAGCCATATTCCATGGATAAAGCTTGAGTACCATCGAAAATTACACCATTCTCAAACCGTTCCAAGTCTTCTTGCTGCCACGCCGGTGCTTGAGTACCATCGAAAATTACACCATTCTCAAACAAGTCCCCCACATCAAAACTATCCACCGCCGCTTGAGTACCATCGAAAATTACACCATTCTCAAACCTTTGCCTTGGTCTTGTACCAGCACTCAACGCTTGAGTACCATCGAAAATTACACCATTCTCAAACTATTAATCCTGTAGTTCAGACTTCTTCTACGCTTGAGTACCATCGAAAATTACACCATTCTCAAACAAATGATGATGTTGTTGGGTGCCGATACTGGCTTGAGTACCATCGAAAATTACACCATTCTCAAACTGAATTGACTTCTTAATCTGTTCTATCTGTGCTTGAGTACCATCGAAAATTACACCATTCTCAAACAATTGTACTGTGTCCCAGTCTGGCAGATATGCTTGAGTACCATCGAAAATTACACCATTCTCAAACCATGGATAATAAAAGTCTACTGGCGGAAATGCTTGAGTACCATCGAAAATTACACCATTCTCAAACTTTTAATTTCGAATACTCCAAATTGATTCAGCTTGAGTACCATCGAAAATTACACCATTCTCAAACATGCTTCCCGTTCTTCTGCTATTTATTCTGGCTTGAGTACCATCGAAAATTACACCATTCTCAAACCCATTGGTGTTCTCGCTCTTTGGTGGCTTAGCTTGAGTACCATCGAAAATTACACCATTCTCAAACCGGGGCATGAAACGGAATACTTTGTAAACGGCTTGAGTACCATCGAAAATTACACCATTCTCAAACGGTAAGAGAACCCGCCAAGTGGCCTCCCAAGCTTGAGTACCATCGAAAATTACACCATTCTCAAACAGACTTTATTGACAAGAACACACTGAAGCCGCTTGAGTACCATCGAAAATTACACCATTCTCAAACTTTGCTCATTCCATTGTGTGCCGTGACTGGGCTTGAGTACCATCGAAAATTACACCATTCTCAAACCTGACTGACGAAGGTACTATTTTATTTGGAGCTTGAGTACCATCGAAAATTACACCATTCTCAAACTGTGCACCGTCTTTTAATAAGGGTATCATTGCTTGAGTACCATCGAAAATTACACCATTCTCAAACTAGAGGTGTGTGTACTAGATTTGATGGTGAGCTTGAGTACCATCGAAAATTACACCATTCTCAAACCAAAAGGTGGTGGAAAATCAAACTCAAGCGGCTTGAGTACCATCGAAAATTACACCATTCTCAAACTGTAAACCTTATCGCCTACACTAACGGCACGCTTGAGTACCATCGAAAATTACACCATTCTCAAACTAGCGCAGCCGTGGTTGATTTCTTTGATGCGCTTGAGTACCATCGAAAATTACACCATTCTCAAACGGAGCCACTTCATTGATAGACTTGGCCATAGCTTGAGTACCATCGAAAATTACACCATTCTCAAACTAAATGGAAGTTTATCCGCCCGGGTATAATGCTTGAGTACCATCGAAAATTACACCATTCTCAAACTATTACAGCCGTAATACAACCACCACAAAAGCTTGAGTACCATCGAAAATTACACCATTCTCAAACATCAGCAGGAACCTGATCGCCACCAAATCCGCTTGAGTACCATCGAAAATTACACCATTCTCAAACTATCATCGAAGGTAATACAGCCGTGGTCTAGCTTGAGTACCATCGAAAATTACACCATTCTCAAACATTCGTTCCGCTGGTTCGTGTAGGTTTTCGGCTTGAGTACCATCGAAAATTACACCATTCTCAAACTCGACAGTTGAAGTGCAAATTGCATTTTCAGCTTGAGTACCATCGAAAATTACACCATTCTCAAACCAAAACAGTAGACTATCAACGCGATAAAAGCTTGAGTACCATCGAAAATTACACCATTCTCAAACTCTTTAGTCCAACCATAGACATAATCAGCCGCTTGAGTACCATCGAAAATTACACCATTCTCAAACACTGGACAGGAGTTTTGGAATAAATGGCAGGCTTGAGTACCATCGAAAATTACACCATTCTCAAACTTCTCGCCTATTGCCATTTTGCACAGTCTACGCTTGAGTACCATCGAAAATTACACCATTCTCAAACTCATCTGTTGCGGCTCCTGCCTTAACAGCCGCTTGAGTACCATCGAAAATTACACCATTCTCAAACTTTTCCTCTCCCTGTCCATCTCATCATTGAGCTTGAGTACCATCGAAAATTACACCATTCTCAAACTGAAGCTACCATCAGCAACATCAAAAGCAAGCTTGAGTACCATCGAAAATTACACCATTCTCAAACACAGTGGGGATACAGCACACGCGATGGCATGCTTGAGTACCATCGAAAATTACACCATTCTCAAACCATATCAAAGTAAGTATCCTCGCCGGTGTTGCTTGAGTACCATCGAAAATTACACCATTCTCAAACCTTAATCATGTCTATAATACTATTTACTGCGCTTGAGTACCATCGAAAATTACACCATTCTCAAACCTCAAATTGAGAATGTTATGCCACCACAACATCGTAATTGATGATACCCTTTCTTTGAATTATATATTTAATTCTCCCACCTCACAATACACAAATCCCTGTCCATTACTATTATCTTTTCATTTCCAAACCAATCCTTAAAACTATTTTCAAGCAACACAACATATATTTTCTTATAAGATGCCTCTTTTAAAAATTGTTTCAATTCATCTTCAGTAAATAAATTACTCAATCCATAAAATATAAATACTCTCATCCCCAATATACTGTTACACAAATCAATATACCGTAGTAATCTGTCTAAAATTCCAATCTCCTGATCAATTGATATACCTAGCACAGAAAAAAGCTTTGACATTTGAAAGTCATAATCAAAGGTTAGGGGAACATCCACCGTAGCTAACAGCTCAAATATGTACTTATTTATCTCACTTTTTAGGTTTTGAGTTTTATGGAAAAAATCCCCTCCGACAGCATTTTCACTTAACTGCTGCAATATTTTGTTCATTATTTTTTTCTGACTAAGCTCCAATGAAAACGGATTGAAAATAAAGTCAACACTTTTGGCAAAATTTAACATTTTATTATCATCAAACAACATAAAACCAGCATCAGGTATAGATAATGATATATTAATATCTTCAATGCATTGTCTCATTAAATCTGGCGCTTCAATGACAATCTTATATGGGATATCTTCAGTTATTACTAACGGCCCCTCAAAGTTCCTATATGTCAAATTCATAAAATCACCAATTTATCTGTAGAATTAATAACTTCAGAGGAATTGTCACCTATGACAATTTCAATATTGTTATATTGTTTCTCCGTAACAGTTAACATCTGGACCAACCCAAGATCAGGGCAATTAGCTCTTACAGTAGACATTACTGTATTTGCAACAGTTGCATTCAAAACCAATTTACTATAGACGGACTTCTGCATCATAAGAAAGCCATTTTTCAAGAGCATTTTCCTGAATTTTCTATATTCTCTTCTATCCTCTGATGTTTCTGTTGGTAAGTCAAAAAATACCATAACTCTCATATATCTGAAGCTCATTTCCTTTATTCCTTGAAACAGCATGGACTAATTAGACTAACATCAGCATCATTCAAGGCCCTAAAAACATTCTTTATATATATTTTTACGGCATAATTTAAAGAATAAATTTTAGACTCTACTAATACATCTCCATTCAGCACTTCTACAACAGCCATCTTTTGGCTCTTTTCAAAGTTTTCCAGCATACCAAGGTTACTTAATTCCAAAACTTTAATATCTACAAAAGGGCGAAATACTTCCATCATATCAGAACCCAGATTAAAAGTATTAAAGACATTACTGTGATGTACCCCCAGTTGGGTTATATAGCCATTAGCAGTAATCTCCCTGTTACAGGCACTTAATAAAATTGAATATCCATAATTCAATGCGGCATTTATGGTATTATCATCTGCTCTGCTAAACCCCATACCAAACAAAGCATTAAAATACACCTTTGCAGCATGACCTTCTCTATTGGTTTCATCATTAAAGTGAAGTTCATCAGCATATCCTTTCAACATATTTGCTTCATTGTGCCCTGCCAATTCTAATACTTTAGCCTGATTTAATATTTTATTTCTCACTATTTCACACCAGACATTCCCTTTAATATCATCATTCCAGGCGATTTGGGTACGCACCTTGTTACTGGTATCGTGAGCGCCATAGTAGGGAATAAGTTCTGATGAAGGATTGCGTTTCTCATCGCAAAAAATGACTTTTATTTTTAGTTTTGTTAATTCTGCCAACAAAGCAGCCGTGAGAGAAACTGCAGTACTTTCAATCATCAGCAAGGAAATCTCACTAAGATGAATTTTTTGCACAGTTTCTCCCCTAACCACTAAATATCCCAATTGTAAATCAAGTTTTGCCCTATTTGATATTACTACTATTCTCCAGCTCATATCTTCAACATATCTATAGGTTTCTGCTCAAACAGACCTGTTATGGAATAATTATGTAACAAAACATTATTGTATTTTGACAATACTTTTGAAATTTGGAATTTACCTGATTGAGTCGAACCACCTATTAGTTTAAAGTCAGCACATAAAGGTTTAGTCTCAAATACTTTCAACACTTCTGCTAAAACCACACACTGCTCTTCAAGGGATAACTTTATAAATAAATCTCTTTTCTTCTTCATATCTCCATATTTAACAGCAGGGCGATTAATGTAGACCTTAGTATTCAGTTTTTCTGTAAAGATATCAAATAATGCTATATTTCCATCTCTATTAATTTCCTTATAACTTGCCAAAGAAACATTATTGTTTTCTTTTTTTCTGGTCAAATACTGCAAAACATGTTTTAAATACTGTTCATGTTTCTTATCAAGAACCAATTGGCTTGCGTTTTTTCCCTGTAATTGTTTGCCTGATGTTCCAGTAATAGTCATCATTACATCATTTACTTCAAGGCAAGCACCAATCTTTACCTTTGGAATAATAATGCGTGGATTATTTAAACCATACTCTTCTTTTACAAATTTTAACAGAGCATCTTGGTTATCCTTTATGGAATTTGACACATGACAATATACCGCTTCAAGGGTTCTTTCTTTTTGCCCTTTCTTGTTTTCCGATTCAACATATACAAAATATGCAGTTGACTGGGATTTATAACCGCCATATTTCTTAGGACTTAACCCCTTCTTTATAGGGAACAACTTTGCGTTTTCACCAGCCTTATATATAGTAGCATCAAAAATAGCACCGTGATTTTCTCTGAGTTGGTTAGTAACCTGAATATTATTCTTGTTCATCATTTTCCTAACCATACTAATTGAACCTGCCTCACCTGGGAGCCAAGCCACTGCGCCTCTGCACTTTATTTCATGCTGGTACAATTTCTGCGGATTTAATGTGTAGGTAAATTTCCTATCCTTAAGAATTTCATATGGCCTATCAGTAAACTTGGTATAGAAAACATTGCCAACAACAATGTTAAGATAAGCATCCTTTGCATGGTGCAAATCGTTTATATCACGACACTTAACAAAGTCAAACTCCTGTCTAAAATCAGATACATTACCTGCCTTTGAAAATACAATTTTGCTGTCTGGACACTCAATTGAAAGAAGATTAGCCACGGCCTTGGTAGATTGGCGTGTTTCAACCAACTGCCTATTAATAAAGCCTGCCAACTCATCATCTGTAAGAGGAGTCTTGCGCATTAACCTCTCAAACTTTTTCTGAGACATTAATCCTTTATCCAACAAGAATTTCCAGAATTTACACATTTTACTCTGAATAGCTGGTGATAATGGATAGTCAGCATCCTTATCCCTATTTTTCTTATAATAAACCAAAGCCATATTATCCAAGCTGTCATCTTTTGTCTTGGAACGAGGGTAAATGTGATCACAATCATACATGTTTTGTTTGAACAACTCATCAATTGAAATTTTTTCTCCAGTATACAAATCCCTTCCCAGCTGACAATAGTAAAGGAACAGCTTCTTTCCCTGCAGAGAACTTTCTTCCTGATTATTCAATTTTCCACTAATATCATTGTAATGAGCACTGTCATAAAAGAAATCACTTCCCGCATAGGATTCAATATCAGTCTTGCATTTTTTATAAAACTCAAGTAGTTGATTTTTCCTGCTGACGGTTCTTTTCTTTTCTCCATCTTCTCTGGCCATTTCAATAAATATTCTTTTAGGGTCATGACCTATTATTTTCTTTAATTCCTTCACTACTTGCAAGGTTTGCCAAATTGAGCGCTTGACTGCTGGTGAAACAGCCATTTCATTAACATAGTCGTAGTCAATAGTATCCGGTTTTTCTCCCGTAGCATTAAACGCCTCTATTTTTTCAGCAAAACCATACTGATGCCCCTTGGCCAACAGCTGCATCAGATTTAGTGATTCTCGGCGCATGGCTCCTATTATAGTTATATATTCACCAATGCTGTCATCATAAAAAGAAATATCCGCACTATTCAACAGGGTCTTAGATAATCGTCCCCAATCTTTGTAGTTCAATTTCTTTATCTCTTTCACCTTATCAGATGATATCTCTGGATAATTTTCCTTTATTTTATTCACCAACATTGATTTCTCATCTGCAAACAGAGTAATCCACTTAATGATATCTTCTATCTGTTCATGATGAGCATTGACATATTCCTTGCCAAATATACGGTAAAAATCTTTATGAGATTTCATTGTACTCTTGATCTCATCATCAATCCCAGCTATATTGTCATCACTACTGGATGAAATAATATTTTTCTTCTGCAAATAAGCTTTGATTTTCTTCTTGGTGACTTTGCCTTTACCATTAATAATCAGATTATCAATAATATCCTGAATGATTTCATACTCCAGTCTTACTCCGTTAACTGAAAGGTTATTCAGCTCATTTCTGGCTTCAAATTCACCATATAATAAAGAATTTTTGGGTAATACATCCTCTGTATACAGATAGGTACATTTGTTGGTCATTTTACGAATAAAATTCTCTGCACTGCCGGATAAATCCACTACCTTATCAAAATTCCACGGCGTAATTTTTTCATTACTCCTCTGAACCCAACATCTCTGCGCTTTTTTTGATAACTCTGTTCCTGCCAATGGGCCAACATAATATGGCACTCTGAAATTTAAGATGCTGATAACCTTATCACTGACAGAAAGACCGTTTTCATCCTTAACTAACAAGAAGGAAAGTCTTTTCTCCGCATTTTTTAAGATTACTTTTAATTCCGCCTCATTCAGTTGCACCGGTATTACTCCATTGGCCTTGGTACGAAGCTTTGGAAATGCAATTTTGTTATTAATACGGATAAATAATCTATCCAAGTCGCTTATGTCCTTACCATTGCCATCTATTTGACCAACATCAACATAATCTTTTAATGCAGTACTTAAAAATTTACAAAAGTCTTCCTGGCTACAAATCTTTTCATCCAAAACTGCCTTCTTGCTATTATGAGTCAAACACCTACCAATATAGGTACTGTAATTCATCTCACCTTTTTTAGGTACTCCAAATATTTTATTGTATAATTCTCTATCTGCATTACGGGCAAATTCTTTTAACAGTTTTAAGTCCTTTTGGTGCTCGTTGTATGTATCTACCTTTGCGGCAGAAATAGAATTTTTATTTCCCAACAATTCCTCTAAAATGGCAATATCAAATACAGCCTTGAATTTATACAAGACTTCCATTTTCTCATTTAATTGAGCTTTTAATTCATCTTCAACAGCATCAAAATCTGTATCCCCAAAACCAAATGATCCTGCTTCTTTTAATGCTTCATCACCAAATAATTCTGCCAGTTTTATTTTTCCACCAGACAACAATCCTGCAATGGACTTTAAATTCTTTGATTTTCCTGCCTGTATCTCTGTTTCCAATAATTTTTTCTTTACAGTAATACTATTATCCCTGTTTGACATAATTTCTTTAACAGTCAAAGGATTACCAAAATCATGGTTACTCAAGTCCTCAAATTCATTTTGCAGGCACAATAACAATTCATTATATGCCTCTTCAAAACGCTTATCGCTTTGGTTACTGCTGTCTGACAAATCAACATTTAAATTATCAATTAGAAAATGCCCGCGATATTTTATAATATGGGCCAAACTTAAATACAGTAATCTAGGATCAAAGGCATCATCTTCATCATTTATTTGTGCCATCCTCAAATGATAAATAGTAGGGTATTTCAGATGATACTCTTTATCTGAAAGAAAGCCCTCTCCAAATAAACTATTCTTATACTTATTATTCTCTGATTTATCTTCTATATGCAAATTGCTCTCCGCTTGGCGCTGGAAAAATCCCATATCCAATGGAGCTATTTCCCCAGCCATAAGTGTCTGCAATAATTTCACACGCCATGTTCTACGATCCAGGCGCCGTCTATTACATCTTTTTAATCTAGTATCAGCTGCTGTTTGTGCCGTATCAAATAGCCTAACGCCCCACATGCCTTTGCCATTAATCTTTTGAACCCTATAATCTGTATCAGTTACAGCATATCCCAGTGAATTTGTTCCCATATCCAAGCCTAAATAGATTTCGCCGAATTGTTTTTTCATCTTGACACCATTCTCCTTATGATATAAGATAATTACAAGCTCTGAGTACCATCAGAAATTACACCATTAAGTTCAAAAAACATGATTTATTCAAATCGTCCTTCGGGACTCCACGGTGTGTGGACTAAAACTTGCGAAAGCAAGTTTTTTTATTTGCCAAAAATAAAGTCTGTCGTATTCCCCTACGACTTACAGTATTCGATATTTTCTTTCGAATTCCCCCTTTATGTAAATTATTTTTTTATTTACTTTATACTATCATTCATTTCTGCCATAAAAAATGTTATATTGCTACTTTTTTCGACCATTTTTGCTTGATTTTTTATGAAATTTGTTTCATAATCATTCCCTATAAAAATACTAAAATGAAATATTTAATGGTAATATAAAAGCCTCTCCAACACGCTCGGAGAGGCTTTCTTCTGTTTATAGTAATATTATAATTTCTCAATAGGCCATGCACTGTAGCCTTCATATCCATAGGAAGCGTCTATGCCCTTCATATATACCTGGCGGTCGCTGATTTTGTCTGTTAAGGCTTCCTGCAGAAGGGCCTTTATTTCCTTGCTTCGTACAGGACTTCTTTCCATGGCGAAAAGGTAATCTTCCTTGTCAACTCGGCTCCAGTCAACTACCTTGCCCAGTTCCTTCTTCAATATACAGTCCAGCCATATTCGTGTACTGCGGCCGTTTCCCTCACGAAACGGATGGGCCACATTCATTTCCACATACTTTTCAATAATGCAATCAAAGGAATCCTGAGGCATTTTGTCAATATTGCTCAGGGCTTCACTTAAATACAGCACCGGAGCAAAGCGAAAATTCCCCTTTGCTATATTTACAGTCCGCATGTTCCCGGAAAAATCATACACATCCTGAAAAAGGTATTTATGTATGGCCTGCAGTCCTTCAAAGGTGCCTACTGAAAAGGAGTCCAGCAGCTTGTTATCATAAAGCTCAAGGGCCCGCTTTTTGGAAAGGCGTTCTTCTGTATGAGCCAGTTCTATGGAATCCGTTATACCAAGTTTATTATCCAAAACATTTGCCACAGGGTTCTTCATCTCCATTCTCACTGACTCATTTAATTCATTTCTCAATATGTTTCTTAATAAACTCCAGCACCCCGTCGAAGCTGTGGGCCACATTGGTGTATTCAACCTTTGGACGGTCGATTATTACCAGAGGTAAATTAAGCTCTTTTACTGCTGCGAACTTTGTGTCTGCACCACCAAGAGTGCCACTGTTTTTGGTGACAACCACATCAGCATTATACTTGATGAACAGCTCCTTGTTTAATTCCTTGGAAAAAGGCCCCTGCATGGCAATTATGTGATTCGGCGAAAACCCCAGTTCCCTGGCCTCCCGCACCACTTCAGCCTCTGGCAGTATACGGCATACCACATCGCAATTCTTCAATGCATCCGCTTTCGCAAAGACCGGAAGACTTCTACTGCCAGTGGTTAGGAATACATGCTTTCCCAGTTCCCCTGCCTTCTCTGCTGCTGCCTCAACGCTTTCCACATAATATGCCTTATCATAATCCAGCTGGCTTGATGCCCGCTCATATCTGATATACGGCACATCACACTTTTCACAGGCCCTCATGGCATTGGTGGAAATATTGGCAGCATAGGGATGGCTGGCGTCCACAAAGCACTCCACTTGATTTTTTCGGAAATATTCCACAAATCCAGCTTCATTCATAGCCTTGTTATTAACCTTTATTCCCTTGTAGCGGTTCAAAAGCTCCTCACCGTACTCACTGACAACAGAAGCTGTAACCTCATAGCCGTGCTCCAAAATAAAGCCAGCCAGTTCCCGTCCGTCCTGAGTACCCGCAGCTATGAAAATCATACCTTGTAACCTCTTGGAGTTATCATGTAGCCATCCTTAACATAGGTATGGCTGTTGCCAATGATTACTATAGAGAACATACCTATTTCTTCTTCGGTAAAATGCTCAAGATCAGAAATAACATAATCCTCCTGCTCACGGCTGGCACTGGTAACAATGCCAACAGGGGTCTTTGGATCACGGCACTTCAAGAGAATTTCCTGAATGGTATTGATGTAATCTGGGCGGGCCTTGCTCTTTGGATTATAAAGGGCAATAACAAAATCCCCCTCCCCGGCTAATTTTGCGCGCTTCTGAATAAGCTCCCATGGAGTCATCCAGTCACTGAGAGAAATTACTGCAAAATCATGCATCAAAGGCGCACCTAAAATAGAGGCCGCTGCATTTACTGCAGATACACCAGCCACTGTGCCACCATACTCTGGTCGGTCGCACTCAGGATACTGAAGCACCAGCTCCAGCACAAGTCCGGCCATGCCATATACTCCCGCATCGCCACTGGATACAACCACAGTATTCTTGCCAGAGGCTGCGGACTCCACAGCCATCTTGCAGCGGTCAACCTCCTGCATCATGCCTGTGCCAATAACCTCTTTGCCATCCAGCATAGGCTTAATTAGATCAATATATGTGGTATAGCCAGCAACTACTTCTGCCACCTCTATTGCCTTCTTTGCCTTTGGAGTCATATCATCCATGCTGCCAGGACCAATTCCGATTACTGTTATTTTTCCCATATTAACGCCACCGTCACTTTCTCATATTTTGTTTTCAAGAGAGCCTCAACACCGTGATTAACACAACAATAGGCCGCAGCCTCTGCCACATTTCCCACGCCAATAGTTTTTCTCACAAATTCCGACTCTGCCAAATTATAATAATCTATCTGTTCCTTCAGCTTACTGTTATCCCAGAAGGTAATCTTCTTATTTAGGGTCCTTGCAATCTCCAAAAGTCCCTGTTCATCAGCTTTAAAGGTGGTGCTGGCCATTTCATCAATACGTTCAACGCTCCAGCCTATCCGCTTACAGGCTTCCTCAAGGGCTCCACGAATAAGGTCAGCCCCTACTCCCCGACGACAACCAATACCGGCCACCAGCCACCTTGGTCTAAGGTACAGTACCCACTCATTAACAGGAAATTGCTGGGCAGAAACAACCACCCGATAAACTCCCTGTTCCATTACCAGCCTGGAAATTTCATCTTTAGTACAAACCTTTACCAAAATGCCATTGCTTTTCATCTTTTTGCGATATTCATCAAAGCATGGAATATTCTCATCTAAAATATATTCCAGCTGTGCATCACCCAAAACCGCATTATTTAAATGGAGAATGTTCTTCTTAGGATAAGGAACCAGTCCCATACGGGATGCCAGCAGATCTGGTGCCAGCTTGTTATTCACATCCGTAGCTGTGGTAATAACAGGATTGCTTTCCAGAATTTCCGCCAGCTCCAAAGTAAGCTCATTGCCTCCCCCAATATGTCCGGACAGCAGACTAATGACATTTCTGGCCTGTTCATCCATTACAACAACTGCAGGATCAGTCAGCTTGCTCTCCAAGAGGGGTGCAATGGTACGCACCACAATTCCGGTGGCCATGATAAAAATCAAGGCACCATATCTGGAAAATTCTTCTTTTACAATATTCGCAATGCGGCTGTAATAAATAACCTCTTGCTGGTCCTTAATACCCTCATGGGCGTAAATATCCACAATAGCCTTAACATTATCTCTAATGCGCCGGGCTACCTTCAATCCATTTTCTGATGAAGTAAAGATGGCATATCTCATACGCTGGCTTCCCTAAATCCGTGACTGAACTCTGGGGCATAAAGCCTTGAAAGCTCATAATCACTGCCCAATACATGACTTACAACTATCATAGAGGTACGGTCTACGCCCTTGCCCTCAATTTCCTTGCAAATGGTCTCCAAAGTACCGCGGAAAATACGCTGCTCCGGCCAGCTTGCCCGCTGAACAATGGCAATAGGAGTAGTAGGCTCATAACCGCCCTCAATAAGCTCCTTCACCACATCCCCTAGCATGGAAATACTGAGGAAAATACACATGGTTGCCTTGTGAGCAGCCAAGGAACGAAGCTTTTCTCTATCCGGAACCGGGGTGCGGCCTTCATTTCTGGTTATAATAACGGTCTGGGTAACCCCCGGTAAGGTGTACTCCTGCTTAAGAGCCGCTGCAGTGGCCAAAAAGCTACTGACTCCTGGAACCACCTGATATTCAATGCCTTTTTTGTTAAGGGCATCCATTTGCTCCTGAATAGCACCATAAATGGCAGGGTCTCCAGTATGAAGTCTTACCACCTTTTTGTTAGCTGCAACAGATTTTTCAATAACCTCCAGCACCTCGGGAAGGGACATGGATGCAGAATTATGAATTTCACAGCCATCCTTGGCATAGCCCAACAAAGCCTTTGGTACCAAGGAGCCCGCATAAATTATTACATCAGCTTCCTCCAGAAGTCTTTTTCCCTTTACTGTAATAAGCTCAGGATCGCCAGGACCAGCACCCACTATATTTACCATTGCCATTATTTAGCTCCTCTCTTTTTTTCACATGTAACTATATAAATTGGATTATTGGCCTTGGCCATATCGTAGGGTCCCACCTGCTCCAGCTGGCTTACTTGGACCTGAACAGCCTCATAAGTATAATCCTCACTCTTTCTCATATATTCCAAGCACTGGGCTATGGTCTGTATGGTGATACAGTTCATTACGATACGCCCACCTGTGTTCAGCTTTTTATCTATTGCGTCAAGAATAATTGGCAAATTGCTGCCACTCCCCCCGATAATAACTGCATCCAGCATTGGAAGATCTTCAAATCCAGCAGGAGCGTAGGCCTCAATAACTTTTAAGTTATATACCCCAAATTTTTGGGAATTTTGTTTTATCAGCTCAATGCCGTCGGGATTTCGCTCAATGGCATATACCATACCATCCTTGGCCTGAAATGCCGCCTCTATGGAAATAGAACCGGTACCGGCTCCCACATCACAAACCACACTATCTGGCTTTATCCGTGCCTTGGCAATGGTCAGGATTCTAACCTCCTGCTTTGTCATAGGCACCTTGCCGCGAATAAAGTCTTCATCTGGAATTCCCAATGGAATCATTTTGCTTTCACCACCAATACGCAATTTAAATATACTGTCTCCAGCTTTGTCGCTTCACCGATAGTGGTAATAATAATCTTTTCGTCAGGATATGACAGACGATTGCATATTGCCACCATGGCCCCAGCTGGCCAGCCCATTTTCTTCAGCATAGCAGGGATAGTTCTGGAATTATTATTTTTATCAGTCAAAAAGCCAATTATCTTGCCGGGGCAATACACCATTTTTTCTTTGGAAGCACTGCGTCCATGCATGCTAATAAGCTCCGCCTCCTGCCATGGCATGCCCAGTTTGGCAAAGGCCACCTGCATGGAGCTGAGCCCCGGAATAACCTTTATTGGCTTATCCTCAAAATTGCGTCGCACTGCATCCAGAATAGAGTAATACCCCGGATCTCCCGAAACCATCACCACCACATCCTGGGTATGAAGCTCTCTGCCTATAAAGTCCATAACAGCATTCATATCTGCACGAATGATAAACTGCTTCTGACCCTTATCCTTGCCATACTGCTCCATGGCACGACTGCCACCCACCAGCACCTTGGCCTCCTCAATGGTCTTTAATGCCGCCGGGATCATGTATTCAGAACTTCCTGGTCCAATGCCCACAATAATTATTTTATGTTCCATCCAAACTCCTCGCCAATCTTTCTTGCTGTATCGTCCATACCTAAAAGTCGTCCCTTCAGAGTTACCATTACAGTTCCCACCTGCATTTTTTCAAATACATACCGCTGAGCCCTTAAACTTGCCCGGGCCGCAATGGTGTCATAGACAGACTCCAGATTATACCTCTCAATAACTGGCAGTGCCTCCTCAGTAGTAACAGCAGAAAGTATCTCCTGTACCCCCTCTGCTGGCATTCCTGCCGCTGCACTATAGGCAGCCATGGTTTCCATACGACCGTCTCCCATACGGTTGTGTGTATGAAAAACTCCCGCTGCCACTTTTGCCATTTTTCCGATATGGCCGAATAAAAGGACTCGCTCCAACCCCATATCTGCCGCTGCCTCCAGCATGTGTCCGATAAAATTGGAGGTCTGCACCATGGCCTCTGAAGGAAGTCCCCAAGAGGTTGCTATACGGTCACCAATTTTCCCTGGCACAAAAATCTGGGTTTTATAGCCAGAAGCCAAAGCCACACTGATCTGAGGCACCAAGGAATCCTTAAAGGCCTCCTCGGACATAGGGCGAATAACCCCGGTAGTGCCAATAATAGAGATGCCACCCACTACTCCCAGCACAGAATTGAGGGTTTTCTTGGCAAGCTCCTCCCCGGCCGGCACATCCACCCGCACAGAGCAACCGGGAATAAAGCCAAAGACTTCCTCCAGTGATTGCCTTATAAGAGCTCTGGGGCCTGGATTTATTGAAGGCTCCCCGGGAGGTATTGCCAGCCCAGGCTTGGTAATGGTGCCAACACCTTCCCCTGCAACGAGTTTTATGCCATCCAAGGACTTATCCATGGTCAAGGTGGTCAATATGGAGGCCCCGTTGGTAATATCCGGATCGTCCCCGGAATCCTTCACAATTTCCACCCTTATACCATCTCCCACAGGTTCAATGGCCTTAACTGGTATATGCAGTTTTGTTCCGTCAAGGGCATTTATTTCCACAAAATCAGCAGAGCTACCCTGCATAAACAGCGCCGCTGCCTTAACCCCGGCTGCCACACAGGCCCCAGTAGTATAGCCGCCCCTAAGTTCTTTAGGCATTTACTTCTCCTAATTTTACGATAACTCTAAGTTATATACTATTATAACGCAATTGTTCAAATTTTTCCTTTACTAAAGAAAAAATATTCCTATGGCACAAAGAAAAAGGACTGCTTTCACAGTCCTTGAATGTTTTATCTCTCAAACAAAGCCTTGGCGAAGTCTTCGGCTACGAATGGACGGAGGTCGTCCACACCCTCGCCGACACCAATCCACTTAACTGGCATGGAGAGCTCGGCCTTGATGCCGATTACCACGCCGCCCTTGGCGGTGCCGTCCAGCTTGGTGAGGACCACGCCGGAAATAGGTGCTGCCTCAGTAAAGATCTTGGCCTGGCTAATGGCATTCTGGCCAGTAGTAGCATCCAGTACCAGCAGGGTTTCATGAGGTGCATCTGGGATTTCACGCTGAATAACACGGTTGATTTTCTTCAGCTCCTCCATGAGATTGGACTTGGTCTGAAGACGTCCGGCGGTATCAATAAGAAGGATATCAACATTACGGGCCACAGCCGCCTTTACAGCATCAAAGGCCACAGCTGCAGGATCGGAATTTTCCTCATGGCGGATAACCTTGGCATTGGTGCGCTCGCCCCAGATTTCCAGCTGATCAATGGCAGCGGCACGGAAGGTATCCGCAGCTGCCAGCATAACAGTCTTGCCCTGCTCCCTATAATAATTACTCAGTTTGCCAATGGTGGTGGTCTTGCCCACGCCATTTACACCGATTACCAAAATAACGGTAGGACCTTCCTTGGCGATTTTGGTGGTATCGGAATCCTTGGTAAGAAGTTCGGAAATCTTCTTTGCCAAAAACGGCTTCAAGTCCTCAGGAGTATTGATTTCCTTCTTCTTGATGCCCTTACGTACAGCCTCCATGAGATTATCAGTGGTGTTTACCCCCACATCTGCCATGATAAGAATTTCCTCCAGCTCATCCAGCAGATCATCATCGATATCAGCATAGCCGATAACCAGCTTTTCAATTTTCTCGGTAATAGTTTCACGGGTCTTGGTAAGTCCCTTTTTTAATTTATCAAAAAATCCCATTATAAACCTCCAAAGAATTTAATTTTCTATCATGGATTCAGCTTCCTTCAGTTTTACGGAAAGAATCTTGGATACGCCCGCATCCTCCACTGTAACACCATACATGGAATCCGCTGACTCCATGGTACCCTTACGGTGAGTAACCACAATAAACTGTGTATTATTGGCATATTCCTCCAGAAAACTGCCGAAACGCCCAATATTGGCTTCATCCAACGGTGCATCCACCTCGTCAAGAAGTGAGAACGGAGCAGGTCTGTAACGCAGGAAGGAGAACAGCAAAGCCACAACTGTAAGGGCACGCTCTCCACCTGACAGCACCGCCAAATTCTGCTGCTTCTTGTCAGGAATCTGTACTACTATATCCACGCCGGATTCCAGCACATTATCCTTGTCTATGAGAATAATCTTGGCTTCACCACCACCAAATAGTCTGACGAAAATATCCTTAAAGAACAGATTAATACTGTTAAAGGCTTCCTTAAACTGTTTGGTCATGGTGGCATCCATTTCGCCGATAATCTTCAACAAATCCGCCTTGGCGTTGTTAAGATCCTCAGCATTGCCGGACAAAAATCCGTGACGCTCCAAAAGCTCTTTGTATTCCGTTGGAGCATTTGGATTTACGACGCCAATGGCTCCAATCTCCCGCTCCAGTCGCTTCAGTTCCCGTTTAAGGGCTGTTGGTTCCATCTCAGGCACCATCTCAGCTGCACGCTCCGGAACTATACCATATTCAGACAGCATCTCATTTTCCAGTTGCTCCAAATCGTATTCCGTATGGGATGCATTCAGCTCCAGCTGATGTAGCTCATCCTGAATACCATTAAGCCGCTGCTGAGCGGACTTGGTTTCCTTTTCATTTTTCTGGCTTTCCACCAGCTTTTCCATGCGCCGCTCGTGAACTTTCTTGTATTCACCTTTTGCCTTTACATAGTCATCCTGTAAATGCTGGGTTCTGGTAATGAGCCCGCCAATCTTATTTTGACTTTCCTCCAGTTCATTGTCCAGCCTACGGATTTCCTGCTCATTTTGGCTGATGGATTCTGCATTTCTTGAAAGCTCACGCTGACGAATCAGAGTCTTTTCCTTCATGCGGAGAATGCTCTGCTCCAGTACAGTTTTTTCATGCTCCAGCTGATTGGTAAACACAGACAGGTCCTCTGCCTCCTGATCCATATCAGCATAATCATCATTGATCTCCTGAAGCTCATCATTTAAGGCTTTGTTACTTGCCTCCAGATCTTCAGTTTCTTTTCTCAGCTCTGCCACCTTCCCCTGAATGGAAAGGAAATTGGCCTGGGCATTTTCCAGAGTGTGCTCCAGCACCTCATAATCTGCATTGGCCTTTGTCAGCTTTTCTTCAATAGCAGTTACATTAAGCTGATGCTCCTGCTCCCGCATTTCCAACGTATGAAGATCATTTCTGAGATCTGTCAGCTGAGAATCAGCAGTCTCTATTCTATCTTTTAAAGCAGTACGCTTTTCCTGCAGCTCCTCAAAGGACTTTCTGTCACTTGTCAGCTTATCCCTAAGCTGCTTTATTTCATCCTGACGATTAAGGAAGCTGCTTTCCCTATGCTGATGGCTACCACCAGTCATGGCACCACCTGGGCTTAAGAGCTCACCCTCAAGGGTTACAATACGAAGGCGCTGGCCCATTTGGCGATTTAAGCTTATGGCATTATCCATGGTATCAACCACCAGGGTTCTTCCCAAAAGGAAATCCATAACCTTTTTGTAGGCATCATCAGTAGTGACAATTTCATGGGCCCAACCAATAACACCCTTCGCCCCATTGGGCAAATTCTCCCGATTATTTCTTGGAGTAATAGAAGACAGTGGCAGGAAGGTAACACGCCCCAAACGGTCACGCTTCAAAAACTCAATGGCCGCCTTGGCAGTATCAGTATCCTTGGTAACGATATTTTGCAGGGTTCCTCCCAAGGCTGTTTCAATGGCAGTCACATATTTACCGGGAACTTCCATTAATTCAGCCACAGTACCACACACCTGCTGACGCCAAGGTGTCTGGCTTTTAAGTACAGCCTTTACAGCCTTGCCAAAGCCTTCATAGGAATTCTGCAAATTCTCCATTATCTGAAGTCGGCTGGCCATCTTCTGAATGCTGCCATCCAGCTGGTTCTTTTCTCTGGTTAAGGTCACAAGGGTTTGGTTATCCTCTTTAAGCTGATTTTCCTTAAGTTGGATTTCCCGGGCCTTTGAATTCTTTTTCTTGGAGGTTTCCTCAGCTGCCAGGGTCAATTCCCCCTGGTCTCTTTCCATGAGGGCAATTTCCTTTTGCAGCTCCTCTAATTGCTGCAGCTGATCCCCACGATTTTGGCTGTCATTTTCCAGATCGCGCTCAAAAATCAACAGCTGGCTGTTTTTGGCATTATAGCTCTGCATGCCCTCCTGAACCTGCTTTTCAAGATGAGACCGTTCTTCCCGTTTTTTCTGTAGGGCTTCACGGAGGCCCTTGGCCTGTTCACGGCATTTCTGTATTTTAGTTGTTGTTTCCTCAAGGGTGCTCTGGGACTCTTCCCCACTCTTTGTGGAATCATTTATATCCTGCTGGGCTTCTTCTACGGCAGCCTTTAGTTCACGAAGCTGCTGGCTCAGAAGCTGACGGGACGCCTTGCCCTGACGGCGGCGCTCCTCCAGAACCTTAATGTCACTTTCAGCTGCCTCAAGCTGGCTATGGAGTTCATTGCGCTTCTGGGAAATAACCTCCTGCTCCTTTTCCAGCTCCAATACCGCCTTATCAAACTGCTCCTTGCGGTTTTCTGAAAGCTGTAGGGCTGTTCTGGCAGCTATTTCCTGATCCTTCTTGGCAGTAATGGCTGCAGTATGCTTGGCCTTTTTCTTGTTAAGATCAAGATAATTAATGTAAATGCCAGCCAGATTGAATTTCTTTAATTCCTCCTGAAGGGCATTGTACTTTTCAGTCTTTTCCGCACTGAGCTTCAAAGGCTCCAGCTGATTTTCTATCTCGCCAATAATATCCTGAACACGAAGGAGATTAGCCTCTGTGTCCTCCAGCTTTTTCATGGATTCCCGCTTGCGGTTTCTGTATTTGGTAATTCCCGCCGCTTCCTCGAAAAAGAGCCTTCTTTCCTCTGGACGGGCATTCAGAACATCGTCAATTTTATTCTGACTGATGATACCCATACTGTCATGGCCAATACCGGTATCCGCAAAGAGATTGGTTATATCCTTCAGACGGCAACGGGCCCTGTTGATGTAGAATTCACTGTCACCGTTTCTGAAAAGTCTTCTGGTAATAGTGACTTCCTGAAAATCAACTGGCAGGGTGCCATCATTATCAAAAACAAGAGAAACCTCAGCCACTCCCATGGCACGGCGGGCAGCGCTGCCGTTAAAAATAACATCCTCCGCCTTGGTACCGCGGATATTACGGATATTCTGCTCACCCAGCACCCATTTGATGGCATCAGAAATATTGCTCTTGCCACTGCCGTTTGGCCCCACAATAGCTGTTATTCCCTTGTCAAAATCTACTTCTATTTTATCGGCGAAGGTCTTAAAACCATAAGCCTCCAGTCGTTTTAACTGCAACTAAAACACCAGCCTGTTTGAAAATTAATAACACTTTATTTTAGCATAAATTCCGTTATTTTCATATTCTTATACGCCATTTCATCACAAACAAAAGGGCTGAAAAGATGAAATCATCTTTTCAGCCCTTCGGACATTATCAATTAACTTATTTAGCCAGCATAGCCATCATGGTACCAGCAGCAACTGCTGTACCGATAACACCGGCTACATTAGGGCCCATTGCATGCATCAGGAGGAAGTTGGAAGGATTTGCCTTCTGACCAACCATCTGAGATACACGGGCTGCCATAGGAACTGCAGATACACCTGCGGAACCGATGAGCGGATTAATCTTGCCACCGGAAAGACGGCACATAACCTTACCAAGCAATACACCAGCAGCAGTACCACCAGCAAATGCCAGGAGACCAAGGAGGATAATCTCAATAGTCTGTACAGTCAGGAAGTGCTCTGCACTCATGGTCATACCAGTACCAGTAGCCAGGAAGATAGTAACGATGTTGCACAGTGCATTCTGGGAAGTATCGGACAGACGGTCAGTTACGCCAGACTCACGGAACAGGTTACCAAGCATCAGCATACTGATAAGAGCAGCTACAGGTGGGAGCAACAGGGAAATGATAATAGCTGAGGATACTGGGAACACCAGTCTCTCAAACTTAGTTACATTGCGAAGCTGTTCCATCTTGACAGCTCTCTCTTCCTTGGAGGTCATCAGCTTCATAATAGGAGGCTGAATGAGAGGTACCAGAGACATGTAGGAATACGCTGCTACAGCGATTGCACCAAGAAGATTTGGAGCCATCTTGGATGCCATGTAAATAGCAGTAGGGCCATCAGCACCACCGATGATACCGATAGCGGAAGCCTCCTGGGCAGTGAAGCCAAGAGCCATTGCACCAGCCAGGGAAATAAATACACCAAACTGTGCAGCTGCACCCAAGAACAGGGTGTTAGGGTTTGCAATCAACGGTCCAAAATCCGTCATGGCACCTACACCAAGGAAAATCAGTGGAGGGAAAATCTCATACTGAATACCATAGTGGATAACCTGCATAACACCTGGTTCTTCGAGGAAACCGGTGCATGGGAAGTTAGCCATGATACAACCAAAGGCAATTGGAGTCAGCAAAAGTGGCTCGAATTCTTTACCGATAGCCATGTACAACAGTAACAGGCCTACCAGTATCATAATGAAATTACCCAAGGTAAAGGAAGCAAAACCGCTGTCCAGCCAAACTGACTGGATAGATGTAATAAATGCGCTTAATATATCCATACTCTAATGACTTCTCCTTATCATCTCATCTTTAAGCTGGTAAGACCTTCAGTGCGAGCTGCACCGCCCCAACCTGGACGATCAGCTACTCTGATAGCCTTAACACGAGAAAAGCCCACGCCCATAGTTGCCAAAGCTGCTGCAATAGCTGCTACGGTTTCGTCGGCAATACCCTTCTCCACAACAGGAGCAGGTGCTGCCTTTGGAGCTGGGGCTGCCTTCGGAGCTGCCTTTGGAGCTGCTGCTGCTTTTGCAGTCGGATCAATCTTGTGGATCAATCTGATGTAAAGGCTTAACACAAACAGCACCGCGAATACGATTGTCATGTTAATAAGCATGATGACAATAGGATTCTGAGTTTCCATAAATACACCGCCTTATAAAAAAATTTAAAACTGTCACTGCTTCAATTTGAATAAATATTCAGGGTGAAGCAGTGCCCCCCTTTAACACTATTAATACACTTACATATTATAACAGACTTTCACGCCACTTTAAAGAACCAAGTAGGCATAATTTCATAAATGATTAGAATCATAAGACATTTTTTATTCTTTTTATGTAAATTGACCTATAAAGTTGATTTTCTCCAAGACCCTTGGTGGAGAAGCGTACCTCTATACCGGCAGCACTTACAATATTCTTCCAGGAATCAGGCTCATCCCCCGCCATATCCACGGTGGCATGATCGCCGCCAGTGAGAAGCATTGGGCGCATAAATACCTTCTTTACGCCCTTTTCCTTGAGGCGCTTCATTACATCATCAAGATTTGGATAGTCCTCAGCTTCAAGAACACCAATATGAACAGGCAAATGTTTTTTATCAGCATACTGCTGAACCCACTCGTAAACCGGGTTATGGCGCTTTGGGGAGCCATGTCCCATGAGCAGCAGTTCTTCTCCAGGCTCCAAAGAGTCCAGATAAAAGAGTATATCCTCTATACCCTCATAATCCTCCGGACACTTTCCCGCCAAAGCCGGCTCAGCCAAATGAACCTCACGGAAATCATTCTTTACCTCTTCCACCACATTGACAACCTTGTTGTCAAACTCCTGTCCTGGAGTCAAATGGGTTGGTGCCACCACCACCTTCTCATAGCCAGCCTCTTTAAGGTCACCCAAAACCTCTTCCAAAGTTTCATAATTTGTGCCCTCTGCTGCCAGCTTCTTAATGAGAAAGCGGGAAGTCCATGCCTCAAAAACATCATAGTCCGGGAAAGCCTTGCGGATATCATCAATAAGTGAATCTATGCATTTTTTCTTAACATCCTTATCCCCTACACCAAAGGTAGTTACAATAATTGCCTGTTTCATAATCCTACACCTTATCTTGCACCCTGCTCTTTTAAAACAACATCAGCGATTTCGTGACAAATTACATCCAGCTGGGACTGATCAGGCCCCTCAGCCATTACGCGGATAAGTGGCTCTGTACCGGAAGGACGGACCAAAATGCGGCCATCGGAACCCAACTTTTCCTCACCAGCCTTAATAGCAGCCTTAATATTCGCATTTTCTTCCCAGCCCTCCTTAGTCTTAACAGCAACATTAACCAGGAGCTGTGGATAGCTTACCATCATCTCATTAAGCTCGGAAGCCTTTTTGCCACTGCGCTTAACAGCAGACAACACCTGAATTGCAGTAACAGGGCCATCACCGGTGGTATTGTAATCGGTGAAAATAATGTGACCGGACTGCTCACCGCCCAGCTTGTAACCATTAGCCAGCATATTCTCCAATACATAACGGTCACCAACCTTGGTAATCTCGGCTCTGCCGCCCAATTCCTTAATTGCCTTATGGAAACCGATATTGGCCATAACAGTGGTTACAACAGTATTATGGGTAAGGGTACCATCGGCAATCATTTCCTTGGCACACATTACCAAAATATGGTCACCATCAATAATATTGCCCTTTTCATCTACGCAAAGGCAACGGTCAGCATCACCATCATGAGCGATACCAAAATCTGCTCCCAAACCAACTACTGCCTTCTGAATGCGATCCATATGGGTGGAACCGCAATTATCATTAATATTTCTGCCATTTGGAGCATTGTTGAGAACAATAACATCAGCGCCCAGGCTGTTAAGAACCATTGGCATTACTTCATAAGCCGCACCATTGGAGCACTCCAGTACAATCTTCATGCCATCAAAACGCTCTTTGCAGGTGGAAAGGATGAAATCCTTATACTCATTGATATAGTTATGGCGATAATCAATATAGCCCATCTTGGCACCGGTGGAACGAGGGAAATCATCCCCAGCCTCAATCTTTCTTACGATTTCCTCCAGCTCGTCCTCAACGGAATCAGGCAATTTATAGCCATTGCCGCCGAAGAACTTAATACCATTATCGTGGAATGGGTTATGGGATGCGGAAATTACGATACCGCAGTTAGCATTCTTTTTCTTTGTAAGATAAGCAATTGCAGGAGTTGGAATAACGCCAACAATAATTGCACGACCGCCGGCAGAGCAAATACCCGCACACAAAGCAGCCTCAAACATCTGACCGGAAATTCGGGTATCACGGCCAATGAGAATCTTTGGCATTGTCTCAGAATTTTCGCCAAAATACAGAGTTGCTGCTCTGCCCAGACGATATGCCAGCTCCGGAGTCAGCTCAACATTTGCCTCTCCACGCACACCATCAGTACCAAATAATCTAGCCATAACAAAATAACCTCCAAGTTAGTAATTTCAAATTCACATTTCTTTAGTATGACTCTTTTTATCCAAAAATGCAAGTGCCGCATTCATGCCATCAAGGGCTGCACTCATTATACCTCCCGCATAACCTGCCCCCTCGCCTATTGGATAAAAGCCCGACAAACTCTCAGACTCGTAGGTGCCCTTATCCCTAATGATTCTGCATGGTGCCGAGGAGCGGGATTCAATACCCGTCATCACTGCGCCAGCATCATCAAATCCGGCTATTCTTCTGCCAAAATATGGCAGGGCATCTGTCAGCATGCCACTGACAAAATCCGGCAGACACTGATGCAGATCCACAGCCCTTACTCCTGGCTGATAAGACGGTTTTGTAAGAAAATCAGTGGAGCCGGATTTTCCTGAAAGAAAATCTCCCACAGTCTGAACTGGAGCGTAATAATCACCGCCACCAGCCTTAAAGGCTGCCCGTTCCCACTTGCGCTGGAACTCAATTCCACCCAGCACATGATCTGCAAAATCCTTGGTATTCACTGTTACAAGCAAAGCGGAATTGGCCACTCCGGAATCACGCTTGTAATTACTCATGCCATTGGTAACCACGCCTTCCAGCTCCGAAGTAGCAGCCACCACCTGACCACCTGGACACATGCAGAAGGAATAAGCACCACGGCCCTTTTCCTTATCGTTATAAGTAACAGCATAATCCGCCACTGGAAGGAGCTCATGGTCAGTATCCTCACCGTACTGATTTCTGTCAATCATCTCCTGAGGATGTTCTATGCGAACCCCCACTGCAAATGGTTTTGCCTCCATGCTAAGACCGAAATCGCAAAGCATCTTATACGTATCCCGGGCTGAATGGCCTATACCAAAGAAAGCCGCTGATACATTCATCCGCTCACTGTCATTTATAATAACAGCCTTAATGGAGCCGTCGCTGTTCTTTTCTATGCCCGTAACCTGGCTTTCAAAACGCACCTGGCCACCAAGTCGGATAACCTCCAGGCGGATATTCTTAACTACTGTACGCAACATATCCGTGCCGATATGTGGCTTATGAAGATATTTGATATCCTCCGGAGCACCAGCCTTAACGAAATCATCCAGCACAGCACTAATGAGAGGATCATTAACTCTGGTGGTTAGCTTCCCATCAGAAAAGGTGCCGGCACCGCCCTCTCCAAACTGTACATTGGACTGAGGTGATAGTACTCCTCCTGCCCAAAATTTCTGGATATCAGCATGGCGGCTGTCCACATCTCTGCCCCGCTCCAATACCACAGGCTTATAACCCGCCCTGGCCAATGTAAGGGCCGCAAACATACCCGCAGGGCCAAAGCCAACGATTACCGGCGGCTGATCATCAGCAGCTGGTGCCGGGAATTTTCTTGGAATCACCTTTTTAGGGGCCCAGTCAATATTCTTATCCTTCTTAAAGCGGTTAAGTATTTTCTTTTCATTGCCCTCAATTGTTACATCCAATATATAAACAAACTTAATTTTGGCACCCTTGTAACGCCTGGCATCTATGGCTTTACGCACAATTACCACCTCACTGACAGAGTGAGGTGGTAATTCCATTCGTTTTTCAACCAAGACATTAAGGGGCGTCCTATCATCAAAGGAAACATTAAAGTTCTGAATCCTAATCACTTAGCTTACCTCTCTTATTGCTCAATCACTATTTCACTTTTTTGATCTGTATCTTCACAGTAACCTTCTGGCTAGGAGATATTATACCATCTGGCAGAACAAGATTCACTTCTTTTGTAACATCGGCATTGGCTCCGTCCACCACAACAGTGTCCGTAAAGATTTCACTGAGCTTCTCCAACACTTCTATTTTACCTGTGATCTCCACCTTGTCAGGCTGGACAGAGGTTACTGCAACTTCATAGCTTTGTTCAGGCACACCACTATATACTGGCTTGATTGAAACCACTTTCTTGTCAACACCACTGAGTATCTTGGCTGTTACCTCAATATTCTGGGATGACAAGGTAACACCATCCACTATATTTCCGTCAGCATCCACAGGAGTCAGTTTAACCTTCGCCCCGAAATCAGCTGTATTGTTAGCCAGATTCAAGTAGCCAACAACCCGGTTGACCCTATCCACATTGCTTCTTGGTCCTGAAATCTTAATATGCTCCTTTTCCGGAACAACCCTCTCCAAAGCACTGTGGGCACCAGTATTACCAGTAACCTGAATATTCACTGATAATTGCTTTTCAATAAGGGCCTCTACAGTTACAGTAATGGTATCATCTGAAATATCCACCACTTCAAAGCCCTGAGGAACTACGGTACGCACCTTCACCTTGTCAGTGCCCTCACCAATATCGGTTAAGTCCAAATAAGCCTTGAAATCATCAGCTTTGATGGCTGTAAAGGAGGCTCTTAGAGCCTTTACCTTCAATGTCACCTCACGGGTACTGAGCTTAACGGTATAGCCATCCGGTTCATTAATAGTATAGACTGGCACCGTAAAGGTGGAATTTACAGAGGGATTCTCGTCATTCATAACGAAAAACCAAAGAACAACCGCCCCCAACAAGGCCAGTATTTTGGCTGGAAGATTGTGTCTGAATAAACTGTGGATTCTATTCATCATCTTTCTTCCTCCAATTTGCAATAATATCCTTAAACTTCATACTTGGCTTCTCTTTTACAAAGAGAGGGCGTATACGCTGACGCAGGCTGTCATGTGACATATATCGCTCAATACGGCCGTTTTCAGCAACAGAAACCACACCGGTTTCCTCACTGACAATAATAATTACGGCATCACACTGCTCAGAAAGGCCAATGGCCGCTCTGTGACGGGTCCCCAGTTCACTGCTGAGGGAACGGTTTTCCGTAAGAGGCAGATAGCACCCTGCCGCCACCAGACGCTTGCCACGAACTACAGCAGCACCATCATGCAATGGTGTATTTGGAATAAAAACATTCATCAAAAACTCTGTAGTTATGAGGCCCTCAATCTTTATACCAGTATCAATAATTTCATTAATACCCACATTTTTCTCTATTACCAGCAAAGCACCGATTTTCTTGTCTGCCATATTAAATACGGCTTTATCAATTTCATTGGTAATGGAATTGGCTTCCTCCACATCCAAATACTGGTCAAGGCCAAGAAAGCGACCCTGTCCAAGACGCTCAAGGGCGCGACGCAATTCCGGCTGGAACACTATTGGCAAGGCCACAAATAAAAGCTGCACCGATTTTTGCAGCAGCCAGGAAATAACATGAAGCTCCAAAAAGCCGGCCACCAGGGTAACAATCATCAGCACAATAAGGCCCTTCACCAAGGTGATGGCCCGGGTATCCTGCAGCATTTCGTAAACCTTGTAAAGAATTACGGCCACAATCAATATATCGACTACATCCCAGAAGCCCACGGTTTTTATCAGGCCATGTATCTGGGAAGGAATTGGCAAATCCAAGCTTGGAAGTGGCAAATCAAACGGCATATAAAAGACTCCTTGTAACTATAATACACTACCATACACATTTTTTATTCTATCATCATTAATTAAAATCCTGCTTAAAATTTCAATAAAAATAGATAGAAAATTGTATCATTATTCCTAAATTTTTATAACATTAATATTATAATATAATTATAGTAGCAATACTTTATGAAAACAAGGTGGTTACCCACAAAAAGAAAAGGCGTCCCTCTATTTTTTAGAGGAACGCCATAACTTTTTATTAATATTGTCCAGCTACATCAATGAAGCCGAAGGTATCTTCCACCTCACCGGTATGGAGGCCATCAATGTAATCATACATTTTCTGGGCGAATGGACCAATCTTGCCATCGTTAAATACCATCTTGGTATCAGCGCTGTCATAGCCCAGCTCACCTACAGGAGAAATTACTGCTGCAGTACCGGAGCCAAATACCTCCTCCAGCTTGCCGTTCTTGTAGGATTCCAGAAGCTCATCAGTGGAAATCTTACGCTCCTCCACCTCATAGCCCCAAGCCTTTGCCACCTGTAAAACTGTACGTCTGGTAATACCATCCAAAATTGTGCCATCCAGTTCAGGAGTAACAATCTTGTTGTCAATCTTGAAGAGGATGTTCATGGAGCCAACCTCACCGATGTATTTACGCTCAACGCCATCCAGCCACAAAGTCTGGTCATATCCCTTTTCGTGGGCTACCAGACCTGCATGAAGAGATGCTGCGTAGTTGGCCGGGGTCTTGGCGGCACCCAAACCACCTCGTACAGCTCTTACATAGGTATCCTCCACCATAATCTTTACTGGTGCAAAGCCATGAGCATAGTATGCGGCTACAGGAGACAAAATGATCATCAGCTTGTAGCACTTGCTGACGCTAACCCCCAGATATGGGTCATTGGCAAAAATAAACGGACGGATATAAAGGCTCTGACCAGGGCCATCAGGAATCCATGCCTTTTCAATATCAATGAGCTGCATGAGAGCATCATAAACCAACTTCTCATCAACCTGTGGAATATCTAAAATCTTGGCAGATTTATTCAGTCTTGCAATATGATCCTTTGCACGGAACACAACAGCCTTGTTGCCCTTGTAGCGATAAGCCTTGCAGCCCTCAAAGATTGCCTGACCATAATGAAGGGTAGTGTTTGCAGGGCTAACCTTAATATCCTCATAAGGAACAATACGAGGGTCAAACCATCCCTTACCTTCCTCGTAATCCATTACAAACATGTAATCAGTAAAGTGAGTACCAAAACCAATTTTGGTAACATCAGGTTTAGCCTTTAAGGTATCCGCCTTAACAAAACGAACATCTGCCATAAATATACATCTCCTAACTTTTTGTACATAAAATATGTACTTGTGTAAACATATAATATTGAATTATAGTCTTTTAATTGTAATAAATCAAGAGTTTTTGTTATTTTTTGATGGCATTTTGTAAACCTTGTCCACCAATTTTACAATTATATTTCCAAAAGCACCCTGCCAATATTCCCAATAATGTCCGTTGCAATCAGCCCATTGCCATGTTCTTCATACGCCCAGTCACCAGCCCTGCCATGGATATATACGCCTGCCAGGGGAGCACACTTCTCTTGGGTCTGGCAATAAAGTCCCGCTATGGTGCCTGCCAACACATCGCCACTCCCCGCTGTGGCCATGCCCGAATTGCCAACAGTAGTAACACACATCCCCCCATCAGGATAAGCAACCATGGTTTCCTCACTTTTGGCCACCAAAATTACATTATTTTCTGCTGCAGTCTTTTCTATTATATTGTAACGGTCATACTGTAATTCATTGACAGAAATATTCAGCAAAGCGGCCAGCTCTCCCAAATGGGGAGTCAATACAGGTACATGTCTGCATTTTTCCAACAGATGGCACTGACCACGAAAAGCATACAGTCCATCTGCATCAACTATTAAAGGTGTCTCCGTCCGGCGCACAAATTCCCGCACCAGTTCCATGGTGCTTTCATGTCGTCCCAAGCCGGGACCTATGAGAACCACATCATACTGACTAGCCTTTTCCAGCAGAAAATCCAAGGCAGCCATGCCAATACATCCCTTTTGGGCTTCATCCACCGGAATAGTCATAACCTCTGTGAGCTTAATCTCAAAAATAGTATTCAGACTTTCAGCGCATGCAAGACTTACAATACCGGCTCCTGCCCGCATAGCCGCCTGGGAAGCCATAACCGCAGCCCCTGTAAGTCCTGTGGAGCCTGCAATAACCAACACCCGTCCGCAGGAGCCCTTATGGCAGTCCTTAGGTCGGGGCAACATTATTTCTTTTACCAGTTCCCTATTTATAGGAATCAAATCCACACTCATAGAAATTTCCCCTTATCCTTCCAGCACACATTGAGCTACCGCACTATTTTTTGAATGGCTGATGCTTATCCATATATTCTTTACCCTTTTTTTCTCTGCCAATTCTTTAAACCAGCCGGAAAGATTCACTTTTGGGCATCCCAGTTCGTCATTATATATATCGATTTCCACCAGCTCACCACCCCGCAGGCCGGTTCCAAAGGCCTTCAAAATTGCCTCTTTGGCAGCAAAGCGTCCAGCAAAGGACTGAACACTGCTCTTGCCTCTGGCTTTACAGTATTCGATTTCTCCCGGTGAATACACTCTTTTTATAAAGGCCTCACTGGAAATTGCCTTCTTCACTCTGTCCAGCTCAATAATATCCACACCAATACCTATAATCATGTTTTTCTCCATATCTGTTTTTTATGATTTCATAGCAAAAAAGGGCTCCCAAAGAGCCCTTTTGTCATTAACGAATTGATTGCATTGCTGATTTGTCAAGATGAACTGCCCGTTCGATAAGTACCTCAACGCGACGGTTCTGGGTACGCCCCTCTTCTGTTACATTGTCAGCAATAGGTCTGTACTGGCTACACCCCAATGCACTGAACCGAGCCGGATTCATGCGGGAATCCTGGGCCAGTATATACTTCATAAAATTCAGGGCACGGGCCGAACTAAGCTCCCAGTTGGAAGGGAACTGCGCATTACTTATTGGAACATCATCTGTATGTCCAGAAATCAGAATACGCTGAGGAATAGGTGCAATCAGTGCTGCAATAGCAGGACCGATGCGCTGTACTCCAGGAACCAGATCAGCAGATCCTGATGGGAACAGAGCCTTCTCCTTGATTCTGATCATAAGCCCATCCTCTGTAAGGGTGGTGCTTAAATCATCATTCAATTCATTCTGCTCTATATATTGGTCCAGACTTCGTTTAACAGCCTCAAGCTGATTATTCTCCGCCAAATATGCCTCAGCACCGCCATCCTCATCGGATAAATAATCTCGGGAACTGGTAGAGGCAGGTCCTGCACCAACAAAGAAGGACGGACCGCCCAAATTAAACGCCGAACTGAAGGCCTGAGCCATCTGAGTCAGCTTGGTTTCATCAGTCTGGGAAATTGCGAATAAGCAAATAAACAAGGCCAGGAGCAGTGTCATCAGGTCAGAATAAGGCAGAAGCCACGCCTCTGATGCTTCTTCTTCATGAGGCTTTGGTCTTTTTTTCTTCGCCATGAACTATTCCTCCTTCTTCAAGCCTTCACGTGCTGTCTGAGGAATAAATACCATCAGTTTAGCTTCTATTGCTGTAGGAGAGTCACCTGCCTGCAAGGACAAAATGCCCTCGATGATCATACGCTTTTGATTTATTTCCTGCTCAGACAAAATCTTTAACTTGTTACAGAATGGGAGCCACAATACATAACCGGTGAATATACCAAGTATTGTAGCAACGAATGCCGCCGCGATGGAATGACCCAGCTTATCGATATCATTCAAGTTACCAAGTGCTGCAATCAGACCTACTACGGCGCCAAGTACGCCCAGTGTCGGTGCATAAGTACCAGCCTGGGAGAACATGGATCGATTTTCTGTATGACGGGCCTGCATGATTGCCAGCTCCGCATCAAGTACATCACTAACGAATTCCGGCTCCATACCATCGATAACCATACCAAGACCAGTACGGAAGAATGGATCCTCGATTTCCTGAACCTTACTTTCCAGAGCCAGAATACCTTCACGACGGGCCAGCTGAGAAAGCTCAATAAACAACTGCAAGAGCTCACCAGAGGACTGCAGATTGTTCTTTTTAAAGGTCATTCCTATAAGCTTAGGAAATCTCACTACCTGATCCATACGGAAACCGATGAATATACAGGACGCTGTACCACCTATAATAATAAGGAAGGCCGCAGGATTATTCAACGCTGAAATTGGAGCTCCCTTGATTACCATACCAACAAATACTGATATGAGACCCATTACCAAGCCAACGATTGTAGCTAATTCCAAAATAATTCCCCCCGTTCAACCCATTACATGTTGTTTAAGATGAATAACATATTATAGATTGCTTTTTACACTATGTATATTCAATAAAAGTATTAAAAATCCTACTTCCACTGATAAATATATAACCATTATACAACAAAATTCTCAAAATTCCAAAACACTAAATACCTAAAAATTCTAAAAATATTCGAGAAGGATAAATTTTCCTTATACTAGCATAAGAACTATTTAACATTTGCATAACATATGATATAATAATCCACGGATAATTTTGATTTATCGGACAGAAATATCCCTATATATTATATCGGAGTGATTACCAATGGAATTAAGACAGCTAGAATATTTTCAGATGGCAAGCCGGTTAAAAAATATCACAAGAGCGGCAGAAAGGTTAAATGTTTCCCAGCCTAACATTACAGTGGCTATAAAGAAATTGGAAGCCGAGCTGGGCATTCAGCTGTTTGACCGCAGCCAAAAGCAGCTCTCCCTCACCCCTGAGGGCACGATTTTCCTTAATCGCATTGAACTGGCCCTGAGAAATATTCAGGATGCTGTTCTTGAAGTCAACGACTACAAGCAGCTGCAAAAGGGCACTATAAAAATTGGTATTCCATCCATGATCGGTGCCTACCTGTTTCCAAAGATTTTCTCCAGCTTCCAGCACCTCTATCCTCACCTTGATATCTATCTTTATGAGGAAGGCTCTATGACTATCCGCGAGCAGCTGGAAAGGGATGAACTGGATTTTGGTATTGTAATTCTTTCTGATGCCTCCTCCAGTCTGCAGCTTCTCCCTATGGCCCGCAACCAGATTGTGGCCTGTGTCCCTGAGGAGCATCCGCTGGCCCGTAAGAATTCCATTAACATTAACGACATAAGCGAGGCGGATCTCATTATGTTAAAGGAAGGCTCCTTCCTTCGTTATATGGTTTTAAATAAGCTGAAAATGGCTAATATTTCCCCAAATATTGTACTGGAATCCAATCAGATTGAGACTATTAAGGGCTTAGTCAGCACAAATGTCGGCATTTCCTTCCTGCTTGATTTCATTGTAAAGGGAACTCCCGGCATCAAGATTCTGCCTTTCGAGGATCCGATTTATGTTGATTTGGGCCTGGCCTGGAAAAAGGAGCGCTACATTTCCAAGGCAGCACAATCATTTATTGATTTCTGCAAAAACACTCTGAACGAGCACCACTAATTTGGCTCATTTATCAAAACAAACCATAAAATAAGAGACTTTGATTATGCTTAATGCATCATCAAAGTCTCTTTTCTTTACTATTATTTTTATTTCATCTGTCCCAAATAATGGGTTACAAACTGGCGGGCACTTCTGCCGCTTCTGCCTGAATGCTCCAGATTCCACTGATGTCCCAAAATCCGAAGCTCTTCCCTCTCAAGATGAATCCCCTCCTGACTAAGGAAGTGGTCAATAATATCGAGATATTCATCCTGGGTTGGCTCCAAATATGTGATAATAAGGCCGAAACGATCAGACAAGGATATGGTCTCATTAATACTGTCATTCCTAAAGAGCTCATCCTGACCATCCACCCGGTCTCTCCAGGTTTCACGAATTAAATGACGCCTGTTGGAGGTGGCGTAAATCAGCACATTTTCCGGACAGGACTCAACGCCGCCTTCAATGGCAGACTTTAAATACTTATAATCACTGTCCGACTCTTCAAAGGAAAGGTCATCAAAAAAGATAATGAACCGCTTGCTGGCGTACTGTCTCAAGGTGGCCATAATCTTTGGCAGCTCATTAAGCTGGGTTTTCTGCATCTGGAGCAGCCTCAGCCCCTGACTGTAATATGCCTTGGCCAGTGCCTTAACCCCTGAGGATTTGCCTGTACCTCTTGCCCCTACCAACAGTACATTATTGGCAGGCTTCTTATTTATAAATGCCAATGTGTTGTTAATAAGCTGCTCCTTTTGGCGCTTGTAGGCAATTATATCAGCAAAATCCATGGCCTCAAAATGCCTTATCCCCTTCAGCTTCTGATGCTTGGAATCCCAGGAAAAGGCCTGATGGGAAGCAATCTCTCCATAGCCGTATTTTTGATAGAAAACCAAAAAAGCATCTGCCACTGTCTCAGGAGTATTGCATCCCTCCAGCTGCTTTTCCAGAAAAGCAGTTGCCTCAAGTTTATATGGTATAGAAGGGATATAGTCATCCAAAATACTTATATTTACAATGCTCGAGGCCCTGTTAAAAAGCAGTGGCATCAGCTTTTTAATATCATGTACAAAGGCCTTTTTCAGGCTATCGCCTATAGCCCCCTTGGAGGCTTCAGCCATTTTTGCTGCCAGACACCCCTCCTGACTGAGAAGATGAAGAAAAAGGGCTCTTATAAGATTGCCGCTCCACCCTTCATTTTCTGCCTTTTCCACCAAGTGTCCTGCAAAGGCATGACTCAGTGCCAAATTGTCTGGTTCGCTGCATGATGCCATAAGCTCCTGCACCAGCTTATCCTTCAGGATACTGCGGCATACCAGCATATTTTCAAGGTCAACAGAAACCATATCATGACCTCCGTTTCATAGTTATTATCTTCGTTTCATGTAGGAAATAATATCCTGGGATACCTGCAACGGTGATAAATCCGTGGTATCCAAGGTATAATCCGCCTGATCATACATAGGCTGACGCTCTGCCAGCAGGTCAATTATTCCCTGGCGTCTGTCTTCCATGGCATCGAGAATGGGCCTTGTGCCCCTGACAGAGGTTCGCTCCATGATGGAATCCACACTGGCCGCCAAGCATACAATTTTGCCGGTGCGTTTTAATATTTCCACATTTTCAGGGTCCTTCACAGTGCCCCCACCAGTGGATATAACCACGCTTTTCTTGGAGGCCACCTCACGGCACATTTCCTTTTCCTTTTCACGGAAATAGGCTTCGCCAAATTTTTCAAACATTTCAGGAATAGTCATATGGTATTTTTTTTCAATGGCCTTATCCATGTCGATAAACTTAAATCCCAGCATATTGGCCAACATACGGCCCGTACTGGACTTACCAACACCCATAAAACCAATTAAAACTACATTTTTTATCATAAGCCACCCTGAACCCTGTTTTTATAGTTATTCAGTGCACTCAGCAAGTCCACCATGGCATCACCGCCGAATTTATCCAAAACGGCCTCCGTAATGACAATTGCCGCCATAGCCTCACCCACTACAGATGCAGCGGATACAGCACAGCAGTCACTACGCTCCTTGCAGGCACTAACCTCAGTTTTGGAACCAATATCTACAGAATTGAGAGGCTGCATAAGAGTTGGAATAGGCTTCATACAAGCCTTGATACAAATTTCTTCACCGTTGGTCATGCCACCCTCAAGGCCACCTGCCCGATTGGTCTTTCTGTATACCTTGTTGTCCTTGTCCAAGAACATTTCATCGTGAATCTGGCTACCCGGCAGTTCACCACACTGGAAGCCGGCACCAATTTCCACACCTTTAATGGCCTGAATTGCCATCATTGCCCATGCCAGCTTGCCATCAAGACGCTTGTCCCACTGAATATGACTGCCAAGTCCAAGAGGAGCACCACGGACGATAACCTCGAAAACGCCTCCCAAGGTGTCACCGGCCTTCATGGCCGCCTGTATTTTTGCCTTCATTTTTTCTTCAGCCTCAGAATCATAGCAATTAAGCTCAGACTCCCCGCTACCAATTTTGCTTCTATCAATATTGGCTTCATTAACTGAAATGCCACCAATTTTTGTTACATGGGATACCACTTCAATACCACAGGCCTTCAGAAACTCTTTGCACAGTCCACCTACAGCCACTCTGGCTGCAGTTTCACGGGCGCTGGCACGCTCCAAAATATCCCTGGCATCATCACGGTTATACTTCAATACACCAGTCAAATCCGCATGTCCCGGACGCACTGCAGTAACCTTATCCCCAAACTCAGGTCCAAACACTGACATACGGTCAGTCCAGTTCTGCCAATCACGGTTCACTACCCGCAAAGTCACAGGATCACCCATGGTTTCCCCAAAACGAACTCCGGAAACCACATCCGCCTTGTCTGTTTCTATCTTCATGCGTCCGCCACGGCCATAGCCCTGCTGACGGCGGGCCAAATCCTTATTTATTGCCTCAATATCTATCTTCAGGCCGGCTGGAATCCCCTCCACAATAGCTGTAAGGCACTGGCCATGGGATTCACCGGAGGTCAAAAATCTAAAATTGCTCATAAAACACCTCGTAACCGTAATTTCTTGGAAACATGTACCTTTTAATTCTATGATAAGTGTTTACATAAAGCAAGAAAATATCCCTATTTTTCACCTATAAAGTAAAATATGGAAACGTTAATATGACACTCCAGTCCTTGTGGTGAGTATTTTATGATAATTGAATTGGTTTTATTATAGGGCGCAATCTGAGGCAGATTTCTTAGAAACTCCATAATTGAAGCATATTCTCCCCGAACGCCCACATCAAGGCACTGCTCTTTGTACTTGTCACATTTTATTATTTTTCCCGGCTTTAAGGATATTAATTCCAGCCCATTGTTTTCTGCATGGCTTTGCAACTGTCCAATAAAGGCAACGGGAGATTCATCAACGGGAAGCAGCCGCCCCACCAGCTCATATTCTCTGTTAACCGCTGTTACATAGGTTTCAAAATCCTCATATTTCTTTTGAAAGCTGGTAATTGACGCCACCTGATTTTGTAATGCCTGAAGCTGTTCTCTGGCTTTCTCCCTGTTGTGAGCCGCATTGGGTAGCAAAACACAAAAATTTAAAATCATAACCAAAAGACCAAACGCAAAAACAAAACCACCGATATATATTTTCACTGGCAACAGCTTATAGCTGGCCCTTGCAAATAAATTCCACATTGCCCTGTTCACCCTGCTGAGTTTTATCTATAGACAATTCATGTCCCAGCCGGCCTGTATATTTAATCAGGTCCCCCACATTGTCAGCCCTTCCCTTTAAAGTAATCTGTTTATCTTTATCCACTCTGGCTTCAGTGAGAATAACCCCATCCCCTGGCACATGACATAGGTCAACCATAATGGCGTATCCAGATACCCCCATGCCCTTATTCCTTAATGAATTCAATATTTTAGCTTTGCCCTTTATTTCCCCTGCCATGCTCTCCGTTTCCTTTTTCATGTCATTCACATTTTCCAATAATGCCAGTTGCTGCTTATAGCCATGTATTTTTTCATTCTGCTCCTGGCATTCAAAAAATGTCCCACCAGCAATAATCAGGGACGCACAAATATTTACCAGGAAAAATAAACTGCCGATTTTGAACCAATCCCAATTAAACAGCCTATTGGGAAGCCGCTCAAAGCAATACCCCTCTCCCTCTATATAAGCTGATACTGTATAGATAAGGTCATCATTAATAGGATTCCCAGTTGTTCCACAGTGTTCCAATGCCATTACCCCACCGATAAGCAAATCCTCCCTATATGCTTCAACCACCTTATTGTAATCATCCCCAGAAATCTTTTTAAGGGTAACCACATCATCCTGATATTTATATGCCCATTTACAATCCTCGTCAGAGTATTCCATTTCCAGTCTTATGGCCTGCTCCACTTCCTTTGAGGTTACTGCCGGCATTTCCCTTTTTGTGGTAATTACCCTATCGTCGTCTATGCAGAATATTATTTCGCTATTCTTTCTCTGCTGAATCATCAACCGTCCCAAAAGTCTGTCGTGAAATCCCTCTCCATTATCTGGCAATGTGTCAGTCCACATCAAAGCAATGCGTCCATCCCTATGGCTTCCCAGCCCAGCCATATAAACATAATTCTCATGAGGGCATACCGCCACTATATCCCTGTAATCCTTCTGAAAAATGTTCTTTAATTTCAATTAAAACATTCCCTTCAGAACAAATTTGTCTGTTTCTTCATCGAATATCAGATTGTAGCTCACCTGGGCCTTACTGTTTCCCTTTTCCGCCACAGCCCAAATAATCACCTGACCATTATTTCCCCCCACAAATACCTGGCACCGACCATGTTCATTTTCCAATATATCTCCTGCGGGCTCCATGGAGCTGGATTCTGACAAAACACTTTTGAGAAAATCTTCATCTTGGCCAAGTCTGTCATATTCTCTCTTAGCTGCAGTCTCCGCCATCTGTCGCAGCTGCTTCTGGGCAATACTGTTATCCACCAGCTTATGCTCCAAATAATTCAGCTGCCCCAAAGCTGCCATCAAAAGAGATGCCGAAAATATCAGAAGTATTGCTGTAATTGAAGCACTGCCCCTGTCATGTACCGTCGTCATCAGTCTCTCCTGCCTTTTCCTTAGCCCATATGCAACGGCTGTAAATACTAGTTTCAACTGTATTCGCCCTGCCGGTGACATTATTCTTCAAAGTTATCTTCATTATTACCTTATAAGGCAGCACCTTTTCGAAGGAGATGTCTTTTATGTTCACCAACTTTCTGCTGTCATCATTGGATACCGGCTGACCATTTAACAGAAATACCCCCTTATTGTCCAGAGATACATAAAATTGGAATGTAGCTTTTCCGGAACTTTTATAATCCTGATAGGTAAGAAATAATTTGTGGCTGTCATTAACACTGAGGCTGTCAGCATATCTCACCTTCTGCTGAACCATATCCGTAATAGTCCTAATTTCCTCCAGATATACCCACTGGCTGGTGGTTTTAATATAGTTTTTTGATAATACTCCAAAAGCCGTCACCAAAGCTGTTAGTAATATCATGCAAATTGGCATACATACCAGTATTTCCGGCAAGGTGAAGCCCCTGTCATTTTGGACTTGGAACATTTCTTATCTGTCCCCTTCCATCTCCAAGCTGTCCATATATTCCTTGGCAGCCAGCTCCTCCAAAAAATGATGCTCCATATTAACAGCATCATCATAAACAAGGCAACTGTACCTAATCATTGCCAGCAAGGACAATAACAGTACCGTCAGCAGCATTACATCCATAATTACAAAACCGGCATCTTCCTTACTCAATTCGTATTCGCCCCACTCTGTCCACTATCACCAACCGTTTTTTATCTCCCACACAAAGGCTGAAGGTACAATTTGTAGCCTCCCCATCCTTGTAAAAAAACACATCCTGTCTATTGCATGTAATGCGAATATCCTGGGGCAGATTCCAGGATTCCCCATTTTTACTGCCCACATGATAATAATATCCTTGTCCCCCTGTCTTTACTGAAAAGCAAGGTCCCAGATCCAACTCCCTATACCCTATGGCAGAAAAATCATCCGTATTCTGTGACATTTCTTTAACATACTGCAACCGTTTTGCCAAAAATGCCGTTTCATAATCCAGTCGAAGCTGATCCGTAAACCTTATGGCAGGAACTACAGCTCCCAGGGCCACAGAAAGCACAGCCACCACCAATATCACCTCAATAAGGCTGCTGCCCCTGTCTGTTAGAAAAGGCTTAAATATATCCCCATAATAACTTCCCCATAAATGAGTCCTATGGAGCTTCCCAATACCAAAAATGGACCAAAGGGAATTGCTTTTTTTCGTACCATCCATAGGCTGTCCTTTCCTTCCCTCAGCACCATCACCAAGCAGTAACAAATTACAAATAGCCCTCCCAAAATAAAGGAAATATACAGGGCCGATACAGAAGCCTGAGGTCCCAGCCATATCCCAGCCACTGCTCCCGTCTTTACATCCCCCATCCCCAAGCTTTCTTTGGATAAATAACGGATAAGATAAAGGATGCCGCCGAAAAGGGCTGCTCCCAATAAAGCATCCCCTATGTTTTTCCCTGTAAGTACACCACAACCCACTATTCCCATTGCCCCTGAAGTAACCACCAGCTTATTTAAAAGCCGTTTGTAGTGATAATCCAATACGCCCAGAGGAATCATAGTGAGATTAAACATAGAAAGAAGCCACCAATCCTTCAATGAAGGACACAGAAAAAGCTCTGTCCCTGTTATTACTGCGTAACAGGCCAAAATCTCCCTTCCATGCTTTTTTAATAACTTCAAACAGCTCATAATCCCGAACCATGGCTGGATTTGTCCTGCCGCCCAAAATCCGCCAGTCTGTGTCCATCACACAGGGCCTCATTTTCCTCCCCGTCAATGGTATATTCTCCATCCGAAATCTCTCCCATAGTACCATCCTTAAGCATATATTTCCCCTTAGGAGGATGGAGCTCCGTCACATTCTTTACATAATCCCCCAAATCACCAACTGCATCGGGATATTGTCCCGTTTCCGTGTAATACATCATAATGGCCCCGTCCAAGGTCTGAAGATCTGCCTGTATTCTGGCTGTGTTGGCCATTATAATGGCGTTATTATATTTGGGCACTGCCACCGCAAGGATAATGCCTACTATGGAAATGTAGATTATCAGCTCCAGCATGGAAAATCCCGCTTCATTCCTAAAATTATTCACCATATCCCTCTCCTTATAAATAGGCCGTCATCAGCTCCAGCATTGGCCAAACAATACTTATTACAATAAAACCTATGATAATTCCCAAACCCGCCACTATCACCGGCTCTGCCATGGTTTCAATTACCTGGATTTTATTCTCTGACTCCTCCAGACACAATTCACTGCCATGTCGAAGCATTACAGGCAATTCACCAGAGGCTTCCCCGGCAGACACCATTCCCCGTATAATCTCCGGATATAATTCACCATTCATGCAGGTGGTAAGCCCATTTCCCCGGGCCAGTCTGCGACTCATTTCTTGTACATCTTCACGGAGATATAAATTGCTGCAAAGAACCGCACAACTGCCCATAGCCTTATCAATGACGATTCCGCTTTCCAGGAGCATGGACAGGGTTCCCAACAAAAGACTCATATCCTTCATAAGCCACAGCCTTCCCCAAAATGGCATTCTTAGCATCAATCTGTCCCCATAGCTTCCAATTCCCTGACGGCTGCGGGCTGTTATAATTCCGATGACCAATAGAATTGGCACTACCACCGTTATCACAGCAGCTTTCCATGAAGCATGGGATACCTCCATCAAAAATCTGGTGGGCCAGGGCAAGTCCAGTGATAAATCCCCAAATACATCAAGAATCACGGGCAGTACACCAAGAACAATAAACAACAGGGAGCACAGACTTAAGATAACCAAAAAGGAAGGATATAACATGGCCATCCTGAACCCCTTTTCCAGCTTTTCCCTACGCTGGAAATTATCAGCCAGGGCACTAAAAACCCACTCCAGATTACCTCCATATTCACCGGCCTCCACCATGGCTATTTCCTGGGAGCTGAACTTCTTGCCACAAGCTGTCATTGCACTGGCCAAGGACATCCCCCCTGCCAGTTTCTCTTTTAAGCCGCCACCATTCCTGTTTTCCCCTTCCATGATTCTCACCACTTCACCTATAGGAACACCAGCCTTCATCATAATTGCGCCTTGGCGGTAAAACTGGCTTTTCTTTGGTTCTTTGCAGCGACCCAGATTTCTTCCTAAATCCCCCAAATTGAATTTTGTTTCTTCCTTCAGACCAATAATTATCATTCCCCGGGACCTTAATTCTTCGTAAACCTCCGCCCTGTCTGTTCCTTCAATAGTCCCCTGGCTTCGCTTTCCCATGTAATCCAGCACAGTATAATCAAAATTTTTCATAAAGCCCTATCCCGCTTTAAAAGGTTCTGGTTGCGCAGCTTTTCCAGGGCCATTTCCATAGTCTGCATGCCTTGATGGCTACCAGACTGCATTACGGACTGGAGCAGCTCATATTTCCCCTTTCTTATAATATTGGCAACCGCATTATTGCCATGCAATATTTCCACCCCGCAATGCAAGCCACCATCCTTGCCCTTATAAAGCTTTTGGGCACAAATCCCCCTTAATGATGATGCCAGCATACTTCTGGCAAGATTCTGCTTTTCCGTGGGGATCATACTTATAAACCGCTCCACTGTTTCCACCACGCCCCCGGTATGCATGGTGGCAATGACATAATGGCCCGAAGCTGCTGCACTTAAAGCAGCTTCACAGGTTCTCCCATCACGCAGCTCCGCAATCATAATCACATCAGGATTTTCCCTCATGGCACTGATAATTCCATGGGGGTACCCAATAAAGTCTCCCCCCAGCTCCTGCTGACTAAACAAGCATCTGCCCTGTGGATACACAAACTCCACAGGATCCTCCAGCGTTAAAATGTGATAATCCTTATTTTTATTCATCTCCTGCAAAAATGACGCCACTGTGGTGGTTTTTCCGGCTCCAGTGGATCCTGTCACCAATAAAAGTCCATCCCTGTAATTCATAAACTGGCGGATAGCAACGGCCTGTCCCAGCTCATTAAGAGTGGGGATTGTATGGGGCATTATTCTGAATGCGAAGGCTATCTTCCCCCGCTGACGGTAAATATGCACCCGATAACGCCACCCCAAAAGCTCCCAAGTAAAATCCACCTCTTTTCTCTTTATAAATTCCTCCTGCTGGTCACGGCAGGTGATTCTGGAAAATATCTTCCATATATCCTCCTTACTGGCCACCCCCTTCTTCATGATGGAAAGCGTTCCCCACTTCCTGCAGAAAACCGGAACAGCCTCCGAAATAAATACATCTGACGCTCCCCCTTGAGATGCACCCATCAATATTTCCTCAAAATCACTCTCATAAAGTCCCATATTTCTTCCTACTCCCCTGTATATTTCGCCCTATCTCAAATTACTCCCTATCTCAAATTACTCACTACATACCCGTGCGACCTCCTGGATTTCCACCAGCCCCTCCTTTGCCTTTTCAATCCCATCCTCCCACATGGATTTCATGGCGGTGTTTTTTATAATATCCTCCAACTGCCCTATAGTCGGTCGGGAGCTGATACATTGCTGCAGTTCACTATCTATAATCAGCAGCTCCTGAACGGCCACCCTGCCCTTTATCCCCCGTCCCTTGCATTTTTCACAGCCCCGACGATGATACAGCCATAATCCCGGCTCGTAGTAATCTCCCAATGTTTTTGCAATACGGCTTTCCGGCAATACATCATAGGCTTCACAGCAATAAGGACACAGCCGGGGAACCAGCCGCTGGGCCACGATTCCCTTCAGGGCTATGGCCAGTAAGAAAGGCTTAATCCCCATGTCCAATAAGCGATAGATAACCTTGGCAGCACTGGAGGTATGAATTGTGGCAAGCACCAGATGACCTGTTAGTGAGCTCTTTACCAGCATCTTTGATACCTCATCGCTGCGCACCTCACCAATGGCCAGCACATCATAATCCTGCCGCAGCACCGCCTTTAAAACATCTTCAAAATCCAGCTTTATTTTTGTATTAACCTGCACCTGATTAATTCCCTTAAGCTGATATTCCACCGGGTCCTCAATGGTAACAATATTCTTGGCAGGATTATTGAGGTAATGCAATGCACCATAAAGAGTGGTGGTTTTCCCTGAATTTACTGGTCCCGCTATAATCACCGCACCACTGGGCTCCTGACACAGGCCCAAAAATTTTGCTTTGTTTTCCCTTGAAAAATTCAGACTTTCAATGTCCATAAATCCCCCAGCCCTATTCAGCAGCCTGAGTACCGCCTTTTCTCCATTTATAAGGGGGACAACAGACACCCTGACATCAACCTCGTTGTCCAAAAAGATATAGGAAAAGCGCCCGTCCTGGGGCAGGCGGTTCTCCGCAATATTTAACTGGCACATTATCTTAATGCGGGAAATAACATTACTGTAGAGTTCCATGGGGATTTCATCATAAATTGTTTCCAGATTCCCATCTATTCTGTAACGGAGCCGCCCAGCAATAACTCCCGGCTCCACATGAACATCAGAAGCATTTTGCTCCAGCGCCTCCTCCACAATACGATTAACCAGCTCCACCACCGGCGAGTGGTCATTTATAGTTTTGACAGGAGCAGTAATGGGAGCAGAATAGGTGGTAGTGCTTCGCTTGGCTGCATCAAAAAGCTCTTTAAAGCTTTTCCTGTTTTTAGTTTTCATGCTAATATTCCTTTGTGTAATTAAGTGTTTACTTTTCTTTATTAATTATTTTATCACTATGCAAAAATTATTCAATACTTTTTATTAAAACTCCAAATATATTTTTGCATAATAAAAAGCTGCAGTAAAAACATTACGCCTTACTGCAGCCATACAATATTATTTAATTACAATATCCTCACATAGCAATCACACTACTATCGTGGAGCATATAAAGATATCGTTCTGCCACATTAATACCCAAAATGGATTCTGCTGCCGCTGTATACAGCTGAAGCTGAAGCCCATAACGCTTCTTCACCGCCTTAGGGTCCGTATCACTGTCAGTCTTGTAATCCAGCAATACATATCTGCCATCAGATTCCTTAAACAGCACATCTATGACGCCCTGGCTGAATATAAATTCTCCCTCCACATCGTCGTAATAATCACCGGCATCCAGCATACGGCTAAATGGCAGCTCCCGCCAAAGTTCTGAAGCATTTTTCAGCCGCTGGCCAATATCCGTTTTAAAGAAGGAAGCTACGGCCTTCACATTTACATAGCCAGACTGCTCCTCCGTCATAATCTGGTTGGCCACCATACCTTCCAGCTGCTTTTTCACATCCTTTACATCCAGATTGCCGGACAAATCAAGGTGCTGCATCACGGAATGCATAAGGGTACCATATTCATTGCCCTTCAGCCCCGCCTTGCCCGTGGCCTCCTGAATAAATCTTGGACGATTGAATATATATTCCCTATGCTGGGCCGTCACCTTCCAATCATTCTGGGGCTGCATCTCATCAAAGGAAGCCTCTGAAAAACGACGCTTTAATTCAGATACTGTGAGCTTGGCCGGCACCTCCCTGGTGCCACGGTAATCATAATCAAGGGATAAATTACGGGCCAAATCTTCAATATCTGCTTCCAGTTCTATCATCTGACCATCCTTGACCGCCTGAAGCAACGGGCTGTCCACTTCATTAGGCTGATTTACACCAGCTATACTGTCAGCCCCTATAACAGAAACTGCCCAGTGTGATTCCTTGCCCATGGCATCGGGAATAGCCGCCCGATTTTTGGTAATACCGGAATAATCCACCAAGGGCTTGCCATCCGGATGATGAGCCACTGCCCGGGCCACCCAGTCGGCGTAGGAATTTACAGACAGAAGTATATGGGCTGGCAGAACCTTGTCAGTGGTATCAATATGCTGACACCACTTGGCAGCCTTCTTTTCCAAATTACTGCTTCGTCCCACCATAATCAGCTTTTCCCTGGCTCTAGTCATGGCAACATATAAAACACGAAGCTCCTCTGCTTGAAGCTCCCGCTTCCACTTTGCCTTTACCGCCTGTCGGGAAAAGGTTTCATATTTGGCCATATATTCCAGATCCACATATTTAATGCCCATGCCCAGTTCTTTATGAACCAAAACATCATCAGCCAGATCCATTTTATTAAAGCCCTTGCACATATCGGCAATAAACACCACTGGGAACTCCAGTCCCTTGCTTTTATGGATGGTCATTACCCGTACAACATCCTCTCCTTCTCCCAAAGTTCTGGCCATAGAAAGATCTGTTTCCATATCTGTCATACGCTTAATGAACCGTAGGAAGCGGAACAGTCCCTGATAATCAGTATTCTGGAATTCCTGGGCACGGGTTACCAGCATACGCAAATTGGCCTGGCGAAGGATTCCCCCACGCAGGCTCCCCACATAATCATAGTATCCCGTATCGCGGAAAATCTGCCAAATCAGCTCTGGCACACTAACCTGTCTCGCCAGCTGACGCCAATTACTTAGCTGGTTCAGAAAATCATTTACTTTCTCTTTAATATCAGCATCCAACACTGATTCCGGAGTATTGGCCGCCAACATTGCGGTATACATGTCCCCGTCCTTGGCAGAGGCCTTCAGCTTAGCCAAATCCGAAGCACTTAAGCCCACTATAGGGGAAAACAGCACTGCTGCCAAATGGATATCCTGCTGGGCATTGTCTATAACAGACAACAACGAGTGCATGGTCTGAATCTCCATGGTCTGGAAGAAGCCATCACTGGTATTGGCATACACCGGAATATCATTTTGCTGAAGAATTTCCTGCAAAACCTCCGCCTTATCCTTGGTAGCCCTGAGAAGAATTACAATATCCCGCCAAGTCACAGAGCGATATCCCTTATTTTCCTTATAATCCTTGTCAAAGACCATTTTGCCGCTGGCCTTGATTTCCTTTATGCGAGTGGCGATATACTGGGCCTCCAATTCAAAGCCCACCAAATCCTCCACATCTTCCTGATTTTCAGAAGCAATCTGGGCAGTATCAATATCATTTGCCTCATCACCATCAGAATTGGCTGTCATATCTATCAGGGCCAATTCCACATTATTTTCTACAATATCCCCCATATCAGGGACATCATAGCCATAAGGATCACCCTCATTTAGCATGGCCCGCTGGTCATATTCAATTTCAGTGGGATTTGGTGTCATCACCTGGGCAAATACATAGTTTATGGCAGAAAGAATTTCCCTACGGCTGCGGAAATTCCGTCCAAGGGTTATAAGCTCACCATTTGGATTATCTTCCATTTCATAATCCTTGTATTTCTTTAAGAACAATCCTGGCTCTGAGGAACGGAAGCCATAAATGCTCTGCTTAACATCACCTACTGTGAAGGTATTGGCATTGCCATCACCGGAAATGAGCCGCACAATAAATTCCTGCACCTCATTGGTGTCCTGATACTCGTCCACCATAATCTCCTGATATCGCTGGCGAAGCTCCAATGCAATATCAGAAGGCTTCAGTTCTCCCGGCTCCGCCTCAGGAGAATTCAAAATCTCCAGGGCAAAATGCTCCACATCGCTAAAATCCACAATATTTTTCTGCTTTTTGGCACTCCCATAAGCCTTGGAAAAATCCTTTACCAATTTTACTATGGAAGAAACATCCTCTCCGGCGACCTTTAATTCCTCCAAAAGGACATCCTCATCATCCTGCACCAATTCATGCATTTCCTTAAGCAAATCCTTAAACGCATCTCTAGCAACTTTGTAGGCAGCCTTGACCTCCGGCTCTACCCCCTTGGAAATAGAGGGCATTCTAGGCATATCATTCACCTTTGAAAAAGCCATATAAAGCTCATGCCACCCCTGTCCCAAGGCACCATCCACTGATGTTATCACTGTTTCAAAATAGTTGACATCATCCTCGAATTTTCCCCGAACCTTTGGGTCTTCAAAATTCACCACAATACTTTTCAGTTCATCAAGATATTCTCTCGCAGGAACCATACGGCAGGATATCTCATCCTCCATAACTGGCCACCATTTTGTGTCCTTCAAGGAGGTAATTTCCCCATCTGCTGGCCAATAATCCTGCTCAAGGCGGCTCAGCCACAAATCTGGAAAAGGCTGATTCTGGGATTTCTCATATAGCTTCAGCACAATATCATGGAGGGCAGAATCCCCTCTGACAGTACCATATTTATCTGCAAATCGCTGCAGTGCTTCATCTCCCTCAGCGTACTTTGCCTCAAACATGTCCTCCAGCACATCCTGCTGGAGAATAACCAGTTCATTTTCATTGGCAATGCGAAACTTAGGATCAATATCTATGGCGTTAAAATTATTTTTTACCACAGTCTGACAGAAGGAATCAATAGTTGAAATGGAGGCTCCGGATAAGAGAATCAACTGGCGCTCCAGCCGTCTCACCATATTTCTGTCTGCATTTTTTTGTTCCAATTCCTGGGCAATAGCACTTTGCAGCCTTTTCTTTATACGCTGCTTCATTTCCTCCGCTGCAGCTCTGGTAAAGGTAACCACCAGCAATCTGTCAATATCCCAGGCATGATCATCCTTCTCAGGATCTCTCAACAGGTGGGAAACCACTCTTTCCACCAGCACTGCCGTCTTGCCGGAGCCTGCCGCCGCCGAAATCAGAATGTTTTTATCATCATTATTTATGGCTAATTTTTGTTCCTGTGACCACTCCACGGCTATTCCTCCTTTCCACCAGTTTTGTTTTCATTTTTCCCAATAATTTTATCCTTGACCCTTTCAGTTATTATTTCCATAACCTCATCATCACTGCCGTTAATACGGCGATAATCATATCCCTCCAGCCTTGGGTCAAAGCCGCAAAGAGGATGATATTTACAGTAGGAGCAAGGAGTTATTTTGTCCTTCTTATATGGCTTAATATCAATACTGCCATCCATTATATTCTCGCCGGTATCCTTAAACACAAGCTCAATATATGCCATGAGCAGTTCAAAATCTTCACTGCTTTTCAGCATTTTCATACTCTTGTCGTTAAAGGACCTATTTTCTCCTTTACCCTTATAGGCTATTTTCAAGAACCGGCTCTTATTATCTGTATATAGGGTATTGTCAATTTGCTCCGCAATATCCTTATCCAGAAGCACCCAGCCAGGCATTTTTAACTCCTTGTCCAATGCTTCCCGTAATTTTTCCGGGTCATGGCTGTGGTTGTCCATTGGAAAAATAGGACGCTTAAGGAAATAATACAGCATTCCCGCCGGCAGCATCTGTTTATCCTGGTCTTTTCCCCTATTCATAAGCTGGCTTACCACCAGCAAATAGGTTAGAAGCTGCAGCTTCAGCCCATAATATACATCCACCAAATTAATGGCAGCACTACCCGTCTTGTAATCAACAATCATAAAATGACTGCCTTGTTCATTCACATCAATGCGGTCAATCTGTCCCTTCAGCTCCAGACGATTATTATCGTGAAGCTGATATACCAAATCCAGAGTATCCGCCGGTCCATTGTGGCCTCCAAATGACCTTTCAAAATAATTAGGATGGAACTTGCTCACCTGATCAAATTCCGCCAATCTCTTTAGGGTAAAACGGGCAGTGGTCTCCAACCGGGAAAGCTGGTTCTCCAGCTGCTTGGTGGAATAAAGCATTCCGTTATTAAGCCGTGGAGCCAATCTATGAATAATATTATGGCAAAGGGTATCCCGTTCCTCACCATGTATATCACACCAGCGACGGCCCTCTTTTTTCAGGGTCTCACCATATTCCTTTAAAACAGCATGGAGCAGAGTTCCCAGCTCCGGATTGCTGAAGCGGTTGATTTTGCGCTCCTTTAAGTTAAGTCCATACTGGGCAAAAAACTGGAATGGGCATCTGTTATACAGCTCAAACTTGGTTACAGATCCCCGCAAGATTCCCCTAACTGTATAAAGCTCCTTGGCAATATCCCGTGGCAGCTTGTCCAGACGGGGGTTCATAAACAGTCCCCGACGGACCAAGTCCACCAGCTTTCCTGTATCTTCACCCTGTAAAAGGCAATTATATACCTTCTGCCACAATTCCGGCAGTTCTCCCTCGTCCCTGAGCCTTCTAAGGGCAATAGCCAAGTAGGACAAGGACTGACGTTTGTGGGTCAGCATTTTAAGCTGCTGTTCCTCTGTAAAGCTGTTGATCCAGTCCAATGGAATAGTCCTTATACTCTTTTCCGGCAGCAAAGCCTTGATTTTCCCTACAATTTCCGCTGCCATAAGAGCATCATCAGATGGGGATGACAAAGCATAGGACACCCACATATATTCCCTGGCCTGGGTAAAGGCCTTGTAAATTAAATAATTCTCATTGAAGCTGGCTTCCTCCCCCAGCACCGACAATTCAATAATATTCTTTTGGTTTATATGTACTCTGTCAGCATCGGACAGCACCGAATTTTCTACAGAGCGTTTTGGCATACTGCCAGCATTGGCTCCCAGGATATACACAGCCTTTATATTATCCAGGGCATTTTGGTCAAAGGATGCAATATTAACATAATCCAGCCCCGGCGGAATAATTGCCATTTCAAGAGAGGAAAGACCCTCCTCCAGCAGCTGACTAAGCTCCCCTATCTGCATCTTGGTATCGCCGCTGACCTCCACCAGCTGGTCCAGCAATTCCATAATGTCATTCCAAACCTGCTGATGCTCCCGGGCCACATCCAGATTGCCGCTCTTTTCTGCCATGTCTGATTTCTCCTGCAGAATCTTAGGCACCTCAATATCCACCAAGAACTGATAGATAGCCTGTATCATATCCCGGGTGGTGTCTGCCTGCTTCAAGCCATCCTGAAGTATACCCAATGGTTCTGCCACCTGGCGACGCAGCTGGTCTGCTGTGGCTGCCCTCAATTTTTGCTTGTCGTCAATTTTTTCATCTTCTTCATCAATGGAATAGCGGGAATAAAAATCCCATGGTTCATCCCGTCGCCAAATCTTGCTGCCCTTTAAGTTAAATTCCAGACAATAATTTTCCAAAAGGTCAGTCTGCTGGGCTGTAAGACGGAAAAAGCCTGCTTTTATGCAGCAAAACAAATCGTCATAGCCCCATCCCTCAGTAACTCCAATAGCAGAGCGGATAAGCTCTGCCACCGGATGGTTGGCACACTGACGCTTTTTGTCACTAAAAAACGGAATATCATAGTCCTTGAAAACAAAGTTTATAAGCTCTCCATAGGATTCCTCATCCCTTATGAGTACTCCAATATCACGCCACTTATATCCCTTGTCCCTAACCAGGCCGATAATATCCGCCGCTGCAGCTTCCACCTCCAGCCTGCAGGTAGCCGCCTCCACCAGAGAGATGTCCACGGCCCCCTCTACTGGCTGAAGAATGCGCCTGTCAAAGCCCGCCTCCAGAGCCTTAAGTACGGAATTGGTGTAGCGCTTAATTTCTGAAAAATGCTGATATTTCACGGGAATATCAAATTTCTCTGCTATTTTTTGCAGACGATTACAGCTGATATAGGCGCGGTTAAAGAGCCCGGAAGCCTCTTTATTGGCCCACTGGCCCTGGGCTGTAGTCATATCATCCATGTTGAAGGTCACATGAATATTGGCACCATAATGGAACAACCCTTCCAGCACCTGAAGCTCCAAAGGATTAAAAAACAGAAAGCCATCCAGCCAAATATCCGCCCCTGCCACCATGGTTGACATGGACAGTCTTTCCGCCAAAATGGTCATTATGTCTTTGCCATCATTATATTTGCCTGCCATGGCCTTGTTAAACTCACCGTACAAAAGTGACAAATCCGCCAGTTTATTGCCCAGTCGGCTATCCTCCATGCTGTCCCCAGCTTCCGCAAGCTGTTCAGGAGATATGCCATAGCCCTTAAATTCATTAATTATTCCGCTGAGCACATTTGCAAAGCCCCGCTGACGGGATGCCCGGCCAAATACCTTTAATTCGTTATAATGCTTATCCAAAATACACTTAAGCAGCAGCTGGCGCCCCATATCTGTGATACCCTGCTCCAAGCCGCCACCAGTTTCCTGCAGCACCTGATAGGCAAAGCGCTTAAAGCCATACACCTGGCAACGCATATAGCCCCGGCCCTGCTGCTCCATCATTGCAGACAGCTGGCGCTCCACCTTGTAGGTCATATGCTCCGGCAAAAGTAAAATAATGGCAGGCCCCAATGGTCTTTCCAACAGTTCTTTTTTTATCTGCTCCAGCACATAGGCCGTCTTACCGCTGCCAGCCCTGCCTGTAATAATCTCAAACATGTCACGCCCCCCTTTACCCCCAAGGGATTATCTTAATATATATAATACATATCAAAACAAAGCATGTAAAATGAACGCGTTAAAAAAAAGAGCCAGCAGCACTGGCTCTAATTCTTAAATCTAATTAGAAAAAGTTCCTTCGTATTCAGTTGGTTCTGCCACCCTCATCATGGTACGCCCACACTTGCATTCATCATCAATACGCAACACTGCATGACCGGTACGCAAACGGAAAATCGGCATAGCTTCGTTGGCAAGGGAGGTAAGAACCAGCTCCCCTACACGATGTGGTTCATCAACCACCTTATCGCTGCCAAATTCAACGATTTCAGGATAGAAATAATCCTCCTGAATATGGAAGCCCTTATCATCAGGGCACTGATACATAATGCCGGCACAGCCAAACCCTGGTGAATTATACACCGTGTTGGTCTTAACATTCATACGGCGTTCCAGATAAGCACGCATTGGATTATGCAGGGTTTCCTCCAGGCAAACTATAGTAGGAAGATAAAGATCCTGGGCATTTTCCCCATCCGCCTGCAGCTTCACAATAAACTGAGTAACCATACGGAAATCGCTGATAAGTACATCCACATGGCATCGGGTCATGAGCTCCACAATATTATCCATATTGCTGCCCATAAGCATAACCGAAGCCCCAATACCTTCCAATGCATACTGAACATCCATAAGCCGGCTGTCGGAAGCCTCACCTAAAATTCCCACCACGGTGGTATCGTTAATACCATAGGAAACCAGCACTCTGGTCATCATTTCCATCTGACGGGCCACATCACCACTGGTATACATTTTAATGAAGGTCTCCGCATCTCCCTGTCTAGAAATGCGTAAAACCCCACTCAGCGGCATGGTAAGCAGATCAAAAATAGATACTTCCTTCAGCACACTGCGCTCCGTAAAGGGCAATTTCTGAATATCCCCCAATGATTTTATATCGTCGGGACACACCCCGGCTTTTTCAAAGAGCTTCTGATAGAAGGCACTTTTTTCATGAGCCCACTTCACCCGCTTCTTCAGCGCCTCCAGCTGAAATCTCTCCAGCTGGTCCCGTTCCATGGTCTCTATTCTTGGATTTGCAATCATTATAATCTCTCTTTTCCTGTGCCAATCAATCCAACATCAGGTAAGAGGCTTCTGATAGAAGAATGGCTGGAAGCTCGTATAGCCCAGCTTACGGAAATTCAGAATAGCCTCAGTAGCACCAACAAACAAAATTCCACCTGGCTTCAATGCCTTAAAGAAGTTGGCATAAAGCTGATCCTTTGCTTCCTCAGTGAAATAAATAACTACATTGCGGCAAAGAATAAGATCAAAGCCACTTTCAAAGTTATCCTTTAAGAGATTATGGCGCTTAAACTCGATGCAGTCCTTAATCTCCTGGGAAACCAGGTACTTGTCACCCTCATGAGTAAAATATTTTCTCTTGCGCTCAGGATCAATGGCTTTCAGCTCATTATCGGTATATTCGCCCTTCTTGGCCTTACCCAAAATTTCAATATCCAAATCAGTGGCCAAAATACGATGACGCATATTTGGAGTCAGGGTCTTCATAATCATAGCCAAAGAATATGGCTCTGCACCGATGGAACAGCCAGCACTCCAGATATTCAGCTTGCTGCTGCGCTTCAAAAGATCAGGAATAACATCTGTCTCCAGCTTGGCAAACTTATCAGGAGTACGGAAAAATTCGGATACATTTATAGTCAGATACTCAATAAATGCTGCAAAATCATCCTTGTCCTGTACAACCTTGTCAAAATATCCGGAATAAGTGTCATAACCATTTCTTTTAGCCAGATTCATAATACGGCGCTGCATCTGCGGAGCCTTGTATAAATCCAGGTCTATCTCAGTTTTTGCCTTTAATTTACCTTTAAACTCAGTCCAATCCTGTTCTGGTGTCATATCTATCCCTCCAAACGATTCTTCGTATTCATTATTTATATATTCCACCTAAAAATCGAAAATCCTTTATTTTTAAAAATAAAGTATATTATCCCTCCACATAATGACTAAAGCTGCCAATAACCAGCTGTGGGAATTCTTTTTTCAGCTCTGACAAGAATTTTCTTGTGCCCACAAATGGTGTTTTTTGTTCTGGCATTATATCAAGAAATGCATCAGGATCAATATTCAGATTTCGCACCTGTATCATCTGAACAGGCAGCTCACGGAAAAATTCCTTCCAAGCCGCCAGTTCATCCTCCCGGTCGTTAAAGCCTGGGAAGTACAGCATATTAAGGGAAACATAGATGCCATGATCCAAAGCATAACGAATGGAGTCCTTCACATTATCCAGTTTATAGTTACTGCGATAATAGGCATCATAGCTTTCAGGGATAGCACTGATAATGCTGACACGCATGGTATCCAGTCCTGCATCCACAATCTGCTTTATTCCCTCAGGATATCCCGCATTGGTGTTAATATTTATCTGGCCCTTGTCAGTTTTTTCACGAATCATTTTAATGCCCGCAGAAATATTCACTGCAGCCAAGGAAGGCTCACCCTCACAGCCCTGGCCAAAGCTGATAATTCCCTCAGGAGCATTTTCCAGATGATAAATTCCCAGCTCCGCAATCTGCTCAGGTGTTGGACGGAACTTTATGCGGCTCTGGGGGGAAGGACAGCACTCTGCCGGCTGCAGGGATATACAGCCAAAGCAATTGGCATTACATACTGGAGATGTGGGAATACCGCACTCCCAACGACGATAGAAAATATTTTCCGCTGTGCAGCAATGCCACTCCAATGAACAATTGGCCAAATGATCAATTAGAGGATTGTCCGGCAGGTCCTTCTTTACCTGCTTTACCAGCCGTTTTAAATTCTTGGTATTGTAATGTTCAGGGTCCCATTTATGATTTTCATCAGTATAAATAGCCGCCCCATAAAGCTGGTCCTTATATACGCATACTGCCGTATAGCCGTACAAAGGCAGCTGACTGGCATCCTCCTCCAGTTGAAAGGCCGGCATCATGGTACGGGTATACCCGGCTGGTAAAATTGCCGATACCGCATTTCCTGTCAATGTCAGCACCTCACCATCCTGGTCCATGCCCACCGCCTGACGGTCTGGCAAAAACATCAAATCAGCACTTTCCGGCAGGGGAATGAGATCCTCTGGAGTGAGAAGACGCAGTTCATCTCCCTCACGGCCCATGGCCAAAATACCGGGAGCATCGAAAATTTCTCCATTTTCGTCTGCATAAAGAGCAATTATTGGTTCCTTTTTATTCTTTGCCATCTTCTGTCACCTCCCCATTCTCTGGATTTTCACTTTCCCCATCAACGGGTTTTTCTTTCCAATTCTTCTTGGCCTTCTTCTGCTTTTTCGGATTGTATTTGTTCATTGCATTGTCAATATCTTCTGTTACCATACATTCTATGGCTGGAATAAGATATTTGATGGCCTCCTGAATTTTTGGCACATCCTCCTCCGGGAAATTGGCCAACACATGGTTCACCACAGTCCACCCCGGCAAAGGACGGCCCACGCCGATACGCACCCTGCCAAAATTTTCATCCCCAACATGGGCAATGGTTGACTTAATGCCGTTATGGCCGCCGGCACTGCCCTTTTTACGGATACGAATAGTTCCGGCAGGAATATCCATATCATCGTGACAAACTATTAAATCCTCCGGCTCAAGCTTGTACCAACGCATCAAAGGACCGATACACTCACCGCTGTTATTCATATAGGTCTGGGGCTTCACCAAAATCACCTTCTCAGCACCGATTCTGGCCTCTGCCACCATTCCCTTTTCCTTTTCCTTCCATGGTTCTGCCCCTAGGGCATCTGCAAGGGCATCCACCATCATCCAGCCCACATTATGGCGGGTCTTGGCATATTCCACACCTGGATTTCCTAATCCAGCGATTATCTTCATGAAACTAAATCTCCTTATATGACAATCAATTTAACGCAAATACATGTAGATTATACATTATTACCGCCCTTTTGGCTAATATCCTTGACTTATAGCGTATAATTATTAATGTAATGGTTACAATTACTAGTGCTATATAAACTGTAAAGTAAATGATTATATGGAGCGTTAGACACACAGCGTAAAGAAACTGTTTCTGGCCTATCCTATATTTTAGCGTAAAAAGTCAATTGTTTGAGCAACGCGAGTTTTGACTTTTTGCGCTATATCAATGGGCAGAAACAGTTTTAGCGAAGTGGCATGGCGACAGATAATCATTTAACTTTTACTATTCTGGAGGATAACATGCATCAATATTTATTTTATATAGGTGATTTTCCCGTAAGAGCTTACGGGCTGGTGCTGAGCATCAGCATCATATTGGCCAGCGGCGTGGGATACTTTTTGGCAAAGCAGGACGGACGCTATCAGAATCATGTGGTGGATCTTGGCATTTACTGCGGTTTAAGCGGTCTCTTAGGTGCCCGTCTCTGGGATGTGTTTTTTTTCGACTGGGATTATTACAGTCAACACCTTACAGAAATACTGAATGTTTGGCAGGGGGGCATGGCCATCCAGGGTGGCGTTATTCTGGGCGTTTTAGTGGGTATTCTGTACTGCCGTCACCACAACATTGATATATTGGCCATGATGGACATAAGTGCTCCAGCCATAATTTTTGGTCAGGGCCTGGGCCGCTGTGCCAATCTTTTAAACGGTGATGCCTTTGGCGCCCCTACTGGGGGAAACTTTGGTATTATTTATCCCTCTACGACTTTAGCCCATCACACTTATGGCAATCAACCCCTATGGCCTGCCGAAATCTGGGAGGGACAGCTTGACTTCGTTATTTTCGCCATACTGCTGCTTTTCCGTGCTTTTCCCCATGTAAAGGGGCAGGCCTTTTCCCTTTATGTAATGCTCTACTGCGTAGCAAGATTTTTCCTGGAATATCTCCGGGGAGATTATGCCGATCCTGTATTGGGGCTCTTTACATCTGCACAGATGACCAGCATTACCGGTTTTATCATTGCCCTAATTTGCTTTGTAGCATTACATTTAAAAGGACAGAAAAACGCCGAAACAGACAAAGCAGCTGAATCAAAAGTATAACACTTATTTGCATTTTCTTTACTATAAAAACCATTTATTGTATAATTATGTAGATAAAAATGTTATGAAAGGGGTATCTTACTTGAGTATAATCGCCCGTCACCTTACAGTTGACATGTACAAGTGCAAGAATTCCTGCTTTGATGATGTGCAGGCGTTACAGGCTACATTAAAAACTCTGCTGATGGAAAGCAACCTTGATATTCTGTCTTCCACCGGCCAGATTATGTCAGATGACCATATTGCTATAATTTTGCTTTTTGACGAGGGCCATATTACTGTTCATGCCTTCCCGGATCTCCAGTATGTTTCTGCAGACGCATTTATCTGCGAGGAAAATGCTGCTCCGGAGGAAATTTTCAGCTCCATAAGAAAGCTGTTCAAACCGGAAAAAACCAAAACCACCATTCTTAAGCGTGGTGATTTTGGTACCAACACCGACATGAAGCCAAAGACCAAAACCAAGGTGGCTCCACTTCGTCGTATCCACAACACCGGCAGCAAGGTTATCAATATGCTGAAGAACAAGGACGACAACAAAAAGAATTAATTTTCATAATTCACATATTTACACGAAAACTCCTGATACCCCAGGAGTTTTTTTGTGCCTCTTTTCATGTATACATTAAAACATAAGACAAATCACTAAACAAAATTGCCTTTTAAAGGTATAATAGTGACTATACTTTTATTTACAGGAGGTTTTTATGGAGAAACCAATTCTGGGACATATTCATTTCCTTAATGTACTGCCCATCACCTACAGTCTTACCCAATGTGGCTATGGAGAGGGTATAGACATAAAGAGTGGCGTCCCATCTGTTATGAATAATGACCTGATAAACAACCGCCTGGATGCCAGCGAGGTATCCTCCATTGTTTATGCCAGAAATTTTGATAATCTGCTCATACTGCCTGATTTATGTGTTCGGGCTGACGGACCTGTACGGAGCATTATTTTGGTTTCCAAAAAGCCTATTACGGAAATCAATCAGGACAGGATTGTGCTCACTGCCCAGTCCGCCACATCCCATGTGCTGTTGAAGATTATACTGAACAAGTCCTATGATGCCACCCCTGACTACTGTGTGCGTCACCTTTCCCCGGACAATCCGATTCCAGATGACTGCACAGCTGCCCTCTTTATCGGTGACGATGCCCTTAATGTTTATCACCATAAGGACAAGGACAAGTTCTACTATTACGATATGGGTGTGGAATGGAAGAAGCTCACCGGCCGCTGCATGGTTTACGCAGTTTGGGCTGTTCATAAGGACTTCGCAAAAAACAACCCAGAAGCCTGCAAGCTGCTCCACGAAAGGCTTTACAAGGGGCTGCGCCACGGCTATGCCCACAAGGCAGATGCCATTAATTCCATTTTGGACGACAAGCCATTTACCTTCCAGCAGCTGGACGAGTACTTAGAGGTCATCAAGTGGAATCTTACTGAAGAATATCTGGACAATCTCATGGTATTCTACAAATACGCCTATGAAATGGGCCTTATCCCTCGCATGCCCAAACTGAAGCTTGCTGATGTGGATCTGTAATAATTATATTTCCAAAAATAAAACCACTGTCATTACATTGATAAGTCATCATGCAGTGACAGTGGCTTTTTATTGCCTTTATTCTCTAAATTTTTTATCCCTTGGCTCTGGTGCCGTAGAAAACATACTTGTTGTTAAACAGCTTAAAATACTTGTGATATGGCAGCTTTACTTCCAGGGTACCCATAGCATATGGGCCAATGGCGTAGTTGCCGAAATAAACGATAAAATCGTCCTCAGTCATGCCGTACTGAAGAGAACCATCCTTTATCATCTGCTTAACATCCTTCAATACTTCTTTTTTATCCGGCATACTGGACTTTGGCTCAATCTGGCTTTCTGTCTCCTCCACGATGATTTCTGCCAGACCGTCAGTAGTCTTGAATATGTCATTCAGCTTTAATTCATTGCCGGTGTTGGAATCAAATACATGAGCCTTATAGTAGAATACAGGGTGAGCACCGCCAAGATAAATAAACTCCCCGCCTACACAGCTAAATACGGCTGAATCTGCCCGCAGTCCGCTATAGCTAAGCTCATAGCCGTTGAGAGGCCCGCTGTTTTCCTTGTACCACTCGTGATTCTTGCTCTGCTCATACTGCTCAACAAGATCAGGCTCCCACTGGTACATCATACGGCGCATATAGCTCCAATTTTCTGCCGACAGCTTTTCCAAAGAGGCCTGCAATTTAGGGAAATCATTGGCAAATGCCGGATCAAGATTAACCTCATAGGTAGAGGCCTCCAGCAAAGTTCTGCCATCGTGATTAATCTGGGACCGCTGAATACTGGAGCTGTAAGCCAACGGATGAGTGAATGGGATGCCCCCAGGTGTACTCAAATCCCCAGGCTCCTCACAGGCCATAGCCACACCAGTATAGCTGTAATTGCTGGTGATTGGTGCCACCAACCCCAGAGCCAGCACTGCACTGCCTGCCGCCAGCACCTTTTTCCACATAAAAATCCCTCCATTTCATAAATATAATTCCTTAGGACAATAATATACGAAATAAAGGGATTAATCTACTTAAAATATGATTAAAAAAAGCAGGGGCGAATCTGCTAGAGCAATAGGATTTGGAGCGTTAAGAAACTATTTTTTGCCTTCCTGCATTAGTGATAAAAATTATTTGTTTGAGCGAAGCGAGTTATAATTTTTATCGCTATTTACTATCTGGTAAAAAATGGTTTTAGTGACAAACTCCGTGCTATAGCAGATTGCCCCTGTACTTTATTATTTATTAAATGATTTTTGTGGTCCAGCCCTCAATATTCCATACCGAATCCACCCAATCCTCATAGAAATCCGGCTCATGGGAAACCAGTAGAATAGTTCCCTTGTACTCCTTAAGGGCCCGCTTCAGCTCTGCCTTGGCATCCACATCAAGATGGTTGGTAGGCTCGTCCAGTACCAGCAGATTTACCGGCTTCTGCATAATCTTGCACAGCCGCACCTTGGCTGCCTCACCACCGGAGAGAACCATCATTTTGGAGGTAATATGCTCATTGGTAAGACCACAGGCCGCCAGAGCCGCTCTTACCTCGAACTCCGTCATACCCGGATATTCCTGCCAAATCTCTTCAATGGCGGTATTATCATTTCCCTTGGTGGATTCCTGCTCGAAATAACCAGGAGTAACGAATTCCCCCAGCTCAATATTGCCGGAAATTGGCTTAATCATGCCCAAAAGAGTCTTTAACAGAGTAGTTTTACCCAGACCGTTTACACCACGAAGGGCCACCTTCTTGCCTCGCTCCAGCTGTAAATCCACTGGATTGGTAAGAGGGGTGTCATAGCCCAAAATCAGACGCTTTGCCTCAATAACAAAACGGCTTGGGGTTCTGTCCATCTGGAACTTGAAGTGTGGCTTTGGCTTTTCAGTACGCTTTTCCAGCACCTCCATCTTGTCCAGCTTCTTCTGGCGGGAATTTGCCATACCACGGGTAGCAACTCTGGCCTTGTTTCTCTGAATAAAATCCTTTTCCCGGGCAATTTCAGCCTGCTGACGCTCATAGGCCGCATCCTCCTGACGACGCTTAATGGCATACATCTCCTGGAACTTCTCATAGCTGCCGGTATAGCGGGTGAGAGTAGCATTTTCCACATGATAGATTACATTTGTAACCGCGTTTAGGAACGGCACATCATGGGAAACCAGAATGAAGGCATTTTCATAGCCCTGCAGATAGGTCTTCAGCCACTCAATATGCTCCACATCCAAATAGTTAGTAGGCTCGTCCAAAATGAGAATATCCGGACTCTGGAGCAGCAGCTTGGTAAGAAGAACCTTGGTGCGCTGACCACCGGAAAGCTCATCCACCATACGGTCAAGGCCAATATCACGAAGGCCCAGTCCCCCGGCCACTTCCTCAATCTTGCTGTCCAAGGTATAGAAGCTATGGGCATCAAGGATTTCCTGAATCTCCCCCGCATCATTTAACAGCTTCTCCATTTCCTCAGGAGAGGCCTCACCCATTTTATCGTAGCAGGACTGCATTTCTGCCTCCAGCTTGTACATTTCATCAAAGGCGGTTTTCAGCACATCACGGATGGTCATGCCAGCCTTCAAAACAGCGTGCTGATCGAGATAGCCGGAGGTCACACGCTTGGCCCATTCCACCTTGCCTTCATCAGGAGTCATCTGCCCGGTAATAATGGACAAAAAGGTGGACTTACCCTCACCGTTGGCACCTACCAAAGCAACATGCTCCCCCTTCAGCAGGCGAAAGCTCACATCCTCAAATATAGTTCTTGCCCCAAAGCCGTGGGACATTCTTTCCACATTAACAATACTCAAATTTATATCTCCTTAAATAGCAATTCTGCAAATATATCTTTTCCAAAAGAAAACTCAGGCTCTATCATACCAAAAAATCATCTTTTTAGCCACTTTAACCATGTATTCACCGGATGATTTTCAAAATACATGAAGATAATTGGAATAATCAGCAGAGTAAATATTGTGGAAGACAACAGACCGCCAATAATAACCCAGGCCATACTTACCCTGGTCTCCGCCCCCTCAGACATAGCAAGAGCCGTTGGCATCATGCCCACCACCATGGTAATGGTGGTCATCATAATTGGCTTAAGGCGAACCTTGCCCGCCTCCACAATGGCCTCATAGGCGCTATAGCCCCGACTTTGCAGAGTCATGGTATAGTCCAGCAAAAGGGTACCGTTCTTGGCCACCACGCCGTCCATAACCAATATACCTATCATGGAGTAAAGATTCAGTGTATTGTTGGTAAAAAGTAAAAAGAGGATAGCACCAATAATACCCAATGGCAGAGAGAACATTCTTATAAATGGTGTAATAAGGGATTCATACAACACTGCCAACAGCATGTAAATCAGCACCATGGCCATAATAAGGGCCATAAAGAGCTGCCGGAAGGAATCATCCATTTTATCGGACTGACCGGTAAATCTATAGGATACGCCCTCGCCTAAGTCCACCTTCTTCAATTCCTTTCGCACATCCTGAAGCACATCATTTAACGGTCTTGCCCCTGCATTGGCAAAAATCGTAATAGACCGCTGTTTGTTTACACGGCGTATTCTCACAGGGCCTGTAGCGTACTTCATGTCAGATACATCACCAATAAACATGGTGTTTCCGTTTACATCAATAGGAATAGAGGCCACATCCGAGGCCTTGAAGCCATCAGCTCCCTTAAAGCGCACATTAATATCCGTGTCCTGATTATTGTTCAAAGGGTCATTGCTAATATTTCCCGCCTTTTTACCGGAAATAGCTGAGGAAATAGCTTCATCCACATCACCAACGGAAACTCCCATTGCCCGAATTTTATCCCGGTCCATGGTAAGCCGCAGCTCAGGAGCCCCCTCCACATAGGAGGAGGCCACATCCGTAATGCCCTGGACCTTGGTGTTCAGTACATCCTTTACCTTATTGGCGGCCGCCACCAGCTTTTCATTGTCCATGCTGCGAAGCTCAATACGCACCGCACCGCCGCCCCTAAGTCCGCCGCCGGATACACCGGCCACGGAGGTCTGTGTCTCAGCCACGCGGATAGTAGCATCATCAATGCCCATACTGAAGGCGCGCATTTCATCCGCCACTTCCCAAACACTGCGACTGCGGTCACCCCGATCCTTCAGCTCCACCCTAATACGTCCCTCATTGGAGCTGCTGCCTCCGGCGTTAGCCAGATAATGCTTCACCTCGGGAATCGTATCCAGCTTTTCCTCTATACGGGTAATAACCTTGTGGGTCTCATCTGCAGTATAGCTAACCGGCATTTCCACAAACATCTGGAAGCTGCCCTCATCGGTACGGGGCATAAATTCTGCCCCCACAGCCCCCAAAGGAATCAGGGCCACAGAACCAATAAACAGGGCCAAAGCCCCTAAAAGCAGCTTTTTCTGATTAGCAAAGCTCTTTTTTAACAGCTCCTCATATTTGACAACAGCCCTTTCCTCCAGCCTGTCCATAAAATCCCACAGCTTTTTCTTGGAAGGATGATAGCCCTTACGATAAAACTTTGAAGCCAGCATTGGAGTAAGGGTAAAGGACACAAAGAGGGAAAACATTCCTGCAAATACAATGGTAAGACCGAACTGACGGAAGAACTGCCCCGTCATGCCGGACATAAAGGCAATAGGCAAAAAGGTCACCGCATCACACAGGGTAATGGCCACCGCTGCCATGCCGATTTCCATTCGGCCATTTTCCGCCGCCTCGTCAGGAGCCTCCCCCATTTTCAGATGGCGGATAATGTTTTCCAGTACCACCACGGAATCGTCCACCAAAATACCGATACACAGGGTCATACCCATAAGGGACATCATGTTAAAGGTAAATCCCGCGGAATACATCACGAAAAAGGTAGCTATCAAGGATGTGGGAATAGCCACCATAACCGCCGCCATGGAGCGCCAGCCCCGCAAAAACAGGAACAGCACCAAGCCGGTGGTAATCAGGCCCTCAATAAGGGTACCCAAGGTATTATTTAAGGAATTTCGCACATAATCTGCATCGTTACTGGTAACGGTAAACTGATAATCGGGATTTTCCCGACGGATAGTTTCCAGCTTTCTTTCAATATTATCTGCAGTTTCCACCACATTGGCGTCACTGTTTTTAAAGATAAGCATCATTACCGAGGATTCACCGTTAAATTCACCATAACGGTTCACCCGGGCGTTCTGATGGCGCACGGAAGCCACAGAGGATAAAGGGATAAGGGCCTTGTTGGAATTCTGCACGAAAATCTTTTCAATATCCGAGGCCTTTTCATACTGGGCCACAGCCCTTACATCGGACTTGTACTTATCCGTATAGATGGTACCCGATGGAAGCAGCTTATTTTCTTTCTTGATGGCCGTCACAATATCGTTGAGATTCAGCTTGTAGGCCGCCATCTTATCCTTGTCCACCTCAACGGCCACTTCCTTGTCCAAACCGCCGAAGACTTCTATTTCAGACACACCACCCGCCTGCTGCAACTCGTCGGCAAAAACCTTGTCCACCTTGGAATACATATCCGACATGGAATGCTCCGAGGTTACTGCCACCTCCACAATAGGCTCATCGTTGTCATCACGCTTTATAACCACCGGCTCATCCGCTTCGTCCGGCAGATTATACCTTATGGCCTCCACCTTCTTGGTGGCATCTATGGCGGCGCTGTCCGCATCCGCATCAAACTCCAGCTCCACAGTAACTCTGGCCCGTTCATATTGGGCAGTGGACTGGATATTTTTTACATTGGAAAGGGATGACAGAGCCTCCTCCACAGGCTTTACCACCTGCTGCTCCACGGACTCGGCACTGGCCCCGGGGTATTTCACCATTACAGTAATATATGGGGTATTTACCGCCGGCAAAAGCTCCACTCCGATACGGATAAAGCTAAATAAGCCCAGCACAACAAAGAGGCATACAATCATAGATATGCCCACAGGCCGTTTAATGGAAAATCTTGTAATATTCATCAATTTCCATCACCTGCTTCATCCGGGGATTCCAAGGTCACCCTGCCACCGTTCTTCAGACGGTCAATGGCGGAAACAGCCACAATCTCCCCTTCATTTATGCCCGTGAGGATTTCCACCTCATCATCGTTGATAAGGCCAATAGTAATTTCCCGTTCCTCCACTGTTTCCGTATCCGGATTATATACAAACACCGTAGTTTTGCCATTCTTGGACAATAGGGCATCCTTTGGGGCAAAGAGAGTATCCCTGCGCTGCAAAATATCCAAAGAGGTTCTGGCAAATAATCCTGCCTTAATATCCCCCTTGGCCACATCCAGGGAAATGCGAACAGAATATGACTTGGAATCATCACTCATGGCAGGGCTCACATAAACCACCTTACCATTATAGGTGGCACCCATGGCGTCAATAGTGACTTCAACGGGCATACCAGTACTCAGGAGAGCCGCATCGTTTTCCGACAAGGAGCAGTCCACATAAAGATGGCTGTTATCCACCAACGTCAGCACCTTGCTGCCTGCAGTAAGATAGCTGCCCACCTCTGCATTGCGATATCCAATAACACCGCTTCTAGGTGCTCTTATAAACATATCCTCCCGTTGCTTTCTCAGCGCATCCACGCTGTAGGCACTCTTACGGGCATTATACAGCTTGGAGCGAACACTGGCAGAGGAATTACCATTGTTCTGATCCATTAAGGCATCGTATTCCGCCTTGGAGGTAACATAGGTATTTTGAGCAGTTTCCAGCCGTTCCAGGGAAATAGCCCCAATATTATATAGATACTGCTGTCTTTCGTAACGGCTTTTTTCTATCTCGTAGGCTGCACCTGCTTTAGCCAGCTTGGCATTGTAGGATGCCTCCTCTGTTTCCGTATCAGCCAGGGCAGCCTCTGTAGCCGCCTCCCCCTGCATAATGGCAATATCCAGATCACCTGTATCCTGCACCAGAAGAATATCCCCCTCGGACACCTGGTCACCCAGCTGAACATTCACTGCCTTCACATGACCGTTGTATTTTGGAGCCAGCACAATGGTGGCATCGGCTGTAGTATGACCGGACAGCACAATATGCCGCTTCATATCCGCCCTTTTCACCTGGTAGGTGGCAATCTTCGGCAAAGCCAGCTCTGGCTTTTTATTATCATTTCTCCCCTTGATAAAGAGAAAATATCCCAATATTAAAACTAGCAGCAGACAAACAGCTCCTGCTATCCGGAATTTTTTGTCTTTTTTTAGCTTTGACCAGTCGTGGCGCATCTTCAACCTCCGAGGAGTAAAATCATCTATTATATTTTTCCTTTTTCAGGGAATTTTTAGAACAATTGCAGTATAATATGAATATACACATTTTATTTTAGTCTACAAACGGTATTTTGACTATTATTTTTTGAAAGGTGGTTTTATTAATGTTCTCTGTTGAATTCAAACCCGGCATTTATTGGGTTGGCTCCATGGACTATTCCATGCGCAGCTTCCACGGTTACAGCACTGACCGAGGTTCAACCTATAATGCCTACCTCATTATCGATGACAAAATTACCCTCATCGATACCGTAAAGGCACCATTCTGTATGGAAATGTTTGGCCGCCTCAGAACAATTATTGACCCGGCCAAAATTGATTATATAGTATCCAACCATGTGGAGCCAGACCATTCCGGCGGTATTCCATTTATGATGCAGCATTGTCCCAATGCCAAAATCGTCACCAGCGATCCTAACGGCCTGAAGGGCCTCACTGGCCGCTATGGTGAGCGGGATTATATAGCCGTAAAGGCAGGCGATACCCTGTCTCTGGGCAAGCGCACCCTCACCTTCGTGCCTACCCCAATGCTTCACTGGCCTGACAGCATGGTTACCTACTGCCCGGAGGAGGAGCTGCTCTTCGCCAATGATGCCTTTGGTCAGCATCTGGCTACTACAGCCCGTTTCGAGGATGAAACCGATCTCCATGAGGTTATGCACCAGGCAAAGAAGTATTATGCCAACATTCTCATGCCATTCGGTGCCCAAGCCACCAAGGCCATTGCCGCACTTGAAGGGCTGAAAATCTCCATGATTGCCACCGGTCACGGTGTATCCTGGAGAAAGCATATTCCTGAAATCATTGAAGCCTATAAGGACTGGAGCTCCTTCAAGAAGACTGACAAGGCTGTTGTGGTATTTGATACCATGTGGCATACCACTGAAATTATGGCCAAGAATGTGGCTGACGCCTTTAACAAGGCCGGCATAGAGCCAAAGCTCTTTGACCTTAGATGTGACCATATCTCCGATGTTATGACAGAGCTTCTTGATGCCAAGTACATCGCTGTGGGCTCCCCTACCATTAACAACCAGATGATGCCATCAGTAGCCGCCTTCTTCTGCTACATGAAGGGTCTGGCTCCTAAGGGACTTAAGGGCTTTGCCTTTGGCTCCTACGGCTGGGGCGGACAAAGCATTCCTCAGGTTGAAGAGGCATTGAAGGACTGCAAGGTAGAAATCGTCCTTGACCAGCAGAAGATCCAGAACACCCCTAATCCTGTATTCCTTAAGGGGCTGCAGGAGAATGTGGTAAACATGGTCAAGGGATAAACTAAATCATTCCAACAAAAAGGAGTTGCGAGTGGACCCCAAAGGATTCCAACCCACAACTCCTTATTTTATTGCTTTATTTTACTTACTCAGCAGCGGCTTCTGCCTCAGCTTCAACCTCCGGCTCCACAGCCTTGGCTGGTTCATCTTCATAAACCACCTTGATGTTACGATAGCAGCTCATACCAGTACCAGCCGGAATCAGCTTACCAATGATAACATTTTCCTTCAGTCCAAGAAGTGGATCAACCTTACCCTTGATAGCAGCATCAGTCAGGACACGAGTAGTCTCCTGGAAGGATGCGGCAGACAAGAAGGAATCAGTTGCCAGTGCAGCCTTGGTGATACCAAGGAGAATTGGCTTGGCAACAGCTGGCTCCTTACCCTCGGCAATAGCCTTGGTATTGGCAGCCTCAAAGCTGTTGATGTCAACATATTCACCTGGCAGGAAGTCGGTGCCACCATAAGCCTCGATACGAACCTTGTGGAGCATCTGACGAACCATAACCTCAATATGCTTATCGTTGATACCAACACCCTGCTGCTTGTAAACCTTCTGTACCTCGTATACGAGGTATTTCTGGGTTTCCTTCAGGCCGCAGACACGGAGAATATCATGTGGGTTAATGGAACCCTCAGTTAGCTTGTCACCAGGCATGATATGGTCGCCATCCTTGGTAGCAAGACGGGAGTTGAATGGCAGAACATATTCCTTTGCCTTATCCTTGCCTTCCTTAGGAGTGATGGTAACTGTGAAGATCTTATCCTTCTCGGAAACGGTAACATCGCCTTCAATTTCAGCGATGATAGCGTTGTGCTTAGGCTTGCGTGCCTCGAACAATTCCTCGACACGTGGCAGACCCTGGGTAATATCGTCGCCGCCTGCGACACCACCGGAGTGGAATGTACGCATTGTCAGCTGTGTACCAGGCTCACCGATGGACTGAGCTGCGATAATACCAACAGCCTCACCCACATTAACCTTAGTTGCATTAGCCAGATCACGGCCATAGCACTTGATGCAGACACCATACTGAGACTTACAGGTCAGTACGCTGCGGATGGATACCTTGTTGCGAACCTTAACGATTTCATCAGCAAGCTTCTCATCAATATCGTCATTAAGGGAAGCAATCTTCTCGCCAGTCTCAGGATTAATAATATCCTCAGCCAGTACACGGCCAACGATACGATCCTTGAGAGGCTCGATAACGCCGCTACCCTCAACAATAGCTTCAACCTCAATACCACGGATGTTATTGTTGCGAACCTTAACTTCCTTGGCATCGCTGGAAAGAACAGCTTCAATGTACTCCTCAGTAAGAGGTACACCAGCAGGAACGATTTCCACGCCCTGGCTGTCAACAACAGCTGCAGTAGTATCCTTGCCCATCATCTCTGCTACCATTGCGGACTTAATGGACTTTCTGATGTTCTCATCAGGAGCACCAAGCTTAACGGTATCAGTAGCTGCGGCATTGGTAATAGCAGCATCGCTGTTGGAAGAAGAACCGCGGAGAGTAATCTCTGCCACACCGGCCTCGCCGATGGTCTTGAGATTTTCCTCGTCAAGGGTTACCCCCTTTTCAACGATAACCTCTGCAGTCTCTGGGCTAAGAACATCGGAAGCCAGAATACGGCCCACCAAAGTCTCCTTCAGCTGCTCAACTGCAGCAGCAGCAGACTCTGCCAGCTTAGCACGCTCACGAATCAGGTTAATACCTACAACATCGCAGTCTTCCTCACGAACGATAACATCCTGAGCAACATCAACCAGACGACGGGTAAGATAACCGGAGTCAGCGGTTCTAAGCGCAGTATCCGCCAAACCCTTACGGGCACCATGAGAGGAAATGAAGTAATCGGATACAGACAGGCCCTCACGGAAGTTTGCGGTAATTGGAATTTCGATGGTCTTACCGGATGGATCCGCCATCAGACCACGCATACCTGCCAGCTGACGCATCTGAGACTTGTTACCGCGGGCACCGGAGTCAGCCATCATATAAATTGGGTTAAATGGCTCGTTATCTGCATAGTTGTCATACATTGCATCAGCAACCAGGTTGGTGGCATCGTCCCAAACCTTGCAGACCTTCTTGTAACGCTCCTCATCACTGATGAGACCGCGCTCAAACTGGCGCTGGGTCTTCTTAACCTTAGCCTCTGCCTCATCCAGCAATGCCTGCTTCTTCTCTGGAACCTTGATATCAGAGATAGCAACTGTCATACCTGCGATACAAGCATAGTGGTAACCCAAATTCTTAACATTATCAATAACAACAGCAGTCTCGCTGGCCCCAAGAGTCTTGAAGCAGATGTCAACCAGCTTGCCCAGCTGTTTCTTGTTCATGAGCATACCAAGAGACCACTCACCGGTCTTCTTGTCCTGGCTGAACTGACGAACAGCCTTTGGCAGGGTCTCATTGAAAATCATACGGCCCAGGGAAGTACGAACCAGACCGTAATCCTTAACTACATTGCCATCCTCATCAACATCCTTCATGCGGACCTTAATCTCAGCCTGGATATCCAGCTCCTGATGCTGATAAGCAAGCAGTGCCTCGTTAATACCAGTGAAGATTTTGCCCTCGCCTACAATAGGTCTGCCCTGGCTGGAATTTCTTACAGCAGTCAGATAGTAGGAACCCAGAACCATATCCTGGGAAGGAACGATGATAGGACCGCCATCCTTAGGAGCAAGGATGTGGTTTGCTGCCAGCATCAGTACACGGGCCTCAGCCTGTGCCTCAGCAGACAGTGGGAGATGGATAGCCATCTGGTCACCATCGAAGTCAGCGTTGTATGCTGTACATGCCAATGGATGGAGCTTCAATGCACGGCCCTCAGTAAGAACTGGCTCGAAGGCCTGGATACCAAGGCGATGCAGTGTAGGTGCACGGTTCAGAAGAACTGGATGCTCCTTAATTACGCCTTCCAGTACATCCCAAACTTCATCCTTTGCACGCTCTACCATGCGCTTTGCAGACTTGATGTTGTGGGCAATACCATCGGAAACCAGACGCTTCATAACGAATGGCTTAAAGAGCTCCAGAGCCATCTCCTTAGGGAGACCGCACTGATGGAGCTTCAGCTCAGGACCTACTACGATAACGGAACGACCGGAATAGTCTACACGCTTACCAAGGAGGTTCTGACGGAAACGCCCCTGCTTACCCTTGAGCATATCGGACAAGGACTTCAGAGGACGGTTACCAGGACCGGTAACTGGACGGCCACGACGACCATTATCGATCAGGGCGTCAACAGCCTCCTGAAGCATACGCTTCTCGTTACGAACAATAATATCTGGCGCATGAAGCTCCAAAAGGCGCTTCAGACGGTTATTTCTGTTAATTACACGACGATACAGATCATTGAGGTCGGAGGTTGCAAAACGACCGCCATCCAGCTGTACCATTGGACGCAGCTCTGGTGGAATAACTGGAACTACATCCATAATCATCCAAGAAGGCTTGTTGCCGGACTTACGGAATGCCTCAACAACCTCCAGACGACGAATTGCCTTGAGGCGGCGCTGCTGGCTGGTTACAGTCTTCAGCTCATTGGTCAGCTCCTGATGCAAAAGATCAAGACGGCTGATAATGCCCTCCTCTGGCTTCTGCTGATCCTCAGGGAGGTCTGCTTCCATTTCGATAAGCAGTTCCTTAATGGCCTCAGCACCCATGCCTACCTTGAAAGCGGCAGAGGAATACTTGCTGCGATACTCGCTGTATTCCTTCTCGCTGAGGAGCTGCTTCTTGCTCAGCTCAGTGGTGCCTGGGTCAATTACAATATAAGAAGCAAAGTATAAAACTTTCTCCAGGGCTCTTGGAGCAATGTCCAGAACGAGACCCAGACGGCTTGGAATTCCCTTAAAGTACCAAATGTGAGATACAGGAGCAGCCAACTCAATGTGACCCATTCTCTCACGACGAACCTTGGCACGGGTTACTTCAACACCGCAACGCTCGCAGATAGTACCCTTATGACGAATTCTCTTATATTTACCGCAATGGCATTCCCAATCGCGGGTTGGTCCAAAGATACGCTCACAGAAAAGACCTGCAGTCTCTGGCTTTAAAGTACGATAGTTAATAGTTTCTGGCTTGGTAACCTCACCGTAAGACCACTCTCTGATCTTATCAGGAGAAGCCAGACCTATACGCATTGAATCAAAGTTATTTACATCCAACAAGGGCGTGTCACTCCCTTCCATTATTCATTGTCATCATTATCGGCATTAAACTCAACAATCAGGTCATTGTCAGAATAATTATCATCTGCCTCGGTATCATCTTCCATGTACTCATCAGAAGCTGCTGGGGCGTTGCCGGAGTCATCTACACCGTTTACATCCACATCCAGCTCATTTGCGGCATCTCTGATATCTTCCTCATCGTCCTGAACCATAATCTCGTTGGCATTCTCATCCTGAACCTTAATATCCAGACCAATACTCTGGAGCTCCTTGATGAGAACCTTGAAGGACTCTGGTACACCAGGCTCTGGGATATTTTCACCCTTAACAATGGACTCATAGGTCTTAACACGGCCCACAACATCATCGGACTTAACAGTCAGAATCTCCTGCAGGGTGTAAGCAGCACCATAAGCCTCCAGTGCCCAAACCTCCATCTCACCGAAACGCTGACCACCGAACTGTGCCTTACCACCCAGAGGCTGCTGGGTAACTAAGGAGTACGGACCAACGGAACGGGCATGAATCTTATCATCAACCAGATGATGCAGTTTCAGCATGTATACGCAACCAACGGTAACCTTGTTCTTGAAAGGCTCACCAGTACGGCCATCGTAGAGAACAGTCTTTGCATCCTCATCCATGCCGGAAGCACGAATAGTATCAAATACATCCTTCTCACGGGCACCATCGAATACTGGGGTTGCAATATGAACGCCAGCCTTGTCAGACTTAGGCATACCATACTTGTCAAAGTCATAACCAATAGCACGGAGACGCTTCTCAACAGTAGGGTCACCGTTCTTAATCTGAGTACCGATATTTCTAACAGCCATACCCAGATGAGTCTCCAGAATCTGACCAATGTTCATACGGGAAGGTACGCCCAATGGGTTCAGAACTACATCTACTGGAGTACCGTCTGGAAGGAATGGCATATCCTCCTCGCGCATAATACGGGAAACTACACCCTTGTTACCATGACGACCGGACATCTTATCACCTACAGAAATCTTACGCTTCTGGGCAATGTAAACGCGAACCATGTTGTTTACGCCAGGGTTCAGCTCGTCGTTGTTCTCACGGCTGTATACCTTAACATCAACAATCTTACCAGCTTCACCATGAGGAACTCTCAGGGAAGTATCACGAACCTCACGGGCCTTCTCACCGAAGATAGCTCTCAACAGGCGCTCCTCAGCGGACAGCTCGGTCTCTCCCTTTGGAGTTACCTTACCAACCAGAATGTCGCCGGTTCTAACCTCAGCACCGATGCGGATAATACCGTTTTCGTCCAGATCCTTCAGATTTTCCTCGGAAACATTTGGAATGTCGCGGGTAATTTCCTCTGGTCCCAGCTTGGTATCACGGGCCTCGCAGTCGTATTCCTCAATATGAATGGATGTATAAATATCTCTCTTAACAAGGTTTTCACTAAGAAGAATAGCATCCTCGTAGTTGTAACCTTCCCAAGGCATGTATGCAACGATAATGTTGTAGCCCAATGCCAGCTCACCGTGGTCAGTAGCAGGACCGTCAGCGATAGGCTGCTTGGCCTCAACTACATCACCCTTAAATACGATAGGAAGCTGGTTAATGCAGGTGCCCTGGTTGGAACGCATGAACTTCTGAAGCTTGTACTCATCCAAGTCACCATCTTCAGTGCGAATAACAATCTTGTCGGCACTTACAGAATCAACAACACCGGCACGCTTAGCAAGAATCATAACGCCGGAGTCACATGCTGCCTTGTACTCCATACCAGTACCAACCAGTGGAGCCTGGGTACGGAGAAGCGGAACTGCCTGACGCTGCATGTTGGCACCCATCAGTGCGCGGTTAGCATCATCGTTTTCCAGGAATGGAATCATGGCAGTTGCAATGGAAACCACCTGCTTAGGTGATACGTCCATGTAGTCAACCTTCTCACGACGAACCTCAGTGGTCTCCTCGTGAACACGGGCTACTACGCGCTCATTAACGAACCAGTCATTTTCATCCAATGGCTCGTTGGCCTGAGCGATAACCAAAGTATCCTCAGCATCAGCAGTGATGTACTTAACATCATTGGTAACACGCTTGTTTTCCTTGTCAATACGGCGATATGGAGTCTCCATAAAGCCATACTTATTGATACGGGCGTAGTTAGACAGAGAACCAATCAGACCGATGTTAGGACCTTCTGGGGTCTCAATAGGACACATACGACCGTAATGGGAGTTATGTACGTCTCGAACCTCGAAGCCTGCACGCTCTCTGGACAAACCGCCAGGACCAAGGGCAGACAGACGACGCTTATGGGTCAGCTCTGCCAGTGGATTGTGCTGATCCATGAACTGGGACAGCTGGGAGGAACCGAAGAATTCCTTAATTGCTGCCACAACTGGGCGAATGTTAATGAGGTTCTGTACTGCGGAAATGTCCTCCTGAGTGGACATACGCTCGCGAACTACACGCTCCATACGGGTAAGACCAATACGGAACTGATTCTGCAACAGCTCACCTACGGAACGAACACGACGATTGCCCAAATGGTCAATATCATCAGTACGGCCTACACCGTGCATCAAGTTTAGAAGGTAGCTGATGGATGCAATAATATCATTTACAGCGATAGTACGCTTCTTATCAATGAGAGTTGGGGAGCAAATCATATCCAGCATTTCGCCTTCATCGTTCAGCTTCACCTGAATGATGATAGCCTTGCCCTCGCCGAAAATACCCTTCTCCTGATCATCGGTGATCTCGTCAACCATATCCTGGGTAATCAGCTCGTTAGCTGGTACAACAACCTCGCCAGTCTCCTGGTTTACCAATGGCTCAGCCAGAACCTGGCCTACCAGACGATGCTTCCAGCCCAGCTTCTTGGTAATCTTATGACGGCCAACAGTAGCCAGATCATAACGCTTCTTATCGAAGAACAGGCTGCGGAGCATGGAGCGGGCATTATCAACATTAAATGGCTCGCCCTGACGAAGTCTCTTGTAAATCTCATCCAAAGCAACTTCTTCAATGGTTCTGCCCTCTACGCCCTCAGTAGCATCACGCTCAAGGGTAGCAACGATTGCAGGGTCATTGTTGAAGAGTGCCAAAATCTCATCCTTGGTACCGAAGGACAAATCAGAGGTCAAAACCTCGATATGATCCTCGTTACGGCCGGTCTCAGCGGCACTTGCGGTGCCATCGGCAATCTGCTGGTTTCTTGCGATTTCTGCCTTATTAATGAAATCAAGAGCACGCAGGAAAACAGTTACAGGCAGCTTACGGGTTCTATCAATACGAACAGAAATTACATCGTTGGTATCGGTTTCAAGCTCAATCCAGGCACCACGGTTAGGAATAACAGTAGCGTTGAACAAGGACTTACCGGAAGAATCCACGGTAACACCATAGTATGCACCTGGGGAACGCACCAACTGGCTTACGATAACACGCTCTGCACCATTGATAACAAAAGTACCGGAGTCAGTCATCAGAGGGAAGTCACCCATGAAGATTTCGCTGTCATGGAACTCACCATTTTCCTTGTTAATACGACGAACTTTCACGCGAAGAGGTGCAGAATAGGTTGCATCTCTTTCCTTACTCTCCTCCAAGCCATACTTTGGCTCGCCCAGAGAGTAATCCAACAGTCTTAATTCAATCTTGTTCTGGAAATCGGTAATTGGGGAAATATCCTCAAAGATTTCCATAAGGCCAGCGCCCTTGGTACCCTTTTCTACATCGCCAATAAACCATTCATAGGACTTTCTCTGAATGTCAAGAAGGTGTGGCATCTCCATAACTTCTTTGATCTTGGCATAGCTATACCTGGTTCGTTTGCCTACCGGCACAGGATGAAACATTAAGAACTTCACTCCTTAGCTAAAAATAACAAAAATGACAAAAAATCCGCACACGAAAAATAAACAGATTCACAACACCTCTTCATGGGCTAAAACCACACGACGCATTGCCAAATGTCCGAAAACACCTGATGAATCCATTTAATACCCCTTGCACGAACTTATTTACTATTTTCTTGGTGGCCGAAGCCACCGCTACAGTCTTTTAACCTGTAGCAATTTATTTTATCAATATATTTTATTTATGTCAAGTAAAATACCTATACAAAAACAAAAAAGCTGTGAAAAATGATTGCTCATTTTCCACAGCTTTATGTTTTAATTTAGAAGCTAGTTATAACGCAATTGTTCATATTTTCCTTTAACAAAAGGAAAATACTCCTCTTAGCGTTTCAACGAGGTGGTAAATTAGAACCACCGAGTTATAAAGCAGAAATTACTTCAGCTCTACAGTTGCACCAGCAGCCTCGAGGGAACCCTTGAGAGCCTCAGCGTCAGCCTTGGACAGACCTTCCTTAACAGCAGCAGGAGCACCGTCAACCAGAGCCTTTGCTTCCTTCAGGCCGAGACCAGTAGCCTCACGAACAGCCTTGATTACGTTGATCTTGCCAGCGCCAGCATCCTTCAGGATTACGTCGAACTCGGACTTCTCACCAGCAGCGCCACCCTCAGCAGGAGCAGCAGCAGCTACAGCTACAGGAGCAGCAGCGGATACGCCGAACTTCTCCTCAGCAGCCTTTACGAGCTCGGAAAGCTCAAGAACAGTCAAGTTACCAATTGCCTCTAAAATTTCTTCGTTAGTCATTTTTATTTCCTCCAATTTTTAACATTAATTTCTTTTTTTAAATATTTTAAGCAGCGGTCAGATTAAGCGGATGCCTGCTCTTCCTTCTGCTTGCGAATAGCGTCAAGCACATTGACGATGCTGCGAACCATGTTGCCCATGATACCAACAGTGTTGGAAACTGGAGCCTGCATGCTGCCCAGCAGCTTGCCGATGAGAACCTCTCTGGAAGGCAGGGAAGCGATAGCCTTAACTTCGTCAGCACTTACTACCTTACCCTCAACGACACCACCCTTGACTACGAGCTTTTCCTCTTCAGCCAGGTTGTTCTTCTTAATGAACTCGCTGATAACCTTTGCAGGAGCAACTGCATCGTCAGCAGAGTATGCCATAGCAGTAGTACCCTCGAGGAATGGAATCATATCGTCGAGACCTGCCTCCTGAGCAGCAATACGAGTCATTGTGTTTTTGATTACATGGTAGGTAACACCAGCCTTACGGAGTTCTACACGCAGTGCAGTATCCTGAGCAACAGTCAGTCCCTTATAAGAAGTGATGACAGCACCCTTGGAGCTAGTGAGAATTTCTTTTAAGTTAGCAACAATTGCCTTCTTCTGTTCTGTAACAGCCATGAATACACCTCCTTTTTATAAAATATATAAAGAGCAAAAACGGCCTCCGGCTGATTTACCGGAAGCCGCATATTCATGCGTAAGCATCCGGCCTCGGCAGGCGTCTCCTTTAAATGGAACCAAAGCTCCATACCTGCTGTCTACAGCCATAGACTATTTTATTATACAGCCCACAAAAAATCAAGCATGTACTACTGGAACACCAGGGCCCATAGTGGAGCTAATGGTGACAGAGCGAATATACTGACCCTTTGCAGCAGCCGGTTTTACTCTAATTAATGTATCCATCAAAGCATTGAGGTTCTCTACGAGCTTTGCAGCATCGAAGGAAGCCTTGCCGATAGGGCAATGAACATTACCAGCCTTATCAGTGCGGTATTCAACCTTACCAGCCTTGATTTCGCTGATTGCCTTGCCAAGATCCATAGTTACAGTACCGAGTTTAGGGTTTGGCATCAAGCCTCTAGGACCGAGGATTTTACCAAGACGACCAACAGTACCCATCATATCTGGAGTAGCTACAGCGACATCAAAGTCAGTCCAGCCACCCTGGATCTTAGTTACGATTTCGTCGGAGCCAACAAAGTCTGCACCTGCAGCCTCTGCTTCTTCAACCTTTGCGCCCTTAGCAAATACTAATACGCGCTTGGACTTACCAGTACCATGTGGCAGCACGATTGCGCCACGAACCTGCTGATCTGCATACTTAGGATCAACGCCTAAGCGTACATGAAGCTCAATAGTCTCGTCGAACTTTGCAGTTGCAGTCTTCTTTACGAGATCAACAGCTTCCTCAACAGTGTAAACTTTACCAGTCTCAAGAAGCTTTACAGCGTCCTGATACTTCTTACCTGCTTTTGCCATTTTAAAATTTCTCCCTTCGTGGTAATAACGGATTTTCCTCCCACGAGCACGAAATCAGTTATTAGTCAACGATTTCGATACCCATGCTGCGAGCAGTACCCTCGATCATACGAGTAGCAGCTTCAATGCTAGCAGCGTTCAAATCTGCCATCTTGGACTCAGCAATCTCCTGAGCCTTTGCGCGAGGCAGCTTTGCAACCTTGTTCTTGTTTGGTTCACCAGAAGCCTTTGCCAGACCTGCAGCCTTCTTCAGAAGTACAGCAGCTGGAGGAGTCTTAGTGATAAAGGTAAAGGATCTATCCTCAAATACAGTAATCTCTACTGGAATGATAAGGCCAGCCTGCTTAGCAGTTCTCTCGTTAAATTCCTTAACGAAAGCCATGATGTTAACACCAGCCTGACCAAGAGCAGGACCTACTGGAGGAGCTGGAGTAGCCTTAGCAGCCTCAACCTGCAACTTTACCATCTTTGCAACTTTCTTTGCCATCTTATATACACCTCCTTAAAAGGAAATCAGCTTTTTTCTACCTGATCAAAGTCAAGTTCAACAGGAGTTTCACGACCGAACATATCGATAAGAGCCTTAACCTTGCCCTTCTCGTTGTCCACGGAAACGACCTTTGCTGCGTAGTTTTCAAATGAACCGGATTTAATTTTAATGACTTCGCCAACCTCAACATCAATGTTGACAACAACCTTGGCTTCGCCCATTCCCATCTTGCTGAGGATGTTTTCCATCTCAGCCTCACCGATAGGTGTAGGATCTGTACCGGAACCGACAAATCCAGTGACGCCGTCAGTATTTCTTACATCGAACCATGTCTTTTCGTTGACAATCATCTCGACAAATACATAACCAGGGAAAAGTTTTCTCTTGATTACCTTTTCGACGCCGTTCTTCTTTTCGATCTCATCCTTTACAGGAACAAGCACATTGAAGATTTTGTCTTCCAATCCCAGGGAACTAACTTTTCTCTCAAGATTGGACTTAACCTTATTTTCGTATCCAGAATAGGTATGTACAGCATACCAATGTCTTTCAAGCTTCTTTTCAGATTCCATACACTTGGATGCCCAGCATCCCTACCCTCCAGTCTCAACGCAAAATTAGATTAAACAACCTTGTAAAGAACGTATCGCATATCCAAATCAGAGAGCATACAATGAAAACCGTTATGGATACCACAACGGTATATCTGCCCAGCTCTTCCTTAGTGGACCAGGATACCTTTTTCATTTCAGCCGAAACTTCACGCAAAAACTGCATAGGGTTAAAACCTGAAGACTTCGTCTGAACTGCTGACGCTTTCTCGCTCGTCAATGCATTCACATCCTGTCTAATATTGCAACCCTTACACTCTACTGCTAATTATTTGGTTTCCTTGTGCAGTGTGTGCTTCTTGCAGAACTTGCAATACTTGTTGAATTCGATTCTATCTGGATCGTTCTTCTTGTTTTTGTTGGTCTGATAGTTGCGACTCTTGCACTCAGTGCAGGCCAACGTAACCGCATTGCGCATCGTATGCACTCCTTACTATTGAAAATTATGTACACTTAACAAAATGTCACTAACATAATTTATCATAATATATTCTTAGTGTCAACAGACATAAGAATTAAAATGTAAATAAAGGACATCTCGTTTTATGGCATAAATAAAACCCCTTTAGTAAGGGGCTAAATTTAGTAGTTGGTGGCTGCGAAGAGATTTGAACTCCTGACACTCCGGGTATGAACCGAATGCTCTAGCCAACTGAGCTACGCAGCCATATATATGGAGCTGATAACCAGATTTGAACTGGTGACCTCATCCTTACCAAGGATGCGCTCTACCGACTGAGCTATATCAGCATACCAAGCTTTTGGTTGCGGGAAGAGGACTTGAACCTCTGACCTTCGGGTTATGAGCCCGACGAGCTACCGACTGCTCCATCCCGCGATGATTAGAAGATATAAAATGGTGGGCAGGGATGGATTCGAACCATCGTAGCCTACGGCGACGGATTTACAGTCCGTTCCCTTTAACCACTCGGGCACCTACCCAGTATCTTCACTTGGTGGCGGTTTTCACTGGGATGCACTCCTATCAGTGCGTCTTTTGTGTTTCCCGCTGACAGGTATATATACTATCATCTTATTTTGCGTTTGTAAAGCACTTTTTTAATTTTTTTATTATTTTTTTCTTTTCGCTCTGTCACGAAGTCTGCGAGACCTGTCATTACGGCCTTTGTGGGCACTTCCCTTTCTGTTGGCATACTTACTTTTTGCCTGTTTTGCCTGCTGTTTTTCAGCCTGCTGTTTTTTCAGTGCCAGCTCCTTTTCCCGTTTTTCTCTCTTTATACGGGAAGCAAGACTTCTGCCGGAAATATCCTTGGTAATGTGATTTTTAATGCCTGCTTCGATTTTTCTCAGCATATTATACTGACGGGCATTTACGAAGGTAATGGCCACCCCCTGCTGCCCTGCACGACCAGTACGCCCAATGCGGTGGATATAGCTCTCAGTGTCCTGAGGTATGTCGTAGTTAAATACATGGGTTACACCTTCAATATCCAGACCACGGGCTGCAATATCTGTTGTAACCAAAATCTGGAGCTTGGCCTGACGGAACTTTTTCAGAACATTGGTGCGCTGAAGCTGACTAAGCTCACCGTGCAGTTCATCTGCCAAATACCCTCTCTTAGCCAGGGTCATGGCCACCTGGGACACTCTGGTACGGGTAGAGCAGAATACCATAGCCAGATAAGGCTGTTCCTCATTAATGAGCTCACACAGCTTGTCCAGCTTGGAGGTCTCCATGGTATCCACCACACGCTGCTTAATGGTATCCAAAGTGATATGCTCCGCCTTTATCTCAATATGCTGCACCTGGAACATATAGCGATGAGCCAAGGATTTGATACGGTCCGGCATGGTGGCCGAAAAGAGCATAATCTGTCTGTCCTTGGCCATGGTGGAAAGGATGGTTTCCACATCCTCAATAAAACCACGACGAAGCATTTCATCTGCCTCATCAAGGACAATTTTATTTGTGGTGGAAAAATTCAGGGTACGACGACGGAGATGATCCAGAATTCTCCCCGGAGTACCAATAATAACATGAGGATCCCGACCCAGCTTATGTTTCTGACGCTCAATATCCTGACCGCCGTATATAGCCAATGAACGCACACCAGTGGCCTTGTCCAAAAGCGCTGCCACCTTGGAAATCTGAATGGTCAGCTCACGGGTAGGGGTAATAATCAGAGTCTGAACATTATCCGCCTGGGTCTTTATCTTGTCATATAACGGCAACAAAAAGGCCAGGGTCTTTCCAGTACCGGTCTGGGCCTGAACGATGGTGTCACGGCCGTTTCTGAGAGCCGGAATGGTCTGCTCCTGAACTGGAGTAGCCTCTCTTATGCCGATTTTCTTTAAAGCATCACAGAGGGGCTGTGAAACGCTTAATTCTTCAAATAATTTCATAATAATCCCTCATATACATATATACAGATAGCTCCCCCAAATTGGGGGAGCCAATATAAAACTTATTTATTCTCGTACTGTGCAGCCAGACGCTTCTGGAGCTCCTCATCAGCAAGGAAGTCATCATAAGTGGTGAACTTATCAAATACACCACCTGGAGTAAGCTCTATAATACGATCAGCTATGGTCTGTACAAACTCATGGTCATGGGATGTAAAGAGCAAGGTTCCCTTAAAGGCGATGAGGCCATCATTAAGAGCAGTAATGGATTCCAAATCAAGATGGTTGGTAGGCTCATCCATCAGGAGTACATTTGCACCGCTGAGCATCATCTTGGACAGCATACAACGAACCTTCTCACCACCGGAAATAACGGAAGCCTTCTTCAAGCTCTCCTCGCCACTGAACAGCATGCGGCCCAGGAAACCACGAACGAAGGATTCATCAGGATCCTTGGAATACTGACGGAGCCAGTCGGTGAGGCTCAGTTCGCAGCCCTCGAAATACTGGGTGTTGTCATTTGGCAAATATGCCTGGGTAGTGGTAACGCCCCACTTAAAGGTACCCTCATCAGGCTCCATTTCACCCATGAGAATCTGGAACAATGCAGTCTTACCGGCACTGTTTGGACCAGTAAATGCCACTTTGTCCCCCTTCTTAAGGGTAAAGCTAACATTATCAAGAACCTTCTCGCCCTCAATAGTCTTGGAAATACCCTCAACTATCAACAGCTGATCACCGGCCTCACGGTCAGGAGTGAAGGCAATATATGGATAACGACGAGAAGACGGCTTGATATCATCAAGGGTAATCTTCTCCAGCAGCTTCTTACGGGAAGTAGCCTGCTTGGACTTGGAAGCGTTGGCTGCAAAGCGGGCAATAAATGTCTGCAGCTCCTTAATCTTTTCTTCCTTTTTCTTGTTGGCATCCTTGGCCATCTGCAGAGCCAGCTGGCTGGAATGATACCAGAAGTCATAGTTACCAACATAAAGCTGAATCTTGCCAAAGTCCACATCCGCAATATGGGTACATACCTGATTAAGGAAGTGACGGTCATGGGATACTACGATAACAGTGTTTTCAAAGTCTGCCAGGAAGTCCTCCAGCCACTTGATGGACTCAAGGTCCAAATGGTTGGTAGGCTCGTCCAAAAGAAGGATATCAGGATTGCCGAAAAGGGCCTGAGCCAACAGAACACGCACCTTCAGATCAGGATCCATCTCGGACATCATCTTGTTGTGATGCTCCTCATGGATACCAAGGCCATTTAACAGCTTGGCTGCATCAGCCTCTGCATCCCAACCGTTAAGCTCAGCAAATTCTGCCTCCAGCTCACCAGCGCGAATACCATCTTCATCGGAGAAGTCAGGCTTGGCATAAATTGCGTCCTTTTCTTCCATAATATCTACCAAATGCTGGTTACCCATAATAACCGTACGGATAACATCATACTGGTCAAAGGCAAAATGGTCCTGCTTCAGTACGGACATGCGCTCACCAGGAGTAATATCAATAGACCCCTTGGTAGGCTCAATATCGCCGGAGAGCAGCTTCAAAAAGGTAGACTTACCAGCACCATTGGCACCAATAACGCCATAGCAGTTTCCCGGAGTAAACTTAATGGAAACATCCTTAAATAGCACTCGCTTACCGAACTGAAGTGTAACACCACTTGTTGAAATCATTGTAAAAAAATCCTCTCTATACTGTTTTAAAAATTACTATTATATATTAATCATGAATTTAAAATTGCATGATAAAAATCTAAAATACTCTGGCCATAACCAACTCCTGGTACAGCCCAACGACCATTAAGGTCCTGCCACTGATTCAGGGTATTGTTGCCGTAAACGCCCCTTACCAGGGAATAACGGGGATCCACCACCGGGGTAGCCGGATTCTTGGTAGAAACATAGGCCAGCAAATGCTGGATATGGGCTCTTACACCCACCCGTGGGGACTCGAAAAAAGCTCCCTTTACTGTGGCACTGGTGGTTCCCAGACCACAATAATTATTTTGGGCAGGAATAACTGTACCCCCATAGCTGAAAAAGCCTGTTTCCTTCAAGGCCTGGGCAAAGGCAATATCCGGACGGATGCCTTCCAAGGAGGCTTCCTCATAATAGAAGTTTACCAACTCCTCAGGAGTGGTATTAAGAAGCGGATTTGGGTTGTTCTTCAAAAGGTATCTTACACACTGCTCCTGTGTTGCCACCGGAGTGCCCATAATATTCATCTCATTTGATGAAGAAGGCAATACTACCGCTGGCTTCTCCGCAGTCACTGGATGAAGTATTTCCTCTATTCTCTCTGCAAAGCTCTTTTTCTTGTCAGATTTGCTGTTCTTGTCGGTAACCACCTTGGTTTTACCGTTGTTATTATATGTTCTTTCTGTAGAAACCGTAGTTTTTTTATCGGATCCTGCATTATCGTCAGCAACAGTCTTTGCTTCAGTTGTACCTCCACAGCTCAGCACTGCCAACACACCCATGATGCACAAAAAACGCGTGCAATTTCCTTTAAAAAACACCCCAAAGACCTCCCAATTACATTTTAAAGCTCTTGTTTCAATTTATCTTTTTCGACCCTTTACTATCAATAAAATATAGTACAATACCAGGCCAAAACCTATTCCAGCCGTAAGACTCCCCCAGAGGGGAACCAGCATCAGAGTAAAAACTCCTGCCAAGACTGATATATTATCATTAATTGGTAAAAATTTCAAATCTGACAATAAATAACTACCGGCACCAATGACGGAAGCGGCAAAAATAACCGGATAATCCTTAAGCTCCATCATTATAGTACCGCAAAACAGCAATAATACCAACAGTATCACTGTAACCCTTGAGGTTTTTTCGGGATTATCACTGTCACAGCCACAAGGAGCAGAAACCTCCGCCACACTCATGGTACCTCCAGATAACAGCCCGCCTAACAGGGACCCGAAGCCATTTACGGCCACCAGCTTTCCCTCTGCTTCCTCCATAGCTTTGCCCACCGCCAAACCGTCAAAGAGCAAAACAAGGAAAACAACTGCCACTGAAGCTATCAGTTCGAAAAATCTGCCAAAATTTAGCTGAAGCACTATATCTGTAAAGCCCTCCGGCACAGAAAAAATATAGGCCGGAAATTCCACATAGCCATTTATTAATGCCATGACCAAAGCCACCAGCAAACCTACAGCCAAACCATATGACTTTTTTCGGCTCAGAAAAACCATTACTGCCAGAAAGCTTACAAGGGTAAGCATAGCCAAAGGATCATTCAGACTTCCCATACCAGTTATCTGAAAAGGAGCTCCTATAACTATCCTTCCCATTATAAGGCCTCTATATATAAGAAGGATTCCCAAAGAAGCGGGAATTACTGCCTCCAAATATTGCGGCAAAATGGCTGTCAGCCTGCGATATAGATTATTATAGCGCATAATCAGTATTAACAATCCGGCCACAACAGGCACCACCATAACCTCCTGCCATGTATAGCCCTGACAAATAACCAGATCATAACACAAAAAGCTGTTAATCACTATACCGGGAGCCACTGCCACTGCCATCTTATAATAGGCAGCCACCAAAGTACCTAGAATTGAGCTGAGGACAACTGCCGTATAAGCTCCGTTAAATGGTACACCAGCCTTCTGCCACATAATGGTAACTACCATAATATTTACCAAAATTAAGGCAAAATTAATGATGCCAGCAAGTATTCCTTTATCTACAAATCTCTCCATATACTTCAACTCGCACAGCACCGTCAGCATTACATAAAGAAATCAGTCTATAACATGACAATAACATGGCTATAGACTGATATACACTACTTATCCATAACATTAATGGAATTTGGCTCATCCTCATCCAAATCCTTGTCCAGCACATGCTTGCCAAATACTGTAATGGTGTAATACAGTCCCACAAAGAATGGCAGATACTCTGCAATAAAACGCCATGATACAGCCAGGATACCTACAGTACCCGATGGCACACTCTCACTGAAGAGATATACAAAACCGCCTTCTGCAATACCGGAACCACCAGGGGTAGGTGAAAAATACAGAAGGATGTTCAAAAACATCATGCGTCCCATTACTGTTAGCCAGTCCACAGTAGCTCCCAATCCCATCATAAGGAAAGGCACCACCATGTAAATAAAAATCAGGCTCAGACCGGATTCAAAGAAAACCCGAACCATGGATTTAGGAGAGGAAGCCAGCAGAACTATGGCAGACTTGCTGTCCCTGTACATATCCACAAATTTCCTGCTCCACTTTTTGGACAGCTTTCTGGCGATTTTTACCGCAAAATAATCAAAGGCATTTTTGCGGATGCCATAGGCTGCCACCAGCATTAAAATAGTTGCGGTACCGGCGACATAAACCATTACCGCATTGGAAACACCGGGCAAAATTCCCTCATCGTGAAGGAATATAAAAGGCAGACAGCATGCCAGGAAAAAAATGGAAACCACTGTACGTACCAATGCCAATACAGCAGCCTTTCCTCCTGGAACACCGGCCCTTCGCAAAAACATTACTTGGGCAATGGCACCAGCAGCGGCACCAGGACCCAGCATGGCCAGAAAGTAGTTACCAAAAACCACTTGAACAGCCTGCTTCAAGGTAATATTCTCCCCGGAGATTTTTACCATGTGCATTAATCTGGTTCCATCCAATACAAGACCAACGGCCATGGCCAATATAGCCAGACCCACGGACCAAGGCTGGAACATATATAAATTGGTAATGGTGTTAATATCCACAGTAAAATAAATTACTGCACTGGATATTACCAAGACCAATAGGAATAAGCTAAGTATACGCCCATAAACCTTATTCATTCAGCAACTCCTTAAAAAGAAATCAGCACTATTATACCATTTGCTTTCTTTCGTGCCAAATTTCCACCCTACTCCACAAACTCCTCATGACTGGCATAAGCGCTGTGGTTGTGAATGCTTTCAAAATTATCGCAGTCCAGAGCGAACCATTTGATGCCCTCCAGCTGACGAAGGACAATCACTCCATCTCTTAAAATATCCTCAACAAATTTTGGATTATCATAGGCCTTTTCCGTAACGAATTTCTCGTCCTCACGCTTCAGCAGCGGATAAACCTGACAGGACCCCTGCTGTTCCATAAGGTCTACTAAATCCTCAATTAAAATGCATTCATGTTCATCATCAAAGGAAACCCGTACATCCATAACTCCACGCTGATTGTGGGCTCCGTATTCAGAAATTTCCTTACTGCATGGACAAAGGGAAGTATATGGAACCTTAACACCCAAAGTAAACTGCAATGGCTTCTCTCTCTCCATAACGCCATCAAAGAAGCAGTCCACATCCAAAACGGATTTTCTCTTGCTCACAGGAGCAAAACGATCCACAAAATATTTAAATTCAATGTGAATAGCCGCTGTCTCCGCCTGTAATTTATCCATGGCCTCTTTTAAAATATCAGCCATTTCCACCTCTGCAATGGGCAGGCGGGTCCATTTGTTCAATATCTCCTGAAAACGGCTCATGTGAGTGCCCTTGTATTCCATTGGCAATGAAACAGTAAAGCTGATATTTGCCAGAACCTGCTGATAATCACCCTCCTTTGTTTTAATCAAAAGAGGAAGATGAGCATCCCTGATACCCACCTTCTGAATGGCAATACCACGGGTATCTGCACTATTTTGTACATCCTTCATAAATACACCTATTACATATTCTCATACTCAACCGGGTCAACTACGCCAGCCTCCTCAAAGCCGCGCAGTCTCAGCTTACAGCTGTCGCAAACCCCGCAGGCCTTTTCGCCACCCTTGTAGCAGCTATGGGTAAACTGTAATGGAGCCCCTAATTTGCTGCCCAGCTGAACGATTTCCTTCTTGGACAGGTCCTGAAGCGGGGTCTCAATCTTAATGTTGCGACCATCGGCAGTACCAGCCTTGGTGGCCAAGGTGGCAGCTTTCTGGAAGCTGGCGATAAACTCAGGACGACAATCCGGATACCCGGAATAATCCACCGCATTTACTCCGATGAATACATGATCTGCCCCAACAACCTCCGCATACGCCATGGCATAGCTGAGGAAAATCATATTACGGGCTGGAACATAGGTAACTGGAATATCATCTGCCCCATGCTCAAAGTCCCCATCTGGAACCTCAATATTTCCATCTGTAAGGGCAGATCCACCAATTTCTTCCATATTAGTTTCTATAATAAGGTGCTTTTTCACGCCATAGAATTTAGCAACCTTCTTGGCACCCTCCAATTCAATATTATGTCTCTGATGATAATTGAAGCTGATAGGATAAACCTCCATGCCCTTTGACTTGGCCACAGCCATACATACTGTAGAATCAAGACCACCAGAAAGTAAAACAACTGCTTTTTCCATTATATTAACGCCCTCCTTACCCGACGCAATGTAAAGCCTTTATGGCACCAGAAATATCCTGGGCCTTATAAACAGCAGAACCAGCTACCAAAACATCAGCTCCGGCTGCTGCCAGTTCTCTGCAATTATCAACGGTAACTCCACCGTCCACCTCAATTTCAGCATTGCTTCCAGCCTTGGCCAGCATCGCCTTTAAGCGGGCTATTTTATCCAGTGAATTAGGAATAAACTTCTGCCCGCCATAGCCCGGATTTACGGACATAATAACAATCATATCAAGATCATCCAAAAGCTCCTCCACCATGGAAAGAGGAGTTCCCGGATTAAGACATATACCAGCCTTACAGCCAGCAGCCTTAATGGCCTGCAGAACTCTGTGAGGATGTTTTGCTGCCTCCACATGGAAGGTAATAATATCAGCCCCAGCTTTGGCAAAGGACTCAATCTGAGTATCCGGATGCTCTACCATAAGATGCACATCAAACACCGCATCAGTAACAGGGCGAATGGCCTTCACTATCAAGGCTCCCAAAGTAATTTCCGGTACAAAGGTACCATCCATAACATCTATATGCACATAGTCAGCACCTGCTGTAATAACCTTTTCAACCTCCTGAGCCAAATTGGCAAAATCAGCAGATAAAATTGATGGCGCAACCTTAGTCATCAATATGCCTTCTTTCTTTCTAAAATACTTTGCAATATATTCAAATACGCATCATAGCGCTCCTGACTGATAAGCCCCTCTGCCAGGGCATTTTTTATGCCGCAGTCAGGCTCATGGCTATGAGTACAGGTATTATAATAGCACTTTTCCATAAGTGGTCTGAACTCTGGAAAATATCCGGCCAAAAGATTCTTATCAAGATGCTCCAGCTCAGCCGCACTAAAGCCCGGGGTATCCACCACAATACCGCCGCTGGCTACTGGCAGCAGACAGGCCGCCCGGGTGGTGTGCTTGCCCCGCTTTATCTTTTCGGATATAACTCCCGTGGTAAGGGATAAATTGCTGTCAATGGCATTAAGGAGAGAGGATTTTCCCACACCGGAAGGTCCTGCAAAGGCGGTAACCTTCCCCTTCAGCAGGCTTCTGATCTCCTCAATTCCATGCTTTTCATAGGCAGAGGCAAAAATAACCTTGTAGCCCGCATCCACATAAGGCTTAACAAAATCCTCAGCAGAAGCTGGCAATAAATCAGTTTTATTAAGACAAATTATGATTTCCGGAATATCAGACCACTCTGCCAGCACCAAAAAGCGGTTTAAAAGCAGAGAATTTATATCCGGCTCCTTAACTGCAAAGGTTATTATCACCTGATCTATGTTGGCAACAGAAGGCCTATGAAGAAGGGTTTTTCTAGGCAGGCGTTTTTCAATAACACCAGTGCCATCCCCCAGCAGCTCATACTCCACTTTGTCCCCGGTCACTACAGAGCCCTTTATTCTTTTCAGTCTGCCACGGAGACGGCAGGACAGAAGCTCAGGATTCTGAGTAAGCTCCCTGCCATCTTCCAGCACATAATAAAATCCGTTATATGTTTTTATAACCTGACCTTTTGGCATTTATATATCCTTTACATTTTCAAAATAACTATGGTTTTACAACTTCATCAGGAGATGTTTTCTGGGTTTTCTTCCCCGGATCTGTTGGCTTGGTTGTAGTTGTGGAAGCCTGTCCGCTGGAAACGATAATGTTTACAGCACCGCCCTCCTTAACCTCGGAACCTGCTGCCGGTGACTGGCCAATAACAGTACCCCTTGACTGGGAACTGGACTTTTCTGTAACAGTGCCCAACCTCAGCTTATTAGCTGCCAAATTGGCTTTTACACTGTCCACAGACATGCCAGTGTAATCCGGAATTGTAACCCCAGTCTTCTTAGGCCCCTTGCTGACTGTAAAGTCTACAGACTGTCCCTTTTGAACCTTGGAGCCATTGCTAGGGTCCTGCTTCAAAACAGTTCCCGCTGGTTCATCGGATTCCTCCTCATAAACCGCTCCTATTTTAAGCCCCATCTTGTTTAGTTTGGCCTCTGCATTGGAGCGTGACATTCCCTTTAAATCCGGCATGGTCAGCTCTTCGCCGCCTTTGCTGATATAAATGGTAACCTGCCGCTGCTCCTTAACCATAATTCCCGCCTCAGGATACTGGGATACAACCTGTCCCGCTGGAACATTGGCATCATAGGTCTCTGCAATCTTAACCCGCAGATTCTTTTCCTCCAGCATTTCACGGGCAATCTCCACCTGGCGTCCCACCACATCCGGAACCTCTACTTCAACAGAGCTCCAGAAATTTCCATAAGACAGGAAGGTTCCCGCAAAAAATCCCATAACCAAAATCAATATCAAACCCAAAATAAACTTCTTGGATTTGAGAATCTTACTAAAGGAGGAACCATCTTCCTCACCTTCCTCATAGCCTTCATCATATTCGTAATCATAATCCTGAGAGCTATACTGCTGAGGCTGATTTTGCTGAAGCATATCAGGGGTAACCCTTGGAATCACCTGAGTAGCAAAAGGATCGTTTGGAGCTTGTGGTGTGTTTACCACTGCCCCTGTGGATTTGCCCTGAATCATGGCCAGGGCCTGCTCCAAATCCATATACATATCAGTGCTGGTAGGCCGCATCATAGGATCCTTGTTCATTGCCTTCTGTACAATGGCCTCCAAAACTGCCGGGACAGATGGTTTAATCTGACGAATAGGTACCGGCTCCTCCTGGAGATGCTTCAAGGCAATGCTTACAGAGGTTTCACCATTATATGGCAGAGTACCAGTAAGCATCTCGTAGAGTACTACACCAAGGGAATATACATCTGACTTTGTGGTAATAGCGGTACCCTTTGCCTGCTCAGGTGAGAAGTAATGAACGGAGCCCATTACATTGCCACCATAGGTCATGGTTGAAGAAGAAACCGCTCTGGCAATACCAAAATCAGTAACCTTGATATGGCCATCTGCCATAATCAAAATGTTGTGTGGCTTTATGTCACAATGAACAAGATTATTCTTATGGGCAGCCTCCAGGGCACATGCCAGTTCCTTTGCTATACGGGCAGCTTCTTCCGGCTCCAGATATCCCTTTTCCTGGATATATTCCTTCAAAGTCTGGCCTGCCACATATTCCATAACAATAAAATGACTGCCTTCATCTTCACCTACATCATATATATTAACGATATTCTGATGGGTCAGCTTGGCTGCACCCTTGGCCTCACGATGAAATTTCTCTATAAATTCAGCATCATTGGCAAACTGTGCATGAAGAATTTTTACAGCAACAGCACGGTCCAGCAGTTTGTCATGGGCTCTATATACATCAGCCATGCCGCCGCCACCGATATGTTCCTGAATTTCATACCGTCTTGCTAAAACGCGCTCTATCATGCCATATCCTCCTACCTGTCTCTTAAAGCTGTAATTATCTGACGGGCGATAGGAGCCGCTACAGCTCCGCCGCCACCACTATTTTCAACAATTATGCAAAAAGCTATCTTTCCCTTTGGAAGCTCGGCTGCACCAATAAACCAGCCGTGATCTGCCCCTTGGGAATTTTCTGCAGTTCCGGTCTTTCCAATAACCCGGACACCGGACACTGCCGCTGCTCCACCAGTACCGTTGGTTACAACATTTTCCATAAAGCCGCCAATTATGTTGGCCCGTTTATCGGAAGTAACTTCCATCCATTTTGATGGAGAGGCTTTTCTTATTACCAGCCCCACTGGAGAAATAACTTCCTCCACCAAGTATGGAACCATAACCTTACCCTGATTAACATAGGCACTGGCCAACATTGCCATTCTAAGAGGTGTTACCAGGGTCTCACCCTGGCCGATACCCACTTGGGCCGTATCACCATCACCAAGAGAGGAAAACTTTGGCAAATGGCATGTGCTTTCATTAAATTCACTGTTAATCGGAGTAGTAAATCCAAATCTGTCAAAGGCATTCTCCAGCCCCTTGCCATGCATACGCATAGCCAAGGTACCAAAGGTAACATTACAGGATTCAGTAAGGGCATCCTTCAAGGTAAGATTGTTACCATGAACTGCCCCGTGGCTTTCGCCAATATATTCATTGCCAATCTGCAATTTGCCATTGCAGTTGAACTTTTCATTTAAGTCAGTAACCTTTTCGTCAAGAGCTGCATCAGCTATCAGCACCTTAATGGTGGAGCCAGGAGGGTAAAGTCCCTGGGTAGCTCTGTTCAAAAGCGGACTGTCTTCCCTTGCCGTAAGGCTCTTCCAGTTGCTTTCCACATCGGTGGGATCCACTGCAGGCTTGCTCACCATGGCTATTATGGCCCCGGTCTCTGCATTCATAACCAACACAGCACCTCTATGGCTGCCCAGTGCATCATAGGCCAGCTGCTGAATATCTGCGTCCACCGTCAGCTTCACATTATTGCCCTGAGTTGACTGCATGGCCTGACCTATTGGCCCCAGCATCTGCAGCTGCTGTGACTGACCTGTAAGGTCACTTCCTGCCACAGACTCAATACCATCACTGCCAATGGCTTCCCCAAGATACCCTGTAACAGGAGCCATTATTTCACCATAAGGGTAGCTTCTTTCTCCCGGCTGAGAGCTTTTTGCCAGCTCCCGGCCATTTATGTCCAAAATGGAGCCCCTTACTATATCAAGTGCAGCATTGCCCCTACGGTTCATAGGATTTGCCGCCAGAGAAGGTGCCGCAATAACCTGCAAATAAACAATATATCCAAAAAGGCACAGGAAGCAGGCCATCATAAATACACTGCAGTGCAGAATATATTTTTTTATATCTTTATGCCCCATGAACCTTTTCCTTCTTCGATAATGACAACAAAAGACCTATCATAATAAATCCCGATACCATGGAACTGCCGCCATAGCTTATAAATGGCAGGGTTATGCCAGTAAGTGGCAAAAATTTGGTAACTCCGGCAATGATGATGAAGGCCTGGGTAAAGAGGGCTATGGAAAAGCCTGCTGCCACCAGTGTATGAAGTTCCTTTTTGCAGCTCATGGCAATCATAATACCACGATAAAAAAGCATCACATACACCATCATAATGACGGTGCAGCCCAAAAGCCCCAATTCTTCAGCCACAGCCGAGAATATAAAATCAGTGTGAACCTCGGGAATAAGTCCCGGATGGCCATGGGTGAAGCCTGTACCCCATACACCGCCAGCAGCAAAGGCAAACAGGGACTGAACCACCTGATACGCCTGTCCTGCTGGATCTGCCCATGGATCAAGCCAAATATTAAAGCGAACTTGCACATGGGAGAAAAAAGCATAGCTGACTGCAGCTCCCAGCCCGAAAAACAGCATGGCTATAAACACATAGGATTTGCTGCCAGTTCCCATATATGTCATAAACACTGCCATACAGAAGAACAGCAGCGCTGAACCCAAATCACGCTGGACAACGAACATAAGAATAGCAATGCCCCAAATAACCAAAAGGGGGGCAATAAATCTTATTGGTGGCAAATCCAAAAACAGAAATTTTCGCTTTGCCGCATTAAGCATTTCTCCATGATCAGAGAGAAAGGCTGCCAAAAACAGCACCAGCAGTATCTTGCCGAACTCCGAAGGCTGGACGGAAATAGGTCCAAGAACCAACCAGTTCTTGCTGCCACCGATTTCCACACCGAAAACCAATGAAAGGCACAATACCACCAAAGTACATATTCCTAAAATGTACTGATACTGCATCATATTTTTCAGCTGGCGGGAGAAATACAAAACTCCCAACATTACTGCCATACCAATCATCAGCCATCTGAGCTGTGGTACGCACAGTATAGGCTTCAGCCTTGCCAGCATTATTATGCCCAAACTTGAAAAAAACAGCACCATGGGGAACACCCATATATCGCTGCTGTACCTGCCCTTCACTAGAAACAGCTGAATGGCAAAGCCCATAACAGCCGCCCCCAATGCCCATGGAACAGGTGAATAATCTATATTTGGATACTGGTTCAGCATTATAATTCCCAAACCAGCAAACATAATCAAAAAATCAACTGCCACCAAAAGCAGGCTTTTAGTTTTCATTATATTCCACCACTATTGCTGAGATATTGTCCAGACCGCCGCCAGCCTTGGCCTGCTCCACCAATGCTTCAGCCTTGTCTGGGCACTCCTCTGCCTCAAGAGTCGCCTGGATGTCAGGTAATGTCACCATATTGGTAAGACCGTCAGAACAAAGCAGGAACACATCCCCGCTCTGCAGTCCCATCTCACCGGTATCCACCTTTACCACAGGATCTACTCCCACTGCTCTTAACAGCATGTTCTTATTCGGATGGTCCTTGGCCTCATCAGCAGAAATACTGCCATTGGCCAAAAGCTCCGCCACATAAGAATGATCGCTGGTTATCTGCTTCAGTTCACCATTTCTGAGACGATAAAGTCTGCTATCCCCCACGTGGGCCCAAAAGGCTGATCTTTCATCAATGTGAAGGAGTGTGGCGGTGGTACCCATACCGCTTCTTTCAGGATTTTTCTGGGTACATTCAAAAATGGCCTCATTGCCATCAATTACCAAATAGCGAAGGCCATCCTGATCAAGGGTGGTATCCTCAGATGACAGTTTGTTTTCCACAGTTGCCGTAAAAATATGGCTGGCTATTTCACCGGCCACATGACCACCCATACCATCAGCCACAACAAACACATCCTTAGGGCCGACTAAAATGCTATCTTCATTTAGTTCTCTCACTAAGCCGATATCAGTAGCCTGACTAACCTTTAACAAATCTATCACCTCCCGAACTCAAATGTGGCAGAGCCTACAGAAATCAAATCCCCGGACTGCAGATACTGGCGCCCGGTGATAGGCTCGTTGTTCACATAGGTTTTATTGACACTGCCCATATCCTCTATTACATACAAATTATTTAAAAGAGCTATTTCCGCATGATGATGAGAAGCAAAGCTGTCGTTTAAAACGATGTCATTATCGTTGCCCCGGCCAATACTGATATGATTGGAAAAGGCAAACCTCTGACCCACCATACTCTGATCAGAACATTCCAGCACTGTCAGCACCGCTTCCACATTGGAAATTTCAGTAACTGCGTAGATATCTTCCACCACCGGCTGACTGTCCTTTTTCATAAACTTCATCAGCTTGTAAACAAAATACAATAACAATAGCAGCAGCCCATATTGAAGGACAATGCCCAATGTCTTAATTACTATTGCAGTTCCCTGCATATCAAATCACCTCATACACCAGCACCGTCTCACCAATTCGTATTTCATCCCCGGTATGAAGGAGCTGTGGTGACACTACCCTTTGTCCATTTACAAAGGTACCGTTGAGGCTTTCCGCATCATACAGTATATGACGATGTCTTTCATAGGTTATAAACGCATGGACTCTGGAAGCATTGGTATCAGTGAGAATAAAATCGTTGTTGACCCGTCTGCCGATATATATCTGCTTTTCTCCAAACTCCAAATATGAATCTATATCAGGTCCCTCTATTGCCAGCAGGCTAACTGTCTTATGCTCCACCGGCAGGTTAAGAGGTGGCTTGAATTCTGATTTGTTCAGCACAATGGTATGGCACTCCGGCACCTCCACTGGCTGCTCCATTTCCCCGTAGCTGTCATCCACAAAGGTTCCCTTCACCTCGCAGGTGCCCTTTTTGAACTCCTCATTGGCGTTCAAAGTAATTTCCAGCTGACCATCCATAAAGCTGTCATTGGAAATAATCATCTTTTCTACCATAACATAAAGCTCATCAAGAAATCTACGGGCACAGAGACGCTGATAATCATCAGGGGCCATTTCCACATAATAAAAATTAGGCACAATCAGACCCGTCTGACTCTTGCGCCTTTTTCTGATTATTTCACGCTCCAGCTGTTTTATGACCTCAGTTGGTTCCAGAACAGAGCTCAGCTTGCGGTTAAAAAATCCCTCTATCTTTTTTTCCAGAAAAGACTCCAGATTGCCTATAGACATGATAGTCCCTCCTAAGCCTTGCTAGTCTTAATTTTACAACTTAACTCTATACAAGTAAATAAGATAATCCGCTTAAAAGCAGGTATCTCAGCCCTTATCCAGGTGTCGGTTTCTCAACTGTCCACAAGCGGCCTGAATATCGTTGCCCATTTCCCGCCGAACTGTCACCGTAATATGGTGCTTGGACAGATACTTTTCAAAGAAATCAATTCTCTCAGGGGATGGACGATTCCAATTCCTTTCCACCACTGGATTAATAGGAATCAAATTTACAGAGGCCAGCTGCCCCTTCAACAGATTCACCAATTCCTTGGCCTGCTTGGCATTATCATTGACACCATCAATAAGGATATACTCATAGGTGACCCGACGATGAGTCTTTTCGCCGTAATCGCCCCCCGCCTTTACCACATCAACCATTGGATACTTGCGGTTAATAGGCATCAGTTCAGAACGAAGTCCATTCTCCGGTGCGTGGAGAGAAATAGAAAGATTAACGGGAATCTCCTCCTCCGCCAAACGATAAATATTAGGAACAATACCGGATGTGGACAGAGTCACGCTGCGATAGCTCATACCAAGGCAATAATCCTCGTGAAGCAATCTGATATATTTTAGAACATTATCGTAATTTATCAATGGCTCCCCGGATCCCATAATAACTATGGTATCCACCTTTTCCCCGGATTTTGAAAGCATATCATTGATGTAATAAGTCTGGGCCAGCATCTCCCCGGCAGTAAGATTACGCACCATGCCGTGAAGTGTGGAGGCACAAAAGGCACAGCCCATATTGCACCCCGCCTGGGAAGAAACGCAAATACTGTTTCCGTAGGGCTGGCGCATAAGAACCGTTTCCACCCCCACCCCATCAGAGAAATTAAGGAGAAACTTGGAGGTCCTGCCATCGGCAGAATCCAGCTGATCCACCTGGGCAGCCCGGTCGATAACACACTCAGCCGCCAGCTTTTCCCGCATATTCTTGGGAAGGTTCTGCATATCGTTAAAGTCAGTAACGCTTTTCTTGTACATCCAGTCCGCCAGCTGCTTGCCGCGAAACTTTGGCAATCCCCATTCCATAAGAAGCTCATTGAGCTCCTCCAATGTTTTGCCGAAAATATTAATCATGATGAATTATTTTCTCCTCATACATGAAATAAAGAATCCATCTGTACCATCACGCTGAGGATACAGCTGAACCATTTCATCATCTCTTGGATTAGGCAGTCTTTCCCCGGCATTTTCCAAGGTAAATTCCTTGGCCTTTTCCAAAAATGCCTCCACCACATCCTGATTTTCCTCATGGGCTATAGTACAAGTACTGTACACCAACAGTCCTCCCGGCTTAACTGCCGCTGCAGCACTTCTAAGGATTTCCAACTGCAGCTTAGGCAGCTCCTTCAAAAGTTCAGGGGACTTACGCCATCTGGAATCAGGCTTTCTTCTGAGGACTCCCAGCCCGGAGCATGGTGCATCCACTAAAACCCTGTCCGCCTGTTGCGGAAATTCCTGCCAGATTTCCCTTGCATCAATAAGCATCGGATCAATAATGTTGATGCCAAGCCGCTCGGCATTGCTTCTGACTCTTTCCAGCTTGTGATCATAAATATCACAGGCCACAATGCGTCCACGATTTTCCATCATGGCTGCCATGTGGGTAGTTTTTCCTCCCGGAGCACTGCACACATCCAATACCAGCTCCCCCGGCTGTGGATCCACCACATGGGCCACCAGCATGGAGCTTTCATCCTGGACCTGGCAATAACCATCCTGAAGCACCTGCAAATCATCAAGGGAACCATGGGGCTTAATAATAACTCCCTCAGGAGTGAACACAGATTGCTGACAATCCACCCCCACTGAAATAAGCTGAAGCATAAGCTCTGAACGGTTTGTCTTCAGTGTATTGGCCCGTACAGAAAGAGGGGCCTGCTGGTTATTGAATGCACACAGCTTTGCCGCCTCATCATAGCCAAATTCCTTTATCCAGCGGCGAACCAGCCACTCGGGATGCTGCTCCGTAAGGGACAGCTGAACAGTGGCGTTTCCCTTGCCCTCTGGAAAAGCTCCCTTTTCAGGCTCTCTCACCATGGTACGCATTACACCATTGACAAACTTGGCAACCCCAGCATGTCCAAAACGCTTAGCCAACTCCACAGACTCGTTGCAAGCAGCGGAGTCAGGCACCTTGTCCATATATTTAAGCTGGTAAACCCCCATGCGCAAAATATCCCTTATAATTGGGCTAACCTTGCTAATGGGACGATTAATGTACCTTCTGATAATCCAGTCCAGGGTTTCCCCTGCCTTTACAGTACCATAAACAAGTTCAGTAACAAAACGACGGTCCATATCACTAAGGCCGCCCTTGCGTAGCTCCTTGGCCAGAGCTACATTGGCATAAGCCTCCTGTTCATGGACCGCATTTATAATTTTCAAAGCCGTTTCACGTGCTTTATCCATTTAATTCTCCTTTTCCTGGCCGACAGCATCAGACACAGGCAAATCTATAATATCCATAATGACTCTTTTGAACTCCTCAACATCTACCTTAGTGTTGAAGCATGGACCATTAGGGCGAATATTCATAACACCTACTGAAGGAATAGGGTATACATCCTGGATACCGCTGGCCAAATCTCGCTCGCAGGCCACAGCCACCACCGCCTGTGGCCTTATTTCCATAACCTTTTGGCGGGCCAAGGTCCCCCCCGTTACCACGAAGAAATGAAAACCGATTTCTTCAGCCAAGGTTACCAAATCTCCAATATTACAGCCACCACAACGCTTGCAATTATTGGGATCCGTAGTTATCTTATGTGGACAGGTGCTAAGCTGCAAACAGTGGGGTGTCACCACTAATAGTCTGTCAGCCGGCACCTTTAAATGACGATTACCCACAATGGTATTACTCACCGCCACATATGATGCCTCAATGCGCCGACGGTCAATTCCCACAATCTTGGCCGCTGAAATCACAATGTAATAAAGTACATTTAAAAGGGTATAAGTCTGCTTCTTGAAAATAGCAGGTAAAGGCCATCCCTTTATTCCAAAGACCATACCCAAAATTCCAAAACCAATAAGAAACAGAATTCCTATCATGGCCGCCGCAAAAGCAGGGGCCAGATGGGGATTTATATTATTAAGGCCTGGAAGGGTTATGAACCAGACTCCTGCACATATTATCATCATAATGATATATGTTATGCACAAGAGACTGATAAAAAGACGCTTCTTGGCCTTTTCTGCCGTATATTTCATAATGTATCCTCTGGGGAAAACAGGATCAATTAAAAATCAAACCTACTTTTACGCCATTTCCCCGAACAAAATCACCTGCTGCCATGCGTTTCTTGCTAGGTGGCTGAATTTCTGTAATTTCCACAGCCCCCTCGCCAGCAGCAACAATAAAGCTCTTTTTGGTAAGCTCCAGCACCTCACCCGGATTGCCGGACTTATCCTCTCTAACCTTGGTGCCCCATACCTTGTAGTTTTTGCCATCCAGCATGGTCCAGGCTACTGGCCAGGAATTAAGGCCACGCACAAGATTATGAACCTCCTGGGCTGGCTTGGTCCAGTCAATATGGCCAGTTTCCTTGGTAAGCATGGAAGCGTAGTTGGTAAGGCTGTCATCCTGCTTTTCAGGAGTAATAGACCCTGCTTCCAGCCCATCAACAGTATCTGCCAACAATTCGCTTCCCATAACCGCCAGCTTATCGTGAAGCTCTTCGGTGGTCATATCCGGCGTAATCTCAATTTTGCTCTTAAGAAGCATATCACCGGTATCAAGGCCCGCATCCATCATCATGGTGGTTACGCCAGTTTCGGTTTCCCCGTTAATAATGGACCAGTGGATAGGTGCCGCACCACGGTATCTAGGCAACAAAGAAGCATGAACATTTACGCAGCCAAGGCGAGGAATGTCCAAAATTTCCTGGGAAAGAATTTGACCAAAGGCTACCACCACAATAAGATCAGGATTTAACTCCTTTAACCTTGCCACACATTCAGCTGTCTTTATTTTCTCTGGCTGCCAAACTGGCAAATTATATTCCAGTGCCTTAACCTTTACAGGAGATGGGGTCAGTTTCTGTCCTCTCCCCTTTGGTCGGTCGGGCTGGGTAATAACGGTAAGCACTTCCGTCTTTTTCTGCATTACTTCCAGACAGCCAACGGCGAAGTCCGGAGTTCCCATAAAAACAGTTTTCAATTTGCTCATTTGTTTTCTCCCTGCTTAATGGTCTTGGCCACATCAATAAACAATGTACCCTCCAGATGATCCAGCTCATGCTGAATGCAACGGGCCATGAGCCCCTTTGCTGTAAGGTGCTTCTTCTTGCCCCAGCGATTAATGTAGTCAACACTTACCTTTTCTGCACGCTCAACATCACCAAATACATTTGGTACACTGAGACAACCCTCCTGACCGATTTCAGTACCCTCACGACGGGTAATCACAGGATTCACCATCTCTACCAAACCATTGTCATCGCCAACATCAATTACCACCAGACGGATTGACTGCCCCACCTGAGGAGCGGCCAAACCTACGCCATCAGCCTTATACATGGTTTCAGCCATATTTTCCATCAGCTTTCTGATTTTGCTGTCAACCTTCTCTATTGGAGCGGCAACCTGCTTTAAAACAGGATCGCCAGCTTTTACTATATCTAACAGTGCCAATTATAACACCCTCCTATTTCTCTATATCCGTCTAATTTTATCATATTATGGAAGGAAAGTCCAAAAAAAGGGAGCACTGTCAAAGTACCTTAACAGTGCTCCAAAATATTTCTAGGGGTTAGTATAGCAAATTAGCAACTCGGTTATTTATTACTCTTTGCCAGCCAGTCTCTTGTAGTTAGCGAGTCTGGTTTCAGCATCCTTCTGAGTCTTCTCGAAGAGAGCCTCAGCAGCCTCTGGGAATGCACGCTTCAAGCTGTTGTAGCGCACCTCACCCATGAGGTAATCCTGGAACTTGCCGAAGTCTGGCTCCTTGGAATCAAGGCTGAATGGGTTCTTGTCAGTGCCAACCAGCTCTGGGTTGTAACGATAGTTAGCCCAGTAACCGCATTCAACAGCACGGGCTGCTTCCATCTGGGACTTGCCCATACCAATCTTGATACCATGGTTGATACAAGGAGCATAACCGATGATAAGGGATGGTCCTGGATAAGCCTCAGCCTCTGTAATGGCCTTCAGTACCTGATTCTTGTCAGCACCCATGTTAACCTGCGCTACATATACATAGCCATAGGACATGGCCATCATGCCCAGATCCTTTTTCTTGGTCTTCTTACCAGTTGCAGCAAACTGTGCAATGGCAGCGGTAGGAGTAGCCTTGGAAGCCTGACCGCCAGTGTTGGAATATACCTCAGTATCGAATACGAATACATTTACATCCTCGCCGGAAGCCAATACATGATCCAGACCGCCGTAACCAATATCATAAGCCCAGCCGTCGCCGCCGAAGATCCACTGGGAACGCTTAACCATGAAATCACGGTTTTCATAAATCTTGTTGAGAAGTGGATCGTCACCCTTCTCAGCTTCCAGAGCACCAATCAGATTCAGTGAACGCTCGCGGGTGCCCTCACCGAGATTCATGTTATCCTTCCAATCAACCATTGCATTCTTCAATGCATCGGAAACTTTACCGGATTCCAAGGCTGCAGTAACATCTGCTGCCAAGGCTTCACGAACAGCCTTAACACCAAGGAACATACCAAGACCATACTCTGCGTTGTCCTCAAAGAGGGAGTTAGCCCAAGCTGGGCCATGGCCCCAAGCATTCTTGGTGTATGGCATTGCAGGAGCAGATGCACCCCAAATGGAGGAACAGCCAGTAGCATTAGCTACCATCATGCGGCCACCGAAGAGCTGGGTAATGAGCTTAGCGTATGGAGTCTCACCACAGCCTGCGCAGGCACCAGAGAACTCAAGGCAAGGAGTCTCAAACTGAGAACCCTTAACAGTAGTCTTCTTCATAGGGTTAGTCTTAGGGCTAACCTTCACGCCATAATCAAATACAGCCTGCTTGTCAAGCTGAGTAGCGATAGGCTTCATAACAAGAGCCTTCTCCTTGGCAGGACAAACAATAGCACAGTTGCCACAGCCGGAGCAGTCAAGAGCAGAAATAGCCATAGTGAAGTTCAGGCCCTTGGTGCCAAGAGCTGGCTTGGAAGTAAAGCCCTCTGGTGCAGCATCCTTCTCCTCATCATTGGTGAGAACTGGACGAATTGCAGCATGTGGGCAAACGAATGCGCACTGATTACACTCAATACACTTGGTAACATCCCATTCAGGAACATTAATTGCAATACCGCGCTTCTCGTAAGCAGCAGTGCCGGATGGGAAAGTACCATCTGCATGGGCAGCCATCTGCTTAACAGTAATCTTGTTACCCTCCTGGCGATTAACTGGCTCAAGGATTTCCTTAACATAAGCTGGAGCATCAGCCTTGCCCTCTTCCTTGGCATCCTGTGCATCAGCCCAGTCAGCAGGAACATTTACAAGATGCAGCGCATCAATACCGGCATCAACAGCGCCATTGTTCATATCTACGATATTCTGGCCCTTCTTGCCGTAAGAAGTTACGATAGCATCCTTCAGATAGCCAACAGCCTTCTGAAGTGGAATAATGTCAGCCAGCTTGAAGAATGCGGACTGCATTACCATGTTGAAACGACCACCAAGGCCCAGATCCTGAGCAATCTTAACGGCGTTTACAGTGTAGAACTTAATGTTGTTCTTGGCAATATAGCGCTTCATGGAAGCAGGCAGATTCTGAGACAGCTCCTCATCAGACCACAGAGTATTCAGCAGGAAAGTACCACCTGGCTGTAAGCCTGCCAAAAGGTCATACTTATTTACATAAGACTGCTGGGAGCAGGAAATAAAGTTTGCATTATCAATAAGATATGGAGAAGCAATTGGAGACTTACCAAAACGCAGGTGGGACATGGTAATACCACCGGACTTCTTGGAGTCATATGCAAAGTATGCCTGAGCATACAAATCAGTCTTATCACCGATAATCTTGATGGCGGACTTGTTGGCACCTACAGTACCATCGGAGCCCAGACCCCAGAACTTACAAGCAGTGGTTCCCTCTGGAGTGAGGTTAACATGCTCTGGATATGGAGCCAAAGAAGTATTGGAAAGATCATCAACAATACCAATGGTGAAGCCGTTCTTTGGTGCATCCTTCTTCAGTTCCTCAAATACTCCCAGAACCTGAGTAGGAGATACATCCTTACCGCCTAGACCATAACGACCACCAACAATCAGTGGATGACGGTCACTTGCATAGAATGCAGTGCGTACATCCTGATACAGTGGCTCACCAAGAGCACCTGGCTCCTTGGTACGATCCAAGGTGGCAATCTTGGTAGCAGTGGAAGGAATAGCCTTCAGGAAATGCTCTACGGAGAATGGACGGAAGAGATGAACTGCAACTGCACCAACCTTCTCCCCCTTGGCGTTGAGATAATCAACACATTCCTGGAGGGTCTGATTAATGGAACCAATAGCGATAACTACGCGCTCAGCATCCTTTGCACCATAGTAATCGAAGATATGATGCTCACGGCCTGTAATCTTGGCCATCTGACCCATAGCCTCTTCCACGAGCTCTGGCAAAGCATCATATGCCTTGTTTACAGCCTCACGGCCCTGGAAATAAATATCATCATTCTGGGCAGTACCACGAATAACAGGATGATCAGGATTCAATGCGTTGCGACGGAAAGCATTTACTGCATCCCAGTCAAGAATCTTTGCCAGATCATCGTAATCAACCAATTCAATTTTCTGAATCTCATGGGAAGTGCGGAAACCATCAAAGAAGTTAAGGAAAGGAATCTTGCCCTTGATGGCAACCAAATGTGCTACAGCAGCCAAGTCCATTACTTCCTGTACAGATGATTCTGCCAGCATAGCCACACCAGTCTGGCGAGCAGCCATAACATCCTGATGATCACCGAAAATGTTCAGTGAAGAAGTAGCCAGTGCACGAGCAGATACATGGAATACACCTGGGAGCATCTCGCCGGAAATCTTATACATATTTGGAATCATCAGCAGCATACCCTGAGAAGCAGTGTATGTGGTGGTCAAGGCACCAGCCTGCAAGGAACCGTGAACTGCACCTGCAGCACCAGCCTCGGATTGCAACTCAACAATGCGTACCTTCTGACCAAAAAGGTTCTTCTGCCCCTTTGCAGCCATCTCATCAACATGCTCTGCCATTGGTGAAGATGGGGTAATAGGATAGATAGCAGCCACATCAGTAAATGCATAGGACACATAAGCCGCAGCTGTATTACCATCCATAGTCTTCATTTTCTTGCCCATACTTGATTAACTCTCCTCTCATAACACGAAATTTACCCGAATACCAATCAAGTAACAAATAACATCTATAACAAATCTCTTATAAATGTTTTACAAATTCATTATACATCTAACCTATTATTTTGTAAAATAAATCGCTTTTTCTTTTTATTTTCGCACAAATGAAAAGAAAATAAAATTATTTTGAACAAAATTTCAGTTTTACAACAATAATCATCAGACAAATATATTACATTTATACAATTATACATGAATTTAATTACTAAAATGTCACAGACAAATAAAAAAAGCTGGATTCGAAAATCCAGCTTTAAACGCAATGGTCGGAGCAGCAGGATTCGAACCTGCGACCCCCTGGTCCCAAGCCAGGTGCTCTACCGAACTGAGCCATGCCCCGTTGTCGACCCTTGTCGCGTCAACATTGATTATGATACTACAATCTCCATTGCTTGTCAACAAATTTTATAACTTTTATTTTATCACTTCTGCCAATAGTCAAGGTCACTAGTAATTCCAATATCCTGAGCATAGAATACAGGATCCTTGCCCGCATCTCTCTGGCTTTCGTAATCTCTCAAGCAAGCCATGGCCTGACTGCCCAAAATAACGATTACAGGCAAGTTGATGATGGCCATGCAGCCCATAAGAACATCTGCCAAATTCCACAGAAGATCCATGCTGAGACCAGCACCTACAAAAATAACCAACGCAGCAAATATACGATAAATTGTCATAAACAGCTTGCCAGGCACCTTGCCGTTTACATAAGCCAGACAGTTATCTACATAATAAAGATTACCCAGCAAAGTAGTGAAGGCAAAGAGCAGCATGGAAACGGTGAGGAACACACCGGCACCAGAACCCAGAGTTGCATCAAGAGATGCCTGAACAAATGGGGCACCAGCCAATTCCTTGGTAGGAGCCACGCCGGAGCTCATGCACAAGAAGGCAGTGGCGGTACAGAGAATCATGGTATCAATAAATACAGAGAACATCTGAACCAGCCCCTGCTTTACAGGATGGGAAACATCTGCTGCAGCTGCGGCATTTGGTGCAGAACCTACACCTGCCTCGTTGGAGAACAGACCACGCTTAATACCAAACATTACGCAGGAGCCAGTGAAACCACCAAAAATAGCCTGGAAATCGAAGGCCTGGGTAAAGATAGTATCAAAAACACTTGGCAGAAGGCTAATGTTCATTACTACTACGATTAACGCTACTACCACATAAATAAGGCCCATAAGTGGAACCAACGCGGAGGTTGCCTTGATAATTCTGCGGCCACCACCAAAGATGCACCATCCTACAAGAACTGCCAGAATGCCACCAATAACCCATGGTGTGCTGTCCGGGTTGTAGAATGTGAATCCGGAGAATGTGGACTGGAGATTATATGCGCAAAGCATATTAAAACCAATACCATAAGTACAAATCAGTGCCAAAGCAAAGATAATTGCCACAAATCTGTTATGGAGGGCGTTCTCAATATAATAAGCAGGACCACCATAGCTGGCGTGCTCACCACGCTTTTTATAAACCTGAGCCAAGGTACTCTCCACAAATGCAGCACCACCGCCCAAAAATGCAGCCAGCCACATCCAGAACATGGAACCAAAGCCTCCAAGGCACAGTGCTGTGGAAACACCAATGATGTTACCAGTACCAACTCGGGAAGCAGTGGAAACCATCAAGGCCTGGAAGGATGATACCTTCTGGCCTTCCTTCTTCTCCATAATTACCTTCAGTGTTTCACCAAAAAGACGAATCTGGACAAATCTGGTCCGTAGTGTGTAATAAAAGCCTACGCCCAGAATCATGACAATCAACAGCTTGCCATACATGAAGTTAGAGATTTCTCCAATTAACGCATCCAACATTTTCTTATCTCCCCCTTTTCCTTTTAAAAAATAAATTTAAATTTCCCTATTCAGGGAAAAAATCCCCTAAAGTTTCTTTATCCTCAGGCTTACCTATGTAAGAACCTATCAAGAACAAAATCAATGAAACAGTAATACCGATAGTTATCTGGTGAAGCCCCATAATCTTAAAGCCCATGCCCTGAGCAAGACAATAAAGCACTGTCCCCCCCACCATAGAAAGCATGGCCCCAGTTTTATTCGCCTTAGGCCAGTATAATCCAAGCAAAAGCGTCCAGAAAAAGGCCGTTTCCAAGCCACCAAAGGCAAACATATTAATGAGCCAAATAAGACTTGGCGGCGTCATGGCAATGAAAAATACAATGGCACCAATAATTGCCGTTGCCAGCATGGACAGGATACGCAGTTTGCCATCCCCGGGCTTATTTCCTTTTCTCTCCTGACGATGGAGATAAATATCCTTAATAATAGCTGACGAACCCACCAATAGCAAACTGCTGATGGTAGATATGCTGGCAGAAAGGGGACCAATTATCGCAATACTTGCCAAAGTTGCCGGCATAGCTGTTACTACGATACGCGGAATAATGCTATCAGTTCCGCCATAATCAGCAGGAGAGCCCGTCATTACCCCCTGCCCCAGAATACCAGTAAGATTTACACCGATATTCATAAAGCCTACCACGAAAGTACCAATAAGCATGGCTCTAACCAGACTCTTATTGTTCTTGAAGGCCAAGCCCCTTACCACTGACTGTGGCAGTGCAATTGTACAGATACCAACCAAAATCCACTGGGTAAGATACAGTCCGTAAGGCATCTTACCATTGGAAAGTGGCTCCAGCATATCTGGACGATTTGTTTCCAAATGAGCCACAATACTATCGTAGCCGCCACCAGCCTGCAGCACATAATATACCAGCATCATAATGCCAATCATCATCATAACGGCACAGCAGGTATCCGTAATGGCCACTGCCCTAAAGCCACCGATGGTGGTATATACAACTACCATGGCACCAAAAAGAATCAATCCCATCACATAGCTATAGCCTGTTACCGCCTCAAACAGCTTGGCACCACCCACAAACTGGGCCACCATAGTAGCACAAAAGAACAAAACTATAATGAAGGCAGAAATCTCTGCCAATAAATCCGACTTATAGCGATGGCGAATAATATCAACCACCGTCACCGCATTAAACTTGCTGGCCAGTAAAGCCACCCGCTTGCCGAATATACCCAGCACCAAAAATACTGCAGTTACCTGGACCACTGCCATATAAACCCAGCCGAAGCCTACATTCCAGGCCACGCCAGGACCTCCCACGAAGGAGCTGACAGAGCTGTAGGTAGCAACAGTGGTCATGGCAAGAACAAAACCTCCCAAATCCCGGTTGCCAATAAAGTAGGTCTTGACGAAATTATTCATCAAACCCGACTGCTGCTGGTGGCGCACATAAAAGCTAATGCCAATCATAAATACCATGTAGCCTAACAATGGCAAAAGCTGACTCAAATCACCGTTCACGGCTGACCCTCCTCTCGGGAAGGATTACCATCTGTTTCCAGATCAATATCCTTAAATACAAAGGAAGTAAGAAGCTTGACCAAAACCATTGCAAGAATCCACACGCCAAAGGTTCCGACAACAGCCCAGAGCGGCAGTCCAAAGACTTTAATATCCACACCAGCCAAACCGAATCCGGCCAACACCCAAAAGACAATCAACACCAATAGTGTTATGCCGGTCCACATGGCTTCCCTGCGGATCTGGAAGTATTTTTCTTTTTCTGACATACAAAACACCTTTCTGTAGAACCCGGTACTAAAAATCTAGACAAAATGTCCACCCGGTGTCCTCAACATTCATAATTATACTATGCCTTTTTAAACTTGGCAAAAATCTCGTCTATCTCAGGACCAGTAAGCTGATATTTCTCCACCAGCTTATCCGCCAAAGCCTTTATGGCCTTTTTCCCCTTCTTCACAATTTTCAGGGTATTTTCGTATTCCTGCTGAATAATTTCATCGGCCTCTTCATAAACCTTCACCGCTGCTGGACTTACCGAAAGAGTTTCCAACGGGATATAGGCCCGAAGCTGTTTGCCCATCCCCAGATTATTTACCATAAGGACAGCATGGACTGTGGCATTTTCCAAATCTCCACTGATACCAGCATTTATACCTTCCTTCTCACCAAAGAAAACCACCTCTGCGGCACGGCCTGCCAGGCTTACGCGAATCTTATCCACATACCACTGGCGATTGTAGTTCTTGGAGATTTTCTCATTTACCTTTGGCTTGGTATAACCACCATATTCCTCACGCCCCACAATGGTTACAAAGGAAGATTGCTCCCCTGTAAGCCACAGTAGATAGGCATGCCCCGCCTCATGAACTGCTGTGGCAAAATAGTTGATTTCCTCCCAATCGTGCTTTTGCCCAAAGGTCAGTTCATCAAGGGCATCGGAAAGAATATCACTGTCCACCTCTTTTTGCTGCTTTAAGGCCATACGGGTAGCCAGAGAAATAAAATCATTAATATCTGCAATACTATGGCCAAATACACGATCCGCAATATTGTTAATGATAGTATCAGGAATTGTGTCTATCCCCTTATTATTAAGGGCCTTCTTGATGCCGGCAATACGCTCATCCCGATCTGGTAGGCGGACATAAATCTTATGCTCCAAAAGGTGCAGCAGCTCAGGGTCCAAATCTGAATTTTCATCAGAAACAGTGGAATGGGACCAATTCATTGTTCCCACAAACAGCACTGGGGAACCACAGGATTTAATGTCCTTGATACCATTAATAAAGGTTCTGACAGCCCCCAAGCCACAGGCCTTTATCAGCAGATCAAACTTCTCTATCAGAATAACCGCCGGTGCCTCACGGATTGCCTTTTCAAACAGGTCCTTAAGTAACTGGCAGGCTCCCTCAGGAGTTAGATCAGCCAGTCTTGATGGGGTTATCATCAAAAGATTGGCCTCTGCCTCCGTGGCCAAGGCCCTGGTAAGGGAAACTTTCCCTGCATCAGCGGAACCAAAGAGAAGCACGCCCCCCGGCACACTATGATACTTCATAACAAAGGCCTCAGGGTTCACCAGATACTCCTTCAGATATTTCAAGTCCTCCTTGGCGCTGGTGCCCCCAACAATATCATCAAAATAACGCGGTTCCTTTTCCTCCTCCAAATATTCATCCACAGGGTCCGGCCCCTTTAGGGTTTCAAAATCAAAATCGTAGAAAATTACTTCAGCTGTCTTGCCATCATCAGAAAGCTGCTGAGCCGTGTTATATTTTACTATTAAATCCTCCCGTTGAAGGGCATCATAGTTCTTCTGAATAAGGGTATCCCGTGCCACCAGCAGCATTTCCGCCTGGGCATGTTCCCTGTCCACAGAAAGGTCCACCGTCCCCCTGGCCCCCTTCTGCATAAAGGTAAAGTAATCCGCCAAAGTAATGTTGTCGTGCTTAATGAGGTAAACTGGCAGGGTGGGAAGATTCTCACGAACAATTTCAAAAACTCCAAGACCTACTGACACCTCATCGTCCAAGCTCAGCACATTAAATCCCCTGTCTTCAACTCCTTCCATAAGGTCCACCACCACAAAGGAAAGAATAGTATTGGACAGGGTTTTCACCGCCTCATCAATACTGGTGACAAAAATGTAATCTATAAATTCATTTTCCAGCAAACATTTATATTTTTCCCTGTCTGCCACCAACAGCACCTGAGGCTTTTCCTTATAGCTGAACAGGGTTGCCATAGGACTATCTGCCTCTGGACGCTCCACGGTGAAATTAATCTTCTGGATTTTGGTAAGAGCATCCGGTGTCAAATGGCGGCTCAATTCATAAAACTCATTTTTAAGAAAGGCCTTGCTGAGTGGCAATACTGAGTTGGCATCAATCATATCGCACTGGTTAAAGAGACACAGATTTAACATATCCGGGTCCAAATCCATGTCATAGCCATACTCATTTTTAATCTCATTGGCAAAATCAAAAAAGCTCTGCTCCATAAGCTCCAGCAAATGATTGACCGCCATATCCTTAAAGAAAATGATATTTTCATTATTGAAATATTCATAGAAGAAAATAATAGGAAAATCCGATTCTTCCAATTCCTTGGCAAAGGAGCCCAAAATCACCGATTTAGGCAGCATTGATCCAAGATTGTCATTTAAGTACAGCTCCGCCCCCACATGGGTAGTAAAAATAATAATGCTTTCCCCAAAGGATATTACCTTATCTCTGGTAGCATCCACTACCTGTCCCGTTTCAATAATCTGACTTATGGCAGAAACCACCTTGGGGCTGGCCTTATCTATATTTTTAAGAAGCAAAATGCCATTAGGATTTTCCTCCACGAACTTTGTAATCCTGCCGGCCTTTTTGCTGCCGCTGACGGTATTCACCAAATCTTTGGCAAAGGTTTCCGCCGCATTCATATCCAAATTTATTTCCAAAATATTACGCTTCAGCACATCCGCCGTAATATGGGCCAGACGGGACTTTCCAATGCCCGGAGGTCCTGACAGCAGGAATATATTATGAAGGTTCTGCCCTGAAGATTCAGGAATAAACTGCCCCTTAAAAATCCCCTGAACGAAATAATGTATAGCTGCATCCTGTCCCTTGATATTGGCACATAATGTCTGATAAAGCAGCTTTGTATTCTTGGAAAGCTCCACCAGCTCTTTTTTCTTGTTCCGCTTCATAACAATCCCCCCTCGGGCACAATCCGCCAAAGCAGTTATCTTCCTTATTACTTAAAATAATACCACATAACGGCAAAATAGTCCCCCTTGAGGGCAGATAGCTCCAAGGGGGACTGTTGTTCTACACAGCTAATTTATTAACAATTTAAATTGTCAAAATCATCCCAGAATCTTCAAAAATTCCTTACAAATAGCGGTGTTGCCAGGCCATGCTGGGGAGGTTACCAAATTGCCGTCTACCACAGCCTTATCGGCATCCACGTTTTGGAAGGTACCGCCAGCGGTGGTAACATCAGGACCAACAGCTGGATAAGCGGTAAGAGTGCGCCCCTTAACCACATCGGCAGCAGTAAGAACCTGGATACCGTGACAAATGGCAGCAACTGGCTTGTTGTTGTTCATGAAATACTTGGTAATGCTGATAACCTTTGGATCAAGGCGAATATATTCCGGAGCACGGCCACCGGTAATATACAGACCATCATAATCCTCTGCAGACACATCATCAAAGGTAGCATTCAAAATAAACAGATGACCTGGTTTTTCTGAATAGGTCTGATCCCCTTCGAAATCATGGATAGCTGTTTTAATAGCTTCACCGCTCTTTTTGCCAGGACAAACCACATCCACATGGACCCCGGCAACCCCCAAAGCCTGAAACGGAACCATTACCTCATAGTCCTCTGCAAAATCCCCTGCTAACATCAGTACCTTTTTCATTGTTTACTTACCTCTCTTTCTGAAAAACATTTATTTCTTTACCCATTTTCCGGAGGATTCTATTGCTCCGGCTGGGCACACCAACAAACACAAATGGCATCCTACACACCTCTTAGGATCCAATACAGGCATTCTATCCTTCAGGATTATGGCCTGATGTCCACCGTCAGCGCAGGATATATGGCACCGACCACATCCAATACACTTATTTCTCAGAAACCTTGGATAAACAACTGTATCCCGTTCCAAAGAATCCGTGGTATTGCTGACATGGTTCAAGGCCAGCCCCACTATATCCTTTACACTGTCATCCCCTATTGCCCTTAGGTAATAATTCAGCCCCGCCTTTAAATCTTTAATAATTCGATAGCCATATTGCATTACGGCAGTAGTGACCTGCACTGAGCTCGCCCCAAGCAGCATAAACTCCGCCGCATCCTGCCATGTCTCAATACCTCCCATACCACTGATATGAAGGCCTTTAAGCTCCGTATTTTTCCCCAGCTCCGTAATATATCTCAATGCTATGGGCTTTATGGCCTTACCGCTATAGCCCCCCACCGCTGAGTCATTGCCCACTGCCGGGCTGGAAACATAGGTATCCAAATTTATGCGCATAATGCTTTTAATAGTATTGATGGCAGAAATTCCCCTGGCGCCGCCCCTTTTGGCAGCCTCAGCTGCCTCACTCATAGAAGCCACATTAGGAGTCAGCTTTGCCAAAACTGGGATAGTAACCCCACGGCAGGCAGCTTTGGTAAACCGCTCCACATATTCAGGATTTTGCCCAATATCTGAACCAAGACCACCTTCCATCATATTTGGACAGGAAAAATTAAGCTCTATGGCATCCGCTCCATTTTCCTCACAGAGCCTTGCCAAATTCTCCCATTCCTCATCATCCCGCCCCATGATGGAAGCCATAAGGAATTTATTAGGGTAATCCCGTTTCAAATCCTTAAAAATCTCCATATTTTCCACCACACTGTGGTTAGAAAGCTGCTCAATATTCTTAAATCCTATAATACTGCTACTTCCCCCTGTTATGGCAGAATACCTTGGAGATGCCTCATGGATATCAAAATTGCATATTGTTTTAAAGGAAACTCCAGCCCATCCTGCCTCAAAGGCCCTGGCACACATATCATAATTGCTGCCGACAACAGAGGAAGAAAGCAGAAACGGATTTTCCAAGGGTATACCACAAATATCCGTCTTCAAAATGCTTTCATCCTCCAGTTCACCTTTTGGTATCATAGGCTTTACTTCGTTTCTAAGACGGTTCATCAATTCTTTTATAGGTACCAAGCCCGGGCGAAGGCAAGCTCTTTCACAGGGTGCATCACAATCTGTGCAAACATCCTTTTCCGGCAAAAAAGACATCACATGATGCTCGCCTCCCAGCCAGATTCCCCTTAGCTTGTCCCCTGGGCTAAGCTCAGCGGGACATGCCTCATCGCAGGGTGCATTATCGCACAGGGCACAATTTATCATATCCTGCCTTTTTATATTAGGCCTCAAAAACATCATGCTCACTCCTAATTACACGTCAAACACATTTTAAAAGCTGCCGCCCAGCTTTTCCAAAGTATTAATTACAACCACACAATCCGGATGCACATGCTTCATTACAAATTCCATTTTTTCCAACGGAATAGCTACACATCCACCGGTATATGGCTTATTAGGGCCAAAACAATGAAGGAATATTGCAGATCCCTTATTAGGAGTCCCCTCAGCGTTATAGCTGATATTCATGCAATAAATATATTGAGGATTATAATCAACGATGTGCTCACTATCCCCCTTATTCAAATCAGGCAAATTCCTAATATCCACCATTTCATTGTATTTCATCCCTGGGCGAATATCTCCGGACCAATAAATATTTCCATCCACCTGACGATATGGAATAGCGCAACCAGGATCAGGAGCAATACCAAAGGCGGCATTAAACCCGAAAGTTCCTACCGGGGTCATGGAGTCCCCTTCCTTAGTTTTCCCAAAACCTTTTTTGCCAATAAAACCAGGAGTAGTCATTATCTCCTTCCATTTGCCATCCCAATCTCTTTCATGCATGGAAACCCAGGCAGTGGTGCCCTCTATACCAGCCACTACAAAAAGCTGTTTTGCATTTTTTGCCTCCGGAAGCTGCTGAACCCATGCAGGGGACGGCTTATAGCTTCCATCATTATATCCTTTATAGGCTGCCATGGCATTGCGCCAGCTATCCATAACCTCGTCATTACTAAAAATCACAGGTACCAAACCAGGATTATTTTTAACAAATTCATCCCTTACAAATTTGTAGCCCCACTGTACCAATTCAGTCCACTTGTCCTGATCCGTTTTCATTTCCTCTATAGTAGAGCGATGGAAACGCACATCAGTTGGATGCCTAAATACATAGTACATACCGGATATATCCTTGGCAAAAATCTCTACTCCGGACATATCATAACACAACATTTCATTAAGCTGTTTTTCATTAATCTTGCCAATACTGAAAAGCCAGCCCATGCCATCATACTGCATACCAGCAGCCTTACTTTCCTCCACAGATTTCTTTTCTGAAACAGAAAAAAGCACTCCATCATTATTATCAGCAAAAACATTCGTAATCAACGCATCTTTATACTTGTTAGGAACCTCCAGTAAATAGCCGTTGCTGGTGTAAAAGGTACCATCCTTTGCCAAGGCTTCTTCTGATGATAATGTCACCAGCATAGCTGCCAGCATCACAGCCCCCATAGTCATTCTAAAAATACTGACAAAAAGTTTAACCATCATTACACCTCCATCTATAATACTGCCATTTGATATATTCGACTTTCATCTTCAAAAACCTTTTAGCAAATAAATAACCCCAAAGCCAAAATGGCTATGGGGTCATAAAGATCAGAATTTAAACTTATGCAGTGAATGCTGGAGGTCTTCAGCCAGTCTGGACAAAGATTCACTGGCAGTGGCAATTTCACTGGCAGAAGCTGACTGCTCCTCTGTAGCTGCAGACACAGTCTGCATTTCGCCGGAAACGGCCTTTCCCTGTTTATCAATGTTGGCCACCTGGGATGTAATATTCTCCGTATCTGCGGTTGCGGAATGAACTACCTGGCTCATCTGCTTTACTTCCTGGGTAACTTCATTTACCAAGGACTCTATTTCAATAAAGTTATGACGCAGATTAGCAACGGATTCCGCACCGGCATCCACTGTAGCTCTGCCCTTCTGCATGGAAGTAACCGCCTGCTGGGTTTCCTGCTGAATTCCCGTAATCAGCTGAGTAATCTTTTGAGCCGCCTCACCAGACTGCTCGGCCAGCTTACGAACTTCCTCTGCTACTACAGCAAATCCACGACCATGCTCGCCGGCACGGGCAGCCTCGATAGCCGCATTGAGAGCCAGCAAGTTGGTCTGTGCAGCTATACCGGAAATGGTTTCTACGATAGTGCCAATTTGCTGGGAGCTTTCACCCAATCTATCCACAATCTCCGAGGAATCCTGAACCCCAACAGCTCCATTACGAATCTGCTGAATGGTTTCCTCAATGGATTTTAAGCCCTGGGCTGCAGAATGAGCCGCAGACTCTGCTCTTGAAGCCACATCGTTGGACTGGTGATCAATGGCTGTTACGGACTCATTAATATGGCTAACTGCCTGAGTACTGGACTCAATAGCCCCCTGCTGAATCTGTACTGCCCCTGCAGCATCCGTTACAGACTGAGCCACCTGAGTAGAGGCCTGGGCTGACTGCTGGGCACTGGCAGTTAATTCTTCACCGGCAGCGGCAATCTGCTCAGCGCTGGAACTTGCCTGGCGCATGAGCTTGTTGAGATTTTCACGCATGATACATACAGTATCTGCCAATTCACCAATTTCATCAGTAGTGGTAATAGTGCGAGGAGTAATACGGAAATCGCCATCTCCCATACGGCGGCAGGTCTCCACCATTCTGTCCAGTGGTCCTGTGATTGCCTTAATAATCAACATTGAAATAGCAAAGAGAGCTATCAGGGCAGCGACGCAGAACAACACCATCATTCTGCTGGCTGAAGCCGCATCCGCCTCCATTTTCTCAAAACGGGCCTGGGCACTTTCCTGGGCCTGTTTTTGCTGTTCCTCCAGTAATAAACGCAACTGCTTGGTGGCATCACCGGCATTTTTACTGAGGTATGTTGCACCCTCATCCTTATTATTGGCTTCTGCCAAAGCAATTACTTGATCAATGGCAGCGCCAAAAGCCTTCCACTTTTCCAGAATAGCGGCATTGGCTTTCTCTGCCTCAGTTCCTGATGTAGCCTGCTCATACAGCTTCCAGTTGGATTCAAAGTTTTCCCTTATTTCCTTCTGGTCATTTCTCAAATCATCAATTCGCTTCTGATCCTTGGCCGACAGGGAAAGGGCACCTCTTGACTGCATGTCACGGAGCATGTATTTTATCTCACCTATGCAATACAGTTGCTGCATATTTTTTTGATAAATAACCTCCAATGAATCACGAGACTCAGATATGGTGGAATACCCGCGATAGCCAATAAGAGCCATCCCGATGGCAGCAATAACCACAAGGGTCAATATCTTATACACCATCTTTAAGTTGTAAAAAAAGTTCATAGCTACCCCTCTTTTCTTACTATAATCATTCACTTACTGCAAGTATTCTATCTTCAAAATTAAAATCCTTTAAAATTATGTTTTTTTAATAATCCTTGAAAACAAAAAATTCGTTTACCCCTCATTCAATTTTTCCAAAGCCTTTACCCCAAAAATATCTTTTATTTTCCCCTTGGCCTGGGCCTTAATGTCATCGTTAATGTACATCTGTGCCAAAAGCAGGGCTATGCCAATGGCTGCAGCATCATCGGTATAACCGGCTATTGGTGTAAAATCTGGAATAAAGTCAAATGGGGAAATCAAATATCCCAAGGCACCATAAATTCCAGCCTTAACTCTCATGGGGCAATTGGGGGACTGGGCCACATAATAAAGCTGCAACGCCTTATAAATAAGGCCAATACCAATGGCAGTAACATTTTCCTTTATTTTATTCCAAAGTCCTTCCTCAGAATAATCATCCACATATTTCTCTACTTTAATTTCGCTGAAATCAACATCAATTGTTTTATCCTTCATGATAACCACCTCGATAGCTACATTTCTACAAAGCAATACTTCTTTCCTGCTAAAGATACCTTAAAATAAAAAATCCTCAAAGCCTTGATATACAAGACTTTGAGGTTATCTTTCAAATGGTGCGACAGGAGGGATTCGAACCCCCGACCCACGGCTTAGAAGGCCGTTGCTCTATCCAACTGAGCTACTGTCGCAAATAAAAATGGTCGGAGCAGCAGGATTCGAACCTGCGACCACCTGGTCCCAAGCCAGGTGCTCTACCAAACTGAGCCATGCCCCGATCGTGTCTCCGCTTAACGCGTCAACACAACATATAATATACCAAAACACAAACAGTGTCAAGGATTATTTATATTTATTTTTTCAAGAAAATACCATTACACCAAACGCTTTAAATCATCACGCATTTTTATGATCTCATTATATCTGTCCATGGCATCAGCAGGCATATTACCGGCGCGCAGCTCCTCAGTCAGGGCAGCAACAATTTCATACATAGGAGTAATACCCAGATTTGCACTGACACCCTTCAGATTATGGGCCATACTAAAACCATCCTCTACACTATTTGTGGACAAAGCCGCCCCCAAACCTTCAAAAACAGTATCATCAAGGAACTTCTTAAAGCACTTTTCATAAAAGGCCTCATTATTCAAGAATCTGGCCATAGCCTCGTCAATTCCGCATCCCATAGATTTTAAGGTGTCTGTTAAAGCTGACATAATCGTCACTCCTTATAGTAAAAATAGAATATTGATAAACTATTGTCATACTCTCCTATTGTTAAGTATAGCATACACCATATTTTATGGATAGTAAATAATTAACAAACTAATAGGGCTCTCCAACAGATGATCGTTGAAAAGCCCCATATAATTCATTAATCGTTAATTATCCGGCCATACGCCTTTTATCCGGTGCCAATATGCGGGCACTATTCAATACCACTGCCAAGGTTGCCGTGTTATGAATAACTGCCGACCACAGAGGATTAATTACTCCCAGTGCACCCAGAATCATAGCCGCAGAATTTACCATAATGGTTGCAGTAAAATTCTGATGGATAAGATTCATGGTCCGTCTCCCCAGCTGCAATGCCTCAATAAGACGGGTAGGATCCTCGGAGCGAATAGTCACTGCTGAAGATTCCGCTGCCAAGTCCGTCTGTCTGCCTCCCAAGGTTACCCCCACATGGGCAAAGGCCAGAGCCGGTGCATCATTTATGCCATCCCCCACCATCATGACGGTACCCCGTTTTTTCAGCTTCATTACATGATTTGCCTTATCCTCCGGCAACACTTCAGCATGATAAGCATCAATATCCATATCCCTTGCCACTTCACTGGCAACGGTTTTGGAATCACCTGTGAGCATTACCACCTCATCCACACCATGACGGCGCATCTGATTTAAGGTTTTTTTCATTAATGGACGAATAGGATCCTTTATGCCAATAGCCCCCAACAGCTTGCCATCTCTGGAAACATAGATATATCCCATGGTAATATCTTCCACGGTAATCTGCTCCATGCCAGAAACCTTCCGCTCCGACATGAGCTTGGCACTGCCCACCAGAACCTCGCCGCCTTTATAGTCCTCAAAATCCGGTACAATTGCCGTCATACCACGGGCTACAATGGTCTTAGAGGATTTATGCTGTGGTACTGTCCACTCCTTGTCCTTCACATATTTGTGAATTGCCACTGCCAGTGGATGCACCGAATGATGCTCGGCTGAAGCTGCCAAAAGCAGCAGTTCCTTTTCATCCACATTATCAACTGTAAGAATCGATGAAACCTGTGGCACACCTACAGTAATAGTACCAGTCTTGTCCAACACTACAGTATCAGTATCTGCCAGGGCCTCAATGTAGTTGCCGCCCTTGACCAGTATACCCTTTCTGGCCGCCGCACCGATGGCTGCAGATATAGCTGTAGCCGTAGACAGCTTCAAACCGCAGGAGAAGTCAATAAAGAGAAGGTTTAACACTCTCTGCCAATCTCTGGTGGCACCATATACTATGGCCGCCCCCAAGAATGAAATAGGAACCAAAAGATTTGCCATGGTATCGGCAAAATTCTGTACAGGCGCTCTCCTGGTCTGAGCTTCCTCCACCAAATGCACCACATGGGCAAGGGAAGTATCATCTCCTACCTTCTCAACCTTGATAACTACTTCACCGGCTTCCACTACACTTCCCGCGTATACCGGCAATCCCTTTTTCTTCATGGCAGGAGCAGACTCTCCTGTAATAGAGGCCTGATTTATAGCCGCCGTTCCCGACAGCACCTGCCCATCTATGCAGATTTTTTCTCCGGTGTGGGCCGCAATAATATCCCCGGCCTTGATTTCCTTTACAGGAACCTTTCTTTCCACCCCATTATCCACCAACCATACATAAGGCTGGTTGAGGTTTAAGAGGCCTGAAATATGACCTCTGGCCTTTTCTGCTGCATAGCTTGTAAGCATTTCCGCACCATTGGAAAGGGCCAGCAAACTAAGGCTGGATTCCGGTTTACCAGCCAAAACAGAAGCTACTACAGCGGTGGCAGTCAAGGTATCCGCATTTGGTCTGTTATCCCGCACCAGCCCAGTAACACCGTTTTTGATAAAGTTACGGGCTATATACAAAATCAGGGCACTACGCAACAGCTTTATACTGGCAAAGGCCCCAGGAGAAGCCTTTTTTAGAAGCTGCATGGCAATAAAGCCGCCCACAGACAAAAGTGCTTCACGGCGATAATCCGCCATTTCCGGCTCTTCCCCCTGCTTTTTGTAAGATTTCATAATACTGGCCACCAGTAAATTTACCTTAGAAGCAGGAAATATGCCGTAGTACCATATTTTTAGCTCTGTCCCAGACACAACGGCAGAAACTATTCCCGATAAAGATCTGAGGCGAACGCAGAGCATTCTGCTGTCAGGCTGGGATAATCGGGCACCCAATTTTATACTGTAACATTTAAAAGCCATTAAAACTTCCACCCCTTCATCATGTGAAGAGCCCACCATACCATGGTAGGACCAGATGGTCGCTGACCTAATAGCAACATCTTACGAATACCACGAATCAAAAAGATAACTGACAACAGAGTTGATAAATCGAACCAGCCACTGGTCAGGCATCTTACACGATTATTAAGGGAATCTGTGGTGTTATACCAATTAGTGGCATAAATAACAGGTGCCTTTCCCTTTTTTACAGGAATCATGGATTTTATCTGCATCATCAGAGAATCCATTGCCTTGTCATCCTTTTTATAGATGATTAAAAGACTGCCTGTGAGAAAATTGATTTCCACCTTGGAAACCTTTCTGTCCTCTTTAAGCTTCTTTTCCATAAGAGCACCTAAAGCAGCATTATTCACCAAGGCCTGGATCCGATAACGACGACGCCCTGGCAATTTACTTACTAAGGCAAACTCCTCTGCTTTAGCATGACCTTTGCCACAGCAACTGCCTTTGCTTATCTTGCCCATTGCCATGCCATTTGCCTTGCTCCTCCAGCGTTTTTTACCGCCAATTATTTCATGGATATTACGCCCGATGGCTGCCCCCATCATAATTCCAGACATAAATGACATTATGTTACCTCCTCACATGGGTTTTGATATATTCCTCCACCCTAATTAATTCCTTATTGGCTCGCAATATCTGAGGGGTATATAAAATCAAAATAGAACCGGTAACTTCGTTTACCTTCACTTCATCCAATTCCCCAACCCCATGCAGATATTCCAGGACCTGCTGGCACTTTTCTTTATTGCCGATAAGGGCCTTGCTGTACAAGCGCACACGTCCCGGTATATACGAAGACACTTCCACGGAGCGTACAAACAAATCCAATTTACTCTTTGGAAGATTCAAAACATCCATTAATCCCATTTTATTTACCACCTTTGCCGCATCCTGTCTTACCTTTTTGTAATGCTGCCAGGTATGTACTGCTGACACTCCCAGCCATACCATACCACACAGAGCATGCACCCTTTTATTGGCAAACCATGCGGAGGCTGCAGTTCCAAGGGCTGCTACCCCCATTGGCAAAGACAACGGCATATCCTTAATTGTATTTTTAAAACTCTTTTTATCCATACTGCTTCACTCCTACAGCACAACGAGTTTCCTAATAAAATATCTTCAATAACAAGAAAGAGGCTGCTCCAGATATTCCAAAGCAACCTCAATCAAATCGCGCAATTACTCAGCCTGAGCTGCTTCCTGAGCTGCAATCATGTCCTCAAGCTCTTCCTTCTGACGCTGAAGCTCTGCCAAAGGAACCTGACCTGCTGGAAGCATGGACTGCTGCATAGCAGCCATCTGCTGCTCACGCTCCTGCATGAAACGATAACCAAAAATGCCTGCAACTGCACCAACTGCCAAACCAATCCAAAAATCTGTCTTCTGAAACATTAAATTTTCCTCCTTCAACATATAACAATGAAGAATAACTTCATTACAATTATAACTCTTTTGTTAGTGTACATTCAACGTTAAAGATATTTTATTACCTGGTGGCTTTATGGAAATAATAATTGTTATCATTATTATAATCCATTATTCAAATCGAGTCCAGTTATTTTTATCTAATTAATTGTTCCGGGATGCCATCGGCTCCAATCTTAAATACTTCCTTATATGTTTCACCAGTTTCTTCATTGAAGGCTGTCATAAAGAAATCATCTGGATCTGACATAATATAAAAGTTTTTCTCCATTTTCTTATTTTTATCCAAATTTGCCTTTTTATAGTTGGCAGGCACGTTTTCCCGGCGGCTGAGCCAATTCTTTAGTGGTACAGCCACTGGGGCACCATTGGAAATATCATATACCCGGGTACATTCAAATTGTTCCCCTTCTTCCACCGCATCCACATATAGATACCGTCTGCCGTCTGCCAGGCTTACCAACACCGGGCGAGCTTCTCCCTTGAAACCACTATCCACCAAGGTCTGTCCCCCTGCCACTACACGAACACCACTGTCTGTACCTCCTACCTCAACAACAGTGCTGCTACCATCGGCAAAGCCAGTACGTACCGGTAAATAAGGATACAGCTCCATACAGTAGTTGGCTGGCATAGAAGCGTATTTTTCTTTAAACAGCCCTGGATAATCATCATAGAGAATAGTGGCATTAAATATACCTTCAGCATAACAACCAATAACATACGGGTTAAAGTAGAATGTAGCACCACAAGGATCAAGGCTCCAGGAGATAACTTCATCCAATACCATTCTGGAAACCGTATCCTCCATCAGAGTGCTGCCCTCCTCCATAAAGGTAGCTTTTGGATAATCACGGCGAAGCTGAGCTTCAATAGCTCCTATAAGCACATTGGTATCGGTAAATACATCTGTTAGGCTCAATTCTTTGCCTGACATGGAATCAAAATTCCTTCCCCGAACACCGTACATACCATGTACCCCCCCTTCATAGGTATGAGAAAATTCCAACAGACTGGTAGCAACAGTATCAGCCCGGCGAATATATACATCTGTGCAATGCTCAAAGGGATAAAATACATAGGGCTGATATTCCTTACGCAAAGCCTTTTCCTGCTTTGCTGCATCAAGTATACCTTCCCTTATATCCTTGTGCTTCTTATTTACATCTTTGCAATATTGCCAAAGACTATCCTGAAGGCCTGATATTCCCTTTCCCTTTTCGGAGCCTACCACACTAACAATTGTTTTTGAGGACCAAAGCAAGTCCCCATCCTTGTCACCATCCCAGTAATATTTGGTATTTACCGAAAGCTGAACAGGCTGAATAGACCTATCCACAGGTATTTCAGCCTCGCATAGAGAAGCACTCAAAACAAGTGACATTCCAATTGCTATTACCCTTTTAAATTTTCTGTGCCGTAATGTTTGAAAAAAAATCTGCTTTACATTCATAATAAGCACCCCTTTACATCTTCTCTGTAAAATAATGTAGTCAAAATATTCGGTACCTTTACGATGCTTACTATTCTATAGTTTATACTATTTATCCTGCTAATAATAAAAATACAAATTCGCACAAAAAAAAGACTGTCAAAAGACAGTCTTTTTTATTAACCGGCAACTTCCTATCCTCCCAGGCCGTCTCCAGCCAAGTACTTTCGGCGTTTATGTGCTTAACTACTGTGTTCGGAATGGGAACAGGTGGGACCACATAGCCATCATCACCGGATATACA
>Ga0129306_1000123_pt1 | contig 131925 bp, 91 predicted proteins | sample P827metagenome_FD_94438 | JGI IMG/M metagenome (GOLD analysis project Ga0129306, IMG submission 94438) | Capybara group fecal microbial communities from Wisconsin, USA - P827 metagenome | ecosystem: Host-associated > Mammals > Digestive system > Large intestine > Fecal | place: USA: Wisconsin...
CTACGGAACTTTTCGCCTTTTTGCGTTATAGTTCCGTAGTCTACGGGCTTATGTGGCTGAGTGATCACTTCATATATTGCGATTACTACGGAACTTTTCGCCTTTTTGCGCTATAGTTCCGTAATATACACAATCACTTAGTCGTGTTGGGTTTCTCATAAAGAAAAAACTACGGAACTTTTCCCATAAACAGCAAAAAGTTCCGTAAAATCCATTCATATACATATTTTCGATAACCGGAATCCGCCAATCCAGGCCACAGCCATACTCAAGCAGAATCTTCGTGGCCTACACAAGCTTCAATCCCTACTTAAGCCTTATCTCTACAACCGAAGCCGCAGGAAGCGAAAGCTCAAACTTATTTCCGGCAACCTTCTTGCAACCGTCAAACGCCCTCTCAACAACCTTATCAGGCGCATCGAACGTATTATAGTCATGAGGATCCTGACCGCCCACAACGGACGCCTCGATAACCTCATAATCCTTATCTTCCGTCAGAACAACATCCAGCCCAGCCGCCTTATCAACCGACAGATTACATACAGTCACAGTGATCACGCCGTCACGCTCAGTAACCGACTCGGTAAGTTCAGGTACCTCAACCTTCTCGCCCGATACATCATCAGCACCAACGACACCAACACCCGACAGAGCACTCTCCACAAGCTCAGCACCCTGATGATGACGATACATATGGAATACATGATATGTAGGTGTGCGCAGCATCTTGTCCCCGTCAGTCAAGATCATCGACTGAAGCACATTGACAAGCTGCGCGATACAAGCCATCTTGACTCTGTCGCAATGCTTATTGAATATATTGAGCGAGATACCTGCAACCAGCGCATCACGCACGGTATTCTGCTGATAGAGGAATCCGGGATTTGTTCCGGGCTCCACGAGATACCATGTGCCCCACTCATCCACTGCAAGACCTATCTTCTTGTCCGGATCATACTTATCCATCATCGTCACATGACGACGAATGAGCTCATCAGTCTTATACGCACCGCGAAGCGTCTTGTACCACAGCACATCATCAAACTCCGTCGCGCTCACCTTAGGCTCCCAGCCCTCAGGCATCGTATAGTAATGCAGCGAGATCATATCCATGAATCCGTGCTGCTCAGGCTGCGTCTTCTCAAAGCACACACCCATCACCTTGTCGGTCCAGTCATAATCATCACTGTTGGCCCCGCAAGCCACCTTCACAAACGGCTTCTCGGGATCATACTGCCTCAGATATGTCTGATAGCGGCGATACTCATTACCGTAGTACTCAGGTGTCATATTGCCGCCGCAGCCCCAGTTCTCGTTACCAACCGCAAAGTAGTCAAGCTTCCACGCCTTCTCGGCACCGTTAGCCTTACGCAGGTTCGACATCGGCGACTCCCCGTCAAACGTCATATACTCGACCCACTCGCTCATCTCCTGTATCGTTCCGCTGCCTAAGTTACCGTTGACATAGGTCTTACACCCGATCTGCCTGCACAGCTCCATGAACTCATGCGTACCAAAGCTGTTATCCTCGGTCACTCCGCCCCAATGGGTATTGACCATCTTCTTACGCTTAGACTTCTCGCCTATACCGTCCTTCCAGTGATACTCATCGGCAAAGCACCCGCCCGGCCAGCGCAGTACCGGCACCTCGATCTCCTTAAGCGCCTCCACGACGTCCGACCTCATACCGTTCACATTGGGAATATCCGAATCCTCGCCCACATAGAGCCCCTCGTAGATACATCTGCCCAGATGCTCCGAGAAGTGTCCGTATACCTCCGGCTCCACCTTCCCCAGCTTATTGGTCTCATTGATAACTAACTTTGCCATACCATCCTCTCTTTCTATGGAAAAATCAACCGCTTTTGACTTCTCATAACGCCCCGTCTCCCGCCTTACGTGTACGGGCACAGAGCACTATCTCATTGTAGTGTATTATCGCCACCTTGTCACCCCACAAATTATGACTTTACCCCCCACAAAGTATGGTATACTTGACCTGTAGCGGCCCCGCACAGCACCCGCCGCCACTGCATGCCGGTAACCGGAACGCCCGGACCGCCCGATCATATACACACGGATTTCACAATATGACCGACACAGACTACACCCGCATCTGCCCCCGCTGTCTGCTTCGCGACAGAGCCGAGGAGGACAGAGCACAACTTCATAAATACTTAGCCAAGATAAAAGAGTCTGACCGCGCAGATGCTGACACCTACGAAGCCAGACTCTCGATATGCACTTCCTGTGATAAGCTTCACGACGCCACCTGCGACGCCTGCGGCTGTTACGTCGAATACCGCGCCTATGTCGCAGCCTCACACTGCCCTAAGAGTAAGTGGTAGCGTCCGACTCATGCAGTCCCGAAAAAAACGACGGCGACTGACTCTTCATCACCCGAACACAGTTAAGGCCCGGGGCGAACACCGTCCCGGGCCTTTATTCATCATATATATCGCTGTATCAGATCATCGATCCGTAACCCTTACTTGATCTCAGAACCACAATGAGGGCACTTCGTTGCCTTGATATTGATCTTTTCGAAGCAGAACGGACAATCCTTGGTCGTAGGAGCCTCTTCCTGCTTCTTCTTGAACTTATTGATACTCTTGATCAGGCAGAATATAACTACCGCAATGATAAGGAAATTTATGATCGCCGCAATGAATGCGCCGTAATTAAGCGTTGCGGCACCCTCTCCTTCACCGAGCACAACGCACAGTGCAGAGAAATCAAATCCGCCTGTGAGCAGCGAAATGACCGGCATGATCACATCATCCACGAGAGATGTGACAATCGCAGTAAATGCACCGCCGATTATGATACCTACTGCCATATCCATTACATTGCCCTTGGATATGAACTCCTTGAATTCCTTCATAAATGATTTCATATTCATTCCCTCCCATTATATCAATCCTCACGAAGAACAGGCTCTCCGTGAGGATCAGATAAACAAATAATTATCGAACAAACCACATGTTATTCAAGCTCTCTTAACTGCGTTCCGCAGATCGTAACGGCTTCAATACACTCTCCTGCGGGAAGTGCATTAAACTCAGTATCAGTACTCAGTTCACCGATACCGACTCTTATATAGAGTTCCACATTCTGGGACGCACCACCAAGATTGAAGTGGAAGTTGCTGAGCGCAAACTCACCCTGATATATGCCCCTGTTCCTGAGAGTATGTATATCTCCTACCGGAGAAAGAGCACCTGTTCCGTCCGCTTCAGACAGCTTAACCGGTTCAACTCTCAGATAGTAATCATTTCCCACTCTGATGGTATAGTTGGATGCATCACCCTTAACATAGTATTCCGTGATCAGTTCCTTATTGGAATTCTTGAAGTTGTTATTGATCGGCTGGAAGTTGATCGTCGCATTTTTATCAAGGAAACCGCCGACAGATGCATCTGAATTGATCAACTGTGCATCATAAGGAACATATACGGCCCCTATACTCTTCCTGACTCCGTCTTCCCATGGATTGGCCTTATAGATCAATTTGGGATCCTGCGCTGCAGCATTGTAGGCAGCTACAAGCGTATTAACGAACAACTTACGCTCTTCTTCACTTACCACATCACTGTGTCCCGAACCGGTATAGAATACATTACCCTTGCTGTATATATAGTAGTTATTTCTTGCATCATTATGCAATGCAACATGGAAATATGAATATTCCTGACTGATACCAAGGTTTGATCCCAGCTGGTTCGGATAATCATATCTTCCGCTCAGTGTATACCATACGACCACATCATCATCTACATTCTCATCCGTACTGTCCGTGTCAAGGTTGAGCTGGAAGTACTGTGAATGCGTCGGTGATACCTCAAAGAATGAATTCTTGCCGTTATCTCCAGCTTCAATATCTCCGCCTGTTCCTTCCGTGATAAGGAAAGGATACTGGGTGATCTGTCCTTCATTTATCGCCGTAACATAGTTGTACTCTGCATCACCATACTGCATTCTGGGTGAAGTGGGAATTCTTGTCGTAGCGCCATATGTGGCATCACTTGTATTCTTGAGTATGGATTCATCGATAAGTGCAGTCGTATCAAAATCACTTATATTGGAACCCTTTCTGCCGTGGTTTTCATCATATACGGACTCATAGTTAGGCAGCGTTCCGCCCTCTGTATTACTAGAGTAGCTCACATCCCTAAGACTGTCTCTGAGTTCTCCGTATCTGTCCATTCCCTGGATGTCACGAAGATATGCATTGGCAAAGGCACCTCTCTGATTACCCTCCGTTCCGTAGTTGGTCGTAAGGTCATGTGTGAACAGGATACTCTTGCCTGACAGAGCATACTCTCTTATGGCCAGGGCCGCATCCCTGTACAGTTCACCTCTTGTCAGCCATGTCGCTGCCCCGCCTCGGAATGTCGCGAAATATGAATTCATATTGTAAGTATCCGAATTATTGTTATTACCACAGACGAACTGATATGCATCGGTAAACCCAAGGACTACCATATCGTACTGGCGAAGGAATTCATAATAAGACATCGATGTCGTGCCATGCCCTTCAAAACCGTTATACTTACAGATATAATTACTTACATCTATCGTATCGACCAATACTTCAAATTCTTCTATCTGATCATAATACTGCTGCAGCGGTCCGCCATTGCGAAGATCGAGATTCTGTCCCTTTCTGGGGGTATTATTGTGTTGCTCTTCATTGTCATATGCCGAAGGAACGATCTGCAATACATGTATCGGCTCTCTTCTTCCTTCAGGCTTAACTGCACAGAAGCCTGTCACAGCCGATCTTACTCCGTCTTCACCGTTCTGTGAGAACTCAAGTTTCCATGGGATAAAGCCCACATAATCCTCGGGAACATTACGGCTTATCGTATACTTATGTCCGGATTTAAGGTTGAAATGTCCGTCTTCATCTTCAGATTCCGCCTGATCGTCACCGTTGACTATTGTGAGTCCGCCCAGGCTCTCGCCTTTTTCGAACTTACCGTCAGAATCCATATCGATATAGAGCTTACAGTCATATGTAGTCTCCGTCGCATTAACAGCCGAATTGTTCGTCAGTTCAACCCCGTATATCATCGAATAAGAACCGTCACCATTATCAGGCAGATAATTGCGTGTCCCGTTCTCATTATACTTCTGCGGCCATGATGTCAGCTTGATATCAAGCTTGGCTATATTGACATATCGGGCAAAGGTCTCCCTAGTCGCAGTCAAAGTCGCCGAATTGGTGAAATCAGACTTCTTCTGGACATTCTTGCCGAAATACTTGTAATTACCATCCTCCTTAGCCAGGACCACATCCTTTATCAGCTTATACATATTGGATGAACTGTCAAGCTTCGATGTATTGATGGAATTATCATTATTGAAGAATCCGTCAGACAGGAGCACTGCGTATCCGGACTCTATATAATCCTTAAGTTCCCTGTACTTATCCAGAGTTATATCATTACCGGGTGCATATCTTGTGCCTTCCCTGTTTGACTTATCCTTGTAATTTGAATACTTGTCTCCCACATGCATATATACAAGACCATTAAGAGATGTGTCCGTATATCTGGTCTGATCGGTCTTATTGTTATTGCTGATACGCGTGTTAAGCAGAGTCGTATCCATACCTATGTAGATCATATCATAGGTTGAATTGAGGTCTGTATTGACGCCGACCAGCTCTCTGGTACCCATCTGATCTATATCGATCGACGGTTGCTTGCCGTCTTCTATAGTTCCGATTATGTACTTCTCTACCCATTTCTCCTTAAGATAATCTGGGGTGAGCGAATTCACACCGGTAGTACTCGGCGTATAATTACGATCTATCCCTGTATACCAGTAATTATATGCCAGTCTCCATGTTCCGCTTGTATATATACTCCTCTTAAGGAGATTCATTTCATTATCACTATCGATATCCGCGTTTTCCAATGTATCTGCGGATGCATACTGAGCCGTCTCAAGAGGTTCGATGTCGAGGATCTTAAGTTCATCCTTGACAGCCACACGGCTGTTCTTGGCATTAAGTATATATCTTATGGATGTGGCGATCGATATCTCACTGTTGAACTGATCCCATACACCGTTAAGCTGCAGGAACGGCTTCTCGCCTTCGATCTCATCCTTCACTTCCTTGAAGTTGTTACTGTTGGCCTTGGAGTCCGAATACTTCTTGTGGAACTTCGAGCTCGCTATCCTTGACTGCGGATCGATATTTCCGTCACCGTCAATATCATCATTGACAAAGAGAGTTCCGTGGACAAAGCTGATATCATTCTCTTCAGCGGTCTTATTGCCATAGAACAGTTCCCATGTGGGAGCATTCTCAAGATCTTCCACCTTCTTGGGAAGATTACCGCTCTTCATAAGAGTCAGGCACATATTGGCCAGATACTGTGTATCCTGGTTCTTATAATATGTTGAATACTCCATCATGATGGGGAAATTATCCTGAAGGAGCTTATTGGTGATCTTAATAGCAGTCTCCGAAGTCAGATCTCCGTCATAATCTCCTCCCGCAAAGTAGATGAGACCGGCACTATCGAGACTCTCACCCAGTTCATTAAGCTCGGCCAGCGTCACGGGTATCACATCTATACAGAGCTTCTCATACTCTGAATCATCAGTCCTGTCAAATACCCAGTTCTTAAACCATTCATTATTGCGGAAACCGCCCTTATAAGTAAATGACTTGTATACAGACTGTGTATAATCCGCATCAAACCTTAACAGACCATCATCCGGAGAATACTCATATTCATCGGAATCGATATTCTCATCCTGGAAGTAATAAGGCCCCTTATCCTCCGGACAGTTGTTATCATCATATGAATAATCGTCTGAATAGACTACATCCTTCTTCTTGTTCTTATCAAAAGTATTGCCGCTGTCATCGATCCCACTTATGACATACTCACCGCTGTCACTTAATGCACCGATCTGATAACCGTATGCTTCATCATACAGGAAATCATTATAATTGGCAGAGACAATAACAGCCGTATCTCCCTCTCCGGCCGCCTTGATGGTTATGGTATACAGTGTCGGATCTTCATCAACGTCCGCATCTTCGGGAATCTCAGTGCCGTCAGTATATGTGAATTCACAATGGCCGAACACACCGGCAAACTGGTCCCCTCCGTTGAACAGAAGATCTCCGGTAGACAGATCCGTATAACTCTCGATATGCCTTAAACTGAATCTCTCATTGCAATACGCGTTGTCTACGGCATAGGGAAGATATTCATCCTCGCCAAAAAGACGCAATTGCGATACATCACAGTCACCGTTGTTGTCCTCGCTTCGCGTAAAGCTCACATAATCTCTGTATAACTGAATATGTCTTGAACTGAACTCTCCGCGGAGTTCTTCAAAACTGTACGAATCACCTTGTTCGAAGATATCATGATACAATCCGTCCTCATCACTCTTCTCAAGCACATGATATCCGCCGGCTGAACCTCCTATGTTCTCCTTATAATACTCATATACGCCGTCATCATGAGCATCCTCCGTACCGGTAGGTTCAAATCTACCCCTTATGCCGATGGTCCTGCCGTCTTCCACATCATCTTCCGTATACTCCGCATCATAGAATACCGCCTTGTCATTATCTTCGGTACTCACAAGCTCAGATGCATATGTATGTGCAGTGATATTAAATCCGCCAACCTTCTGACGCTCAGTCTTGGAAGGCATCTCCTTGATGGATCTTCCGTCCTCTATCGGTTCCTCACCGCCTACAAGATACCCTAATGAAGCATCAGCATATGACGGTACAACCTCATAGATGATAAACGGCTTAAGGCCGTCCTCACTTGTAGAACTGTGCTCGTCAACGATCTCATCTATACGTTTTAAGGAAACCCTCGAAGCGTAGGCCTTATTACCATCCATATATATGGCGGTACCAACAGTCACTACAGCCATGACAACAGCTACAGTCGCTGCCGTTATTCTCTTTTTAAGTGAATTGCCGTCCTTAAACATAACTAATTCATCTCCTGAGGCCTCTTGGACTCATACTCTTTCTTGGTATAATATGATATCTTCTTGTTCTTCGTTAACGCATGCGTAGCTTCAACCCAATTTCCCTTAGTATCCTTAAGTACCGGGCTCCACTCCACATAGTCAGGGAAGTTTGTATAGTTATCCCTTAACTGCTTACCGTTGATCTCAAGATAAGCTATCAGAACAGACTGATTGTTCCTGTAAATCTTACAATCATAGTAATCAAGATTAACATTTGCGCCGACATTCTCACCTGCACTGTTCTTGGTATATCTCCTTAATGATGTCTTTGAAGTGTCGCGCGCTCCCTGCTGATTAACGGCATAATCCTCGAAGCAGCACTGCCAGCCGTAATAGTTGAGCAGTGAATTGGGAAAATCATAGGTCGTTATATGTATTCCGGTAAACTGCGGGATGAACATCTTATAGTAGGTTCCATAGTAGTTCCTGCCCTTTACACCCCACTTGGGTATATTACTCCATGTCTGGGAGTTGCCGTTATAGTCTCCATAATTGCCTGTCCACGGATATCCGCACTTAATATAGTCGTTCTTGGCACCTTCTGCATCCGTTCCGCAGTAATAGTATCCGTTGAAGCATACACTGCCATCGAGAAGACATACATCATCAACCGGTGTAAGCTTCATGGTCACAGGCACCATCTTAACAACCTTGGTTACGGTATAAGCGTCATCCTTGTTACTTGTCAGTATCGCCTTATTATTCTCAGATTCTTCCGTAAGCATATAATACTGCGCCGAACCCGAACCGTTACTCTTGCTCAACTTAGCTCTCATTGTCACCTTTACAGCAAATGTCTTCTTCCAATCCACAAAAGGCTTGACATAGAGATAAGATATCGGCTTATCCTCACCCAATGTCACGCTCTTACTGCCCGTGACATTATTCTCGTTACTGCTGTCATTGGTAGAGATACATACATTCTTATAAGAATTGCTATAGAACGTCGTGAGCTCTCGCGCCATGGAAGACCTTGCACTGTTATCCGCGATATCATACCAACTGTCCGTCTTGTCAAGCTTCACGGGCTCTATCTCTATCTCATACCAGCAATGATAACGCGTTCCGTTGTCATATGAAGGAACACCGTCCGACCAGAAGGCATTGACGGGATTCTGTTTATTTCTTAAGATCTCATCCTCCATGCCGAGAACCGGTACGGTCACATCGCCCTTCTTATCCGGAACCTTTCCGACCTTGATGGTCACGGTATCCTTTAAGATGTCTCCGTCCTTCTTCCTCTGGGTGACAAGCACTTCTATGATATAGGTCTTGTCTTCCATGGACTTGGTCGCAATGAACTTGCCCACGGGAGAGATTGTCTTCTCCGAGGGAGTTCCGTCCTCTTCCTTGACGGTATACTTGATCCTGTTGTATACATCATCACCGGTCACGGTCGTGCCGTTGGTATATCTGATCGTATGACCAAGCTGATAATCAAGAGTACCGACACTCACATTATCCTCGGATGTAAACGTGGATGATATGGTCTCAGGGAATATACCGCCCGTCTCATTGACTACCACTCTGATCTGTCCGTACTTACCGAGATCTCCGCCTTCTCTGTATGTGGCTCTGAGAATAATATACGATTGCCCGTTCATGGCATACTCAGGACCCTTGCCGTCCACTATCCTGAATGCCAGGGTTCCGTCGGTAAGACTAATATAAGTTGCCCAATCCGACTTGAAGTTGTCCTTATTGACTATAGACCATAAGATATCACCCGAGAGCGTACCCATATAGGTACTCTTCTTGGTGACAACCGCTTCATAATGAACGGAAGTGCTGTTGCCCGCCATGCTGATGGTATCAGTCTCGCCCTGTGAGAATGTGTGATCCTCACGCTTTATCACAACGCTTGCAACCTTATCGGTTACTTCAAATTCCTCCGGATCGTATATCTCATCAAGATCCGTATCCGTCGTATCATCGCCTGATATGTACGGACCTACTACCTTGATCCTGTTCCTTAACAGTATCTCGGGATATACGGTTATGGGAGCAGTGTCGCCGACCTTAAAAGTCAGAGTCGCAAGTACTTTCTGCTCGTTCTCTACCTTGCTCAGATCGAAGTCAAATCCCGCCATCGTATCCGTAAGCTCTATCTCATTGGCATCTCTGTCAAGCTGCCCCTCGATCTCAGAATACTTGGTGGCAGTGATACCGCTGTCCTGATGCAGATAATACAGCTTGCCGGGTGTGGTAACGTAGCCGTCACCGTCAAGCACGGGCTCCACATATCTGTACTGAGACACTTCGATATTCGATGAAGGACCAAGCTTACCTCCGAGAAGAGTAAGCGTATTGGTGGTACTATCAAAAGATATACCCTTTGTGGTCTCCATCACGTTGTCACGGATATGGTTCTCCACGATCTGCTGCTCATACTGGAGTTTGGTATTCCTGTTGGAACTTGCATAACCACGCGAACTGTAAGCCATAAATCCCGTTATGGCTATACCGACGATCGCCAGTATGGCAAATGCCACGATCAATTCAACTAAAGATAAACCTCTGTTATCACGCTTCATACATCACCTGTATTTGCTGACCCTATGAGGTAGTCAGCTTGTGCTTGCCAAACTTATCGAATGTAATCGTATAAGTCTTAAGTCCGCTCTTAAACTCAATCTTTTGGAGAGTAATCTCCGTTCCGCCCAGTGATCCGCCATCCACGTCGCCGGGACTTGCAACGGAATCCATCTCACAGTTAATGAGTTTTCCCGTAGCTCTGTCGAATTCGATCTTAAGATAGTTGGTTCCGTCTGACTCAAGTACATCTGAACCGTTCACTTCTATATCCACCTTCTTAGAACCGATGCGGGTATATTCGGATCCCTGAAGTATCCTCTTAAGATCACTGGTATTATCAATGGTATATGCCGTCTTGACCGCATAATAACCCGGAGAGTCCACACCCTTTGTGGGATCGGTCTCGTCGATATACCTTACGACCATATATTCACTGTATCTGCTCATGGCTTCAGTCTTGACATTATTGAGCTGGCTCTCTGTCTTGGCAGCAGCCTGCCTGGCCTCAGTACCGAAAAGGAGGCTTACTCCGATCACGGCACCTGCGATCATAACGGCAATGATGGCTATCACGATCACCAATTCAACTAATGAAAGACCTCTGTTATCATCTCTTATCATTATCAATCCGTACCTATAGAGACATTCTTAGTCCAGTTCTCATATACCACAAGACCGGAAGGAGTGACATTCTCTGATGTCTCACCGGTCTCGGCAGTTGCGGAGATACCCATATATCCGCTCTCTCCGAACACATCAGCTATGGTATATGTAACATCATCTATCTCGACCTTCTGCTCAAGAGCCTTGTCGACTACTTCAGAAGAAGCCGTGAATTCAAACCTGGTGGGAGCAACGATCTTACCCTTTGCGATTATAAGGCCCTTGAACGTTGAAAGAGCACTAAGATCCACATTACAGTTGGCTATTATAAGTCCCTCGTTCACGGTTGCGGGAATATTGACGGTATCCGTAACATCTGTCCTGTAGATCAGATATGCTCCGTCAGCATCAGGTGATGAAAGCTGCAGATTTCCTCCCCTTAAGTCCGCAAAGTTCTTAAGGCTCGTAAATCCTCTGTCTTCATTGATCAGATTCTTAAATACGGTATAGGCCGTATCATTGGTTGCGTTGGCTGAAAGCTCATCATATGGCATGAACGGCGTACCGCTCGATCTGACCATATCTCCGTTGTTAACGAGCAGATTATAGTCGGGAGATAACTTACTGCAGTATGCATCGAATCTCATGCCGTAGTTCTGGTAGTCCGTCGTAAACCTTGAAGCGATCGTTCCGGGATGGGATACTCCGAGCTTTCCGAAGTAAGAGCTCTGTGAATTGTATCCCTTCTTTCCGTCTTCTTTTATGACGGCTTCAGGCGTAAATCCTGCCAGTGTGATACGGGCTTCAGCATCATTGGCCGGAATCTTGATAGAATCCAGATATATGCCTATATACTTCTCATATGCAGACTTATTGGTGTTGTAGTAGAGCGAGAAGTACTCATTGGCCTTGACATCGGAATCAAACTTCATGAAATAGTAGATAACCTTATCTCCTGCTGCATTATCACCCACGATCTTCTCTACATCAGGCTTGGTCCCGTTATGTGCGATATAGTATTCAAGCGTACTTGTTCCTTCGCCGCTGCCTCCGCTCAAAGCTGCAACAGGCTTATCAACAGCTATCTCCTTGTATCCCGAATCCGCATCATTGATAAGATGGAGATAGTTCTCATACGGTGACATGGTTGTACCGTCAGGTCTTACAGTACTTAAGACAAGCGGATTCATCCTGTAATTCGACTCATTGGTCTCTTCATTGACTACGAGACAATCTGCCGGAACCAGATACATGAGCTGATTGCTCTTGATGGCGATTGATTCGCCCGTATATATATTGGCATCATTCTCATTGGTGATATAAGCTCTGCCGTTGATGCTGAGCTTTGTAACCTTGGTCATATCCAGCGTAGACTGGGTACCGTTTATGAGGATCGCAGAGCTTGCGTTTGAGTTGTCAAGCTTGTTACCGAATCCCGTATAATAATCCTTGATCTTAACATCGCTGCCCTTGCCCTTGAGGTTAAGGTCGTTAAGGACATAGTTGTGTCCCGCAAGATCAGCATCTGAACTCTCAAGGATGATATTGCCCGCCCAGAGAGAGGACTTGTCATTGGTCTTGAGATTACCGCTCTTAAGCTTAAAGTCAGTGGCGACTATATGATTGTCCGTCTTGGTGTCCATACCGGGCTGCATGTCATACTCGACGCCTTCTGAATCTATTGCATAGGCAAATGAATTACCGTTAATGACTGTAGTCGTGTAACTTGCAGCGCCCACGTTCTTCTGCTCTAAAGCCGTATCCGTGATGAAAGCATAATTGGCCACATCAGGCATATCGGCATCGGCGAATACAACCTTGGGATACGCAAGCCTTATATCCGTCTCGATGACTGAGATGTATCCCGTCGGATCCTTGTAGAATACCCTGAGTCCTTCAAGAACAATACCCGTATCATTGTATGTCACGAGTCTTCCCGTATAGTAATCATCCGATGAAGCCGAGGGAATGTCGGCGGCAGGACGAAGGAATGTGCCGTATGACTTGTCCGGGTCCGAATCCTTATGCCATCTGGTGCTCTCCTTAAGGAGTCCGTACAGAGTATTGTCCAAGGGTGTCGAATCATCCTTGGGCTGGATCAGGAACACGCCGTCCTCAAAAGTATCGGGACCGGTCATATTACAGAGTTTCTTCTTGATATTGACATAATAGGCTTCCTTGAACTTGGCTTCCTTCTCCTTGGGTGAGAGCCCGTCCTTGGCATAAGTGGTCATTATCTCCTTGTAGGCATCACTCATCGCATCAGATGCCACTATCTGAAGCCCGACGTTGATCTCATCAAGCGCCTGTTCTGCGGAATAGAAGGATTCCTTGGCATACACATTGACACTCTTCATCTTGAAGTTGACAACGCTTGCGAGCATTATGGTGCTGACAAGTATCGCAACAAAGCCCACAGCCACTATCACAGTGACTATAGACATACCGGAATCGTCTATTCTCTTGTGCTTCTTATTCTTAAAAAAGGTCATCTTCATGATTCCTGTCCTTAAATGTACCTTATCAATTCGTGATAGTTCCCGCTATCTCCACTTCCACGGGGTCAAGATCCGTATCAGGTGTTATATAGTTGATGTTGATGGTCACATCATATATCCTGTTAAGATCCACATCATCGCCCGCAAGATTAAGCAGCTTGCCGTCCACATCCCTTGCTCTTAACTCGTTGGTGGTATCGGCCTTGCCGAAGAATCCCTTGCTGTTATATACGATCCTGTTAAAGATGAAGGCCGTGAATCCGTCAGTCATCTTCTCGGGTGAGCTCGCGTTGGTAAATGTATTGAGATAACACAATACGTTCTTGGCATCATCAGCCGAATAAGAATCGCTCTTGGCATAATCCACATCATCATGGAGGTTGGTGAATAACGTAATCGGATGCTTGCCGTCCACCTTATCCTCACATATATCCAGGATCAGCCCGCCTTCTGCGGCTGTCATGTACTTTCTCCACTTGCTGTAATGACTGTCGGTATTCTGGGCGATAACATAGAGATTTGTTGCTACACCATCCGGATTATGGACCATGATGATATCACCGTTTTTGCCTGCAGCGGCATATCTGGGATCATACATCAGTATCACGGAATTAAGCGCGTTCTTGGAATCCTTGTTGTCAAATACCGTTCTGGATGCCAGGGTCTGGGCTATAGCCGCCTTGGGTACCGCATATCCTTCTATAGCGCTGAAGTCTGAATCCTGTAAAAGAAGATAATTAACCGTCACCTTAACGGATGCATATTCTCTGGTCTCACCCGTCTCATCGTCCTCGAATGTCCCGTCGCTTGTGATATCCACACGAATCTCTCTGGCAACATTCTTGTCAAAATAATCATCTGTCGAGGTATAACCCAAAGATGACAGAAGTGCGGGACTTAACACATAAGGATCATCCAGCTGGGCATTGAGATCCTTATAGATCTCATATACCTGTCCGTCCATAGCCTTTGTCACGTTATATATGGCTGAAGAATCATTGCTGACCATATCATATGACGAAGGATTAATACTGTTATTCTTGGGATAAAAGCTTGGGTCTATCTTTACTTTTATCTGATAATTGCCGTTATCTCCGCTCTTATTGGTAGAGAGGATCTTCTTGACGTCCTCATTAAGGGAATCCACCTTGCCCGTATCATCCGGATACTTGAAAGTGAACTCGTACGCCACGTCTCCGGTCACGGCAGGATTGCTTCCCGTCGTATTGGGATAGGTGACTCCGTCATTACCGTACTTCTTGACGATATCTTCAAGAGTCAGGGCCTTAAGATCCTCCATTATATTCTCGGCCGCGTTGGTAGCGCGCATTTTAAGCCTTGCTCTGGAACTTGTCCTTGCAGCACTGGCAAAAGAATGTACCAATGGTATGGACACGATAGCCATGATGATCACTGCTATCAACACTTCCAAAAGCGTAAAACCATATGAATTTGTATATCTGCGGCGATCCTTATTATCCATACTACCTGCTTATTCTATCGACCGAACTCTTCTGTGTCTTTAATCAATCTTCTGCTTCTTCCGAAGATTCTTCACTCTCTTCGCCTGATGCTTCCTGATCCTCGCCTATAGCCTCAAGGTTAAGAGGTGCATAACCTGTGCGGAAGAGGTCGCTTGCTCCCGTTACAGCTGCAGGAACCGGATTATACTCAACATATTCTTTGCCTGTTCCTGTCAGATAGTAGAGCGCAAGATCCATGTTGCCCCGCAGGTTCTCGGTTTCCGGATCATAATATACATTCAGATTCTCTATCTTATTCCTGTTGGCCTGAGCGAGAACATACTGTGTAAAACCTTTAAGACCGTCATAAGTGGTCTGGAAATCCATTTTAAGCGTATCCGTATATAAGCTGTACTCGGAAGTGCTAACAGAAGGAACCTCGGCTACGATGGGATTGCCCTCATCATCAACTTCGACTTCCACCTGCTCCTGCGGAGCCTCGCTCGTTCCTTCCACTTCGATAGTTGTCCACTCACCCATACTCAGGTTACTGAACATCATATCCTCTGAGAACTCTCCTGCTGCCTTGGCCCAGTACATGATCTGGTCTTCTCTCTCAATGTATGAAGGGAAGTGATCGATGATCTCTTCCTTGGCTGCATCGGCATCGATTATACGTGTCTTGTAATCCTCGACATTCTCGACAACAGCCTGGAACTCCTCATATTGAGGCTGGAGCTCGTCATTCTCAGCTTTAAGAGCAGCCGTCTTCTCCCTGTATGGGCTGGCCACAAGGAACCAGACCAGTACGGCAGCCAATACACCGAGTAAGCCTATAAGCAAATCTCTCTGTGACTTAGTGATCGTCATATCCATAATTATTCACCCTCCCCTTCTTCTACCGGCTCCTCACCATAGGGCAGGTAATAGCATGTAAATTCAGAAGTATAGCAAAAATCTCCGCCGAGAGTGACCGTTCTGTTGACTGCAGTCGTCTCAACGCTTGCAAACATCGGAAGTTCCTTAAGTTTTTCCACTACAAAGGCGGATTCAGCCTTGGATGCAACATGTGCTACAAGTATCACTCTCTCAGAGTCGGCGTCCAGACTCTCAAGCACAAATGACTGAGGCATCTTGGCTTCAAGGTCTCCTAACATCTCGAGGAACTGTTCGTTACGGTTATGTGTCACGCCGTCTATAAGTTCGAGATTGTTAAGATCGGTCTCCTTAGCCTGGCATTCAAGATATATATCATATTCAGCCTGATGCTCATCTATATAATCCTTATACATATCATTGGTCTTCTTCTCCTTCTGATAAGGAAGAAGAGTCATCACTATCATAACAGCTGATGCGATAAGACCCAAAGCCAGAACTATAACAGCTATAAGAGTAGTATTGACATTGCTCTTCTTATCTTCGGAACCTTTGCCACCCTTCTGCTCGGGCTTGTCCGGATACCATGACAGAGGCGCGATACTCGCACCGATACAAGCCACATACTCTCCGTATGTGACATCCTTGAACACCTTCTCTATATCTATACCGGATAAGTGAGTAAGATTCTTGATCTTAAGGCCTGACTCATTGGTAAGGAGATTGGAAAGACCTGAGAAATCCGCACCGATACCCGTGACATACATCTTCTCTATGGGGCGGGTGGTATGGTTGGAATTATAGAAATCTATAACCCTTATGATACCGCCCACAAGTGTTCTCATGGACTCCGTCACTGCCTTCTTGTCAGCCTTGATCTTGGTATCCTTGGTCTCGTTATCGAGGTCGATCACATCATTCTTATCATCAAACGAGCTGAGTATGACAGTCTTACGTCTGGCGATCTCAAGAGCCTTCTCATAGCTGCTCGTATCTCCGAGTTCCTTGGTCTGCATCAGAGTATCTATGGCTTCATCTATACCATAGGTGATCGTACGGTTAAGCGCTATGACACCATCCTCAAGCACCATGAGAAGTGAACTCTTCTCATCAACCTTGATGATCAGCTGCACGCCGTCTCTGCACTCTTCCTTGGCTGCCTGATATATGGAATTGCCGTTATAATCAATGGTCTCAAGCTCAAGATTAATAGACTTGGCCAGTCTCTCATAACTCTGTATGAGCTGCTTGGGAGCGGCCAGGATCAGAAGCTTCAACCCTGTGGGTTTACCGAGCTTGGGCGCCTTGGGAGCTGCCTTGGCCTTCTTCTTGACGGGATTACCGTTCTCATCAACCTCAGGCTCCTGTGCCTCAGGCTCCTCTACAGGTACTTCCGCCTGTTCGTACATGGTCTCGAGCAATGTATGCGAGAACATATACTGAGTCACGTCCACGGGGAAATACTCGCTCAAGTTCGCTCTGATGGCAGGCTGAATCTGCTTATCCTTAAGATAAGGGAGCACCGCCTCACGGGTTGCGATCTTGTTGCTCGATACGGTGAAGATCGCCTTCTTGGTCTTGATCTTCTTGACGGTCATCATACGCAGGAACTGGTTGACGAACTCGTCATGGACATCCACGGCTCCGTCACGCACCATTCCTTCCGGTGTGGGGATCACGAAGCTGTTGAATATCTTGGGGCTCTTGCCCGATGCTTCGACTTCGCAGACCTTAGTCAGCGAGAATCCGACTTCAATACTTAATACTCTCTCTGCCATCCGTTAATTACTCCTTTTTCCCTTTTCTATCTCCAAATGCCCTGGGCAAAAAAACAGTATCTCGAGTCTTCGAGACATTGTGTTTTTGTCCACGGCTCAGTACATAAAAGCCTATACAAAGATGCCTGATCTATAAAAGCTAAAACCCCAACATACCCAGATACCACGTAAGCAAGGGCTGTCCGAACAGGACTGTGATAAGTATCCCCAGTGATAAGTACGGTCCGAAGGCAAGAGTGTGCTCCGCCTTGGATACCCTCATCCTGATCACATGGATAACGGAACCGAGAATGCATCCCAGGATAAATGCAAGTATTATCTCCTTCCATCCGAGCATCAATCCGGCGGCCGCCATAAGCTTCATATCGCCTCCGCCCATGCCTCTGCCCTTGGTGGCAAGAATGATAAGGTAGATAAACATACTGACAGCAAAGAAGCCGATCACATGGTTCAGCCAGTCACCATAGTGAAGGGCTGTCATGATCAGCCCCAGTGCCAGTATGAATATGTTGATTCCAATGGGGATCTCATAGGTCCTCCAATCGATCACGCTGAGCGTGATAAGTGCTGATATTAACAGGCAGTAGAGTAGGGAATCTACATTTAACCCGTTAATAACTGCTACTACTACATACAGCACTCCGTTCAGACCCTCTATAAGAGGGTACTGAACTGAGAGCTTAGTGCCGCATTCGCGGCATTTACCTTTTTGAACCACGAAACTGAACAAAGGAATAAGTTCGTACCACTGCAATACATGTCCGCATGACATACAATGCGAGCGTTCCTTCACTATATCTTCCTTTAATGGTATGCGGTATATGCATACATTTACGAAACTACCTATCACTATACCGTAGAGAAGGATAATGATGTAGATAAGTATTGTCAGCGGGTTCATAAACACTCAAACCGTATTACTTTCCTGTTGAAGAACCCTTAACATCGAAGTATACAGCTGATCCTGTAGGATAAGTCCAAGAATAAGCGCCTGATCCTGTTGTAGGATATGTATAGCTACCTGTGATTGCCCACTTAGTTGACTTAGTCTTGATTCCTGCAGTAGCGATACCGTACTCAGTAAGATTAATGCTGGGCTTAATATATCCGGTTGAGCCAACAGTGAATGTAATTGAGATGCTAGAAGGAAGAGAAGCATCCTCACCGTGATCTGCTACATAAGTCTCAACAGCTGTCTTAACTTCTTCTACGTTCTGAAGGTCTGTAGACTCTCTTGAACGCTCAACGTACTTGATGAACTGAGGTGCCAGTACACCTATAAGAACTGCCATGATGGCAATTACGATGATAAGCTCAACAAGCGAGAAACCTTTGTTGTTTGTCTTCTTCATAATTCGTTCTCCTTTGAATTAGATTAATAAAGTTACTTTATCTTAACCCCGGCCGCTTTCGCTGCCACGGCCATTCGGCCGTACGTCCCTACCCGTGGGGGTTAATTCATTATTATAAGTTGTCAAGTGACTGGTACATCGTAAGCATCGGGCTCATAACCGCAGCTATGAGGACTCCTACTACTGCTGCCAGTACGATGATGATCATAGGCTCCATGGCTGCCATCAGGGACTGAACAGCGATCTCAACCTCTTCATCATAGTAGTCGGCGAGCTTTGTAAGCATCTCCTCCGTGTTGCCGGCTTCCTCACCGATACGAACCATGTGATACATCATGGGAGGAAAGAGACCTGATTCCTCAAGGGGCTGCGACAGAGGCACACCCTTGATGACTTCGTCCTTGGCATACATAACTGCATCCTTAAACAGGACATTCTGCATAGTATTGCCGGCTATCTCGACAGCCTCAACAAGGGGTACACCCGCTGATAACAGTGTGGCCAATGTACGTGCAAGCTGCGAACAGGCACTTTTGGTCGTGAGATTCTGCGTAACCTTGATCTTAAGAGCCAATGTACCCTTAAGTCTCTGTCCCGGAGGGGTCGCAAGATATGACTTAATGGCTATAAATAAGCCTACTACCACCGGTATGATGATGAACCAATAGTCCATAAGGAAGTTGGACATGGCTACGACTGCCTTGGTAATAGCGGGAAGGTCCGTACCGAGGTCCGCGAACATGTCCGAATATGCCGGTATGACTTTGACCAACATAACAATGACTACCGCAACAGCAACTATCGCCACAACTATTGGGTAGATCATGGCTTTCTTGACAAGAGCTGCAGTCTTGGCACTCTTCTCATATTGTTCAGCCATTCTCTCAAGAGATACGTCCAATGATCCTGACTGCTCACCGGCATTGATTGTCGTTACAAGCAGGTTATTGAATACCTTGGGGTGCTGAGACAGACCGTCAGCAAGCGTCTCACCCTTTTCAACCTCAGCCTGAGTCTCTCTTATGGCTTTTGCCAGAGTCTTGTTCTCAGTCTGTTCTCTTAATAAGCTTAAGCATTCAATTATCGATACGCCGGCTCTGGACATGGCCACAAACTGGTTGCAGAATACTGCCAGGTCTCTTGACGTCGGCTTCTTGTCAAAGCTAATCTTGATATCCTTGTTGAGCAGTGACTGTTCGGTTATATCGGTGACGATATATCCCTTCGCCTTAAGAAGCGCCTGTGCCGCTTCAAGCGACTCCGCTTCTATGCTCCCCTTAAGTGTCTTACCATCCTTTGCTATGGCTTCGTATCCAAAATCTGCCATCTTTCCTGTCTTCCCTTTCCTTTTATTATATATACTCCTGTATTCGTGAATCTATCGATCTTATGTATCGAATGAAACCTTCTTCATCTCCGTTACGGAAGTAATGCCCTCAAGCACATATCTCGTAGCGCTCATGCGCAGAGTGTTCATGCCTTCCTTAAGTGCCTGCTCCTTGATCTCATCAGCATTACCACCGCGAGCGATGACATTCTTAAGGTCATGTGTCACTTCCATGATCTCGTATACACCGATTCGGCCCTTATACCCTGTCTCATCACAGAACTTACATCCCTTGGCTCTGAATACCTTGGTATGATCATCGGGGGCAAGACCTAAGATCTCCTTCTCTTCTTCATCAGGTTCATATTCTTCCTTACATGTAGGACAGAGCCTTCTCACAAGTCGCTGAGCTATGATACCGACCGTTGAATCTGCGATAAGGTACGGTTCTATGCCCATATCCTCCAGACGGGTGACCGAACTTGCGGCCGAGTTGGTATGCAGCGTAGATACCACAAGGTGACCCGTGATGGACGCCTGAACCGCAATACCCGCAGTCTCACCGTCTCGGATCTCACCGATCATGATGATATCCGGGTCCTGACGGAGGATGGATCTTAAGGCAGATGCGAACGTAAGATTCGCTTTGTTATTGGTCTGTACCTGATTGATACCGTCTATATTGGCTTCCACAGGATCCTCTACCGTGATGATGTTGACCTCTGTGCTGTTAAGCTCTGATAACGCCGTATAAAGCGTTGTCGACTTACCGCTACCCGTAGGTCCCGTAACCAGGAGAATACCGTGGGGATTGCTGATTATATGATCGAAAACCTTAAGTTCCTGTTCGTTAAGTCCCAGATCCTTCTTGGCTCTCGTAAGGGCCGTCTTGGATGTGAGTCGCATAACTATCTTCTCGCCATACACGGTCGGGAGAACGGATACACGGATATCATATTCCATCCTGTCCACTACCTGAGTGATACGACCGTCCTGAGGCTTACGCTTCTCAGCGATATCCATACCTCCTATGATCTTAATACGCGCTACGAGCGCAGGTAAGATCCTGTGGCTGTATGTCTTCTGTTCATAGAGAGTACCGTCTATACGATAACGTACTCTGACCTGCCTCTCCATGGGCTCTATGTGTATATCGGATGAACGCTTACGTACGGCGGATTCTATCATGGTCTTAACAAGCTGAACGATAGGAGAATTGTTGACATCCTCGCTGTACATATCGTCTGTCTCGTCAAGCTCATCCTGTTCCTTGCCCTTGGTATATTCATCCAACTGGCTCTCAAGTTCATTCTGGCCATAGTATCTGTCAAGAGCTATGGATATGGCCTTAGGAGTTGATACATAAGGCTCAACCGTCAGATTGGTGATGATCGATATATCATCGATAGCCGCCAGATCCATAGGATCGGACATGGCAACCTTAAGTACATTGGGATTATCAGCAGGTATCTCAAACGGAAGCACCCCGTACTTCATGAGGATCTTCTCATCCACAATGTGCTTGATGGTCTCGTCAAGTTCTATATCATTGAGATTGACGATATCATAGCCGAGCTGGTTGGACAGAGCGTTGGCTATCGCTTCCTCAGTGGTGATACCGGTCTCCACCAGAGTGACACCAAGCTTATGGCCCGTCTCCTTCTGCTTGGCCAAGCCCTGGCTAAGCTGTTCCGGAGTGATGGCCCCGCCATCTATCAATATGTCTCCTAATCTTTTCTTACGTTTAAGTTCCATAATTCCTTCTGTAACAGATCAATGTGATCGCTCTTACCTGCTATCCTCTGGCATCGTATTCTTCATCAGTCAGAATCCTGAATAAGTTACCGACCTGATTGTCCGGATTTGACTTAGTGGCATTGTTAAACCTGGTGGTGTCGATATTCACCTCTTCATAATTCTGTCTGCCGACATACATATGGACATTCCCGTCCGAATCAACAAACTTGACGATATCTCCCTTCGATACCTTGAGCTTGATCGTTCTGCCTCTGGCCATATCCTCAGCCTTGACCACATGGGTATAACCCGATAACTGTATCAGGCTGTTATCACCGTTAGACGACGCAAAAAGGAACGTCTCGGGTGAAGAGCACTCTCTGAAATAAATCTTGTACCATTCGCTGTTGGTACGGATGAAAACAAAGCGGGCACCGCTGTTGGATGTAAATATCTTGGTCGGAACTTTGATCTTGATCCAGGAGTCATTACCTATAACGGTTCCGTGCTGATCAACATCCCTATCCCCGACCTGTCCGGGATGTGTAGTCGGGATCAATTTGGGATCCCACCATTCTTCATCGGAACTGTACGGGAACACTTCACCTTTGCCGCCCTTCGTCGGCGTGGGTATATCGGTAGGCACCGGTTCAACGGTGGGTTCCGGCTCATCCGTAGGCGTAGGAGTTGGAGTGGGAGTTGTGATCTCATCCTCCTTCTTATCCTTATCCTTATAATTCATACCCCAAATATCCACGGACACATAATCATCGTCAGTAAGCGAAAGCTTCTCCTTGCAGTCCGGGCATATGATATATGCCGTCCCGTCATCGCTCACTCCTCCGGTCCAGTCATGAGTGTGTGAACCTGCACGATTAGGGCAGTCTTCATACTCTTTTATATCTTCCTGAAGATAAGCCTTACGACCGGCAAGCATGGAATTAAGGAAAGCTCCGCCATCCTTATTCGTGGCTTCCTCTATGCTGTTGTCATATACACACTTCTCGTAGACCCTTAAGATCGCTTCTCTGTTGTGCTGACATGTGGTATGCCTCTTCTCCCTTATGAACTTGACATACTGGGGAGCGAGAAGGCCTACAAGTACTGCCATTATGGCTATAACCACAATAAGCTCAATGAGAGAAAATCCACATTGAGCATTCTTGCTTCTTCTGTTATTGGTTCCTAGGCCTCCAGGCAGAGAACCATTGGCGTCATTATGCATGTCCACCAACTCCTTATCTATGTGATATCAAAAACTACATTTGCCGTTTATCAGTGCCATAAAATGCGGTTGTTTGACAAATCTGTGACTATTTTACCACAAACCTTAATAATTATACAACATAATATTAAATTTTTGTAATGTTTTTTATAATTTTATCAAGATTGTTGCATATCCACCGTTTCGTCTTCTTTTTTCCTGGTCGGAATGAGCAGTATGAGTGCCGACAAAACCAGGGAAACTGCACCCGTTATCAGTCCGGCTTTTAACCCCGGCGGGAAAAATGATATTTCCACCGTATGTTCACCAACAGATAGCGGTATGGCAACAAGCGAATCTCCGTAAGCACCGTAATCGGTTATAACATCATCAATCTTGATCGTATACCCGGCCATGTACGGAATTGTCAGTATAAGTGCACGGTTCTCTTCGGGAACGTTTATGGTACCACTTATATGCCCCGAATGGTGCTCCGTCACGGTCAGTTCATTTTCCTTTAAAGTATCTAAAGCCTTCCGACATGCCGCCGGATCATAATAAACCAACCATGGATCGTCAAACCATATTGTACTGGCTGCTTCGATCACGACTTCTTCCCCGGCTTCAAATTCTCCGATATATGTACACATCGTAGATAACGGATCCATAAAAGCATATTTCTGATTCCCATTGATCAACAGTTCCACATGATCAACGGTTTCTTCTGTTTTCTCACTGGTAAATATTCTTACACCATCCGTATCTTTGCAATACAGCCAGACTGGCTTCTTTTCATCCGCCTTAAAGGTAATCCTGATCTTCCTTGAATACTCATCACTCACAAAATCTTCTATATCATAATCAATGCTGTTGTATATATTTGCCCTGCTTCCTGTAAGATCACTGATAATGTATTCCTGTAATGCAAATGAATTATGATCATTTATGCCTTCCTGCAATTTGCTCACTTCATCAGCCGGAATCCCATTCTGATTGCCCAGAAAACCCAGCGACAAAGCATCCTGATTTAATTGAAGATCAAACGAATTGTTCTTATATATACTGTCATAACTCCAGAAATTTTCGGGTTCGTTCATTATCTTGTACTTCACGCCAAGTAATGACTCGACCAACGGCGTACCACCGTAATCTCTCAGCATATGCTCATTCTGAGAATATCCCAGCATACCGAGCAAATCCATAGTGTTTCTTTCAAACATAGATGAAAAATACTCTATTCCGTTATACCCCCAAAGCATACCATCATTGGATGTATACGTGATATCGCGACCGATCCTATAAAAATCATCATCATCTATATGTCCCATTGCATCTGATACTTCTCTCAGATACAGCTGATATTCCATATTAGTCTTATATCCCAGGAACAGATTATTGCTGGTCAGCATAAAGCCCGAATTCAAATATAACTCCGCAAAAGTAACCGTTAACACGATAACCGGTACACATATCCCAATCTTCCCGGGAGCAGAAACCTTCCTGTATAAAAATGCAGCGCTGTCATATGCCAGGATCAAAAGAAATGCACAGAATGTGTATGCGTATCTTACCGGAAATGCATTAGGCTCCGTAAAACCATGCCAGAACTGATTGAGCGGAACAATACAGAAGCTCAGGAAGAAAAAGCACAGAATACAGATTGCCACTATCCGTTCTCTGTTGGTTTTCTTTCCTTTAACCAGTCCGATAATTGCCAGTATCGGAACAAACGAGCCACAGAAAATGTTGGGCAATCCGGCCTCTTTGATCGTATCATAGTGACAGGAAAGAAGCTGCTTAAATGATTCCCATATCGGAAAATAAAAGAACTTACCTTCCATCGTGTCATATGTCTTCATCCTTCCCGCCATTATATTAACGATCATCGGTACAAATACCGGGCAAGCCAAGCCCAACGAAAGCAATGAGCACACTCCAAATCTTATAAGCACTCTGATCTTTCGCTCTTTAGCATCAGACAATCTGAAGAAAAGATAAAGTGTCGCGAAAATCCCCGATATATAAGGTAACTGATCGGAATTATACAGTGCATAAGTCAATGCCAGAACATATATAGCTCCCTTTTTACCTTCTATCATTCTCTCTATCCCAAGGAGAATGATCGGCAGCAGAGAAACTTCCAGCAGCCAGTTTATACACATACTGTAGGCTACATTAAATGATGTAAGCGCATAACAGCAAGACAGAACAAGAACAAATAAAGGATATTTGGAATCTCTGTCCTTTTTTCTCCCAAAGAACAGGAATGTGCTAAAAGACAATCCGCACAGTCCCACGAAAAACAATGTTATAAAATACAACACATTGGGCAGCTGCTCCAGCGGAAAAAGAACAGTCAGCCACAATAAGGGATTGGCAAAATACGACTTATAAACCAGCAGTGTATTATTCCCCAAAGCACCGAAGAAAGAATAGAAAAACGAATGGTCAGTCTTACCCAAATATCTTAATGATGCATATACAGGCATATATTGCGCCTGCATATCATAAATAAGTACGGTAAATCTTCCGTTCGGACTGATCCTTACCTTAAGAAACGCCAGTGCCATAATGATCACCGGTATAACAAAAGACAGCACCATAACAAGAGCTATCGTCCTCTTGTCCGGTGCCTCATATATATAGGAATCCGATTTTGCTTCAGTGGCAGGTTGATCGATCGCTTCGACTACAGTATTCCCGTCCTGATCGTTCATGACATCTGCAGCTACATTTTCCTGTTCCACTGATAATCCCTTAGTATCCACGCTTTTTCCTCACTGTTTTGCTCTTAATCCCTCAAATAAACACAACTGTTAGTTTACATCATTTGATTTTTATGCGTCAAGGATAATCATACGGAAAACTACATATAAGTACATCGAAAACTTTTTATGATAGTATGCAAGTCCGTACTTCTTGTATCGAAGTTACTATCTGTGCTAGAATACGAGCATATAAACAATAATCATGATCATTCGGAGAGATTAATCTATGGTAATAGTCATCGGAGCCACCGGCTTCATCGGAATGTATACAACGGAAGCACTCATAAGATCAGGCAAGCAGGTGGTCGCCACCGGGCGTAACGAACAGCTTGGTGCTGTACTTGAGAAAATGGGCGCTGAATTTATAAAGCTTGACGTAACACATAAGGAAGATTTTGATAAGCTTCCCACCGAAGGTGTCGAGGGAGTGATCCTGCTTGCAGGTCTCCTTCCCGCCAATACGACCGCGGATCTTGAAAACGTGGAGAATGCAGCAGACTACTTTACCGTTAATGTGAACGGCTCCATCAACGTACTGGAATACTGCCGCCGTAACGGGATAAAAAAGGTGATAGGCAACTGCAGTTATGCAGATGTGTCCGGCGCATGGGGTAAAGGCTATGCAATTACAGAGGAAGAGCCAAGGGCATTCTCTTTTACCGGAGACCATTCGGTATATGTGATAAGCCGCAACGCGTGCAATGATGTGATGGAATACTATAATGAACAGCACCACATGCAATGCGCGTGGTTCCGTTTTCCGCCGGTCTACGGTGTCGGCCCTCACGGGACAATATATGTCAACGGCAAGCCGTATAAATCCGGAATCGCAACATGGATAGACAATGCCGCAGAAGGCAAGGATATCGAGATCTGGGGCAATTCAGAGATCAGCCGTGATATAATATATGTCAAGGATGTGGCCAGGGCATACTGTATGGCGCTTGAGAGCGACCGTACATACGGGCTCTACAATATGACAAGCGGCGTAGGGCTTACGCTCAGGCGACAGGCCGAGGTCGTGATCGACGTGTTCGGTGACGGTGACTACAGTCATATCAAGTACTGCTCAGATAAGCCCAACCATACGCCTTCGTTCCTTTACAGTATGGAAAAGGCCAAGAGAGACTTCGGCTTTGTGCCGCAGTATACCGATTATAAGTATATGATGGTCGATTATAAGGCAGAACTTGAGAGCGGCAGATGGGATATTCTGACCGAATCACGCAGGAAGGTCTGATCTGACCATCATTATGAAAGGGATGTTTCCCGGGAGAAGACAATGTATTATTCAGTAGTTATCCCTGTATACGGATGCAGGGGTGCATTACCTGAACTTCATAGGAGACTCACGGATACTCTGACTAAGATCACGGACGAATACGAGATAATCTTAGTCAATGACGGCTGCCCGCAGAATTCGTGGGAAGTCATCGAAGAGCTGTGCAGGTCTGACAAGCATGTAAAAGGAATCGAACTGTCCCGTAATTTCGGGCAGATGAAGGCGATCCTTGCCGGTCTCGACTACTGCACCGGTGAATGGATCACTGTTATGGACTGTGACCTGCAGGATAAACCCGAGGATATCCTTCGTATGTACGAGAAAGCTAAAGAAGGATATGATGTGGTGTTCGCCCGCAGGACCAAAAGACGCGATCCTTTCTTCAAGTCCCTGATCTCCGGAATTTTTTACAAGATATATGACTTCGCTACCGACGGCAACTACGACGGAGCGCTGTGCAACTTCAGCGTCGTCAGGCGGGATGTGATCGATAATTACCGGAGGATGCGCGAGCAGCACAGGGGCTATGTGATGTATCTCAACTGGCTTGGCTACAGGCATGCCGTTGTGGATGTGGAGAGAGACCCCAGATTCGAGGGCAAGTCGTCATATACGCTTAAGAAGAGACTGGGGATGGCATTCGAGCTCATCACTTCACAGTCTGACAAGATCCTGAGGCTTACCGTGGGGATAGGGTTTGCTATGATGCTGATATCGCTGATCGCGATAATCGTGTTCGTCATCCAGTACTTTACGATACATGTCTCTCCGGGATGGACGAGTATAGTAGTCATCAACTTCCTGATCGGCGGACTGATGATCATGACTATCGGTATCGTGGGTATATATGTAGGCAATATATTCATGCAGACCAAGGGACGGCCGCTGTATGTGGTCAGGCAGGTGCTGAATGATAAAGAGGATGATAATTGATAAGGCTGGATGATCGAAGGCGGTATGAATATTGGCTGAATGAATATTGACTGCGCCGGTGAATACCGGCCGTCAGATGAGGGGATTACGCAATACAATGAAGAAACTGGCAATAATCGGGGCGTCCTACTTGCAGGAGCCGTTAATACAAAAGGCCAAAAGCCTTGGAATAGAGACTCATGTGTTTGCATGGGCTGCTGATGATGTCGGCGAGAAAAGCGCCGACTTCTTCTATCCTCTAAGTATCACGGAAAAAGATGCCATATTGGAGGAATGTCGCCGCATCGGCATCAACGGGATATGCAGCATCGCATCCGACCTGGCAGTGGGGACCGTCAATTATGTCGCGGATGCTTTAGGGCTTGTCGGAAACTCGCTTGAATCTTCTGCAATATCGACCAATAAGCATCTTATGAAAGAAGCATTCTATTCTGCTGATGTACCGACGCCTGTGAGCAGACAGGTCGAGTCTGCCGACGACATAGATATATCTTCCCTGTCATATCCCATAATAGTCAAGCCCGTAGACCGCTCCGGAAGCCGCGGAATCACGGAGTTGTTCTCGGCTGACGGTCTGGCGGAAGCAATCGAACGGGCCAAGTCGTACGGATTTATCAAGAAAGCTCTTGTGGAGGAATTCGCCACGGGGCAGGAATACAGTGTGGAATGCATCTCGTGGGAAGGGAAGCATGAACTGCTGGCCGTGACACGAAAGTATACTACAGGTACGCCCAACTTCATCGAGACCGGGCATATTGAGCCCTCCGGACTTGATCCGGATTCGGCCGGACGTGTGCGCGATGTCGTCTTCCATGCTCTGGACAGCCTCAAGATACGCTATGGCGCTTCCCATTCGGAGCTTAAGATCGATGATTCGGGGAATATTAAGATAATAGAGATCGGTGCCCGCGGGGGCGGGGACTGTATATGCAGTTCTCTCGTGGAATTATCAACAGGAATAGATTTTGTGAAAGCGGTCATTGATGTGGCACTGGGAGTACAGCCTGATACCACACTTAAGTATGATAAGGCCGCTGCGATCAGATACATAATGGACCGCTCAGATTTGGATGCCTATGCCGTCCTTAAGCGCGATCATCCCGAATATATCGTGGAAGCCGATATCCCCGAAGATATCGAAGGCGCCGTCACCGACAGTTCGTCCCGGCACGGATATTACATCATGCAGGCGGACAGTGAAGAGCAACTGCTTTTACATATGCCGTAGGATCACGGAAGACCGGACACTTATTGAGTACGCGCCTTTGCAATCTTATCCAGTGCAATATCATTCAGTGCCGACGCTTGTGGTATATCATCACCATCCTGCTTCAACACATACAGATCCCCCGCAATGCGTAATTCCATTCCATCATCGCCCGATCAGCCGCTCAGTTATTGCAGGATCATCAAGGGCACTCTCAACAATCTTAGCCAATATGCTTGTATACCCTTTTCCAAGCGACTTCGCTTTTTTTATCGTATCGGGAGAAAGCCTGATAGTAACGGTCCTTTTTCTGTTGTTAAGCCGCTCTTCTCTTTGCTTTTCAGACACTCTCCTAAATCCGGCGAGCTGTTCATCTGTAAACGGAGGAAAATCCGGATCAATTTGAAGCGGCCTCTTTGCTGCCTTTTTGGCTTCTTCTATCTGTTCAGCTGTTAATTCAGCATTCTCTTCTGTTAATACAAATCGTTTAATTGCCATTTCTCGTATATCCTCCTCTCATTCTTCGTAGCCAAACGCGCATTTATAATCCTATGAACATTTCCCCGCATTGTATAAGATACTGCCAAAAAACTACCTGCATACCCGATTATGGCAAAGCGATCTTCCCCATAATCTCTGTCATCATACAATTCAATGCGATTGGGATCCGCAAATACCTTGGCCGCCAATTCAAAAGAAATCCCATGTTTCCGGATATTTATCTTTTCCTTCTGATCATCCCATTCAAAGAGCATGGGCATATTATTATCATACTTTGTGTGACATACTTTTGCAACACTTTTCGGTGTTACATATTTGTGATACTTACTTTTCCGGCCCATATACAGCCACCTCTCTTTCCTCAATCTGCCTTAGAACTCATCTCATCCGATCTGTTCTGTTCCATCCATCAATAGATTGGCCAATAAACACTGCACCTATTCTGGCGGATGGTACAGCCGACATTAACAAATCTGTATATGACTCTGTCCGGCAATATAATTATATTAAGGGAAATTACCGCACCGATCGACAGAGAACGGTCCCTGAAAGATGTGGTCAGGAACCTCGCGTCTCATCTGCTCCATCGTCATTATGTGCGTGGATATGTAATATATAGCACACTATGCATCTTATCGCAATGCGTAATGCTGCACAAAAATAAAATGCCGGGATTGTGCATTCTGCATATGCTCCCGGCATTATCAGGCTTAGTTCTTTGTATATACGTCATCTGGAACAGGCCAGACTCTGTATACGGGCCATCCGCCCCATGCAACGCTGTCTGCAGCCCATATCTCCATTTGACCGTTGTCGACACGCTTCAGTATCCTCCAGCAGCAGACCTCTCCGTAGTCCCTGTTTATCTGGCTTTTGCCCGATTTCTTGACCTTTGCCTTGGGATTGATGAATGAGTTATCTCCCGTAGCCGTCAGGCCCAGTTCGTTGTTGAGCTTGGTATAGAGACCGGGCTTGCCGCCCTTATCCTTGAACTCATCCATTCCTCCGCCGAAGCAGTAATTCTTGTTCTTCTCATTGACCATCACGAGGTATGCATCATATGTCTCGGTGACTCCGTCCACCGTCGCTGTGAACGTCTGCTTAACAGTGCTGTTCCCATAATTGAGATACGCATCATAAGCGTCCGGATCCGATGCAAACGCCGCCTGTATGACCGACGCGATCCTGTCCGCATTGGTTATGTCCTTAGCTCTTCTCGACCTCTCAATATACTTGACGAACTGCACCGCCACGATACTCACGATCACGGCCATTATCGAGATCACCACTATAAGTTCGAGTAATGAATAACCCTTGTTATCTTTCCTCATAATATCTCCCTATTCATAAAAACGGGGTGTCCTTTGTGCAAAAAGTCAACACCCCTGAAGTCTCTTCTGCCTGTCATCTCCCGCAATCCCGGGCGACCGCCTGCTTCGCATCTGCCTGTCATCTCCCGCAATCCCGGGCATCCGCCTACTTCTTAAGATACACATCATCCGGCTCGGGCCAGACTCTGTATACGGGCCAGCCGCCCCAGGCGCCCTTGCTGTCTGCCGCCCAGACCTCTATATTGCCCGTATCCGCACGCTTACATATCCTCCAGCAGTCAACCTTGCCGTAGTTATACGGCTTCGTCCTGTTAGGAGGCAGGTATGAACCGTCACGGGTAATCTTATACTTGGGATTGATAAATGTATTGTCTGCTCCGGGTCTGAGTCCCAGTTCCTCATTGATAACGCTATACAGCCCCTTCTTATTGCCCTTGTCCTTGAACTCGCCCACGGTTCCGGTAAATCTGCTGTCCTTGCCGGCACCCGTCTCATTGACCATGACAGGGATCAGATCATACTCCGTGGAGACACCGTCCACCGTGACCTGTGCCTTGAAGCTGCTGGTCTTGAATTTGGAATACACATCATATGCATCCGGATCTGCAGCAAATGCCGTCTGTATAACTGTACCGATCCTGTTCGCATTGGCCAGATCCTTAGCCTGTCTGGATCTGTTGACATACTTTACAAACTGCGGCGCCGCAATGCCTATGAGCACCGCCATGATTGCTATCACGATTATCAGTTCTATAAGCGAAAAACCTTTATCTCTGTGTCTCATACTTCTGCCTCTCTGTCTCTCCTCTGTCTGAACAACCGTTTATTCTATTATACTCCGATATTATGCTCTCTTCTATAGTTATTATCGGTATTTATGTCCGTTATTATTATAGGCTGTAGATCACGATACCCGCTATGATAACGAACAGCCCGATGAGCTTCTTGGTCGTGATCCTCTCCTTAAGCACCAGGAAGCTTAAGATCGCCACCCATACATATCCCGTGGCCTCGAGTACCGGTCCCATCGACAGCGGAAGCCCCTTGTATGCATACAGCGAAATCAGCGTTGTCCCGAAGAACATCGCATAGGCAATGATCACCTTGGGATTCAGATACTCCTTAATGACGCTGTCATACTTCTGACCCGAACTTGTTTTGAGGATGATCTGCGAAACGGACGCTATGAACACGGATGTGAGGTAAATGAGAATGTATTTTATCATATCTGCTCATCCTCCCCTGCGAATCCTTCCGCTTCGGCGGTCGCCCCGTCCGGTATATCCGGCCCGGACCCTGCAGCTGCCGCAGTTGCCTTGTTTTTTCCCGTCATGTCATTATCCGCCATGACCACTATGCACACGCCCGCGATCACGATGACGGCCCCGATGATCTTGCGCACGGTGACGCTCTCGCCAAAGAACACCCAACCCCAGATGATGCCCCAGACCACTGTCACGGCCTTGTTGGCGTACGCTGTCACGAGCGGCAGGCGCTTAAGCATCTGCTGCCACACGATGGCATAGACGAACAGTATGAACAGCACCAGCCCGTAGCAGATGATGAACTTCGCCGACAGGAACTCGCTTCCCGCCGCCGTCTTAGACGCCACTCCTCCCAATGAGAAGATCATGAACATTATATGTAAAATTGCGAGATTTAAGATATTTCCCTTCATAGTCTCTCCACTCTCGGGGCGACCGCCGTATACCCGGTCATCTGGCCACATCCACACCCTGCATGATCTCGCCCCACATCTCTTCTGTCATGGCCATGCAATAGCCGTAAGAGAACTCCGGATCCTGTGACTGTATCTCGTTGCGCTCTCCAAGCTCATCGCTGTAGTCGGACAGCTTGTAAACCCTCACATTCTCTCTTCCGCTCTCGACATGGCACACCAGGGGCTCGATGCCGTAATGCGATATATACACTCCCTGTTCATCCTTACTGAGGCTTACCTTTGCCATGCCGCCTATCATGCGGTTGACAACGCCCTTGCCGATACCCGATGTCCAGTTGACGAAGTTACCCAGCGAATAATAGCACAGCGCTCTTCCGCCTTCGCCCGGGCCTTTTCCTTCGGTCTCAATCCATTCGACGGGCTCTATGACGTGCGGATGTGCGCCTATTATAAGGTCAGCGCCGTATTCAGCCATGAGCAGTGCCCATTTTTTCTGATCCTCAGTCACGCTCATGGAGTATTCCTTGCCCCAATGAGGGATCACTATTGTAAAATCAGCCTCTTCCTCGGCCCTCTCAAGATCGGCGATCACCTTCTCGCCATCCAGTTCATCTACGGCAAATGGCATGTCTCCGGGGAGCGAAATCCCGTTGGTGCCGTAGGTATAGTTGAGCACGGCTATCCTGATCCCGTCTTCGTCCAAGATGCACATATCCTCTGCATCCTCCGCGCTCTCATGTATCCCCACCATCTTTATATCGGGGTATTTCTCATTCCAATATGCCGTACAGTTCCTTATACCCTTGGCCCCCTTATCCAGCGCATGATTCGTTGCATGACATATCACGTCGAAGCCGTTCTCCACCAGAGCATCCGCAACCTCGTACGGAGCATTGAATGAAGGATAGCCCGACACACCGAGTTCCTCGCCGCCTATTATGACCTCTTCATTGACTATGGCAATGTCGGCCGCCTTGATGTCATCGGCCGTATTAGCAAAAATGAAATCGTAATTATATTTCCCTGTCTCTTCATCATAGGCCGCTTCTTCAACGGGCTTATGGAGAAGTATGTCGCCGACCATGATGATCGAGATACTGTCAGTGTCATCATCAGTGTCAGTATCATCGCCAGGAGCAGCCTGAGCACTGTCGGTATCATCTCCTGAGTCACTCACATCCTCCGGACCGGCTGCATTGAGCGTCTCAGAGAGTTCCCCGGCATCCGCCTCTTCCATGGCCTCATATTCCTGCATAAGGTCCGCCACTTCGGCCATCGGGTCATCTTCTGCTCCCTTACCCGTCTCCGATGGTTCGCCCGGTGCCTCCCCGGTCTCTCCGGCATCAGCAGACTTAAGCCCGGCATTTTTTACCGTGTTGCCGCAGCCTGACATCAGAGCCGCAAGTACCGCGGCACCTATAATAACATATATTATTTTATGCTTGTTTCTCTTCATTCCGTCTCTCATCAACCAATGTCATTAAATCAAAGAACAGTATATCACATTATCCGGGTTTTGTTGCATTATATATATACAGCAAAACAGCCCTGACGGTTCTCATCCTGTTCAGGGCTGTTCACTCAGTCTTTTTAGTTGTCATCATGCTCTCATCTCGAAAAAGCAGCCTACCTGGCCTAACTCCTTCTCTGTCTCCTTTTCTAGTAATGATTGGAATTGGTTCTTGGTCTTTTTCTTACGTTCCTCTTTTTCCTTTTCCCTGTCGCGATCCCATTTTCGGTACTGAGTCGCGCTCTCGACAACTTTCACTTCCTGTGCATATGTGTCATACATATTTGGTATTGCATACATCGTCATAACGCGTCACCTCCTTACCTGATATGTCATCTGCGGGACCTCTGCTGCACTACCCGGACCTCCGTGTCCATAATTATTCATTTGTCTTCAATACATATATCGGCATAATAACCGATTTATTTACATTTTGCTGCTATTTTATGTGCTTATTTCGGATCATTTCTCGGTTTTTCACGGATTTTACGGAACTTTCAGCAGATTCTTCTATTTTGTTCCGTAATTGATTTAGTTTTATAGCGTGTGATATTGGCTGATCAAGACTGATCTACGGAACTTTCGCACATATAGCAGTATTGTTCCGTAGTCACGCTGTTCTATGGCTGTTTCTCTCTGCCAATTCTACGGAACACATACTCAAAATGTAGTATAAGTTCCGTATATCGCCCAATATAACCCCCTCGCAGATGAATAAATCTACGGAACATTCTCGCATATCGCCCCGAAAGTTCCGTAAATCAAGCTGATCAAATGCAAGAAAGCTCAGGTACGCCATTACCTGAGCTTTCGCTTTTGTTATAGATATCTTAGCTCTTTCGCTTACGCGATATGTATTATAGCACATATCGCTACAATAAACAGTAGCGAGACCGAGACTTGAACTCGGAACCTCCCGGGTATGAACCGGACGCTCTAGCCAGTTGAGCCATCTCGCCATATTCTTCGCGAATGTGCGCGTAGCGCGTCGCGAAGCGACATCGCCGCGTTTGCGGCGGCGCGAACACGAAGTGTTCTGCGCATCCCCGCCCCATCTTTCCGTCGAAAGACCGGGCACGTTATACACTTTAGTCGGAAAGATGGGGCCTATAGGGCTCGAACCTATGACCCTCTGCTTGTAAGGCAGATGCTCTCCCAGCTGAGCTAAGACCCCGTGCCTTTTTCGCGACTATGTTAGTATATAAAATAGTTATGTACTTGTCAATGCTTTTTTGATCCCGGACCGGCCCTTAGGCGATCTTGGACTTAGCTATCTCAGCCAGTGCTGCGAATCCCTCTGCATCATTAACAGCCATCTCAGCGAGCATCTTACGGTTGATATCAACCTCTGCGAGCTTAAGACCATACATGAACTTGCTGTATGAAAGTCCGTTGAGTCTTGCTGCCGCATTGATACGTGCGATCCAGAGCTGACGCATCTGACGCTTACGCTCCTTACGACCTGCATAAGCGCTTGTGAGCGCTCTCATTACAGACTGCTTGGCTACTCTATACTGCTTAGATCTGGCACCTCTGTATCCCTTGGCCAGCTTCAGTACTCTGTTGTGCTTCTTCTTGGCATTCATGCCACCTTTAATTCTTGCCATCTTACTTTCCTCCTGATTCCAATACTATCCGTCTTCCCGATCTTAGAGATAAGGAAGGATCTTCTTCATGTTCTTAACATTCGTAGAATCGGTCATCGCCGGCTTACGGAGATTCCTCTTATTCTTCGTTGTCTTCTTGGTCAGGATATGGCGCTTGTAGGCCTTGTTTCTCTTAAGCTTTCCATTACCCGTCAGCTTGAATCTCTTCGCTGCGGCTCTCTTAGTCTTCATCTTAGGCATAATTAAATCCTCCTATAATTTTATTATTTCTTACCGGTCAAAAACATCGTCATGCTCCTGCCTTCTACCTTAGGAGCTTTCTCAATAGCAGCTATCTCTTCAAGAGCCAGCGCGAAATCATCAAGGATATGCTTGCTGTTAGCCATATGCGCCATCTCACGCCCTCTGAACCTCAGTGTGACCTTCACTCTGTCACCCTTGGTCAGGAACTTCCTGGCTGCATTGATCTTGGTATTAAGGTCATTGGAGTCGATATTGGGCGAAAGCCTGATCTCCTTGATCTCCACAACATGCTGCTTCTTCTTGGATTCCTTCTCCTTGCGCATCTGATCGTACTTATACTTACCGTAATCCACGATCTTGCACACAGGCGGCTTGGCCGTAGGTGCGATCTTCACAAGATCCAGTTCAGCTTCATCCGCAAGCTTCTGAGCCTCTGCCGCAGACATGATGCCGAGCTGTTCTCCGTCAGCACCGATCACTCGTACTTCCTTGTCCCTAATCTGTTCATTGATGAATAAGTCGCTAATCTTTGTACCCTCCCTTAAGATCCTGCCATATTACATGTTACCGTAAAAAAGGTGGACAACTGCATCAGTCATCCACCATAAGAATCATATACACCGTCCGAACACCCTTCCATAAGGATAAGTCCTGACCTCCGGTATTCTTACTGTCTGTACCTGTTAGCTGCCGGTCATCCGACGCCTGCAGGCGAGAGTGGATACTCTGCTTGTTGTCTGTCGCTTGCGCGACCTTGTGTAATATAACACAGCCGTCAGGCTGATGTCAACACTTTTTAACGTTTTTTCTGATCCTCGGGAAGCTCGACCCTGATCTCCTTGGTCGCGATCTCCTTAAGTATCTGAGTCTTGAACTCATCGAGTGACTTCTGGCCCTCGTTACCTTCGAATCTCGACCTTACTGATACAAGGCCTGCTGCCTCCTCCTGTTCACCGACGATCAGCATGTAAGGAAGCTTATCCATTCTGGCTTCTCTTATCTTATATCCGATCTTCTCAGAGCGGTTATCAACAGTCACATCGATTCCTGCGGCATTAAGATCAGCCCTTACCTTCTCGGCATAGCTTTCAAACTTATCGGATATAGGCAGCACTCTTACCTGCTCTGCGCACATCCATGTCGGGAACTTGCCGGCATAGTGCTCGATAAGCCATGCAAGTGTTCTCTCATAACATCCCATGGAAGTACGGTGTATGATGTAAGGACGCTTCTTATCGCCGTTCTCATCGATATAGTACATGTCATATCTCTCAGCTAAGAACATATCCAGCTGTATCGTGATCATCGTATCTTCCTTGCCGTATACGTTCTTGGCCTGGATATCAAGCTTGGGGCCATAGAATGCTGCCTCGCCGTCTGCCTCCGTATAGTCAAGTCCGATGTCATTTAAGATCTCACGCATCTTATCCTGAACTATATCCCAATCGGCTGCAGTACCCATGTACTTGCCGGGATCGTTGGGATCCCACTTGCTCATACGATAGGTCACCTCGTCTTCAAGACCGAGTGTTGTCAGACAGTATTTAGCCAGTTTCACACAGTTTTTAAACTCATCCGCGATCTGCTCGGGAGTACAGATCAAGTGTCCCTCGGAGATCGTGAACTGTCTTACTCTCGTAAGACCGTGCATCTCGCCGGAATCCTCGTTTCTAAACAGTGTAGAAGTCTCACCCATCCTGTAGGGAAGATCCCTGTAACTGTGCTGCTTGGCCTTATATACGAAATACTGGAAAGGACAGGTCATGGGACGAAGCGCCATTACCTCTCTGCCCTTATCATCAGTATATACATGCTCCTGCGCATTCTTCATCGCAAAGTTCGGATCGCTGTAAAGCTTCTGATCCTCTAACGCCTCTTCTTCAGTCATCAGATCGTCATTTAATACGAACATGCCGTCCTTATAGTGGAACCAGTGATCTGAGAGCTTGTAGAGATTGGACTTGGCCATATAAGGTGTCCTGGTACGCACATAGCCCCACTCTCTGTCCTCAAGATCCTCTATCCATCTCTGGAGTTTCTGGATCATCTTGGTACCCTTGGGCATGATGAGCGGAAGTCCCTGGCCGATGACATCAACAGTGGTGAACAGTTCCATCTCACGACCCAATCTGTTATGGTCACGCATCTTGATATCCTCAAGACGGGCCATATGAGCGTTCAGATCCTCCTTGTTGGTATAGGCTGTTCCGTAAATACGCTGAAGCCTTGCCTTGTTCGAATCACCTCTCCAGTAAGCCATTGAAGAAGATATAAGCTTAAATGCCTTGATGGCCTTGGTGCTTGATAAGTGCGGGCCGGCACAGAGATCCGTGAATCCCTCGCCCTGAGAATAGAAGCTTATGACCGCATCCTCCGGAAGGTCACGTATGAGCTCCACCTTATAAGGCTCATTGCGATCCTCCATGAACTTGATGGCCTCTTCTCTCGGCAATTCAAATCTCTCAAGCTTATTGCCTTCCTTTATGATCTTCTTCATCTCAGCCTCGAGCGCATCCAGATCCTCTCTTGAGAACGGAGCCTCCACATCAAAATCATAATAGAATCCGTCATCGATGGCCGGTCCGATCGCAAGCTTCGCATTCGGATACAGTCTCTTGACCGCCTCCGCCAGCACATGCGAACATGTATGTCTTATGACCCTTAAGCCTTCAGCTGATTCGCCTTCGATGATCTGTCCGTCTGTCATCATTATCGTACTCATAGTATTACCTCCTGTTCACTGAACCGGATCACAGCACAAAAGCGCATTTCCACGCCCTTTTGTATTATGATCATACTGCCACACCCATCATGTATGGAATAAAAAAATCCCATACACAACTCTGTCTGTGTATGGGACGATATTGTACTATATCGCGGTTCCACCCATATTGCCCTCGTATTAGACAAGGACCTCTCAATTCGCCTGTAACGCCGGCATACGTACCTGATTAGGGTCACTCCGAGGTGGTCTTCACTCAAGGTTCCTGTCAGGATGCTCTCAGCCGCGACATCCCTCTCTCTTAACATTTCCCAAGGCTACTGTCCTCATCAACGCTTTGAATATTGATTTGAATGTATTATCGGTCTATATACGGAAAAAGTCAAGAGCCTTAACTCATTTTTATCTCCGACTTCCTCCACGCCCGGGGCGAACACCGTATACCCGCATAACCGCATCATAATGCCTGCTCTCACCGCAGCCTGCCTCGAGCATTCCTTCTCAGCCCTTCCATCCGGGGCGAACACCCGCCCTACAGCAGTTCCTCATCATATACGGCTCTGACACCGCCGATGAACTTGGGCCTTACTCTCGCAGCCAACACATGTGCCTCGCCGACCTTCTTATTCTCAGGTCTTAACGGCACAGCCACTCTTTTAAGATGCATGCCGACCAGTGTATCTCCTATGTCTATGCCCGCATCGGCGCGTATCTCTTCAAGTGCCACGGGATGCTTAAATGCCTTATATGCCGCTGTTGCAAACGAACCGCCCGCCTTAGGCTGGGGAACAACGTTGACATATTCAGCACCCGGAACAGCCTCTTTTTCAATGATAAGTGCCCTGTTAAGATGTTCGCAGCACTGAGCCGCCAGATACACTCCGCGCTCATTAACAGCCTTATATATCCCGTTAAATACGGCCGCTGCCACCTCAGGCTTAGAATCCGTGCCTATGCGCTTTCCGCAGACCTCCGAAGAAGAACAGCCCACGACCAGGATCTGCCCCTTCGTAAGCTTAGCCTTCTCACAGACTTCCGTGGCTACCGCATATGCTTCGTTCTCTATCTCTTTGTATTCACTGCTCATTATATGTCACCTCGATTTCTGTCCATACATTCTAGCACACTTTCTCAGCATAAAAAAGCCCCGATGCGCGATCCGCTCCGACCTGTCAGCCGCATGCCATGTCCTGAGCACCCAAACAGGTTCACGCAGATTTTCGCTTGACATGTGGGCTTGTATATGTATAATGATTTATGTGCGCTCTAACGGCGTGACATACAGGGGATTGGTCAAATGGTATGATAGGGGTCTCCAAAACCTTTGGTGGGAGTTCGATTCTCTCATCCCCTGCTAACCTTCAAGCCTTTTTGCAAAGGTTTGAAGGTTTTTTTGTACTTTTACGGAAGTACGACCAGTTTGGGCCTTTACTTCCGTAAATGCGCAACTCCATCCACAAAAAAGCAAAAAACGGGTGCCGTACGACACCCGATTCTATAACACCTTGCTTATCGCCTCTTCTATCGAGCTTACGCCTTCTATCTCTATGCCTTTAACATCCACTGATGCTGCATTGGACTTGGGGATGATCACCCTCTTAAATCCGAGTTTCTTGGCTTCCGCGACTCTTACCGATGCATTGCTTACGGCCCTTACTTCTCCGCTCAGTCCGACCTCACCGAATACCGCCGTATCATCTGCTACAGCCTTATTCCTAAAGCTTGATACGACTGCCATGACAACTGCCAGATCTATCGCGGGTTCCTGGATTTTGAGTCCTCCGGCGATATTGACATATGCATCATGATCGCCGATCTTCATATCCAGTCGCTTCTCAAGCACCGCCATCAGAAGATTCAGTCTGTTCGTATCGCTTCCGGCGCTCTGCCTTCTGGGGAAGCCGAAGTTGGTCCTCGATACGAGCGCCTGTATCTCTATGAGTATCGGTCTTGTGCCCTCTATCGCACATGAGACAACCGCACCGCTGCTTCCGACAGGTCGCCCCGAGAGCATGTATTCGGACGGATTGGGAACTTCTATGAGCCCCTCATTTTTCATCTCAAATACGCCCATCTCATTGGTGGAGCCGAATCTGTTCTTGACAGCACGCAGTATCCTGTAGGATGCGTGTCTGTCGCCTTCGAAGTACAGCACCGTATCCACCATATGCTCTAAGACTCTGGGACCTGCCACGGTCCCTTCCTTGGTCACATGGCCGACAATGAACACCGATACGTTCTGCTCCTTGGCCATACGCATCAGGATGGCCGTAGCCTCTCTTACCTGAGAGATGCTTCCTGCCGCCGCCTCGAGGCTGTCGCTGTACATGGTCTGTATGGAATCGATGACCACGACCTTGGCGCCGCTCTTGCGCACCTGTTCGCATATATCCTCAAGATTTGTGGCACACAAAAGCTTCAGATGATCGTTCATCTGTCCTATGCGGATCGCACGCAGCTTGATCTGCTTGAGACTCTCCTCTCCCGATACATAGAGCACATCCGTGCCGGCATCAGACAGCTGCCTGCACACCTGCAGGAGCAATGTCGACTTGCCGATACCCGGATCCCCGCCTACCAGTGTGAGCGAACCCGGAACGATTCCTCCGCCCAGTACTCTGTCAAGCTCACCTATTCCCACGGTGAACCTGTCCTCATCCTCTAAGGATATCTCGCTTATAGAGACCGGAAGCGGCCTCTGTTCATCCGCATGCCTTATGGATGCACGACCTGCCGCTTTCCTGTCAACCTTTTCTTCAACCATCGTATTCCACGCCTTGCATGCGGGACACTGACCCACCCATTTGGATGATTCGTAGCCGCATTCATTGCAAAAGAATACGCTCTTAACACTGCTTTTAGCCATATGTATCCCCTATTCGGGACGAACCGTCATTACTTGCGTTCGATGACCACGGATACAGGGGCTCCTCCAAGCTCCACATTGAAGCTTAACTTACCGCCCATACCGGTCTTCATCTTACCGGCGCTGACTCCGCCGACGATCACTTCATAATCCACTTCCTCGCTGAGACCCACGGTAATCTGGGCATCCTCAGCACCTTCCACCTCAAAGGTCACACCGGTCTCTGATTCCTTAAAATGATATACACTCGTACCCGGTACCGACTCATATACGAGCATGCCGTTCTTCTCAAGCTTGGTCATGGGCTTATATGTCTTTACCTTCATCAGGTCCCCGCCGTACTTAAAATCCTCAAGCTTGGCCTTTTCGCCCAATTCATGATTGCCGAAGCTTAAGCTTCCGTCTGTTTCCGTGCGCAATAATTCACTTACTGCCATTTTAGTGATCCTCCATGCTATTTTGTTTTCTTGTTCTGAAACACTATACTTCCGTTCTTTTCCGTAACGGTGACCTTATCACCGGGACATATCCTCTTGCATAATATCTCTTCCGCCAGCTTATCCTCGATCTCGGTCTGGATGGCCCTCTTAAGAGGTCTTGCACCCATCTTGAGATTGGTGAACTTATCGACTATATACTTCTTGGCGGATGCGCTCATCGTAAGAGTGATATCCATCTGCTCCTTACATCTGTCGCTGAGATTCTTCGATAAAAGCGTAACGATCGACCTCATGTCCTCCTTGGTGAGAGCATGGAATACCATGATCTCATCGATCCTGTTAAGGAATTCGGGCTTGAACATCTTCTTGACCTCTTCCATGACACCGGTCTTCATCCGCTCATAGTCCCTGTTATCATCCTTGGAAGTCTCAAAGCCTAAGTTCTTGGGTTCTACTATACGCATTGCTCCTGCGTTGGATGTCATTATGATGACGGTATTCTTGAAGCTCACCTTACGCCCCTTGGCATCCGTTATATGTCCGTCATCCAGGACCTGCAGAAGAACATTGAACACGTCGGGATGTGCCTTTTCTATCTCATCAAATAAGACCACGCTGTAAGGATTGCGCCTTACCTTCTCCGATAACTGTCCGCCGTCCTCAAAGCCCACATATCCCGGAGGCGATCCGATCATCTTGGATACCGTATGGCTTTCCATATATTCAGACATATCCACCCTGATCAGGGCATTCTCCGATCCGAACATAGCCTCTGCCAATGCCTTACTAAGCTCAGTCTTACCTACACCCGTGGGCCCTAAGAACAGGAATGAACCTATGGGCCTTCTGGGATCCTGAAGTCCGACTCTTCCTCGTCTCATCGCCTTGGAGAGTGCCTCTACCGCTTCATTCTGCCCTATGACACGCTTATGAAGGATGCTCTCAAGCTTCATAAGCCTTGCAGATTCCTTCTCATTAAGCTTGGATACCGGGATCTTGGTCCATGAAGCCACTACCTGAGCGATCTCATCTTCACCCACGGTATATTTCTTACCCGCCTTGCCGCGTGAGTCTCTGTTGCGCATACGGTTAAGCTTGGCGATAAGCTTATCTTCCTGTCTCTTAAGCTCTCCCGCCTGGGTAAATGCCTCTATCTTGATGGACCTCTCAATCTGCTTGTCAAGCTTGCTTATCTCCGCTTCGATCTCCTTAAGCTTGGACTGATCGCCCACGGAATTAAGCCTTATGGCACTTGATGCCTCGTCTATTAGGTCTATCGCCTTATCAGGAAGATTCCTGTCATTGATATATCTTGCAGAAAGCCTTACGGCTGCTTCTATTGCTTCATCGGTTATATTGACCTTGTGATGTTCTTCATACTTATGAGCAATACCCTTAAGGATCCTTATAGACTCTTCTTCAGTCGGTTCTGCCACATCTATGGGCTGGAACCTTCTCTCAAGTGCAGCATCCTTTTCCACATACTTACGGTACTCGCCCATGGTAGTAGCACCAATAAGCTGTATCTCACCCCTGGCCAGTGAAGGCTTAAGGATATTGGAAGCATCGATTGCTCCCTCAGCTCCGCCCGCGCCGATAAGGGTATGTATCTCGTCAAGGAATAAGAGGACATTACCGGCCTCTATGACTTCCTTCATGACCTTCTTGATTCGGTCTTCAAATTCGCCTCTGTACTTACTGCCGGCCACCATTCCGGACAGATCGAGGGTAAGAAGTCTCTTATCTCTTACGGTATCCGGGACCTCTCCTGCCACTATCCTCTGAGCCAGTCCCTCGACTATCGCCGTCTTACCTACACCGGGTTCACCCACAAGACAGGGATTGTTCTTGGTCCTCCGGCTTAATATCTGGATCACGCGCCTTATCTCATTATCACGGCCCACGACCGGATCGAGCTTTTCCTGCGCAGCCAGAGCCGTCAGATCCCTGCTGTACTGCTCAAGCATGGAATGGCCGTTCTTACCGTTACTGCCCTTATTCTTAAGGTCCTCCAGCCCCAGCCTTCCGTCCTCACCCATGGCTACCAGCACATCCACATAGAGCTTCTGCAGGTTGATGCCTATGGTCGTCAGAAGTCTGGCTCCCACATTCTCGCCTTCGCTTATTATGCCGAGCAATATGTGTTCCGTACCTATGGCATCGCTGTTATACTTAAGAGCGATGGCTTCCGCTTCCTTAAGTACGGCAGCCGCCCTGGGAGAATACCCGTCTCTCTCGGCGACCTTTGTGCCCATATCCGGAGCCACAAAGTCTTCTATGAGTTCTAATATCTCATTCTCTCCTGCGCCGTTTTCTATGAGCACTCTTGCGGCAACGCCCGTATTCTCCTTGATAAGGCCAAGGAGTATATGTTCCGTACCCACATAACTCTGATGCAGCCTCTTAGCTGACAGTTCGGCCATATGTAATGCAGTTTTGGCTTTGTCGGTATACTCAAGTCTCACTGTTTTTCACCTGTATCCGGATATCTCGCATCCGTATAATACTAATTATCAAGATCAAGGAATTCAAATTCCATGTCATCGTCTATATCACTAAGGCTTCTTGATGACCACGAATCATCGCTTCTCCTTGAAGAAGCCGCTCTCTCCTGTCTTACGGGACCCGGCGATCTTCTTGCGGGACGGGAATAAACCTCGGGCTCTTCCTCTTCATACCCGTCATCACCGTCATATCCTTCATCCTCATAATCATCATAATCCCTTGCACGGCTCTTACGGGAAGTTCTCTTGCTCTCCCTTAAAGGAGCGCGTCTTCTGGGTTCATATTCTTCTTCTTCCTCTTCTTCGATCTCCTCGACCTCGTCTTCATCATCATAGCCGCCTATGTCATTGAAGTCCTCATAGGAATCTCTGAGCTTGAATAAGAGTACTGCCACGCCTGCTATGAGGAGCAGCATAAGAACAGCCAGGACCACAATGATGATCTTGAGAGTCTTGACCTCACTCCTGTCATCAACCGTAGGATTCAGGCTCTGTTCCATAACATCATGGATATTGTTGATGCTCTGCTTGGTGCCGTTGATATGGTCATATAAGAACCACTCCTCGATACCTTCGCTGTTGGCCTCGTACTTTACCTCATAATCCGCATTGACAACGGGTTCCGGAGCTGCGGGCTCTTCTTCCACGGATTCGGGCTCTTCCGGTTCAGCCGGCTCAAGATCCGCCTTGGTCGATGTAACGCTTAAGAAGTCAGACCTTATGAAGCCCTCTACGGTCTTGCCGTCAGCATCGAAGCTTACCTGATACCATGTCTTGCCCTCGGTATCCGTTGCCTCACCGCTGATGTTCACTTCCTGGCCGCTTTTTGCGGATGCCTTCTTGTCGGACTTGGTGGATGCATTGCTCCTTACAGTGACGGTATCTGCCGTAACCGTTGCCGTGACCGCGTCAGTCTCAGTCACTTCAGCCATGGGTACGGGTTCACTCTTGGTCTCTGACTTAGTCTCCGTCTTGGTCTCTGACTTAGTCTCCGTCTTGGTCTCACTCTTCTTGCTCGTATCCTCGGATTTGGTCTCCTTCTTGGTCTCTGACTTGGTGCTTTCGCTGCTCACATCACCGTCAGGAGTGGATACCAGATCCGCTCTGATATAACCGGTCTGGTCTCCCTCGACCTTGACCTTGTACCATGTGTATCCGTCAGATGCGGTTACCTCACCCACAACATCCAGCTTCTTGCCCTTATCCACACTGGATACGGGATCTGCCGATGTGCTCGCATCGCTTCTTATCCTGCAGCCGTCATTTGTTACCGTTATGGTTGCCGCAAGCACTTTCCCGGCATCCTGCCCGAATAATGCTATCCCTGCGACAAGGGCTGCGATCGTTAATACATGTCTGACACTTCTTTTCATTTTTTTCTCCTTTTATTATCCTTCCTTTTATGCCTCGTCTATGGCCTTCCCTATATCGTTCCTCATATACTTACCGTCAAAATCTATCCATGCCGTTGCTTCATATGCTTTGGCCCTGGCTTCCTTGAGGTTATCCCCCTTGGCCGTTATTCCCAGTACTCTTCCGCCGTTTGTGACCACTTCACCGTCCTTAAGCTTAGTTCCCGCATGGAAGCAGTAATAGCCTTCCTTATCCTTAAAGGTATCAAGACCTCTTATGACCTTGCCCTTCTCATACTTGACCGGATATCCTGCGGATGCAAGTACAACACACACTGCCGCATTATCCTCAAACTCAAGATCGAGCTTATCCAGTGTCCCGTCTACGCAGGCTTCCATCACATCAAGGATATCATTCTTCATCCTCGGGAGCACCACCTGGGCTTCGGGATCTCCGAACCTTGCATTGTACTCAAGAACCTTAGGGCCCTTGTCCGTCAGCATAAGGCCGAAGAATATGACTCCCTTAAACGGTCTCCCTTCTGCTGCCATAGCATCCACCGTAGCCTGATATATGTTCTTCTTACAGAACTCATCCACCTCATCGGTATAGAAGGGACTGGGTGAAAATGTACCCATTCCGCCGGTGTTAAGTCCCGTATCATTGTCTCCTGCTCTCTTATGGTCCTGAGCGGATGTCATGATACGTATGGTCTTGCCGTCGGTAAACGACAGGACAGATACTTCTCTTCCGGTCATGAACTCCTCTATGACCATCTTAGCTCCGGCATCACCGAACTTCTTATCAAGCATTATCTCCTTGGCGCCCTCTAAGGCTTCCTCAAGATCATTGCATATGAGTACTCCCTTGCCGAGTGCCAGTCCGTCAGCCTTGAGGACTATGGGCATATCGGCCGACTTAAGGAACTCAACAGCCTTATCATAGTCATCGAAGTTCTCATATGTGGCCGTGGGGATGCCGTACTTCTTCATGAGATCCTTGGAAAATGCCTTGCTCCCTTCAAGGATTGCCGCATTCTTCCTCGGTCCGAAGGTCCTTATCCCTGCCTCCTCCATTCGGTCCGTAAGTCCGCCCACGAGAGGATCATCCATTCCGACTATGCAGAAATCGATGGCATTCTCCTTAGCGAAATCTACAAGCTCATCAAATTCCATGGGGCCGATGTCCACACAGGTGGCTATATCGGCTATTCCCGCATTACCGGGGGCACAGAACAGCGCATCCGTCTTCGGGCTTTTTGCAACACAGGTACATATTGCATGCTCTCTTCCGCCGCCTCCTACTACCAATACTCTCATTTTATCAATCCTTTCGCTATCATATCTATGGCCTTGGGCAGGATGATCCACTCAGCCTGCTCCATAACTCTCTTTTGAAGTATCTCCGGCGTATCTCCGTTCATGACCTCCACGGCCTTCTGGAGGATTATCGGACCGGTATCCGTTCCCTCATCCACAAAGTGTACCGTTGCACCGGTGACCTTGACGCCTCTCTCCAGCGCCTTCTCATGGACCTTGAGTCCGTAATATCCCTTACCGCAGAAGGAAGGGATGAGTGAGGGATGGATATTGATGATCTTATTCCTGTACTTAACCACCATCTGCTCAGGTATGTTCACGAGAAAACCTGCAAGAACTATTAAATCAGGATTGAACTTATCGACGCCTTCCAGTAACGCTTCATTGAACCTGTCGCGGCTTTCATAATCCTTGGGACTTATGCATACGCCTTCGATCCCGGCCGCCTCCGCCCTCTTGAGCGCATAGGCATCTCTGTTATTGCTTATGACTCCGACGATCCGGGTATCGGAGATACTCCCGTCCGAGATCCTGTCGATGATCGCCTGGAGATTGGTACCCCCTCCGGATACACAAACCACAATATCCAAGTTTTTTCCTCCTAATATATCCGCGGACTCCGTATGAACCCTAGATGAGCTCTACCGACTTATCACCCTGTACCACTTCACCGACAATATATGCCTTGTCGCCGGCCTTCTCTATAGCCGCGATCACGGCATCGGCATCGGCCTTATCGACTGCAAGTACCATTCCGAGCCCCATGTTGTAGGTATTGTACATCATCTTCTCTTCAATATTGCCCGTCTTCTGCATGAGAGCAAAGATCGGAGGTATGGGATAGGAATCCTTCCTTATCCTTACCGCGGTCCCTGCGGGCAGCATACGTGGTATGTTCTCATAGAAGCCTCCGCCTGTTATATGGCTGCATCCCTTGATCTTAAGGCCTGCTTCCTTAACGTTCTTAAGCGCCTGCACATATATCCTCGTAGGCCTTATGAGGGCCTCGCCCAGAGTCTCGCCGAGTTCGTCATAATATGTATCGAGACTCTCCTTCGTCATCTCGAATACCTTGCGCACCAGCGAGAATCCGTTGCTGTGTACGCCCGTCGAAGCTATGCCTATAAGGACATCTCCTGCAGCTATGTCCTCACCGGTGATCATATCCTTTCTGTCCACCACACCTACGGTGAAGCCTGCGAGGTCATATTCATCCTCAGGCATGAGTCCCGGATGCTCCGCAGTCTCGCCGCCTATAAGAGCCGCTCCCGACTGCCTGCAGCCTTCGGCTACGCCCTTTACGATGGATGCGATCTTCTCGGGATAATTCCTGCCGCATGCTATATAGTCAAGGAAGAAAAGGGGCTCTCCTCCCGCACAGGCTATATCATTGACACACATGGCCACCGCATCGATCCCAATGGTGTCATGCTTGTCCATAAGGAAGGCCAGCTTGACCTTGGTGCCGCATCCGTCCGTTCCGGATAAAAGCACGGGATCCTCCATCTTCTTGATCCCCATGAGTGAGAACGCTCCGGCAAAACCGCCCAGGTCTCCGACGACCTCACTCCTTGATGTTGACTTAACGTAATCCTTGATAAGCTCCACCGACTTGTATCCGGCTTCAATATCAACTCCCGATGATCTGTAATCCAGTGCCATGTTACCTCCTAGCTGAGCATTATTATGCGAGGCGGCGAGGCGAATATCAGATTCGCCGATGCCATCAGGCGGTTTGCGCCCGTGCAAACCGCAGGGTTAAAAATACGATATCAATCGTATTTTTAACCTGAACCTCCTAGCCGTTGTAATTCTTATATCCTACTTCCTTAAGCTTCTTATCCTTGGCCACAACCTGGTCCTTAAGACCTTCCTTATATGCCTTGAGTCTCTTCTTCAGCGCATCATCGCTCATCGCCAGCATCCTTGCAGCCAGCAGCCCCGCATTGGCTCCGCCTCCTATGGCCACGGTAGCCACGGGGATACCCGAGGGCATCTGAAGAATGGAGTAAAGCGCATCCTGACCGTTTAAAGCTCCTCCGCCCATCGGTATTCCTATCACGGGAAGAGGGAATATTGCGGCACACATACCCGGAAGATGAGCAGCCATTCCGGCTCCCGCAATTATCACCTTGATACCGCGCGCCTCTGCGCCATTGGCATATTCAAAGAACTCATCCGGCTCTCTGTGAGCTGAGATGATGTTCATCTCAAATCCTATCCCAAGCTCCGTAAGTATGTCCGCTGCCTTACTCATAACGGGCATATCCGAATCGCTTCCCATCACAAGACTTACCTTGATATCTGACATATTATCCTATCCTCCGTAACAAATCTTATTGTCTTCCACTCTCATCCAACGGCTCGTTGAGCTTCTCCGTCCCCGGAAGGACAAACCGCCCGTTCACGATTATATCCGTCTCTTCTCCTGCTCCGATCACGCAGTACAGCCTCTTAAGCTCATCATAGGGTATCGTGATATCGGTATGACATCCGAAGTACGCCCCCGTCGGGTCTTCCTTCCTCTTGGCCGATACCGAATTCTCCCTGGCTACGATTGCCTTGCCGTCCGGATTGTATGTGACCACGTCCTCTTCATGCGAGTAGCAGGTGTCTCCCACCGCAAAGTGCGGTCCGGTCTTCTCGGCGATCAGTATGGGCATCACCTTCTCAAGTCCGTATCTGCCCGTCATGACATAAGCCGCAGTATTGGTACCTATCGCAAACTCTCCCATCGGAAGAGCCTTATGCGAATGGAGGAGATACTTAAGGATATAGGTCCTGTTCTCCTCATCCGTCTCATAGTTGCCGCATTCATACTCTGCGGTCATCCCGTCCTTGAACCTGATCTTCAGATCCTTAAAGGGCATCTCATTAAGATAGACGTTCTTCACGTGCAGAAGCCCTTCCGTCCCCTCAAGCTTAGGGGATGTGAAGACCTCTCCCACGGGGATATTGACATCAGCCACACAGTTTTCAAACTTCGTCTGCTTCCCGGGATCGGAAAGATCGATGAGACTGACCTTCAGATCGGTCTCGTTGCCGTTACCCCCAATGATACGAACACTATCAGCCTTATCAAGGGTGTCTATAAGCTTTTGCTGTATATCCCGGTACAGTTCATAGTCCAGGGTATTGAGATCTATCGTCTCATCAAATATCTTCTCAAAATCAGCGCCTATGGCAGGAACCGGGAATGCGATTATCGTAAAGCTCCTCTCCTCACCGGGCACATATTCATTGAGTATCTCAACGCTGCGGGCACTGAACTCGGCGTTTAATGCATTGTATCCGTCATCGGGTGCGGTCGCGCCGGGCTTGTTGACAAGATCAGCCGGTGCTTCTCCGAAGGACTCTATGACTGCAGGGCCGCCGAACACTCCGGTCTCTCTCTTAAGAGAAGCAAGCGCGTTACGGTAACACATGAGCCTGTGCTCCATATATCTGCGGTCATAGTATAACACCCTGTCGTTTTCATGGTCCGCTTCAAACTGCTTGTTGGCTGTAGTCGAGAAATATCCGATCTTATCAAGCCTTCTGCCTGCTATAAAGCTTGGCTCCGCACGCCTTAAGCTGACACCTAAGCCCATTCCGCCAAAGATCCGTACGGCTTCCCTCACAACTCTCTCAAAGCCCAGGAAATAGCGAATCTCCACGATCTCCTTGATGCTTAAGTCCTTGCCTGTAGCCTCAAATCCCTTGACATAGCCCCCAACAAACACCTCTGCCATGAGCCTTATGCGTTCTTCAGGCAGACGGCTTATGTATTCCGCCATCTTTATCTCATTATCCGATATATATTCGCCGTATTCGTAGAGATAGTCCGTACGGCTTAAGTCGGCCTCACCGATTATCCTGCCCGCCACTCCGTTATCCGTGACATCATACAGGCATCGTGCCGAATGATCGCACATCTCCTGAGTATAGTCATAGGCATGATCCGACAGTATCTGCTTAAGTGTATCCGGATCGGGTTCTTCTCCGCTCTCAAGCGACCTCATGCATGCTCCGTAGATCTCCAGAAACAGCGAAAGCCTCATGGTCATCGAGGTCATATCGCCCTCATATGCATAGGCTGTCATGGACATTAGTTCCGCAAATACGGCACTCAGTATCTGTCCCGTCTTAAGCCCAAGCTTACCTGTCGCAACATCCGGATTGAGGAAGCTTGCAGTATATGACTCAGTGACATTACTGTACAGTTCGCCCAGGATGCGGCGCTTATCTTCGAGAGGAAGATCCTTAAGCGCCCCTGTTTTTGCCAGTCCGGCTACATGGATAACGCGCGTTATATATGCACAGGCTTCTCTGAAAAATCCGCTGAAGGATTCTTCATCCCCAAGTTCTCCCGGGATCCGGCCTATCCTCTCTATATATATGTCATACAGTTCTCTGACGCTGTCAGATGCATCCGTCATCATAGTCTCTTCCATCTCTACATGTAGGCGCCGGCGTACAGTATCCCGCTGATGCCCATTATGGCCAGCACGTTGAGTATCATCCCGATGTAGGCAAATATGTGAAAACGCTCGGCTTCCTGTCTTCCTATAAGCCCCAGGATGATCCCGACGAAGGCGAACACCAGCACCAGAAAGCAGGCCGATGCATACCTGAGCGGGGCGCTGCCTCCTCTGGCATATGTATTATATACCGTGTAGGCTATGGTTATCAGGCCGATAAGGCCCAGTATCGTGGACATTATGCCCTTGCCCGTATGTTGCTTGTTGGTATATATGTATTTACGCTTAAGCATCAGCACCGTACTCTGCATAGTAAGCATCTATGCGCTTTTTGATATCATCGTCTATAACAACTCTCCCGTGTATCGTACGTCCGTACAGGTACTCTGTCACTTCGGCCATGTTGACGATGGCACCGGTCGCAAATCCGTAGAGAGTGCTCACTTCCTTAAGGGCGCTCACATTCGACTTGCCCTTCTCCATCCGGTCTAAGGATACCATAAGTCCGAGTATATCCACATCCCCTACCGCCTTAATGATGGGAACGGTCTCCTCCATCGACTTGCCGGACGTCGTCACATCTTCTATGATCACGACCCTGTCGCCGGGGCTTATGACGCTGCCTAAAAATATGCCCACATCTCCGTGGTCCTTGATCTCCTTACGGTTTGAGCTGTATCTGATGTCCCTGCCGTAAAGCTTCTTATAAGCCATGACGGTGGCTACGCTCAACGGAATACCCTTGTATGCCGGTCCGAAGAGTACGTCGAAGTCATCGCCGTAAGCCTCGTGGATGGCCCTTGCATAGTATTCTCCGAGCTTAGTCAGGGCTTCGCCCGTAACATAGGCTCCGGCGTTCATGAAGAAGGGGGACTTCCTCCCGCTCTTAAGGGTGAAATCGCCGAACTTAAGAACGTCCTGTTCAACCATAAACTCTATAAATTCCTGCTTGTATTCAGTCATGTATTCCTCCAAACTGCCATTTATACCGCCATACCCGCGGCTGCGCCATATCACTCTCACACGGCATTGCGAGTCTGTATATCGTTCTTAAGCCAGAGCCTGTGCGATATCTTCCTTCATATCCTTAACGGCTGCAAGTGCGGCATCAGCAAAACCTTCCTCGCCGTACTGCGCATACTTCTCATTCTGATAGGCGCCGATTATGCCTCTGGATGAATTGATGATGGCACCCAGACCGTCCTCATTGAAGAAATGCACAAGGTCTGCGCCCTTACCGCCCTGAGCTCCGTATCCCGGTACGAGGATATAGCTCTTCGGCATCAGCTTTCTTAAGATCCTGCCCTGCTCGGGGTACGTGGCACCCACAACGGCACCTATGTAACTGTAGCTGCTTCCCATATGCTCAGATGCAAGAGCAGCTATATTCTCTGCCACGTGCTCATATAACGGCCTGCCGTCTATGAGTCTGTCCTGATATTCACCGCTGCTCGGATTGGAAGTCTTCACAAGAACGAATATCCCCTTCTTCTCCTTATCGCATACATCCACAAAGGGCATGATACCGTCTGAACCAAGGTAGGGATTGACCGTCGCAAAGTCAGCATCAAAAGGCTTATATATCTTTCCGCCCACGATGACGCTTCCCAAGTGCGCATCCGCATAGGCTGCAGAAGTTGAACCTATATCACCTCTCTTGACATCCGCTATCACGACTAAGCCCTTCTCCTTGCAGTATCTCACAGTACGCTCAAACGCGATAAGCCCGGGAATGCCGTATCTCTCATACATCGCTATCTGGGGCTTGACTGCGGGAATGTGCTCATACAGGACATCTATGAGGCCCTTGTTATATTCCCATATTGCCTCTCCCATGGCTTCGAGTGTCTCGCCAAGCTCAGAGGTTTTTTTGCCAATTATATAATCAGGAATTAACTTCTCGGTAGGGTCCAGTCCGACTACTATCGGTGCTTCCTTCTTTTTGATCTCCTGTATCAGCTTATCTATCATATTATCTCCCGGTTTTTCCTCTTCGCTGCGGACTCATTTTACAGTCCGTAACGCAGTTTAAAAATCTTTCTCCTATAAGCGCGACAAAGGGGCTAAAGGTATTTGCCCTCAGCCCTGTCGACGTTAATCCTTGTATTGATCGCAGTCTCTGCAGTGCATTGTTCTCATCTTATCTGACCATCATACTGCGCTCTGTAGCGAACTTCTTGATATTGCCCGCATTCACTATCTTGGTATAATCATCGCCGTTGACCACGACTAATGTCGGTGCCTGCATTATACCATATCTGCCGGCAAGTTCCATATTCTCCTCCGCATCAATGAGAATGTAATTCTCATTCTTCAGATATTCCTTGGCGAGCTTGCAGTTGGGACAGGTCTTGGTCGTGAAGAGATACATCACATCCTGCGGTGTCTCCACATCCACCTGCACGTCCTTATCGTAATCGGATAAGGTAACTACCGTGCTCACCGGCCTCTTCATGCTCGAATGAGCAATGTCATATTCCTTTCTGTTGGCATATTCCTGAAGCTTACCGTCGTTCCAGTTCTGTACCGGTCTGTAATATCCGGTGATTCGGCTGTATACTTCGGTAGGCGATCCGCAGTGAGGACATACATTCTGCTCACCATTTAAGTATCCGTGCTCCTTACATATCGAATATGTGGGTGATAATGTAAAATACGGAAGCTTATAGTTCTCGGCTATCGTACGTACGAGCCCTGCCGCTGACGACCAGTCGGGCAGCTTCTCACCTATGAATGCATGGAATACGGTTCCTGACGTATAAAGTGTCTGGAGTTCATCCTGTATATCCAGAGCATCAAATATATCAGACGTATATTCAACAGGCAGATGAGACGAATTCGTATAATAAGGCGTGTCTCCGGGCTTGCCTGCCGTCTTGATGGAAGGCCACTGCTTCCTGTCATGCTTGGCCAGTCTGTATGATGTACTCTCAGCGGGAGTTGCCTCAAGGTTGTAGAGGTCACCATACTGCTCCTGATAGTCTGACAGACGGTTGCGCATATGATTAAGCACTTCCTTGGTAAACTCCTGAGTCCTGGGATCAGTCATGTCGGCTCTTAACCAGTTGGCATTGAGGCCCACTTCATTCATGCCCACGAGACCGATCGTAGAGAAGTGATTATCAAATGTACCCAGGTATCTTCTTGTATAAGGATAGAGTCCCTCATTCAGAAGCTTCGTGATGACGCCTCTCTTGATCTTAAGAGATCTTGCGGCGATATCCATCATCTTGTCCAGTCTCTTGTAGAAATCACCCCTGTCGGTTGAGAGATATGCTATACGGGGCATGTTGATCGTGACAACGCCAACGGAACCCGTGCTCTCGCCGGAACCGAAGAATCCGCCGGACTTCTTGCGAAGCTCACGAAGATCGAGTCTTAATCTGCAGCACATAGAGCGGACATCAGAAGGCTCCATGTCTGAATTGATATAATTAGAGAAATAAGGTGTTCCGTACTTGGAAGTCATCTCAAAGAGAAGCCTGTTGTTCTCCGTGTCTGACCAGTCGAAGTCCCTTGTTATCGAATATGTGGGGATGGGATACTGGAATCCGCGACCGTTGGCATCTCCCTCTATCATGGTCTCGATGAATGCCTTGTTGACCATGTCCATCTCTTCCTTACAGTCCTTATAGCAGAAGTTCTGCTCAACTCCGCCTACTATCGCGGGAAGCTCCGCCAAGTCTGCGGGAACCGTCCAGTCTAAAGTTATATTGCTGAAGGGTGCCTGTGTTCCCCAACGGCTGGGAGTATTGACACCGTATACAAACGCTTCTATGCACTTCTTGACTTCCTTATATGTAAGGTTATCAGTCTTAACGAAAGGAGCCAGATATGTATCAAATGAAGAAAAAGCCTGTGCTCCTGCCCATTCATTCTGCATTATACCGAGGAAATTGACCATCTGGTTGCAAAGAACGGAAAGATGAGCAGCCGGAGCAGATGTGATCTTGCCCGTGATACCGCCTAAGCCTTCCTTGATGAGCTGCTTAAGCGACCAGCCTGCACAGTAACCTGTAAGCATTGAAAGGTCATGGATATGAATGTCGGCATTGCGGTGTGCCTTGGCGATCTCCTCATCATATATCTCAGAAAGCCAGTAATTGGCCGTAACCGCACCGGAATTGCTCAAGATGAGTCCGCCCACCGAATATGTAACGGTTGAGTTCTCCTTAACTCTCCAGTCCTCGACCTTGACATAGTTGTTGACTACATCCTTATAATCAAGAATTGTGGATTTCATGGTACGAAGCTTCTCGCGCTGCTTACGATACAGTATATAGGCCTTGGCTGCCTCGGTATATCCGGCCTGTTCCAGAGTCTTCTCAACACTGTCCTGGATATCCTCCACCTGTATCTTGTCTTCCTTAACCTTGCTCTGGAAGTCTGCAGTCACACGTAATGCCAGCAGATCGATGACATCATTGGTGTACTGTACATCCGTGGCATTAAATGCCTTGATAATAGCGTCGCTTATCTTCGCTAAAGCAAAATCTGTCTCTTCCCCGTCCCTCTTAATTACCTGAAACATGAAACCTCTCCAATTCCTCTCATATTTATAACCCAATCAGCTACATTTTGTGGTCTGAAAAAAGCCACCGAATACATAATAGCATTGCCCGGAACATAAGTCAACATAAAACACAAGATATTGTATCCGCATTTGTCCGATGACATAACATATTGTGTTTTTAAACGCTTGTCTACAGGCGTCGAAAAAGCCCGTTTATCACGGTATTTCCGGATAAACGGGCTGCAATTTTGGTCAACATAAAATTTTGTACAATTTTTAATACAATCAAAATATAGTGCCTCATGCCAACAATACATCCGCGTATCTGCATCAGACTTTCCGGCACATCTGACCGGCGGTCCGGCGTTCGGCTATCTCGTCGCTAAGAACGTACTCTCTCTTATTGCATCCTGATCATCGGGATACTTGCGCAGATATTCCTCCATAAGGGACTTGGCCTTATCAAAATCTCCCGTATATTCATTGGCGACGATCTCATTGTATGTAAGAACCTGGTCTAAACCCGTATTACCGAGACTCTCCGCGGAACGGAAGGCCTCTCTTGCCCCGGCATAATCACCGGATTTGATACGGCTTAACCCCAGCTGATTATATATCACTGCAGATTCGGGATGTCTCGTAAGATAATTCTGATACGTGCTGGTGGCATAGTTAAAGTCCCCCAGCATCTCGTATGTCTTGCCCAGGAACAGGATAGTGTTCTGATCATCATCATCCCTGGCATCCTCAAAATATATCTTGGCGTTCTCATAATCTTCCATATAGAAGTATATGCGTCCCTTGTCAAACTTCGAAAGCTTCCTCTCCTTCTCTATGAGAAACTGCTCAAGATAAGCACGTCCTTCATCCTCATAGCCCGCCTCAGAGAGTCTGCCTGCCACTTCTATCCTCAGATCATAATTGTCCGGCGACAGATGAAGAGCCTTATCAAAGTCATCAGCGGCCAGATCATGCCTGTCAAGCTTAAGATAATCACAGCCTCTTCTGTAGAGAGCCAATACCTCCCTGTCCTTAAGATCAAGGATATCGGTATAGGTATTGACGGCCTCATCGTAGTTCTTCATATGTTCATAGGCATCCGCAAGGTAGTAGTTGACATCATAGTCAAGATCATCCACCTGCCAGTCACTGTATGTAAGTACCGTAAGGAAATCGTCTATCGCCTCTTCATACTGTGCCAGCCCCAGATGGGCTATGCCCCTGCCTCTTGCTATAAGAGCCGGATTCTCTCCCTTTTCCTCGGCCTGAGCAAGGGTCTCCAGTGCACTCTCATACTCGAGAGCGCCTATCTCATCCATGGCTGTCGCCGTAAATCCCTTAACGCTCTTCCTGCCGCAGCCGGCAAGGGACAGCATAAGAGCCGTCATCAGCACGATCAAACATATGAACTTATAGCCGTTTAATCTTTTTAACATATACAACGTCTTTCCCCCACAGGATCCTTTTAGCCGGATCCCGGTCCCCATAAAGGTGCTTAACCTCTGTTCTGCTTGGCCACAACACTCTCACCGCAATATTTCTCACGAAGCTTCGGCTTCTCGATCTTGCCCGTAGGATTGCGGGGTATATCTTCAAATACTATATGATGAGGTCTCTTGTATCTCGGCAGCTTGAGGCAGAACTCATTGATCTCATCCTCCGTGCATTCCATGCCTTCCTTGACCTCTATAATGGCCATCGTAGCCTCACCGAGTCTTGCATCCGGCACGCCGATCACGGCCACATCCTTAACCTTGTCATTGCTTCTTATAAAGTTCTCGATCTGAACGGGGTAGATATTCTCACCGCCTGAGATGACCACATCCTTCTTGCGGTCAACAAGGAAGATAAATCCGTCCTCATCCTCCATGGCCATGTCACCGGTTAAGAGCCACTCACCCTTAAGGACTTCATCCGTTGCAGCCTTGTCGTTGTAATAGCAGGTCATGACGCCGGGGCCCGCAACACACAGCTCGCCCACTTCGCCCTGCTTCACCTCATTACCGTCCTCATCTATGATCTTGGTCTTCCAGCCGAAGCCTGCCTTACCGATGGCACCAACCTTGTGGATGTTCTCAACACCCAGGTGAACCGCACCGGGTCCGATGGACTCGCTTAAGCCGTAGTTGGTATCGTACTGATGATCCGGGAACACCTTCTTCCATCTGGCTATGAGTGACGGAGGAACGGGCTGAGCGCCTATATGCATGAGTCTCCACTGAGAGAGCTCGTACTTGCTTAAGTCTATGTCGCCTCTGTCTATCGCATCCAGAATGTCCTGAGCCCAGGGCACGAGCAGCCATACTATCGTACACTTCTCTGCCGATACGGCCTCTATGATCGTCTTGGGCTTGGTACCCTTAAGGAGAACCGCCTTGCCGCCCACAAGGAAGCTTCCGAACCAATGCATCTTGGCACCTGTATGATACAGGGGCGGGATACACAGGAACACGTCATCCTTGGTCTGACCGTGATGATTCTGCTCAACCCTGCATGAGTGCATAAGGCTCTCGTGATTGTGCAGTATGGCCTTGGGGAAGCCTGTTGTGCCTGAAGAGAAGTATATGGCCGCATCATCCGAATCAGTAAGCTTAATATCCGGCGACTGGCTCGATGAATTGGCAGTTAACTCCGCATAATCTTCCGCAAAAGAGGGGCAATTGGCTCCTACATAGAAAAGAAGACGGTTCTTGCCGATCTCATCCGCTATCTCCTCGATACGTCCTATGAATTCCGGGCCGAACACCAGGATGTCCACTTCCGCCAGGTTAAGACAGTAATCTATCTCATCCGATGCATATCTGAAATTAAGCGGAACAGCAAGGGCACCGGTCTTGAGGATACCGAAGTAGACGGGAAGCCACTCAAGGCAGTTCATCAGAAGAATCGCAACCTTATCTCCCTTCTTGACTCCTCTGGAGAGCAGGAGATTGGCAAATCTGTTGGCCTTCTCATTGAATACGTTCCAGGTGATCTCTCTGCGGTAATGTGCCGTGGGAGCGGGCTCAGTAAGCTCGTACTCCTTCCATGTGACACGTCTTACCTCCTGTATCTCGGGATTGATCTCCACAAGGCATATGTCATCCCCGTATTTTCTGCAGTTTTCCTCAAGTATCTCAGTAATGGGCATATCTGTTTTCTCCTATATAATATATATTAGTATTTCGAGTAAAGTCTCAACCCGGTAATTTTATCATTTAAAGTGTTAAATTTCAAGGCTTAGGGTTGCAGGCTTAAGGTTATCGCAGACCCGGATGCCCGGGCGCTGCAGCGATCCGGACCGGACATGAGCTTACGGCTTGCGCAGGATATCGACGGTATGAGCCGCCGCTCCTATAAGGTCCTGTCTCCCGGAGATAGCGTACACGTAATCGATATAGCGTTCAAACTCTTCTTCCGTAAGCTTCTTAAGAGTCTTCCTTATATAATTGGTCGGTCCGTCCGGACTTATGAGCTTATATCTTATAAGACCGCTGTCTCCCATAAGCCTGTCTATATCCTCAACCCTGACATAATCATATATATCTTCAGGTTCTAAGATGCAATGGAAGTCATCATCAAGCCTGCCGCCCTCAAGACACTCCGTCAGATGTCCCTCATTAAGGGCATAGGTCACGAAAGCGTATTCATTCATGCAGTAGCCTGCAAGTATGTATCCGCCTGACTTTGTGACCCTTACGGCCTCATTCAGTGCTTTAAGCTTGTCTTCATGGGAAAAAAGATGATACATGGGACCTAACATGACGGTGATATCAAAGTAACCGTCCGGTATCCCCTTAAGATCCCGCGCGTCCTTTCTGTGACAGTTAAGCTTGTCGGACTTAAGCTTCATACGGGAGAAATTATGCTTAACGGGCTCGACCGCCCAAACCTCGTGTCCGGCGTCCGCCAGCGGAACTGCATACCTCCCCGTTCCGGCACCGATGTCAATGATCCTTATTTTTCCGGGATCGGTACAGATCTCTTCGATGATGGCGTTGATATATCGCATGGTCACGCGGTATTCCACCTGTCCGTGCCTCGAGTCAAACCTCTTCTCCTCGTTAAATTTGCCGTAGTATTCTTCGATGGGATTCATAATATGAGTATACCACCTATTTTTGTGGTATACTATGTGTATGAGCAAAAAAACGGAACAGAGCACAGCCGGAGACCTGCTCGGAAGGCTGAATGCAATAGAATACTTAAGTCCTGTACAGCCCATTCCGGAGTATGCCGACTATCCGCTTAGTCTGCTGACTCCGATATTTACGCGCCATATGTCATCGGCTGACAAGGACTATATCGAGAATCTTCCCCATAAGCATATGGAATTTGAGCTTATATATGTACTTACGGGTTCTCTCACGGTGCAGTTTGAGAATATGTCGCTGCATGTCAGGAAGGGTGACGGCATAATGATCAAGAGAGGAGTTACACATTCCCTTGAATGTGAGCCGGATACGGAATTTGAGATCATCCATTTCCACCACTCTCTCCTGTTCGGATCGGTCATAAGCATGCTGGGGAACCGCAATTTAAAAAAGATCCTTGATAATGACAACTATACCTATTCGACCTTTGATCATACGACCGAGGACGGCGCGATAATAGTCGGACATATACATGATATCCATCGGTTCATGCATGCGGGTACCGCAGGCGGTGAGCTGCGCGCGATCGGTGCTCTCTATGATATATGGGGGCTTGGCATCGACGAACATTCCCAGATATCCGACATACCGCTCACCAAGCAGCAGGCGCTTGACAAGTGGCGTATCAGTAGAGCAACGGAATATATCGCGGCTCATTATTCGGAGGATATCCTTCTGCTGGATATCGCATCATGCTGTGATGTCAGCGAGAGCGAATGCTGCAGGACATTCAAACGTTCCCTCCACACTACCCCCATAGACTATATCAACAGATACCGAGTCTACGCGGCTGCAGAGATACTGACCAATGATGTTCACGGAACACCGATGTCCGAGATAGCCACCCAGGTGGGATTTAATTACGCAAGTTATTTTAATAAGACCTTCAAAAGGTACATTGGGATGACTCCCATGCAGTACCGCAAGAAGTTCAACAAGAGTGATGTCTACAGAAAGAATCAGCAGGAATTCAGGATCTAGATAAGCATAAAACCGTCCGGTCAGACAGACCGGACGGTTTTTATCATGATCATATGCAGTTACATATACGGATCAGGGCAGATTCAGTCCCGTGGCTTCATCGATACCGAGCCGTATGTTCATACACTGGATGGCAGCTCCCGATGCTCCCTTGCCAAGGTTGTCAAATCTGGCCGATACAAGGATGCGGTCCTCATTGCCTGTCACTATTATCTCGGCATCATCCCTGCCGTCATAGGCATTGGCGCTTAAGAATCCGCTTAAGGTCTCTTCCTTCTCATATCCGAATTCCCTTACCGTTATAAAGCGTTCGCCCTGATAGTGGGATGCGTAAAGCTCGCGCAGGCTGTCAGGCGCTGCCTTTTTTGCAAAAAGATGCGTATGGAGAGGCACCGATACGACCATCCCGCAGTAATAATCATCCACAACGGGTGTGAAAAGAGGTTCTCTTGCAAGGCCCGAGACGGCCTTCATCTCCTTAAGATGCTTGTGCGACTGTGCAAGCGCATATTCCCTGGGTGCATAGAGATCCTTACTCTTATCAGGTGACTCATAAAGGGCGATCGCCTTCTTGCCCGCACCCGAATAGCCCGACAGCGCGGTCACTGATACCGGATAGTCGGGAGCAATGATACCGTGCGACACAAGCGGATATACTATCATGTTAAATCCCGATGCATAACAGCCCGGAACGGCAATCCTGTTGCCCGTCGCTATCTTATCGCGAAACTCAGGCGAAAGCTCCGGAAGTCCGTATGCCCAGCCCGGCAGCGTCCTGTGCGCCGTAGATGCATCGATGATGACCGTTTTGTCATTATCGGGGTCCACAAGTTCCACAGCCTCTATGGCTGCAGCATCCGGAAGGCATAAGAATGTTATGTCCGACTCGTTTATAAGCTTCTTTCGCTCAGCGGAGTCCTTGCGAAGTTCATTGTCTATCTCAAGCAGTTCCACATCATTGCGGCTTTCAAATCTCTCTCTGATCCTAAGTCCCGTGGTGCCTTCCGCGCCGTCTATGAATACTTTCTTCATGCATTATCTCCCAACTTAAGCAGCTTCGCCGCCTGATCTGCCGCGATGCATGCATCTATTATCTCCTGAAGATCACCGTCCATGATCTTGTCTATCTTATACAATGTCAGATTGATCCTGTGATCCGTCACGCGTCCCTGAGGGAAGTTGTATGTCCTTATCTTCTCCGACCTGTCACCCGTACCGATCTGGCTTCGTCTGGCCTCAGCCTCGGCATCATGCGCATTCTGCATGGCCAGGTCATAGAGCTTGGTACGAAGCAGGGCGTAGGCCTTGGCCTTGTTCTGGATCTGGCTCTTCTCCGTCTGAGAATAGATCACTATACCCGTGGGGATATGCGTAAGTCTCACAGCCGAATCCGTGGTATTGACGCACTGTCCGCCGGCTCCCGATGCACGCATGACATCGATCTTGATATCCTTCTCGTCGATGACCACATCCACATCCTCAGCCTCGGGCATCACGGCCACCGTGATCGTGGATGTATGGATACGTCCGCCCGACTCGGTCTCGGGAACTCTCTGAACCCTGTGGACACCGCTTTCGTACTTCATCACCGAATACGCGCCCTGTCCGCTTATCATGAACGTCACGTTCTTCATTCCGCCGATGCCGATCTCTTCCATCTCGAGGGTCTCGACCTTCCACCGCCTGCTCTCGGCGTAATGGACATACATCCTGTACACTTCCGCTGCAAAAAGTGCCGACTCATCACCGCCCGCACCCGCTCTGATCTCCACGATAACGTTCTTGTCATCATTGGGATCCTTGGGAAGCAGCAGTATCTTAAGCTTATTTTCAAGCTCTCCCACACGCGTCTTGGCATCTGAGAGCTCATCCTTGAGCATCTGACGCATCTCCTCATCGGACTCACCGTCTAAGAGACTCAGCGAATCCTCGATCGTCTCATTGCACTTCTTATACTCTCTGTAAGCCTCCACGATAGGCGTCAGCTCTGCCTGTTCCTTCATAAGGCTCGTAAATCTCTTCTGATCGTTGGCCACACCGGGCTCACTCAGTTCATTCATTATCTCCTCAAATCTGTGCAGGAGATCTTCCAACTTATCAAACATATTAATCCACCATGCCGGGCACATCATGCCCCTGTTCCGTATCTTTCAGTTCAATCTATGTCGGTACTCTCAGCTTACTGTATCGGACCTTCTCCCGGCCACCTGCCGCTCACTACCCTGTCATTGCCGCTTAGGTCCTTTACAACTTCTATATCCTCATATCCGGCCTCATCCATAAGCCCGCTTACGGCATCAGCCTGATCACAGCCGATCTCGAACATCAGCATACCGCCCTTATGTAAAAAAGCGGGGGATCCGCTCACTATCCTCCTGTAGAATATGAGCCCGTCGGGCGAACCGTCAAGGGCTATGACAGGTTCATGATCCCTTACTTCTTCCATCAGAGTCGGAATGACTTCTGAAGGGATATAGGGCGGATTTGAGATTATTAAATCATATTTTAATTCCTTCGGGTCCAGCCCTTCGAATAGATCGCTGCGTATCAATCTTACCGGAATGCCAAGCTTCTCCGAATTATGCCTTGCCACCTTTAGCGCCTCCTCGGATATGTCCACGCCCGTGCCCGTGCAGTCATGTGAATAGTGCATGAGACTTAACAGTATGCATCCGCTTCCGGTGCACATATCCAGGATATTCATATGTGAAAGTCCCTGCCTCATCGCCTCCTCAACGAGCACTTCCGTGTCAAAGCGGGGTATAAGCACATTCTCACTGACCGTAAACTCAAGCCCCATGAATTCCTGCCTGCCGGTGATATGCTGGACGGGCATTCGGGTAAGACGCCTGTCTACGGCTTCCCCATATCTTACTTCATCCTCTGCGGATATCTCCGCATCGGGATGAAGGAAGAGTTCATTAATCGTAACGCCTGTTATATATTCAAAGAGTATCCTGCTGTCCGTTCCTGCATCAGGCAATCCGGCTTCATTAAGCCTCTCCGCCGCCTGATTAACGGCTTCCTTCCTTGTCACAGTTCATCATCCTCATATTCGAAGTTCTCCTTAAGGAATGCCTTCCAGTCAAATACCGCCTCGACGGACTTGATGGCCACTTCTATCATATCTTCATCAGGCTCCTTGGTGGTAATCCTCTGAAGCAGCAGTCCCGGTGCCGATAATATACGGATGATCACATTGTCGCTCCTGCCCGCAAGCTTGATGATCTCATATGATATCCCGGCTATGACCGGCAGAAGAAGTATCCTGATCACGACCTTAAGGACCGGATTCTCAACCGTTATGAATATGAAAAGTATGATGCTTATGACCATTACGAACAGCAAAAAGCTTGTTCCGCATCTTCTGTGATATCTGGATGAGCGCTTGACATTATGAACATTCAGGTTATGCCCTCTTTCCAGGCAGTTGATGCACTTATGCTCCGCGCCGTGGTACTGATACAGCCTCCTTATATCCTTCATGGCGGTGATGGATAATATATAAATAAGAAAGATCGCCAGTCTTATCAGGCCTTCAAAAACAGCCAGTAATGATGCATTTCTTACGTACTTCTCAAGGAAGGTGGACAGATAGTACGGCAGTACCATAAATATCCCGATAGCCAATGCAAACGAAAACAGCACGGTAAGAACCGAGAAAGTCTTCTGCGATCTGTCACCCAGAGCCTTATCAACCCCGGTATCCGCCGCATTTTCATCCTCATAGAACGAGGCGGAATGGTCAAGCGTCCTAAAGCCCAGTATGAGCGAATCTATAAAACTGAACACGCCTCTTATAAACGGTATCTTCGTCAGCCTGCTTCCGTGGAGGATCCCGTGGTATTCTTCGGTCTCCACGTCTATCTCTCCGTCGGGCTTTCTGACCGCCACCGCATAGAGTTCCTTGTTCTTCATCATAACGCCTTCGAGCACCGCCTGTCCGCCGATACCCGAGTTGCACATCTTTTTCTTCCTGGCCATATTACTCCTTAATAAACCCCGTTATAATAGTAAAATAAGGTTGAGATCCTCCCGACCTCAACCTTATATGATCACGCAATAACAGACAGCTATGCGTTAACGCCGTACTTCTTGTTGAACTTATCTATACGTCCGTCAGCTCTTGCAGTCTTCTGCTGACCTGTATAGAAAGAATGGCACTTACTGCAAACCTCGACATGGATCTCGGGCTTGGTAGAGCCTGTCACAAATGTGTTACCGCAGTTGCAGGTAACTGTTGCCTGATAGTACTCAGGATGGATTCCTTCTCTCATTTCGTTCACCTCTCTATGTTCAATAGTTATGTTCTCATCCGCTGCTGCCTGCGTCTATCCATAGACAGCTTAATGATTGTAGCACAGTTGTCGGCACTTGGCAAGTGAAAATACTAGAACATCAGTCTTTTTTTCATCATCTGCACAAATTCGATGTTGTTCCTGCTCTTTGCAAACTGCTCGATGACCTGATCCGCCGCCTCTTCGGCCTTCATTCCGTTAAATGCCCTGCGGATCATCGTGACTGCTTCCTGCTCATCCGGAGTTAAGAGCAGATCGTCTCTTCTGGTGCCGGACTTGAGTATGTCTATGGCCGGGAACACTCTTCTCTCGGACAGCTTCCTGTCAAGCACCATCTCCATGTTACCGGTTCCCTTGAACTCCTCGTAGACCACATCATCCATCTTACTGCCCGTCTCGACCAGTGCCGTTGCCAAGATCGTAAGACTTCCGCCCTCTCTTATGTTACGGGCAGCACCGAAGAACTTCTTGGGCATATGAAGCGCTGCGGGGTCCAGACCGCCCGAGAGCGTACGTCCTGAAGGCGGAACCGTAAGGTTATAAGCTCTTGTAAGCCTTGTGATACTGTCTATTAAGATCATCACGTCCTTGCCGTGCTCCACGAGTCTTCTGGCTCTCTCGATGACCATCTCCGACACTCTCTTGTGATGCTCGGGAAGCTCGTCAAACGTTGAATAGATGACCTCGACATTCGGTCCCTCTATGGCCTCTCTTATATCGGTCACTTCCTCGGGACGCTCATCAATAAGAAGTACGATGAGGTGTATCTCCGGATTATTGGCCTTGACCGACTTGGCGACCTCCTTAAGGAGTGTCGTCTTACCTGCCTTGGGAGGAGATACGATCATACCTCTCTGACCCTTACCGACAGGACACATGATATCCATTATCCTCATGGCTACCGATCCGCCGGGATGCTCAAGCTTAAGCTTCTCATCCGGGAAGACAGGCGTCATATCCTCAAAATTAGGGCGTCTTGCTATCTCTTCAAGCGTACAGTCATTGACCGTCTTGACGAACAACAGGGCCGAGAACTTCTCGCTCTGAGTCTTGATACGGGTATTACCGGTCACTATATCTCCGGTCTTAAGCCTGAAGCGCTTGATCTGGCTGGGTGCCACATATACGTCATTATCGCCGGGAAGGTAATTGGCGGATCTGATGAATCCGAATCCGTCAGGCATGACCTCTAATATTCCGGATACCTGAATGCCGCTGTCAAGTTCCTTAAGACTGTCTTCCTTCTCCTTGTCAGATGTATCCGACACATCCGCATCGGTCACTCTCGATGCTTTGGCACCGGAAGCCTGCGACGGAACGCTCTTGGCAGCCTCAACGCCTATATCGTCGGCATCCTTGGTACCGCCGCTCTCCTGACTCTCCTTCTCATCCAGTTCCATCATGGCATCTATGAGACTGCCCTTGGACATCTTGGATGTTCCCTTGATACCTCTTGACTTGGCGATCTCCTTAAGGTCTGCTATCGCCAGTGATTCATACCTTTCTCTTGTCATTCAATACCTCTCCGTATAATAACGAAATACCTGTATGGTTACTCTGTAACTTATGCATATATCTGCTTATGATACTTATCAAGCCTATCACAATATGCTCAACTTCTCATTGCGGAAAAATGTATCGACCCGATACTCCCTGAAATGTTTAAAGCTTTCTGAAAACATATTATACAATGTTTAGATTAAAAAGAAAAGCAGTTTTTTAACGTAATACAAACGGATACCGCAAGCGGCCCGACATGAACAACTGACGCATACGGCCGACATATACGGATAATACAAACGGCCCCGATCACCCGGGGCCGTACGTCATAATACATCAGGCATATCACCTGTCATCTATCATTTCTTCAGTGTATAAGCGCCTTCACGGCCTCTGCGACCTTATCCGCCACTCTCGGATCAAATGCCTCAGGCATGATCATATCTTCACACAGTTCATCATCCGATACAAGGGATGCGATGGCTTCAGCCGCCGCAAGCTTCATCTCCTCGGTGATCTGCTTTGCTCTGCCCTCAAGCGCTCCCTTGAATATACCGGGGAATGCGACCACATTATTGATCTGATTGGGGAAATCGCTTCTTCCGGTTCCCACGATACGTGCTCCTGCTGCCTTGGCCACGTCCGGCATGATCTCCGGGACGGGATTGCTCATGGCGAATATGATTGGGTCAGTCGCCATTGTTTTTACCATATCGGCAGTTAAGGTGTCCGGAGCAGACACTCCCACGAAGATATCCGCATTCTTAATGACATCCGCAAGCGATCCCTTCTCATCATCAGGATTGGTGAGGGTGAGCATCTCCTTCTTGGAAGAATTGAGGTCAGTTCTGTCCGATGCGATGGCGCCTGTCCTGTCAACCATGATGATGTTCTTGAATCCGTATCTTAAGAGAAGCTTGGTGATGGCCACGCCGGCACTTCCCGCGCCGTTGACTACGATCTTGCAGCTCTCCTTGGGCTTCTTCACGATCTTAAGCGCATTGATCGTCGCACTCAATACGACGATTGCCGTTCCGTGCTGATCGTCGTGGAAAACGGGGATATCGAGGGTTGCCTTAAGCCTCTCCTCGATCTCGAAACACCTCGGTGCCGAGATATCCTCAAGATTGATGCCGCCGAATCCGGGAGCTAAGTATGTCACGGCCTTGATGATCTCCTCGGTATCCTGGGTATCCAGGCAGATCGGCACTGCATTTACTCCGCCGAACTCCTTAAAGAGCACTGCCTTGCCTTCCATAACGGGCATCGCAGCCTTGGCACCGATGTTACCGAGGCCAAGTACCGCACTTCCGTCAGATACGACCGCGATCGTGTTGGCCTTCATCGTGTACTTGTAAGCAAGGTCCTCATCCTTGGCTATCGCCTTACAGGGCTCCGCAACTCCGGGAGTATAGGCGATCGCCAGATCTTCTCTGGTCTTAACTTTGCTCTTGGCTACGGTCTCGATCTTACCGTTCCATTCCTCATGCATCTGCATGGCTTTTTCTGCTGTAGTCATTTTTCTCTCCATTCTCTTACTTTTTAAGATACTCTGTATATATTCTGCGGTTCTCCGCTCTGTATCCGTCTTGTCGTTTTGTTGCTTTGCTGTCGAGTCGCTTTGTCACCTTGTTGTCTTGTTGTCGTACTGTTCTGTCACTTTGTTTCCGTGTGGCTTTGACGCTTTGCTGTCCTGTCATCCTGCTGATCGGGCTGTGCACTCATTCCTCTGCCTCGGAGCGGATCTTCTTCATATGCTCACGGATCTTGGCTTCGTATCCGTTACCTGAAGGCTTATAGAACTCCTTCCCGTCCAGTTCGTACGGAAGATACTGCTGCTTAACATAGTTGTTCTTATAATCGTGTGCGTATTTGTATCCTGTGCCGTGTCCCAATTTAGCTGCCCCCTTATAGTGTGCATCCTGAAGATGCGGAGGTACCGGAAGAGAACCGGTCTCCTTCACCGTCTCCATGGCCTCAAATATCCCGCAGCTTGCATTGGACTTGGGTGCGGTGGCCACATATGTGACTGCCTGTGAGAGGATCAGCTGGCTCTCCGGCATCCCTACTCTCTCAACCGCCTGTGCGGCTGCGACCGCTACCTGCAGTGCCTGAGGATCTGCATTGCCCACATCTTCCGATGCGCAGATCATGATGCGCCTTGCGATGAACTTGACGTCCTCTCCGGCGTAAAGCATCTTGGCCAGATAGTACAGGGCCGCATCGGGATCCGAACCCCTCATGCTCTTGATGAACGCCGAGATGGTGTCGTAATGATTGTCTCCCGTCTTATCAAATCGCACAACTTTTTTCTGTATGCACTCTTCAATAACGGGAAGAGTGATATGGATCCTTCCGTCTTCTGACTTGTCTGTCGTGAGGACCGCCAGCTCTATGGCATTGAGCGCATGTCTCGCATCGCCGCCTGCAATGTCTGCCAGGGCATCAAGCGCTTCATCCGTGATGTCCGCCCCATATGCGCCAAGGCCTCTCTCATTATCGTTAAGCGCCCTTTCGACAAGCGTCCTTATGTCTTCCACGGACAGCGGCTTGAGCTCAAAGATCATGGATCTTGAAATCAGAGCGCCGTTAACCTCAAAGAACGGATTCTCCGTCGTGGCTCCTATCAATATCAGCGTCCCGTCCTCCACAAACGGAAGCAGATAGTCCTGCTGTCCCTTATTGAAGCGGTGTATCTCATCTATGAATAAGATCGTCTTTTTGCCGTACATCCCGGCAGTATCCTTAGCTGCCTGCACGACTTCTTCCATATCCTTTTTGCCTGAGGTCGTCGCGTTGATCTGCTTGAAATCACTGCTCGTTGTGCCGGCTATGACCTTGGCAAGAGTCGTCTTGCCCGTACCGGGCGGACCATAGAATATCAGGCTGCTGAGCTTGTCCGCCTTGATGGCGCGATACAGCAGCTTGTCCCTGCCCACTATATGCTGTTGGCCGACCACCTCATCAAGGGTACGGGGACGCAGCCTTGCGGCTAACGGTGACTCCTTCTCCTTATTGGTCTCCCTCATGTAATCAAAAAGATCCATATATCATCAGCCTGTTAACGGTCTTCGTGACCTGTTCCGTATATTACTGCCTTGAGCCGGAGGCTTATCGGCTACTTAAACTGATTTGTCTCCTTATTGTATGTATATCCGATATCTTTCAGCTTTGCCCTGATCTCGTCCTTATCTATATCCAGGCTCTTACACAGCTCATCCAGACTGTCATAGTCATCCCTGAGTTTCATATTGATATAGCTAAGCAGCATCATCGGATCATTCGGTATCATCGTATAACCTCATCTTACCGGCTTTCCTGCAATCCGCCGGGCAGCCTTCACTCCGCGATCATCGTGCAATCCGCCGGGCAGCCTTCACTCCGCGATCATCTTGCAATCCACGGTCATCGTGCACCGCGATCATCGTGCAATCCGCCGGGTAGCCTTCACTCCGCGATCATCTTGCAACCCACGGTCATCCTGCACCCACGGTCATCCTGCACCGTGATCATCGTGCAATCCGCAGTCAATCATACCATACTATAGCCGCTATGTCCAAGTATTCCGTATGTCGGATATTGCCACGATTCAGCCTGTAAGTGATATTTACGGAACTATTGCATAATATCACAGATAGTTCCGTAGTTTCTTCTTTTTCTCTATGGCTCATATTCCGCAAATTACGGAAAACTACGGAACCATTGCGCTTTTTCGCCAATAGTTCCGTAGTCTTTATCCGATCATATTCGATTATAGTTGTCAGACTACGGAACAATCGCCCATTTAACTGAAAAGTTCCGTAGTTTTCGCCCGAAAGAAACTCTTCGTCCCCTCCGGGTTACAAAAAACTACGGAACTATCCCGCAATCTGCCAAATAGTTCCGTAAAAAACCGCAAATTATTAATGTGCCGCCTCGATTAACGCATCATCTGATCGATGCGGTCAGCTCATCGCCTGCCACATCTATGAAGATCGCCTGACCCTGCTCGATATCCCCGGACAGGATGAGCTTTGCGGACAGCGTCTCCACGTACTTCTGCATATAGCGCTTGAGCGGCCTTGCCCCGTATATCGGGTCATATGCATTGTCAGCTATGAACTCCTTAGCAGCATCACTGAGTTCTATATGAAGATCCCGATCCTCCAGACGCTTATTGAGATCTGCCAGTATCAGCTCCACGATACCGCCGATATTCTCACGGCTTAACGGCTTAAAGAGTATTGTCTCATCCAGCCTGTTAAGAAACTCGGGTCTGAAGTGAGCGCGAAGCTCCTCCATCACGTGCGCCTCTGCATCAGATGCTATATTGCCCGATGCATCAATACCGTCTATCAGGTACTGTGCCCCGATATTCGATGTCATTATGAGGATCGTATTCTTGAAGTCCACGGTACGCCCCTGGCTGTCCGTGATACGTCCGTCATCCAGCACCTGCAGCAGCACGTTGAACACATCCGGATGAGCTTTCTCGATCTCATCAAAGAGCACAACTGAGTACGGTTTGCGCCTTACAGCCTCAGTCAGCTGGCCGCCCTCATCATATCCGACATATCCGGGAGGCGCTCCGATAAGCCTTGATACGGAGAACTTCTCCATATACTCGGACATATCGATACGCACCATATTGTTCTCATCATCAAACAGCGACTCGGCCAGACTCTTGGCAAGCTCGGTCTTACCCACACCGGTAGGCCCCAAGAACAGGAACGACCCGATCGGCTTCGTGGGATCCTTGATCCCGGCCTTAGACCTGATGATCGCCTCAGTTACCTTGGTCACACCCTCATCCTGGCCGATGACTCTCTTATGAAGTTCCTCGTCCAGGTGCAGAGTCTTGTTGCGCTCCGATTCGCCCAGCTTGCTCACCGGTATGCCCGTCCAGCGGGAAACAATGCGCGCGATTTCCTCATCCGTCACCGCTTCGTGTACCAGCTTCATACGACCACCGACGGCCGACTCTTCTGCCTCAAGCTGACGCAGTACTTCCGGCAGTCTGCCGTATTCAAGCTCGCCGGCCTTCTCATAGTCTCCGTTTCTCTTGGCTATCTCTATATCATTCTTAAGCTGTTCTCTCTCTTCTCTGAGGGCGGACAATTTGCCCACGGCCTCTTTCTCATTGTCAAGCTCAGCCTTTTTGACATTATACTCATCGCTGAGCTCAGCCAGTTCCTTCTGAAGTGCAGCAAGCCGCTCCTTGGAGAGCTTGTCTTCTTCCTTCTTAAGGGCAGCTTCCTCAATCTGCATCTGAGTGATCTTACGGCTCATCTCATCCATCTCGGCAGGCATGGAGTCCATCTCTGTCTTGATCAGAGCACAGGCCTCATCCACAAGGTCTATCGCTTTATCCGGAAGGAATCTGTCGCTTATGTATCTGTGCGAAAGCGTGGCTGCCGCTACAAGCGCATTATCCAGGATCTTAACATGATGGTAGGTCTCATAGCGGTCCTTAAGGCCACGCAGTATGGATATCGTATCCTCAACAGTGGGCTCATCGACCATGACAGGCTGGAATCTTCGCTCCAGAGCCGCATCCTTCTCTATATACTGCCTGTATTCATTAAGTGTAGTCGCACCTATACAATGAAGCTCACCCCTTGCCAGCATCGGCTTAAGCATATTTCCGGCATCAAGTGCTCCGTCCGTCTTACCTGCACCTACTATGGTATGAAGCTCATCTATAAAGAGGATGATCTCGCCGTCAGAATTCTTCACGTCTTCAAGCACAGCCTTAAGCCTCTCTTCAAACTCACCTCTGTACTTGGCTCCGGCCACCAGCGCGCCCATATCAAGAGCAAATATCTTCTTATTCTTAAGGGCCTGGGGCACATCACCACGGGCAATACGCTGAGCCAGTCCTTCCGCTACCGCAGTCTTGCCGACACCGGGCTCACCGATGAGCACGGGATTATTCTTGGTCTTTCTTGAAAGGATACGGATAACGTTCCTTATCTCCTCATCACGGCCGATAACCGGGTCGAGCTTCTGTTCCTTAGCCCTTCCCACAAGCTCCTGCCCATACTTCTCCAGAGTATCGTAAGTGGCTTCCGGGTTATCACTCGTAACGTTATGATTTCCTCTTACCGAAGCGAGTGCCTGAAGGAAACGATCCCTCGTGATACCATATTCCTTAAATACAGATTTAATTTCGGCATTAGGGTATTTGATCATGCTCAGGAAAAGATGCTCTACTGAGACATACTCATCCCCCATAGCCTTGGCCTCATCCTCGGCGGTTATAAGAACCTTGTTGAGCGCCTGTCCGACATAAGGCTGGCCGCCCTGAACCTTGACTCTCTTATCAAGTGCCTGCTCGGTACGCTTCAAAAACTCAGAGAATCTGATCTCCATCTTCTCTATGAGTTTAGCGATAAGGCTGTCGTCTATGGTTATGAGAGCATAGAGCAGATGCTCCTGCTCGATCTCCTGGTTTCCGTATTCAACTGCGATCTTATCCATGTTCTGTACGGCTTCTATTGATTTCTGCGTAAATTTATTAATATTCATAATTACCTCCTCTCCGGGCATTCAGTATGACCCCGATGCAACAAGGCGTCTTGTATCGGGTCCAAACTGCAGTATCAAGAATACCCCGGCAGGCATATTCTCAAACTGATCCCCTTGCAATTCTCATTATAATACAAAATTAGCACTCGTCAATAGAGAGTGCTAACAATAATTTATAAATAATATAAATTTCTCATAAAAATAGTTGACATCCCGTGAGTATGCTGATATATTATCTTCTAGAGTTAGCAATTGCTAACTCGTCTATAATCCCAATACATACCTTTTATACATTCCTTTTGAAGCCCCGGCAAACCCCCGGGGCTTCTTTTTTCATGCACTGCCTTACTCATCCTGCCATGTCCCCCACATCCATGCACCGCCTTACTCATCCCCGCTGTGTCTTCCACATCCATGCACTGCCTTACTCATCCCTGCCATGCCCCACATCCCTGCACCGACTTACTCATCCCCGCTGTGTCTTCCACATCCATGCACTGCCTTACTCATCCCGCCATGTCCCCCACATCCATGCCCCGCCTTCCTTATCCACACACCGCCCTCCCGCTTCCTGACAAGGCAGCACTTCCTAAGTACCGCCGCCCTTCACCCATTTGACAAAAAAACCTATCTGTATTAGTATTCACTAGGCTGCGGGATATTCCGATCCCGGGCCGAACACTTATAATCAATCACATAATGCATATATACGGAAAGGAATAAGACCATGAAAAAGAGAATCATAAGTACGATACTGGCAGCTGTACTCGGCTTATCGCTTCTTGCGGGATGCGGCAGCAATAATGCCGATAAAACAAAACCCGATGAAGAAAAGACTCAGGAAGCAACTGAGGAAGATACCGCTGAAGCCGATCAGCCCGAAGAAGCCGCTGAGAATACAACCGGTATAGCCAATCCCTGGAGAGACTGCACGGAGGATGAAGCCAACTTGGCCTGCTTCAGACTCTTCAAGGCTCCTGACAACGCAACCAACATCAAGTGGAGCATCATGGAGGAAGGCGCTGATCCCAGCGGATTCCCCGGACCTCTGGTACAGCTCACGTTCGATATAGTCGACACATACAGCACATTGTCATTCACTGCAAGAGCCAAGCAGACAACCGACGAGAACGAGGACATCTCCGGCATGTACTATGACTGGGATGTTACGGATGATGCCACACTGGCCAACTGGGGCGGCGGCAATATGCAGGGCAAATGCTACCGTGCTCTTACAGACACCGAGACAGCAGACCTCATCACCTGGTTTGATGTAGAGATCGGTATCTCTTATTCGCTTTCGACTGTAGCGGATGATCTGGACGGATTTGACATTCAGGGCATTGCAGAAGCCATGTACAATGAAGAGGCCGACACCTCCGGCCAGTACGAGGACTTCCTCCAGTTCCAGGCGGACAAGACAGAATTTGCCGACTATGATGAGATAATCTCATATCTTACTCCCGGCCAGGGATATGCATATATAGACGTCATCGGTTCCGATGAGAAGGTGCTGGCTGTGACCGAACTCGTATTTGAAGCGGATCACTCCACCAACGAAGCCGCTCTCTACGGCATGAAGGATGGCAAACCCAAGGCACTTGGGTATGTCATGGGCAATGGTTCGGCCTATCCGTTAAGATGCGCTGACGGGATCATCTACGGCGGCGATAACCACGAATACGACACATATTTCATCAATCCCGACGGAGACGGCGTTATGATGAAGGATTATGTAAGTGACGGTATCAACGGTGACAACTATCCCGAGTATGACGGCTTTATGCGCAAGACCAATACCTTTGATGATGATGAGAACTTCACCGGCGGAGAAGACGAGTTCAACAAGCTTCTTGCAGAGCGTGAAAAGAAGCCCATCATCGAGTTCACGCCTGTCGAGTAGACCAGAGCAGACTCAATCTGACTCGAGCAGACCGGAGCAGACTCAATCTGACTCGAGCAGACCAGAGCAGGCTCAAGCAGACTCACGCAGACTAACACAGTCTCACACAGGCGACACGTACGTCTCCCAGAACTTCTCTGCAACCATGGACAGCTTCCTGTCCTTATCACGGACACAGACATAGGTTGCATACACATCAGGATGGGTGATCTTCTTTACCACAATATCATCTGATATATAATCAGCTACCGCGCCGGGGAAGATGGCAATGCCGACTCCCTGGCGCGTGAGCTCTATCGCATTCTGCATATGCGCCAGACGGCACACGATATCAGGCACTATATCAAGCGGCGCAAACCAGTCCTCTATCTCCTTCAGTCTCGAAACTCTTGACGGGATCAGCAGATCGTAGTCCGCGAGCCTCTTAAGCTCTATACTGTCCCCCTTAAGTGATGCCAGCGGATGACCTTTAGGCATCATCACAACCCACGGCTCCCTGTATACCTCAATACCTTCAAGCGATTCCTCATCATAAGGCGCAGTGATCACCGCGATCTCACACAGGCCGTTTCGCACCCTGTGAATGACATCATCAGTATTACCGTTCCAGAGATTAAACTCCACACGCGGGTATTCGCGGGCAAATCCCGCTATCCACCCGGACAGAAGCTGCGGAGCCTTGGCCTCGACCGTCGCAAGGTAGAGTATACCCTGCAGTCCCTCGCTCATATCCCTTATATCCTCAACCGACCTGTCAGACAGCGCCACTATCTGGCTCGCATACTGTCTGAACCTGACCCCTGCCTCAGTCAGCGCCACCCCGTGATTCTTACGTATAAAAAGAGGGGCGTCTAACTCTTCCTCAAGATCACGTATCTGGCGGCTCAAGGGCGGCTGTGCGATCAGAAGCTTCTGCGCAGCTGCGGTAAAGCTCCCCTCATCCGCCACCGTCAGGAAATATCGTAAATGTCTCAGTTCCATGATCCCACTCCTTTCATGAATCCCGGTCTTTTGCCATACCCTATAGGTATGTCCACCATTACATTATATGTATTTTACACCAGCAAGTCAATCTGCTATCATTAAGTCAGAAGGAAGGGAAAGACCTTCCAAAGGGTGAATAACAAAGAGGTACGGTATATAGGAGCGGCGCTCCGGACAGGAGGTACATATGAAGAAATGGTTTGAGATGTTTGAAAAAGTTTTAGAAGAGTACTACGACACCTTCGCAAGATAATATGGCCTATCCCAATTAACAGTGTTGTCATACTAAAAGGTCCCGGAACTCTCCTTCCGGGACCTTTGCTCTGTAAAAAAATCATCAATTCCTATATCTTATCAGCCGGACATTCACCACATGCCCATACGACCACCCGTAACGATCAGAATGCCTCGGTCGCGGCAACTGCCCTCTTCCATCCGGCATAATGTTCCATACGCTTATCCTCATCAAATTCCGGTACAAAGGTCTGATCGACCATATAATTATCAACCAAAGCCACAGGGCTTTCAAAAAACCCCACAGCCAGCCCCGCAAGATATGCGGCGCCCAAAGCCGTGGTCTCATTGATGACCGGCCGCTCCACCGGAACACCCAGGATATCCGCCTGGAACTGCATAAGCAGATTGTTCCTGACAGCTCCTCCGTCCACTTTAAGCTTCTTAAGCGAAATCCCGCTGTCAAGCTCCATGGCTTCTATAAGATCTCTGCTCTGATAAGCAAGCGATTCAAGTGTCGCGCGCACAAAATGCGCCCTGGTCGTACCGCGCGTAAGCCCGAATACCGCACCTCTGGCCTTATCATTCCAGTATGGCGCGCCAAGTCCCACAAAGGCCGGGACCACATATACGCCCTCACTGTCATCACAGCCGCAGGCCACCTCCTCACTCTCCGGAGCCGTCGCGATAAGCTTAAGCCCGTCGCGCAGCCACTGTATGGCCGATCCCGCTACAAAGACACTGCCTTCCAGCGCATATTCTACTTTGTCATTAAGTCCCCAGGCTATGGTAGTCACAAGCCCGTGAGACGATCTTATGGGTTTCTCGCCCGTATTCATCAGCAGAAAGCAGCCGGTTCCGTATGTATTCTTGGCCATTCCGGCATTGAAGCAGGTCTGCCCGAACAGCGCCGCCTGCTGGTCTCCCGCTATCCCCGCAATGGGCACCTCGAGATTATAGAAGTGATAGGGAGCGGTTCGCGCATATATGCACGATGAGGGCTTCACCTCAGGAAGCATGGATGCCGGGATATAGAGCTCCCTCAATATGTCCTCATCCCACTTAAGTTCAAATATGTTATAGAGCATCGTGCGGCTCGCATTACTGTAGTCCGTCACATGTGCCGCGCCGCCCGAGAACTTATATACGAGCCAGGAATCGATCGTTCCGAACAGGAGCTGTCCCTTATCGGCCTTTTCCCTTGCTCCTTCGACATTATCAAGGATCCATCTTATCTTGGTAGCGGAAAAATAAGGGTCGATCAGGAGTCCGGTCTTATCCCTTATGGTCTGCTCCAGCCCGCGCGACCGCAGATCTTCACATATATCCGCAGTCTGCCTCGACTGCCAGCAGATGGCATTACATATGGGCTTACCCGTAACCTTATCCCAGACAACGGCTGTCTCACGTTGGTTGGTGATGCCTATGGCCTCCACTTCCGACGGGCTTATCCCGGATCTTACGATGGCCTCCATATATACGGACACTACGGACAGCCAGATCTCATTGGCATCATGTTCAACCCATCCCGGCTTTGGGAAATACTGCGTAAATTCCTTCTGCGCCGTCTGCACGATATTGCCGTTCTTATCAAAGATTATCGCCCTGCTGCTCGTAGTACCCTGATCTATCGCCAATATATATCCTGCCATGCCATACCCTCCTTATATTCAATCGGGCAGGGTCCCTGTACCCTGCCCGAATATCAGACACATTTCTTATCCTTCGTTCGAAGTCAGCTCTCCCGGACCTCCCTGCATTCCGCCGGGACCAACCGGGCCGCCCGGACCTCCGCGCATTTCTCCGGGGCCGCCCGGACCACCCGGACCTCCCTGGATTCCGTTTATCTTAAGAGCCGCTCTGATAAACAGAGGAGAAATCAGGAAAATTATGATATAAGCCACTATGAGACTTACTAAAAGCGAACTTAAGAACATCGGGACAAAGGGTATCTGTGCCCCTGCAGCCACGGCATTCCTGTGAGCCAGGAAGACCATGATGAACGTAAGCAGCGGCGTATATATAAGGTCGGATACAAGCGAATCCACAAGCCTTCCCCTGACCGAACCGATCCCGCCGTTCTTACTCTGTACGGAATCCGATATCTTCTTCATCGGTATGATAAATCCTAATATAATGCTGATCACGGTGCTTATAACAAAACTTATAAGGAAGCCGGGAACGCTGAATGAACCCGACTGACGGACACCCATAAGATTGCCCGTAAGAGAAAGGCAGAAACTCAAAGTAATGCCCATCAGCACACTCATTGTCAGCCCGACCTTCTTCATCTTTTTCTCCATATCGATAATACCTCCCTGCATTCCTGCAGCTTTACATTGGCACGCCCGGATCCTCCGGTCCCGCCTGTGCTCTACTCCAGCATTCCGGTATAGAAACCGTCACTGTCTATGAGCTTGAGCATGCAGTCCACGACCTCAGGATCAAACTGAGTTCCGGAATTACGCTTAAGTTCTTCTATTATCTCAGCCTTCTTAAGTCTCGGCCTGTAGCACCTGTCAGAACTCATGGCATCATATGAATCCGCCACACAGATTATCCTGGCAAGATACGGTATGTTCTCTCCCGCAAGCCCCTTGGGATATCCCGTTCCGTCATAATGCTCATGATGATATCTGGCTCCTTCGGCAATACCGTCGATCGCCGTGAAATCCTTAAGGATCTCGGCACCCTTGGCTGCGTGAGTCTCTATTATGGCCCTCTCATCAGGCGTAAGCTTACCCGGCTTATTGAGGATCTCGTCCGGGATATAAATCTTACCTATATCATGCAAAAGCCCTATATAGTATATGAGTTCCACGTCTCTGGCAGGCAGCTTGAGCTTCTTGGCCAGTTCCTTGGAATAATAAGCAACTCTCGTCGAATGACCCTTGGTATTGGGATCCTTGGTATCGATAAAGTTGGAGAAAGTCTGCATCGTCTGAAGGATGATGCTCTTGTCTTCTTCGCTCTCCATCTGCATGGGTTTGAGGCGCATATCAACAATAACAGTTGTGATTATTCCTATCACTATACCCACACTGAAGATGAGGTTGAGCCAGAACGTGGGATAATCCGTCATATGGAAGATCGGATCGACCGTAAGCGTTATCTGATCGATATCTTCAACAGTCCCGCAGATAATAATGAATCCGAAAGTCTCTATATCTCTTGCCTCGATGATAACATTATGATCCACGCACCTGGCACGCATAACATTATCCTCGGTCTCATAGTTGATGTTCCAGGAATCGGATACTATCGCTCCTTCCGGCAGATTGATGGCCACTTCCCAGTTATTAAGGTCATGAGAAGTATTGTTATGGATCACGACATCATACTGTATCCCGTGCTCCTCCGGGCCCTCCTCCCAGTCCTTGGAATGCACGATCGTTACGAATATATCCTCCTCCGAATCCTCATCCATCTGCTGCTTCTGCTCATATGTAAGTGTAACGGGAAGTGACAGCCTGTATTCCAGTACGCTGTAAAAGAACATGTTGACAAGAGCCAATGCTCCGAATATGAATATTTTTAAGCCTTTTTCCTTAAACATCCCAAGATTCCGTTCTTTAGCGCTTTTTCTCATGCATCTCTTACTGTTAAATTTACTCTTTCCTATTATAAATGTCAATTAAATCCCGACTTATCCGCTCCCAAGACAGCCCACGCCCGGTGCGGTCGCCTCTACCTGCAAAACATATAACGGATCAGTACCTGTCGGCTCCCAAGACAGCCCACACCCGTGGCGGTCGCCTCCGGCCGGTCATATATATATATCGGATCAGGAATTCAAAATAACATTTTTTTACAAAAGGGCATTGACAAAAACAAATTATATGATAATATGAACATATGAGCAGTTATTCATATGTTCATAACCCCATCGGAATGTAAGAAAGGAAGCGACTATGACTAAGATTCCTGATGATCAGATCCTCAATAATCTGTCGGATTTCTACAAAGTATTCGGTGACTACACGAGGGTCAAGCTGCTGTGCCGGTTGAGGCAGGGCGAGATGTGTGTACAGGACATTGCAGACAGTCTTAATATGACTCAGTCAGCCATATCCCATCAGCTGCGCATACTCAAGAACATGAGTCTTGTATCAGGCAGACGTGACGGCAAGGCCATACTCTACAGTCTGGCGGACGACCACATAGCCGGTATCCTCGACATGGGGCTTGAACACATACTGGAATAGCGCTCTTATACAGTAACCGTTCATATTTACACATATATTTAAGGAGGACATGATCCATGAACAAAATATTCATCCTGGAAGATCTTGATTGTGCACACTGTGCGGAAAAGATTCAGAATGAGACAGCAGGAATAGCCGGAGTGTTAAGCAGCAAGTGCACTCTCCTCACACAGAAACTCAAGCTCGAACTGTCTGATGATGCCGATGTTACGGCTGTTTCTAAGGAAGTTAAATCTATAGTTAATAAATTCGAACCTGATGTTACAGTTATCGAAAAGTAGCCCCTGCGCTGCTTTTCATCATGTTAAGCACAGGCTGCTCGCCTGACAGGGAACGGACAAAGGGTATGTGTCGGGGACATCAGTAAAGCACGGACAAGACGATACAAAGAGCAAGTAAGGAGCAAGCAATGACCAAAAAACTCAAAAAAAGACTGATCAGAATAATCATCTGCCTGACAGCATTCATTATCCTCAAAGTGATCGAGGAGACCACGGGATTGTTCGAGGGAACTGTGGGGCGATATATAGGTCTTGTCTCCTTCCTGGCAGTATACATAGCCATAAGCTATGACATCATGCGAAACGCCGTGCTCAACACCATCCGCGGCAGCATGCTGGATGAGAACTTCCTCATGGTCGTCGCTTCCGTCGGAGCCTTCTTCATAGGCAGCTACTCAGAAGGCGTGGCGGTAATGCTCTTCTACCAGACCGGTGAATGGTTCCAGTCATACGCCGTCGGTAAGAGCCGTGCATCCATCAAAGACCTTATGAGCATCAGGCCTGACTACGCCGTTGTCTTAAGAGAAGGGGCCGAGGAGGAAGTCGATCCGGACGAGGTGAGTGTCGGCGAGACCATAATAGTCCGTCCCGGTGAGCGCATTCCTCTTGACGGTATCATCACGGAAGGCATATCTTCACTGGACACCATGGCCTTAACCGGCGAGAGTATGCCCAGAGACGTTGTGACCGGCAACGATGTCATATCGGGCTGCGTCAACTTAAGCGGCCTTCTGCACATAGAAGTCACGAAGGAGTTCGGAGATTCCACCGTATCCAAGATCTTGGAGCTTGTGGAATCGGCAACCGACAAGAAGTCCGAATCAGAGAATTTTATCTCCAGATTTGCAAGATACTATACGCCGTCCGTCGTCGGAGCGGCAGTTATACTCGCTGTCGTTCCTTCACTGATCACGGGCGACTGGGCTACCTGGGTATACAGGGCACTCTCATTCTTAGTTATCTCCTGCCCCTGCGCTCTGGTGATAAGCATCCCCTTGAGCTTCTTCGGCGGGATCGGAGGAGCGAGCAGAGAAGGAATCCTTGTCAAGGGCAGCAGCTATTTGGAGCAGCTTGATAAGGCCGAGATCATCGCCATGGATAAAACAGGGACGCTTACAAGAGGGGTGTTCGGCGTGGACAGGATACTCAGTACGAACGCCGGGACCTCAGAAGATTCGATTTTGCGGATAGCGGCCATAGCGGAGAGTTATTCTTCCCATCCCATAGCAGTATCCCTTGTCAATGAATATCTCAAACGCACGGGACTTGATAAGGAGGAACTTAAGAGCGGGATCGGTGAGATAACGGAGCTTGCAGGCCACGGCATAGAGGCCGTCATAGATTCCGCAAAGTATTATATCGGTAATGCCGGACTCATGAGAGATAAGAACATTGATACACGGATAGCAGCGGATCCGGCGGATCTGCAGGGTGGCAGCGATACGCAAGCAGGCGGCAGCATGTCGGACAGTGCCGGGACGATAGTCTACGTATCCGACGACAAGCGCCTCTTAGGCTGCATACTCATGTCGGATATCATCAAGGAAGATGCGGCGGATGCAGTAAAAACCATCACGGATGCCGGAGTTAAGCGCATCGTGATGCTGACAGGCGACAGGAAGGCGACCGCCGAGGCAGTTGCACAGAAGCTTGGTATCAAAGAGTATCATTCAGATCTTCTGCCTGCGGATAAGGTCGATATCGTGGAGAAGCTCATCGCCGACAGATCGCCGGACGGCAGGCTTATCTTTGTCGGGGACGGGATCAATGATGCACCCGTGCTGGCAAGAGCCGATATAGGCATAGCTATGGGAGGCTTAGGTTCCGACGCAGCCATAGAAGCCGCAGATATAGTCATCATGACCGATGAACCGTCCAAGATCGCCAAGGCCGTGCAGATCTCGCGCAAGACCTTAAGGATAGTCAAGGAGAACATCGTCTTCGCTATCGGAGTCAAGCTCTTGGTACTGGGTCTGGCAGCTATAGGATTTGCCACGATGTGGGCAGCCGTATTTGCGGATGTGGGAGTCGCATTCATCGCGATCCTCAATGCCATGCGGGCACTAAGGACCCGCTAAAAACCCGGTAAAACCGGATAGACGGATCAATATAACGGAAATAACGGAAGATAACGCAAAACAACAGAAACCCCCGGGGCATATCACCCCGGGGGCAATTATTCCATAACAGTTCCAAGATCACTTAAAACCGTCCAGATACTCCGTCACTCTCTCCTGTATGGCTTTAGAAGCAGTTGCCGCATCATAGGCTCCCATGAAGTAACCTTCGGATTCCTCTGAGAGTATATTGGTTATCTCACTGTCATCCATCGAAAGCCTGTTGACCTTATATATGTCCCCTATCAGACCGTCGCTCTCCTTCTTACTAAGGGGCTTAAGGGGCACATACTCGGAACCCACAAGGAAGGTAGGATCCTCCCATGTATAATTCGATTCATCCGTATAATTCTTGTATTTGCCTCCTGCATCCTTTACGGCCTTCTCCAGTCCCTTCACGGATGCGGGGATACTGAGATAGATATCATCCCCTATATTCACGTCATAGAACCTGCGGACAAAGGCCCATGCGCCTTCCTTATCGGAACAGTTCTCCGTTATCGCCAGTGCGTTATAGAACGATATGCTGCTGCCGACATCACCTGAGGTGGGATATCCCACCATTGTTACCTCATCTCCGAATACGCCCTGCGAAGCTTCGATATAACCGTTGATGTCATATAAGGTCCTCATCTCACAGAGAGTCTCACCGTTCCTGAACGGCAGCGCATAGTCACTGTACGGTCCCTCATGGCTGTCATCATAGCTGTTGTAGTCATAATCCATGGGATAGGTGTTCGCAAAGGACAGTATCTTCTGGAATTGCGTCGTATCAAAGCTGCAGGTTAAGTTTTTCCAGTCAATGAAATCATTACCGTTGGAACGCATGATATTGTAGAATATCGTCCCTTTGGTCTCAGACCCGAACACGCTCGTATTGGTCCAGTCAGAAGCATAGAGGTAGTCAGTCAGCTTATTGCCCATCCCGTCACCCATATATGCGCTCTTGGCAAAAACGGTATTGAGGGTGAAGTCGGGGCTGAACATAAGAAGCTTATCATCCCGCGACATGGCTTCGATGACATTCGGTGAATAGTTGTCTATATCTATCTGAGGATCGTTTTCGATAAACGGCTTCTGATCCGCGAGCAGACCCATGGTCATATATGCTTCATAGGGCTGTCCGGAGTTGAGTATCACTATATCCGGACCGTTTCCCGACTTCATATCCTCCATCAGAGCCTTGTTGCCGGCCTCATAATCCGACAGTATACCCAGCTTGGCGTAGTCGTGGACCACGATCCTGTGTTCAGTGTCGGATTCATTGAACGCATTTACCTGCTTAAGATGATCATCACCGGCTCCAACGCATCCGAGCGTTATCTTCTCCCTCGTATCGCTTGCAGCATCATCCGGAGTGAACAGAGCGACCTTGTAATCTTCATCCTCATAGTCATAGTAGCTTCCGATCACATTGCCGTTATCAAGCACTTTCACGTTATTCAGGTAATTGATCAGCTTGTTTTTCACGGGAAAGGCCATGACTTTCTCACAGTCCTTCTCCCCGACATTGTACTTATATATACCGCTGTCGCCCGTCAGCACAAGATCGCTGTCAGTACCGACATTCACGGCGAACAGTCCGCTTAATGAAAACGGCGGATCTGCGGGGTCCTTACGCATGCGCGAATCCAGATTGACTTCGGTTATGCCCATATCCTCCGCACCGTACGTGGTTATGGCTATATCACCGTTCTGCATGGGGTAGCAGGAAGAGAAGTCCTCAGCATCGTCATAATTGATCCTGTCAGCTATATCTCTGTCCTTAAATGTCATGATCCCCTTATTCGTAAGGGCTATCAGCCTGTCCTTATCATCGATCATGATATCCTTGACATAGAAATCGTCGTCCTCATCCTCAAAAATGGCGGAGTCAACGAGTTCGCCCCTCTTGTCATAGGCCACGAGCTCATATGCCGTGAAGTAGCCCCTGCTCTCGTCATAATTGGATATCGAATGGATAAAGTAGGCATTGCCCTTGGAATCCATATTAAAATTGTAATAGTTGTCATCGCTGTCGTTATGCTGCGTGAATCCGCCGATCTCCCTGCCGTCATAATCATAGAATCCCACCGACAGTAACGTCATCCCGTCAGGATAGGCCGCATCGTTTGCCAGTACATAGTCCGGATCATATTTGGTCAGGCCTACGACGAAGCAGTCATCATTATATGCGACCTCGCAGTATGACATCCCGTCCGCCAGCACTTTCTCAAGCTTATATATGTTTTCATCATCCGCAAAAGAAGCCCGGCTCTCACTGTCAATCTTACCGTCATCATCCGCTCCGTCGGGCGAACTGTCAGAGGACTCATCCTCTCCCTGTGAAGTCTGCTCAGTCTCCGTCTCCTCTTCTCCTCCTGCAGGCTTTTTGTTTCCGCATCCGGAGAGGAAACCAAGGAGCAACACCCCTGCGATGATAAGTACCTTCATCACAAGGATGTATCTAAAATTCAACAAACTGTACTCTCTTCCTTCTTCCTTCCCTTTCATATGCTTCTCCCTTCTGTCATTCTGCATTCTGTCATGCCGTAAGCTGTCATGTTCTAAACTGTCATGCTCTAAGCTGTCATTCTTTAAGCCATCATTCTGCGATCTGTCTTATATTGCAACGGGTCATATCGCCAATAATTATATCGCGATTAAACATTACCAGTGTTATCTCCATTCTCTTCCTCAAGTATGCCGTCGATCAGGGCATATATCTCATCCCTTCCTGCCTTGGTCTGTGCCGAAAACGGGATCAGAATGTCTTCTGCCGTGAGCTTAAGTGTCTCCCTGATCACCTTGATGCACTTAGGCACCTCGCTCCGCTTAAGCTTATCTGCCTTGGTCGCGATTATCACGGGTTTAAACCCGCTGTCCACGATCCACTTATACATATCGAGGTCATTGGCACCCGGCTTGTGTCTGATGTCGATGAGCAGGAATACCCTCTTAAGCTGCCTTGACTTATGAAGATATCTCTCTATCATCTTGCCCCACTTGGCCTTGACCTCCACACTTACCGAAGCATAGCCGTATCCCGGAAGATCCACAAAGTAGATGCTGTCATTGATATTATAGAAGTTGATGGTCTGAGTCTTGCCCGGATTCTGAGATATCCTGGCATAGGACTTCCTGTTCATAAGGGCATTGATAAGCGATGACTTGCCCACATTACTCTTGCCGGCGAAAGCTATCTCCGGAAGACTGTTATCCGGGAGCTTGCTCGTTATACCGCAGACCGTCTCAAGATTTACCGATTTTATGACCATTATACATTCCTCTTAACTGACTTCCCTCATAAGGGCAAAACAGTGTGCTTCTAGACCAGACTGTTAAATACTACCTCATCCATATCCGACACGAACACTATGTCCATTCCGCCCAGTATCTCATCAGAGAGTTCCTCTACATCCTTCTCATTCTCTGCAGGGACAAGCACCTTACGTATGCCTGCAACCTTAGCTGCTAAGAGCTTTTCCTTAAGCCCGCCGATAGGCAGGACCTTGCCTCTTAGCGTTATCTCTCCCGTCATGGCCACCTTGCAGTATACCTTTCTGCCCGTAACGGTCGAAAGTATAGCTGTTGCCATGGTTATACCGGCGCTCGGACCGTCCTTCGGAACCGCTCCTTCGGGTATGTGTATATGAAAATCATTCTCCGAGAAGATCTTCGGGTCGATACGGTATCTGCCGCCTACGGATCTGACATAGCTCATAGCTATGGATGCCGACTCCTTCATCACATCACCCATCTGTCCCGTGAGCTTGATCTCACCCTTACCGGGCATCATGTTGACTTCTATCTGAAGAGTCTCGCCTCCGACTGCCGTCCAGGCCAGGCCTCTTACTATACCGACTTCATCCTTCTTGTTGGCCGCAGTATGGCTGTACTTGCGCTTGCCTAAGTATTCTTCCAGATTCTTCGTACCGACAGTGATCCGCTTGTCCTCTGTGTTCGTGGACTTCTTGCGCGTCCTTCGGCCTGAAGAAGACTCAGACGCCTTCTTTTTTGCATCGGTCTGAAGCTTATCAAGCTTATCTCTTGCACACTTCCTGCATACTTCTCCAAGCTTACGCTCAAGTTCCCTGACTCCCGCCTCACGGGTATAGTATCTGATGATATCACGGATGGCGCCGTCAGTGATCACAAGGTCCTTACGCGTCATGCCGTTGGCCTCGTACTGCTTGGACATCAGGTGTTCCTTAGCGATATGGAACTTCTCATTCTGCGTATATCCGGACACCTCGATAAGCTCCATCCTGTCAAGCAACGGACGCGGGATCTTGCTCGTATCGTTGGCAGTTGCTATAAAGAGGACATCCGACAGGTCGATCGGAAGCTCTACATAGTGGTCACGGAACTGCCTGTTCTGATCGGGATCAAGGACCTCAAGGAGGGCCGAGAACGTATCTCCCTTATAATCATTGCTGACCTTATCTATCTCATCAAGGAGCATAAGAGGGTTCTTGACACCCGCATTGCGAAGTCCCGAGGCGATACGGCCGGGCATGGCGCCCACGTAGGTACGCCTGTGGCCTCTTATCTCCGCCTCATCTCTGACACCGCCGAGGCTCACTCTTATATACTGCTTGTCAAGTGCCTTGGCTATACTCTTGGCAACCGAAGTCTTACCCGTTCCGGGAGGACCGACAAGGCACATGATCGGACTCTTGCCCTTACTCGTAAGCGCTCTTACGGCCAGGAATTCAAGGACTCTCTCCTTGACCTTCTCAAGGCCGTAATGGTCAGCCTCAAGAATATCTCCGGCATGCTGTAAGTCGGTATTGTCATTTGACGCGTGATCCCACGGAAGCTCGATCAGAGTCTCGATATATGATCTCTGAACATAGCCCTCCTGGCTTGAGTCCGCTATACCGTCAAATCTGCGAATCTCCTTGCGGATCTTGTCCTTGATCTCATCCGAAGCCTCAAGCTCATCCACCTTCTTCATGAAGAGCTCGCTGTCCGTATATTCCTCACCCTTGGAGAGTTCCTTGCGGATATAGGCCATCTGCTCACGCATTATGTATTCGCGTTGGTGCTTATTGACTCTCTCCTGAATGTCCTGATTCAGCTTCTTATGGATCTTGGCGATATCAGTCTCCTGACACAGGAGTGTTGACAGTATCTCATATCTGTCAGCTGTAGTCGGAGCCTCTAAGAGCATCTGCTTCTTGTCATAGGATAACGGAATGTTCATGGCTATCCTGCCCACTATCTCACCCAGATTCATCGACGAGTCGATCTGAGAATTGAGAGTCTGGCTGATCCCGGGGTGATACTCAAGGTATCCCGACAGCATCTCGACCATCATTCTGAACGCAGCCTCCTCATAATTACGATCAGAGCTGATATGTCCGTCATCTTCCTCGATGACGGTCACATCGCCGAGTGCATATGTTCCGCCGGAATTGGCACTTTCCATTGAGTTAAGCCTTGCTCTTCCGATGCCCTCTGCCAATACCCTGATGGTGTTGTTGGGAAGCTTGGTGATCTGCCTGACCTGGATGATCGTTCCGACCTCATACAATCCTTCGATACCGGGAGCCTCCTCCGTCATGACACGCTGAGTCACGGCGAGCAGACGCCCGCCGGTCTTCATGGCTACCCTTACCGCCACGATAGACGGCTTGCGGTTTAAGTCAAAGTGTATGACCATCCCCGGAAAAATGGTTAATCCTTTAAGTGCAACTACAGGTATATCCAATTTTAATCTCCTTATCACGATCCGACCGCGCAGGCCGGTTCTGCCCTTACAGGCCGGTTCTGCCCGATCGATACCGGGCACTTCAAAACCCATAAAACATAATACAGCCGCCATATCGGCGGCTGCAGATCAGTCTCTGTACACGACCGGCTGTTCGCCGTCCGTAACCGAAGCCTTGGTGATGACGCATCTTGTTATGCTCTCATCCGATGGGATCTCGTACATCACGTTCATCATGATCTTCTCCATGATCGTACGAAGTCCTCTGGCTCCCGTCTTCTGTTCAAACGCCTCATCCGCTATGGCTTCAACGGCGTCATCATCGAACTCAAGCTGTACGCTGTCGAATCCGAACAGCTTCTTATACTGCTTGATAAGTGCATTCTTGGGTTCCTTCAGTATCTTGACGAGAGAATCCCTGTCAAGGCCCTCAAGCGAAACTCTTATGGGTACACGTCCCACAAACTCGGGTATGAGTCCGAACTTGATAAGATCCGGAGTTGATACGTGACTCAATACCTCTCCGATATCACTTCCGCTCTTTTTGCCGAGTTCCGCATTAAACCCGATGGACTTGCGATTAAGCCTCTCTTCTATTATCTTGTCCAGACCGTCGAATGCTCCGCCGCAAATGAACAATATATTGGATGTATCGATCTGTATCAGCTCCTGGTGAGGATGCTTACGACCGCCCTGAGGCGGAACCGAAGCCATGGTTCCTTCCACTATCTTAAGAAGTGCCTGCTGTACACCCTCTCCGGATACATCTCTCGTGATCGACACATTCTCACTCTTCTTGGTGATCTTGTCTATCTCATCGATATATATGATACCGTACTGTGCTCTGTCCACATCATAGTCGGCTGCCTGTATGAGCTTAAGCAGGATGTTCTCCACATCCTCACCCACATAACCGGCTTCCGTCAGTGTCGTGGCATCGGCTATGGCAAAAGGCACGTTGATGATACGTGCGAGTGTCTGTGCCAGATAGGTCTTGCCGCTTCCGGTAGGTCCCATCATGATGATATTGCTCTTCTGAAGCTCCACCTCATCCTCATCATCCGACTTGTTCTCACTTAAGACTCTCTTATAGTGGTTGTACACGGCCACTGCCAGTACCTTTTTGGCCTCTTCCTGTCCGATCACGTATTCATCGAGGAAATGCTTGATCTCAACCGGCTTAAGGAGGTTGATGTCCGTGGATATATCCGCACCTTCCGGCTCATCCATATCGCCGAATTCTTCCTCCAATATGTCTGAGCATATGCCTATGCACTCATCACATATGAATATATTGTTGGGCCCGGCGATGAGCTTAAGAACTTCACTTTGAGATTTGCCGCAGAATGAGCAGCATACCTCGCCGTTTCCCTGATTATTTCTCATCCGTGCTAACCTCGACCCTGCTTGTCACTACCGAATCGATAAGCCCGTATTCCTTGGCCTCTTCGGCATTCTTCCAGTTATCTCTCTCTGTGTCCGCTGCGACGGTCTCATAATCCTGACCGGTATTGGCAGCTAAGATTCGGTTCAATTTTTCCTTGGTCTTAAGTATGTGCTCTGCCGTGATCTGGATCTCAGTAGCCTGACCCTGTGCACCGCCGCTGGGCTGATGGATCATTATCTCGGCATTGGGAAGAGCAAATCTCTTGCCCTTGGCACCTCCGGCGAGAAGGAATGCTCCCATGCTCGCAGCCATGCCTATGCAGATCGTAGACACATCACACTTGATATACTGCATGGTATCATAGATAGCCATGCCTGCCGTTACGGAACCGCCGGGACTGTTGATGTAGAGGTTGATATCCTTCTCCGGATCCTCAGCCTCAAGGAAAAGAAGCTGGGCAACTATAGTAGCCGCATTATCCTCTCTTACTTCCTCACCTAAGAATATTATCCTGTCCTTTAAAAGCCTCGAATAAATATCATACGAGCGCTCCCCACGGCTGGTCTGTTCTATGACATAAGGTATTAGACTCATTTCAATCTCCTTTTATCCTGTGGATATTACTCTTCTGCCGCCTCTTCCTTGGCAGCCTTCTTACTCTTCTTAGCCTTAACTTCTTCCTTGGCATTCTCGGTTACGAAATCAGCGGCCTTGGAAACTGCAAGGTCTTCCTTGATCTGCTTGGCACCGTCCTCGCCGATCATCTCCTTGACCTTATCCTTCTCCATCTTGTAGCTCTCAGCCATCTTCTCGATCTCCTTGTCGAGATCCTCATCTGTTGCCTCGAGGCCCTCAGCCTTGGCAATTGCTTCAAGTACAAGTCTTGACTGGATGCGGGACATAGCCTGAGGCTCAACCTGCTCCATGAACTTATCCGCTGTCATGCCCGTGAACTGCATATACTGCTCAAAGCTTAATCCCTGAGACTGTATCCTCTGAGCAAACTCCTCGACCATCTGTCTCTTCTGTGTATCGAGCATAGCCTGAGGGATATCCATCTTGGAATCCTCGATTATAGCCTTGATGACCTCATCTTCCTTGGCATTTTTGGCATCTGCCACCTTCTTTTCTTCTAAGTTCTTGCGGACATCGGCCTTGTATTCAGCCAGCGTATCAAACTCAGATACCTCTGATGCAAACTCATCATCAAGATCGGGAAGCTGCTTCTCCTTGATCTCCTTAACTGTACACTTAAATACCGCTTCCTTGCCCTGTAAGTCAGATGCCTGATAATCCTCGGGGAAGGTCACGTTGACCTCACACTCCGTACCGACTTCCTTGCCTACGAGCTGATCTTCAAAGCCCGGGATGAACTGGCCGGATCCGATAGTAAGAGGATAATTCTCGCCCTTACCGCCGTTAAATGCAACTCCGTCCACAAAGCCTTCGAAATCCAATATGATATCATCTCCGTCCTTGACAGGTCTGTCAGTTACGGCGATGCTTCTTGCGTTACGCTCTCTCTCGTCCTCTATGGCCTTATCCACTTCCTCGTCAGTAACTTCGGTATCGATCTTCTCAACCTTGACACCCTTGTACTTGCCAAGTGATACCTCAGGCTTGAGTGCCACTTCAGCAGAGAATATGAAGGGCTTGCCTGCCTCTAACTGCACAACGTCAACCTTGGGCGTTGATACGATATCCTCTCCGCACTCATCATATGCCTTGCCGTAAGCGTCAGGGATGATCTCATTGGCAGCATCCTCATAGAATACTTCCTTGCCGTACATCTTCTCTATCATGACTCTGGGAGCCTTACCCTTACGGAATCCGGGTATCTGGATCTTATTCTTCTGCTTCTGATATGCCTTCTCGCAAGCTGCTTCAAAATCGGCTTCAGCCACCTCTATTATGAGCTTCGCCATATTGCCTTCTAACTTCTCAACCTTTACACTCATTGATCTACTCCTTATATGTGTATTTATATCTCTTACGATATCTGATCTGCAGCGGTATACGCTCACACTGCCATTTTACCGCAGTCAACTTGGTATTATAGCATATAAGCCCCTGTTGTGCCATAGTTTTCGGGATTTTGCGGAACTTTTTTCAGGATTCTACGGAACTTTTTTAGGATTTTACGGAACTTTTTTCATTATTGGCTGCCAGTTCCGTAGTTTTTATTCAAATCCTTCCTCTCATATTGGCTGTTCTACGAAAAACTACGGAACTATTGCCTTTTCTGAACGATAGTTCCGTAGTTTCGCCCCAATCTTCACTTTCCGTAGTATAAGCCATTATCGCCTGTATACCCACATCCAGTTCTTAAGCTTCTCAGCCAGTTCCGGCGTCAGCGCATCGGCACGCATGCGCCACTTCCAGTTGGTGCCCAGCGTAGACGGCACGTTCATCCTCGCTTCACCGCCCAGGCAAAGGATATCCTGCATGGGGATTATTGCCGTATCGGCAACGGATGCATAGGCCGCACGTATTATCCCGGTACAGATATCACAGGTATCCGCCCTCTTAAGTCCCAGATAGTCCTTCACATATTTCTTCTCCCTGCGCTTAAGAGTCTGATACCAGTGTACCAGCGTATCGTTATCGTGAGTGCCCGTGTATACCACACAGTTATGATCATAGTTATGCGGCATATGTTCACTGTCGCCGTTCACATCAAACGCGAACATTATGATCTTCATATTCGGATACTTTGTCTTCTTGACAAGCCTTACAACAGAATCCGTCATAAATCCAAGGTCTTCCGCGATCACCTGCTTATTGCCGAGCCTCTTCTTAAGAACCTCAAACAGCTCATACCCCGGACCCGGAAGCCACTCTCCGATAATCGCATTGGGCTGCCCGTATTCGATCGAATAATATTCATCAAAGCCTCTGAAATGATCTATGCGGACAATGTCATAGAGCTTATAGCAGGCTGCCAGACGGCGTATCCACCACTCATATCCCGTCTTCTTATGGTACTCCCACTTATAGAGCGGATTGCCCCAGAGCTGTCCGTCTGCCGTAAACACATCGGGCGGGCAACCTGCCACATGGGTGGGATTGCAGTCCTTATCAAGCTTGAACAACTCCGGATTGCTCCACGTATCAGCACTGTCAAGCGCCACATATATCGGGATATCCCCTATGATCTCGATCCCCTTGTCATTGGCATAGGCCTTGAGCTTATACCACTGCTTATAGAAGAAATACTGCTGGAAGCAATAGAACGTGTAGTCATCCTTAAGCTTCTCCTTATACTTCTTAACAGCGGCCGGCTTACGCAGCTTGATATCATCCTCCCATTCAAGCCACGATATCCCCTTCTTGCTGTCTTTTATGGCCATGTACAGAGCATAGCCGTCAAGCCAGTATTCATTTTCCTTGACGAATGCCTTAAAATCAGGGCTCTTTGCTATGTCGCTCTTCTCATATGCCTTACGCAGCAGGGCGAACCGTGAATTGAAGATCCTCTCATAATCCACATATTCGGGATGCGAGACCTTGTACTTCTCACAGTCCTTCTTTGTAAGCCACCCGTTCTCAATGAATTCTTCCAGGTCTATGTAATACGGATTGCCCGCAAAAGTCGAGAAAGATTGATACGGTGAATCCCCGTAACCCGTCGGCCCTAACGGCAGTATCTGCCACAGACTCTGCCCTGCGCTTTCAAGGAAATCCACAAAGTCATACGCCTCCTTCGTGAATCCTCCGATCCCGTACTTTGACGGTATCGATGATATCGCCAGCAATATTCCTGCTCTTCTTTTCATGTTTTTTCTCCCTTATACATTATTATAGTCTGTTGCAAAGCTACCTATTTTATCAAAAATTCCTTCTCTGTATATCCCCAAAAATGTGAGCCTTCAACGGCCGTTACCGTCACTGTTGCCATACCCTTTCTGTCATTATTAGTATATGATACCGTATAATCCGTATTTTCCTTCAATTTCTTTCCTCTGTACTTGACAGTTACCTTGGGTGTCACAGGCTTACCCCTGTAGGTCTGCGGTTTAACGGCGGTAACTTTAGTGTTGTACATCCTGCCCTCGGACACGATCATGGTAAAGGTTACACCTTCCGTGATCCCGCTGTTTTTTGTCGGACTGGCAGTCAAAGTGGCCGTGCCCGGATATTTGTTATCCGAATATACGATCTTATATGCCTTGGGATTTACCTTCACCACATCTGAGCCATTATACTTTATCCCTATCCCGGCTAACAGCTTTACCTCTTTACCATTGTTATAATCGCAGTCAGGCGAATCAAACAATATCATCTCTTCGGCCATTTTCCATCCGTTGATCTTATACTTCGCGGTAACAGATGTAGTCTTAGCCCTCTTATTCCCGGCATAATTACCCTTGAATGTAACGGTCGCAGTGGCATATTTAAGCTTATGATCCTTGTCCTCAGACGTTACTGCGGTATTGTTGGCATACTTAACGGAATAATCCCTGCCCTCAATAAGCTCGTAGCCGGTATCCGAATCTGAGACTTTGACAACGGGCTTAATGGCATATCCGGTATATAGATATTCCGGAATTCCGGCTTCTCCATCCAGCAGGATCACAAACTTGCCAAGATCTGACTCATTCTTAACGGCTTTCCTGGTTATCTTAAATGTCGCAGTCCTGCTGCCGTAATAGTTCCCGATACCGCTTATCGTAACGGTCACCTTCCCGGCATTTTTATTATTCTTATATGTCAGGACATAATCCTTATCCTTCTCAAGATATCGTGATATCTCAGAAGAATTCTTAGCAGCTCTGACACCCACAAGCTTACTTATCTCTTCAGGCGTAAGCTCAATCTCAGTTCCCGTAAACTCGCGGTTCGAAAGCGAAGAGACGGCAAACAGTTTCTTATCGCCCAGATTGTTATCCTTGGATGCGATCTCAAAATAGACCTTCATATCGCCCGTACTGTAATTGGAACCTTCCTTGGTCTTAATGATAACATACGGTCGGTCATCCCCTGTCTTGGATACTGACGGCTCGGTATTGTTACCGTAGTCATCTTTAGCCGGCTTGGCATAATCAGTACCTGCCTTTAAGACTCTTGTGATCCCGTTGCCGAAATCTACAGTAATCTTCGGAACCGGGGTCACAGGCCTTCCTGTCGCCTTCTGGGTCGGGATCTCAACAGTGGCCGATCCGTGTTCGCCGGTCCACACGCCGCAAGGTCTGATAACGAAATAACCGGTCCATGTTCCCGTAAAGTTACCCTTACCGGTTATGATGATAGCAGGAGCCTTATTCTTGTTGAAGCCCGGTTCTCCCTGCGCTATGGTATAGGCATTCACATTATTCTTATACTTAACGGTATAATTCACACCCGGTGTAAGCGTTTTTCCTTTATAGTCAACCTTAATATCCGGTTTCTGCGGCTGAGTGTTATAGTGTATCGCAATATCCTGCGTTCTGGGCGACCAGACCTTGAATTCTGCATCCTCAGAGTCATCCGCATCTTTGAAGTTCGGTTTGGCCACGGTGTAAGTGACCGTCCTGCTGCCGTCATATCCTCCTATACCCACGACATTGACCGTCACCTTGCCGGGCTTGGATGTATCGGAATAGAAGAGCGAATAATCAGTACCGGGAGACAGTTCTTCATTTGTTTTTTTGTTTACGACTTTTATCGCAGCCTCGCTCTTTTTACCTTCTCCCGCCCATTCGATACTTGCAGGACAATCAACCGTAAATGTCTTTTTATCCGAGAGCATTAAGCCTTTGATCGTAAAAGAGACTTCCTTTATCCCGAAGCATTTCTCCTCATCTTGGGCTGTGATTATGACCCATGCAGTTCCTGCATCCTTATTATTCTTATATGCAACATTATACAGAGAAGGATCGACTGCAGAGCCGTCCTTTTTAACGACAACTTCCGGCTCTATCGCCGAACCCGTGTAGTCAGTCCCGGTCCCTGCAGCTCCGCCAAACTTAAGCGTCACCGTCGTCTTACCCAGATCAAAAGGCGCGATGATATTGGTAAAACCTGCCTGTCTTAACCACTTCTCCGCATATGATCCACTCTCGACACGGAACTTCGTAGCGACATTCTCATTCTTTATGCCATTAAACATAAACCCGTTTTCGCCTATCGCCTTTAACTTGCTCCCGGGCTCAAAAGTCACGCTCTTAACGCTTCCGCGCAGATTACCGAATGCATATGCACCTATGGATGTTACGCTCTTGGGAATAACGATCTCCGTATCCTTGAACTTCGAATCCCTGAATATCTTTTGAGGGATCGTCTTGATCCCCTCAGGGAATGTCAGTATCTCAATACCATCGCCATGGTCCTTGTTAACGAATACTCCATCCGAATATGCAGTCGTGCTTATCTGTGCGGATTCTATGATGATCTTCTCCAGAGGATTCTCACTGAATGCATTGCCGCCAAGGAATTTCACATTCTTCGGAACAGTAATCTCCGTAAGGTTCAATGACCTGAAGGCATTACTTTCTATTTTTGTTACGGAATCAGGGAGAACCACCTGGCTGATCGTCCCTGCTTCCCAAAAAGCCTCCTCTCCGACGGTACTCAGTTTGCTTCCGGCTTCGAAAGAAAGTGTACTGATACCCGTTGCCTTCTTAAAAGCCTCGCTCTCTATACCGGTTATGTTTTTGCCTATTATCAGATTATAATTATCAAACTTTGCTCCATGGAAAAGCAGCTTGGGAATAACAGTCATATTTTCGGGCAGAGTCACCGACGAAAGTCTGCATCCCGCGAATGCATCCGCCCCGCCTACCTTGAACGAACTTGAATTTATCACCAGAGTTGAAAGCGACGAACATCCGGAAAATGCCGATCCTCCAAGATTGGTAAGTGTACTCGGAATCGTGACTTTTTCAAGGCTTGTGCAATTCTGCACGGCCGAAGCGCCAATCCCCCTTATTCCCTCGGGAATAACCATCTCTGTTGCGGCCTTACCCTTATCCGTAACGCCCTTAATGATGTTCCCTTCGAGAACAAAGTAGCCGTCAGGGTTAAGCTCAGCTTCCAATAACTCCGTATCTTCTTCCTGTATCTCCTTGATATCCTTAATTTCCTTAATCGCATCGCCCGAAACAGTCGCATCCGCTGTCTCAGACTCCTCTTCTTCCGTCACGGATCCGTCAGGGTCTTCACCGTTATCTTCCGTAAGTCCCTCATCCTCCGATACCGCTTCAGATGATCCTTCATCGGAAGCCTCTTCCATATCCTCACCTTCAGTTCCCTCAGAATCAATCTCCGACGCGGTCTCCGTCACGGATGACTCTTCTTCGGAAGAAAGCTCTTCATCGTTCCCGGTCTCCGTCGGCTCATCATTCTCTGTCGATCCCTCTTGGGCATCACCATCGGGGATCACATTACCTTCTGACACATGTGTCATATTGGTATCAGGCACGATGCCGTCGCCGGCAGCCGCATATACGGGTGCATACACTGATCCCGCCGTCAGAATGATCGCCGCGAGCATGGATAATATCCGCTTTGTCAATGTCTTAGTCGCCCTGTTTTTTAACATTTATATTCTCCTTATCCCAACTGCCTCCATATGACCGGCTGCGACATGCAATCCGCTCCGTCCGTCACATCGAACAACCCGGCACATCCATCGGAGTGCGCTGCCACATACCTGCAGTTAGTACCATTATACCACCATTATTTAGCTTAAAAAAGCAAAAACAATGCACATGAATCACAAAAAACGGGAGACTCAGTCTCCTGAATCTCCCGGTCTGTTTCACTATATTACGAACACCTCAGCCCGTATGCTATGAGAGCTTTTTAGCTCCGATCTTGAACGTGAATGACTTTGTTCCGCCATATTCACCCTTACCTCTTATGACTACCGTAGCCTTGCCCAAGAAGCGGTTGCCCGTTACCGATACAATCTCAAAATCATCCGGATCCAGGTATACCGGAGTCTTGCTGCCCTTAACCTTATAAGATACAGCGATATCCGAAGTCTTGACGGGTATTATCTCATCTCCGTCATGGAATGAATATGTCACATTCTTCTTGATGGCAGCCGTCATCTTGCTGATGTCCTTACCTGTGCCTACAAAGCGATAGAAGCCTTCCTTTTCTGCAGTATTGCCCGATCCGCTTGCATAGTAGGGGCTTTCCTTGGTACGAACCTTGGAGTTCTTGGCAGCCTGAGCTATACGGACTGTTACAGTCACACGGATAAGCGTTCCCGCAGGTATGGCATCCGAAGCAGCGACCGTATCACCTACATACTTCTTGGTATGTCCTTCATCTTCAAGAACCGTATCTTCAGCATAGTAGTAATGGATATCGTTATTGCTTATTGCATCCACATCCTTGTTCTTGCCTGAAGTCAGAGCCTTGCCGTTATCCGTAAGCTTGGGGGCGGGAAGGATATATCCGCTCTTACCCTTAGGATTGTATGCCACGTCGGCGATCTCAAGCTTAACAAGATCACTGTCGCCCACATCGGTCTTCATGATATTGAAGTATGCCGTTGCATTAGAGCCCGTGAAGTTGCCCTTGCCCTTGATGGTCACCGTAGGACGGGCGCCCGCCTTAAGTGCGGTGTAGTCGGCGACTATCTTGCTGTTATTCTTATAAGATACGGTATAGTCAATACCCTCTCTCAGTTCATTACCGGCATATGTGACCTTGACCGGAGGCTTGGCTCCTGCCTTGCTGTAATATGCGGAATTGACAGTCACTGCTATCTTCTTGTTGTCACCCTTCTTGGTATCATTAAGGTTATATGCCTTGACGGTGATCGTCTTCTTGATCGTACCGCTGTAGCCGCCCTTACCGGTTATGATGAGGCTGCACTTGCTGCCTACCACACCCGTGTTGTTAACCCAGGTCACTTCATAATCCGTATTCTCTGCGAGAGGATGATATACGGTATTCCTGCCCGACTTCTCTGTTGTATACAGAGTTACCGCAGTCCACTTCTGAGCTGCTGCCGTCTTATCCTTGGCATTGAATACATCATTAAGAGTGATCGGGCTGCCCATATTGTATTCAGCAGTCGTACTGAATCCTGCTATCTTTACAGACTTCATGGCTGTCCCGACTATCTCATATGTTCCTGCCTTGCTGCCCACACATTTAGCAGTCTTGCCGGTTATGACAAAGCCATGCTTGCCTGCCGAAGTGTTGTCTGCATCCGTAAGAGTTACATCATAATCAACGCCGTATTTAAGGGCATCCTTGTCAGCCTTCTTAACGAACACATATCCTGCAGGTGTATTGCCTTCACTGACATTGTCAAAGATATCAGCTGCGGTATATGTCTTATCTGCAATATAAGGAACAGTGATAGTCTTGCCCTTAATATTGCCTGTCTTAAGCTTACCTGCCTGCAATATGGTCTTGTCGGTACTGTCTATGGTGATGACCTTGACCGTTTCTGACAAAGCACCTGTATAATTGCTGCCCGCCTTACCCACTATCTGTATGGTATAGGTCTCACCGGGTGTTGCAAGAATCTTTCCTGCAGGATCAACTATGGCCTCACCGGCAACAGTTTCTCCCGCATAGTATTTAAGCTCATAATCCTTATTAAGTGTAAGCTTCTTACCGTCAAATGTTACCACGGGTTTGGTATTTCCAAGCTTAACTTTAGAGCCTGTCACAACAGGAACAACACTCTCCGAAGTAATGACCGCATCGGCCATCGAAGCCTGTTCTATCGTAAACTTAAATACTGCAGTCTGTGAATAATTGCCTTTACCCTTGATGGTCACGGACGGAGCAGCGCTCTTGCCCTTCTTTACTGCGTCAAGTCCGGCAGCATTGGTATTATTGGCATAAGCAATCGTATAATCCCTGTTCTCGCTTAACTTAGTGGTTCCGATGTATACCTCTATGTCATCATTAAACGTTATCTTGCTTCCCGTATATGTCTTGGTATAGGTCGTTGCACCGTTGCCTGCATCATTGTACTTGGTACCGCCGATCACATACCAGATATCCGGCGGAACACTGCCCAGGTCATCGGCAAAGAAATTCTCCTTATAAGCCGCATTTATGCTGCCCCAATCCTCTACCGTGTACTCGAAAGCGGCTACCGCACTCGGTCTCATCTTTGCAGCATCTCTTACGGCGATCGCCCGGATCGTCATGGTCGCATCGACTACTATTGCATCCGTAAATCTCTTGGTTTTACAAGCATCGACCGTACCGGCTGATACAGCCGCATCGAAAGCATCCTTATCAGGATCGGTCCCGTCAGTCGTATAGTATATCTCTGCACCCGGAGTCTTGCTGTTAAGGAGCACCTTGGTCCCCTTAGCCACTTTGCCCGGTGCAACACTTGATATCACTCCGTCTGCCTGAGGCATGGGATTAAGTGTTAATGCCGAAGTATATGTATAAGGAACATCATCTTTTTTAACCGTTGCCACTACATATACTTCACTTGAGTATTCAAGCTCAAGATCACTGTCAATGTTTATTACCCATTCCTGCTCGGACTTGCCTGCAGCGGTACTGCTGACTGCGGCATTACCGTATTTAGTCACGGATATACCGCCATACGGATCGCCGTTTTTATCCTTGACAGCGCATGTAAGCGTATCGCCGAGGTCAGTTACATATATGGTCTTAACAGATGCAGATGCTCCCTCCTTGGATGAGAGAACGATCTTATCCTTGCTTAACTTAACAGCCGTGGTGACAGATACATTAAAGCTCTTCTCAATATCTCCCAGTTTTGCCGTTATCGTTGCCTGACCTTCATTATATCCCGCGGTCACTCTTGCTCCGTCTGCCGTACGTGATACGCTTGCAACATCAGGTCTATCACTCTTCCAGACTATACTGCTTCCAAGTATCTCTGCCAGATTCTCCGGAGTGATCGTTGCCTTTACGATTCTGACTCCGCCGCTGTAGAGAGTGATACCGCCTGTTACATCGAGAGTCATCTCATTCTGAACCGTATGCTGACTGATCTCGATTTGCAGCGGTTCAGACTTGACACCGTTTATTGCTGCATATACCCATACATATCCTTCTGCCAGTCCGGTTACCCAGCCTTCACTGTCAAGCATCGCACAGTGTGTCACCAATCCGTCATCATACCTGTAATCATAGCTGTAGATGAACCAGTGTACATCATGCGTCATCGGCTGATCATCGGCATCCTTTACCGTTGCCGTAAGCTTAGTTGATTCTCCTATGTCTATGACAGTCTTGGCAGCAGATATCTCTATTGAAGCCGGCTTCTCATAAGGTATCCACTTGGCATACATCGTAGTATCAGCCTTAGGCTTAAATAACTCTGCTTCGTTATCCAAAGCATAGAACTTAACCTTATTGGCCTCTGTACATCCGGGATCCGTATACCAGCCTCCGAAGAGCATGTCGCCGTCTCTTCTGATGCACTTATTGTATTCGGAGATCACTACCGAATCTCCGGGATATACCTTGGTTTCAACCAATTGTCTGGTTCTTATCTTAACCCTGGGATCCTTATAACGGTTGTAATCATCATCGAAGTATCCGCCGTTGGCATCGAATTCAACCTGATAAGCCGTATCATATCCCGCATAGAGATCCTTGACTTCTTCAGGGAACCGGATCTCCACACTGTAGCTTCCATACTTGTACTGAGACATATAATGTGCCTCATAATACGGCTGTGTCCTCTCGGGATCAAGATACCATCCGCTGAATACAAGATTGTCATCATCGATCGTCGGGATCTCAGTTAAATACCACTGTGTATTGTTCTGTTCGTTGTATAACTTATACTGACCTGCTCTGGTCTTCCTGTGTCTGTTTCCTACCTTGTAATATCCTTCACAGGCATGATATGTTACCTTCTTATACTGGTCCGGCGTTATGACTCCGCTCTGACCCTTAGGTGACCAATTGCAATATACAGTGATATCCTTATCGATCACCGTTGTGCCGTAAATATACTTTTTGCAGTCCGGATCACTGTACTGCCAGTTATGATATCTCATTCCCACGGGTCTTGAATCAAATGTACTCGGGAAATAACGTGCAATCTGATTCAGTTCATCCCATGTTATGCCTTTGGGCACGGCTACAGTCCACTGTGTCTGATCTTCATTAAGAAGCGGTTCGCCGTATGCTCCCCACCAATACTTGGAAGGATTGAATATTCCGCCGTTGGCATCAAATGTCACATTGACTGCATCCGCGAAGTCATGCCATTTTACATAGAAATCCATATCCTCCGTAGGAATGAATCCGTATATTCCGTCAAGACCTCCCACCTGATACAGCGGTTCACCGGTGCATTCGGGATTCGTATACCAGCCATATGATGCAAAACTGTCTTCCGGCTTAACCTTAAGCTCAGGCGTAGCGCCGACGCTGTCAAGCTTTTCCGAATCCTCACCGAATCTGAAGGTCTCACCCTTTACCACCTTGACTGTCACGGTGTCTTTACCGTTCTTAAATGTTGCTCCTTCCTTATTGGAATGGAACGTGAGCGTATAGCAATCCGACCAGCCTGCATAAAGCTCGATCTCATCATAGCCGATCTTATGGATCGCATTAAGCTCGGCAGGTCTGGTACATTCCTCATCATAGAACCAGCCCGCGAATACCCAATGCTTATCCGGCTGCTCCGGATCATCATTTCTTATGACTACAGGTTCCTTACCCTTGGTCGATACGGGAGTATCATCCGTACTTGCTATCCTTATGGTATAGTAGTCCCCGTACTGGGTATCGGGTTCCACAGAGAGGAATTCACCTCCGTTAGTATGGAACCTGAGTATTCTTCCGAGAGTTACCGAAGCTCTGTATGTGATATCACGGTCGACTACTCTTCCGAGAATATAATCATCTGTCAGCATTGTCGGAGAATGCTCGCCGGCAGCCACATCAAACCAGCCGTTTAGGAAGAAAGAATTACCCATATTGAAGTCGACATCGGGAACCTCCGCATCATCAATATAACGAAGCTTATCACCATGTCTTACCTTATACACTATGGTATGTTCGGTAGTGCCCTTGATCTTGCCTTCTATGGTATTGAAAGCACCCGCTTCAAACGTAACACTGTGCACCTCAGGCCAATATGCATACAATGTCGTATCGCCTGCAGGGATAAAGCTTTCCTCATCGATCTGACTGTTGGCGCCAAAACCTGTATCTAAGAACCAACCGCCGAATTCAACATCCTCATCTTCATGATAGAGATCATTGACCGTCCCGACCTTATCACTGAGTGATCTTCCAACAGGGACCTTTACGATCTGTGCATCACGAACCTCATGTATATGAGCATCGTCTCTGTAGTAGAAGCCTCCGTTGGATACAAAGGTCACCTTATAACAATTGACAAACTTTGCTGTAACGGTCACATCCTTGTCAAACTCATAATAAGTTGCGATCTTCTTATCGCCTATATACCAGCCGTCGAAGGCAGTATTGGGATCGGAAGGTTCAGGGTTTCCGGGCCATCTGTCAATCCTGCAATCTTCGCCGTATGTCTTGAATGTAGCAGACTTACCGGTCACATATTTATCTGCACTTTGATCATAATACTCGAATGACCCGCCCTTACTCTCAAATTTGATCGTATACTGCGGAGCATACCTTGCTGTAAGTGTAATATCCTCGGTCGGTTGGAAATCCCAGAAGTCATCTATCTTGATCCCGGACGGTGTATACCAGCCCATGAAACTCTTACCTGATAATACAGGGTCGGCCGGTCGGTGATCATAATCCAGCCTGCCTTGATTATTGACAGTATATGTCACCTTTTTGCCGGTCTTCTCTTCACCCGTCTCCGGGTCTCTGTAATTGAATGTTCCGTTCACGGCATCAAAAGTCACTTTGCATATCTTGCTCCAATGTGCCTCCAACGTAGTATCGGCAGTAAAGACATGATCTGAAAAATATGTTATCTTGGTGCTTGTCCCCTTGATATACCAACCGGCAAATACGTAATCTCCCTCTTTTGTTACATCGTCGCTCTGCGGATAGTGTTCCAGTTTTCCATCTCTGCCGGTAACATATTTACACGTTGACGCATTCTTATACTCATAATCCGTATAATCATAGTAGTAAATATTTCCTCCCTTGGCATCAAATGTAATCTCAAATAGAGAAGAATAATGCGCGTACAGTGTAGTATCCCCCGTAAACACATGATCACTCAGATCTTCTATCTTATCTCCGCCTGTTGCTTCAGTATACCAGCCCTCGAAAGATTTCTTGGGATCGGAATGACCGACATAATATTCATCCACATACGTATTGGTGAGTTTTCTGTACTTGTTGGTCTTATATTCTTTGGTGGAAGATCCTGAAGTATCAGACCATCGTTCTTTGATAAATCCGCCGTTGGCATCAAATGTGATGGTATATATGGGCTGATAAAAAGCTTTCAATGTGACATCACTGTCAGGTTTATATGTATTAAAATCAATGAGCGTTTGTGATTCGTCACCGTCAAGATACCAGCCGGCAAACAGCACGCCCGGATCATCGTTAGATATATAACTGTCATACGGACGACTGTTGATCAACCCGTTTTTATTTGTTGTCTTTTCTACGCTATCTACGGATTCATCCGACTCGTATCTCTGTTCTGCGGAATTCCATGTCGGATCGATCAATATCTTTCCCGGTCTCGCATCAAATGTAACCGTACGGATATCAATGTACTTTGCCTTAAGAGTTACATTCGAGGTTGGCTTATAAGTCGCACCAACCAATGTCTCCGTCTCATCACCTGAAACATACCAGCCGGTGAAAATCTTTGTCTCATTGGGTGCCACAACATATGAATCAGAAACAAAATTGCTTATTGTTCCTGCACCGCCGGTTTTCTTATCCACGCTATCGAAATATTCATAATCACCAAGGCTGCTATTGTATTGCTTTATCTTTCCGCCATCGGCATCAAAGGTCACGGTGTATACCGGTACCCAGTGTGCTTTTAGTGTTACATTTGACGTTGGTTTATATGAAGAGACATCATCAATCTTAGTTTCTCCTTCATACCATCCTTCAAAAGCATATGCATCACTGACAGCTCCGTCTGCCCACCAGACCATATTCGAACTATAAGGATAGCTGGACAAGGTTCCGCCATTTCCGGTCTTTTTCTCAAGTGTCTCCACATGGTCATAGACATATTCTTCGCCTTCATAATGTCCGTTTGTCTTTATCCTTCCGCCATCAGCATCGAAGGTCACGGTATATACAGGAAGCCAATGGGCATAGATGGTTGTATCACTGTCAGCTTTTACATCTGAAAGATATCTGATCCTGTCCCCGCCATTCTTCGCGGTATACCAACCGTCTAAAGCCTTGGTTCCGTCCGGCCACTCAGCATAGTTATTTGAAGGATAATTATTCAGAGTCCCGTCTTCCTTTGTCGGATACTTTACACTTGCAGCTGCAGCCTTATCAACATACTTACCGGCAGCAACATCATAATAATATGTGAGTATTCCTCCATTCATATCAAATGTGACTACTTTATATGCATTATCCTGCCAGCCGGCATAATATGTCACATCATCAGTCAATGTGTACGGAGCAAGATCAATCTGCTCGGAATTGCCGTTTACCGGGTATTTCGGATCACCGGTACATGCTGCAGTCGTATACCAGCCCGTAAACTTCTTATGCAGATCATCATTCTTGGGATTATAGGCATATTTATAGGTGATCTCCTCATCTGACGCCGAGCCGAATTGCTTAATATCAGTTCTCTTATAGCCTGTATCATAATCACAGAAGAATCCGCCGTTAGGATCAAGTGTTAACACCTTATTGGATGATACCCACTTGGCATACAGATCCACATCACCCGTCAGTTTGATATATCTATATGACGTTTGACTTTCTTCAGTCCATACATAAGTACAGGCATAACTCGTATACCACGTCACAGGTTGAGTGCAATCCTCATCAAGGTACCAATCAGAAAATACTTTTCTGGGGTCATCAGTATATAATTCATACGGCTTACTCTTTGAAACACTTGCAGAAGCAAAATCACCGCTGTCCGCACTTACCGTCTCCGTCTTTGTATCCGTGATCGCAGTACTGCTTTTTCCTTCATCATCATACACTGTGTATTTCCAGTATTCCGTATCTTCCCCGCCCGCATGATATGTTATGACATACTTATCACGTTTATACTTGGCATAAAGAGTTGTATCGCTGTTAAGGACATATGAATAGAAGCTTATTCTGTTCTCTCCGCCTTCCGTCGCAGTCCATCCCTCAAAAGTATAATGTTCATCATCATTCTTAATATAGCCGGTACTGGGGTAATAATACTCATATCCCGTGCTCAGATTATGTACTTTAGGCACTTTGAAAGATAATGTTTTTACTTTGGGATCAGAATTGCTCTTTCTATAGTATCCGTCTCCCATATCGTATGTTACAGTCCAGTATTCATCGGTCCATCCCGCATATATTGTGGTTCCTGCATCAGGCTCGGTTTCCAATCTGCGAGGATAATATGAATCAGACAAACTATTCTCACAACTTGTCTCAGCATACCAGCCTAAGAATACATACCCATCTCTTGTGGGAATATCACTCTCATAAAAAGATGAGTAATATCCTACGTTTTTTGTCTTAGTAGTCTTGCCGTCAGGGAACTTTCCGCCATTGGCATCAAGAATGAAATCGTTCGAATCGGCCAGCATCTCCACCTCAGAGCCGGCCTCTTCAGCCACTTCTTCCACAGATTCCGTCAGACTCTCATCTTCAGTCAGAGTCTCATCATCCGTCAGAGATTCATCCTCCGTGATATCCTCTGTATCAGATATCTCCTCACCCGACTCATCCACCGATGACTCTTCCGTGCTCTCAGACACTTCCGTCGTCTCCTCATCGGCTGACTGAGAATCCGAAGTGATCTCCTCATCAGTCACTGCAGTATCATCCAATTCCGTGACTACGGCGTCCGTCCCTTCCGGTGCCGCCATCACGGGCTGCATGGGGATCGCACCCACAGTCAGCAATACTGCCATCAACATCGCTGTCAGTCTTCTTAATCGCATTACTTTTTCCTCCTGTTCTCCTATTGGTTCAAACGTTCCGTCCGGAACCGTAATATTCTCATATCTCCCATATCCATGGAGTTTGCCGCATAATATAAGACCGAAGCCGCTTATGCGGGAAAAGATTGCTCCTTCCATCATAGCTTCTCCGGTCTTATATATATATATACTCGATTAAGATATTATTATACGATATTAAGATTCTGTACTTGTGACACGCATTGCGCCATGAGACTATAGCCGGCAGGCCGCATCTACCTGTACGGATGACGCAGTATCTTAAAGACAACAGTCCGTGTTCCTCCGTAATTACCGACACCCTGTATAGTCACCTTTGCCTTACCGGTTCTCAGATTATCTGAGTAACCCAGGATCCTGAACACCTCATCCGTATTCTCGATCCGGTTCTTCTCTGCTTTGGCATCCGCAGCGGTCGGATAGACACGTATATCATCTGCCGTAAGCTCAATATTACGCCCTCTGTCATAGTACTTATCAGAGATCTTAACGGTCAGGCCGCTTAAAGGAGCCGTATATATCCTGTAGCTGCCCGTGAGTATGCTTCCGGCATAATATCCCTTGCCCACGGCCGTTACATACACATAAGCGCCGGCATCCGGGCATTTCTTGTCTTCCGACATCCCTTCAAAGATATATTGCACCTTATTATCATAATCCGTCCCGGCCGTCAGCTTCTTACCGTTGCTGTCGGTTATGCTCACGGACGACTTCCATGCATTGCCCGACGCGCAATATGCCTTATCACTTAGGTTCATCCTGATCTTCCCCGACTCAAAGTCGCCGTTTACGATCCTGATATTACCAAGCATCGCAGTATATCCCTTATAGTTCCCCTTGCCCGTTATCTTAACCGACATGTCACCGGGCTTAAGATTGCTCTTATTGACTGCAGCGGCCGTATACTCCTTACCCGCAACCAGTACATTCCCTTTCACATCCGTGACCGTTACCTTGGGAGTCACGCCTCCCTTGGTATAATATACGGTCTGAGCCGCAGGATCATCCCAGTAATATGTGCACGTAAGTCCCGAGGTACAGGGTACTATCTTGTAAGTCTTTTTCAGGCTTCCCGAGTATCTTCCAATACCCTTGAACGTCACGGAAGCCTTACCGGTCTTGCGGTTATTCTTGTATGTAACGGTATAGTCCACACCCTCAGTCAGCTCATTCACTATCACATCATCCCGGAAGCTTAACTTATATCCCGACTGCACGATTCCCTCACTGCCTGCTGCCGCGGCTGCATCATATACAAGCTGCGATGCCAGGTCTTCCACCGTCGCCTTCTTGAGCGTCCGGTCGGGGTATACAGTTACCGTCGTCTGCTTATATCCCGAATAGCCCGCATTTTTACCCTGCTCATTCACATCGGCTCTGACTATGGCCTTGCCCGTATGACCCGCAGGGGCAATGACGGTAAGATCATAATAATCCTCGGGAATGACCTTACCCTTGATCTTAAGAGATACCTTCAGATCATATTCACACACATCCCCGCTCACTCCGGGATAATATACTTTCTTACCGGCTACGGGGCCTGCCTTCAATGCTGCACCCGAGAGGTTATATCCTTTATCGGTAAAAACAACGGCGACTGTACGACTGCCCGTATAATTGCCTTTCCCTTCCACGGCGATCACATATGTGCCGGGATCCTTATATGCACCGGGAACAGTATCGGGATAGCTGCACTTAAAGTCTCTGTTGTTCTTAAGCGTCAGGCTTCCGAAAGTGAGCACGGGCACCGGTTTCTGCACCTTGCTGCCTGCTGCCGCGGATACATCTCCCTGAGTCTTGACTTTGCACTCTTCAGATTCAGTAATGTCCACCTTATTGATCTTAAATGTATATGACTTCTTGCCGCTGTACTGGCCCTTAAGCGTGACCGTAAGTGTCGGAGCCTTCTTAGGCGAATCATCTTTGGGTACATTTAAGTTATTCTTGTATGAAACGGTATAATCCCTGCCTTTTATAAGAAGAGTATTGCCGTGATAGACTCTGAGATCCTCCTGAACTATCTTGCTTCCGGTGTATTCATAGTCTTTTATGCCGGCAACCCATATACCCTTCTCTTCCTCACCCCCGGAAGGTATATGTCCGCCCTCTACTTCGGATGCCCTGACTGTTACCTTACATACAGCCTTGACATCGGGGTATTTGGTACAGGCGGCGGTCACTTCGCAGCTTCCTGCGCTCAAAGCTTCAATGATGCCGGATGCCGATACGGAAGCAACAGTCTCATCAGATGACACATGTGTCATATCTGTCGTCAGGCCCTCAGGATATGTGTATGCCTTAAGAGAATACTTCTCTCCTTCATCCAGTGTCACCTCATAACAGTTAAGATCAATTCTTGTAACTGTGGGCTTGAACACGGTCACCTTGCAGGTGGCTTTGATCTGAGTTCCCTCGATCGATGCGGTTATCACTCCCTGCATGGAGCGGTCAGAATAAATCCTTACTCCAGCCTTGGCTCTGCCTGATGCATTCGCATCAACAGTTATGCTCTCCTGCGGATCATCATCCGCATCCAGGAAGCGGATCGTATCACCGGCATTACTTGTAAATGTAACCCTTGGTTCTGCCGTAAGTTTTGAATCGGGATCATCAATGACCGCTGTCAGTTCGAACGTCTCTCCGCCTTCATATACCGTCTTCTCCGTATGATCCAGGCTGATCGTCGGCTGTACCTCAGGCTCTGCTTCTCCATAGCCGTTATCCTTGGCCCACTTGGCCATATATGAACCTTCCGGAGCATGGAACACAAGGCTCTTCTTACAGCCTTCGAATGCACCGTTATATACGGACTTGGTCCCTTCGGTAAAGTATATGTCCTTAAGCTTTACACAGTCCTTAAAGACTCCGGAATACACGGTATATACACCTGCGGGAATCGATATCTCCGTAAGTCCCGATGCTTCGAATGCATTGTAATATATATACTTAACACCTTCAGGTAATACGATATGACTCAGACTGCTGCAGCCCTTGAACACCTCTTGATTCATATTGAGGAGTTTACTTCCCTCTGCAAAACTGACCTCACTTAATTCAGTACAGTCCTTAAACATCCCTTCCTGCAAAGTATAGAGCCCTGCCGGGATCTCTACGGATCTGATCCCGGTATTCATGAATACATGATCATACATATCCGTAACCTTGCAGTCCTTTTCAAAAATGACATTATCTATGCCAGTCTCGGCAAAAGCATACTTACCGATATATATAACTTTGGCAGGTATTGTTACCGTTACTTCTTTTTCCTTGCTGATACCTGCTCTGTAGAATTCGTAATCTCTTATATTGCTGCTGTTTATTATGATCTCATCGATGCTGCACCCGACAAATGCCGGAGCATCCTTATCGTAATATGTGCTTCCGTTGTTCTTAACGACAGAATGAAGAGATGAACAATCCTTAAACGCGGAGGCACGGATATAGTTCACATTTTCAGGAATAGTGATCTGCGTAAGTCCGCTGCCTTCAAATGCCGATACTCCGATCTCCTGTAAGTTTACCGGTAATTCTATACTCTTAAGATTCGTACATCCCTTAAAGGCATTCTTAAGTATCCTGTTGCATCCGTTCTCGAAGCGTACCGAAGTGATATCGGTATTGCCCTCAAACGCTCCTTCTCCTATGGCAGAAGCATCCTTAGGTATCACTACATCCTTATCAGTTCCGAGGTACCCCGTTATGGTACTGCCGTTCCACGAGAAATCGACATGCGCTCTATCCGTGGCCGTCACATTGATGATGATGCTGTAGCCCTTGTAGTTGCCGTACTCACCCACGGAAAGTGTGATCGTGGCTTTCTTATCGGCCAAAGAGGCATCATTCCTGACCCGATACGTGAGCACTCCGTCTGCATATGTCGGAGTACCGTCAAGTATTCCGTTTGCATCCGTTACCGATTTATAAGTGCAGGAAGCACCGGGCTCTATACCGTCTGCAACATCCACTGTTGTGCTCTGACCGAACACACACCGGCTGTTATATGTCTTATCATTGTGGCTTGCCTTTCCTATCGGGAATTCCGCCGTAACCGGAGTAAAATCATACATACCCCAGTCAACCGGATAAACAGTCACCTTTCCTTTACCCGCATTGATATTGTCGTAAAAGACCTTTTTGTAATGGCCGGGTTCCATGAACAGGTAGTTGGAATAACTGCTGAAATACTCATACACCCACACTTCCTCGGGTATGACCTCTTTACCGGTATAAGAATATGTCCTGTAATATGAACCGTCATCAAGCTTAAGTGTTGCATCCATCCTTATGACGGGAGTAACAGTCTTCTTGGTGGTCGTTATGTTCTTACCCGTCAGTAATCCGGGCCAGTCCTCACCGTGATCCACAACTGCATAATCCTTCCAATAATAGACCCCGCTTACATATGTTGTGCCTTCGCCGCCCACAAGGTTCACACATCCGGAGAACACACCCGTGCACTCATCCGAAGACATATGTCCGACTCTCCATCCGTTCCCCACATATATGGTTCTTAAATTGGTGCAGCCGTTAAAAAGGTTGGCGATAACATTGAATCCGCCCGTACTCCATGTACTCAGATCAAGTTCCGTAAGCGAAGAACAGCCCGAGAACAATCCCACAAGCCCTCTTCCGGATACGCCGCTTATACTGAATGATGAGCAATCGATACTCTTTAGTGATGAGCAATCGCCAAACATGTAATTCAGATCCCAGGCGGATGCCGTATTGATCTTACTCATATCGATCGACTTAAGTGATGAGCAGTCATCAAAGAAACGCGTGAGTTTTTGGGCTCCTGCAGTACTGAACTTTCCACCTAGCGTAATTGATTCAAGTGATGAACAACCGGCAAAGAAATTGATGAATCCAAACGAAGAATCAACAGAAGCCGTGCTGATATTACTTACATCCAGCGTTTTAACGCTGCTGCAGCCCGAGAAGAAGCTTCGCATATCCGTAGCCCCGGAGGTATCGGCCTTGGACAGATCAATGGTTGTTACTCCGGAAAAACCTGAGAACATACTTCCGCAGTCTCCGATCAGCTTAGTCCCGTCAAGCGCTATGACCTTCGTGATCTCCGCTTTATCCACTCCGTTAAGCGCTTGTGTCATTGAAACCTTATCCTCGATATTACCTGCCAGGTACAGAGTCTTCTCGGAAGGCACATATGTACACTTGGAATATGTTGCGCCAAGCAGATCTTCCTTATGAACTTTTGCCTCGGTGATCGCTTCGGTCTTAGGATCTGCAGCCTCTTTATCCGCATCAGTATCTGAATCTGACTCGGCCGCATCGGAAGTCTCCTCACCGGACTCATCTTCCGTTACATCGGATACAGTCTCTGACTCAGACGAAGTATCGTCTTCGACCGTTACGTCCTCTTCATCCTCATCGGTGTCCGTCCCGGCGGGGTCCGTATATTCGGAGCTCGGGGCAGTCTCAGTCCCGTCATTTTTTACATCAGCCGACACATCTGCCTGCTCCGGCTCCAAAGCATAGGTCCGTAACGGCATACCCGAAACCGTAAGTATCAGTGCCGACAATGCTGCCAATATCCTAATGTGATTCTTCTTAAGCATTCTGTTCATATTCTCATATCCTTACTAAATAAAATGACCGAAGGTCAGTACTGAGAAATAGGTACCATTTCCAGTATAACACTTCGGTCTCCGTAACTACTGTAAAATATTAAGATATTATTGTACTATATTAAGATTCTATCCCCTGTCGGTCCTGACGGGCAATGTAAGGGTAACTGTGGTACCCTCGCCTTCCACGGATGTAATATCAAGGCCATACTCGGGGCCGCAGACCATCCTGATCCTCTTACGGATATTGAGAAGCGCAACGTGCTCAAGGCCTGATCCTTCAGTGTTCTCATCTTCCGCAAGCCTGTCTCTTATCACCTTAAGCTTATCTGCAGGGATTCCGATTCCGTTATCGGATATCACGATATGAAGCACATCTCCTATGTCGGCGGTCACACATATCTTCCCCGTCCTGCCCACAAAGCCGTGCGTGATCGCATTCTCCACAATAGGCTGTAAGAGCATCCTGGGTATATAATACTCATCGAAGTTATCCCCGGGTTCCGCGGTAAATGAAAACCTGCCGGGATATCTGACCTGCATTATGGATACATACTGACCCAACACCATGAACTCATCCATAAGTGATATATACTCATCCACGGCATTGGCATAACGAAGGAGCCCCGAAAGCTCATCGCATATCATGGCCGCGGTCTCCTTATCTCCCTTATTGATGAGGGCTCTTACGACGCTCATCGTATTGACCGTGAAGTGGGCGTTGATCTGCTTCTTAAGAAGTGACATCAGTGTCCTCTCCATCATCAGTTCGGATTCCTTGATCTTAATATCCGATTCATACAGCTGCCTGTCGCGCTCCTCGATCCTCGTCAGGGCATCATTGACATGCTCCACAAGATCATCAAAGTATTCCTCTCCCGTAAGCGGTATGTGACTGTCGGGCGCATCTGTCGTACTCTCTATTATGGTATCTATGGGACTCACGATATGTTTGTTCCAGTATCTTACAAACAGCCACACGACTATGAGGAGCATGCCGATCGTAAGCGGAAGCGCAATCCGGAAGTACCTTCCCATCCGTTCGGGTACGGTATCCTCACAATAGATATGCAGATCAAATCCCGTAAGACCTATTGCTTTCTCCCTGTATAAGGCGCTCCTGCCGACCAGATCCTCAAGGTCCTGATAGCTTATATCCTTATTGGCGCATATCAGTTCCTCCCCTGCCGTTACAGCCACTCCGATATACTCGGTCTTGTCAAAGGAAGATAAGAGTTCCTTAAGCCTGCTCTTCTCGATCAGAAGCAGCACATATCCTGTCCCGTTTCCGTCAGCATCCCCGATCCTCTCATTACAGCCTGCATAGGTCACTCCGCCCGTGCTCACGGCTATGACGCTCTTATCGCCCGTTCCGATCAGATGTATGGCCCGCCTTACGGCCGTATTGGACATCTGACCTTTTAGCCTGTAGAACAGTCCGTCATCTCTTATGACCACAACATTATCCGCAGGACAATTGTTGCCGATCAGGGATGATGCACCGGCTGAGACCGCCTGACCAAGATCATAGAACCTGCGCGTATCAGATGCAGACATCATATCGATAATCCCGTCATATCGGGCCAGTTCATAGGCCGCCTCATCAACAGACAGAAGTTCGTCCTCTATCCCCTTGGTGACGCTCTCCGATATTGTCTCTGCCTGAGCCGTCATATTGTTCATAAATGCCCGTTTGGTCGTAAAGTAGAACACAACCCACATGGATACTAAGAGCAGGCTGAATATCACCATCGTCAATATGAAGTTAAAGACAAGTCCTCTCTTCTTCACTTATCTCCCTGCCCCGCATCATGTGCTTTGAGACACTCCGTCCAGAACGACTCAAGATACTCCTTATCTGCGATTATCCGATCCTGATCCGGGATCATCAGATCACAATCCACGATCGGAACATCATTTGCATCCGGAACATCGACCCTTGCCGACCATGTACCGGCCGTACAGAAGGGTGCATAACCTTCACCCCTGCCGTCCGCTCCTCCGAGAAGGCATCTGACAAACAATCTGGCGCTGTTGATATTCTCAGAGTCCGCATCTATCATCACGGCATAAGACGTCCTGCACCCCGAGAAGGGATCCAGTCTGTACACCGGCTCTATGCTGTATCCGATGTCCCTGAACCTTAACTTGCTGGATACCATGATACCGATATCCGCATCACCGGTATTGAGAGCTTCCATCACCTCATCCGAGCTGTTGGTAAAAACAGCATTGTCTGAGACTTTGTTCCAGAAATACTCAGCTACATCCCCGAGCGAACTGTCGAATCCCCTGCCATAATGCTTCTCATATGTGCTTAATAACCCGTTTTTATTCTGGAATGTCGAGGCCGTAAAGGTATATGTAGAGAAGGATCTCAGGGGATTGGGGATATATATCTTCCCCCTATACTTTTCATCCGTAAGATCCCAGATATCGGTGACGGGAGGCTTATCATATCTCCCGGAATTGTAGAAGATGATCTCGGCCTCATCTATGAAAGAGACGCTTTCTCCCACATGTCCTTCCTTCATCTTGTCTCTTATATCCGAAGGCACATAGGGAAGAACGATACCGCTGTCCACGAGCGCATTCTTGAATTCTCCGCTGTTATCATTGCATATGACCACATCGCATTCTCCGATGCCTGACTCATGATCCGCTCTCACTGCATCTATAAGATCGGGACTTCTTAAGTCGCGGACCTCTACGCAGAGCCCCGGATATTGAGCCTCGAACACTTCCTTGGTCTTGGTCACTCTGGTCGTCACAGTATATACTATGAGAACATCTTCCTTAAGAGCTGCCTCATAGAGTTCATCTTCCGACATATCCGTCTCAAGTGCGGCTGCCGCATCACTAACCCCTGCCTGTTTGTCTCCGGTCATCTTCCCGCAACCTGACAGTACTGTCATGATACATATCATCATGACTGCCAAATGTCCGCCCCGGAGGGTCCTGTTATCATCGTCTCTTCTTCTCACCCGATCTCACTCCTTTTTATCCAGGCCGCCTTCCGTGGCAGGAAGAAACGGCGCATAGCTCATCTGCGCTCTTGCGTCGGTATATTCGAAATCGGAATTGATCCCGTTCCACGTAACGCCCTTAAGATACTCCATGGGCACATTCATGGGACCGATCCCGCTTAAGTGCTTGTTCTGAGGCGTATTCCAGATATAATTGTGCGTAACTATCGTCGACTGTGTCCCATATATACTCACATCCGTTCCTTCAGAGTAATCCCAGTCGACTCCTTCCTCCCCGTATCTTGCAATGAGGGAAGCCTCGGGCGTCAACATCATATCGAGCAGCTGCCCTGCTTCCGTCTTATGCTCTGAGCCGGCGCAGATGATCGCACCGATCTCTGCAGTCTGCTCCGTAAAGAGTGCATTACGAACGCCTGCAGGTCCTGACAGGGGAGCCACATGCATGAACCGCGCCATGATCTCGGGATTGCCCTGATAGATGACGTGTGACAGGGAGTCTGCCGTAAATGCGCCCACAAGGTCCTCGGGGCTGTTGATGAGCTCCGTATATTCGGAAAGGGAGTATCCCTCATCCACGTATTCCAGCAGTTCCTGTGACTTAAGTCCGTCGCAGAATGCCACTCCTTCCTTGTATTCAGGTGTCTTCGAGACGTCGATGACGCTCCCGTCAGCATCAGTAAATATTCTGTTATTATAGGGATCATTATAGATATATGATTGGATCATCAGCTGTCCGGCATCATAAGCCGGAGATTCACTGCAGGATAACAGCGGGATCTCGTCTCTTATCCCGTTGCCGTTAGGATCTGAATCCCTGAATTTCTTAAGAACCGTCTCAAGGTCATCCGTTGTCTCCGGGACCTTAAGGCCCAGTCTGTCAAGCCACTGCGAATTGATCCACAGTATCTGTCCGCAGTCTCCGACGGGCTTACTGCCGAAATTGGGATAAGACAGGCTCCCGTCATCCCGAGGGATTATATCGCCTGCTGCCGCATAGGGCTTAAGCTCGTCTTCAGTTATATCAAATCCCGCTCCGAACATCACTATGTCTATGTCGGTATCTGAGGCAAACAGTGCATCCAGATACTCGGTGCTCTTGCGCTGTCTGATGATCACGGGTTCTATATTAAGGCCTGTCTTCTGCTCCAGCCATTCCACATAGTAGTTGTCTGACGGCTCAAGCACATTCTCGGAATAAGGCATGGCGACATGCAAAGTGACACTGCTGTCAGTTTCTCCGCATGCAGCGATCGGAAAGCATAACAACAATGCACAAATAATACAGATCATTCTATATGAGATCAGTCTTCTGAATCCGCTCATATTCATCCGTCACAGTCCGTCTCTGTATTCTCCTACGGCCACTCCATAGTAAGTCTTGAACACCCTGTAGAAATATGCCGGATTGGAATAACCAAGACTCAGTGCAATATCCTTGATGGGACGGTTCTTATCCTTAAGCATCTCTCCAGCCTTCTTCATGCGTATATCCGTTACGTAATGAATAAGCGACATGTCATAATACTTGGCAAAAAGCTCACAGATATAATTCCTGGAGAATCCGTATTGCTTAGCGAGCATATCCAGGGTTATCTTCTCCGCATAGTGTTCATCAACATATGATACGAGCTTGTTAAAGCCCTCATTATCCGTAGATGATATGGAAGCTTTACCGGCTTCTCTCCCTGCAGAATGCTTCTGTGACAGCTTATCCGCCAGTCCTTCAAGTATCATCTGGACATCATCCGGATTGACAGGCTTAAGGATATAATCATATCCCGAGCCCTTATAGAAAGTTCTTACATCATCATAGGCATCATAAGCTGACAGCATCACATACTCAGCCTCTGACCCTGCTTCTCTCAGTCTGCTTATAAGCTCATTACCGTCCATTCCCGGCATCTTGAGGTCGCAGAATACCACATCCGGATGGAGCGTGAGTATCTCATCGAAAGCTGCGAGCGGATCCGTATTGCTGCCCAAAACGGTATAACCGTTATCCATCCAGGGAATGATATTAAGAAGCTCCTCCAATATCAATGTGTCATCATCTACAAGATAAACTCCGTTCATTTATCTTCTTACCTTCTCTTTGTCTGCGGTATGTAATACCGCTGTGGTCATATTGCTGCTGCCATACTGTTTTCTTCATGATGTCGATGCCATTCTTCCACGGATAAAGCCCGTGCCTTATGGTTAATGCTACCATAGAACACGGGCTTTTACAATCAGCGTATGACTGCAGGTCCTATACGGATTCTTTATTCTGTATGCGCTGCCGGATTGTTGCGGGTTCTGTACTGATACAGCTACGAAGCGCTCACATACTGACTCATATATAAGTTATAGTAAGCGCCCTTAGCTGCCATAAGACTCTCGTGGTTACCTTCTTCCAGGATACCTCCGTCATCGATGACAAATATCCTGTCGGCATTCCTGATCGTTGAGAGTCTGTGAGCCACAACAAATGACGTACGTTCCTTAAGTATCTCACCGATACCCTGCTGTACCAGTATCTCTGTCTTTGTATCGATGCTCGAAGTCGCCTCATCGAGGATGAGTATCTTGGGATCCGTAAGCAGTGTCCTGGCAAAGGCCACAAGCTGTCTCTGGCCGTTTGACAGTCCGCCGCCGCGCTCGGTTATCACCGTGTCATATCCCTCCTTTAGCTTCTCAATAAAGTCATGCGCATGTACTGCCTTAGCTGCCTTTATCATCTCTTCATCAGTCGCGCCAGGCCTTCCGTACTTGATATTATCCCTCAGCGTTCCTGAGAATAAGTAGTTATCCTGCGTCATTATGCCTAACTGACTCCTGAGTGACCTGATCGTCACCCTGCTTATGTCTGCTCCGTCTATCAGAACCTTTCCGTTTTTGGCATCATAGAATCTGCTTATGAGACTGACGATCGTTGTCTTACCTGCACCTGTCGGGCCTACCAGAGCGATAGTCTCACCCTTTTTTACCTTAAAGCTCACATCATGCAGTATGTCCACATCAGGCTCATCCGGATATGCAAAATCGACGTGACTGAATTCTACAGTCCCCTCTATCTCGCCCAGATCCAAGGCCGCCTCACCGTCCTTAATAAGCGGTGTCATGTCCATGATCTCATACACCCTCTCAGCCGATGCGATATTGGTGATGAGCTTGTTGTAATAATTCGCCAGATTCCTTATGGGGCCGAAGAACATGCCCAAGTACAGAGCAAATGCCGACAGCGTACCTATTGACTCGGCGTGAAATCCGAGCTTGGTAACTGCCAGATAATAGAGCGTAGCCGTCCCGAGTCCGCCCGCTATCTCGATGGTCGGACTGTAGGTATCGGTCACGAATATCGCCGACTTAAATGCCGCGATGACCTCATCCACTATATCGCCAAACTCCTTATTGGCCTCCTCCTCTGCATTGAAGCTCTGTATTACTGACACGCCCTCTATCCCTTCATGGATAAAAGCCGCCATATTGGAATCCTTCTTCTTCCACTTCTGCCATCTCCTATGTGCGATTATCTCGCAGAAATAGAGTCCGAGCAATATTATCGGGATCGCTACCGCTGCAGACAATGTGAGCAGCGGGCTTTTGATGATCATGACAGTCAGTATCACCACTAGGCTCACTACCTCGGGGGCTAACGTCGTGACCGTACTTGTCAGCACATCCTTAAGCGAATTGACATCACCCGTGACCCTTGCCAGTATCTTGCCCGCCGGCCTCTGATCAAAGAAGTCCACCCCAAGCTCCTGAATATGGACATAGAGCTTCCTTCTGATGTTCAGTATCATGTCATTACTTATGACCGCCATGATCCGTCTCCAGATCCTTGAGGCCGCGTAGTATACAGCCGCCATCCCGGCCATGATCCCTGCCCATATGAACAGCCCGTGCACATTTCCCTTATATATCTCGTCGTCTATTATCTTCTCTACAAGCAGGGGCGATGCCGTCGATATGCCTACGGTCAGTATGATGAGGACCGTTACGATCGCGATCTTGCCCCTGTATTCCAGGAGATTGGCAAAGAGCCTCTTAAGCACGTCGAGCTTAAGTGTCTCCTGTAATTCTTCATCTTCTCTTGTGGTATTTATAGCCATAAGAGCATCCCCTCCCTTCTATTCATTCGCGGCCAGAGCATTGCGGTAGTCACCGTACTGGGCCTCATAGGTCGCATAATACGCGCCTTTCTTGCGTATGAGTTCAGCGTGAGTCCCTCTCTCTTTTACCCTGCCGTCTTCCAAAACTATGATCTCATCCGCATCCTTAACGGACGATATCCTGTGTCCTATTATGATCTTGCTCATATCCTTCTTATCGGCGATCTCCTTCTGGATATCCGCCTCAGTCTCGGTATCGAGCGCAGATGTCGAATCATCCAGTATCAGCAGCGTTGCCTCCTTGGCCAGGGCTCTCGCGATCGTAAGCCTCTGCTTCTGACCGCCTGATAAGCCTATGCCTCTCTCGCCGATGACCGCATCATATCCGTCCGTGATCTTCTCCACGAAATCTCTCGCATGGGCCATCCTGATCGCATCCTTGACCGTCCTCTCGCTCATTGATGCCTTGTGCCCGAGCCTTACATTCTCCGTGATCGTATCCGAGAACAGGAACACATCCTGAGTCACGACCGAACTGTAAGCCCTGACATCAGCAAGCGTCATGTCCCTGATGTCTTCGCCGCCTATAGAGATCTTGCCGTCTGTCACATCATAGAACCGCTCTATCAGATTGACCACAGTGCTCTTGCCCGCACCTGTCGCTCCCATGATACCCAGAGTCTGTCCCTTCTTAAGCGTAAAGTTCAGATCTTCAAGAATCTTCTTGCCGTCCATAGCGAAGCTTACATTTTCAAAAACAAGGGCGCCTGAGTCTTCATCATTCGCCGGCTTTTTTTCCGCTCCGGGCGACTCTATCTCGACCTCGGTATTTAAGATCTTCTTCATCTTTTTATATCCGGCGATACCCTGAGATATGAGTGAGAGCATCCAGCCTAAGTTCTCGATCGGCCATACGATCGCCAGCGAATATGACACGAATGCCACAAGTGTTCCGTATGTGATCACACCTCTTATGGCAGCGATACCGCCTATGAGTATCACGGTTGCCTGCATGATCTTGGGTATGAACGCAAGCAGCGGATCGGTGTCCGCCAGATCAAGCGCAAACTTCTTGTTGGCATCACCATAGGCGATGTTTTTTTCATCAAACTTATCCATCTCCGTGCCTTCAGCCGAAAAAGCCTTGACCGTGCGCACGCCCGATATGTTCTCTTCCACCACCTTCGTAAGCTCGGCATTCTTCTCACTGATCTCGTCATAGTCCTTACCAAGCTTCTTTTCAAGGTGAAGCGCACAGTAGGCAAGCGGCGGCATGAATATGAGCGGCACGATGCTTAACTTAACATTGAGCTTAAGCATACATACTATCACGCCTATAAAATACACCGTAGCCTCGGTAAAGAGCATTCCCACAAATCCCGTCAGATCCCATACCATTCCGGCATCCTCCCTGACTCTGGCCATCAGCTCACCCGTGTTGTTCTTATCAAAGAATCCCTTGTGCAGCTTAAATATGTGCCGCATCAGATCCTTCCTCAGGCCCATGGCTACATAGCAGCCCGACATGTCACACAATACTTCCTTCACATACTGAAAAGCGGCTCTTGTAAATCCCGCTGCGATATAGAGCAGAATGTCCCTCTTAAATATCGCCATATCCCTTCCTACTATCACATCATCCACCATGGACAGTGTTATAAAAGGTATCAGGATATCCACGATCGTACTTCCTATGAGGCACGTCCCGCCTATCAGATATCTCCATTTATTCTTCCAAATATACTTCTTCATAATTGTTTCTCTTTCCCCCTTATGAAAGCGCTTTCGCGCACTAAAAAACGATAGGATATGGAGATCCTACCGCCGCAATTATGGCCCTGTCTGCGCAGTCCAAGGTATAAAAAAGGCGTGGTCTCCATAACGGTCACCACGCCAGAACATACTTAAATCAATGCTACTTAGTACTACCCTGCGAGGTAACCACAACTAAATCTTCAACTCCTGCAATATTTCTCATTTTTATCATGCTTACCTCCTTTCCTGAAATCGTACATCAATGTAAGTATCTATTACATTATTCCAAGTGAGTTGCTTTGTCAACCCCCAAATGTGTATAATCTAATATGTATCATATGCAAAACCAGTGATCTCTTCTTCTTCATTAAAGACTATGGTCATCTTTGGATAGTCACGATTTATTTCTTCAGTATCATTGAACCAAATCGTCCAAGATTCTTTGCCTGATACGTGATGCAGGGCATTGCTGGTTATAAGTCCGTTTTTAAACTCGACGGTCTCATGCTCTTTAACTTTTTCGTATGAGCCCGGCAGTATCTCTTCAAGGTAATCATTAAGTTTCATTCCTGCCTGATCAAACCTGATTGCTCCCCAGGGTTTCTCTCCTTCTTCGTAATGTCCAGCCTCAACACTTATGTTGAAGCCACTTATCTCGTCAGATTCCTTTTTATTCAAATACAGAGAATCCCAACGAATCCAATACGGATCACTTCTTATAGATATATATTCGCTAAAGGCTTCTGCGCTTTCTTTAGGATATTTTTCTACATGTCCTTCATATAACCACTGTAAGTCGTCTTCTGTTTGTTTTATCTCTTCATAGAATAAGCTTTCAGTAAAGATTGCGGCATCTTTAAATGGTTTTAATTCTTCCCTCTTACTGAAGATTCCTTCATCAATCCTGTAAGATATCTCTCTTTCTTGGATATCTCCCAAAACCTCTATATCTTCCCAACTTTTATTTGACCCATTGCTACTACTATCCATATATATGTATGTATACGATGTACCATATTCACTTACATTATTAGAATAATACTCTTCTCTCTGTTGCCAGTAACTTACCACATCCTCATGGCTGATCTGTGTAAGCGGAGTATCATAAACAAGGATCGTATCCATTATGGCCTTTTCATCTACATACGCATCGATATATGCATTACCTTTATTAATTACAATCCCGACTACTGTTGCGACACCCACTACTGCCGCGGTTGTGCCAATAGCTATCTTTGCTTTTAATGCAGTTGCTGCAGATTTGACTGCCTTTGTGGCCGCTACTTTACCTGCTGATGACGCAGATGAACCTGCAATCGCACTTGTGATTGAAGCCCCCATTGCCGGGACTGCAGCTTTCGTAGCAAATGCTTTTGCCTCGTAAGACATGAGCAAGAGCATAAACGGTGAGAACGAATAGAGCTTTACACCCTGTTTCTTTTCAATGTCACCGACTGCTTCTTTTATCTTTGCCTTAGCCCGGTTAAGATGGGATTTTACTGTATTTACCGGGATGTTCAATAACTTTGCTATCTCATCCTGCTTCTGCTCATTGTAGTAGAAGCCAATGACGCATGCTCTCTGTTCGTCTGTTAAAGAATCAATTATATCCCTTATCATCTTTATCTTTTCTTTATTGTCAAAGATGTTTTCAGGGATAAATGATTCGTCATCAGCAACTGATTCAAAGAAATCTTCTTCGTTTCCTTCATCATCAGTCTGTTCTTCAACCAGGATATCTCTATCTTTCTTGATATATGCATAGCACTTACGATTTGCTATAGTAGCCGCCCAACTTAAAAAATCATCAGCCTCTTTTAACTGCGAAATGTTCTTATATACTTCGACATATGTATCCTGGAGCATATCCTGAGCTGTATCTTCGTCCTTTACGATATGTATGACACAGGTATACAGATACTTATAGCTCTCTTCATAAACATATGTGAAAGCATCGTTATCGCCGCTTTTTAGCAGTTTTACTTTTTCAGCTAATTTTTCAGGTGTCTTCATTTCCTATAACCTTGTAATATCAATCCTGGATCTGTTTGATATGATCTTTTCTTTATCCATTATACCCGATATTTCGATATACTGACCGTTTCTTATAAATATCGCATCCTTGATAGCCTGATGTCCTTTCGAAAGGATCGTAAAATCCTTATCGTCACTGCAGATCGCATATTGTACTGAGTCATCAAGGATATCTATATCACCGTTTACAATACCTTTTATATGCATATCTGCCTCTTATTCACCATCTATCTGTTTTGTCTGTGAAAGAGCTACACATCCGGCAAAGTCTGCTTCCGCCAATTCTCCCCAGACTATTCCTTTTTCATCTACGTGGCATTCACCTATATAGAGCACAAATCCGTTATCAAAAGATGATATGACCGGATACTCCATACCGCACCCCTGTCTAACATTTACGTATCCGTCCGGAGCAGATACTTCTACCCAGAAACCGTCCGTACCGTATTTTTCCGTATCAAATCCAATATCTTTAAGTGCATTTGTCAGAGTCTCGTAATCACCATTCAGAAGTTCATCATCCGGATCTGTTTCACCATAGTATTCCGACATCGATTCAGGTTTTTTCCCGCTCGCGAGCTCTTCTTTGATCATTTCACCTGTCATATATGGAATGGTCCTGATCTCATTTGTTTTGATGAATCCATCCATATATTCAAAAAATATCTGATGTATTCCGTTATACTCAACTCTTAAAAACGGAGAATTCTTTTCCAGTTTTGAATATACTCTGTTATAATACGTATCAGCATCAACCTCGAAGTCCTCGATAATATAGTGTTCTGTCACACGTCCGGTCGAATCATCAAAGTCACTTCTAAGTTCACTTGCAAGCGTCTGCTTTACCGTACCTTTTTGAATCTTGTCAAATCTCTCATTAAGGCTAAGATCTCCGCCTCCTGTATATATGAAGTTCTTTTTCTCTGCAATATCGAGATGACATTTATACATCACTACCGGTGTGCTCTCCACAAGAGATAGCTTATCTTCATATGCTGTATAGAGAAATACGCTATCCTCAGTCATGTCCGGACCATTTGAATTGACTGCTAAGAGCTCCGGTACATCATCATCATCCACATATATAAGAGCAAATTTATCTGCCTTATTCTGTGAGATAAGATCATCTATCTCAGCTGTATAAATCTGTGCGTAATCGCTGTTATTCTCGTATGGAACATAATCAAGCTCAGTCAGTATCTTGTCACGATCAACCGCATCATCAAAGCCAAAGTTTTTCTTTCCCTTAAAAGAAAAGCCAAATTCTTTTTCAAGATCCTTTGCTTCCGGAACGTTCTCTACGTCGTAGAATTCATCAGCGGCATCTATACACTTTTCGATGGTTATTCTTTTTCCTCCTACCGGTGTGTACTCCAGTATATAAGAATATGGATCTTTATTGCTCTCATCCCAGCTCGCATCCGCATATGTATAATAGAATACCGTTACAAATGTATCTCCCTCCATCCTATAGGCGGTAGTCGCAGAGCATCCCATCATGCCACTCGTCTGGAGATATATATTTCCTTTTTCTACATACGCGTCTGCTTTTCCCTGACATCCCGGACTTGTCAAAGGCGATATCTGACCGTTGTTTCCTTCTATCTGCATATGGACTGCTTTATCATCGATATATGTATATATATCAAGACCATACCAGACTTCATCGTCACCTATGAGGATCAGTTCAGGAATATCATCATCGTTTATGTACGCAAGCTGATATCCTATATAATAATCTTCACCATGTTCATCATTCCAGTCTTGTACTATATCAAGATAAGCTTCCTTCCATGCCTTATCCTTGTTATCCGGAAGATTATCTTTTAGGCTGACCTTTTCTTCCTCTTCCTTATCATCGTTTTCTTCGATCTCAATATTCTCTTGTATTTCCGATTCCTCTGTCTTATCATTACCACAAGCAGCAAGTCCCAGCATCATCGCTATAGTTATTAAAATCAGATTCTTTCTCATAGCATCCTCCATCAGTTTATTTTACCACATATAGGGATTATCGTACTCCGTAAAGGTCACACATATATTCATATTCAAGAGTATAGTCCACTTCTGTAATATCATACAGATCACACGCATCTGCATTCAGATATGCTCTTTCTCCCCAGAAATCCACTTCATACCACTCTCTGTCTTCGCATATATGAGTCGTTATATACTTAAATGTCTCGCCTCTGGATATTGCTGCGATTTTTCTTGCATTACATTCGGGCTTTGCTTTTAATGGTACGCTGGTTGCTACCTTTACTATTGCTATCGTAGAGTCATCACCATCAGATTCATCTACAGTATAATATCTTTCAATGACAGCTTCTGTTTCTACCGCTGCAGGTGCATATTCATCATGATCATCCTCAAATTCCACTGCCGGTACATCTGCTACCGGAGCTGCCGGTGCTGCCGTACATGCCGTTTCGTTTGTATGATTAACGCATTCCCTTATAGCATCCCTTAAAACATCTTTAATAGCTGCCTTATCTGCTTTTGCTGCTTTTGCATCTTCTTTTTTCTTCTTGGCACTTTTTGTCTTTGAGCTTTTTTCAGAAGGTTCTGAAACACTCTCTTCTACAGTATATGAGTTAATACTGCTCTCTATCTTTTCAATATTCGGCAATAATGAGATTACTGCAAATCCTATTACACAACCAGCTATCTTTAAATTCATCATCTTATCTTCCTCCGTTTATCCTCTGTTTATACAAGTTCCTTTGCCTTAACTACTGTTTCTTTTATCTTTTCTATATTCTTCTTGTTAAAAATATAATCGATTATCTCTTTTGCTTCTTCATTCTTAAGAACGTTTGCATGAAATGTTAGGCTTGTTATTGCTATGAGCATTGCTATCAGAAATCCTTTTATATCACTCTTTAAGATATATGCACTGCAGCTTGCAATCGCTATCATTCCGTTTATAAGACTTACAGCAAATACTCCTTTATCAGAAACGGCTTTTGTTAAATACAATGCTGCGATGATACATATGAGTGTAAATGTGACTGTTAAGATTGACCATTTGCTAAATCCCCAGAAGAGGCTGTATACATTTGCTTTTGAAAAAACTATTCCTGAGATAATAGCTAGGAGTTTTTTTCTCTTGCTTTCATCTATCTTTAATATCCATAGAAACATCGTCGCTCCCCACAGTCCTGAGATAATATCTATGATGATCGATGTATGCTTTCCTGACGCCTTTGTAATGAAGTGAATGCCTATCAGAGTACCGACACATCCGCCGACTGCAAATCTGAATATATAATTTGCTATCTTACTTCCTTTTTCCGCTGCAAAGCTGTCGACAACTCCTGCAAAAAGATTAAGTACTGCGTAAACCAAAACACTGATTGCTACCTGTCCGCCAAAGGGTAAACTGAAACTAAACATATCTGAATCCTCTCTTTCTCAAGTGACCTTTACGGTCTGTTTTTGTTCCTTACACTTAAATAGAGTGAGCGAGGTTTCAAAAAGTTGCAGTAAAATGAAAAATTTTTAAAAAAAGTTTTTTGTAATTTCAAAACAAAGCTCACTTGCAAAACTAACTTCCGATCTGACCCCTAAAAATCATCAGATTCGTGATTTCATGTAATTTTTTAAATAAATATACCTTTGACGATGCGAAGAATCGTGATAAAATCGTTTCACAGGGTTTGCTTGTTCGCATGGCAAACAAACGACTGGAATTAATTGAGCAAAAGTAAATTCCACCCGCGCAGTGCAAAAAATAGTATGGGTGGTTACCTGTTTGCTACATATCGATTTACTTTGATAAGAGATCCGGTTTTAACATGACGTCGTCTGGGGAGACTTCAAACTGTCCTGTTAGAATCGGAATTCTTTTGTCCAATAACAAGTTTGCAAGTGCAAACGGTGTGGCACCGTTAAGGCTTTCACGGGCTGTTGAATTTATGTGACTCGCGAGCTTGTTGATATCGTCCTGAGTATAATTCTGCATGCTCTTTCCTTTTGGGATCACATACCTTATGTACTCATGGTTCTTTTCAAGTTTTCCCTTCTGACTGGACTTATACGGGTCGCAGTAAAACACGTAACAACGCTGCCTGCCATCCTTGTCTTTTTCGATGTCCCAGGGGTTTTTAAACTCCGGACCGTTATCCGTAAGGATTACCTCAAAATACTTTTTGAAAAGTCGAGGTGTAAGCGTATCAACTAAGTTATTGAAAGCGTTGATAACGCATTCCTGAGAGCATCTTGGAAGCAGGATGATGATCATGAAGTTGCAGTTTCTAAATAGAAGAGTCATCAAACACTTCCCGGCTGTACGTGTTCCTTTTACCGTGTCGAGCTCAACTACAGGGGCATCGGGATGTTTCTCCATATAGAACTCGAAGTCTTTGTATGTCCGCTTGTTGCGATACATCTGGGCAAGTATTTTTTGAGGACCATTCTTTTTCTTGCGACGTTTTTTGTATCGGATACGCCTGTGAAGATCAATGTTTCTTGCTTCAAAGACACGCTGATCCAGATAGTTGTAAAGCGTTCTCCGACATACCGGTATGTCGTCCGAGTGGACGGCAAAAATGTGGCTCAAAGGCTGACCTCTCTTTATCAATGGAGAGATCAATGAATCAAGTTCTGTCAGCTCTTCTGGAGTCATATTTATACCGACTCTGGATTTTACAAGTGTGGTTTCGTATTCGTCCTGCGCTGTTTTTGCCCGGTACAGATGCTTCTCCAGATGGCAGGTTTGACGCTCTTTACAACCATTGCACACATACGGAGGTTTAAACGGAACATCACATACATGAGGGACTTGATCGGGGCAATCGAATCGTTTTCTGAAGAAGTTGCATTGCTTGCATTTACGATTACAAAGTGAGTTACCACACAGATGCTGTTTGATGCAGTCTGCGTATATAACACAGTTGGCACACCCGTGAGCATTGTATGAGGATTTACGGATTTCATAATGAAGTTTTATCTCTTTTGCGATAGTAGAGGGGTCCTTCCTCAGGGCCTTTCCGATCTCAGTGAAATTCGACCCTCTTACAAGTTCCTGTTCGATGTAGGTTCTATCAGTTAGTGTAAGATGTCGTTGATTTTTCTTTTTGTTTGCCATTATTTAACCTTTCCGGCAAACAGGTAACCAACAACATAATGTTCGATGACTTATCCCTGTGCAAGACTAAATTCCGTTTTAAGCATAAAAAACAGTTATAGACTGGAAATAAGAAATGCATCTAAGGATTTCAAAACAAAAGTAATCCCGCTTGAATACAGACAAAATTACCCTCCGTGAACAAACACGAAGGGTTACATAACTTAAGTGCGGATAACAGGACTTGAACCTGCACGGTCTCCCACCAGAACCTAAATCTGGCGCGTCTGCCAATTCCGCCATATCCGCCTGCATATTTCGCAAGAAGTATTATATATATTTCAAGGCAGTTGTGTCAAAGAAAATATTTTTTAAAAATTTTTCAAAAATCCCCATAAAAAACTATAAGCCCTCACGTATATATATCAGATACGAAAAACAAAGCGGTTTTTCGGGAACGAAAAAGGCTGTGATAAATAAGGAGGAGCTTATTATGTTAAAGAAGAATTTACTCGCAACAAGAACAATGGTAACGGTGATCGCCATCTCGATGGCAATGTCAGGACTGGCAGGATGCGGAAGCAAGCAGACGGCTGCTACAGCGGATACTGCAGCGGAAGCGCCTGCTGCAGAGGCACCGGTAAGCAGGACAGATGATCAGAACTGCTATGAACCTGCAGCAGCACCTGAGGCGGTAGCAGAAGCGGAAGAATATGATATAAGCTTTGATGCTGCAGCAGAGAGCGGAGCTTATGACATGGACGGGCTTACGGAGAATCAACTCGGTGCTGCAGAATCCTATAAGTCCGCAAGGGAGTTTAAGTACGGGATGCCCGATACTGGCCACAATTACTATCCCGGTACCGAGGAATACACCAAGGCTGAAGAGAACGGCTTTAAGCTTACGGAGATCGAACCTCTCTCAACCTTCTCGGCAGATGTGGATACTGCATCTTATGCCAACGTCCGCCGGATGATAATGGACGGTTATCCCATTGAGTATATCGATCCCGATGCAGTAAGACCTGAAGAATTCATCAACTATTTCTCATATGATCTCAATGAGCCTAAGAAGGGCGAGAAGTTCGGTCTGACCAAGGAAATGAGTGAGTGCCCCTGGAATCCGGATCATAAGCTTCTTATGGTCGGCATGAAGACCAAGCCCATCAAGAGAGATGATGCAAAGCCTACCAATCTAGTATTCCTTATAGATGTATCAGGTTCCATGTTCGGTGAGGACAGACTGGGGCTTCTTCAGAAGTCATTTAAGGAACTGACGGATGAACTCACGGAGAATGACCGTGTATCCATCGTCACATATGCAAGCGGTGTGGATACTGTACTTGAAGGTGCAACAGGCGATGAGAGGGGTAAGAAAAAGATCAAGAGAGCTCTTGATAAGCTTGAGGCAGGCGGCAGCACCAACGGTGAAGGCGGACTTAAGCTCGCATACGATCTGGCAGAGGAGAACTTTATAGATGACGGCAACAACCGTGTGATCCTTGCAACGGACGGTGATCTGAACGTTGGTATATCAAGCGAAGAAGAACTCAAGAAGTTCATCGAAAAGAAGCGTAAGAGTGGTGTATATCTCTCTGTACTCGGCTTCGGCAGCGGCAACTTAAAGGACAACAAGATGGAGACTCTTGCAGACTACGGTAACGGCAATTACAACTATATTGATTCCCTGATGGAGGCCAAGAAGGTGCTCGTATCCGAGATGAGCTCAACGCTTGAGACAGTAGCTGATGACGTGAAGCTTCAGGTGGAGTTCAATCCCGAGTATGTCAACTCATACAGACTCATCGGTTATGAGAACAGAATGCTCGCAGCAACCGACTTTAATGACGATACCAAGGATGCAGGCGAGATCGGTGCAGGCCACGCAGTCATTGCCCTCTATGAGATAGTTCCTGCAGGTGCAGAGAATGCGATCAACCTTAAGTACGGCAAGAACGACGAGATAAGAACCGAGACGGCTGATAAGCCCCACAAGGGTGATTTTGAAGGCGAATATGCAACACTTTCAGTAAGATACAAGGAGCCCGGTGAGTCCAAGTCAAAGCTTTTCGATGTTGTCATAGATGAAGATGACTACAGCAGAAGACCCAGTGATGACTTCACATTCGCATCAGCAGTAGCAGAGTTTGCACAGATCCTTGCAGACTCAGACAACAAGGGTGATGCAACACTTGAAGATGTCAAGGATATGCTCGATGAAGTAGATATAGATGATGATGAGTATAAGGAAGAGTTTGTATATCTCGTACAGACACTCATCGAACAGGAGAGAAGAAGCTATTAAATATCGTTCAATGATTAATAAAAACCTCCGTATCATCATGACTGATGATACGGAGGTTTTTATACTCCGAAAAGGTAAAAGCGTAGGCTTGTTTGAGACTGTAAAAAATTTTGTGTAAACTAGATAACTGATTATATCCTCTTGGATTGATGTTAGAATAAATATTAATCCAGGAGGATATTTTTATGGCAAGAACCAGAAAGCTCTCACCGGAGC